>Ga0308170_10000025_pt1 | contig 406770 bp, 349 predicted proteins | sample PhyBR2_2_FD_202136 | JGI IMG/M metagenome (GOLD analysis project Ga0308170, IMG submission 202136) | Phyllosphere microbial communities from UC Gill Tract Community Farm, Albany, California, United States - DLSLSB.R2 | ecosystem: Host-associated > Plants > Phyllosphere > Unclassified | place... | reverse complement strand
GCGAAGCCAACATCCCACCCGAGAAGCCGTCGCCCGAGCTGATCCAGCGCCTGACCCACGACCTGAAACTCGACCCGGACACTGGCAAGCCAATGCCGGGCGCCAAAGGCTTCAGCCAGGCGCACCTGTCGGCCGCTCCTTGCGTCGCCGGCTCACAGTGCCCGGTCAGCGGTTACTGGCAGGTCGTCGAGTATTCAACAATGCGCACGTCCGACGGCCAGCCGGTGATGCGTCACTTCGAGCAGGGCGAGACGTTTCCGGTCGTGCAAATGCAGTACGAAGAGGAGCGCATCTGGCCGTTGCCCAGCGCTGTTCGCGTGGGTCCGGCCCGAGTTAGCTGGAGGTTGGCATGAAGTCGCGTGCCTGGATTTTGTGTTGCCTGCTGCTGGCAGGATGCGGCGCGCCACACAGCGAGCCTGAGCGCGGTGCATCCGTGGCGTCACTTGAAGCAATCAAGGAAAACCTGGCCTTCACTTGCAAACACGAAACGCTACCCTCGGCTACGCCCGACAGCGACGTGCTGTTCAAGTACGCCCGCTGGCTGCAGAAAAACAACCAGCTGAAACAGGACCCGGCGACCGATGTTGAGGTGGGCCGGCTCTATCGCATCGCCGCCGAAAATGGCCATTTTAAAGCCAACATCAACCTGCAGAACGACAGCTTGCGTGGCAAGCTCAGATTGCAGGGCCATGAGCACTTACGCTTCAGTCAGGCACTGATTGATGCAGACGTGGCGACGGGTTACTACTTCGCGTCGTTGTTCCTGAAAAATGGCATTGCCGACCTGAAACATGACATTGAGATGTCGTTACGTTACTTGCGCAAGGCTGCCGACGACGGCAGCGCGCAAGCCCAGTTCGAGATCGGTGATGCGCTGGCGCCCACCAGCAGGGCGCCGGATGTCGCGCGGCAGATGCGTCGTTGCGCGGCTGAGCAAGGTCATGGGGCGGCCGCGCTCGCTCTGGGCGTTAATCTGCACGTCAAGAAGCAATACCGTGACGCGCTTGAGGTATTTCAACTGGGTGTCGCTGCCGGGAATGAAAGCTCTGCTAGTTTCTTGCGGAAAGGATTCCGAGGGCCAGAACCAACCAATGAGCTCTACTACCTAGCGCTGAAGAAGGACATTGAACGCGCTGAGCGCTACGACAAAATCTGGAACATCCTCGCCGACTATTCGTACGCCCACCCCAAAGTCCCGGAAATCAATGAAATCCTCCCTCTGCCACCGGCCAAACTGCCCCCGTGGGACGGCAAGCTGCAATGGCTCGAAGCGCGCGAAGCCAACATCCCGCCCGAGAAGCCGTCGCCCGAACTGATCCAGCGTCTGACCCACGATCTGAAACTCGATCCCGCCACGGGCAAGCCGCTGGCGCACGCTCCGTCGCTGACCCAATTACCCACCCCACAAGAGGATTTCACATGAAAGGCATCATCCGCATTGGCGACTCCACCACCGGCGGCGGCACAGTCAAGTCCGGCTCCGACTCGATGGTATTTGACGGCCTGGGCGCAGCCCGCGTTGGTGACATTGTCGTTTGCCCCCTGCCTGGTCACGGCGCAAACGCTATCGCCGAGGGCAATGCAGGGTTCGGCGCTGACGGCGTGCCGGTCGCGTTCCACGGTGACCGCTGCAAGTGCGGTTGCACCTTGATCACCTCGCTGTCGGAAGCGAGCGCGAGCTGAGGAAGATGGGTGCTTTCTGAACAATCGAGACAAGGATATCTGCCATGAGCAAGGACAACAAAACACTGGCGTACTTCGACGCCGAGATGCGTTACCTGCATCGAGCTGCATCTGAATTCGCGTCGCAGTTTCCCGACCGCGCTGCGGCACTCAACCTGGATAAGCCCGGCGCCATTGACCCGGCCGTTGAGGAGCTGTTCCAGCGCTTTGCCTTTTTGATGGCGCGAACGCGCGAAAAGCTCGACGACGACTTGCCGGAACTGACCGAGGGGTTGATGGGGATGGTGGAGCCGCAGTTTCTGCGCATGATCCCTTCGCTGTCGATCGTCGAGCTCACGCCCAGATCGACGAGATGAAGACCTGCGAGACCCTGCCAAAAGGTTTCGAGGTGCGCTCGCAACCGGTCGGCGCGCAGCGCACACGCTGCCGCTACACCACCACTCAGGACATGACGCTGCGCGCGCTGGCACTCGATACCGTGCGGGTGGGGCAGCAGCCAAACGGCCAGTCGGTGATCCGTCTGCACTTCTCGCTGGGCAAGTTGATCAGTTGGGAGAACCTGGACCTGCGCAACCTCTCGCTGTACCTGAACGCCAGCCCGGCCCTTGCGGGCGCTTTGCACAGCGCGCTCGCGCTGGATGCAGAAGCGATCTACCTGCACAGCGGGGAGGCTGAGCGCCAGCTGCTCGACGTTCATTTTGCGGCCAAGGGCTTCGGCGACAACGATGTTCTTTGGCCCCAAACGGATAATGCGCTCGGCGGCTTCTCGTTGTTCATGGAGTATTTCAGCCTTCCCGAGAAGTTCATGAACCTCAGGCTCAAGGGCCTGGAGCATGCGCAATTTGACGTCAGTACAAGGGCGTTTGAGCTTGAAGTGGTCCTCAGGAGACCCTGGCCCCATGGATTTGCGCTCACTGCCGAGCATATCCGTCTGCACACTGTGTCCGTCATCAACCTGTTCGCTCTGGAGGCGGAACCGGTGACGCTCGACGCTTTGCAAAGCGACTATCCGGTACGTCCGCTGCATTTGGAGGACAGCCATGCGGAAATCTATTCGGTGGACAGCGTCATCGCCTCCAAGGGCTCGGCGCGGCACAAGTATGTGCCGTTCACTCATTTCCAGCACAAGGGCGGGATGATGCCTGGCCAGGCGCCGGAGCGGTACTTCCATACGCGGCTCAAGCGCGCGCCAAGCGGCTCGTCCGTTACGTGGCTGGTGCTGGGTGGCGATGGTTTCGACCTCGACCGCTCGAGCCGCGATCAGCGGTTGTCTTTGCAGTTGACTGGCACTGACGGGCGGTTGCCGCGAATGGCACTGGCTGAAACGGTGCTGGACGAGGCCGCGCGTGTGGGCAAACGCACGCTGCGGGTACGAAATCTGTGCGTGCCGACAATGCCCTGCTATCCGCCCGACAGTGACCGCGCCCACTGGAATGTGCTCGGTCATTTGGGGTCGACTTTTTTGCCAATGCTCGAAAGCGCTGAGGTGTTGCGTCATACCCTAGCGCTGTACGACTGGACCGGCAGTGAGGTCAACCGTCGCCGGGTGCAGGCGATCACCGAGGTCAGGCATTCTCTGCTTCAGCGCTTTGAAAAAGGGTTTCTGCTGCGGGGGGTGAGCATTCAGGTGACTCTGGATGCAGAGAACTTTGCCGGGGAAGGCGAGATTTGCGTGTTCGGCGAGGTGCTTAACCGCTTCTTCGCACGGTACGCCGACATCCATCTGTTCAATCAATTGACGTTGATCCTGCAACCGCAGGACAGGCAGTTGCGATGGGCCGAAAATCACAGCCAACGAATCCCCGGCTGAAGCCGTGGCAGCAGCGCGCGGTCAGTCGAATGAGCCACCGGCACAAGACGCGCATGGCTTGATGGATGAACCGTCTGTCCGAGCATTTGTAGGAGCGCGCTTGCCCGCGAAGGGGCAGTACATCCGACGCGTTTTTATCGTCTGGACAATTTTTCGCGGGCAAGCGCGCTCCTACAATGACCTCCATTCAACCGACGGTTTGCGGCACCCAGCTGATGCCGTCGCGGCAACGCGAATCAGGCGAATCGCGAATCAGGCGAATGAGCGGCATGAGTGCCCGGGAATGAATCGCCGGCACGGGCGGCGCGGGGCTTGATGAATGAACCGTCTGTTCGACCATTTGTAGGAGCGCGCTTGCCCGCGAAGGGGCAGTACATCCGACGCGTTTTTATCGCCTGGACAATTTTTCGCGGGCAAGCGCGCTCCTACAATGACCTCGTTTCAACCGACGGTTTGCGGCACCCAGCCGATGCCGTCGCAGCAACGCGAATCAGGCGAATCAGGCGAATGGGCGGCATGAGTAGCCGCAGAACGAATCGCCAGCACGGTCGGCGCGGGGCTTGATGAATGAACCGTCTGTTCGACCATTTGTAGGAGCGCGCTTGCCCGCGAACAGGCCGGTACATCCAACCCGTTTTCATCGTCTGGACAATTTTTCGCGGGCAAGCGCGCTCCTACAATGACCTCCATTCAACCGACGTTTTGCGGCACCCAGCTGATGCCGTCGCAGCAACGCGAATCAGGCAATGAGCCGCATGAGTGCCCGGGAACGAATCGCCGGCAAGGGCGGCGCGGGGCTTGATGGATGAACCGTCTGTCCGAGCATTTGTAGGAGCGCGCTTGCCCGCGAACTGGCCAGTACATCCGACAAATTTTTGTCGTCTGTATCGGTTATTCGCGGGCAAGCCCGCTCTTATGGGTGTGTATTGGCTGAGTGTGTAAACCCAGCCAAACGACCAGGGTTCGGCCTTACTCGTCATACCCCAGATTCGGCGCCAGCCAGCGTTCGGTCACGCGCAGGTCTTGCTGTTTGCGCGCGGTGTAGCTTTCGACCTGATCCTTATCGACTTTACCGACGGCGAAGTATTGCGCCTGCGGATGGGCGAAGTACCAGCCGCTGACCGCCGCGGCCGGGAACATTGCGTAATGCTCGGTAAGGAACACGCCACTGACGCCGGGCTTGCCTTCGCCCTGGGTCGGATCCAGCAGGTCGAACAGCACACCTTTTTCGGTGTGGTCCGGGCAGGCCGGATAGCCTGGGGCAGGGCGGATGCCGGTGTATTGCTCCTTGATCAGCTCGTCGTTGCCCAACTGCTCATCGTGGGCGTAGCCCCAGTACTCCTTGCGCACCTGCTGGTGCAGCCATTCGGCACAGGCTTCGGCCAGCCGGTCGGCGAGGGCCTTGACCATGATGGCGTTGTAATCGTCGCCCTTGTCCTGATACGCCTTCGACACTTCCTCGGCGCCAATGCCTGCGGTGGTGATGAAGCCACCCACGTAATCGTTCACGCCGCTGCCCGCAGGCGCAACGAAGTCGGCCAGTGAGAAGTTCGGCTTGCCGTCGGTCTTGATGATCTGCTGACGCAGGTGATGGAGTTTGGCCAACGGCGCGCCGTTGTCGTCGAACAGCTGAATGTCGTCGTGATCGACCTGGTTGGCGGGCCAGAAGCCGAATACCGCGCGGCTGCGGATCAGTTTCTCGTCGATCAGCTTGTGCAGCATCTCCTGCGCGTCCTTGAACAGTGAAGTGGCGGCTTCGCCCACGACTTCATCGGTGAGGATGCGCGGGTATTTGCCGGCCAGGTCCCAGGAAATAAAGAACGGCGTCCAGTCGATGTAATCCACCAGCACGTTGAGGTCGATGTCTTCCAGCACTTTTACGCCAGTAAACGTCGGCTTCACCGGCGCGTAAGTGGTCCAGTCGAACTGCGGTTTTTTTGCGATGGCCGCGCCGTAGCTCAAGCGCTCGGTGCGGGCGCTGCGGGCCGAGGTGCGCTCGCGTACCTCGACGTACTCGGCGCGGGTCTTTTCGATGAAACCGGCTTTCAGTTCCTTAGACAGCAACTGCGTGGCCACCCCCACGGCGCGGGACGCATCGGTGACGTAGATCACCGCGTCATTGCTGTACTTGGGCTCGATCTTCACCGCGGTGTGGGCCTTGGACGTGGTGGCGCCACCGATCATCAACGGCAAGTGAAAATCCTGACGTTGCATCTCGCGGGCCACGTGAACCATTTCGTCCAGCGACGGCGTGATCAAGCCGGACAGCCCGATGATGTCGCACTTTTGCTCGCGGGCGACTTGCAGAATCTTCTCTGCCGGCACCATCACGCCCAAGTCAACGATGTCGTAGCCGTTGCAGCCCAGCACCACGCCAACGATGTTCTTGCCGATGTCGTGGACGTCGCCCTTGACCGTGGCCATGAGGATCTTGCCCTTGGCTTCCGGCTTGTCGCCTTTTTCCGCTTCGATGAACGGAATCAAATGCGCCACGGCCTGTTTCATCACACGGGCCGATTTAACCACTTGCGGCAGGAACATCTTGCCCGAGCCGAACAGGTCGCCGACCACGTTCATCCCCGCCATCAGCGGGCCTTCGATAACCTCGATCGGACGCTTGAACGATTGCCGCGACAGTTCGGTGTCTTCAACGATGTGGGTGGTGATGCCCTTGACCAGTGCGTGCTTGAGCCGTTCGTTGACTTCCCAGCCGCGCCATTCTTCGGTTTCCGCTTCCTTGACCGAGCCGTCGCCCTTGTACTTGTCGGCGATGGCCAGCAGCGCGTCGGTGCCGTCCGGGTTGCGGTTGAGCACCACGTCTTCCACCGCTTCGCGCAGTTCCGCCGGTATCTGGTCGTAGATCTCCAGCTGGCCCGCGTTGACGATGCCCATGGTCAAGCCGTTGCGGATCGCGTGCAGCAGGAACACCGAGTGAATCGCCTCACGCACCGGGTTGTTGCCGCGGAAAGAGAACGACACGTTGGACACGCCGCCCGAGGTCAGCGCATACGGCAGCTCGTCGCGGATGTAGGCGCAGGCATTGATGAAGTCCACGGCGTAGTTGTTGTGCTCTTCGATCCCGGTGGCGATGGCGAAGATGTTCGGGTCGAAGATGATGTCTTCCGGCGGGAAGCCGACTTCATTGACCAGGATGTCGTAGGAGCGCTTGCAGATTTCCTTCTTGCGCGCTTCGGTGTCGGCCTGGCCGGCTTCGTCGAACGCCATGACCACCACGGCTGCGCCATAGCGCTTGCACAGTCTGGCGTGGTGAATGAACTGCTCGACGCCTTCTTTCATGCTGATCGAGTTGACGATGCCCTTGCCCTGGATGCACTTGAGGCCGGCTTCGATGACTTCCCACTTCGAGGAGTCGATCATGATCGGCACGCGGGAGATGTCAGGCTCACCGGCGATCAGGTTGAGGAAGGTCACCATGGCCTTCTTCGAATCCAGCATGCCCTCGTCCATGTTGATGTCGATCACCTGGGCGCCGGCTTCGACCTGCTGCAGGGCGACTTCCAAGGCCTCGGTGTAATTGTCTTCACGGATCAGGCGGGCGAAGCGGGCGGAACCGGTAATGTTGGTGCGCTCGCCGACGTTGACGAACAGCGAGCTGCGATCAATGGTGAACGGCTCCAGGCCGGACAAACGGCAGGCCTTCGGAATCTCCGGGATCGGGCGCGGCGCATAGGGGGCGACGGCGTTGGCGATGGCCTTGATGTGCGCCGGCGTGGTGCCGCAGCAACCGCCAACGATGTTCAAAAAGCCGCTCTGAGCGAATTCTTCCACCACCTTGGCCATTTCGGCCGGGGCTTCGTCGTATTCACCGAACTCGTTCGGCAGGCCGGCGTTAGGGTGTGCGGAAACATGGGTTTCGGCTTTATTGGACAGCTCTTCCAGGTACGGGCGCAGTTCGCTGGCGCCCAGCGCGCAGTTGAGGCCCACGGAAATCGGCTTGGCGTGGCGCACCGAGTTCCAGAATGCTTCGGTGGTCTGGCCCGACAGGGTGCGGCCCGAAGCGTCGGTGATGGTGCCGGAAATCATGATCGGCAGCTCGAAGCCCAGCTCGTCGAAAACGCCCTGAACGGCAAAGATCGCCGCTTTCGCGTTGAGGGTGTCGAAAATGGTTTCGATGAGGATCATGTCCGCACCGCCTTCGATCAGGCCTTTGGTGGCCTCGGTGTAGTTCTCCACCAGTTCATCGAACGTGACGTTGCGGTAGCCAGGGTTGTTGACGTCCGGCGACAGCGAGCAGGTGCGGCTGGTCGGGCCGAGCACGCCGGCGACAAAACGCGGCTTGTCGGGGGTTTCCAGGGTCTTGGCATCGGCCACCTGACGCGCCAGTCTCGCGCCTTCGACGTTCAGCTCGTACACCAGCGCTTCCATGCCGTAGTCGGCCTGGGACACTTGGGTGGCGTTGAAGGTGTTGGTTTCGAGGATGTCAGCGCCGGCGTCCAGGTATTCCTTCTCGATCGCGCCGATCACGTCCGGTCGGGTCAGGATCAGCAGGTCGTTGTTGCCCTTGACGTCGCTGGGCCAGTCGGCGAAGCGCTTGCCACGGTAGTCTTCTTCCTCCAGCCGATAGCTCTGGATCATCGTGCCCATGCCGCCATCGAGAATCAGGATCCGCTGTTGAAGAGCCTGCTGAAGTGCTTGAAGACGCGCGTTGCGATCTGACATGGACGTTACCCGGATGAAGAAGTACGAAAATAAGTGGCGCTGAAAAGTGCGAAATAATAGCAAACCTGTACGGATTTAAATCACTTCGGGATTTACATGAATTCTGTTCATGTTGCTGGTCGACTCCCAGCCGGCAACTGCCAACTGCCAACTGCCCATTGCCGTTTGCCGATCAACGCACTAGCCGCCGTCCCACGTCCCGTAGGAGCCGGCTTGCTGGCGAACCCCCCGTTCCAGCCACCCTTCACGCAACCTGCCCGGCCTTTTTCGCCAGCAAGCCGGCTCCTACGTATTCGGGAGAAACCAGCTGCCCCACACCGCCGCAGAGGCTGATCGAAACGCTAAAACCCTTATAAAACATGGCGCGCAGCCATTATGCAGCCCGTCAGTGCTGCCGAACCTTTTTGCAACTTTCGAAGTCGGACGTGATGAGTCGCTCTTCGAGCCAGCCCTGCTTGAGTGCCTGGCCGAAGGTCAATCCAGACGAAGCAAGAGGTTGCAGATGTTGATTTCGGTTCAAGCCCTGCGGGCACTCGCCGCATGGGCCGTTGTGTGTCACCACTTCATGCAGATTTTTTTCGACTTCCATCCGAGTGGGCCTGTCGGCCGCTTTTTCACTGAGAAAGGCGCCGTGGGCGTCGACATCTTTTTCGTCATCAGCGGTCTGGTCATCTATCTGTCCACGGTCGATCGGGACATTCCGGCCGGCCGATTCATGCTCAACCGCGTCATCCGCATCGTTCCGGCCTACTGGCTCTACACACTGGTGATGGGCCTGCTGGTCGTGGTGGCCCAGCCATTGCTGCCGCACCAGGTGGTCGACTGGCAAAGCTTCATCCTGTCGCTGCTGTTTATTCCGTCGGAAAATCCGGGCGGTTATGGCCTCTATCCCACCCTCAATGTCGGGTGGACGCTTAACTATGAAATGCTCTTCTACGTGCTGTTCTCGCTGGTCTTCCTGTTTCAGCAACGACTGCGACCACTGATTCTTGGCGCGGCGCTGTTCGCCATCACCGATGTGTTGGGCCGCTCAGGACTGGTCAGCCGGTTCTACGCCAATGACATCGTGTATGAGTTCCTGCTCGGCATCTTCGTGGGCATCGTGTACCGCCGCGGATGGATCGGCGAGCGGCTGTGGCTGCCTTTGCTGGCGATTGGCGCTGCGTTGTTCGCCATTGATAACCTGCAACCGGCGCCGCGCATCATTAACTGGGGGCTGCCGAGCGCGGTAATCGTTGTGGCATGTATTTCTCTCGAACCCTATCTGCGCAACTACCGCCTGCTCAAAGTCATGGGCGATTGTTCCTACTCGGTGTACCTGCTCCACGTGCTGGTGCTGTATGCCGGCTGGCTGGCCAGCGAACGCTATGGTCTTAACCCGTATGGAGTTTTCGCGGTCTGTGTGCCGGTCATCGCGCTGGGTGCATGGCTGAGCTACGAATGGATCGAGAAGGGCTTGTATCGACGCATGAAGGGCTGGCTCGACGAGAGAAGGGCGAACCGGGACGCAGCGTTGTCCTGATCGATGCGGCAGGTGTCAGGGCCTTTACCCGACTAAAACACTAGGGCTTTGTCAGGCGCTGTTGATTGGCGTAAACTGCGTCCCACGTCTGCGAGGAATTTTCATGACCGCTATTACGATTACTGATGCCGCCCACGATTACCTGGCCGATCTGCTTGAAAAGCAGAACACCCCGGGCATCGGCATCCGCGTGTTTATTACCCAGCCTGGCACCCAATACGCTGAAACCTGCATTGCCTATTGCAAGCCGGGTGAAGAAAAACCTGAAGACACGGCCATCGGCCTGAAGAGCTTTACCGCGTGGATCGACGCGTTCAGTGAAGCGTTTCTGGACGACGCGGTTGTCGATTACGCCACCGATCGCATGGGCGGCCAGCTGACCATCAAGGCGCCAAACGCCAAAGTCCCGATGGTCAATGCCGACAGCCCGATCAACGAGCGCATCAATTATTACCTGCAAACCGAGATCAATCCGGGTCTGGCCAGCCATGGCGGGCAGGTCACCCTGATCGAAGTGGTGGAAGAAGACGACGCCAATGTCGCGATTCTTCAATTCGGTGGCGGTTGCCAGGGCTGCGGCCAGGCCGACGTGACGCTCAAGGAAGGTATCGAGCGCACCCTGCTGGAACGCATACCCGAGTTGACCGGCGTACGCGACGTGACCGACCACACGCAGAAAGAAAACGCGTATTACTGAGCAAGAGCGTGTTGCAAGCCAAGCCCCGACTGGTTCGGGGCTTTTTTGTGGGCGGAAGGTAGCTCCGGCCATTGCCGGAGCGCGCTTGCGCGCGAACGCGATGGCCCAGCGATTAAAATGTCGCTGCGCAAAGTCGTTCGCGGGCAAGCGCGCTCCTACAGGGGATTTACGGCGTTCGCATGAGTTGTGGTGGACGCCAAATTCGCAGTAGCCGGCTTGCTGGCGAAAGCGGTGTGTCAGGCAAGCAGGGTGCTGGCTGTGACGGCGCCTTCGCGGGCAAGCGCGCTCCTACAGGGGATTTACGGCGTTCGTATGATTTGTGGTGGAAGCAAAATCGTAGGAGCCGGCTTGCTGGCGAAAGCGTAAAACCAGGCGATAGGATCATCGCTGACCAATCCCGTTCGCCAGTATGCCGGTCCTACAGAATTCCACGTTCGCAGCGAGGATTTACGGCCTGAACAGGTGAGCATGCCCAGCCTGGTACAGCGATGACTCGCTGAACACGTCATTGCCCAAAACCCGGCCCACGAGAATCAGCGCGGTGCGTCGGAAGCCTTTGACGCGGACCTTTTCCTCAATATCCGCCAGGGTCCCGGTAATCCAGTCCTGATCCGGCCAGCTGGCCCGATGCACCACGGCAATCGGGCAGTCCGTGCCGTAGTGCGGCGTCAGTTCTGCCACGATCCTGCCCAGATTACTCACGCCCAAGTGAATGGCCATGGTTGCGCGATGGCGCGCCAGTTCGCCGAGGGATTCACCGTCGGGCATGTCGGTCTTGTCGGCGTAGCGGGTCAGAATCACGGTCTGGGAAATGTCCGGCAGCGTCAGCTCGGTGCCCAGTAGGGCGGCGCACGCAGCGGTGGCGGTGACGCCGGGAATGATCTCGAAGGGGATCTGCAAGTCGCGCAGGCAGCGGATCTGTTCGCCGATGGCGCCATAGAGGCTGGGGTCGCCTGAATGGACACGCGCAACATCCTGACCTTGTGCATGAGCAGATTTCATCAAATCGATGATCTGCTCCAGATGCAGCGAGGCGCTGTTGGTCACCTGAACGGCCTGATGCCCTTCCAGCACCGCTTCGGGCACCAGCGAGCCTGCATAGATAATCACCGGGCAAGTACGGATCAGCCGCTGGCCTTTGACAGTGATCAGGTCCGGGTCGCCGGGGCCGGCGCCGATGAAATAAACGGTCATAGAGTGTCCTGAATGGAATTAGTACGCGCAGCTTCATTGGATGCGTGGCCGGCCCGCAAATGTACTCAGCCCTGAGTGATTCGGTCGTCTGCACTCATTCTGCTTCAGTGGGACCGGCTTCAGCCGGGAAGAGGCCAGCGAGTGCAACCTCAAATCCACCGTGTGACGCCTGACGCTTCCCGGCTAAAGCCAGTCCCACAAAACTTTGTTCGTCCGCACTCAGTCTGCTTCAGTGGGACCGGCTTCAGCCGGGAAGAGGCCAGCGTGGCAATCTCAAATCCCCAGTGTGACGCCTGACGCTTTCCCCGCTAAAGCCAGTCCTCCGGGCTTTGGCCCGCCAATGCGAACGTCGCTTGCGCGCCTTTACGGCGCGGGATAATCAGCGTCGCTGGGAAGCCTGACAACCGCTCCGCCATTGCCAGCGCAGCGCTTTCAGCCACGCCGTAGCAACCGGTGCGTTCAAAGGCAATGTCCGAGCGATGAGTCAGCGAGGGCTCGTAAGCAGCAAGGTCGCTGGCGCTGAAAAACGCGACCGTTAACTGCAGTGCGTCAGCCAGTTCATGAAGCCCAGGCTCATCGGCTTTGGTGTCGATGGAGGCGAGGGCGGTGACATCGCGCAACGCAAGCCCATGCTCGCTCAAACACGCCTCCATCAACTGCCGCAGCGCCGATGCCGAACAGCCGCGCTGACAGCCCAGCCCCACCACCCGCACCGGCCGAGCCCCCGGCTGTCTGTTGCCCGCCGGACTCACAAGGCGGGATTCAGGCCGCTGTGAGTCGCGCCTGGCTCACTGCGACGAAACAGCCAGGCGCTGATCCACCCCAGCGCGACCCAGAACGCAGCGTTGGTCAGCAGCGATGCGAGCTTGAACTGCGTTTGCAGCGCTTCCGGCGCGAGGGCCGAGTGCACCGCTGGCTGGGGAGCGCCTACAAGGTGCGGCACCATCAGAATCACCGCGCCCAGCGCTTTGAGCAGCCAATGCCGGGCGAACACCATCAGTGCCAGGCCGACCGCAGTGGACGCTGCAGTACTCACCCACCAGACCTGCCGTTGCGTGAGGTCCGCGGCCACAGTGCCGGGCAGCTCTGGCGGCAGTCCGAGGGTGGGCGCTACCACAAACACCGCGTAGCCCGCCAAGCCCCACAGGACGCCTTCACGAGCACTGGCTGGCGCGCGCAGGGTGTACAGCGCCGCCAGCATCAATGCAAAACCCACTGCCACCACCAGATTGCCGCCGGTGGTAGAAAGCACGCGCTGCCAGCCGTTTTCCGGTTCCCAGGCCTCGGCGTCATGAACATGGCCGGCCGAGGTGCCTTCAGCGTGCTCATGTGCGTGGATCGCCGCAGGCTTTTCCCAGGTTTCCGCCTGAAGAATCAGCGGTGCAACCCAGAAGCTTTGCAGCAGCGTCAGCAGCAGGGCCGCCAGCAGCCCGGTGAATCCGGCTGTTTGCGCGATTCGTTTGAACATGGCGGCAGGCCTCAATGGCAAGGGAAAGCGGAGCTGTGGCGGGTGTCGTGAGCAGCGTTGTGCACGGCATCGATATGAGAGAAGCCGGCGAAATAGACCAGGAACGCGCCGAGCAGCATCGCGCCCGCGGCGGCGACGAGACGCTGGCTTTGCGTAGCCGTGGCGGTTGTTGCCGGGGCAGGAGCGGTTGTTGCAGTCGGGCGGGGTGTACTGATGGACATGGCGCTTCCCTCTGAAGTCATTCAGCGGACGGAAAGGCGCAAAGAAACCGCAGGCGATTGCCGACAGTGACGCAACAGCGCCCGCCCACCGCGGGTTTGTTATGTGTCGTTGTCGGGCCGGTCTCCGGGCTCGCGAGGGGCACACGCAGCAACCTTCACTGCGTCAGTGCCTGCAAGCGCCACCTTCCCATGTCGTCACCGACACAGTGGATTTGACGCTTCGCTCGCTTACCGTTGCGGGGGCAGCACCGGACTTGCGCACCCGAAGGTCTGCGCGCACCGGTTTCCCGTTTCACCCTGTGAAGGGCACCCGTAACAAGGTGTGTAGGAGACCATGGGGGCCGCACCCCGTCAATCAGCCCGTCAACCGGTCGCTTGATCCGTCCGGTAACGGCGGCGTCGGCACGTCCGGTCGTCGTGCAGTCCACGGCACCGGCAATTGACGCACAGCGGCGATTGACCCGCCTGCGGTCACTGCGTAGCCTTGCGCACTTGAGGTTCGCGGGCTGCCTGCTTGATGGGCGCCGGCGCTAAGAAGGGAATGCGGTCACATGCCGCAGCTGCCCCCGCAACTGTAAACGGACAGCGTCATTGCACAGCCACTGCGCGAGCGGGAAGGCGCGATGAATAGCCGTCGCCGATGCCAGCATCAGCGACCGGCCGCCGTGAGCCAGGAGACCTGCCTCGAATCGGACTGCGTGTCAGCAGCCGGAGCATTTCACTACAACCGGGCGGGGTGATCCGGTGGCGAATCGAACTGCGCGCCTGCGTCTGCCGGCCCTGCGCTGTTTTCGTCCTCGTTGCCCTGCCGCACGCCTGAGGGCAACCGATGAAAACACTGGCCAAACTCCCCGTCACCATCGTCACCGGCTTTCTCGGCTCGGGCAAAACCACCTTGCTGCGGCACATGCTCGACAATGCCGAGGGCCGGCGTATCGCGGTCATCGTCAACGAATTCGGCGAGCTGGGCATCGACGGCGACATCCTCAAGCAGTGCACCATCGGTTGCACCGAGGAAGAAGCCCTTGGCCGGGTGTACGAACTGGCCAACGGCTGCCTGTGCTGCACCGTTCAGGAAGAATTCTTCCCGGTGATGCAGGAGTTGGTTGCCCGTCGCGGCGACCTCGACCACATCCTGATCGAAACCTCGGGGCTGGCGCTGCCCAAGCCGCTGGTCCAGGCCTTTCAATGGCCGGAAATCCGCAACGCCTGCACCGTCGACGCCGTGATCACCGTGGTCGACAGCCCGGCGGTGCTGGCTGGCACGTTCGCGGCGTTCCCGGATCAGGTCGATGCCCAGCGCAAGCTGGACCCGAACCTGGACCACGAATCGCCGCTGCACGAGCTGTTCGCGGATCAGTTGGCGAGTGCTGACCTGGTCGTTCTCAACAAGGCTGACGTGCTCGATGCCGCTGCACTGGCTGCCGTGCGTGCCGAGGTGACCGAAGAGCTGCCGCCTGCGGTGAAAGTCGTCGAGGCCAGCAAGGGCCAGTTGCCGATCAGCGTGTTGCTGGGCCTGGGTGCCGAGTCCGAGCTGCACATTGATGGCCGCAAGACCCATCACGATCACCATGAAGGCGATGACGCTGACGATCACGACCATGATGCGTTTGACTCGATCTCGATCAACTTGCCCCAGGCGGATGAATCGCTGTTGCTCGACGCGCTGACTCAGGCGGTTGTGCAGCACGGCATCTTGCGCGTCAAGGGCTTTGCCGCCATCCCTGGCAAGCCGATGCGCTTGCTGGTTCAAGGCGTCGGCACACGCTTCGACAAGCACTTTGATCGCGCCTGGAAGACCGACGAAGTCCGCGAAACCAGGCTGGTGCTGATCGGCCAGGAACTCGACGCCGCTGTGCTTGAAGCGCAGTTGCGCGCGGCGCTCGGAACGCAGGGCTAACCATGCACCTGCTGCGTACACAGCCCGGCGGCTTCGTTCCCGATGACAGCATTGCCGATCTGGGGCAGACGCCCGCCGAACTGGTAATCCTGTGCAGCGGTGATTCGCATCTGGCATTGCTCGCCGAAACCGCGCAGCAGTTGCCGGATGATTATCCGACGCTGCGTCTGGCCAATCCGATGCAGGTGCAGAATCACGCCTCGGTGGACCTGTACGTCGACGAAGTGCTGCGTCACGCCAAAGTCATCGTGCTTTCCCTGCACGGCGGCATGAGTTACTGGCGTTACGGCGTCGAGCGTCTCGTGGAGCTGGCGGCCAAAGGGGTCAAGCTGATTCTGGTGCCGGGTTGCGACAAGCCGGACCCTGAGCTGATCGGGCTGAGTACCGAATCTACCGAAGACTGCGAGCGGGTCTGGCACTACCTGCGCCAGGGCGGCAAGCACAATGCGCAGGAGTTGCTCAACTTCATTGCCACGCGATGGCTGGGTGGCAATGCTGCCTGGGCCGAGCCGCAAACCCTGCCGCGCAGCGTGATCTATCATCCGCAGAAACCCAACGCCGATCTGGCCCGCTGGCAGGCCGACTGGCGTGCCGACCAGCCGGTCGCTGCCGTGCTGTTTTATCGCTCCCATCTGCAGGCGGCCAACACCGGCTTCATCGACGTGTTTTGCGAACGCTTGATGGCGCAAGGGATGAACCCTTTGCCAATGGCCGTTGCCAGTCTCAAGGAGCCTGATTGCCTGGCCGCCGTGCAGGGCTGGATGGATGAGGTCGAGTGCGAAGTCATCCTTAATACCACCGGGTTCGCCCAGTCCAGCCCTGACGCGCCCCATGTGCGTCCGTTTCGCCGCGACATTCCGGTGATTCAGGCCATCTGCGCCCAGGACAACGAACCGGCGTGGCGGGCCAGCGCTCAAGGTCTCGGCCCGCGCGACCTGGCCATGCACATCGCGTTGCCGGAACTGGACGGCCGCATCATCAGTCGCCCCATCAGTTTCAAGGATTTGGCGTGGCGCAGCGAGCGCAGCCAGTCCGATGTGGTGTGCCATCGCGCACAACCGGAGCGGATGGACTTCGTGGCCGAACTGGCCCGACGCTGGGTGCTTCTGGCGCGTACCGCCAACGTCGACAAGCGCGTGGCGCTGATCCTCGCCAATTACCCCACCCGTGACGGTCGCATCGGCAACGGCGTAGGGCTCGACACCCCGGCGGCGGCGCTGAACATTCTGAGCGCGATGCAGCGCGAGGGCTACCCGGTCCAGGACCTGCCCGACACCGGCACGGCACTGATTCACGCCTTGCTCGGTGGCGTCACCAACGACCCGGACAGCCTCGACCAGCGGCCGTGCCACCAAAGCCTGTCGATGGAGGAATACCTGGCAGCGTTTCAGGGGCTGCCCGCTGCCAATCGCGAGGCAGTCACCGCGCGCTGGGGAGCGCCACACACCGACCCCATGTGCAGGGACGGACGGATGATGATCGCCGGCCTGCGCCTGGGCATGACCTTCGTGGGCATCCAGCCGGCGCGAGGCTACAACGTTGACCACAGCGCCGTTTACCACGACCCCGATCTGGTGCCGCCCCACGGCTATCTGGCGTTCTATTTCTGGCTGCGCAATCGCTACGGCGCCCACGCAGTGATTCATGTTGGCAAGCACGGCAACCTCGAATGGCTGCCGGGCAAGGGCGTCGGTCTGTCCGAGCATTGCTGGCCGGATGCGATATTGGGGCCGATGCCCAATATCTACCCCTTCATCGTCAATGATCCGGGCGAGGGCGCCCAGGCCAAGCGGCGCACTCAGGCAGTGATCATCGATCACCTGATGCCACCTTTGACCCGCGCCGAAACCTATGGCCCTTTACGCAACCTTGAACTGCTGGCCGACGAATACTACGAAGCGCAGCTGCTGGATCCGCGGCGCGCCCGGGAACTGCAAAAGGACATTCTTGCGCTGGTCCGCGAAACCCACATCGACCGCGAGCTGGCGCTCGAAGGCGACACTGATGCAGCGGACCCGACCGTATGGTTGCCGCGTCTGGACACCTATCTGTGCGACCTCAAGGAATCGCAGATCCGTGATGGCCTGCATGTGTTCGGCGAATCGCCCACCGGTCGCTTGCGCACCGACACCCTGCTGGCGATGGTGCGTGTGCCCCGCGGCGACGGTCGAGGCGGTCAGGCCAGTCTGCTGCGCGTGCTGAGTCAGGCGCTGGATCTGGATTTTGATCCGCTGGACTGTGACTTGGGCGCGCCCTGGGCAGGTGCCAAACCTCAGGTGTTACATGAAGTGAGCCTCGACCCGTGGCGCACCGCAGGTGACACCCGCGAGCGACTCGAGCTGCTGGCAACTGAGATGATTGGGCACTTGCTGGCGGATTCAGCTTTTGAATATTCCTTTGCAAACAATGCGTTGGCAGAGGTAGTTGAGAATATGCGCGAGGTTGTGATTCCTCGGCTGAACGCCTGCGGCCCTTCCGAGATGGCGAACCTGCTCGCGGCGTTGAGTGGCCGCTTCGTGCCGGCCGGACCCAGCGGTGCGCCGAGTCGCGGACGGCTTGACGTCCTGCCTACAGGGCGCAATTTCTTCTCGGTGGACGTGCGCAATCTGCCCACCATGACGGCCTGGAGAATCGGCTTTAAATCCGCAAATCTGTTGCTGGAGAGGCACTTACAGGATCATGGTGACTATTTACGTCAACTCGGGCTGTCGGTTTGGGGCACTGCGACGATGCGCACCGGAGGTGACGATATCGCCCAGGCCATGGCGCTGATGGGCGTGCGGCCCGTGTGGGCGACTGGCAGTCAACGCGTGGATGATTTTGAAATCCTGCCGCTGAGCCTGCTGGACCGCCCGCGGGTTGACGTCACGCTGCGGGTTTCGGGATTCTTCCGGGATGCGTTCGCCAATTTGATCCGGCTGTTCGATGCGGCCGTCCAGGCCGTGGCGGCGCTGGATGAGCCCGATGACATGAACCCGCTGGCGGCTCGCGTCAGGCAGGAACGAGCGCAGATGCAGCGCGACGGTGTGGATGCCGAGCAAGCGGCGAAGCAGGCTGGCTGGCGGATCTTCGGCGCCAAGCCCGGCGCGTACGGTGCAGGCGTGCAGAACGCCATTGACGGGCGCCTGTGGCAGAGCCGTGAAGACCTCGCCGAGGTTTACCTGAACTGGGGCGGCTACGCCTATGGCGGGAGCGATGAAGGAACGCCTGCGCGGGACGGTTTTGCCAAACGCCTGAGCCAGGTTCAGGCCGTCCTGCAAAACCAGGACAACCGCGAACACGACTTGCTGGATTCCAACGACTATTACCAGTTTCAAGGCGGCATGCTCGCAGCGGCGGAAAGCCTCGCCGGCGCCAAGGTTGCCAGTTACCACGGCGACAACAGCCAGCCTGATTTGCCCAGGATACGCACCCTCAAGGAGGAGCTGAACCGGGTCGTGCGTTCACGGGCTGCCAATCCGAAATGGATCGAGGGGGTCAAGCGTCACGGCTACAAGGGCGCGTTTGAAATGGCCGCGACGGTGGATTTCCTGTTTGCCTTCGACGCCACCACCGAGCTGATCGATGACCATCAGTACGCTCTGCTGGCCGACGCTTACCTGCTGGATGCCTCAACCCGCGACTTCATTCAGCAACACAACCCCGATGCGCTGCGCGACATGACCGAACGCATGCTCGAAGCGCAACAGCGAGGCCTGTGGCAGGCGCCGGGCGAATACCGCGAGGCGCTGGAGAATCTGTTGCTGGACATCGAAGAGTCATGAATCCACGGTCAGCTGCCATCGCGAACTGCCCACTTGCGCTTGCCGGCGCACGCCACCACCCCACTCATTGATGCACAAGCAGGGCCCGATATGACCGACATTCCACACTTTCCTCTGGCTGCTGTCGTCGGTGCCGATGACCTGAAGCTCGCGCTGTGCCTGACCGCCATCGACCCGAAAATAGGCGGTGTGTTGATCGAAGGGCCGCGCGGCATGGCCAAATCGACGCTGGCCCGCGGCGTGGCAGATTTGCTGGCAAGTGGTCAGTTCGTGACGTTGCCGTTGGGCGCTACTGAAGAAAGGCTAGTCGGAACGCTGGACCTGGACGCCGCGCTGGGTGAGGGCCGCGCGGCGTTTTCGCCAGGCGTACTGGCCAAGGCGGACGGCGGCGTGCTGTATGTCGATGAGGTCAATCTCCTGCCGGACCATTTGGTCGACCTGCTGCTGGACGTGGCCGCCAGCGGCGTCAATCTGGTGGAGCGTGATGGCCTGTCTCACCGCCACCCGGCGCGCTTCGTTCTGATCGGCACCATGAACCCGGAAGAGGGCGAACTGCGGCCCCAACTGCTCGACCGCTTTGGGCTGAACGTGGCACTGAGCGGGCAGACGCTGCCGGAGCAGCGTGGGCAGATCATCCGTCGTCGTCTGGATTTCGACGCGGCACCCGAAGCGTTTTGTCAGCAGTGGGCAACGCAGCAGCAAGCGCTCAAGGACCGCTGTGAAAGCGCACGTGGGCTGTTGGAGACCATTGCCCTGGATGACGCAAGTCTGGGGTTGATCACCGAGCGCTGTTTTGCAGCAGGAGTCGACGGCTTGCGCGCGGATCTGGTGTGGTTGCGAGCCGCTCGCGCGCATGCAGCCTGGCGCGGAAGTTCTGCTATCGCCGAGGCCGACATCGATGCCGTGGCCGACTTCGCCCTGCGTCACCGACGCCGCGCACCGCAACCGCCTCGGCAGTCATCGCAACCGGCTGAGCAACCCCCACAACCCCAACAATCGCAACAGCCGACGCAACCATCCTTACCCTGGCCAGCACTCGATCAGCCGCCATCCCGCACAGCCGAGAGCCCGGCCGACGCGGGTCAAACGGACCATAAGCCGCCGCAGGACGGCGAGGGCAGCTGGGGCGAGTTGCCCGCACGCAGTGTGGTGACGGGCGCCCGTAAAGAAGTGCCGCACTGGCCAAAAAAGCCCTAGGCATTCGCTCCCGTCAGTGGTCGGGGGTGAATGCCAGCCCTAAGCCGGGCGCCCTCGGCGGCGGCAGGAACGGCGCTGCCCGCACAGGCAGCCATGGAGCGATAGCCTGGCTGCCGACGTTATTGCGTGGCCGACCGCGCGTGCGTGCCGATCTGGTTCACCAACCCCGCAGCCGGCGACCGCAGCAATTGTGGCTGGTGATTGTGGACGCATCGGCATCGACCCGGCGGCATCAGGCGCTGAGTCTGGCCAAAGGCTTGCTGGCAGGTGTGTTCGATGACGCCTATCGGCAGCGCGCCCGGCTGGCCTTGCTGACCGCCAGCGGCAACGACCCGCGCTGGCAGCATCAGGGGCTCAAGGCCAGCGCGGCGTTGCAGCCATGGCTGGATGCGCTGGGGGCTGGAGGAGGTACGCCGTTGGCCGAGGCGATCAATCAGGCCGCCGAGTGGTCGGCCGTGCGTCACAAACGCTACCCCGCAGAGCAGCAATGGGTGCTGATCGTCACTGACGGGCGAGTCAAGCATGTCCCGCCCCTGGCTCCATTCTCAGGCCCCGTGCTGCTGGTCGACATCGAGCGCGGCCCCATCAGGCTGGGGCGCGCCCGGGACATCGCCCGGCAGCTCGACGCAGACTACCGCCACCTCGACGACTGCTGAACGGCATTTGGCCTGGAAACGTCTCAGGCCGGCATGGTCCACGGCTCAAGACGATAACCTTCGTCACTGATTTCCGCGCGGGCTTGCTCGAGCAGCTGTGCCAGCTGCTTGGGATCGCAGTACGCGCTGCTCGGAATCTGCTTGCGACCAATACGGGTGCTGGTGCGATCGACAACGGTCAGACTCAGTTCGCCGTTACCGTCTTGAGGGGCCCAGGCCACACAGCGGAAGGGTTCGAAGGCGTGGCCGGCAATCAGCAAAGCATCGTTAAAGCGCAAAGGGGCGTTCATGGAATGTCCTCAAAGTGCCCGGTCTCTGTGGTGCACCGGCGGTGGGCGTTTCGCTCGGTGGGTACTTGTACTGATGACCGCTATCCACGGCTGAGTCACACCCGGTATTGAAAATTTCCAATTATTTACACCGGAGGCCCGTCTTGCTTTGCATCGGGACCTCCGGTGACTTGCCGCTATCATCGGCGAAACCGCAGCAGCGCGGGTCGTCGTGGCTGAAAGCTGCTAAGCACGTTTCGATCTTAGCCTTAGAGGGAAACGGTCCAAGGGCGCGTCAATAAACTTGCTATGGTGTCAATCGGCCTTCACAAGGCACTGTTTCACAAATGTTTTCACGATTGATCTATCTCGACTCGGCGCCTAGGAAACTCACATGCACGATCTGGCCTCCACACGCCACCTGCTGATTGTCGAACCGTGCGAAGAATGCCTGCAATTGATCCCCGGCCTGCACATCGCGGGTTGGGAAGTCGAGACCTGTACGCTTGAGCAGGCGGTGTCGCGGCCCTGTGATGTGGGGCTTATCCGCCTGCTGCCCGAACACTTCGAACACCCCGATGCAGTAAAGAACCTTATTTCCCGCAGCAACACTGAGTGGATTGCAGCGCTGACCAGTGAAGACCTGCGCCGCGAGCTCGTCGGTGACTTTGTGTGCGAGTGGTTCTTTGACTTCCATACGTTGCCCTTTGATGTCGCCCGGGTGCAGGTGACGCTCGGACGTGCCTATGGCATGGCACGTCTGCGGGCCAAAGGCACGGAGTACGGCGAAAGCGCAGGGCAGAAGCTGTTGGGAGAAAGCCGGCCGATGCGCGAGTTACGCCGGCTGCTGACCAAGCTGGCCCCGACCGAATCGCCAGTGCTGATTCGTGGCGAAGGCGGCACCGGGAAAAAGCTGATTGCGCGCACCCTGCATGCGCAATCCCAGCGTCGGGAGCAGCCCTTCGTGACGGTGAACTGTGCGACGACGCCCGAACATTTGTTGCAAGCGGAGCTGTTTGGCGAGGTCGGCAAGGGAGGTGACGGGCTGCGCCAGCGCATGCCTGGGCGCATAGAAGAAGCTGACGGCGGCACGCTGTTTCTTGACGAAGTCGGCGACCTGCCGCTGGAAGTGCAGGCCAATCTGTTGCGCTTTCTGCAGCAGCGTCACGTTGAGGTGGACGGCGAACGGGTGCCCGTGGACGTGCGTGTGGTGGCGACGACCCATGTCGATCTGGAAGCGGCGATCCGCATGAAGCGCTTTCGCGAAGACCTTTATTACCGGCTCAACGTCTTGCAGGTAGGCACTGCGCCATTGCGAGAGCGGCATGGTGATCTGGCCTTGCTGGCCAATCATTTCGCTCAGTTCTACAGCCGAGAGACCGGCCGACGCGCGCGTAATTTCAGCCAGGACGCACTGGTTGCCATGGGCAAGCATGACTGGCCCGGCAATGTGCGAGAGCTGGAAAACCGGGTGCGTCGCGGGCTGGTGTTGGCCGAAGGTCGGCAGATCGAAGCGTTTGACCTGGGGTTGCTTGGCGAGGAGGCGTTCAGTTCAAGCATGGCCACGCTGGAAGAATACAAGTCCCGGGCCGAACGGCAGGCGCTGTGCGACGTGCTGACCCGTCATAGCGATAATCTCAGTGTTGCTGCCAAGGTGCTGGGCATCTCGCGCCCGACGTTCTACCGTTTGTTGCACAAGCACCAGATCCGATGATGACGCCGGTGGCGGACGGGAGCACCTGCGCGTCCAGACAAATGCGCTTAACGGTTCAATAGCTGCGCTACCTGCTGGAGTGCCTGCGCGCTGCGGTGTCGCCAATTTCCGCCAATCACCTCAAAAGGCTGCTCGTGGGCGATCAGCCATTGCCGGCTGGCTTCGAAGAATGCCTGGCGTTCGCTCAGCTCGGGCTGGCAGCGCTGCCCGTCGTCGGTCCACTCCACGTCTTCCGGTGACAGCAGCAGGTGCAAATCGTATTGGCGTTCGGCGATGGCTGGCTCCAGCCAGGTCGGACAAGCGCTGAACAGCGCTCGGCTCCACAGGATGTTGCTCAGCAGGTGGGTGTCGAGGATCAGCAGCGAAGGGTTAAGTGCTCGCGCGGCGTCTTCCCGGGCCAGCTGTTCCCGGGCGATGAGGTCGATGTCGGCGTACGTGGTGTCCCGCTGAACCTCGTCAATGAACTGACGCACAAATTCGCCCACCAGCAGGCCGCCAAAGCACTGTTGAATCTCTTGCGCCAGCCAGCTTTTACCACTGGACTCGGGACCTGTCAGGACCAGTACTTTCATGGGTATCAACGCACCAGCGCAGGGTCGGCGCGCCAGTCGCGCCAGCCCTGCACCGCCAGCAATGTGAACAGGGCGTACAGGGCGGCGGTGAGGTACAGCGCTTTGTAAAGGAACAGGCCGACGAAGATGACGTCGAGCAGGATCCACAACGGCCAGCATTGCACGCGCTTTTGCGCCATCCACACCTGCGCCACTAGGCTGTAGCCCGTTAGTGCAGCGTCGAGCCAGGGCTGCGCGGCGTCAGTGAAGTGCGCCATGGCCGCGCCCAGCACTGCGCTGACCACCGCCCCGGCGAGCAAGCTGAGCAACAGACTGCCGCCACCCAGCGACGTGACTGCGCGGCCGCTGTCCGCTGCGCCGCGTCGAGTCCATTGCCACCATCCATACAGCTGCAGGGCGGCGTAGATCACCTGCAAGAGCATGTCGGAGTAGAGCTTTACGTCAAAAAAGATCCAGGTGTACAGCAACACCATGACCAGGCCGATGGGCCAGCACCATGGGTTCTGTTTGACTGTCAGCCACACGGCGATGACACCGAGTGCGGCGGCGAACAGCTCAAGCCCTGACATGGCGACTCCTGAATAAAGGATGAAAAAACCGGTCGGCGATTGTATGCGCTTTGGCATTGGAAGTGGGGCGCGATGGCCCGTCGGATGCGTCTGTGAACACAGCAGAAAAACAGGCGCGCTCCATAGAGGAAATGTAACGACGACGGGGTAAACGTCAAAGCCTTCGCGCCAGTATTCATGCTAGCGCGTTCGTCAGAAAGGTCTGCTAGGATCGCCGCGCTGATGCCCGAGCCAGACAGCTGGAGCGTTCATGCTTTTTTTACGCTCGACCGTTTATCGTTCGCGCCACAGTGGGTCATACATATCAAGAGAGCCTTGCCATGAGCAGGTTCCAGCCGGGGGAATGATGGATCTTTGGACCGCCATACAGGCATTGATACTTGGGGTTGTAGAAGGGCTGACGGAGTTTTTGCCGATTTCCAGCACAGGCCATCAGATCATCGTCGCCGACCTGATCGGCTTCGGCGGCCAACGTGCGATGGCATTCAATATCATCATTCAGCTCGGGGCGATCCTGGCGGTGATGTGGGAGTTCCGCCGCAAGATCCTGGACGTGGTCACCGGACTGCCGACCCGGCCCGAGGCGCGGCGCTTCACCGCCAACCTTATCGTGGGCGTGTTGCCGGCCATGGTCCTGGGCGTGCTGTTTTCCGATCTGATTCACGAATACCTGTTCAACCCCATCACCGTCGCCGTCGCGCTGGTGGTAGGCGGCTTTATCATGCTCTGGGCCGAGAACCGTCAGCATGTCATTCATGCCGAAACGGTCGATGAGATGACCTGGGTGGATGCCTTGAAAGTCGGTTTCGCCCAGTGCCTGGCGATGATCCCGGGGACGTCGCGCTCGGGCTCCACCATCATCGGCGGCCTGCTGTTCGGCCTGTCGCGCAAAACCGCGACGGAGTTTTCGTTCTTTCTGGCGATGCCGACAATGGTCGCGGCGTCGGTGTATTCGGGCTACAAATACCGCGACCTGTTCCAGCCCGGTGACCTGGCGGTGTTTGCGGTTGGCTTCATCGCTTCGTTCATCTTTGCCATGATCGCCGTTCGCGCGCTGCTCAAGTTCATTGCCACCCACAGCTACGCCGTTTTCGCCTGGTACCGTATCGCCTTTGGTTTGCTGATTCTGGCGACCTGGCAGTTCGGCTGGGTCGATTGGTCCAGCGTGCAGGGCTGAGGGTGAGATGACACTACGCTCAGATCCTCAACACGCGGGTCGCACGGCTGCCGGCAGGCCCGCCGCCGTGCGCTTCCTGAAACTAAAGCTGCTGGCGCTGCTGCTGTTGTGCGCCTTGCCCGTTTACGGGGTGGCGACGAATTGGTCGGGCGGAGGGAGTTGGCTACCGGCTGCGGTTTATGCGCTGATGAGTGTGATCACGTTCGCCCTGTATGGCTATGACAAGCAGCAGGCGCAGCGCGGCGGCCAACGTACGCCGGAGAAGTTGTTACACGCGGGCGAATTGCTCGGCGGCTGGCCCGGCGCGTTGCTGGCACAGCAAGTATTCCGCCACAAAACCCGCAAATTCTCCTACCAACTGGTGTTCTGGCTGATCGTTCTGCTGCATCAGCTGTTCTGGATGGACCGTCTGCTGTTTGGCGGTAACTTCTTGTCCCGGCATCTTTTTTGAGCATGGACTGTGCGCAGGCGCTCACAGCTTCAGTGCCGCCTGACGCCATTTAGGCAATTTGGCAACGACGTGTTGGTGAGAGCGGGCCAGTAAATCGGTCAGCTCTGCATCGCCCATGGCCAGCGGGTAGGTCAGGGTGATCCAGTGAGCGCGTGCAAGATAGGGCGCCGGTCGCACGCCGGGACGGTCGACATACCCGAGGAAGAGCTCGGGCCCGACCTTGAACGACAGGTCATTGCCCGCCAGGCCCATCACCGCAAACATCTTGGTGTCGGCGATGGAAAACACCCGCACGCCGCCCCATTTGTAATCTTCCCGGGCGCCTGGCAGCGCAAGGCAATAGGTGGCGACTTGTTCGACGTTCATGGGGTCTCCCGGGTTTAGAGGGTGGGTCCGGCGCAATGCCGCGCTGCTGGGCCGCAAAAGCCAATGTGCCCAAGCGCTGGCGGTTGCGTATCGCAGTGTATCCGATGGCGCTGCGGACAACTCTCTGGGCGTTTCACGCGTGCCTGCGACATATCCCCGACACTTCACGCCGCTTCAATGGACGCCATCGGACGGGCCTGACGGGCCTGTCAGCCCCCATTGTCGCCGCGAGAAGTCTCATGCAAATCACCGCACAACACTGTTCAAACCCTGCCGAGCAGCGCCGCACATCCCGCCCGCGCTGGCGGCTTTCACGGCTGGCCGCTGCTTTGCTGCCACTCGCAGCCTTCAGCATCGCGGCTGCCGAGGCTGCCCAAGCGGTCAAGGGTGCGCAAATAGCGGGTCAGGCGGCGACAGCAGCGTCAATGTCGACCGCTAAAATGGCCGATGGACTGGGCACGCTGCAGCATGTGCGTGCCGGTGTACTGGACGTTTCTTATGCCGAAGTCGGCCCGGCGGACGGTCCGGTGGTGATCCTGCTGCACGGCTGGCCTTACGACATCCACAGTTACAGCGCCGTGGCCCCGCTGCTTGCGGCTCAGGGTTATCGGGTGCTGATCCCGGCCGCGCGCGGCTACGGCGACACCCGCTTCCTGTCGGATCAGACGGCGCGCAATGGTCAGCCCGCGGCACTGGCCACCGATGTCATCGACTTCATGGATGCCCTCGGCGTGAAAACGGCGGTCCTGGGCGGGTACGACTGGGGCGCGCGCTCGGCGGACATCGTCGCCGCGCTGTGGCCGGAGCGGGTCAAGGCGCTGGTCTCGGTGAGCGGCTATCTCATTGGCAATCAGGCGGCGGGCAAAAATCCGCTACCGCCCAAAAGCGAGCTGCAGTGGTGGTATCAGTTTTATTTTGCGACTGAGCGCGGCGCGGCGGGCTACGACAAAAATCGCCATGATTTCGCCAGGTTGATCTGGCAGACCGCTTCGCCGCAGTGGGCGTTTGACGATGCGACGTTCGAGCGCAGCGCGGTCGCGCTGGATAACCCGGACCATGTCGCGATCACGGTTTCCAATTACCGATGGCGCCTGGGCATCGTGCCGGGTGAACCTCGCTACGATGCAGCCGAACAGCGTCTGGCGCAGACGCCGGACATCACGGTGCCAGCCATTGCGCTGGAAGGCGACGCCAATGGGGCGCCGCATCCGTCGCCGCAAGACTATGCCAGGCACTTTACCGGCAAGTACGCGTTCCGCCTGGTCAGCGGGGGCATTGGCCATAACCTGCCGCAGGAAGATCCGCAGGCGTTCGCCCAGGCGATAATCGATGCCGATCATCTGTAGCTTGCCCGCCAAAGGCTTTGCCTGACGCGCCTTCAGCGTGCATAGCGGGTGAAGATCAGGTCGGTGGCGGCGGGCAATTTGTTGTGGCAGGCGAAACAGCTGTTGACGAGTTTTTCGTCGGGGTTGGGTTTGCCGTTTTCAAATTGTCCGTAACCCCAGCCGCCAGTGGTGGCGAAACGGCGGGAGTCTTTGACCTCGATCTGCACATTGGTCGGCTCGCCTGCGACAAACGACTGTTCCCGACCAAAGACAGCGTTGTTCTGTGCAGACGCCTCGTAGGTGTAGGCGAGGCGAGCAATGATGGCGCCATCCGGGAATGGCAATGTGCCCTCTCTGTAAGCTTGCATGGCGATGTCATTGGCAAGAATCACGCGGATGTCCGGCTTGTCACCCGCCTCATGGGCGATGCTCACAAAGGGCCAGTCGCGGTAGCCGGCTGGCAGCGTTACGCCGAACACCGGGGAGCCGGCTGTGGGTGCAGTTTCAGCGGGTTGAGGATCCACGGCCCACGACGGACCGCCGATAAAACCAAGGACGCTGACGATCATCACGGCGTGGCGAATGTGACCAGGCATCTGGAAGTCTCCTGAGGCGAACTATGGTGTACGCAGCGACCCACTGTCGCCACGCCCGGCGGCGAAATCATTCACTCTGTAGCCCCGTGCAGCGCCGGGTGTCCGCGCAAGGCGTCAACGATGAAATCGACGAAACTTCGCACGCGCATCGAAGCACTGCGTCGCTCGCGGTAGATCATGTGAACGGGCAGGGCAGGCCTTTCGTACCGCTGCAATACCCGCTGCAGGCGTCCGTTTTCGAAATCGTCATGCAAGGGGTAATTCAGGCAACGGATCAGGCCGGCGCCATGAGCTGCGGCGTCGATGGCCGCCTGCACCGTCGCGCAGCTGAGCTGGCAGCGCACCTTGATGCAGGTGGGCGAGCCTTGTTCCTGAAAGTCCCAATGCACGTAGCCCTTGAAGGCGTGAGTCGCGATCAGCCGATGGCACTTCAGGTCGTCAGGCTCGGCTGGCACCCCGGATGCCGACAAATACGTCGGGCTGGCGCAGACCACTGACGTCACGAAGCCGACCGGCCGCGCGATCAGCGATGAATCAGGCAGAGCACCAATCCAGACCGCTACATCCAGACCTTCCTCGTTGATGTGGGGAAAACGGTCGTGGTAATGGGCGAACAGAGTGATCTGCGGGTATGCGTCCAGGTACTCGGCGAGCATCGGTGGCATCACGTGCCGGCTGAACAGCGAGGGCATCAGGACGGTCAGGCTACCCTGTGGCTTGACGTGCAACCCCTTGGCCGAGGCCTCGGCTTCGCCGACGGCTTTCAAAATGCGCGAGCAATCGGCCATGAACGCCGAGCCTGCCGGGGTCAGCACGACGCCCTGGGTGCTGCGCTGCAGTAACACCACGCCCAGACGCGCTTCCAGCCGGGCAATGGCGCGCGCCATTGTGGCGCCCGAAACATTGAGCCGGCGGGCCGCCGAAGCCAGGCTCGGACGCTCCGACAGCGCCTCGAACATGGCCATTTCATGGTACCGGTCCATCAGCGGGCCTGTTGCACGTCAGGCCGCAGCGCCGGGTCGTTACCCAGCCGCTCGACGAGAAAATCCACAAACGTGCGCACCTTTGCCGGTATTCGATGACTTTTGGTGTAGACCACCTGAATCGGCAGCGCCGGGGGCTCGTAATCGCGCAGCACCCGTTCCAGCGTGCCGGCAGCTACCAGACTGGCGACTTGATAGGACAGCACGCGAGTGATCCCCCAGCCCAGCGCCGCGATATTGATAGCCGCCTGATTGGCGGTGACCACCAGGCGTGGCTGACAGCGAACGCTCAAGACCTGGCCCTGATCCACAAACTGCCAGTCGCTCAACAGGTGGCTGGCGGACGACATCACGATGTTGGCCGAGCCAAGTTCGGCGGGAAGCGCAGGCCTGCCATGACGCTCGAAGTACGCCGGGGCGCCGCAGACCACCTGCCTGACTTCACCGACCTTGACCGCCTCCAGACTGGTCTCGTGCAGATGACCGATGCGGATGGCGACGTCGATGCCCTCATCGGCCATGTTCACCACGCGATCCACCAGTAAAGCGTTGACCTGAACGGAAGGAAACTGATCCAGGTACGCAGCGAGCAAGGGTGCGATGAACAATTCGCCAAACAGCACGGAGGCAGTCACCGTCAACTGCCCGCACGGCACTGAATAGCTGCCGGCCGCCGCTTCTTCGGCTTCCGCGACTTCGCCCAGAATGCGCCGACAGTCTTCCAGATAACGCTGGCCGGCTTCGGTCAGGCGCAGGCTGCGCGTGGTGCGCGCCAATAGCTGGGTGCCGATTCGCGCTTCCATGGCAGCAATCACCCGCGTCACGCTGGGCGGGGAAATGTTCAATCGCCGTGCCGCTGCGGCGAAACCCTCCTGGTCAGCCACGGCCATGAATATCCGCATTTCCTGGAAGCGATCCATACCTGATCCTGTCTGCAAGGGCGGCGGCGGGGCTTTCTACTCCTTGACTGACTGCACGCCAATCATGGCGTGATCTCAACGTTAGCGGAATCACCCAATCGCGCAATCCAGCATTGCGCTGGACGAAATAATCGTGACACCAGGCGGTGTTCAACCTTGATGGAAATGCTTCGGGCGGCCTGCGTGAAGCGGCGGGTGTCATCAGCCTCAGGGGTGCCCACGACCTCCACTGGACGCCAGGTCCGCCAGAATCGGGCAGTCCGGGCGGCGATCGCCCTGACAGTGGCTGACCAGATCCTGCAGGGTGTCTCGCAGCCCGGCCAGCTCGGCGATCTTCTGGTTGAGCTCCACGATGTGCTGGTGCGCGAGGGCTTTGACATCGGCGCTGGCACGTCCTCGGTCCTGCCACAGGGTCAGCAGTTTGCCGACCGCTTCCAGCGAAAACCCCAGGTCGCGCGAACGTTTGATGAAGGCCAGAGTGTGCAGCTCGTTGGGGCCGTAGACCCGGTAACCGCTGTCGGTGCGGGTGGCGGCCGGAAGCAGGCCGATGGACTCGTAATAGCGAATCATCTTGGCGCTCAGGCCACTGCGTTTGGCTGCTTGTCCGATGTTCATAGGGCGTCTCCAGTGTGCGCTGGTGTCCAGGTTTTCAGCAGCAGGGCGTTGCTCACGACGCTGACGCTGGACAGGGCCATGGCAGCGCCTGCCAGCACCGGGTCGAGCACGCCGAACGCGGCCAGTGGAATCCCGATCAGGTTATACACAAAGGCCCAAAACAGATTTTGCCGGATCTTGGCGTAAGTCCTGCGGCTGATGTCGAGGGCGGCGGGGATCAGCCTTGGGTCGCCGCGCATCAGCGTGATGCCGGCGGCGTGCATGGCCACGTCCGTTCCGCCGCCCATGGCAATGCCGACGTCGGCGGCGGCCAGGGCAGGGGCGTCGTTGATGCCGTCGCCCACCATCGCCACCACTGAGGTTTTTTTCAGCGTTTCGACCTTGGCGGCCTTGTCGGCGGGCAGCACTTCGGCATGGACGTCAGCGATGCCCAGCGCTTCGGCGACGACCCTGGCGCTGCCGCGATTATCGCCGGTCAGCAGGTGGCTGCTGATGCGTCGCGTGTTCAACAGTGCAACGGCCTCGGCGGCGCCGGCCTTCAGCGTGTCGCCAAAGGCAAACAAACCAAGCACCTGTCGCTGGGGGGCGAATTCAATCAGCCATGACAACGTGCGTCCTTCGGCCTCCCAGGCCACGGCGTCGTCGGCCAGCGCGCCCGGTACCAGGCCGCTTTCTTCCAGCAGACGATGGTTGCCGAGCGCCAGATCGCGGCCTTGCAGGGTACCCGCAACACCCCGTCCCGGCAGCGCACGGCTGTTGCTGACCTCGGCAAGGACCAAACCTCGGGCCGCCGCCATGTCTAGCACCGCTTTGGCCAAAGGGTGTTCGCTGCCCCGCTGCAGCGCGCCCGCCAATTGCAACAGCGCGTTCTCATCAGTGCCAAACGCGGGATCGACCACCATGTGCGTAACGTTTGGAGTGCCCGAGGTCAGCGTGCCGGTCTTGTCGAACACCACTGCGGTCACCTCATGGGCGCGTTGCAGGGCTTCGGCGTCCTTGATCAGAATGCCATGACGAGCCGCGACGCCGGTGCCGGCCATGATTGCCGTGGGCGTCGCCAGGCCCAGCGCGCAAGGGCAGGCAATCACCAGCACGGTGACCGCATTGATCAGCGCGTTCTCCAGCGAGGCCCCGGCCAATAGCCAGCCGGCGAGTGTCGCCATCGCTACTAATAGAACCACCGGCACAAACACCTGACTGACCCTGTCGACCAGGTGCTGGATCGGCGCCTTGGCGGACTGCGCAGCCTCCACCAGCCGGATGATGCGCGCCAGCACGGACTCCGCACCCAAGGCCCGGGTACTGATGAGCAAGCGTCCTTCGCCGTTGATTGCGCCGCCCGTGACCTTGTCGCCGGGCTGCTTGGGCACTGGCAGGCTCTCGCCGCTGATCAGCGCTTCGTCGGCATGGCTTTGCCCTTCAACGACCTCGCCGTCCACCGGAAACCGCTCGCCCGGCTTCACCACTACACGATCGCCGATGCTCAGCGAGCTGATGGCGACGTCCACTTCCTGACCGTCCACCAGCATGATTGCGCGCTCGGGCCGCAACGCTTCCAGCGCCCGAATCGCGCTGGCCGTCTGGCGTTTGGCACTGCTCTCCAGGTACTTACCCAGCAGGACGAGGGCGATGACCACTGCCGAGGCCTCGAAGTACAGATGCGGCATGGTCCCCGGCGCAGCTGTGAGCCATTGATAAACGCTCAAGCCGTAACCGGCACTGGTGCCCAGCGCGACCAGCAGGTCCATGTTACCGGCACCCGCGCGCACAGCCTTCCACGCCGCGGCATAGAAACGCGCCCCGAGCACAAACTGCACCGGTGTCGCCAGCACGAACTGCAGCCACGCCGGCAACATGCCGTGCAGGCCGAACGGCTGCAGGATCATCGGCGCCACCAGGGGCAAGGCCAGCACAACGGCGACGATCAAATGCCAACGCTCGGTGTCGTGCCGCTTGCGTTGGTCGGCCTGCTGAACCTTGCTGTCCTGCTCAAGGCTTGCCGTGTAACCCGCCTTGTCGACGGCCTCGATCAGCACCGCGGGGTCAATGCGGCTGCTGACCTGCACATGAGCACGTTCGTTGGCCAGATTGACCGTGGCGACTTCAACGCCGGGGACTTTGCGCAATGCGCGCTCGACCCGGCCGGCGCAGCTGGCGCAGGTCATGCCGGCAATGGGCAGATCGAATGTTTCTGGACTGGGCATCGTGGACACTCCGGCGAGTCGATTGGCAGTAAGGATCAACCTTGCCACGCTGGCAAGGTCAAGGGGCGTTTTGCAGATGGGCGTCCCCATGCCGCGTCGGCCCGGTGCCCACGACAGACGATGCCCGAGCTGACACACTGAATGCCTTTTTCAATCACGCGAGCGGCCGTCCGTGTACGACTTCAACGATTTGTACTACTTCGTGCAGGTGGTGGAACACAAGGGCTTCGCCGCTGCCGCACGCAAGATCGAGGTGCCCAAGACCAAGCTCAGCCGGCGCATCGCGCAGCTGGAAGACCGGCTGGGCGTGCGCCTGATTCAGCGCACCACGCGCAAGTTCACGGTGACGGAGGTGGGGCTGGATTATTACCGGCACTGTGTGGCGATGCTGGTCGAGGCCGACGCCGCCGAGAAGGTGGTCGAGCAGTCGAGGTCAGAGCCTCAGGGCATCGTGCGGATCAGTTGTCCGCCGGCGCTGGGGGCGATGGGCGTCAGCGATTCGATCGTCAAGTTCATGGTGTTGCACCCTAAAGTTCAGATTCAGGTAGAGAGCACCAACCGTCGTGTGGATGTGCTGGGCGAGGGCTATGACGTCGCGTTGCGGGTGCGGTTTCCGCCGCTGGAGGACGAGAACCTGGTGATGAAGGTGCTCGGAGAGAGTCATCAGAAGCTGGTGGCGCGGCCTGCGCTACTGGCGGGCCTGGTGCTGCGTGCGCCGCCTGATTTGGCGGGGCTGCCGAGCATGGATCTGGCGCCGGCGAACCGTGATCATCGCTGGTCGTTGATCGGGCCGGGCGGTGAGCGGGTGGAGGTGGGGCATCAGCCGCGGTTTGTGAGTTCGGATCTGGATGCGCTTCATCGTGCGGCGGTGGCCGGGGTGGGGGTGGTGCAGTTGCCGGAGATTATGATTCGTCGGTCGTTGGAGGAGGGGCATTTGGTGGAGGTGTTGCCGGGGTTTCGGCCGCCGAGCGGGTTGATTCATGCGGTGTTTGCGTCGAGGCGGGGGTTGTTGCCTTCGGTGCGGGGGTTGGTGGATTTGCTGGCGGAGGATTTTGGGGTGAATGCGAGGGCGGACCGGGAGGCATGTGAGTTGGCGGGCAAGGTTTAGTTTGTTTTTAGATCGGGATCAAGATCAGGGGCGTCGGCCTAACGGCCTCGGTTTCGCCTTCGGCGAGTTACTTGGAAAAGCACCCCAAGTAACCAAGGGTGCCTGCTCCTGGTTTGGCCCCTTCTTCGTCGGGGTTCCTTCACTTCGGTCTTGCTCCGTGGGCCCGCGCCGAACGGACATCCATGTCCTGACGGCGCTCTCGCGGCATCCATGCCGCTCGGCCCACTGTGCAAGACCTGCGTTCAGCCTGCACCCAGGTCGCGATTGGCGGTGCTTGGTCTTTTTGCGTATGAAGATCAAGAGCAAAAGCAGATCAAGAGCAAAAGCAGATCAAGAGCAAAAGCAGATCAAGGGCTTCCCGGCTGAAGCCGGTCCCACTGGGTGCACCGCGTTGCTTTTATGGGACCAGTTAAAGCAGATCCCACTGGGTGCACCGCGTTGCTTTTATGGGGACCAGTTGAAGCCGGTCACTGGGTACACGCGTCGCTTTTAGTGGGACCGGCTTTAGCCGGGAAGGGGCCGGTCGCCGCGCCTTAGGGTGTCGGGTAGGGTGATTGTCCTGCTGGCGGGACGATGTATTGCGTTTTGGCAGGCTAATCGTTGATTACCTCGGGCTGTAGGATGACCCCACTTGATCGCCAAGTGGCGATTCTCACATTCGGAGCCTCCATGAAACTCTTGCACATCGATTCCAGCATCCTCGGCGATCATTCTGCTTCGCGTCAGTTGAGCCGCGGTGTTGTTCAGTCCTTTAGCGCTGTGAACCCAGGTACCGAGGTGGTGTATCGCGATCTGGCGAACGAGCCGCTGAGCCATTTTTCGGGCGCGACGCTGGCCGCTGCCGGTACGCCGGTTGAAGGTCGCGATGCTGCGCAGAAGCTTGAAGTGGAAACCAACGAGGCGACACTGGAGCAGTTTCTGTCTGCCGATGTGGTGGTGATCGGTGCGCCGATGTACAACTTCTCCATTCCAAGCCAGTTGAAGGCGTGGATTGATCGCATCACTGTGGCCGGGCGTACGTTTCGCTACACCGAAGCCGGCCCGGAAGGTCTGTGCAAGGGCAAGAAGGTGATCATCGTGTCGACGGCCGGCGGCCTGCACCAGGGGCAGCCTAGCAGCGTTGGTCACGAAGACTTGTTGAAGGTGCTGTTCGGGTTCATCGGCGTCACCGATCTGCAGTTTGTGTTCGCCCATGGCCTGGCGTACGGCGACGAGCCGCGCGCTGCGGCCATGACCGCCGCGCAGAAACACATCAGCGAAACGTTGTTTGCCTGAGCCGTCGCGCCCGTCGCTGTACAACGCGGGCGCATCGCTGCTCTGACGCTTCCCTGAAGCCCTGTTCACCCGGCCTGTTCGCCGACCGGTGACAGGGCTTTTGCCGTTTTGGGACTGAGCGTTCAGCCGGGCGACAGCCTTTACACCCTCTTTGCGCGTAATCTGCAGACAAGCACCGTAGAATGCCGGCCCACTTGGCCCGTTCTGCCTGCAACGGCGGCCGATGTCTTCCTTCTTTAGAGCTTGGCCCGCCTTGTGCACTGTCGAACATCAAACGTTTCGGAATGTTATCCAACCCCAAGGGTCAGATAGCCACAGACTCCGTGTTTACGGGGCTTCAGACCACGAGCGTCTGAATCGGCAGCCAGGGATTGATAAGGTGAGGGGCATTGCAATGATGCGTCTTTGTGCAGTGATGATGATCAGCCTGCTGGGCAGCCTGCTTTCGGTGCAGGCCAGCGAGCTGCAAACCTGGAGCGTTGGCTTTCACGAGCTGACCTTCCTCGATCCGCTGGATTCGCAGCCGATGCACGCCTACGCCTTTTACCCTTCCACCGACGACGAGCACATCACCCGCGTCCAGGGCTATCCCATCGAGGCGACGCAAGACGCCACCATCGCCATGGGTCGGTTTCCGCTGCTGATGTTGTCCCATGGCAATACCGGCACGCCGCTGGCGCAACATGACCTGGCAACGTCGCTCGCGCGCAAGGGCTTTGTGGTGGTGGCGGTGTTTCATCCGGGCGATAACTACATGGACCACAGCCGCCTCGGCAGCCTTAGCAATCTGTACGGGCGCCCGCTGCAGATCTCCGAAGCCATCAGCGCCGCGTTGATCGACCCCATGTTGTCGCCGTATATCAGCGCGCGACGGGTCGGTGTCATTGGCTATTCCGCTGGCGGCGAGACCGCTTTGATCCTTGCTGGGGCTCAACCGGATTTGCAGCGTCTGCGCCGCTACTGCACACAGCGCCCGCAGGACCATGACGCTTGCAAAACCCAGGGCGAATTGGTCGCGGACCGGGAGGATTTGCACGCTCAGGCTGACCCGCGTGTGGGCGCGCTGATGTTGATGGCGCCGCTGGGGCTAATGTTTGGCCGTCAGACGCTGGCCGAGGTTCATGTGCCGGTGCTGCTGTACAGCGGAGATGGCGATGAGTTGCTGGCCATCGACAAGAACGCCGAAGCCCTTGCGCGCAAGCTGCCTGACGTCTCGGATTTCAAACTGTTTGCCGGCGCAGGGCACTTTGTGTTCATGGCGCCCTGTGATGATGAGCAGCGCGCTACCCAGCCCGGCTTGTGCACTGACGCCATTGGAGTCAACCGTGAAGACATTCACCGGGACCTGAGCACTGAGGCCGTGCGCTTCTTTGGCACCGCTCTTGGCACCCCGTCCAGTACGGCGGGGATGCAGACCGCCGTGCACCGCGAGTATGGGCCTGTCGACAGCCTCGATCAGTAAAGTTAAGCGTAGAGCCTCGGGCCGCCGTGGTTGCGCGGCCGATCAGGCCGACGGCTTGCCACGAATCACCTTGCCACGTCGTTCACTTATTTCCCGTGCCTGCCCGTCGCGCTGACCGCCTGTGCGCGCTTCGCTGATCAGGGCGGGAATCAGCGGTCCCTCCGGCAGGTTTTTCCAGAACCGAGCGGGCAGGTGGCCTTGCATGACCTTGGGATTGAGCCGCGCCGGGTTAAAGATATGGCTGTAATACGTCAGCCAGAGATTGCCATGGGGATCATCCGCGTTGCGCGCCAGCGATTGCCAGGCTTCGGGGCACACGGGCTGATGGAAGAGCTGCTCACCGTCATAAAAAACGCCGTCTTTTGGGGTCGCGATCATCCAGCGATGGCGGCCCATGCGGCCGATGAAGTGCTCACTGGCGGTGCGCAGAATGTCGTGGGCCGGCTCGTGCCAGGCGACATATTCAGGCAGGCGTGTCATCTCCAGTAGGGCGGCTTTGGCCGCAAGGTCTTCTGCGTTGTCGATGACCGGCAGGGCAACAAAGCGCAGAAAGGCATGAAGATGGTGCGCTTCACGGCTGACCTGCTTGAGCCGTCGATGCAGCTCGCTGCCCAGTTTGTCGCCCGCCAGCATCGCCGTGCGATCGCCGTGGCTGACCCGCCAGAGCACTTCATAGAGCAACGTCCAGCGCTGGTCGCCGCAGTATTGCGCTGCGTTTTGCAGCAACTCCAGCAGCTCCAGCGGAATACGGGCGCGAAACGGCCCAGGCTCTTCCGGGTAATGGGTGTCACTGGCGAAGAGGTCGGCGTCCTGCTGGACGCTCCAACTGACCTGATCCGGATTGATCTGATGGCTCAGCAGCCAGCGTGCCTGCTGCCGCCACGTCTCGAACGCATCGGCGCAATCCAGAATGATCATCCCCACAACGCCATTTGCTGCGGCTGCGGTTTGTCGCGCAGTTGCTCTCGAAGATCGATGCTTGAGCTCTCGGCTTGTCGCGGGTGGTAGTCGCTGGTGATGATGAACGGCTTGGCTTTCGCCAATACGCAGCGCAGTCGAGTCAGGTCTTCGTAACGAATGCGGCGCTGGCGACGCAGTTCCACCAGGCGCTTGGTGGTGCGAATGCCGATGCCCGGAATGCGCGCGATCATCGACGGTTCTGCGCGGTTGAGGTCCAGCGGGAAGATATCCCGGTGCTCCAGTGCCCAGGCCAGTTTCGGATCGATGTCCAGCGCCAGGTGGCCAGGGCCTTGCAACAGCTCGTTTGCGCTGTAACCGTAGCTGCGCAGAAGGAAGTCAGCCTGATACAGCCGGTGCTCGCGCATCAACGGCGGCGCGGCATGAGGCACGCTTTTCGGGCTGTTGGGAATCGGACTGAACGCCGAGTAGTAAACGCGCTTGAGGCGAAAGTCGCCGTACAGCGATTCGGCGGTTTGCAAAATGGTGCTGTCATCGGTTTCGTCAGCGCCGACGATCATCTGTGTGCTCTGCCCCGCAGGGGTGAAGCGCGGTGCCTTGGGCTCGTTCAGCACGGTTTGCTGCCCGGTGTAAATGGTCTGCATCGCCTGCTTGATCGAGCCCATCTCCTTTTCCGGCGCGAGGGTTTGCAGGCCCAGCTGAGTGGGCAGTTCGATGTTGACGCTCAGACGGTCTGCATAGCGGCCGGCTTCTTCGATCAGCGCGGGGTCCGCTTCGGGGATGGTCTTGAGGTGGATGTAACCGCGGAATTCGTGGTCTTCGCGCAGCAGCTTGGCCACGCGGATCAGCTGCTCCATGGTGTAATCCGCCGAGCGGATGATCCCGGAGCTGAGAAACAGGCCGCTGACGCAGTTGCGGCGATAGAAATCCATGGTAAGCGTGACTACTTCTTCCGGACTGAAGCGCGCGCGGGGTACGTCGCTGGAGCGGCGGTTGACGCAGTACTGGCAGTCGTAGAGGCAGAAGTTGGTCAGCAGGATCTTCAGTAGCGACACGCAGCGTCCGTCGGGCGTGTAACTGTGGCAAATGCCCATGCCGGTGCTTGAACCCAGCCCGGATTTGCCTTCTGAACTGCGTTTGGGCGCCGCGCTGCTGGCGCACGAGGCGTCGTACTTCGCCGCGTCGGCGAGGATGCTCAGCTTGTCGATCAGCTGCATGGATTTTCTCGATACTGTTTTTATGTACAGTATCGAGTTGACAGGTGATGAACAAGGCCCGATCGGATGGATGGCGGTCGGGTTAACTGATGCGCTGTACCAAATCGTTCAATTCGCCGAAGTCTCTGACGCGATGGAAGTTGCGGTTGTCCTTGAACGCCGAAAAATCCGTGTCGCCGTACCCGGCCACTTGTGCGCCGGCACTCAGCCCGGCTTCTACGCCAGGGACACTGTCCTCCACCAGCAGACACTGGGCGGTCGGCAGGCCCAGCAGTTCGGCGGCGTGTTCGATGAGCACTGGCGAGGGCTTCCAGGCCTGCACCTCGTAGGCGCTGACGATCAAGCCATGGAAGACGTCGAGCAAGCCCACCGTGCTCAGGCAGGTTTCGATCTTGCTGCGCGGGCCGTTGGAGGCCACGCATTTGGGCAACGCCAGGTTGCGCACGAATTCCACGGCGCCGGGCATTTCTTCGAGCTTTTCGCGAAGCAGCGGCAGGGTTCGTGTGCGGAACTCGGTGACGATGTCGTCGGCGGGGAGCCACGGGTATTCGCGGCAAAGGCCTTCCATGCACAGCGCAAACTGCACGCCACGAAAGCGATGCAGCACTTCCTCGACGCTCAACAACACCTGATGTTTGTCGAGAATCTCGCGCAGCAGTCCGGCGGCCAGACGTTCGCTGTCCACCAGGGTTCCGTCGCAGTCGAAAATGACGCCGGCAATATTCAAACGGGGCTCTCCTTGTTGCATGTCGCTTTACATGATCGTGTGAGTACGGTTGCAGGCAGCCAACCAGGCTAGGGGCAGTTCGACCGGCATTATCGCGAAAAGTTGGCTTGAGCGGGGCAGGGCTGTTGCTCGGCTTGCACGGACGCCGGGGCAGCACCTTTTTTGCGAATGCCGCTATGCAGGCCGACGCGGTCAATCGTCAGGCCTGCACATGAAGCGCCGGTTACAGCTCGACCGGCGTCACCAGCGTGCCGTCGTTGAAGTAACCGCTGACGTTGGCGAACACCAGATCTGCCATGGCCTGACGGGTTTCGTAGGTGCCGGAGCCGATGTGCGGGGTGAGTACCACGTTGTCCAGTTTCAGCAGTTCGGCCGGAACGTTGGGCTCGTCATCGAACACGTCCAGGCCAGCGCCGGCAATTTCGGACGCCAGCAGCGCTGCTACAAGCGCCTTTTCATCCACCACCGTGCCGCGCGCCACGTTGATCAGGAACGACTGAGGCCCCAGCGCTCTGAGGACTTCGGCGTTGATCAGGTGCTGAGTGTCGGGGCCGCCAGGGACGATGACGATCAGGTAATCGGAATCCTGAGCCAGTTCGCGAAGGTCGCCGTAGTGCTGATAGGGCACATCGTCATAGGGCTTGCCGCGACGGAAGTAGGCGATGTTCATCTCGAACGCGGCGGCGCGTTTGGCGATGGTCTTGCCGATCTTGCCCAGACCGACGATGCCGCAGGTCTTGCCGCACAGATCGTTGCCCAGCGGGAACTTGCCATTGGGCCACTGACCGGCCCGCACGAATCGCTCCGCTTCGCTGATGCGCCGGGACACACACAGCATCAGCGCCATGGCGGTTTCGGCGACCGCGTTGTTGAGTACATCCGGGGTGTTGCTGAGCTTGATGCCTCGGCCCGACAGGTAGTCGGTGTCGACGGCGTCATAGCCGACGCCAAAGCTATTGACCACTTCCAGATTCGGCAGGCGATCCAGAAGGGCGTTGTCGGTGCCGAACACGCCGCTGGTGACCACCCCGCGAACCTTGGCGCCGTGGTCTTTGGCCCATTGGTCGACATCGTTGATGTCAGTGCGCTTGTGTACGGTGAAATCGCGCTCCAGGTTTTGCATGAGTGAGGCATGCATGGCGCCCCAGACCAGAATATCGGCTTTCTTTTCGCTCATTGTTTTCTCCTTATCGTGCGGCCTCACAGGAAGGCATTGCAGCGCAGACGGACGCCTGGGTGGTCCGGCGTGCCCAGGATTTGTAACACAGGTTGGCGTGGCAAGGCCCGGTTTTGAGCCTTGAGGCAAGAACAGGAGTGGCGCTGGCGCTTTTCGCGCAGCAGCCCCCACAGTCGATGCGACCGGTCACCTGCCGCCGTCAGCCCAGGTGCGTATCGGTGCTTATAACCTCGGCATAGGCGAACCCCAGCGCGGACATGAACGCAGCATGGACGTGGGCGGCGGGTACGGTGGCCCCGTCGAATTCCAGATCGCGGCTGGCGCAGGCATCATGGATCACCTTCACCTTGTAGCCCAGGTCTGCCGCCGCACGGGCAGTGGCGTCGATGCACATGTGGCTCATGGCGCCGATGATCACCAATTGCTGGATGCCTTTGTCCTCAAGCAATGCCTGCAATCCCGTTTCGCGAAACGAGTTGGGGAAATGCTTGAGCACCTCGGCTTCGTGCTCCTGCCGCGCTACCTTGGGGTGCAGTTGCGCGCCGTCGGAGCCCGGCGCGAAGAAGGGGGCGTCATCACTGCCGGCCTCGTGCCGGATGTAAACCACGAGGTCGCCAGCATCGCGCGCGGCCTGTATGACTTTTGCAGCGTTGTCGGCAGCAGCGTCGGCGCCCGCCAGGGGCCATTTTCCGCCGGGAAAATAGTCGTTCTGGATGTCGACTACGATAAGCGCTGTGCGAGTCATGGGGTGCTTCCTTGATGGAGGGCTTGAGGTCGAGGAGTATTGCGCATTCGGACCCGGGGCTAAAGCTGATCTGCAAGGCGATAGGCTTCCCGGCTGAAGCCGGTCCTACTGGGGAGCACGGCACTTGAGTAGGACCGGCTTCAGCCGGGAAGAGGCCAGCGCGTACACCCTTTATTTCGCAGCGTGGCCACCGACGCTTTCCCGGCTGAAGCCGGTCCCACGGGAATATGCGGTGCTTGAGTGGGACTGGCTTTAGCCGGGAAGAGGCCAGTGGGCGTACTCTTTTTTTGCAGTCTGGCCACCGACGCTTTCCCGGCTGAAGTCGGTCCCACGGGGATATGCGGTGCTTGAGTGGGACTGGCTTTAGCCGGGAAGAGGCCAGTGGGCGTACTCTGTATTTTGCAGCGTGGCCACCGACGCTTTCCCGGCTGAAGCCGGTCCCACTTGGGGCGACTGTTCCCGTCAGAAGCTGGTCCCATTGGTGATAGGCGGCGGTTAGATGGGTCTGGTGTTGTTTGAGGTGGCGCAGAGCGCATTTGTTGGAGTAATGAATCAGCAGCGCCTGCCGAGGTCCATAGCCCGCCACTTAATGCATACACAGCGAGAAGTCATGCCAGTGAAAGGATTCCACCGCCATCTCCCGGCCCTTGTCAGCCTGATCCTGTTGACAGTGCTCGCCGGTTGCAGCACCCAGCGCAATCAGGCACCGGCTCCGGAGCCTGCCGTGGTGCGCAGCGAAATTGTGCGGTTGTTACCTGCCAGCGTCGCGGACCGTCAAGGCTGGGCGCAGGACATCCAAACGGCCTTTGAGGCGCAGAAGATCGACCCCAGCGTCGAAAACCTGTGCTCCGTCGTCGCGGTGACCGAGCAGGAGTCGAATTTTCAGGTCGACCCCGCCGTGCCCGGCATGGGCAAGATCGCTCAGGATGAAATCGACCGCCGCGCCAGCAAGGCGCACATTCCCAATCTATTGGTCCGCAGCGCGCTGGACATACGCTCCTCCACTGGCAAAACCTATAGCGAACGGCTCAGCGCAGCGCGCACTGAAAAAGACCTGAGCGCAATTTTCGATGACTTCATCGGCATGGTGCCGCTCGGCTGGACGCTGTTTGGCAACTTCAACCCGGTGCACACCGCAGGCCCCATGCAGGTCAGTATTGAGTTCGCCGAGCGCCAGGCCCGTGGTTACCCGTATCCGGTCGAGGGTTCGATTCGTCATGAAGTCTTCAGCCGCCGGGGCGGGCTGTATTTCGGCATCGCCCATCTGCTGGGTTATCCGGTCAGCTACGACAAGCCGCTGTACCGCTTTGCCGATTTCAATGCCGGCTGGTACGCCAGCCGCAACGCCGCATTTCAGAGCGCCCTGGCGCGGGTGTCCGGCAAACGCCTGGCGCTGGATGGCGACCTGATCAGTTACGGCTTCGGCCCCGCGCTGGGGCAGACCGAGCTGGCGGTTCGCAGCCTGTATCCGCGTCTGGACATGCGCAACACGACGATTCGCAGTCAACTGGAAAAGGGCGAAACCCTGGCGTTTGAAGAAACCGAGCTGTACCAGCGGGTGTTCGACATGGCCGATCAGGCGGCCGGCAAGCCTCTGCCCAGAGCGATACTGCCGGGCATCGTGCTGGAGAGCCCGAAGATCACGCGCAAGCTGACCACTGCCTGGTTCGCGCAGCGTGTGGAAGAGCGCCGCGTGCGCTGCATGGCGCGCGCGTCAGGTTCATTGAGGTGAGGTCAGCTGCGTTGCATGCGCCGTTCATCCGGTCAGAGGCACCCGCGCCGCGCTGCCCGTTCAGATATCAATCTGCGGCGCGGACGCGTTCTGCGCTGCCGTTTGATTTGCAGGAGCTTTGCTTGTGAACCGTGACATCGATACGCCGACCATCATTACCAGCAGCAACCCGGCCGCCGAGCAGCAGGCGGCAGAAGCGCAAGTGGCCGATGCCATGCTGTTCGGTTCTCCAAAGGACCGGCTGGATTTTTACCGCAAGGAAATTCAGTACGAAACTGCCATTCTGTCCGATCGGACCAACGCCTATTTGTCCGCCCAGTCTTTTCTGGTGATCGCATTTGCTTCATCGATGGCTAACCTGAACCCCGAGTGGGGCAAGATGTTCACCCTGGTGGTCCCGCCATTCCTGACACTGCTCGGGCTGATCAGCTCCATGCACGCATGGCCCGGAATAAGGGCGGCCTACGAGATCATCGATCACTGGCATTTCAAGCAGGCGCAGTTGCTCAGCAGTCAGCCGGCAATGGGCCTGGCCTACGACGACTCGCCGCTGTTCAGCGAGCACGAGTCGAGCGAGAAGGGCTATCGCAAATCCCTCCTCTTCTCCATGCGCACGCCGTGGCTGTTCACCGTGTTCTGGTTCTTGCTGGGCGCGTTTTCCATCTATGTCCAGGTTATCGACAGCGTGTTCTGACTGCGCCTGGCGCGGTGCGGAATCGAAAACGCAGTAACCAGCTGATGTTACCTTGACATTAATTCTTGGCAGGCGTATTTCGTCTGCCGGTTCTCGCCCGTTAACGCGCCCGTCACCTGGCGCCCCAGCAGTGCTGCTGGCTCACGCCTCGCTGTAACGTGCCGATACCTTTACGTACCACTGTTTGTACTTCACCCGAAGCCCGCTTATCACAGGCCTGCACACGTCGATCCGTGCCGACGATGCGCACAACTGGAGCCACACCTTATGGCAGCAATGCAGCAAACCACCGTTGATTCAATCAAGAACGCCCAATCCCAACTGGCCGTTCAGTGGCACGCCGATCTGGAAGCCAGCGGCGCAACACGCAACCTCAAACCCGAGGAAATCCGCCAGCAAGTCGCCGACTTCCTGAGCCTGCTGACCTCCGCGCTGTCCAAGGGCGGCTCCGTCAACATCACCACAGCCGAGTGGGATGACGTTCGCCACTTCCTGGAAAAACTGTCCAGCCAGCGTGCCCTGGCCGGTCAGGATTCTCAACAGACCGCCAGCTTCATCTTCGCCCTCAAAGGCCCGCTGTTCGCTCAGTTGCAGCGTGACTTTGCCGATCAGCCTGCACTGATTGCCGAGCAAGTGCTGCAAATTTCCGAACTGCTCGACGGCTTGGCGCTGCACACCATCCGCACGTACCAGAAATCCCGCGAAGCGGTGATCAAGCGTCAGCAGGAAGAACTGCTGGAACTGTCCACGCCGGTGGTCAAGCTGTGGGACGGCGTACTGGCGCTGCCGATGATCGGCACCCTTGACTCCCAACGTACCCAGGTGGTGATGGAGTCGCTGCTGCAACGCATCGTCGACACAGGCGCAGAAATTGCCATCATCGACATCACCGGTGTGCCGACCGTCGATACCCTCGTGGCCCAGCACCTGCTCAAAACCGTGACCGCGATCCGCCTGATGGGCGCCGACTGCATCATCAGCGGCGTGCGCCCGCAAATTGCCCAGACCATCGTTCACCTGGGTCTGGACCTGCAGGGCGTCGTCACCAAGGCCAATCTGGCCGACGCACTCGCACTGGCCCTGCGCCGTCTGGGCGTCACCCTCACCAAGGCGGTATGAAGCCATGGAGCGCATCCCGATTCTGCAGATGGGCGACTTTCTGCTCGTGACCATTCAGGTGGACATGCATGACCAGCTTGCGCTGACGCTGCAGGACGATTTGTCCGAACGCATCAGCCGCACCTCGGCACGCGGCGTGTTGATCGACATCTCGGCGCTGGACATGGTGGATTCATTCATCGGCCGGATGATCGGCATGATTTCCGGGCTGTCGCGGATCATGGACGCCGAAACCGTGCTGGTCGGCATGCAGCCGGCCGTGGCGATCACCCTGGTCGAACTGGGCATGACCCTGCCGGGCGTCAGCACCGCGCTCAACGTCGAGCGCGGCATGAAGCTGTTGCGCGAGCGGGCCTATTCCCAATGAGCGTGCGCAGCAGCGGCTCTCAACCGATTCGCATCGAGCAGGATGTGGTGCTGGCGCGTCAGGCCGCGCGCAAGCTGGCACAGGACTGCGGCATGCGCCTGATTGACCTGACCAAGCTGGTAACGGCGGTCAGCGAGCTGGCGCGCAACACCATGGTCTACGGCGGTGGCGGTGACATGGACTGGGAGATCGTCGATGAAGGCGTGCGCGTCGGCTTGCGTCTGACCTTTCGTGACGAAGGCCCGGGCATTCCTGACCTCAAGCTGGCGCTGACCGACGGCTGGACGTCCGGTGGAGGGCTGGGGTTGGGCCTGACCGGAGCCAGGCGGCTGGTCGATGATTTCGAGCTCGACACGGCTCCCGGCGCAGGTACGCGCGTGATGATCTGCAAATGGACCTGAGCCTGCACAGCCACATCACGCAGGTTTTGCTCATCGAGGACACCAGTCACGTCGGTCACGCGCGGCGCACGGTGCAGAAGCTCGCCGAGCAGGCAGGCTTCGATGAAACCGATGGCGGGCGTGTGGCGCTGGTGGTGACCGAGCTGGCGAGCAATATCCTCAAGCACGCGCGAAGCGGCGAGTTGCACGTACGCCTGCTGCCGGGCGAGGTACAGGGCGTCGAGCTCATCGCCATCGACCGTGGCAATGGCTTCGACGTGCAGGCGTGCATGGCAGACGGTTTTTCCACGCGCGGCACCCAGGGCATCGGCCTGGGTTCGGTACTGCGTCAGGCGCAGGTGTTCGACGTCCACAGCGATGCGCGAGGCAGCGTCTTGCTGGCGCGGTTTTTTCCGCGCAACAGCCGCGTGAAAGACCTGCGCATGGGCATCACCCAGCATTCGTTGCACAACGACCCCGCCTGCGGGGACGTGTGGGAGGTGGCGGTCAAGGGTCGGCAGGTGTCGATTTTAATGATCGACGGCCTGGGTCACGGTCCTGAAGCGCAGGAGGCGGGCATGGCGGGCGCTCGGGCGTTCATTCGTAACCCGTTCGCCGACCCTGGCGCATTGCTCGAGGACCTGCATTTCGACATGCGCGGCAGCCGTGGCGGCGCTGCTGCCCTGGCGCGCTTTGACGGTAATACCGGGACCTTGCGCTTCACCGGCATCGGCAACATCGGCGCCACGCTGATTGGTGACGACAAGCCACGGGGTATCCCGTCCCATCCGGGCATTGTCGGCCTTCAGTATCGCAAGATCGCGCCGATTGACTACGGCGACTGCACCGGGCAGCTGTTGATCATGTTCAGTGATGGCCTGCAATCGCGTTGGAATCTTCGCGATTACCCGGGTCTGATGTACCGACACCCGGCGATCATTGCAGCGGTCCTGCATCGCGATTTCTGCCGGGGCAGGGATGACGTAACGGTATTGGTGATGGCTCTGGAGACGCTTGATGACTGACAACAACGCCCATGCTGCGCAGGTGGACAGCGCCGAGCTGGAACGCTTGCGCGCTGAATCGGCCTCCTTGCGTGCCGAACTCGACGAAACCAATCAGGGCGTGCTGGCCCTGTACGCCGAGCTTGACACCCAGGCGGACCAGTTGCGTCAGGCCTCCGACCTGAAAAGCCGCTTCCTGTCCTACATGAGCCACGAATTCCGCACACCGCTGGGCTCCATTCTCAGCATCGCCAGCTTGTTGTCCGATGAACTGGACGGGCCGCTAAGCCCCGAGCAACACAAGCAGGTTGCGTTTGTCAGCACGGCTGCGCGCGAATTGAGCGACATGGTCGATGATCTGCTGGATCTGGCCAAGATCGAAGCCGGGCGGATCAACATCTCGCCGGCCTGGTTCGACATGTTCGACCTGTTCTCGGCGCTGCGCGGGATGTTCCGGCCTATCGTCGACGCGTCCGCCGTGGACTTGATATTCGAACAGCCGGCGGGCCTGCCCAGGCTGTACACCGACGATCAGAAACTCGGCCAGATCCTGCGCAATTTCATTTCCAATTCCTTGAAGTTCACCCAGCGCGGCGAAGTGCGGGTTTCTGCCCGGCTCGAAAACGAGCAGTCGGTGCGCTTTGCGGTGACCGACACCGGCATTGGTATCCCGCAGGAACTCCACGGGGCCTTGTTCGAAGACTTCATTCAGGTCGACTCGCCGCTGCAGAAGCGCCTGCGCGGGACCGGTCTGGGCCTGTCGCTGTGCAAGCGCTTCGCCGAGTTGCTGGGCGGTCATGTGGGTGTGGAAAGCGAGCCCGGAGTGGGCTCGACCTTCTACGTGGTGATTCCGCTGGCGCTTGCCCAGGAGCCTGCCGATGAAGCCTGAAACCCGGTTACTGATCGTCGATGACAACACCGCTACGCGCTACGCGTTGCGTCGGCGCATGGAGCGTCAGGGTTTCAAGGTGTCGGAAGCCGGGACCGGGACTGACGGGCTGGCCATGATCGAAGCGCAAATACCCGATGCGCTGATTCTGGACGTCAACCTGCCGGACATGAGCGGCTTCGACATCGTCCGTCAATTGCGCGCGGCTCCACGCACGGCGCTGTTGCCGGTGGTGCATGTATCGGCGGCGTCGATCCAGACCGGCGACATCGTCACCGGCCTGGAAGCGGGCGCGGACGCCTACCTGGTGCATCCGGTTGACCCGGACGTGCTGCTCGCCACCCTGCGCACCCTGCTCAGGGTGCGTGACACCGAATACGCGCTGCGCGAAAGCGAGGAGCGTTTCCGCGAGATTTTCGCCAACGTGTCCGCGCCGATTGCGGTGGTGGACGGTAGCCTGAAGGTGCACGAAGCCAATCATGCGTTCGCCCAGTTACTGGGAGAGGACGCCGACGAAGGCGCGGTGCTGCGCAGCTTCAGCGCCGATCAGGGTTTGGCGGTAGACGGCCTGCGAGAGGCGCTGCAAGCCGGTGAGCGCTGGATGGGCACGCTGAGCATGCGCGTCCATGGCGAACTGCGCGAGACCGAGTGGCAGGTGTCGCCCTATCGGGTGCCCGGCATGAGCCTGGTGTTCATCGAGGACGTCACCGAGCATCGGCGCCGCGAACAGTCGCATCTGCAGCAACTGGACTCCGTCACCAGCCGGCTGGCCCATGAAGTCGCCGAACGTGCGCGCACTGAAGAGCAACTGCTGCAAGCGCAGAAGATGGATGCCATCGGCAAACTCACCGGCGGCATCGCCCATGACTTCAATAACCTGCTGACGGGCATTGTCACCGGCCTCGAGCTGGTCAAAAAACGCACCGAAGACGGCCGTACCGACAAGGTCATGGCCTACGCCGATGCAGCGCTGGCCTCGGCCCGCAGCGCGTCGGCGCTGACCCATCGGCTGTTGGCGTTCGCCCGCCAGCAACCGCTGGACACCCGCGCCACCGACGTGAACCAGCACGTGCGCTCACTGGAGGACCTGCTGGGGCGCACGATCGGCAAAGGCATAGGGCTCACTCTGGACCTTACCTCGCTGGGCGCCGTTGCGATGGTTGACGCCGGGCAGCTGGAAAGCGCGGTGCTGAATCTGGTCATCAATGCCCGCGATGCCTTGCCCAAAGGCGGGAACGTCTGGATCAGCACCTTTGAAACGTATTCCAAGGGCCATGCACGCATGGCTGACGGCCCGTACATCGCGTTGTCGGTGCGAGATGACGGTGTAGGGATCGAGCATCAACTGATCGACAAGGTTTTCGACCCGTTCTTCACCACCAAACCCATCGGCCAGGGCACCGGCCTGGGGCTGTCGACCATCTACGGCTTCGCGCGGCAGTCCGGCGGTGACGTGCACATCCGTAGCGTGGTCGGGCACGGTACGGAGGTCACGCTGATGTTGCCGGCCGCACAGGGACGCAGCGTCGAGCCGCAGCAACCTTCTGCCGTTGCTGCACAAGGGGCAGGGGAGCACGTACTGATCGTCGAAGACACCGACTCGGTGCGCATGTTCGTCAACGAGGTGCTGACCGATGCCGGTTACCGCTGCACCCAGGCGGCAGACGTTGCCACGGCGCTGGCGTACCTCGAAAACGACCCTACGATCGACCTGTTGCTGACGGACGTAGGCATGCCGGAAATGAACGGCCGCGAGGTGGCCCAGCGCGGCCGTGGATGGCGACCGGAGCTGCCGGTGCTGTTCATGACCGGGTACGCGGAAAATGCACTCAATCGACAGGATTTTCTCGGCGAGCGAATGGACATGATCCTCAAGCCGTTCCAGTTGGTGGAGTTTTTGTTGAAAGTCAGGGCAATGGTCGATGCCTGATGCAAACGAATGGTTATTTCGTAGAAATCAGCTACATGACGGTATTTGAGCTGCGTTGTTTTTGTTACCGTGTACGTCATTCCAACCCGGGCGTTTGTCCGGAAGCCATGGCCTGCGCCGTTTGTCCAAACGTTGAAGGTTGAAGGAGACACGTTTGACCCTCAGCCACGACCTCCAGCAAAGCGCGATCGACAATTGCGCACGCGAACCCATCCAGATTCCCGGCAGCATCCAGCCCCAGGGTTTCCTGATGGTCATTGATGAGAGCACATCGACCGTCGTGCAGGTCAGTGCCAATGTCAGCGACTGGCTCGGGCTCGACCCGCAGTCGCTGATTGGCGCTGTCCTGAGCGACGTATTCGTGGAGCCTGACCGGCTGCTTCGCGGCTTGCGCAACCTGCCTGAAGAAGAACACAACCCCTTCCACCTGGGCGATGTGAGCTTCCTGCAGGGCACGCGTGCCGGGCAGCCGATGACGATGATGGTCCACCGCCATGACCAAGTGCTCATCGCCGAGTTCGAGCAGGCTGGCGACATGGCCACGGCCTACAGCAATGTGTACCCGCTGATGCGTGGTTTCATCAGCCAGATGAACGAGAACGAGAGCATCGCCGAGCTTTGCCAGCGCTCTGCTGCCGAGGTCAAGCGCATCACCGGCTTTGGCCGGGTCAAGGCTTACCACTTCGACGCTGAAGGCAATGGTCTGGTCAATGCCGAGATGGCGGACGACGACTACGAAAGCCTGCTCGGCCTGAGCTTCCCGGCGTCCGACATCCCGGCCCAGGCCCGTGCGCTGTATCTGGCCAACCGCATCCGCGTGATCGAAGACGCCAACTACCAGCCCGCAGCGTTGATTCCCGAGCACAATCCGTTGACCGGCGCGCCGCTCGACCTGACTTACGCGACGCTGCGCAGCGTCTCACCGGTGCATCTGCAGTACATGCGCAACATGGGCACGCTGGCATCGATGTCCATTTCCATTGTGGTCCGAGGCAAGCTCTGGGGCCTGATCTCCTGTCATCACGCCACGCCACGGCGGGTCAGCTTCCAGACCCGTACGGCATGTGAACTGCTGGGCAGCGTGTTGTCCCTGCAGATCGAAAGCAAAGAGGCCCAGGCCGACAATCAACGGATGCTCAGCCTGCGCAGGCAGATCGTGCAGATGCTTGCCGCCATGGCGGATCTGGACAGCGTGACGGGCGGCCTGCGCTCGATGCCCCAGGTGCTGCTGAATTTTGTCGGCGCCACCGGTGCGGCGGTGATTTCCGGCGCCAGTGTCGATGTGTACGGCGACACACCCAAGCGCGACGAGATCCTCAGGCTGACCGAGTGGCTGAGCACCCATCAACCCCATGAGGTGTTCCGCTCGGACAACGTCAGCCGTGACATTCCCGAATTACCGGCACTCGCTGCGAGCATCAGCGGCGTGCTGTCGACGGCCATTTCCGAGCTGCACTCGAACTTCATCATCTGGTTCCGCCCCGAGCAGGCCCGCGTGGTCAATTGGGCCGGCAAGCCGGAAAAGAGTGTTGGTCCGACCGGCTCGCTGAATCCGCGCAACAGCTTTGCGCTGTGGCAGGAGACGGTCAGCGGGTTTTCCTTGCCCTGGGACGATATGGACGTCGAGGCGGTGATCGAGCTGCGTGCTGCGGTGTTGGGCATCGTGCTGCGAAAGGCTGAAGAGATGGCCGCGCTTGCCGATGAACTGAAAAAGTCCAACAAGGAACTCGAAGCGTTTTCCTACAGCGTGTCCCACGACTTGCGCGCGCCTTTGCGGCACATCGCCGGTTATGCCGAGCTGCTGGGCGACACCGAAGGCACCAAGCTGTCGACCCGCGGCGTGCGCTTTTTGGAAAACATCAGCGAGTCGGCGCGCTTCGCCGGCACACTGGTCGACAACCTGCTGAGTTTTTCGCAGATGGGCCGCTCGGCCATGCGCTTTTCCGACGTGGACATGAATGCCATGGTGGAATCGATCCGCCGGGAAATGTTGCCCGATTACGAAGGCCGCGCGCTGGAATGGAAAGTCCAGGAGCACCTGCCGGTGGTCATCGCCGATGCCGCGTTTTTGCACCTGGCCATGCGCAACCTGCTGTCCAACGCGATCAAGTACAGCCGCACGCGTGACCCGGCGGTGATCGAAGTCGGCAGCTACGAGGAAGACGGCAAGGTCGTGGTGTTTGTTCGCGACAACGGCGTGGGCTTCGACATGGCGTACGCCAGCAAGCTGTTCGGCGTGTTCCAGCGCTTGCACCGCATGGAGGAGTTTGAAGGGACCGGCATTGGTCTGGCCAGTGTCCGCCGGATTATCGAACGCCATGACGGGACGGTGTGGGCCCATAGCCAGCTGCATCATGGCGCCACCTTTTATTTTGCCCTGCCCAAGCGCAGCGTAAACGCAACCCTTTGAGTGTCGAAGGAGACGCCCAATGCTAAAACCCATTCTTCTGGTGGAAGATAATCCCAACGATCTGGAGCTGACACTTGTCGCCCTCGAGCGTAGCCAGTTGGCCAACGAAGTGATTGTTCTGCGCGACGGCGCCGAAGCGCTCGACTACCTGTTGCGTCGCGGCCAGCATCACGATCGTGTGGCGGGGAACCCGGCAGTCATGCTGCTGGACCTGAAACTGCCCAAAATTGACGGTCTCGAAGTGCTCAAGGTGATTCGCGAGACCGAAGAACTGCGCAGCATTCCCGTGGTCATGCTCACTTCGTCGCGCGAAGAGCCAGATTTGCAGCGTGCGTACTCGTTGGGGGTGAACGCTTACGTGGTCAAACCGGTCGAATTCAAGGAATTTGTGTCGGCGATTTCTGACCTCGGGGTGTTCTGGGCTGTGCTCAACGAGCCGCCGCCGGGCTCGCTGCGTCTGAATCGCCGCGCCAGCTCCTGACATCCGGGCAAAGCGCACCGCCGCGCCTCCCTGGCCGCGCGGCCTTTTGGAAAGAATGACGATTATTCATGGCGTTAACCCATCTCAAATTGCTTTTGGTCGAGGACAGTTCGCTTGATGCCGAGCTGATCCTGCTCACCCTCGAAAACAGCGGACTGAAAATCGACGCGACGTTGGTCTTCAATCACCAGGACGTCGAGCGCGAGCTGCTGGCCGCGCGTTTTGACCTCATTCTCAGCGACTATCTTCTGCCTGGTTCGTCCGGCGCGGATGTGCTTAACAGCGCATTGCGCCTGGCGCCGCAGACGCCGTTCATTTTTCTGTCGGGTATTTTCGGCGAGCAGCACGCGGTCGAGATGATGCGCATGGGTGCCATCGACTACGTCCTCAAGCAGAACATGAAGATGCTGCCCAAGGCGGTCATGCGCGCGGTCTCCGAAGTGCAGGAACGCGAAAAGCGCCTGTACGCGGAAAAGACCCTGCAGGTCGCCGAAGTGCGCGCGCACCTGGCGATCGAAGCCGCCGAAATGGGCGTATGGACATACGATCCACGCACCGACATGTTGCTGTGGGACGAGCGCTGCAAGGCGCTGTATGGCGTTGCGGCCGACGCGGCGGTGAGCATGGCGTTCATGTTTTCCCGCTGTCACCCCGCCGATCGCGACCTGTTGCAGAGCAAGGTCACTGCGGCGCTGACCGTCGATACGTCGTTCCAGATCGAGCATCGTCTGTTGACCGACGATGGCAGCGAACGCTGGGTGTTCTCCAATGGCCGCTCGCTGTTCGAAGACGGTAAGTGCGTACGCTTCACCGGGGTCATGCAGGACATCACCGAGCGCAAGAACGCCACGCAAGCCCTGCACCAGCTCAATGAGATCCTCGGTGAGCGGGTGATGCAGCGGACTCGCGAGCGCGACCGCACCTGGGAGTTGTCCAGGGAGCTGCTGGGCGTTCTGCACTTCGACATGACCCCCATTGCGCTCAACCCTGCCTGGGAAGCGACCCTGGGCTGGAGCCGGGAAGATTTCACCCGCCAACGCTTAAGCGAGCTGATTCACCAGGACGACCTTGAGGCTACTCTTCGCGAGACCGCCAGCGTGTCCGAGGGGCACGTCACCACGCGCTTCGTCAATCGCATGCGTCACGCAGACGGTGGCTTTCGCTGGCTGTCCTGGACCATCGTGCCGGACGACGGGCTGATGTATGCCGCCGTCCGTGACATCACCGGTGAGCGTGCCGTGGTGGACGAACTGGCGGCGACCAACAAGCGCCTGCGTGATCAGATCAAGGAGCGCGAGCGGGTCGAGGCTGCATTGCAGCAGATGCAGCGCCTTGAGGTGGTCGGGCAGTTGACGGCCGGTGTTGCCCACGACTTCAACAACCTGCTGACGGTGATCCTCACCAGCGCCAACTTTCTCACGCGGGATCTGGAAAAGGGCGTGTTCACCAAATCGCCACAGCGTTTGCAGAACATTCGTGAAGCGGGCGAGCGGGGCGCGAAGCTCACCAGTCAGCTGCTGTCATTCTCCCGTCGCCAGCGGCTGGAGCCTGTCGCGCTTAACCTCAATGACACCATCGCCGGCATGCGCGAACTGCTCGGCCGAGCGCTGGGTGGCAGCGTGTGGGTAGAGACCGATCTCGCCGAAGACTTGTGGAGTGCGCTGGTCGACCCGACGCAAACCGAGATGATCATCCTCAATCTGGCGATCAATGCGCGGGACGCCATGCCCCAGGGCGGGCAACTGCGCCTGGGCACCTGGAACGAAATTGTCTACCGCCTGCCGCAGCGTCCCGAAGACCCCGAACCGGGTGCCTACGTGGTGCTGTCGGTCAGTGACTCGGGCTGTGGCATGAGCGCGGAGGTGCTGGCCAAGGCCTTTGAACCGTTCTTTACCACCAAGGCCGTGGGCAAGGGCTCGGGCCTGGGACTTGCGCAGGTCTTTGGCTTCGCCAAGCAGTCGGGTGGCGGCGTGAGCATCGATACCGCGGAGAATGCGGGTACAACCCTGCGCGTCTACCTGCCGAGCGTTGCCCGCACGGCGGTGTCGGTGGTCAGCGCCTCCGACATGCCCGGCCGCGCGGATGCCGATGACAAGCACCGCACGATCCTTCTGGTCGATGATGACCCTGACGTGCGTTCCGTGACGGCCATGATGCTGGTCTCGCTGGGCTACTCGGTGGTAGAAGCAGACAGCGGCGAAGAGGCCCTGAAGAAGCTCGACGGCGGCATCGAATTGCTGCTCACCGACTTCGCCATGCCGAACATGACCGGGGGCGAGCTTGCCGAAATCGTTCGGCGCGAACACCCGCATCTTCCGATCATGTTCATCACCGGTTTCGCCGACATCGACATTCTGGACGTCGATCCGCAGCTGATCGTGCAGAAGCCGTACAAGGAAGAAGAACTGGCGAAGAAACTCGCGCACGTATTGATGAAGGCATCCGCGCAGAAGGCTGAAGGCTGAAGGCTAAAGGCTAAAGGCTAAAGGCTAAAGGCCACGATCTCCTGTAGGAGCGCGCTTGCCGCGAAAGGGTAGGCCTGTCGGCGAAGATGTTGGATGTGTCGAATTCATTGTAGGCCGCCGACGAAGATGTCGAATGTGCCAACGTCATCGCGGGCAAGCGCGCTCCTACACCGTATACGTTCATGCTGCGAGATCGTGTGCGCCGCAAATCCTGTAGGAGATTACCCGTCGTGATGACGCCGCGCTCTCGCTCAGCAAGCGATAATTATGTGGGAGTGAGCTTGCTCGCGAAAAAGCTCGTATATCCGCTGACTTTCCCCAGGCAGGAATGAAAGCATCGCGAGCAAGCTCACTCCCACAATTACTCATCGTAAGATGCGTTGTCGGCGTGGTGATGTTTGATAAAAGGCGGCTTGCTGGCGAAGGCGGTGGGTTCGCAAAAAAATGTCGACGGACGAAACGCCATCGCGGGCAAGCGCGCTCCTACACCGTCATACGTTCATGCTGCGAGATCGCGTGCGCCGCAAATCCTGTAGGAGCCGGCTTGCTGGCGAAGGCGGTGGGTCAGCAAAAAATATCGGCTGACGAAACGTCATCGTCGCAAGCGCGCTCCGTCATACGTTCATGCTGCGAGATCGCGTGCGCCGCAAATCCTGCAGGCGCCGGCTTGCTGGCGAAGGCGGTGGGTTCGGAAAAAAATGTCGACGGACGAAACGCCATCGCGGGCAAGCGCGCTCCTACACCGTCCTGCGTTGTGGCCATGTCATCTCCTGTGCCGCAAGCCCGCTGTAGGAGCGCGCTTGCCCGCGAAAGGGTAGGTCTGCCGGCGAAGATGTTGAATGAACCAACGTCATCGCTGTGTGCGGCCCCGCTTCAATCATCCCGCGTCAGCACTTCCAGCAACTCGATCTCAAACACCAGATCCGAATGTGGTTTGATGTGTGCGCCCATGGATCGGTCGCCGTAGGCCAGCGCCGCAGGCACCGACAGCTTGCGCTTGCCGCCGACTTTCATGCCCATGAGCCCGATGTCCCAGCCTTTGATGACTCGCCCGGTGCCGATGACGCACTGGAAGGGTTTGCCTCGCTCCCAAGAAGAATCGAACACCGTGCCGTCTTCAAGCGTTCCGGTGTATTGGGTAGTGATCAGCGCGCCTTTGACCACGGTTTTGCCGGTGCCTTCCTCTACATCAATGATGCTCAGTTCTTCAATCATGGCCGGGTTTCCACTGCGAATGTGTGCGCGATGCTAGTGAGCCAGCCTTGCACTGGCAACACCGTGGGGTTTCCCGAAGGCAAAAAAAAGCGCGGCCCTCTTCAGGGTCGCGCCGTCTTTATCCGCCTGACACGTCAGGCATGCCATCAAGCGATGACGTCAGTGCTCCACTCGCCATTCACCAGGCGCTTGAGGCCCAGCGGGTTGGCGTTTTGTAGCGCCGCCGGCAGCAGGCTGTCCGGGTAGTTCTGGTAGCAGACCGGGCGCAGGAAACGATCGATCGCCAGCGTGCCCACTGAAGTGCCGCGCGCGTCCGAGGTCGCTGGGTAAGGGCCGCCGTGAACCATCGCGTCAGACACTTCAACGCCGGTCGGGTAGCCGTTGACCAGGATGCGGCCGACTTTCTCCTCAAGCACCGGCACCAGCCACTGGTACTTCTGCAGGTCAGCGGTTTCGCCAATCAGCGTGGCGGTCAGTTGGCCGCGCAGGGCCAGCAGTGCAGCTTTCAGCTCGGCGTCGTCAGCGACTTCGATCAGCAGCGTCGTCGGCCCGAAGACTTCTTCCTGCAGCAGTTCGTCGCCGTTGAGCAACATGCTGACGTCAGCCTTGAACAGCTGGGCCTGCGCCTGTTTGCCTTCCTGCGGCTTACCGGCCAGGTGGGTGACGCTCGGGTGCGCCAGCAGCTTCTCAACGCCTTTGCTGTAGCTGCGCAGGCCGCCTTCGTTGAGCATGGTCTGAGGTGCCTGACCGCCCATGTGCTCGGTCAGTTGCTCGGTGAAGGCGGTCAGGGCAGGGGAGCGAATGCCGATGACCACACCCGGATTGGTGCAGAACTGGCCTGCGCCCATCACCACCGACGCCGCGAGCTCGCCAGCAATGGCGGTGCCGCGGGCAGTCAGTGCGCCGGGCAACAAGACAACCGGGTTAATGCTCGACATCTCGGCGAACACCGGGATCGGTTGCGGACGCTCCGAGGCCAGTTTGCACAGGGCGTTACCGCCGTGCAGCGAACCGGTGAAACCGACCGCTTGAATCGCCGGATGCTTGACCAGGCCCTCGCCCACGCCGCTGCCGAAGATCATGTTGAACACGCCTTTGGGCATGCCGGTTTTCTCGGCGGCACGAACGATTGCGTTGCCGACCAGATCGGCGGTCGCCATGTGGCCGCTGTGCGCTTTGACCACAACCGGGCAACCGGCAGCCAGTGCCGACGCGGTGTCGCCGCCGGCAGTGGAGAACGCGAGCGGGAAGTTGCTGGCACCGAATACGGCGACCGGGCCTACGCCGATGCGCTGTTGGCGCAGGTCAACGCGCGGCAGTGGTTTGCGATCAGGCAGTGCCTGGTCGATGCGTGCACCCAGGAAGTCACCGCGACGCAGGACTTTGGCGAACAGGCGCATCTGGCCTGAGGTACGACCGCGCTCGCCCTGGATACGCCCGGCAGGCAGCGCGGTTTCCTGGCAGACGAGGGCTACAAAATCATCGCCGAGGGCGTCCAGCTCGTCAGCGATAGCGTCGAGGAATTCAGCGCGCCGCGCCGGGCTCAGCTGGCGGAACTCAAGGAAAGCGTCTTTGGCAGCCGACGCAGCAGCGTCGATTTCTGCATCAGTGGCCTGGTGAAAAGTGTAGGGCAGTGCTTCGCCAGTGGTGGCGTCGAGGCTTTTATGGCGTGCTTCGCCGAGGCCGCTGCGGGCGCCGCCGATGAAGTTCTGACCGAGAACGGTAGGCATCTGCTTCTCCTGTTATTTTTGGGGTGCGATCAGGCATAGCGCCTGATGGGGGAATTCGAAAGCGTGTGAAGCATAGCGACGATGGACGCCGGGATCGATGAAAATTGCAGCCCATCGCGGAAGTCGACAGTCATCATACAACTGCATTTTTTGAGTCGCAAGGCGCGGATCGAGGGTCCCTCCGATCGATGAGGCATGGACGAAGGTCCGGCCCCATGGGAGCCGAACGCTTCACGGCGATCTGGGAAAGTCCGGAGTGCCGGGGAAGAACAGCCCGTTCGATCAGGCATTTGGCTCATCGGTGTTGATGTATTCCGGCACCTTGGCCAGCGGCAGGCGCCGAGCCTGTTCGATGCTGATTCCGGGCCGCTGCGGCAGTGGCTCCAGCTTCTGTGGCTGCCCGGTGGTCAACGCGCGCTCGATTGCCTCGACGATGCGCACGTCGCGCCAGCCTTCGTCGCCGTCTGGTTCGGGCTCGCGGTTCTGCAGAATGCAGTCGGAGAAGTACTGGGTTTCACCGCCGAACTGGTCCACCACCGGGTGGGTATGTTCGGTGGTGTTACCGTCGATGATGGCCCGATAGCCGATCGCTACGCCTTCGCCGAAACCGAAGCAGGGGGAGGCTTCAAATTCGCCCTTGGTGCCGATCAGCTGGAAACGCTCGGTGGACGGCAGGCTGTAGCTGACGGTGAACGTCGCCAGGCGCTCTTCGGCGAAGCGCAGTGTCACGTTTACCGTGTCGAACGTATTGATTTCACGCCCCGGGGTCTTGATCCCGACGGCGTGGACTTCCAGCGGTTCAGCGGCGAACAGGTTGCGCACGGCGTTGATGGGATATGGGCCCATGTCGGCCACCGGGCCTGCGCCAAAACCGCTTTGCATGCGGTGGTTGGCGGGATCGGTGGTCTGCGCGAAGGTGGCGGTGAACAGGCGTGGGTCGCCTATATCGCCGGCACGCACGCGGTGGACCATTTCGACGGTGCCCGGCTCGAAGTGCAGGCGGTAAGCAATCATGAGCTTTGCCCCGGAGCGCTTGGCGGCCTGGGTGATGGCCAGGCAGTCGTCTTCGTTGGCGGCCATGGGTTTTTCGAGCAGCACGTGGATGCCTGCTTCGAGTGCCGGTACTGCGAATTCGCGATGGCGGAAGTTGGGCGTCGCCAGGTAGATGGCGTCGATTTCGCCGGATTTCAGGAGGGTGTCAAATTCGTCGTAGTGGTAGCTTTTGAGGTCGTACAGCGCCGCCAGTTGGTCGGCTTTGATTGGGTCGCCGGTGACGAGGGCGGTCATGACGGAGTTGTCGGTCTGTTCGAGCCCGGGCATGAAAGCGCCTTGTGAGATCCAGCCTCCAGCGACCACTGCGTAGCGGATTTTGCCGTTTGCGTCTGGCATGTAAGCCTCCATTTCTCAGCGGACGGTGTGTCCGGCAGCTCTGTAGTCGGCAGGCATGAGGTTTAGAAGTTCAATTAAATGGTGCCAGTTGGTTTTGCAGGGTGGCTAGGAGGAGGCAACGGCGTCTGCCTGGGGGCAGACTGTTTCGCCTTCGGCGAGTTACTTGATAAAGCCCCGCCTTCGGTTTCAAAGAGCAGCCAAGGACTTGTGCTCCTGGTTGGGCCCTCCTTCGTCGGGGTTCCCTCACTCCGAAGACGCTCCGTGGGCCCGCGCCGAACGGACATCCATGTCCTGACGGCGCTCTCGCCGCATCCATGCGGCTCGACCCACTATGCGTCGTCTACGTTCAGCCTGCACCCAAGTCGCGATTGGCGGTGTTTGGGCTTTTTGCGTATGAAGATCAAGAGCTAAAGCAGATCAACGGCAGATCAACGGCTTCCCGGCTGAAGCCGGTCCCACGGTCGAGGTCAGCCTTACCTTTGATGGTGGCTCACGCCCTCCGTTGATCGTGCCCACGCTCTGCGTGGGTATGCATCTCTGGACGCTCTGCGTCCCTTGGCGGCAGGCGTCGGGTCTGCTGGATGCGCGCGGGGTCTGTGGGACTGGCTTTAGCCGGGAAGGGGGCGCCAGGAGCGCCGTCCCTCTGACTGATCAATCCAGTTCCAGCAGCAGGTCTCGCAAGCGGTCGAGCGCAGGGTCGATGTCGAGCAGGTCGATGGCGCCGAAGCCCAGCATCAGGCCGTCGCGCACTGCGGCGTCATTGTAGAAGCCTTCCAGGGGGTAGAGACCCAATTCAACGTCGCGGGCGCGTTCGACCAGACGATGGATGACGAGCGGGGGCTTGAGCGGAGCTTTGAACATCACTGCCATGTGGAAGCCTGCCGTGCAGGGGATGGTTTCCAGCCAGGGCGACAGGTCGCCGGTAATGCGCGCGAGTATCCGTTCGCGGCGTCCGGCGTAAAGGCTGTGGCAGCGGCGGATGTGTTTGTTGAGCAGGCCTTCGCTGATGAATTTGCTCAGCGCCCATTGTGGCAGCGTCGAGGTGTGCCAGTCGGTCAGTTGCTTGGCTTTGATGACGGCTTCGAGGATCGCGGCAGGCAGCACGGCGTAGCCCAGGCGTAACTCTGGCAGGAGCGTCTTGGAAAAGGTGCCCACGTAAGCCACCACACCATGCTCGTCCAGGCTTTGCAGCGAGTCGGCAGGGCGGCCTTCGTAACGAAATTCGCTGTCGTAATCGTCCTCGATGATGATTGCGCCGATGCGGCGCGCCTTTTCCAGCAGCGCGTGGCGACGCGCCAGACTCATGGGCATGCCCAGCGGCATCTGATGGGACGGCGTGACATAAATGGCGCAAACGGTGTCCGGGATCTGCTCGACGATGATGCCTTCGCCATCGACCGGTACGCTGACAACTTGCGCCCCTTGCGCGGCAAACAGCAGACGAGCCGGCGTATAACCGGGGTCTTCCATGGCAACGCTGTAACCGGGCCCGGTGAGTACACGGGCGATGAGGTCCAGCGCCTGTTGCGCCCCATTGGACACCACCACGTCATCGGCCATACAACGCACGCCGCGGGCGAAAGCAATGTGCCCCGCTATAGCGTTGCGCAGGGCGGGGAGGCCCTCGGGCTGGCCGTAAAACCCGCGTTCGCCGGACATCTGCCGCAGCGCGTGCTGCACGCAACGGCGCCAGTCGTCATGGGGGAACTGGGTTTTCGCGGTGGCGCCGCCGAGAAAGTCGTAACGCAGCGTGCCTGCGCGTGTCGGGTGGCGCAGGGGCAGGGAAATGCGTTCCCACTTGGCCACCACGTCTGCGCTGGCGAGGTGCGAAGCGGCGGCACGACGCGGGCTGTAAGCCGCTGAGCTGTTGACGAAAGTGCCGCTGCCGACCTTGCCGATCAGGTAGCTCTCGTAGGTGAGCTGGCTGTACGTGTCTGAAATGGTTTTGCGCGAGACGCCCAGCTGCTCCGCCAGCAATCGGCTGGGCGGCAGTTGCACCCCGGCGGCGAGGCGTCCGGACACGATGCTGTCGCGCAGTTGCTGATAGACCTGGCGGGCGAGGTCTTTGCGGCCCTTGATGACGATGTGCAGTTCCACGCAAACCCCTTCAGCCACGCTGCCCGATGCGGGTGCAAGTCGTTGAATTTTAGCCAGCCTGCCGCCCATGGCATAGCAGCCGATGCAACGTTTGCGCGCCTGAGTGCTCATAGAGATAGGCAAATACCGCGGGACGGGCCAAACAGTGCTCCCTGAGCCGTTGGCCATCCGCACCCATCCACATGAAGATGGAACCCCGAACACATGACCACCCCGGACAAGCAATACGTTGAATGGCTGGTTGAGCAATCGATGCTCAACGCCGCAAAGCAGCGCGCAAAACTCTATGGCGGTCAGGGCCGGCTATGGCAGCGGCCTTACGCGCAGGCCCGTCCGCGGGACGCTTCGGCCATCGGCTCGGTCTGGTTCACGGCTTACCCGGCGTCGATCATCACCCGCGATGGCGGCTCGGTCCTTGAAGCGCTGGGCGACGAAAAGCTCTGGCACGCGCTCTCCGAAGTCGGCATTCAGGGCATTCACAACGGCCCGTTGAAAGCCTCCGGCGGCTTGAAAGGCCGCGAGCGCACCCCAAGCATCGATGGCAACTTCGACCGGATCAGTTTCGAGGTGGATTCGGACCTGGGCACCGATGCGCAGTTTCTCAACCTCAGCCGTATCGCCGCCGCGCACAACGCAGTAATCGTCGACGACGTCATTCCGTCCCACACCGGCAAAGGTGCGGACTTTCGCTTGGCGGAAATGGCCTACGAAGAATACCCGGGTCTCTACCACATGGTGGAGATCAAGGAAGAAGACTGGTCATTGCTCCCGGAAGTCCCGGCGGGCCGTGATGCCATCAACCTGCCGCCGGCTACGGTGGATGCGCTGCGCGACAAGCATTACATCGTCGGCCAGTTGCAGCGGGTGATCTTTTTCGAGCCCGGCGTCAAGGAAACCGACTGGAGCGCTACGCCAGTGGTGACCGGCGTTGACGGCAAAGACCGCCGCTGGGTGTACCTGCATTACTTCAAGGAAGGGCAGCCGTCGCTGAACTGGCTCGACCCAAGCTTCGCCGCGCAGCAGATGATCATCGGCGACGCCCTGCACGCCATCGACGTGATGGGCGCGCGGGTTTTGCGTCTGGACGCCAACGGCTTCCTCGGCGTTGAGCGCAAGGCCGACGGCACGGCGTGGTCGGAGAGCCATCCGCTTTCGATCACCGGCAACCAGTTGCTCGCCGGAGCCATTCGGAAGGCCGGCGGTTTCAGCTTCCAGGAACTGAACCTGACGATCGACGACATCGCCGCAATGTCCCACGGTGGTGCAGACCTTTCCTACGACTTCATTACCCGTCCGGCCTACCAGCACGCGCTGCTGACCGGCCGCACCGAGTTTCTGCGGCTGATGCTGCGCCAGGTGCATGAGTTCGGCATCGACCCTGCATCGCTGATTCATGCGCTGCAGAACCACGATGAACTGACCCTGGAGCTGGTGCATTTCTGGACGCTGCACGCCCACGACCAGTACCTCTATCAGGGCCAGACTTTCCCCGGCAACATTCTGCGCGAGCACATTCGCGAAGAGATGTATGAGCGTCTGGCCGGCGAACACGCGCCGTACAACCTCAAGTTCGTCACCAACGGCGTGTCGTGCACGACGGCGAGCATCATCACCGCTGCGCTGGGCATCCGCGAGCTGGACAGCATGACGGCTGCGGACATCGACAAGATCCAGCACATTCATCTGCTGCTTGTGATGTTCAACGCGATGCAGCCAGGCGTGTTTGCGCTGTCGGGCTGGGATCTGGTCGGTGCGTTGCCTCTGCCGGCCGAACAGGTCGAGCACTTGATGCGCGATGGCGACACCCGCTGGATCCATCGCGGTGGCTACGACCTGGTCGACATGGACCCGGATTGCGAAGTGTCGGCCGGTGGCATGCCACGCGCTCGCGCACTTTACGGAAGCCTGGTGGAGCAGTTGACCCGCCCGGATTCCTTCGCCTCGCAGCTGAAAAAGCTGTTGGCGGTACGCCGTGCCTACGACATCGCCGCCAGCCGTCAGATTCTGATTCCGGACGTTGAGCACCCAGGGCTGCTGATCATGGTGCACGAACTGCCGGCCGGGAAGGGCACGCAGATCACCGCCTTGAATTTCAGCGCCGAAGCGATCGTCGAGACCCTTCACTTGCCAGGCATTGCGCCGGGCCCGGTGGTGGACATCATCAACGAGCGGGTTGAAGGCGACCTGACCGAAGAGGGTGAATTCACCATTACGCTGGATGCGTACGAAGGCCTGGCGTTACGCGTGGTAAGCATGGCGTCGCCAATGATGTAATCGGTCGCAACGACGCATTCCCGGCTGAAGCCCGTCCCACAAAAAAGCGCCCCTGCCTTTAGTGGGACCGGCTTCAGCCGGGAATGCGTTGTTCGCCATGGCGCGATATCAGGGTGCTCTGCGCAGCGGAGCGTCCGGCAACACACGGTGCGCAGGATTGCGCCTTTCAATCACCGTCTGCCGGTCGGGCAGAGCTGTTCAGGATCGTTTTGTGTCAGTCGCTCAATCCGTTCACACCCCCGTTTTCATCCACTTGTGGAGTTACCGCCTGACGTTCCTGCTGTCCGGGATGTCGCTGGGCGCGTGGGCGCCGCTGGTGCCTTTTGCCCGGCAGCGCGCCGGGCTTGAAGAAGCTCAGCTTGGCCTGTTGCTGCTGTGCTTCGGCCTTGGCTCGATGCTGGCAATGCCCCTGGCGGGCATGCTCACCACGCGCAAGGGATGCCGATTTGTCTCGATGATGGGAGGCGCGCTGATTTGCTGCATGTTGCCGCTGCTTGCCTCGCTGTCTTCATTGGTGCCCCTGGCGTTGGCTCTCGCGGTCTTTGGCGCGGGGCTTGGCAGCATCGACGTGGCCATGAATGTTCAGGGTCTGATGGTCGAGCGCGATCATGGCAAGCCGATGATGTCGGGCTTTCATGGCCTGTTCAGCCTCGGCGGCATCAGCAGTGCGCTGTTGATGACCCTGCTGCTGTGGCTCGGCGCATCGCCCCTGGTGGCGGTCTGTGGGGTGGTGGCGTTGATTGCCGGCTTGCTGCTCTGGCATGCCCGGCGCCTGGTGCCCCATGGTGCCGACGATCCTTCGGCGCCGTTCGCCTGGCCGACCACCAAAGTGGTGATCGTCGGCATTCTCTGCTTCATCGCGCTGCTGGTGGAAGGCGCGATGCTTGACTGGAGCGCGGTGTTCCTCAACAAGACCCACCAGATCGACCTGACCATTGCCGGTGGGGCATATGCCGTGTTTTCGCTGACCATGGCCGGGGGGCGTTTTGCCGGTGACTGGTTGAGGAACCGCTTCGGCGCAGTCAACCTGCTGATTGGCGGTGGCTTGCTGGTGATGGTCGGGTTTGCCATGGCCATTCTCCTGCAACCGTGGCCGCTGTTTCTGCTGGGGTTTGCGCTGATCGGCCTTGGACTTTCGAATACGTTCCCGGTGTACTGCTCAGTCGTCGGGGCGCAGAAAGCCATGCCGGCCGGCCTTGCGATCGCGGTCATCACCGGGATCGGCTATTGCGGCATCTTGCTGGGCCCCGCACTGATTGGCTTCGCCGCGCACCTCGTGGGGCTGCGTGAGGCGCTGCTGTGCGTGGGGGCGTTGATGCTGGCTCAAGTGCTGACGGCGCGGCGCATGGCGAAGGGGTAAAAGCGGCTCAGGCGTTCGACTTCCAGGTGGCGGTGGGTTGGCCACCGCTGCAGATTCAAAGGGCATTGCTCGTCAATGTGGTTGTTGAAAACGATGTTGCTGGCCACCGCGGTGGGTTACTGAAACCGGCATTGCCGGGCACCGAGGTGGGCTGTCGGAACCGACATCGCGGGTCAAGGCGGTGGGTGGCTGGACTCGACATTGCTGGCCAATGGGCAGCGTTGTAGGAGCCGGCTTGCTGGCGAACGCGGTGGGTCTGGTGCACAGAGGGCGGCTGGATAAATGCCTTCGCCAGCAAGCCGGCTCCTACGAACGCGATTATTCAGCCGACACCGTGCCGAATGCCAGATCGGGTTCGCCAGCAAGCCGGCTCTGACGGAATCGGCATGGGCGGCAGACTGTGCATCCAGCCATCCAGCCATCCAGCCATCCAGCAAATCTTCCGCGCGCTGGCGGCTCTGGTAGACTTCAGCGCCTTGAAACTCTGGGGCTTCTCATGACCGACCCGATTCGTCTTACCCAATACAGTCACGGCGCTGGCTGTGGCTGCAAAATCTCTCCCAAAACCCTCGAAACCATCCTCGCCGGCAGCGGCGCGCAGAACCTCGATCCGCGCCTGTGGGTCGGCAATGCGTCGCGCGATGACGCTGCGGTGTACGCCATCGACGATGACAAGGGCGTCGTCTCCACCACCGATTTCTTCATGCCCATTGTCGATGATCCGTTCGATTTCGGCCGCATTGCAGCGACCAACGCGATCAGCGACATCTACGCCATGGGCGGCGATCCGCTGATGGCCATCGCCATTCTCGGCTGGCCGGTCAATGTGTTGGCTCCGGAAATCGCCCGTGAAGTGATCCGTGGCGGGCGGGCGGTTTGCGATGCAGCGGGCATTCCCCTGGCCGGGGGGCACTCCATCGATGCACCGGAGCCCATCTTCGGTCTGGCGGTCACCGGCCTGGTGGAAAAGCGCTTCATGAAACGCAACGACACCGCCACCGTCGGCTGCAAACTGTTCCTGACCAAGCCGCTGGGCATCGGCATTCTTACCACCGCCGAGAAAAAAGGCCTGCTGCGCGACGAAGACATCGGCCTGGCGCGCGACGTGATGTGCACCCTGAACAAACCCGGCAGTCGTTTTTCGAGGCTGGCCGGCGTCACCGCGATGACCGACGTGACGGGTTTCGGTTTGCTCGGCCACCTGGTCGAAATGGCTGACGGCAGCCAGGTCACTGCGCGGCTGCACGCTGCGGCTGTGCCTCGGTTGGGCAGCGTCGATTTCTACATCGAGCAGGCGTGCATCCCGGGCGGTACCCATCGCAACTACGACAGCTATGGCGAGCGCATTGGCGCCTTGACCGAAGTGCAAAAGCTGCTGCTCTGCGACCCGCAGACCAGTGGCGGTTTGCTGATTGCGGTCGAGCCCGCCGAAGAAGCGGCCTTTCTGGCCATGGCCGTCGAACTGGGACTGAACCTGTCGCCCATCGGCGAACTGGTCGAGCGACAGCGGCTTGCGGTCGAGGTGATCTGATGCCCGACAACTGCGCGGACCTTCGCGAGATCTTCCTGCACGACGTACCGATGATGGACGTGCGTGCGCCGGTCGAGTTCACCAAGGGCGCATTTCCCGGGGTGATCAACCTGCCGCTGATGAACGACACCGAGCGCCAGAAGGTCGGCACCAGCTACAAGCAGGCCGGGCAGCAGGCCGCCATCGAGCTGGGCCACAAATTGGTGTCTGGCGAGGTCAAGCAGGCGCGCATCGAAGCGTGGGCGGATTTTGCCCGCAAAAACCCGCAGGGCCTGCTGTACTGCTTCCGCGGCGGCCTGCGTTCGCAGATCACCCAGCAGTGGCTCAAGAGCGAGGCGGGCATCGAGTACCCGCGCGTGATCGGGGGCTACAAGGCGATGCGCAGCTTCCTGATCGAAACCATCGAGCAGGCCGTGACCGAGTGCGATTTCGTGTTGATCGGCGGGTTGACCGGCAGCGGCAAGACCGAAGTGCTGCATCAGCTCGACAACGCGCTGGACCTCGAAGGGCATGCCAACCATCGCGGCTCAAGCTTTGGCAAACATGCCACCCCGCAGCCGGGACAAATCGACTTCGAAAACCTGCTGGCCATCGATCTGCTCAAGAAACGCGCGCGGCGGATTGATCAGTTTGTGATTGAGGACGAGGGACGCATCGTCGGCAGCCGGGCAGTCCCGCTTGAGTTGTATCGGATCATGCAGGACGCACCGCTGGTGTGGCTGGAAGACAGTTTCGACAGTCGGGTCGAGCGGATTCTGAAGGATTACGTGACCGACCTGTGTGCCGAGTTCATCGCGGTGCAAGGAGTGGAGACAGGGTTTGCTGCTTACGCCGAGCGGCTGAGACAGAGCCTGTCGAGCATCGTGCGGCGCTTGGGCGGGGAGCGCTATCAGCGCCTGGCGGCGATCATGGATGGCGCGTTGGCCGAACAGTCCCGCAGCGGGGCGGTTGATCAGCATCGGGGCTGGATCAGCGGGATGCTGAGTGAGTATTACGATCCGATGTATGCGTTTCAGCGTGACAGCAAAGACGCGCGGATTGAGTTCGCGGGGGATCAGCGGGCGGTGGTTGAGTATCTGAAACAGCGGAAGGCTCGCTCCCGCGATTGAAGGTCTAATTCAAGAGCGTCGGCCTAACGGCCTCCCGTTTCGCCTTCGGCGAGTTACTTGATAGAGCCCCAAGTAACCAAGGGCTCGTGCTCCCGGTTTGGCCCCTCCTGCGTCGGGGTTCCCTCACTCCGACGACGCTCCGTGGGCCCGCGCCGAACGGACATCCATGTCCTGACGGCGCTCTCGCCGCATTCCTGCGGCTCGGCCCACTGCGCGTCGTCTGCGTTCGGCCTGCACCCAAGTCGCGATTGGCGGTGCCTCGACTTTTTGCGTTTCAAGATCAAGATCAAGATCAAGATCAAGATCAAGATCAAGATCAACTGCAACTGCAACTGCAACTGCAACTGCAACTGAAACTGAAACTGAAACTGCAACTGCAACTGCAAGGGCACTGGCAGCGGCTACGGCGCGGCATCTGTTATCGCGGACCACTGGCCTTTACGCGATCTGTAGGAGCCGGCTTGCTGGCGAACGCGGTGGTTCGGCTGTGCAAATGGCGATGGATACATGCATTCGCCAGCCAGTCGGCTCCCAGGCCTGCATCCGCGTCGTCCAATTGACGCGGAGCGTCCAGCATGGCGGTACCACACGGAGGGTAGGAACGATCGACATCCAGCAGACATGCCCATAACAGAACCACCGCGTTCGCCAGCAAGCCGGCTCCTACAGAGAGGTGCGTGCACCCGGCGCTCTGCGTCATTTCCCAAGGCCTCCATCCGCGTCGTCCAAGTGACGCGGAGCGTCCAGCAGGCGTTGCCATGCGGAGCGTGGGAACGATCGAACGATCGACATGTAGATGGCGGCTGGATAAATGCATTCGCCAGCAAGCCGGCTCCTACAGATCCCGTGTACAAATCGAAATCCACCGTTGCCCTTGCTGTTGCCGTTGACCTTTTTACGCAAAAGCCCAGACACCGCCAATCGCGACTTGGGTGCAGGCTGAACGCAGGTCTTGCGGAGTGGGCCGAGCGGCATGGATGCCGCGAGAGCCGCCCCCCGCCATGGATGGCGGATGGCGGCGGGCCCACGGAGCGGGACCGGAGTGAGGGGACCCCGAGGAACGAGGGGCCAAACCGGGAGCAGGCACTTTTGGTTACTTTTAGTGCTTTTTAAAAGTAACTCGCCGAAGGCGAAACCGAGGCCGTTAGGCCGACGCCCTTGATCTTGATCTTGATCTTGATCTTGACCTTGATCTCGATCCAGACCCCAAGGATTACAACAAAACAGCCCCGACCAACCCACTCGCCACCCCGACCAGCATGGTCAGCACCCCCACGATCACCAGCACTTTGGCATCGAAGGATTTGCGCAGCATCAACAGCGACGGCAGGCTGACGCTGGGCAACGTCATCAACAGCGCCACGGCCGGCGCAGTGCCCAGGCCCAGGGTCATCAGCGTCTGCACGATAGGAATTTCCGCAGCCGTCGGAATCACGAACAGCGTCCCGACAACGGCCAACGGCACCAGCCACAACAGGCTATTGCCCATTGCGCCATCGACGTGAGGAAACAGCCACACACGCGCCGCGCCCAACACCAGCACCGCAACGACGTAAATCGGGATCGTCGTCCAGAACAACTGCCAGAGCGTCTTGCCCCAACGCACCAACAGGCTGCCTTCCTCCGGCGCCTCGGCGTTGGCGACTGCTTCCAGCGCCTGTTCAGGCACGACCTCCGGGCGAGAGATACGTTGCGCCACCAGCGAGACGCCGATCACCAGCACGATGCCGGCCACCAGCCGCAAAGCGGTAAAGCCCCAGCCCAACACGAACCCCATGAACACAAGCGTGGCCGGGTTGAGCACCGGGTTGGCGATCCAGAAGGCCAGCGCCGCGCCCACCGAGACGTTCTGCTTTCTCAAACCAGCAGCCACCGGCGCCGCGCAGCAGCTGCACATCATGCCCGGCAAGGCGAACAGGCCGCCGCGCACGGTCGAACCCAGCCCGGCGCGGCCGAACATTTTCAGCAGCCAGTCCCGCGGGATCAGCACCTGCAACAGCGAGCCCAGAATGACGGCCAGCACAGCGGCCTTCCAGATCGCCAGAAAATACACCTGCGCGTAGGCCAGTGCTGCGGCCCATGGCGTGGCGGGGTTGTCATTGATGATCGAGCCGCCGATGGTGTGGGTGCCGGCGGCAACGAAGGATTTCAGGTAATACGGCGACCACTTGACGTAGTACAAGCCGATGGCGGCCACCAGCAGAAACGCCAGGGGTTTCCACCAGAACGACCAGCCACGGCGGTCGGGTGTGAACGGAAGGGCAGTCATGACAGGCACCAAAGCAGCAAATCGAGGGGGCGCGATGATACGCCGACGTCCGCGATTATAGTAGGTGTTGCAGCGTGTGACGGCGCGCGTCCGTCCGCTGAATCGAGCCCGACGCGCCGGGGAAACGCGTCGGGCGGCAGGGCTTAGAAGTGATAGGTCGCGCGGGCGAACAGCGTGCGCCCCAGAGGATCGGCGTAACGCGGGTCGTAGCCGGACTGGAAGTTGTAAGCCTGGTTGGTGAACGGCGGGTCGCGGTCGAACAGGTTGCGTACGCCGGCATCGAGGTCCAGAACCTTCTCGAAAGTGTGGCCCACCGACAGGTCCCACAACGAGTACGACGGTACGGTGCCGTTGCTGGCGCGGTCGTAATCGTTGTAACCGCTGGTGAAGCGGTTGGTCAGCGATGCGCGGCTGTCGCCCAGTGTCCAGCTGCCGATCAGCACGTGTTTCCAGCGCGCAATCACGCCATCGCCCTGAAAGTCGCCAACCTTGTCGGTGTACGGGCCATCAATGATGTTCTGGAAGTCATAACGGTTGACGTACGTTCCGGTCACGCCCAGGCCGAACTGGCCATATGGCGTGTTCGGGAAGCGGTAGTCCAGCGTCACGTCGACGCCGTTGGTCTTGACGATGCCCAGGTTCGAGTTGCCGGTCACGATGTTGGCGATGGAACCGTCGGCGTTGCGAACGATGCGGTCGCCATAGAGATCGGCCTGGTCGAACACGGTGGATTCAGGGAACGACTGAATCTGGTTGGAGATATGAATCCACCAGAAGTCCAGGCCCATCGACAGGTTGTTCAGCGGTTGATAAACGAAGCCCAGAGTGACGTTGCGCGCTTTCTCCGGCGACAGGTCGGCATTGCCGCCACTGCGGTTGAGGAACTGCTGATTACAGTCACGGCCCGCCTGGCCGCCGGGCTGCACAGTGCCGCCTGCGCAAAGGGTCGGGTCATCGTAGTAACCCTGGCTGTAGGCCAGGCTTTGCGGCGCATACAACTCGTACAGCGACGGCGCGCGGAAGCCTTCGCTGTACGCGCCGCGCATGACCAGCTCTTTGAAAGGCTGGAAGCGGAAAGAGTATTTCGGGTTGGTGGTGCTGCCGAAGTCGCTGTACTTGTCGTGGCGCACGGCGGCAGTCAGTTCCAGGCTGTCCAGAACCGGCACGTTCAGCTCGGCGTATTCAGCCTTGACGCTGCGGTCGCCGGACACGCTGCCGGCCGAGTCCAGGCCCAGGCTGTCGATGTCGTCGACGAAGTCCTCGTAGTTCTGATGCAGCTTTTCCTTGCGGTATTCGCCGCCCAGCGCCAGCCCGGACTCACCCGCGCCGAACCAGTTGCCGATCTCGCGGCTGATGCGTCCGTCCACGCCGTATACCCGGCCAACGGCGGTGGAGTACTCGCCGTGGTACGCCGCGTTGTCAATGAACTGCTGGCCTGCGGCTGACTGCGGTCCGAAGGGGTTGAGCAGGCCGCTGGCCAGTCCGGCGGTCAGTGCACGGTCGCTGACGTAGCCGGAGGTCACGGAGGAAACCACTTTGCTCTGGTTGTAATTGGCGCCCAGGTTGTAATCCCAGCCGCCAACGGTGCCGTCGAAGGTCAGCAGCAGGCGCTGGTTGGTGTTCTGATCCTTGCTGCCACGCGGGCCTGCGGCGGTTTCGCGCCAGGCCGTGTCCACCGGCTGGGTCGGGTCCAGGGCAAAGTTGCCTGGCCCCGGGGTAATGCCGTTGCCCGGGTAGTAGGGCGAAGACGGGTCGATGCTCAGGCCGGTCAAGGGCGCCGGGCCGATGCTGGTGGCGTTGTTGTTGCGCGCCCAGAAGTACTCGAGGCTGACGTTGTGGTCCTCGGCCAGCTTGCCGGTGGCCCGGCCGAAGAACGAGGTCTTCTCGGTCTGCGGCACCAGGTCAATGTATTCACGGGTGCTGAACCGGCACAAGCCGTTCACGCTCACCAGGCTTTTGCCGCTGCAGTTCGGCGCAAGCGGGTTGGCGCTGTTGTCGCCCTGGTAATAGTTGCCGGGATAAGCCGTGCCGGAGGTCTGGTTGAGGCCGCGGCCGGGTACGTAGTCCTTGGCAAAGGAGCGGTCGTTGGCGTCGAGATTTTGCTGCTTGTTGTAGTTGAACACGCCCATGACGTTGAAGCGGTCTTCGTCCAGGTCGCCAAAGCCCCAGCTGGCACTCGCGTCCTTGCTGGCGCCGCCACCGCTGGCGGTCGGGGTGTCGCCGCCGAGGCTCAGGGTGCCGTCGGTCAACGACTTTTTGGTGATGAAGTTGATGACACCGCCAATGGCGTCCGTGCCGTACAGCGCCGATGCGCCGTCGCGCAGCACTTCGATGCGGTCGATGGCGGCGAAGGGAATCATGTTCAGGTCGATGGCACTGCCGTTGGGCGTGCCGACGCCGGACAAGGCGTTGTTGGCCAAACGGCGGCCGTTGAGCAGGATCAGCGTCTTGTTGGCACCGATGCCGCGCATGTCGGCGTAGGACGCACCGCCGGTCGCGGCGCCGACCGAACCCGCGCTGTTCATCATCGACTGGCTGCCGGTGATGCGCTGAACCATCTGTTCGGTGGTCGTGACGCCCTGCTTTCTAAGCTCTTCGGCGCGCAGAATGGTCACCGGCACTGCGGTTTCCGCGTCAGCCCGACGCACCGCGGAGCCGGTAACTTCCACGCGTTTGAGCTGGGTGGTGGCCGGCATTGCGGCCACCGCCGCGGCGGCAGGTACGGCAGCGTCATTGCCATTCGCGGCATCGGCAGCGCTATCCGTGCTGTCAGCACCGTAGGCCGGGCTCATGCCGACCGCCAGCGCGCAAATCAGCGCGCGGGGGTGGCGTTGCACGGCGACGACAAGGGGCTTGAGGGTGAAACCAGGAAAGCTCATCAGCATGGTAATTTCCGATTGATTCCAGATGTTGGTGAAATGGCCTTGTGAGCCCTCGTTGCTCCGATGCGGTTGTGGCGCTCGGGTATTTCCTTATTTCAAGCAAGCCGCTCCCCTCCGGGCCGAAAACCGGACGGCAATGAATCGGGAGTAGGGTGTGCAGGGCCGCGCAACTGCGGCCCCGCTTCAACTGCGGGTCATTTGGAAGTCATCACGGAAATCCGCGTGATGCCCGAGCGCTCGATCGACGCCATGGCCTTGGCGACCTGGCCGTAATTGACGGCGGTGTCGGCCTGCAACTGCACGCGCACCTCCGGGTCCCTGGCCTTGACTTCCTTGAGGCTCACTTCAAGGGATTCCGGCGCAACCTCGGATTTGGCCAGGTAAAATTTGCCGTCCTGATCGACGCTGACCACCACCGGGTCTTTCTTGTCGGCGGGCGCAACCGCATCGGTTTTCGGCAGGTTGACCTTGATCGCGTTGGTCATCAGCGGCGCGGTGACGATGAACACCACCAGCAGCACGAGCATCACGTCCACCAGCGGCGTGACGTTCATTTCGCTGAGCACTTCATCGCTGTCTTGAGTGGAGAACGACATCAGCTCGCCTCCCGCACAGCCTGGCTGTGTGTGCTGGCGATGGCTTGGCGGTTGATGCTGAAGGCGCTGCGCTGGGCAAGGGCATCGAAGTCGTGGGCGAAATCGTCCATGTCGGCCACGGCCAGCTTGAGACGTCGCAGGAAGAAGTTGTAAATCAGCACGGCGGGCACTGCGACGGCGATGCCCACACCGGTGGCGATCAGTGCGTGGCCAATGGGGCCGGCCACCGTCTCCAGGCTGGCGGAGCCGCTGGCGCCGATGCTTTGCAGCGCTTCCATGATCCCCCAGACCGTGCCGAACAGGCCGATGAACGGCGCCGTGCTGCCAATGCTGGCGAGAATCGCCTGACCGGCCTCCAGCGCACGGCGCTCCTTCTGGATCTGCTGGCGCAAGTTGCGCTCCAGCCGGTCGGAGCGGTTGATAGTGTGGGCCAGTTGCTGGGTGTTGCGCGGCGTCTCGTCCACCGCCATGGCTTCAAAACCGCTGTTGGCGATGCGCGCCAAACCACCAGGGTATTGCGTCGCATGCTCGGCGGCAGTAAGCAGATCAGGCGCGCCCCAGAAAGCCTTGCTGAACTGCCGGTTCTGTTTCTTCAAACGCAAATACTGCGCAGACTTGATCAGCAACAGCCCCCAGCTGAGCACCGAAAAAAGCACCAGCGCCCAGAGTACGCCGGGGACAATCATTGAAGAGATCGATTCGTTCATGGTTACACCTCACCCGCTATCAAAAGAGTTGTCAGTAATGGGCTGGCCGGTTCACTCGGGCAGCTTGAAATCAATGGTTTGCGTGGCGAAGCCTTCGATCGGGGTGTCGCCGCGCTTGGCCGGAACAAACTTCCAGTTGCGGACGGTTTCCACGGCGGCGTCGTCCAGGACCTGTTTGCCGCTGGATTTGGTCACCTCCACGCTGCCGGCCCGACCGTTGGGCAGCACCTTGATGCGCAGAATCACCCGACCTTCCATGCCCTTGCGCAACGCCGCACCGGGATATTCCGGTGGCGGATTGCCGAGGCTGGCCAGACCGGAAATCGCCGCTGACTCCTTGGCCGGTGCGGCGGGCGCTGCAGCCGGGGCTGGCGGCGCGGGCGAGGGCGTAGGCGCAGCCGGCGCTGGGTTGCTGGGCGCGGCAGGTGCAGCAGGCGCGGGCGGCGTTGGCTTTTTCACCGGTTCCGGTTTCTTCACCGGCTTGGGTTTCTCCACCTTTGGCTTCTCGACCGGCTTGTCGACAGGCTTGGGCGGTGGCTTCAAGGCATCGGGGTCCTCGGTTGGCTGCTCCGGCTGTGCGGGTTCCGGGGGCGGCGGAGGCGGTGGCGGTGGCGGCTCGGGCGGCGGTGGCTCCGGTGTCGGCGGTGTCGGGCTGGTCAGCTCAACGGTCATTTCCGGCACTCGCGGTGCCACTTCCGGAACATCGGCTTTTGCGGTCTGCACATACCACCAGATGGCGCCATGAATAAGAACCGAGGCGGCAATCAATAACACCACCTGCGTGCGGCTTAGTTCGCCGGGGCGCGAGGTGTTTTCCTTGAAAGGGATGCGTGGCCAGGCCGCGGAAAGTTCGTCCGGTGCCCACTCAGGCAATGCTTTCATTTTTACCGCATCATTCATTAAAGCTCCCTCGCAAAGTTGAAGGGCAATAAGGGTTCGTCCCAAGCAGGAAGGCCCTGTTGGAAGTTGACGTCCATGCTGTCTAAAGCATGAGGCCTTCAGCAGCGGCTCATTAAAGAGCGCGCATTATTATTGACGGCGTGCAGACTTAACTAAGGAGAAGCCATTGCAGATTCCTGATAACTGACCCTGTGAAGAACAGTGGAATGGGTTTCGCCGTAACGCAGGTTCAAGGTGTGAATTGCAACCGCTATGCCAGTGGCAGGCTCTGGCCCGCTGTTTTCGACCTAATCAGCCGTGATGTCGCATTCTTGTAAGTTTTTAGCGAATTCCAGTGGTTTGGCCTTTTTGAAGCTCTATATTCGCTAACTGATGAGGTAATCACGGGGCGAGAGCGTACTCACGGGTTGGCAGGGCTAAGCCGCATTCACCCAAGTAATGACTGAGCAGAATGTGTTGCACCAAAGTTGATTGAACGGTGCAAGTTGGTGCGATGGCTAATTAGCTGTTCATGTTGATGGTTTCCGAAGTTGTGACTTGTTAGTCAGATAATGGACTAAGAGCTGACATAAAAGAGTAGAGCGCACTAAGGCCATACATGAAACGGCCGCCCGCATCCAAGTCCCAAGATGAGTTGCTTGTATTACGCGCAACGATGTAGCGCGTTAGTAAAAACGTGCCGCGGTGCCGTTGCAGTCAATAGCCTGTCAATAAAAACTCAGTGCTGATGGTTAGCCTGAGCGTTGGAGCGAGATGCGAGGGGTGACAGGTCGGCTAGCGCCGACGTTCAGCAGCGCCACAAGGGCGTGGAGCGAAGAAAGCGCAAATGAAGAATGCATGTCGTACACGTATCGAATTCCTTATCGACGGATGCCTGGCTTCTGGCCGGCGTCCTGCACTGTTTCGGACGGGGTAACGTCCGGTTCCTGCACGCGGGGGCGGGGTTCGCACCGTTTGGCAGCGCAAGCTCGCGGTGGCGAAGGCTCGCCGCGCAGCTTTTAGTGGTACTGACGTTCCACTGCAATGTTCTCTAGAAAGAAGTGTGCCAAAACGTGTCCGGATGTAACATTTCTGACGCAGTGCCGTGTGGCACAGCCCTTGGGCCGGATTGAACATCCATGCAATCTTCTGCGTATCTTCAAGGCATCCTCTAGGCATCCCTCAAGGAGCAACGTCATGAGCCATTTCTTTCCCGCGCATCCGGGTTATCGCCAGATTCGCGAGCGCTTCCTGGCTGCGGCCACTGCGGCCGGTGCGCAGCTCACTGAATACGTCCACCCGATGCCGGGACCTTTTGGCGAAACCCTGGCCACTGATGTCGCCTGGCTGGGCAACCCCGATGCGCGGCGTGTGCTGGTGGCGCTAAGCGGCACCCATGGCGTCGAAGGCTTTTACGGGTCCGATTGCCAGAGCCGCTGGCTGGAGGGGTTTGATGCTCGGACGCTGCCCGACGGCGTGGCGATCCTGATGATCCATCTGATCAACCCTTGGGGCACGGCCTGGATGCGCCGGGTCAATGAAGACAACCTCGACCAGAATCGCAATTACCTGGATTTCAGCCGACCGCTGCCTGATCACCGCGCGTACGGAGAGGTCCACGCCATTTATGCGTGCGATCAATTGCACGGCCCGAAGCGTGATCAGGCGGACGCGCTGTTCAACGCGGCAATTGAGCACCGTGGCTGGGCGGGCTTGATGTCAGTGGTGGAGGCGGGGCAGTACGCATTCCCGGATGGCCTGTTTTTCGGCGGTATCGCGCCGAGCTGGTCCAACCGCACGCTGCGCAGCATTATTGAGCGTCACCTGCGAGACGCCGAGGTGGTCTGTTGTTTCGATCTGCACACCGGCGCTGGCGACTACGGCCATCCGATGCTGATGAGCATCGTCGAGCGGGCCTATCCTGCGCTGGACGATGCCAAGGCGCTGTTCGGGCCGTGGCTGTTCACGCTGATCACCGGCGCCAATCGCGTCAGCGACACCGGTGTGGCGGCGACGTCGACGGGTTACGCCTCACAGATGCTGCTGGATGCACTGCCAGGCGTGCATCTGATGCCGTTTGTGATCGAATGCGGGACGTACCCCGGCGCCGCCGTCCACCAACATCTGCGCGATGACCATTGGTTGCATCTGCACGGTGATCCACTGGACAAGACCGGCCGAGGTATCAAGCAAGGGTTGCTGGAGCAGTTCTACCCGGCGGACCCGGACTGGCAGGAAGTGGCGTGGATCAGGACGCGGCAGGCATGGGACAAGGCGCTGGCGGCATTGCCTGGCATACACCGAGCCGAGTAATGAATCGATCAAGGGCGACCGATCGCCCGTCAGCAACAACGCATCCCCCTTGCAGGAGCGCGCTTGCCCGCAAAGTGGCCGGTACCATCACCACATATCAAGCTGTAATAACGCCGTTGTTCCGGGCAATCTCGGTATTGAACAGGAACGCAACCGCTGTGTAGGAGCGCGCTTGCCCGCGAAGAGGCCGGTACATCCGCCGCACATGCGGCGGTGGAAATTACGTCTTCGCGGGCAAGCGCGCTCCTACAGGTGTTTGCGCGTACAGGCTTCTGTGGTTACCGCAGGATCGCTGGTGCCCCGTCATCCCTTGATGAGTCGCTCTGCCAGCGTTGGCAGCAGGGTTTCGCAGGACGCTTCTATCTTGATATCCAGCAGGTCGTCCGCCCGGGTTTTGCCCAGGTTTATGGCGATAAGGGGTTTGCCCTGATCGTTGATCGCGCGGCACAGGCGAAAGGCCGAAAAGGCCATCAGCGACGAACCCACCACCAGCAACCCCGGCGCTTCCTCTACCCGTTGCATGGCTTTTGCTGCGGTGGCCGGTGCCACGTTTTCCCCGAAAAACACCACGTCAGGTTTCATGCGCTGACCGCCGCAGTGGGGGCAGTGGGGCACCTGGAAGCGCGCTTCGAAGACCGGGTCGAGCAGGGTGTCGCCGTCGGGCGCCTGCACCGCATCCACCCCGGCCAGATACGGATTTTGCTCGACCAATGTCCGCTGAATGATGTCGCGTTCAGTGCGCTGCCGGCAGTCCAGACACAACACCCAATGCAGACTGCCGTGCAATTCCACGACATCATCGCTGCCCGCCTGATCGTGCAGGGCGTCGACGTTCTGGGTGATGACGCCGCTGATGAGGCCGTGCCGCTGCAACCGGGCAATTGCCTCGTGGGCCGCGTTGGGTTGCGCTGCACGCACACGCGGCCAGCCCAGCATGGCGCGTGCCCAATAACGGCGCCGAGCCTCGGGCGCATTGAGGAATTCCTGAAACATCATCGGCTGCCGACCGCGCCGCACACCCTCGCTGTCGCGGTAGTCGGGAATACCGGAAGACGTACTGATCCCGGCGCCAGTGAGCACGACGAATGCGCGGTCGTGCATCCAGTGCAGGAGGGTATCGACGGGGTGCTGAGGCGTATCAGACATGCACACATTCTCTCGAGAGGCTGTGTGCCGATACTAAGCGAGATAAGCGGGAAGGGGCAGCCACAGTTGCGACGTCATCGCGCCCGACGCCTTCCCGGCTAAAGCCCGTCCCACTGGACGAACACGTCCTTCACGGTTTCCCGGCTAAAGCCGGTCCCACGGGGCAAGCGCATACGTCACGGCTTCCCGGCTAAAGCCGGTCCCACAGGACGACCACGTGCGTCACGGTTTCCCGGCTAAATCAGGTCCCACAGGACGACCACGTGCGTCACGGTTTCCCGGCTAAAGCAGGTCCCACTGGACGACCGCGTGCTTCACGGCTTCCCGGCTAAAGCCGGCCCCACTGGACGAACGCGTGCTGCAAGTGGGACCGGCTTCAGCCGGGAAGGGGCCGGTTCGAGCGCCATCATCCTCGGAGCGCAACGCTTGACGCGTTACCGCTATCGGACTGCCCCCTAACTCAACAACTCGGCAAACGCCTTGTCGTCTTCAAGCACTTTCGGCAGCGCGGCAAACACTGCGTCCAGTTTCACGCCCTCCATTAATGGCCCGTCCACTTCCTGCTGCGCCTCTGGTGTTGCGCCGCCGTGATGCTCCAGTGCAGCGGAAATGGTCAGCGCCTGGGCGACGATGCGCGGTTGCGTCGCGTCGCCGGGTGCCTGCATCGGCCGCGCCTGATAGGCGATGGCATCCTGAATCACCGCCGGTAAGCCCCAGCGCCGGGCCAGTTCCGCGCCGACTTCCGGATAACCAAAGCCCAATTGCAGCGTTTCGATCGCCGCACGGCCCGTGGTGCCGGTTTTGGTCAGGCTGTTGAGACGCTCGGCCACCGCCGGCGCACCGGTCTGTATCAGCAACTCGCCGATGTCGTGCATGACCCCGCACGTAAAAGCGATTTCCGCATCTGCCCCGGACTGTTTTGCCAGCACCCGGCAGATGCCTGCCACCTGGAAACTCTTCAGCCAGAATCCCTTGAGGTCGAAACTCGGCCCGGCCTTGAAAGCCCCGGTCACCGCCGATGCCAGCACCAGTGTGCGCAAGGTGTTGAAACCCAGGCGCATGGCTGCGTCTTCTATGCTGGAGGACTCCCGCGCGCCACGAAAGCGTGCGGAGTTGGCCAAACGCAGGATCTTGGCCGCGATCACCGGGTCCTTCTCGATGTTGCGGGCGATGCTTTCAAGGTTCGACGACGGGCTGTCGAACTGTTTGATAAGGTCCTGCGCCACCTTGGGAATGCTGGGAAGACTGCTCAAATCGGCAAACAACTGATCGATACCCATGCACGCTGCTCCGTTTCAGATGATTTACACACCATAGGCAACATTGAGGAAACTGCACGTCCGCTTCGGTGCTTTTGCTACGAGCGGCACAAACTCCGGCATTCCAGCGCGACAGCGGCTGATCTTTTTTGGCTCATGTGCTGCCAAGGCGGTTTGCGGGGAGAAAAATCAGTAATATGGCGACACACCGGAGCAGGTCGCGTCCTGTACCGGGCCTTATCGATGAAACGCCAGACGCCGGAAGCTCCCGGCCGCGCTGGCCTGGACATAGAGGGTGTCATGGGTAACGACAGCATTAACTGGGACAAGCTCGGCTTCGACTACATCAAGACCGACAAACGCTACCTGGCTCACTGGCGCGATGGCGAGTGGGACCAAGGCACCCTGACCGAAGACAACGTGCTGCACATCAGCGAAGGCTCCACCGCGCTGCATTACGGCCAGCAATGCTTCGAAGGCCTCAAGGCCTATCGCGCCAAGGACGGTTCGATCAACCTGTTTCGCCCTGATCAGAACGCCGCGCGCATGCAGCGCAGCTGCAGCCGTCTGCTGATGCCCCATGTGCCGACTGAACAGTTCATCGAAGCGTGCAAGCAGGTCGTCAGCGCCAACGAGCGCTTCATCCCGCCTTACGGCAGTGGTGGCGCGCTGTACCTGCGTCCGTTCGTGATCGGCGTCGGTGACAACATCGGCGTGCGCACGGCACCCGAGTTCATCTTCTCGGTGTTCTGCATCCCGGTCGGCCCGTACTTCAAGGGCGGCATGAAGCCGCACAACTTCGTGATCTCCAGCTACGACCGCGCAGCCCCGCAGGGCACCGGTGCGGCCAAGGTCGGTGGCAACTACGCCGCAAGCATGATGCCGGGCAGCGAAGCCAAAAAAGCCAACTTCGCCGACGCCATCTACCTGGACCCGTTGACCCACACCAAGATCGAAGAGGTGGGTTCGGCCAACTTCTTCGGCATTACGCACGACGACGAATTCATCACGCCGAAGTCGCCGTCCGTACTGCCGGGCATCACCCGCCAGTCGCTGATCGAACTGGCGCAAAGCCGTCTGGGCCTGAAGGTCATTGAAGGCGAGGTGTACATCGACAAGCTCGACCTGTTCAAGGAAGCCGGCGCCTGTGGCACCGCTGCGGTGATCACCCCGATCGGCGGCATCAGCTACAAGGACAAGCTGCATGTGTTCCACAGCGAGACCGAAGTAGGCCCGGTGACCCAGCGCCTGTACAAAGAGCTGACCGGCATCCAGTCCGGCGAGATTGAAGGCCCGGCAGGCTGGATCGTCAAGGTCTGATACTGAGCGCTTAATGCCACCCAAAAAACCACCGCCATCGCGCGGTGGTTTTTTTTCGCGTGGGGAGAGCGACGGCAAATGCTTGCGATAATCGCCAGCAGGGGAAACCTTGGCTTGATCCATCTCCACCACGGCCAGGGATGCGCAAGGGCGGCGTGACTGATTCGGCTGGCGTCAGGCACGGCGCTGTTGGGCACCCTTGCCCTGCGGCGAGCGGGATCAGTGCATCTATCGACTGCTGCAGTTTCCCTGCCTTATTTAATAATACCCTCTGTGGATTTCAGCATCGTCTGCTGTGGGAGTTCCTGATACGCTTGGAGATAGTACTTGGCAAAAAGCAATGTGTCGTTAAAGCCCCATTTAGCCGCTATGGATTGCCATGTTTCAGATCGGGAGGTCGCCAGAATGTCTTTGTGAGCCCTGCCTAATCTAATCATTCTCAAATAGCGCATCGGTGTAGTGTCTTTGTACCTCTTGAAACCAATCTGCAGGTTTCTGGAGCTCGTATGCGCATAGTCGGCAACGTCCGATATCAATATGGGTTTGTCGGCGTTGTGTTGCATATAATCGACTGCTCGGCTTATAAACTTTGGGTGCGCATGGCGCGTCTTTGTACTTAGACTAGATGATTGATTGTGGGGTGCAGACTCGAGTAACGTCAGTAGGAGAGCCTGTTTTAGATAGGATGCTGCAATCGGTGATTGCAGGTCCTGACCCGAGTCAAAATAGAGCCGTATGGCATCCACTATTGATCTGAAGAGCGGCCAGGTTTTCGAAGATTTGGGCAGGACCGGAACAAAGTTCAATCTGTCAAAGCATGGATAACCCACCAGAGCCGAAAACTCCCGATGCAGCAGCGGAGCTTCTATCATAATTGTGTCGGTGAATGTTCCAGGTGTGTAATGCCCCTGGATTAAATTTGCGCTGTCAATGATGCACATCTGCTGCGAAACGCTGACCCGTCCCAAGCCTCCCATTTCCCAATCCGACACACCTGCATGTGTAAAAGAGATGAAGTAGACGTCAGTGACGGCTTGTTTTGCAAAACCCCAGCCTGACTGGCTTTTCGTAGAGCAAAGGTACATTCCATCCATGCTGTATGTGGTCTTTTTATAGTCGAAAGACTTCGAGCTCTCAACCTTAATTTCAGGCGATAGACCGCAATTATTATAATAGTCCCTTAAAAAATCTGCGTTTTTGAAATGCACCGAAGATATATTGCTGCTAGTCAAAGTTTTCACCTTCGCTGCGAGTTGACGCTCTGTCGAAATTTTTGCCAGGCGGGCTCAACGTATCGGATGCTCGCTAAAAATGCAACTGGCCTGAAAAACCGGTGCAAAAACGAATAGAAGGTCTAAAAAAACGAAGACTTAACGGGTCATTATTGTGACCTTCTTCGTAATCAGGTACTACGCCACTTGGCAAAGCCATGTCAGACGCGGAATTCATCGCGAGGCTGATTGCCCCAATGGTGAACCAACGCAATAGAGGTGCCGAAGGTAATCATAACCTGTTGACGTCTAGTGGAAGTATGAAGAGACATTTGGAGGCGCACGATTTTGAGCCTGTACGAGTTGGCTTACTATGTAGACAGCATTGAAGTGGTCATTTTTGTCCATTGCGAAGTAATGGATGAGCCGCGAGCCTGGCATTGGGCGGCTTGCAATGCGGGTGTAGGCCTTCTGTTGAGGAGCGAGCGTGACAAGACAATGCTTTCCAACAGAAAAAATGCTGAACGATATGGGATTGATCGCGTTGTCTGGAAAAAATGCCAACGATGAGTCAGGCGAATAGAGGCGATTCAAGAGATGCCCGCATGCTCTTATGGTATGGGGTCTTCGCTTCGACACTGGCGCTCATAATTAGAATGAGTAGTGCTTAACAAGAGTTCTCCAAAACAAAAGAGGCGTATATGTTCGGGCATGGATACAAAGCAGAACTGGCGGCCATGAAGGCTGAAGTACAGGGACTCAGAGCATTGATGCGCGCGCTCGAAAATTCGATGGCTGTCGTGGAGCTGGAACCTGACGGAAGGTTCGTTCGTGCCAACGATAAATTTCTCGCCACGATGGGGTACCGTGCAGAGGACCTGGCCGGTAAGACGCATCGTGATTTCTGCGACCCGGAAATCGCAAGGAGCAGTGAGTACACAGATCTGTGGGCTTCGCTGCGTGCAGGCAGATTCATATCCGGCACGTTCAAACGTATTGCCAGGTCGGGCAGAAGCGTCTGGCTCGAAGCAAGTTACAGTCCTGTTGTCGACGCGGAAGGTCGAATTGTCAAAGTGATCAAATACGCGTTGGATGTCACTCAAAAAGTTCTGCTGGACAATGAAATCCGCAGCAAGCCTAACGCCGTTGATCTTGCCATGGCGATATGTGAGTTTGACCCAGCCGGTCAAGTGCTTGCTGCCAATAAGAATTTTCTGCAGGTCATGGACTACGCACTAGCCGAGATCAAAGGCAAACATCACAAGAGCTTCTGCGAGTCCTCTCTCGTCGACACCACCGAATATTCAGAATTCTGGCGCAAGCTGAACACAGGGAAATTTGTGGGTGGCCAGTTCAAACGGATTGGAAAAAACGGCCGGGTTGTTTGGCTGGAAGCGACCTATAACCCCGTTTTTGACGCGGATGGCAAAGTCTACAAAATCGTCAAATTCGCCAGCGACATAACCGCCAAGGTGGAGACGCAGGAAGCCGACGCGCACGGTGCCTCCAAGGCTTATCACATTTCAGCCGAAACCGAGAAAGTTGCCGAGCAGGGCACTCTTGTGATTCATGAAACAGCGAGAGAAATGCGCCAGATTGCTGAAAACATCGGCTCATCCGCCAAGCTGGTTGCACAATTGGGAGATCGATCCGAGCAGATTACGGCCATCGTCAATACGATCCGAGGTATCGCTGATCAGACCAACCTTTTGGCACTCAATGCGGCTATCGAGGCGGCACGGGCGGGCGATCAAGGCCGTGGATTTGCAGTCGTGGCCGACGAGGTGCGTCAACTCGCCGGGCGCACTAGCGGCTCAACCAAAGAGATTGCAGGCATGATCGGCAAGATTTTGGCGGAGACACGCGAGGCGGTTGCCAGCATGAACGCTACTCAAGAAGGTGCCAACCGAGGTGTCACTCTGGCGGACAAGGCTGGGCAGGTGATCGTCCAGATCCGGGACGGCGCAAGTGATGCCGTGGAAGCGGTCAGCATGTTTGCCAATCGCGTGGATGAGCCTGAATTTGCTCCGAAGCACGGCAAAAAGTAGAGGCTTGACGATAAGGGCGCGGCGAGGATCCGGCAATCCGATTGAAGAGTGGTCACGGGCAGCGCTAAGAGGCCTGCCCAGTAAGGTCAACAGGTTTCACCACGGTTGTTACAAGGCAAGATTTCCGACGCGCGCCATTCCCTAATCAGTTGGCGGCGATTTCGAGAGTAGCGCTCCGCAAGCACGTCAACTTTTGCTAAGTCACCCAGGTCTATCATCCGGAACTTGTTGTCAGACTCGCACCATGCCGCCAGTGATCGACGTGTCCCGATAAACCCCAGCATGATAGGCCAGACAATTTGGTCATCGGTTGGTGCATGGGCGATCGATAGCGATATGCGTAACTTGCACTGGTCGCGCAGTGCACGACGGATTTCGCTTAGGTCTATCAGCGTTGGAAGTTTCGCTGGACTGCTTACATAGAACGTCTCATCGTCAAAAACCGAGCGCATGTCCGGCGGCAGAACAGCGTTTATCTTGGCCAAGGCATTTTTTACGGAAAAAGCAAATTTGTCATCGGTCTGACGGCTGACCCACAAAGCGCCAGCCATGAGCGCTTGTATTTCCTCTTCTGTGAATGAGAGTGGTGGAAGAAGAAATCCAGGCTTCAGCGAGTACCCCAAACCCGGCTCACCATCGATGTCAGCCCCCATATTCTGCAGTGTTTGTACGTCGCGACGAATGGTACGAAGTGAAACGCCCAGCTCATTGGCAAGTGTCCGTCCCGACACCGTTCGGCGATGTCGGCGGAGCACTTGCATAAGCTCAAATAATCGGTCACTTCTCGCCATTTCTTACTCCATCGCAATGACACCTCTACCGCCAAGTTTCTGACCGTGCTCAAGTTCACCGATCAATTGAACAGCGTCCTCCAAGGACACCGTTCTCCCTATTCGGGTCTTGAAACTACTCTCACTGGCTGCTTTGGCAAGCTTATCCAGAATGTCGGCGCGGGGCGATCCGATCACTGGCTTGAGCCGGCGGTCAAACAAAGCTCGAATAAACTTGCCCGGTCCAGGATTCAGATCCAGAAATATCCCGTCCTTACGCAACATCGATAGGCCTGTCGAAACCGATAGAGTCGCCGCAGTGTCATAGACCACATCGAAGCGGGTGGAGATGCTTGAAAACTGGATGTGCCGATAATCATAAACGTTCTGCACACCGAAGGATTCCGCACGCTGCAGGTCTACGACGCTGCAGCTGCCTGAAACCACAGCCCCATGCATTAGCGCTATTTGTACCGCAGCTTCGCCTACCGCTCCTGAACATCCGTTGATAAAGACATGTTGGCCAGGTTGTAGCTTTGCCTTGTCAATCAACCCATTCCAGGCGGTAACACCCGGTGTGCCCAGACAAGCTGCATTGTCGAAGGCGACGTTATCGGGCTTGAGCGTTAAGAATGCTTCCTTGGTGATAACAGCCTGGCCAAACGCTCCGCTTTCTTTAAAACGAGCCAGTCCGAATACTGGGTCGCCGACCTTTAACCGATTCACGCCTGGGCCAACCGCTGAGATTGTCCCCGAGAAATCCATGCCCATTGCACGCGGGAACTTCGTCCCAGTGATGATCTTCATCAGTCCAGCACGGAGCTTCCAGTCAATTGGATTTATTGCGGCGAATTCTACCTTCACTGCCACCTCACCGTGGCCTGGAGGGGGTAGGTCAAAGTCGCTGACCTTCATCACCTCTGGCCCACCATAAGCGTTGTACTGAATGCGTTTCATCATGCGTCTCCAAACTCCGGTTAATTCCTGGAGACGACTGTATAGGGCGATGTGGACAGTTTTTGGCACCATCCAATCGAAGCACCTTGTGTACGCAGATTGACTATCACCTCCATCGTGCGTAGGGCAATGGCGTCACACACACCGGGGCTTCCGAGGGCGATGCCGGTCTTGGCGTTGTCATCGCTAAAGCCCGGGAAGGAGCTGCCAGGGGAGCGGCCCCATCGGTTCGAGCTCGCGTATTAGGTCAATCAGGAGGCGCAGGCCAACAGGAATCTGTCTGAAACTTGAATAGTAAATGTGAAAGCCCGGGTCATGGTGAGTCCAGTCAGTAAGGACTCGCTGCAGCGAGCCCTCCGCAATCTGTCGCTCGACTACCTTTACCGGGACATACATCAAACCTGCGCCGCGCATGGCCATTGCCACACCAACGCGACCCTCATCAATGGTGATGGGGCCCGGCACGTCTATCTCCAGCTGGTGGCCATCTTTCGAGAACTGCCAGTGGTAAATGCGTGCATTGCCCAGGCGCACGCGCAGACACCGATGATGGTGCAGGTCGTCCGGATGCACCGGAATACCGAAACGCTTCAGGTAATCCGGCGCTCCAACGACGGCCCAAGCGACATCGGGAGAGAGCCGCTGGGCGATCATGTCTTCGGGCACCGTCCCTCCGTAACGTATCCCCGCATCGTGGCCGTCACCGATGACATCGACCATTCGATTGGTTACGGTGAGGTCAACCTCTATATCCGGGTAGCGATCAACGAAGACTGGGAGAACAGGGCCCAGTAGCAGCTTCGCGCCGTCGCTCAAGACATTTAGTCTGATCCGTCCCGCAGGCTCATCTCGTCGACGGTTCAAGGCCTCCAGCGCCTGGCCGATATCGTTGACCGGCGCGCTGATGAGGCCCTGCAGCTCTTCGCCGGCTGCCGTCAGCGTTACGCTTCTCGTGGTGCGGTTGAGCAGTCGAACGCCAAGCCTCGTCTCAAGCCCCTTCATGGCATGGCTAAGCGCAGATGCGCTGATGCCGACTTCCAGCCCTGCTTTCCTGAAGCTCTGGTGCCGAGCGATGGCAAGGAAATACACAATATCTGCCAGGTTCGTGCGGCTCAGCTGCATTTATCACTCCGAGGTAAAACGGGAAAGTCAGCCGACTGCCGGCAAGTGGTCAATCAGCTTATCGAGCGTAATGGGGTAGTCGCGGATTCTAATGCCGGTCGCGTTATAAACAGCGTTGGCAATCGCTGCAGCGGCGCCGGAAATGCCTAGCTCACCTACGCCTTTAGCTTTAAGCGGCGTGGCATAGGGATCAACCTCATCCAGGAAAATGACCTCCTGATGGGGAATGTCGGCATGCACCGGTACTTCGTAGCCGGCCAGGTCGTGATTCACAAAAAAGCCCAAGCGATGATCCACAATCATCTCCTCCATCAGCGCAGCACCCGCGCCCATGGTCATTCCCCCGATGATCTGACTTCGTGCTGTTTTCGGGTTGAGTATCCTGCCCGCTGCGCACACTGCAAGTTGACGACGAATACGGATCTCGCCAGTGGCAGCGTTTACCCCAACTTCAACGAAGTGGGCGCCAAAAGTTTGCTGAGCATACTGCTTGGCCAGGTCGCCGAACTCTATGAAGTCTTCGGCCACCAGCTCCCCGTCTTTTGTTGCATTCGCTAATGGCAGACTATTCGACCCGTCATGAACGTGGCCGTCAGCGAATTCTGTGGTGGTGGGATCAAATCCCAATTTTATCGAAACGGCTTCCCTTAGCTTCACACACGCAGCGTAGACGCCCGCCGTGGATGAGGCAGCGCCCCATTGACCGCCTGAACCCGATGATTCCGGGAAGCGAGAGTCGCCCAAGTGGACGTTTACCTTGTCCACATCCACGCCCATCATCTCCGCAGCGGTCTGGGCAATAATCGTGTACGAGCCAGTGCCTATATCGGTCATGTCGGTTTCGACGGTGACTACGATCAAGCCGGACGCGAGCCGCGGACTTTGTCGTCGGTGCGCCTCGGATCGCGGACGCCATTCCCAAGCCAACCCACCAGCCGTCACGGAGTTCTTTGGCCGGATGGGCATTGCGTTGCGCCCAGCCGAAATGATCGGCCCCCTTATTCAGGCACTCGACTAACTGGCGTTGAGAGAACCGGCGATCCGGCTGCTCGGGGTCTACCTGGGTGTCGTTGATAACGCGAAATTTCACCGGATCCATTCCCAGTTTCTCGGCCATCTCGTCCATGGCAATCTCCAGAGCCATCATGCCTGGCGCTTCACCGGGCGCACGCATGGCGCTACCTTCAGCAAGGTCGAGTTGGGCAAGATAGAGGCGCGTCATGCGGTTGGCGCCCGCATACAATGTTCGAGTCGATGCGGTGGCGGCTTCAGTACGACCACCTCGCAGATTGCCCGACCAACTCTCATGGCCAACGGCAGTGAGCGTGCCGTCGGTATTAGCACCGAGCCTGATTCGTTGAATCGTCGCAGGCCTATGGGTCAGGTTGTTAAACATGAGTGGGCGGGGGAGTGCGACTTTTACCGGACGGCCAGCCTCTTTCGCGGCGAGAGACGCCAATACCGCGTCGCACAAAATAGTACCTTTTCCGCCGAAGCCGCCGCCGATGTAGGGCGAAATGAGGTGGACGTTGCCTTTGGGAATTCCCAGTGTTTTGGCAAGGTCTCTAACGCCCCAATTCATCTGCTGGATCGATGTCCAAAGCGTCAGTTTGTCACCCTGCCATTGAGCAATGGTGGCATGAGGCTCCATCATCGCGTGCGCATGATCCGGGGTGGTGTAATGGCCGTCGAGTGTGACAGCCGCCTGCGTAAATGCGCCTTCGAAATCCCCGATCTCAGTGTGTGGAGGAGGGCCAAACGCGCCCGCCGCGGGCGTGGTGGCAGACGCACGCTGGGCTGAGAGGTCGTAGGCGCCCGTTTCTCTGACGTAATAGACCCGGATCAACGCCGAAGCCGCCCTGGCTTGTTCGAACGTGTCTGCCACGACGATTGCTACCGCTTGGTGATAGTGATCAACCTTCGGCCCGGCCAGTGCCCGATCAACGTAAAACTCACCTCTGTCCAATTGACCTGCATTTTCGTGGGTGACGATGGCGATGACACCGCTGGCCTGCCGTGCTTCGCTTGAATCGATAGACGATATCCGGCCTTTGCCGATTGCCGAGCCGACAATATAGCCGTAGGCGGGGGCGCTTAGTGCGGCTCGTTGTTCGTAAGCATAGGTCGCTGTGCCAGTCGTCTTCAGCTTGCCTTCAACACGATCCTTTGGCTGACCGATCACCTTCATCTGATCAATCGGGTTTGTGCTCGCGGGCGTATCAAACTTCATTAGGCGTACTCCTGATCAATCGATCGCAGCCGTGCGAGGGCGTTGTGAAGAAGGCGAGTTGGAAAGAACCAGACCGATCGTCCGTTCCGCCAGTTTGATTTTGAAAGCGTTTTGCGCGGTTGGACTAGCGCCAGCCAGCAAATGTGTTGCTACGGTTTTAGCGCCATCAGGCAGATATGCTTCGGCCGCTTCACTTCGCCAGGGCTTGTATGACATTCCCCCCAGTGCGATGTGCCCCGTTCCATCGGGCAGCACGATCGCAGCGACGGAAACCAGCGCAAACGCGTAAGACGCACGGTCACGGACCTTGTAGTAGATGTGCTCGCCGCCAATAGGCTTGGGCAAGGTGACAGCGGTAATCAGCTCGCCTGCGCTCAGGATGGTCTCGATATGAGGGGTGCTCCCAAGTGCGCTGTAGAGATCGTCTATCTCAATCGTTCTGACATGGCCGTCTGGATTGAGTGTTTCTATCTTGGCGCCCAATGCTCGCATCGCCACGGCCATGTCGCTGGGATGACTGGCTATGCAGGCATCGCTGACACCTATGACCGCTTGTTGCCGACTGGCACCCCCAATTGCAGAACAGCCAGTCCCCGGGCGACGCTTGTTGCATGGTTGATTGGTGTCGTAGAAGTACGCACACCGAGTACGTTGCAACAGGTTGCCCGCCGTAGTGGCTTTATTGCGCAGTTGTCCTGAAGCGCCCGCGAGCAGCGCCCTGGAGAGGACGGCGTAGTCTCGACGCACCTGTGGCGCGGCCGCCAGATCAGTGTTGCGCACCATGGCGCCGATCCTTAGCCCGCCTTCCTTCGTGGCGGTAATTTTGTCGAGGCCCAATCCGTTTACATCAATCAGGTGCTGCGGGGTCTCGATCTCCAGTTTCATCAGATCGAGCAAGTTGGTACCACCGGCGATGAATCGGGCTCCCTCGCGGCTGGCGCAAGCGTTGACCGCTTGCTGCAAGGATGAGGCGCGTTCGTAGGTAAAGGACTTCATGCCTCGCCTCCTGCTATTTCCTGGATGGCCTCGACGATGTTGGAATAGGCGCCACAACGGCAGATATTCCCACTCATGCGCTCGCGGATTTCGACGGCGCTGACTGGGCTCTTGGCAATCAAGTCATCGCTGACGTGACTGGGTATGCCGGCTTTTATTTCGTCAAGCATCGCGACTGCCGAGCAGATCTGGCCAGGCGTGCAATACCCGCACTGATATCCGTCATGCTTGATGAACGCTGATTGCAGTGGGTGCAGGGTGCACGGAGTACCTAAGCCTTCAATGGTGGTGATGCTGTCCCCTTCATGCATGACAGCGAGTGTCAGGCATGAATTGATTCGCCGCTCCTCGACAATCACCGTACAGGCGCCGCATTGGCCGTGATCACAGCCTTTCTTGCTGCCGGTCAAATGCAGCCGTTCTCGGAGGGCGTCCAGAAGCGTGGTGCGGTTGTCGACATCCAGAGCGACTCGCCGCCCGTTGAGGGTAAACGTCACATGGCTGACTGGCGGAGTTTGAGCTGTTGATTTGGTATTGGTGTTCGCTTGGGCATTCTCGACCTTTGCCAAGACGGCAGTGACCGCAGTGCCTGCGGTACCGATGAGCACTTGACGGCGGGACATCTCTATTCCCGCTCCGGATGCGGTGGGATTTTCAGGGTTCATGAACGTCTCCATTCGCAGTGTGTGGTTGAAGCGGGTGCCTGTTACCAATGACTCACCGGTGCACGTCCACTGTGAAAGCAATGACGGCATGCAGTGCCGCAGATTTTTCATCACTGGAGCCTATGGCACTCCGTTGTGGCTGATAACTGCGATTTTAAGAATGAATCCATGAGCGGCGCTCAGCAATGTCCCCGAAGGCCCTGAATTGGCGGGTATTGAGGTTTCTGGATTGAATAGAGCTGCCGGCCGCGGCTTGAACACTCCTAACGTTTATCTGGTTTAATCAGGGACAATCCTGAGCGATGGCTGAGGCAAGACTTCGCCGTCCTTCATTAGAGAAATATGAATGCGAATATCAGTCCTCAAGGCCATGTTTGTTGTATGCGGTGTTTGGGTGGAATCAGCGGTTGCCGCACCACCTTCCGAGCCAATTGTGCGTATTGCGCAACTTGTCATTGATCCTTCTCAACTGGCGGCGTATCAAGTTGCCGTCAAAGAAGAAATGGCCGACTCCGTTCGTTTTGAACCAGGGGTGCTGACGCTCTATTCGGTGGCCGAAAAAGAACACCCGAACAGGCTCCACTTCTTTGAGATCTACTCAAATGAAGCGGCGTATCAAAGTCATATTGCCTCGCCGCATTTTCAAAAATACGTGAAGACGACTCAGTCGATGATCCTGTCTAAAGAGTTGATCGAGACCGTCCCGGTTCAACTCAGCACTCAGCCTGGTCGATGATGGATCTGTTCGAACTGATGGGTCATTAGGGAGTCGTGCACGGAGCCAGATTTTTTAAATGGGGGAAATGTGATGAAGAGTTTAAGGGTGATGGCGCTTGCAGCAGCGGGTCTGGCGTTTGTTTCAATGAGTAGTTTTCAGGTGATGGCGTCTGAGGCTTCGTCCGCACATGCCCCGGCCTACTATGTCGCCGAATTTGAAATTACTGATCCAGAAGGTATGAAACCCTACAGCGCGGGGGTTGAAGCCACCTTCAAACCTTATGGTGGGCACTTCGTGGTGCGTGGGGGCAAGACGATTTCGCTTGAGGGTGTAGCGCCGAAGCGGCGACGCGTTGTTATCGAATTCGAAAGCATTGAAAAGGCCCAGGCTTGGTACAACTCTGCGGAGTACACCGAACTCAGGAAGATCCGCCAGCGTTCAGCCAATACTGATGTTTATTTGATTGAGGGCGTCCAAGCGCATTAATCATCCCAGCTCATCGGGATGATTCGTACTGCGCTTCGCTGACCAGCTCCATCCACTCCACGTTTTTCCCGTCAACGGCTTCCTGGATGGCCATATGAGTCATCCCGGTGGTCGGGGTCGCCCCATGCCAGTGTTTCACGCCGGGCGGTGTCCAGATAACGTCGCCCGGTTTGATAACGATCTTTTCACCGCCTACCTGTTGCACCCAACCGGTACCCGCCGTGACTATCAAGGTCTGGCCTTTTGGGTGGGTATGCCATGCAGATCGTGCTCCGGGTTGGAAAGTGACTGCGCCTGCCGAGACAGTCGAGGGCGCGCGTGCCGCAAAGAGAGGGTCGATGCGCGCGTTTCCAGCAAAGTTGGCTGGCGCTCCCATGATCGAAGTTTGCTCACCATTTCGAGTGACAGCCATGATCTGGTCTTTGGGGATATCGGCGCTATGGGCATGGACGGCCGTACACAACATCACGGCCAGCGAAGAAGTCTTGATAACTCCTCTCATGGACAAGCTCCTGCTCGGTGGGGATCAAGCGAACAAGCTAGATCAGCATAGCCTTCTGTACTACCGCGGAAATTCTGCCACGACTTCGAAGGGAGACTACGTGGTGGCCTACGCATTGCCCCAATCATTCGGTCACTAGCGCACCACTGAGGTACTGCTCGTCAGTCACCGGCTCCATCCAGTCAGTGTTTTTACCCTCGAGCGTTTCGGTGACGGCGAAGTGCGACATCGCAGTGGTTGCAGCAGCACCATGCCAGTGGCGCTTCCCGCACGTGCATGAGACGACATCACCCGCCCGAATCTCGGTTCGGGGGCCTCCCTCGCATTGCGTCCATCCGACACCTGTCAATACGACGAGCGTTTGACCTGCCGGATGTGAGTGCCAAAAGGTACGTGCGAATGGCTCAAACGTCACGATGGCGCCAGTCGCCCGACCAGGCGCCGGTGCCTGGAACATGTTGTCGATGCGCACCGAGCCAGTGAACCAGGTGTCTGGGCCCTTTACGGATGGCTTGGTTCCACTGCGGATGATGGTTTGGCCTGAGTCGTTCATGTAGATATCTCCGGATCGCTGATGGCTTGAGGACGCAGCGCTCCACCCAAACCGGGGAAGCTGCAGCGCAGAAATATTCAAGTACCTACTTAGTTGCCGGTCTCTTCGAACACTTTACGAGCGATGCTTAGCGCGGTCGCCGCGACCGGCCAGCCGCCATAGAACGCCAGATGAGTGATGGTTTCGATGATTTCTCCACGGGTCACACCATTTTCAAGGGCAAGCTTGAGGTGGTACGGCAGCTCGTTTTGTCGATAGAGCACGATGAGGGTGGTGATCGTTACCAGGCTGCGGTCACGAGGTGAGAGACCGGGACGTTTCCACACATCATCAAACAGCAGGTTGTCGGTGTACTCGGCGAGGGCCGGAGCAACGTCGCCAAATGCTTTGTGAGCTGTACCTTTTTCGTATGCCATTGGACTTTCCTTCATCTGCGCTAGCGCGGGGCGCTATGTCAGGAACCAAATTACCAGCCCCGATTGATTCTGATAACGTAGCCAAAGCTTATTTTATATATAAGGACGGCTTATCAATGCACAAGCAGACTGCTTCCGACCTCGTCGCTTTTTTGGTGGTTGCACAAGAACAAAGCTTTACCAGGGCGGCGATGCAACTGGGTGTCTCTCAGTCGGCGCTGAGCCAGACGATGCGGGCGTTAGAGACGCGCTTGGGGGTACGGCTGCTGACGCGCACGACCCGACGCGTGTCGCCCACTCAAGCGGGCGAGCGACTTCTGCAGACCGTGGGTCAGCGTTTTGCGGAGGTCGATGAGGAGCTGGAGGCGATTACCGCCCTTGCTGAAAATCCAAAGGGTACTCTTCGCCTCGCGGCCACAGAAAACGCCGTCGCAACGGTGCTTTGGCCAACGCTCGAAACGTTCCTGCCCCTTTACCCGGACATCAAAGTTGAAATTGTCGTTGATGTGGGGCTGACGGATATCGTGGCAGGGCGTTTCGATGCCGGAATTCGACCGGGCGAAATTGTTGCGCAGGGCATGATAGCCACCCGTATAGGGCCAGACATGCGCATGGCGGTAGTGGGCGCTCCTTCGTACTTCGAAAAGTACGGGCAGCCGCAGGCTCCCTCCGAGCTGACGTTGCACAACTGCATCAATCTGCGACTGCCCACGCATGGCGGGCTTTATGCCTGGGAGTTTGAAAAGGACCGGAGAGCCGTAAATGTCCATGTCGACGGTCAGCTTGTTTTTGGATCTGCTTCCCTCATCCTGATGGCGGCCCGATCAGGTCAAGGCCTGGCGTACCTGACTGAAGAACAGGTGAGGGCGGATATGGCAAACGGGGACTTGATTCGGGTTTTGGATGACTGGTGCCCGCCATTTTCTGGCTACCACCTGTACTACCCAAGTCGGCGTCAACCCACTCAAGCGTTCAGCTTGCTCGTCGATGCGTTGCGCTACCGAGATTGAGCATGTGCTCCACCACCGCCATCGCGCGGTGGTTTTTTTTTGCGCGTCGGGATACGTGAGCATTTCCAGACGTCAAGGTATGAAGTGGATGAACTGATCGCCCGGTGCAACGCCGGCCAGTGGTCTAAGGTTCAAGCGGGCACGTTCTTTGTGTGGAATCGGATTTGGCCGGCGATACAGCCGAAAGGCCTGCCGGCAAAGCGGCCAACGTCCATCAACGACGACAAAAAAGGATACGTCATGCACTTACCCGTACTTTCCCGTCCCGCCGCCGTTCACCGGTCGCTGGCGTTGTCTCTTGGGCTGCTGGCAGCAGGCCTTGCTCCCACCGTCTACGCAGACGATTACCCCCACGCCAAGGAACCCATCGGCACGGTCGAGCAGATCTACGACGGCGCGATGCTTCCGGACCTCGCGGTCAGCACCTACCGCAACATCGACCGGCTGTTCCCGACCCACACCATCAAGGCCGGTGATCATCCCTACGCGCTGCCGAAATCGGAACGCCAACTGCCCAACGTGCGCTTCACCGTCGAGGGCAAGAAATACGACCTGTATGACTTCGTGGCGCTGGACAGCATCACCGCGATGCTGGTGATCAAGGACGGCAAGATCGTCTTCGAGACCTACCAGCGCGGCAATACCGAAAAAACCCGCTGGATGTCGATGTCGATGGCCAAGTCCATCACGTCGACCCTCACCGCCGCTGCAATCAAGGACGGTTTGATCAAGGGGCTCGACGCGCAGGTGGTAGATTATGTCCCTGCGCTCAAGGGCAGCGCCTACGAAGGCGTCAGCGTGCGTGACGTGCTGATGATGTCCTCAGGCGTGAAGTGGAACGAGACCTACACCGATCCGGCGTCTGACCGTCGGGCGTTGCTCAAGGCACAGATATCGCAGAAGCCGCACTCGGCGATGGCCCTGATGGCCAGCCTGCCGCGTGCTGCCGAGCCCGGCAGCGTGAACAATTACAGCACCGGCGAAACCCAGGTACTGGGCGAGATCGTCCGTGGCGCGGTGAAAATGCCGCTGGCTGATTATTTGTCGCAGAAGATCTGGCAGCCGTTCGGCATGGAAAGCGACGCGACCTGGTGGCTGGATTCCCCGGACGGCACGGAGATCGGCGGCAGCGGCATCAGCGCGACGTTGCGTGACTATGGGCGGTTTGGCCTGTTTTTCATGAACGACGGCAAGATCAACGGCACCTCGATTCTGCCCGAGGGCTGGGTCAAAGAGGCAACGTTGCCCACCACCCTGAAGGGCGGCAAAAGTCTGGATTACGGGTACATGTGGTGGACCGCCTGGACGGCTCCTTCAGTGAAGGACGGCGCTTATTCGGCAGTGGGTATTCAGGGGCAGAATATTTACGTTAACCCGGCCAACAATGTGGTGATCGTGACCTTCGGCGCGCAACCCAAGCCTGTCGACAAAGAGCCCATCGATCCGATGGCGTTCTTTGATGCCGTGGTTGCGGCCTTGAAGTAGCTGAGGGGGCGGCAGGTTATGCCTGTTCGTCCTGCTTGTCCTGCTCGTCATCTTCGTGCTTGAGGGCCGGCTTCATGCCCGGCTGCGGTGCGTGTTCGGCATTCGGCGCGATTTCTTCGCCGTGGTTCTTCTTCTCTTGCTGGACTTTCTTGTCGTGGGCAACGTTACGTGGATCGGTCATAGGGATTTCCTTGATCTGGCAGATGATTCAAAACCCATCGACGCGATACGCACCGGGTAGACCCCGAGCGCCTGGGCAGGGTTTGGAGTCAGCCCGGGGGTGAGCGTTCAGTGCATTTTCGCAGCGCTGCGTTCACGTCCTGCGCGCACTGCTCGGTTTGTCGTCCGGGACAGAGGTCGAACATGTGCGGCACGCCGGGGTAGACGTGCAGCTCGGTGGGCACGCCTGCTCTTGCCAGCGTCAGCGCAAAGGCGACGTCTTCTTCCAGAAACAGGTCCAGCGCGCCCACGCAGATGAGGGTTGGTGGCAGGCCCTTCAGGTTAGTGGCCAGTGCGGGCGACAGCAGATACGCCTGTTCATCGTCCATCGGGTGCTCCCCGGTCATGCAGTCCCAGCAGAACCGGTTGGCCTGGCGCGACCAGCTCAGCGTGCCGGTGGCTGGATTGTCCGCTGGTGCCGCCGGGGTGCCGGTTCGGTGATCGAGCATCGGGTAAATCATCACCAGGCCCGCCGGCTGAAATTGACCGCGGTCCCGCACCCATAACGCCAATGCGGCCGCCAGACCGCCGCCTGCGCTGTGGCCCATGATCACGATTCGCGCAGGGTCTATTCCCTGAGCGGATGCTTCACGGCAGAGCCACTCCAGCGCGATGTGGCAGTCCTCAAGCGGGGCGGGGAAGGGATGCTCCGGCGCCAGTCGGTAGTCCACCGCGACCACCACGGCCTGATGCTCGTGCGCAAGGTTGTCCAGATAGTCGTCAGCCATCTCCGGCTGGCCCAACACGAACCCACCGCCATGCAGGTACAGGATTGCCGGAAGACTGTCTACCTGGGGAGCTGTTTGCGGGCGGTAGATGCATACGCGAACGGGTGGGCTGTCTGTTTTGGCTTCAACCCATGTTTGTTCACACCGAGTCGCCTGTGACGGTTTGAAGCCACTGTGAACGCGCGCTCTGATGGCCGGAAGCGTGTCCAGTGTCCACTCGCTTGCAGGCTCGTCGAGAAAGCATGCATAGGCGGGGTCAAGCAAGTCATCGACGTTCACCGCGCAGCTCCTTTTCCATGAGGGCAATCACGCCCCCTCTGCATGAATCTCCGGCCCAAGCCCGTACCACAGGCCTGCGCTGTCAGTGGGACCGGCTTCAGCCGGGAAGGGACCGGTATGAACGCCATACGTCTTAGGGTGTGCCACCCGACGCATTCCCGGCTAAAGCCAGTCCCACAGGCCTGCGCTGTCAGTGGGACTGGCTTCAGCCGGAAGAGGCCGGTGTGCTCAACTTACAGCCAGCCCTTTACCTGCGCGCATACCGCTTGGGTTGAGATGCCGTAGCGATCATGCAGTGTCGGCAGCGCCCCGGCATCCAGAAACGCATCGGGCAGGGCGATCTGTCTGAAGGTTGGCGTGACGCCGTTGCGCAAGAGCACTGTCGCCACGGCCTCGCCCAGTCCGCCAATCACCGAGTGGTTTTCCGCCGTAATGACCAGTCGCCCGGGCTTTCTCGCTTCCTGCAAAATAGTCTGCTCGTCCAGCGGCTTGATGGTCGGCACGTGCAGCACGGCGACGTCCACGCCATCCGCCTGCAGGGCTTTCGCGGCTTCCAGTGCGCGCATGGTCATCAGGCCGGTGGAAATGATCAGCACGTCGTTGCCGGTGCGCAAGGTCTTGGCTTTGCCGATCTCGAAGGTGTAGCCGTATTCGTCGAGCACCAAGGGAACGTTGCCACGCAGCAGGCGCATATACACCGGCCCCTGATGCGCCGCGATGGCCGGCACGGCCTGTTCGATTTCCAGCGCGTCGCACGGGTCGACGATCATCAGGTTGGGCATGGCACGGAAGATCGCCAGGTCGTCCGTCGCCTGGTGGCTGGGGCCGTAGCCTGTGGTCAGCCCCGGCAAGCCGCAGACGATTTTGACGTTGAGGTTTTCTTCAGCGATGGCCATGCAAATGAAGTCATACGCTCGACGCGACGCGAACACCGCATAGGTCGTTGCGAAAGGCGTGAAGCCCTCGCGGGCCATTCCGGCAGCCGCGCTCATCAGCAGCTGCTCGGCCATGCCCATCTGATAAAAACGATCCGGGTGGGCTTTGGCGAAGATGTGCAGATCGGTGTACTTGGACAGGTCAGCCGATAACCCGACAATGTCGGCACGCTGCTCTGCAAGCGCCGCCAGGGCATGGCCGAACGGCGCCGGGCGGGTTGCCTGGCCTTCAGAGGCAATCGAGGCAATCATCGCCGAAGTGGTGAGTTTTTTCTTCGTCACGACCGGGGCCTGCGCCGCGCTGTTAGTGGAAGCATTCATACGGTTTCACCTTGATCGAGATTGTTCAGCGCCAGGTCCCACTCATGTTCGTCCACACGAATGAAGTGAGCCTTCTCGCGGGTTTCCAGGAACGCCACGCCCTTGCCCATTTTTGTGTCGCAGATGATCACCCGCGGTTGCGCGGCGGGGTGGTTGCGCGCCGCGTCGAACGCCTTCACCAGCGCCTCCACGTTGTTGCCGTCCACTCGCTGGGTGAACCAGCCAAACGCCTGCCAGCGGTCGACGATGGGCTCGAACGCCAGGACCTCGCTGGAGCGGCCATCGGCCTGCTGGTTATTGACGTCGACGATGGCGATCAGGTTGTCGAGTTTCCAGTGCGACGCCGACATCACCGCCTCCCACGTCGAGCCCTCATTGAGCTCGCCGTCTGACAGCAAGTTGTAAACGAAGGACGCGGACTGCTTGCGCTTGAGCCCCAGACACGCACCGACCGCAATGCCCAGCCCCTGGCCCAGCGAGCCTCCGGTGATTTCCATCCCGGGCGTGTAGGTCGCCATGCCGGACATCGGCAGGCGGCTGTCATCCGAGCCGTAGGTGTCGAGCTCATCGAGCGGGATGATCTCGGCTTCGATCAAGGCGGCATACAGCGCAATGGCGTAGTGCCCGATCGACAGGTAGAAACGGTCACGCTGCTCCCATTCCGGGTCATGGGGCTGGTAGTTCATCGCGTGAAAATACGACACCGCGAGCAGGTCCGCAGCGCCCAGAGCCTGGCCGACGTAGCCCTGGCCTTGAACCTGACCCATGCGCAGGGCGTGGCGACGAATGTTGTGCGCGCGCTGCATCAATGAAGCGTGCGCGACAGGTGATGAAAGGGTAGTCATGTTGATTACTCCGTTGACTCAACGATTGACGGAAGCGGCAGGGATGCGCAGCACCAGGCAGGCGCCAATGCACAGCACTCCGGTGATCAGGTACATGCCGATGGCGCTTGAGCCGGTCGTGGTGGTGATCCAGCCGATCAGGTAGGGCGAGCAGAACCCGGCCAGGTTGGCGAAGCTGTTGATGCCGGCAATGCCAGCCGCTGCGGAGACACCGCCCAGCAACGTGGTCGGCAACATCCAGAACAGGGAAGATGCGGACAGCACTCCAGCGGCCGCAAGGCACAGGCTCAGCACGGAAAAGACCAGGCTGGAGCCGAACACGGCGGCTAGGGTCAGGCCCAGTGCCCCGGCAATCATCGGGCCGACCAGGTGCCAGCGACGCTCCCGGTGTTTGTCGCCGCTGCGACCCATCAGCAACATCGCGAAGATGGCGCACAGGTATGGCAGGCTGGTCAGCAGACCGATGTGCAGCGGTTCCGAGACCCCGGCATTGCGGATCAGCGTCGGCAACCAGAAGGTGATCGCGTACTGGCCCATCACCACGCAGAAATAAATGCAGGCCAGCAGCCACAGGCGACGGTCCCTCAGAAACTCTTTTACCGAACCGTGCGTGACCTTGCGGCTGTTGTCCTCGGCAAGCTCCTTGTTGACCAGGGCCTTTTCGTCCTCGGTGAGCCACGTCGCCTGGTGCACGCCGTCCTTCAGGTACGTCAGCACGAACAGGCCCACTATCACAGTTGGGATGGCCTCGATGACAAACATCCACTGCCAGCCTGCCCAGCCATGGAAGCCGGCAAACTTCGCCATGATGAAACCCGACAGCGGTCCGCCGATCATCCCTGACAGCGGAATGGCAATGAACCAGAGCACGGTCATCTTGGCGCGGCGATAGGAGGGGAACCAGTACGTGAGGTAGAGCAGCAGCCCCGGCGCCAGGCCCGCTTCGGCGATGCCGAGCAGAAAGCGCAGGGCATAAAACTGCCAGGCGGTTTCGACGAAGGCGAAAAGGGCGGAGATGATGCCCCACGAGATCATGATGCGGGCGATCCAGCGCCGCGCGCCGACTTTGTGCAGGATCAGGTTGCTGGGGACTTCGCAAAGGAAATAACCGAGGAAGAACATCCCTGCGCCGAGGCCGTACACCGTTTCACTCAGCGACAAGTCATTCATCATTTGCAGCTTGGCGAAGCCGACGTTGACCCGGTCCAGGTATGCGCACAGGTAGCACAGCATCAGGAACGGCATCAGCCGCCAGGCGGTTTTGCGGTAGGCGTGAGAACGCACGGTCGAGACCGCATCAAGCGTCATCGTGGTAATCATGAGTGTCTGATCTCTTGTTGTTATAGACCGCCCGACTCGGGTCGGGCGTATCGTCGATACAGAACAGAGCGGGCCGCTGCCGACCCGTCGCATGCTGTCAGTGGATCAGCATGCCGCCGTTGACATCCAGCGTAATACCGGTGAGGTAGGACGACAGGTCGCTGGCCAGAAACAGCGCGGCGTTGGCCACATCCTGAGCCGCGCCCAGCCGGCCGAGCGGGATACCCTCGATGATCGCGTGGCGGCGATCGTCCTGCATAAGCCCGCCGGTGATGTCGGTGTGTATGAGGCCGGGTGCGATGGAATTGACGCGAATCTGCTCTGCGCCGAATTCCCGGGCCATCGCTTTGCCCAGGCCCAAAACTCCCGCTTTGGCAGCGCTGTAATGCGGCCCGCCGAAAATCCCGCCGCCGCGCTGGGCCGACACCGACGACATGCAAACGATGCTGCCCGAGGACTGCGCGCGCATGGTCGGGATGACCGCCTGGGACATCAGCAGCGTGCCGCGCAGGCTGACGTCCAGGACCTTGTCGTAGTCAGAGGGGCGAATGTCGAGGGTTTTGATGGGTTGGGTGATGCCTGCGTTGTTGACCAGTACGTCGATACGGCCGAAGTGCTCCACGACCTGAGCCACCGCGCGTTTGACCTGCGCTTCGTCGGCCACGTTGGCAGCCAGACCGAGGTGGCCTTCGCCCAGCGCCGACGCTGCATCACGCGCAGCGGCTTCGTCCAGATCGAGAATGACCACGCGGGCGCCGTGCTTGGCGAATGTGATCGCGGTGGCGCGGCCGATACCGCGTTCGGATGCAGCACCGGTGATGATTGCAACTTTGCCTTGAAGCAGCATGAGAAAGACCTCTGATTGTTTTTATGGGGTCGATTCATTGATCGATGGGGTCAGATTGTTCCGCCCGAGGTGCGCGAGCAATAACGCAGCCGTCACTGGTTGATGAAAATAATTCAGCTCTCGTCATCAGCCCGGGCAGGTGGTTGAATGGCGTCGGCCCACAAAAACAATCCAGCGGAGCCTTCAATGCAACCCGACGACAGCCCCCTGACGAACCTGCCACCGTTGAGAGCCCTTCAGGCCTTCGAGCAAACCGCGCGGTTCGGCAACCTGGCCCGCGCCGCCGAAGTGCTGGACTTGACGCCCTCGGCCATCAGCCACCAACTGGCGAAACTGGAAGCAATGATCGGCCGTCAGCTGTTCGTGCGGGCGGCACGCGGCGTCACGCTTACCCCGGTGGGCAGGCAATACCTGGCGGACATTTCCGGGCTGTTGCATACCCTGGAAGTGGCAACGGAACGCGCCGCCAGCGACGTCAGCCTGGACTGCCTGAGGCTGCATTCATCCCCCAGTTTCGGATTGTTGTGGCTCATGCCCCGACTGGAAGCCTTTCGTCTGAGCCACCCCGACATCCAGATCAATTTGTCCTGCTCCTACGAGTCACTGCATTTCAGTCGCGACAAAATCGACGTCGATGTTCGCCATGGTCACGCCAACTGGCCGAGCTATGAAGTGCGCACGGTGCGCCATGAAACCTTCGCGGTGCTGGCATCGCCAACCCTCCTGGCACGTCACCCGGTGGCCCATGCGGAAGACCTGTTGACCCGCGAGTTGATCATGTCCGAAGCCACCCTGCTCAAATGGCCGGAGTGGTTCGCGCAGCAGGGGCTTGCCCGCCCGGAGAAACCTTATGCGCTCAGCTTCGACCGCTCCTACATGAGCCTTGAGGCCGCTGGCCACGGGTTGGGGTTTGCACTGGAAAGCACGCTGCTTGCGCACAAATACCTTGTATCTGGCGCTTTGGTCGAGGTTCAACCGCAAGCGTTCAGTGCGCCGGTGGCAGCCCATCACCTGGTGTTCCCCAAAGCGCACTCCAGCTTCCCGCGCGTCAGGCGGTTTCTGGAATGGATGGAAGGCGAATTGGGCGACAGCTTCGTGTTCTGATGTGTCAATTATCGCGCCACCCAGCCCCGCAGCGCGAGCGTGAGGGCGCATCGGCTAAAACCAGTCCCGTGTGTTCAGTGGGACCGGCTTCAGCCGGGAAGAGGCCGATGTGCACGCCGGACTTCTCGCGCAGTAGCATTCGACGCTTTCCCGGCTAAAGCCAGTCCCACGGAATGCGCGCTGTCAGTGGGACCGGCTTCAGCCGGGAAGAGGCCGGTGTGCACGCCGGACTTCTCGCGCAGTAGCATTCGACGCTTTCCCGGCTAAAGCCAGTCCTACGGAATGCATGCTGTCAGTGGGACCGGCTTCAGCCGGGAAGAGGCCGGTGTGCACGCCGGACTTCTCGCGCAGTAGCATTCGACGCTTTCCCGGCTAAAGCCAGTCCCACGGAACGCATGCTGTCAGTGGGACCGGCTTCAGCCGGGAAGAGGCCTGCGTGCACGCCGGACCCCTCTCGAGGTAGCGTCCGACGCTTGTCTCCCAGCCTCGTTTCGCATGAGTGCATCGCTCAGCTGTTGATGTAGTAGATGCACAGCGACAGCGTCACCAACGAGCCGAGCGTGGAGACCAAAATCGTGCTCGACACCACGGACGCCTCGCGCTTGTAGTATTCAGCCAGCATGAACGGGCCAGTGCCGGTGGGCAGAGCGCTGAGCAGCAGCGCGGAATTGGCCCAGAGCGGCGGCAGGTGGAACACCTTGAAAGCGAGAAACCACGTCAGCAGCGGGTGGGCGATCAGTTTGATCAGCACCAGCAACGTGGTGCCCTGACGCGGCCCCTGTTGTTTATGAGCGAGAAACAGGCCGAGTGAGATCAACGCACAGGGCGTCGTGGCAGCGCCCAGCAGGCTGAGAAATTTGTCCAGCGCCCCCGGCAGCGGCACGCCGGTTCCAGCCCAGCAGGCACCCAGAATCGGCGACACCACCAACGGGTTTTTTGCCAGGGCCAGCAGCACTTTGAGCACGATTCGGTGGACTCGCGCTTCGCTCTGCAGGCCGATTTCAATGCACACCAGGGCGATGCCAAACACCACGCAGACCACCAGCAGCAACGCAATCAGCGCAGGTTCCAGCCCTTCCGGGCCCAACACCATGATGCATAAAGGGATGCCGATGTAGCCGGTATTCGCGTAGGACGCACTGAGCGCATCAATGCTGGCGTCGGCAAAGTGCCCGGCCTTTCGGCGCCGCAGCAGCAGGGTCACCACGAACATCGCCATCGTCGACAGGGTGAAGGTCAGTACAAACCCCGGGTGCCAGATTTGTTCCCAGGTGGCGTGGGCTGTGGCGGTGAACAGCAGTGCCGGCAGACACAACCACACGACCATTCGGTTGATCTCGGAGGCGGCGGTCGGACCGAGACGATGGGTGCGGCGACACACGTAACCCACGAGGATGAGCGCGAAGATCGGCAACAGCACATTCAAAACGGAAGACATCGAACCCCGGCCTTAGCACGATAGACAAGAGGCGCAGAGTAGAGGGCAGAATCGTTAGGGTGCAACCTTTCTCATCAATAAGAGAAGAGCAGTTGCGGTAGGGGGGAGGCTTGGGAGAAGGGTGCCCGACGGGCGTCGGGCACCGCGTGCGTCACTTGCTGAGCGGCTTGAGTTTGACCGGCGCGATGTCGAGCACCTTGCCGTCCTCCATGTTGATCAGGGCGTATTTGTCGCTGATCTGCACCCACTGAGCACCTTCCTGCGGCGCTTTCAGACCCTTGTCCTGCCAGTCCTTGATGCCAACGCGTTCATCCTTGTACAGATCGTGCGTGGTGTCGCCGACCTTGTACTGCTGATTGGTGTGCTCGGCTTGCACGCTCTTGGTCGCCGGCGTTTGCGCCATTGCCGCCAGGCTGGTGCCGCTCAGGCAGGTGGCCAGGGCCGCGCAGGTCATCAATGTTTTAATGTTCATGGGAAGTCCTTTGGTCATTCTTGTGGATTTCTTTCACGTTGCGCGCCGCCTACACCCGGCGCGCTGGGCACTCGCCCGACCTATTTTTCGATCGGAACGATTTTGGTGATCTGGCCGTTGGTGGTTTGCACCTCGACATATTTGTCGTTGATGCGCACCCATTGGCTCATTTTGGCCGGTTCTTCCAGACCTTTGGCCTTCCAGTCTTTAAGCGCTGCGGCTGGACGCTGAAACTCCTGTGGCGAACGACTGCCAACCTCAAGCTCACGCATGTTGTCTCGCGACGGCTGGATGGTGGGTTCCGGCGCAGTTGCAGCTTGCGCTGTAAAACTGGCAACGGACACACAACCCAGAATCGCCAGACCGGCAATAAGCGATTTGCTGTTCATTCGAAACTCCTAGGCCAGCGCGTGGTGCGCTGTCATTACTTCGGACCGTTGACAGGGCAAATCATTCAGTGCCGGTGATGGCGTGCTGCCTTGATCCTTGCAACGGGGCTCAAACACGAAGCCCCGCTTGTTGGAGAACTTGCAAGGCTCCGTGGCTAGCATTCGCCGTGACTGAGGCTTTTCTCTGATAGCGCTTTCAAAAGCTGTGAACTCGTCCGGTTTATTGGCCCAGTGCTTCGGCAATGGCGTAGGCGAGAGGGGTGGTGGGTCGACCAATCAGTTGACTCAGTCGCCGGCTGTCGTCAAACAAAGCGCCCTTGGCAGCGGCCGCGTCGGAATCGGCCAGCAGCTGCGCCACGAACTCTAGAAGTCCGGCCTGCAGCAATGCGGCCTTATAGTCCGCTTCCGGGAGATCGGTGTAGACGACCGGTTTGCCGGACTGACGAGCGATCTCGGTGGCAAAATCACTGAGCGTGTAGGACTCGTCGCCTGCCAGCTCGTACACCTTGCCGCCTTGATCTTCATTCGAGGTCAACACTGCTGCAGCCGCCGCTGCGTAGTCAGCACGCGATGCGGAACTGATTCGACCCTCGCCAGCGCTGCCGAAATGCGCGCCGTTGGCCAGCGCGTGGGCGACACCGGCCGTGTAGTTTTCGTGGTACCAGCCGTTGCGCAGCACCACCGCTGGAACGCCGGATCGGCCCAATGCGGCCTCGGTCTGGCGGTGCTCTTCCGCCAGGCCCAACGCCGAGTCACTGGCGTGCAGGACGCTCGTATAACCGAGCAGCCTTACCCCTTGGCGTTTCGCTGCATCGATCACCGCCTGATGCTGAGCGAGGCGCTGTCCTACTTCACTTGAGGAAATCAGCAGGACTTTCTCTGCGTCCTTGAATGCACCGTCAAGTGTGGCCGGCTGCGAATAATCGGCCTGACGGACCTGCACGCCCTTGGCTGCGAGGTAGGCGACCTTCTTCGGATCGCGTACCGCGGCGATGATCTGCGACGCAGGCACTTTCTCCAGCAAACGGGCGATAACCAGACGGCCCAGCTGACCTGATGCTCCGGTGATAACGATCATGATGACTCCGAGGGCATGAATGAGCGGCCAGCATAGACACCGTGCTAACCTTTCGTAAGTACGTACGAAAAGGTAAGTGTCATGAACGATATTTCTTCTCCCTCCGTGGGCAGCATCTCTTTGCTGGAGCGCATCCGCACAGGTGAGGTGTTGGCTCGGGACTGTCCGTCGCGAGACATCCTCAACCACGTGTGCAGCCGTTGGGGCGTGCTGGTGCTGGTGGTGTTGCTTGACGGCATGCACCGCTTCAGCGAGCTGCGACGCAAGATCGGTGGCGTCAGTGAAAAGATGCTGTCGCAAACGCTGCAAAGTCTTGAGCAGGATGGCTTCGTGGACCGCAAGGCGTTGCCGGTGGTGCCCCCGCACGTTGAGTACCGGTTGACGGCGATGGGTGAGGAAGTGGCCTTGCAGATGGACGGCCTGACGACGTGGATCGAGCAGAACCTGCCGCGCATCCTGGAGGCGAGGGAGGGAAGGGTGTCGATCACGGAGTGATTGATCGCTTTCGCTCAGGGCCGTCGCTGTCTTTTAGCCACGCTGCGCAATGTGTTGCGCGGCTGTTTGGGGCTTACCTGCTCGCCAGCAGGGCGGGGCCTCGGTCGGCGCGCTTCCGACGTGCCTCCCGGGCGGGTGTGCAACGCACTGCGCAGGGGTGCGCAGGCTGTTGCGCATAAGCACGTCTTGCTCCGGGCTGAAATCTGCATTTACGACCATTCTTGGCTCATAAATCATTGATTTACCTTAGTTAAGTCCTTTCTGGCACACCCCTTGATATCTCCGTCGCCCCCCGGCAGGCATTCACGCCTGCCGGATCGGTTTTCGAGCACGGAGAGCATCCTTGGCCACCCCCGCACCTCAGCCTGCTACGGGCGAAACACGTCCCCCTCAAGTCGCCATCGTTCCCCTTGATCAGATTCAACTGGAAGACGTCGGGCTGGGCGCGGCCAACGTCGATGCCTGGCTGCAGGAGATCAGCGGCGGCGTCGTGACGCTGGACAGGATCAAGACCGCTGCAGGAGCGCTGCCTGTCGTGGGCAACATCATGGCGCTGGTGGATGCGCTCAACGACATCGTCAGGCTGTCGAGCAGTGAACAGCGCGACCCGCTGGACTGGGTAAGTCTGGGCATCAATCTGATCGGTGTGCTGCCGTTCCCGCCGACCATGGCGGCAGCGCGCATGACCCTGCGGCCGACGCTGTTTCTGGTGCGCCAGGAGATGCGCCAGGCCGGAAAGCTGATGTTGGGTGACGGGCTGGTTGAAGTGCTGATCGGGCATCTGAATGCCGATATCGTCGGGACGCTGGATGACTTCGTGACCCAGGCGCAGGCCCGGCTGGGCGGCATTCTGGATGAGGCAGGGAAGCTCGGCGAAGAAATGCTGTGCCAGATCGCCCAGGGTCTGGAGACGCTGGTCAACGGCGATCTCGATGCCCAGGCTAATTTGCTGGAAGCGGAGCAGCTGGTCCAGGCGGCTGGCGATCAGTGGGCTTACGACCCCGCGGCGGCGATCGGCAACATTTTTGTGGCGGCCGCTGACGTCTGCATCGCGGCGGGCAAGGGCGCGGTCAATGGCGCCGTCGAGCATCTGGTGCCCACGGCGCTGAAAGAAGAAGTGCTCAGGCAGGCTGCGGCGTTACGCGACATGGGTCGTGAGCTTCGCGGCCAGATTGCCGGCTTGGCGGATCCTGCGGCTGAGCATTCCATTGGCGCATTGCTGATGACTCTGGCTGGCGCGGTGGCCAGTTGGCGCTCGCGCAACGGGCATGGGCAATCGGTCAACATCAAGCCGGGGCTGGTGAGTCAGGCCAAGCGCCGTGGAGGAGAAGGCAGACTGGGGGTCGTCCAGCATGAGACGCCTGCCAAAGGCCGTCCCAACCCGAAGAAAAACTGCGTTTGCGACTCGACGATTCGCAGCATCAACTTTGCGATGGGGTCGGAATCGGTCGCGCACACCGATTTCAGTCTGCCGGGGCCGTTTCCTGTTGAGTGGACGCGAACGTATTGCTCAAGTCTGGGTGCCTACGACCAGGACGTCATGGGCGCACGCTGGATCACACCGTTTACCACACGGTTTGACTGCGTAGACGATGGCTTGCTGTTCCATGACGCGGATGGGCGCAGCCATGAGTTCACCTTGCCCAAGGTCAAGCTGGCTCACTACAACGCCATCGAAAATCTCACGCTGATCCGCGTCAGCAACGACACGCTGGTGGTGTGTCGAGGGTTTGAGCGCCGGGAAACCTATGTCCGACGGGGTGAGCGTTTTGTCCTCATCAACATCGTTTTGCGAAACGGCGCCGGGGCGATGCTGCATTACGAGCATCGGCATGGGGAGCAGGCGGTGCTCTCCGAGGTGGCTACTTATTCCGAAAACAATGTCAGCAAAGTTCACCTTCGTCTCGGCACCCTGATTGACGATCACGGACACCTGACGGGCCTTTGGGAAATCCGCGACGGTGAGGTGAAACGGCAGCTGTGTGCGTACGAATATGACGCTGAAAGTGATCTGGTACTGGCGCAGGACGAGAACGGTTCGGCGTGGCGCTATCAATACAAAAACCATCTGATTACCCGCTACACCGACCGCACCCATCGCGGCATGAACCTGCAATGGCAGGGCACGGGCCCCGATGCCAAGGCTGTGCGCGAATGGGCGGACGACGGCAGCTTTGATACGCGCCTTTCGTGGGACAAAAACATCCGCCTCACCGTCGTCACCGATGCCCTCGGCCATGAGACCCAACACTTTTACGACAGCCTCGGTTACACCTACCGCATTCGCCACGCCGACGGGCGCTCGGAGTGGTTCTTTCGGGACGACGCCAAGAACATCATTCGCCACGTCCATACCGACGGCACGACCGACCGCTACCGTTATGACCGCCTCAGCAACCTGACCGAACACACCCGCGCTGATCACAGCGTGTTGCATTACGCCTACGACGCTAAGAGCCAGCTCATCAAGATCAGTGATGGCGAGGGTGGTCTGTGGCGGCGCGACTACGACGACAAGGGCAATCTCGTCGAGGCGGTTGATCCGCTGGAGAACATCACCGAATACGCCTACAACGCGTTTGGGCTTCCTACATCGATCAAGGACGCCAACGGCAACACTAAGACCTTGGCCTACAACGACGCCGGACAAATCGTCAGCTACACCGACTGCTCGGGGAAGAAAAGCGCGTGGGAGTACGACGAGCGCGGGCAGATGGTCTGCTTTACCGACGCCGCCGGACACAAAACTGAATATTCCTACGCATCAGGCCAGTTGGTGCTGACCAAGCACCCGGATAAAACGGAAGAACGCTTTAGCCGCGATGCCGAAGGCCGCCTGCTCGCTCACTCCGACGGCCTCGACCGCTGCACCACCTGGCGCTACACCAGCGCCGGCTTCATCGCCGAACGCACCGACGCCGCCGAGCAGGCCCTGCGTTATCGCTGGGACAAACTCGGTCGCTTGATCGCGCTGGAAAACGAAAACCAAAGCCGCGCGCATTTTCAGTACGACCCCGTAGGGCGACTGCTGGAAGAACGCGGCTTCGATGGCCGCTCGACTCGGTACCGCTACGACCCCGAAACAGGCCGCTTGGCCGAGACCGTCAACGGCCAGCGCAGCATCGGCCTAAGCTTCGACCCCATGGGCCGCCTCACCGAACGCCACGCCACCCTCGGTGTCCAGTCGCAAAGCGAAACCTTCTCCTACGACGGCAACGGCCAACTGATCAGAGCCACCAACGCGGCCAGTTGCCTGCAATGGTTTCATGACCCTGCCGGCAATCTGGTGCGTGAGCACCAGCACTACCTGAGCCTGGAAAAGCCGCTGGTTGCGGTTTGGCAGCACGAATACGACGTGCTGAACAACCGCGTCGCCACGACGCGGCCCGACGGCCATCGCGTCAGTTGGCTCACCTACGGCAGCGGCCATCTGCTCGGCATGAAGCTCGATAACCACGAATTGCTGAGCTACGAGCGCGACGATTTGCATCGCGAAGTCGCTCGGCATCAGGGCAATCAGCTCAAGCAAACCCAGCAATGGGACCCTGCGGGACGCCTGCAGGAACAACTGCTGGGCAGCGCAAACGATAAAACCACGCTCATAAAGCGAGCCTACCAATACGACGCTGCTGGCCAGCTCACCGACATCAATGACAGTCGTCGTGGGGCCCTCGCTTATAAATACGACCCGGTCAGCCGACTGCTCAGCGCAACCAGTCGATTGGGCGTTGAAACCTTCGCCTTCGACCCGGCAAGCAATCTGCTCAACGAAAACACCACGCGCATCCGCCGCCCACTCGACCCGGAACCCGCGCGCAACAAACTCATGGACAACCTGCTGCGCGAATACGCCGGCACCCATTACGACTATGACGAACGCGGCAACCAGACCCAGCGCTGGAACAACGCCGCCCGCAGCGACCTGCAGTGGGACCTCTTTGATCGCTTGGTGCATTTCCGGGATTCGCGCCTCACCGTCGACTTCGCCTACGACCCGCTAGGAAGACGCCTCTACAAACACTCCAAAGCCCATTACCGACCAAGGCCCGAGGCCGGCACCGGCTGGAACCAAAACGAACACGCCCGCAAGGAGCAAGAACTGGGCTGCGGCTTCACCCTGTACGGCTGGGATGGCGACACCCTCGCATGGGAAAGCAGCCCCGCGCGACACCCCGGCGAAACCGGCCGCACCGTGCATTACCTCTTCGAGCCCGGCACCTTCGTCCCGGTCGCCCAGGCGATCCGCCACGCCACCATCCGCCTGATCAACCAACCCACCTATCAAGGGCGTTACAACCGGAAAGAAGATCCGCTGTGGACCTACAAACCCACAGCACAACCGATTGACGTATTGGCCTGGTACCAGTGCGATCACCTCGGCACGCCCCAAGAACTCACTGACTCAAATGGCAACACCGCCTGGAGCGCGCAATACAAGGCGTGGGGCGAAATCCACGAACAGCGCTCGGACTTCGCCCAGCAAGTTGGCCTAAAAAACCCGATCCGCTTCCAGGGCCAATACCACGACCCCGAAACCGGCCTGCACTACAACCGGCATCGGTACTATGATCCTAGAGTTGGCCGGTTTATCAGCAAGGATCCGATTGGGTATTTAGGTGGACTTAACATCTACCAATATGGGCCGAACTCAATCAGCTGGGTCGATCCGTTAGGGCTGGCAAGTTCAGCCCTCGGACCAGGGCGAAAACTTAAGTCTGAGAAGCCTAATCAAAACTGTAAACGCGCCTGTAGAAAAAAATGGGAGGTCAATCGCTACGACCGGGTTTGTGAGGGTAATGTCGCTGGGGTGGGCTACGCGAAATACCACTACGACCACAAAACAAAATCTTGGTGGTCCGCCGACTTGACAGGCCATGGGGAAAGTGCGTGGAAAGTGTTTAAGCCTGATGGCGCGTGGCTCGCCGATGCTGATATATATGGTGACTACATGAGCAAGCACAAAAGCAAAACCGGTCAGAGTATCAATTTCAAATCTTTAAAGTGTAAGGATATAAAATGATTAGCTCCGCCGACGAGTTTATAGCTCTGCGAGACAGTGACGTAAAAGCCGAATACGACAGATCCGCAATGGAGGAAGCTCCAGTTGCCGTGTGGCGTGAGGTGATAGAGAGATTCCCAGACCATAGGCGGTGGGTCGCGCATAACAAAACAGTGCCGGTAGAAATCCTTGAGGAGTTATGTCGGTTTGACGTTGACACAAGATATTTTGTGGCGTGCAAAAGGAAGCTTTCGTTCACGCTCTTTGAAACTCTTTCAAAAGATACTGATTCGAACATCAGGATCGCTATTAGTGTGAATAAAAAAACACCAATGGTTATTCTTGAGAGCCTTTCTCAAGATGTAAATGAGGAGGTGGCCTCTGCCGCGAGGGCTAACTACGACGCTAGAAAAAAGAAGAATTTAGACGAGTGTTAAAATGCTGATCTAAACCGCAAATTATGCAAAATGAGAGCTAAAGGGACGGACCCCTTTATTCTCAAAGCCAAAGGGGAAAACCTCTTCTTCAGCCGTAGGACCAGGGCGCAAACCAAAAATTTGATAAGGCTAATCAAAACTGCAAACGCGGATGCGAAAAAAATGGGAGGTCAATCGGTACGATCGGGTGTGTGAGGGTAATGTCGCTGAGGTAGGTTATGCGAAATACTATCTGGACCCTAAAAAACAACAATGGTGGTCAGTAGATAAAACAGGCCACGGAGAGAGCGCGTGGAAAGTTTACGATAAAATTGGTACGTGGGTTGCCGACGCAGACATATACGGTGATCACATGAGTAAACACAAAAGTGGCATCGGAAAGAACATTGACTTCAGGTCTTTAAAATGCAAGGACAGTAAATGATTAGTTCTGCTGAAGAATTCATCGCGCTCCGAACCAGCGAGTTGAAAAGTGAGTATGACAGAGCTGCCACGGAAGAGGCTCCGATAGATGTTTGGCGCGAGATCATCATAAATCACCCAAGCTTTAGACGGTGGATTTCGCATAACAAAACCGTGCCACTGGAGATACTTGAAGAATTGTGCGCTTATGACAGTACTATCAGGCAATCTGTCGCGAGAAAAAGGAAGTTATCGCCGCCAATGTTTGAAATGCCTTCTAGAGATGTTAGTGATGTTGTCAGGGTGGCGATAGCCGCAAATAGAAAAACGCCAATCGCTATTTTAGAGAGGTTGCTAACCGACCCGGATAAAGATGTAGTGAGCGTGGCTAGACTGAATCTTGATGATAGAAAAATCAGCCACTGATGAAGATAAGTACGTCTGCTGAGGAATTTTCGAGCTAAACGGGACGGACACCTTTTGCTAACTTATACCACGACCCCGAAACCGGCCTGCACTACAACCGGCATCGGTACTATGATCCGGGGGTTGGCCGGTTTATCAGTAAAGACCCTATCGGTTATCAGGGTGGGCTTAACCTTTACCAATACGTGCCGAATCCGACAGCGTGGTTTGACCCGCTGGGACTTGCCCGTCTAAAGGGGATCACACCGAATAATAAAGGCGCTCGTACAACCGGTGAGGATTGGCCCCTCCCCGAGCCTAAGGTCGGTTACAGCGGAGCGGCGGGTGGAGGCGGTGCGCATCATCCTGTCGTGGAACAACTCTACGCTTCCGTTCCCGAAGATAAGCGCACTGCTCTTTATCACAGTCAATGCGGGGAGGCAGACCTTCTCAGCCTTATTGCGAAGCAACATAATGTTCAGACCGTACCTCAACTGAAAAAACTTGTTAAAGGTGCCACCTTCACCACACTGAGGAATGACGGAAAAGCGTTGCCTTTCTGCCGTTCTTGCACACGAGTAATGAAAACCCTTGGCATCAAGGATGGAACATTAATATGATTCATAAGACAGAAGATCTAGAGATGGCAGAACTCGAACAACGGTTCGTTGAGGATGGATTGTCATACGACACAGTTAGACGTCTTTTTGGAAAGTTCTTGCTAGAGCTGTTTGACAACGGAACATTTTCCAGCGTTTTTGACAAGCGAACGCCAAATCTTGTTCCTCATCTAAAAAAAGCGGTCGCTTGTCGAAAAATAGATCGACGCGACCCAGCAATAATAAAGATGATGCATGAACTCTGGGTTTTGCACGACCAGCAATGTGGACCAAACGCCGACCTTTCAAATCTTGCCAGGTGTGTAATCGTCTGCTATGGAACTCAAGAGGAATGGGAAGAAGGAGACTCAACTGAGCCAACAGCGGTATATCTCTACTGGGTCTATTTAAAGAGAGTTATTCCCGGGATTCACCCGCTTTTAATTGAGTTCTTCACCAAGGATTAGGCTTTGAATAACGGCCTCTTTCTTTTCTGTAATTGTCTAAAAGGGCTGGCCTCGGGTTATTGCTGATTCGATGTGACAGCCGCCCTAGGTCTTAGGTCTCGGTTCTGTTTAATCAAGGTCTGAGTATAGTAAAGGGGACGGCCCCCTTTATTCTATATCGGGGTTCGTAACCCAATCGATATTTCTACCGTTAGAACGAGGAGACACGGCTCATGAGTCATGAATGCAGACTTGAATTTACAAGTGAAACGATGGCCGGGCACGTTCTAGAGGTTTTGAAGCAAAGCGATTCGTGTGTCGCTGCAGACGAAGAATTCATCTATTTAAAGGATCAAGTCGTAAAAACCGAGGCTATTTATGATGTGCGGATGAGCCATGAGGGCCAGCGCTCACTGTGGCTCGAAGTGAATTTGAAGTCGCTGGCGCTATGCGATGTAGTGCGCGCTGCAATCGGTGAATGCCAATTTAGGTGTTTGGAAGATGGCGATGTTGATAATGAGATAACTCTGAGCGAGGCGTTCTTGATCAGAAATATTGCGCAGCCGGAGCGTAATCGTTGGAGTCAGCGATGCGCTCATCTCGAAATGGTCACGTGGAAGGAGTTTTCGGGCAGTCGTGCTATTCCCGATAACACATCAGTTCGACGATTCCGCCCGGACCTGAGTGTAGCGCTTCATGTGCGACGGCCGTTCGGCCGTCGCCCCAACTAAAAACCTCTACAACGCAAACGACGTCCCACGCGTATTCACAAACAGCGAGTAAATCGAATGGCTGCTCGCCATGAACAGCCGGTTCCCTTCACGTCCACCAAAGCACAAATTGGGACAGCGCTCGGGCAGCGAGATATGCCCAATGGCTTTCCCCTGGGGGTTGAACACGCGCACACCGTCGAGTTTTTCCAGGTCGGCTTTCGGATCGCCGTTGCCACCCCAGCCACACCAGAGGTTACCGGATTCGTCGCATTTCATGCCGTCGATGGCGGCGTAGTCCAGGCCCTCGATGTGCTTGCGTCGTTCGCCGAGGGTGCCGTCGTCCTTGACCGCGATGGCCCAGACCAGACGGTTGGGCTTGGCGCGGCCTTCGACGACGTAAAGGGTTTTCTCATCGGGTGAAAAACACAGGCCGTTGGGGCCGGCGAGGTCGTCAATGACCCGCGTGACCTTCTTGCTGTCGCCGTCAATGCGGTAAACCGCGTGGGGCTGGGACGGGGTGATTTTGTGGCCTTCGTAGTTGTTGCTGGTCTGGAAGGGCGGGTCGGTGAACCAGATCGAGCCGTCGCTTTTGCAGACGATGTCGTTGGGCGAGTTGAAGGGTTTGCCGTCGAAACTGTCGGCCAGCACGGTGATGGTGCCGTTGTATTCGGTGCGGGTGATGCGCCGGCCTTCGCTGGTGGTGGTCGAGCCTTCGCAGGCGATCAAACGGCCCTGTCGGTCTCGGCACAGGCCGTTGGAGAAGTTGGAATGTTCGCGGTACACGGAGAAGGTGTCGGTGATCTCGTCCCAGCGCATGATGCGGTTGTTGGGGATGTCGCTGACCAGCAGATAGCGGCCATCGCCGACCCAGACCGGCCCTTCGGCCCAACGCATGCCGGTGGCGAGTTTCTCCACGCTGGCGTTGAACACGCGCAACTCCAGGAAGCTGTCATCGAGGATATGAATCAGCGGGTCGGGGTAGCGCTGGCTGAGAGGCTCGGCGGCGTCGGCCAGGCGGGGGAGTGCGGCGCTGCCAACGGTGGCGAGGGTGGCGGAAACGGCGAGGGATTTTTTCAGGAAGCTGCGGCGGGTATTGCCCTGGTTACGATCAAGGCTTTCGGGCAAGGCGGACAGGGATGAGTCCATGTAGCGATCTCCGTTGTTTTATTTTTTTACGGGGACGCTAGTAATACCTTGTGATAAGACATCGTACAAGTGAATGGTGGGTCGGGTATGTAGATCATTTACGAGGATTGGCCGCCAGTACGGGCCTCTTCCCGGCTAAAGCCGGTCCCACTGACAGCGGCGCTTGAGCCTGCACCACAGACAACGGCGCGTGAGCCGGTCCCACAAAAAAGTGTCGCGCTCCCGTAGGACCGGCTCTAGCTGGGGAGGTCTGTGCTCTGTCGTTAGGCAGATGCTAGTGATGTCCAATTTCCCCAGGCCGAAAAAAATGCCTGGCCCCACTTCTGCGGCCAGGCATTTCCTTAAGCATCAGCGAGCCAACACACCTACTTTGGCCGCAAGCCCTCACGCACATCCTTGACGTCCGACGCCGAGACCGCCGGGGCGGCACTGCCCCAGGTGTTGCGCACATACGTCAGCACGTCCGCGACATTCTCGTCCGACAGGTTCCAGCCAAACGCCGGCATGGCCGGAGCCGTCGGCGCAGCGTCGGTGGCACCGGCACGGCTTCCGGCCAGCACTACGCGAATCAGCGATGAAGGATCGTTGCTGTTTACCAGCGGCGCCATCGCCAGTTTCGGGAACAGGTTGGTCGCACCTTCGCCGTTCGGGGTATGGCAGGCCGAGCAGCGGTCGCCATAGATGGCCTTGCCCGCGACCATGGCCGCGTCAGTCTCCGCCAGCGGTTTGGCGGCCTCGACCGGCTTGGCGCCGTCCTTCAGGTACACCGCAACGGCGAGCAGGTCCTCGTCCTTCCAGTGCTGCGAAGAGTGCTCCACTTCCTCGGCCATCGGCCCGGACGCAATGTCAAAACGGTTTGCGCCGGTTTTCAGATAGCTGACGATGTCGGCTTCGCTCCACGCGCTGATGCCGTCGTGCCCGTTTGAGGTGATGTTCGGCGCCACCCAGTTCTGCAGGTTCGCACCGCTGAGGAACTGATCGTTCTTGTCCCCGCCAATCAGGTTCTTCGGCGTGTGGCACGTGCCGCAGTGGCCCAGGCCTTCGACCAGATAAGCGCCGCGGTTCCACTGTTCGGACTTGTTCGGATCGGCCTTGAATTCGCCCTCCTTGAAGTTGATCAGGTTCCATGCGATGAGGCTGGTGCGCACGTTGAACGGGAATGGCAGCTGATTGGTCTCGACCTTGTTGTCCACCGGGTCGACCGTTTTCAAATACGCGAAGATCGCCAGATTGTCCTCACGCCGCACCTTGGTGTAAGCGGTGAAGGGCATGGCGCCATACAGACGCTTGCCGTCCAGACCATGGCCTTTGGACATGGCGTTCTGGAAGTCCTCGAAGCTCCAGCGACCGATACCGGTGGCCGGGTCGGGGGTGATGTTTGCGCCCGCCAGTTTGCCGAACGGCGTGTCGAGGATGACCCCGCCGGAAAACAGCGGTTTGCCAGGGATGGTGTGGCACGCCGTACAGTCGCCGAGGGTGGTCAGGTAGCGACCCTTCTCGACGATGTTGTAGGAATCGGCGCCGGTTGCCCCATGAGCCAGAGACACAGACAGGCCGATAACGCCTGCGCAAGCGGTCAGAAGAGTCTTCATACGCTGATCATCTCCCCTGGACGCTTGAGGTAGCGCGTACGAATGGCGTCCGCTGCTTTGAATGCCAATGCCGCCACCGTACCGGTCGGGTTGTAGCCCGGGTTCTGCGGGAAGGCGGATGAGCCGACCACGAACAGATTGGGCACACCCCACACCTGCAGGTATTTGTTCACCGAACTGTTCTTCGGGTCAGCGCCCATGATGAAGCCGCCAACGATGTGCGAAGACTGATACGGCGCGCTGTTCCAGTGCCCTTGCTGGGAATTGGGCACCATCTGCCGCGGGTTCATGCTCTTGGCAATCTCGCCGACCTTGCCGGTGACGTACGCGGCCATCTTGCGGTCGTTCTCCGGGAAGTCGAAGGTGATACGCAGCAGCGGACGGCCCAGCGGATCCTTGTAGGTCGGGTCGAGCGACAGGTAGTTGGTGCGCGTCGCGTAACTGCTCGCTTCACAGCCGATGGACATGGTGCTGGCGTAGTTCTTGACCGTGGCTTTTTTCCATTCCGAACCCCACGCCGGGGTGCCGGGCGGGAGAGGGCGCGAGTCGATGGGCGCAGCGCCGATCGGGGTTACCCGGGTGCTGCCGCCGCCGACGAAACCCAGACCGGAGTGGTCGAAGTTGTCGTTGTTGAACTCGTCGATGCCCATGCCGATGGCGCCGCCACCGATAAACGGGTTGAAGTTCTTGTCATCGAAGAACATGCGCACGCTGTTGGCGGTCTGGTACGCATAGTTGCGGCCCGTGGTGCCCGTATTGGTCACCGGGTCGTAGGGCTGGCCGACGCCGGACAGCAGCATCAGGCGCACGTTTTCAAAGATGAAGGCGCTGATCACCACCAGCTCTGCCGGCTGTTCCCATTCCTCGCCGTTGGAATCCATGTAGACGATGCCGGTGGCGCGCTTGCCACTGCTGTCCATGGTCACGCGCAGGACTTCGCAATTGGTCATGGCGGTAAAGTTCGGCTTGCGCACCAACACCGGCAGAACGGTGGTGATGGCGCTGGCCTTGGAGTAGTTGGCGCAACCGTAGTTGGTGCAGAAACCACAGAAGGTGCATTCGCCCATCGCTACGCCCAGCGAGTTGACGTAAGGGCGTGACAGCAGCGCAGAAGGCACCGGGAACGGCTTGTAGCCCAGGTTCTTTGCGGCTTCGGCGAACAGCGTCGGCGCGTAGGTCTGCGCGGTCGGCGGGTTCGGGTATTCCTCGGAGCGCGGGCCCTCGAAGGTGTTGCCGCCTTCCTGGATCACGCCCTTGATGTTGCCGGCTTTACCGGAGATGCCCGCCAGGCGGTCGAACTTGGCGTAGAAAGGCTCCATCTCGTCCCAGTCGGTGCCCCAGTCCTGCAGGGTCAGTTCGGGCGACAGCTCCTTGCCATAACGCTCGGTCAGGTGGCTGTGCAGCCGGAACTCGTGTGGCTGGAAACGAAAGGTGATGCCGGCCCAGTGATTGCCCGCGCCGCCTGTGCCGTTGCCGGGGTGAAACGAGCCCCAACTGCGCATGGGCAGTGCGGTCTCGTTGACGTTGTTGCGAATGGTGGTGGTGTTTTGCCGGGTCCTGACCATCAGGTCCTGACGGCGCGCGAAGCGCAGTTCGTCCGTCGCCGAGGCCAGGTTGAAGTCAACTGCGGTGTCGCGCCATGGACCGCGTTCGAAGCCGATGATGTTCAGGCCTTCGTCGGCGAGTTCATTGGCGATGATGGACCCGGCCCAGCCGAGCCCGACAACCACGACGTCCGTGGAAGGTAGTTTTTTGGCCATGTCGAATTAACCCTTCTTGTTCCAGGCGGAGCTGCCGATGATGGAGAGCGGCACCAGATTCAGCTTCTGGTTGTGCAGACCGATGTAGGGGCGGTAGTCGTAGCGCGCACCGGGGAAACCGATCATCTTCCACGACACCATATCGCGGTTGCCGCCATACACCGGGTCGGCGAAGAAGCCTTCCATGGTGTTGCCCAGCACTTGCTGGAAGAACAATTTGCTGTCGATGCCGTCCAGCGCGATCTCGCCTTTTTCCACTCCGGTCAGGACCTTGTCCTGCTGCTCGGGGGCGAGGGCGGCAAAGCTTTTCTGGAACTGCTTCTGGCAATACGCTTCCAGGCCGGCCAGGCCCAGACGGTAGCGCTGGCGCGGCACCAGTTCCGATTGATCGCCCTGCATCGGCGTGCCCTGTACGAAGGGGCCTTGCATGTACAAACGGCTGAACGTGCCGTACTCGCCGGCCAGCTGGCGGTCGATGAACACGGCACAACCGGCGTCCTTGCCGCTGACGCTGAGGTCGTCGGCAGGGATCAACCGGGCCACGATGGCTTCCACCGTCGCGGCCTCGGCGTCGGTGAAAAACTGCCAGCCGAGCGTGTCGTAGTGCATGGGGCCGTTATGGTCGAAGGGCACCCACTGTGGAACGCCGACGACGGTGGCCGCCTGAGCGGTCGCGGCGGCGCCAACTGCCAAGGTGGTGGCTGAAGACTTCAGCAGCTGGCGCCGGGTCAGTCCTTTGGGTTTCTCTGTCATTCTGGGCTCCTGCAAAACCGCGCCGCCACAGGCCATCGAGATGGTCCGTGCCGGGGCTGTACTCTGCGTTCTTTATCACGGGTATTGCCGCGCATACGATGTGCACGGCAGGTGGCTCTTGGCAGGGTGTGACATTGGGTCTCTGGCAAGCCAGCGCACGAAAGGCGCACGCTAGGCAGGGAGGTGCCATAACCGCTCATCATCTTTTGATGCCGATATCCATGATAGATGTGTTACGACGTATTGCGGCGGCGGATTTGGTAAATGACTTTTACAGATCCGGTAACAGTGACGTTTTTTCGATAGTCATTTTGCGGGTCCCGGCGCTTTCCGCTGCCACGCCGGGGCAGGTCCGCTTTGCCTTAGCTTGGGCAATAGCGCCAACCTGACAGAATCTTCATAAAGCCGGCCCCGTTGCCGAGGCGACTTCTTGGTATCGTGCACGCCATTTGCGTCCCGCTTTCCCTTGCGGGTTGCTGTGTATGCCGTCCTTCTGTTCACCGAGTAGCTGCAGAAATGCCCGATCCAATACCCCTTAAAGACCACGAGAAGGAAACCCGGCTGGTCAATAAACGCTTGATCGCCTGTGCTGTTTTCGTGGCCATGCTCAGCGTCGCGCTGGTGTGCCGCATGTACTTCCTGCAAGTCACCGAATTCGCTTATCACTCGACCATTTCTGAAAACAACCGCGTTCACGTGTTGCCGATTCCGCCGGAGCGCGGGCTGATCTTCGACCGCAACGGGGTGATTCTCGCCGACAACCGTCCCAGCTTTAACCTCACCATGACCCGCGAGCGCGCCGGCGATTGGCATGCGGTGATCGACACGCTGATGCAGATTCTCAATCTGCCGGACGAGGACCGCATCATCTTCGACAAGGCCATGAAGAACTCGCCGCATCGGTTTGTGCCGGTGACCTTGCTCTATGAGCTCACCGAAGAGCAGATCGCCCTGTTGGCGGTCAACCAGTTCCGCCTGCCAGGGCTGGATGTCGAGGCGCAGTTCGTGCGTCATTACCCGCTGGCCGAGCATTTTGCGCACTCGATTGGCTACGTTGGGCGTATCAATGAAAAAGAAGCGACCCAGCTTGATCAGGTCGAATACCGCGGCACTCAGTCGATCGGCAAGACCGGCGTCGAGCGTTTTTACGAGAGCGAACTGCACGGCCACGTCGGCTACGAAGAAGTCGAAACCAACGCTCAAGGGCGGGTGTTGCGGGTGCTCAAGCACACCGACCCGGTGGCCGGTAAAAACATCACGTTGAGTCTGGACATCAAGCTGCAGAAGGCCGCCGAAGAGGCGCTCGGTGACCGCCGCGGCTCGGTAGTGGCCATCGATCCGGCCACCGGTGAGGTGCTGGCAATGGTCAGCAAGCCGAGTTTCGACCCCAATTTGTTCGTGACCGGGATCAGCTTCAAGGAGTATTCGGCGCTTCGTGATTCGGTTGACCGGCCGCTGTTCAATCGCGTACTGCGCGGGTTGTACGCGCCCGGCTCGACGATCAAGCCTGAGGTGGCGATTGCCGGTCTGGACAGCGGCGTGGTGACGCCGTCGACGCGGGTGTTCGACCCGGGCTATTTCCAGTTGCCGGATTTCGATCACAAATATCGGAACTGGAACCACAGCGGCGACGGCTGGGTTGATTTGAACGCAGCGATCATGCGTTCCAACGACACTTATTTCTACGACCTGGCGCACAAGCTGGGCATCGACCGTCTGCACGATTACCTGACCATGTTCGGCATCGGCCAGAAGGTCTCGCTGGACATGTTCGAGGAGTCGGCAGGGCTGATGCCGTCCAAGGAATGGAAGCGCATCACCCGACGCCAGGCCTGGTTCCCGGGCGAAACGGTGATTCTCGGCATTGGCCAGGGCTACATGCAGGTCACGCCGCTGCAACTGGCCCAGGCGACCACCCTGATCGCGAGCAAGGGCATCTGGCACCGTCCGCACCTGGCCAGGGAAATAGGCGGGGTCTCGCCGGTAGACGAACACCCGATGCCGAACATCGTGTTGCGTGACCCCCACGAGTGGGATCAGGTCAATAACGGCATGCAGGCGGTGATGCACGACCCGCGCGGTATCGCACGCGCCGCTGCGCAAGGCGCGCAATACCGTATCGCCGGCAAGAGCGGTACCGCGCAGGTGGTGGCGATCAAGCAGGGCGAGCGCTACAACCGTGAGAAGACGCTGGAACGGCATCGCGACAACGCCTTGTTCGTCGGCTTTGCACCGGCCGCCAATCCGAAGATCGTGGTCTCGGTGATGATCGAAAACGGTGAGGCGGGCGGTCGCGTGGCCGGGCCTGTGGTGCGGGAGATTCTCGACGCCTGGCTGCTCGATCAGGACGGTCACCTGAAACAGCAGTACGCCACGCCTGCCGCCACCCCGGTCAACCCGAAAGTGCAGATCGCCGCCCCGAGCAAAACCGTGGTGCAGCCGCCGGTGTGAGATTGAAAGGCCCCAATGCTCGCTTCCCGAACGACGCTGGCCTAACACATGGCGCACGCCCTTGACGCTGGCCTCGCATGTGGCGCATGCCCTTGACGCGGGTCTCGCACATGGCGCACGCCCTTAACGCGGGCCTCGCGCATGGTGCACGCCCTTGACGCTGGCCTCGCGCATGGTTCACGCCCTTGACGCTGGCCTCGCGCATGGTGCACGCGCTTAACGCGGGCGTCGCACATGGCGCACGCCCTTAACGCGGGCCTCGCACATCGCGCACGAACCTGTAGGAGCCGGCTTGCTGGCGAACCCGATCTGTCAGTTACGCAAAAGCTGACTGACACAACGCGTTCGCCAGCAAGCCGACTATCTACGGATTCCAGCGCGCTCAAAAATGGCGCCCACCCACACGCACTGAACTGTGTCAGGCGCAGCGGGTCGATTTGAGACCACGCGCACGGTCTATCCAAGGCCTCGCGCGCTCATTCGACTCGACAAGGAATTTGCCCCATGTCCAGCAGAACCATCGCCGATTACCTCGCCCAAACCCTCGCTGCTGCCGGGGTCTCGAAGATTTGGGGCGTCAGCGGCGACAGCCTGAACGGGCTGACCGACAGCCTGCAGCGCCTGGGCAAGATCCAGTGGATGCACACCCGTCACGAAGAGGTCGCAGCGTTCGCGGCCGGCGCCGAGGCGGCGTCCACCGGCAAACTGGCGGTGTGCGCAGGCAGCTGTGGTCCGGGCAATCTGCATTTGATCAACGGCCTGTATGACTGCCACCGCAGCGGTGTGCCGGTGCTCGCCATTGCTGCGCAGATTCCCTCTTCCGAAATCGGCCTGAATTACTTCCAGGAAACCCATCCCACCGACCTGTTCAAAGAGTGCAGCCACTTCGTCGAAACGGTCAGCACCCCGGAGCAGTTTCCGCGCGTGCTGGAGCGGGCGATGCGTGCAGCGATCAGCCAACGCGGCGTGGCAGTGATTGTGATCTCCGGCGACGTCGCCCTGAGCGCGGCACCAGACATCAAGCCTCAATGGGTCGATCATGCACCTGCGCGGGTGATCCCGGCAGAAGCCGATCTGCAGCGGCTGGTTGACCTGCTCGACGGCTCCAAGGCAGTGACGATTCTCGCCGGTGCCGGGTGCGCCGACGCCCATGATCAAGTGGTTGCGCTGGCCGAAAAACTCTCCGCGCCAGTCGTCCACGCGCTGCGCGGCAAGCAGTACATCGAATACGCCAACCCCTTCGACGTCGGCATGACCGGCCTCATCGGCTTCAGCTCCGGCTACCACGCCATGATGGCCTGCGACACGCTGGTCATCCTGGGCAGCAGCTTCCCGTATCGTAATTTCTACCCGGATAAAGCCAAGGTCGTTCAGATCGACATCGACCCCACGGCAATCGGCCGCCGTGTGCCCGTGGCGCTGGGTCTGACTGGCGGCGTTGCCGAAACCCTCGATGCGGTACTCCCGCGTCTGAAAGAACACACCGACCGCAAGTTCCTCGACAAAGCGCTGGACCACTACGCCAAATCGCGCGAAGAACTGGACGAACTGGCCACGCCATCAGGCCACGGCGAGCCGATCCATCCGCAGTACCTGACTCGCCTGGTAGATGCCTACGCCGACCCGGACGCGATCTTTACCGTCGATGTCGGCACACCGACATTGTGGGCGGCGCGTTACCTCACCATGAACGGCAAGCGCTCGCTGTTGGGCTCGTTCAACCACGGCTCCATGGCCAATGCCATGCCTCAGGCGCTCGGTGCAAAGGCGGCGTTCCCGCAGCGACAGGTGGTGGCGCTGTGCGGCGATGGCGGGCTGTCGATGCTGATGGGCGATTTGCTGTCGATCCGCCAGTTGAATCTGCCGGTCAAGCTGGTGGTGTTTAACAACAGCTCGCTGGGCTTCGTGGCGATGGAGATGCAGGCGGGCGGCTGTGTGCCCCATGACACCGACTTCGATCGCACCAATTTCGCCAACATCGCCATCGGTGCAGGGATTCTGGGCATTCGTGTGGAAGACTCCGCAGACCTGCCCAACGCCCTAAAAAAAGCGTTTGAACATCCGGGGCCTGTGGTGGTGGACGTCGTGACAGCGAAACAGGAATTGGGCATGCCGCCGAAGATCAAGCTGGCACAGGCGAAGGGCTTCAGCCTGTTCATGCTCAAGGCTGTGATGAACGGCAAGGCCGACATGGTGCTGGAGTTGGCAAAAACCAACCTGCGCTGATTTCACGGGGGCCCGCGTCCCCATGTGGGACAGGCTTTAGCCGGGAAGGGTAGCTTGGCGACACCTAAAGATTCGGGGTGTTCACACGGGCCTCTTCCCGGCTGAAGCCGGTCCCACTAATACACCGCATCGCCACGTGGATCCCACTAATGAACCGGATCTCCATGCGATTCCCACCAATGGATCGCATGTCATTGTGGGTCCCGATAATGGATCGCATGTCATTGTGGGACCGGCTTTAGTCGGGAAGAGGCCAGCCTTGGCACCTCAATTATCACCCTTCCACGTCCCCATTTTTGCCCCCTAATCGCGCATTTCTCCTAACCCTCGCACCACCCTGATTCACCAAAATCCCTTGCTTGAAATCTTTGGAAAAAACCGTTGTAAGCGCGAGAATTGCGATGTTATGTTGCTAACATCCTGTCGCAGAATGACTGCCGGATAACATTTCGGACGCCTGCGCGCCACGCTTCAGAAGCGGAATACCCATGCAGAAAAGCCCTTTTCTCGATGCGCTGGAGCAACGCTTCAGTGACCTGACGCCTACGGGCAAGCGCATCGCAGGCTATCTACTGGCCAATCCACAAAAGCTGCCGTTCGAAACGGCCGACAGCATCGCCCAGCAGACCGGAACCACCGGTATTTCGGTGGGGCGATTTCTGCGCTCCCTGGGCTACCGCAACCTCGACGACGTCAAACAGAGCCTGCGCGGTGACAGCGCAAGCCCTTGGGTGATCACCGACCGGCTGGGTGCCTTTCGCGAAGAAAACACCCAGGGCGATGCGCTGGAGCGGTCGATGAACCGTGAGCTTGAGGCCATTCAGCGGGTCTACGCGCTGGCCCGAGGCGAAACCTTCGCCCGCATCGTGGACCGTCTTTACAGCGCCGAGGCCGTGTTCATCGTTGGCATTCAGACCACACGCGGCATTCTCAACGCCTTTTTCAGCCACCTGGAATACATCCGGCCCAAGGTGTACTACGTCGATGGCCTGTCCGGCACTTATGCCGAGTCCCTCAATTCGCAGTTTCAGGACCCCTATGCCGTGATCGCCGACTTCCGCACGTATTCAGCCGTGACGCGCACCTTTTGCGAAGTCGCTCATCAGCAGAACGTGGGGCTGGCTTTCGTCACCGACTTTCACTGCCCGTGGGCCCGTGATTACCCGAGCGACTTGTTGCAGCTGAACTCCGACGTGGGCCAGTTCTGGGATTCCCTTGCGCCTTTGACCTGCCTGTTCAACCTGATGGTGTCGGCGGTGGCGGAGAAATTTGGCGAGCGTCTGGATCAGCGCCTGGCGAAGAACCGTGAGCTGCAGCAGGTGTTTGGCCAGTTTGAGTAAGCAGGATTGCCCGGCTGTAGCGGGTTTCACAAGCAACAGCTTCCCGGCTGAAGCCGGTCCCACAGGGCTAAAACCGGAGCTACGTGCGGTCGGTGCCGCGCAATGATTTGGACCATGAGTGGGACCGCCTTTAGCCGGGAAGCTTCATCTACAAGGCAGCACTGAATCAACACGCAGATCTGGAGAGTCGTTACGTGAACAGCCCCCTCGTCGAAGTCGACGCCGATGCGCTTGAGGTCGAGATCGACCTGATTTATGCCGGTGCCGACAACCTCGCCGGCAAGCAGATTTACCAGGACCCGCGTTGCCTGCTGCACCGCGATGCCGAGCGCTGCCTGCGCAAGGCCAGCACTCTGGCGCGCCAGGCCGGTTTGCGCCTGCGCGTATTCGATGCCTATCGCCCGGCGTATGCGCAATATTTGCTCTGGCAGGCGCTGCCCAACCCCGAGTACGTGCGCGACCCCAGCCTGGGTTCTCATCACACCCGCGGCGTGGCGGTGGACCTGACTTTGATTGATGCCAGCGGCAAGGCCCTGGACATGGGCACCGGGTTCGATGACATGCGCGAGCATTCCCATCAGTTCTTCGCCGACCTGCCCGCCGAGGTACAGCGCAATCGTCTGATGTTGCTGGGCATCATGCTGGCGGCAGGCTTTACCTACATCGACAGCGAGTGGTGGCACTACGAACTGCCCGAGGCAGACGCCTATCCGCTGATTGACGACGGTTCGGTGGGGCCGGCGGGCTGAGATCGACAAGGGACAAGGGACAAGGGACAAGGGACAAGGGGCAAGCGGCAAGCGGCAAGAAGAGAGAGTAGAGCAGCACACCGCACAAACCTGACACACACGACCGGGACGACCATGAATCCCGGCTGAATCTGGCGACACCTCAACTTGCATGAGCAAGGTGCGCCATTTCGCAGGCCTCAGGCCTGTGAGCTTTAACTGCCCGGTATAGCTTCAATAACAAACCTGACGAACTTCCATACATCGAATGATCAAGGAACCGGCATGAAATCAATCGTTACTCCACGCACGCTGGCGATGGCAGTCCTCTGCACCGCCATGGGCCTCGGCGCCTGGCAGTCGGCCAGCGCAGCCGTCCCCCAGGACACCCTGATGATCGGCAAACCGTCCGATCCGCAAACCCTCGACCCGGCCGTGACCATCGATAACAACGACTGGACCGTGACCTACCCGGCCTACCAGCGACTGGTCACCTACAAAGTTGAAAACGGCAAAGGCAGCACGGAAGTGGCGGGGGAACTGGCCAGCAGCTGGACCACCTCGGCGGACAACCTGACCTGGGAATTCAAGCTCAAGCCGGGCAACAAGTTCGATGATGGCGCCGAGGTCAACGCCGACGCCGTGAAGTTCTCCTTCGACCGGGTAATGAAGCTCAAGCAGGGGCCCTCTGGCGCCTTCCCGGATGACATGACGATTTCGGTGGTCGATCCGCTCACCGTGCGCTTCACCTTGAAAGCACCCTATGCGCCATTCCTCTCGACGCTGGCCCATAATGGCGCGGCGATCATCAACCCCGACGTGGCCAGGAAACCCGAAGGCGCGGAAGCCTGGCTGTCGAACCACACCGCAGGTTCCGGCGCATTCAAACTGGTCAACTGGCAGAAAGGCCAGACCCTGACCATGGAGCAAAACAGCTATTACGCTGGCCCCAAACCGACCCTGAAAAAGGTCGTGGTGAAGATCATCGGTGAGGCCTCGGTGCGCCGCTTGCAGCTCGAACACGGTGACCTGGACATCATCGAGGACATGCCCGAAGACCAGCTCGAAGCGCTGGCGAAAAAATCCGGCATCGTTGTGGGTGACTACCCATCACTGCGCGTGACGCTGCTGTACCTCAATACGCAAAAAGCGCCGATGAACAACCCGGACGCGCGGCGAGCCATTGTCGAGTCGCTGGACTACGACGGCATCATCAACGGCATTCTCAAAGGCAAAGCCAAGCCGTTGAACGGCCCGATTCCACAAGGCATGTGGGCGTACGACGAGAAACAGCCGGCCTTCAAGCAAGACATGAACAAGGCCAAAGCCGACCTGGCGAAAGTTTCGCCGAAGGTCAGCAACCTGACGTTCATGTATTCCGACAAAGACCCGAACTGGGAGCCGATAGGCCTGACCCTGCAAGCGGGACTGCAGCCGCTGGGCGTCAACCTGAAGCTGGAAAAGCTCGCCAACGCGAGCATGCGTGAGCGCCTGGGTACCGGCGACTTCGACATCGCCATCGGCTCGTGGAGCCCGGACTTCGCCGATCCCTACATGTTCATGAACTTCTTCTTCGACTCCAAGCTGAAGGGGCTGGCGGGCAACCGCTCGTTCTATGACAACCCGGCGGTGGACTCGCTGATCCGCGAATCGGCCACCACCAACGACATGGGCAAACGCATCGAGCTCTACCAGCAGGCGCAGAAGATCGTGCTCAACGACAGCGTCTACGCCTACCTGTATCAGAAGGCCTACACCTTGCCGATGAGCGAGAAGGTCAAGGGCTACGTGTTCAATCCGATGCTGGAGCAAGTGTTCAACGTCGGCACGATCACCAAGTAAGCGTTTCACCGGTAAGTCGCTGTCGCATCGCATGGCTCCGTCGCTCTGGCGGCCCATGCGGTGCAACGCTGTGTCCGCGAGCTGTTTCGCGTTATTGATCGACTGCGTGACCGAGGTGCCTGATGGCCTTCCTGAATATGCTGCGTAAACGCCTCGGCGGCCTTCTGCTGGTCGTGTTCGGCGTTTCCCTGATTACCTTTTCGATTTCCCACCTGATCCCGGGCGACCCGGCGCGGCTGATCGCGGGCGATCGTGCCACTGACGCCATTGTCGAAAATATCCGCCATCAACTGGGGCTGGATTTGCCGCTGTATCAACAGTACGGCCGCTACATGATGGACCTGCTTCAAGGCGATCTGGGCACGTCAATTCGCACCCATCGTCCCGTGCTTGAAGACCTGCAAGCATTCTTCCCGGCCACGCTGGAGCTGGCCCTCGTCGCGCTGACCCTGTCGATTCTGGTGGGCGTGCCATTGGGCGTGCTGTCGGCGGTGTATCACAACCGTTTCATCGATCAGGTGGCGCGAACCCTGGCCGTGACGGGTATTTCTACCCCGGCGTTCTGGCTCGGGCTCGGCCTGATCGTGTTGTTCTACGGCCATCTGAACTGGTTGCCGGGCAGCGGTCGCCTTGACGAGGGGCTGGAGCCGCCGCGGACCGTCACCGGTTTCTACCTGATCGACACGCTGCTGGCGGGCGACACGGCGCTGTTTTTCAACGCATTGCAGCATCTTATCCTGCCGGCCATCACCCTGGGCTTCGTCAACCTGGGGGTGGTTGCGCGGCAGATCCGCTCGGCGATGCTCGATCAGCTGGGCGAAGACTACATCCGTACCGCGCGGGCCTACGGCCTGTCGAAGTGGGCGGTAATCCTGCGCCACGCATTGCCCAACGCGCTGATTCCCTCGGTGACGGTGCTGGGCCTGACCCTGGGCGATCTGCTCTACGGCGCGGTGCTCACCGAAACCGTGTTTGCCTGGCCGGGCATGGGCGCTTACGTGGTCAAGTCGATCCAGTCACTGGATTTCCCCGCCGTGATGGGTTTCGCGATCATGGTGTCCTTCATTTATGTGCTGCTGAACATGGCGATCGATCTGCTGTACCGCCTGATCGACCCGCGCATTGGCGAGGTCAACTGAATGTCCACTCCGATCACCGCGCCCGCCGTGGCGCTACTGCCGGCGGCATCGCGCTGGCAAGACACGTTTGCTTACCTGGCGCATCAGGTGCGCCGCAGTCCGCTGACCATGGCGGGTTTGCTGATCACAATGATGGTGCTGTTGGTGATGGTGTTCGCGCCCTGGCTCGCGTCCCATGACCCCAACGCCCTGAACCTCAGCCAACGCCTGGCTGCGCCGTCCGCCGCCCACTGGTTTGGCACCGATGAAGTGGGCCGGGATTTATTCAGCCGCGTGCTGTACGGCAGCCGGCAATCCGTTGGCGTCGGGCTGTTTGTGGCCTTCGCATCGTGTCTGGCCGGGGGGTTGCTCGGCTGCCTGTCGGGGATCATTGGCGGACGTTTCGACGGTCTGATCATGCGCCTGATGGACATCATGCTGTCGGTGCCGTCCCTGGTGCTGATCATGGCCCTGGCCGCTGCGCTCGGCCCGAGCCTGTTCAACGCCATGCTCGCCATCACGCTGGTGCGGATTCCGTTCTACGTGCGGCTGGCCCGGGGGCAGGCCCTGAGTATCCGCCAGATGGGTTACGTCAAAGCCGCCGAGACCTTCGGTGCCGGGCGCTGGCACATGGTCAGCTGGCACGTCGCGCGTAACGCGATGCCGCCGTTGCTGGTGCAGCTGAGCCTGGACATCGGCAGCGCCATCCTCATGGCGTCGGCGCTGGGTTTCATCGGCCTTGGCGCGCAACAGCCGACTGCGGAGTGGGGCGCGATGGTCGCCACGGGTCGTAACTACATCCTCGACCAGTGGTGGTACTCGACCTTTCCCGGCGTGGCGATTCTGATCACCGCCACCGGCTTCAACCTTTTGGGCGACGGCGTGCGTGATCTGCTCGACCCACGGCAACAGGGGAAATGACCATGACCGCTACTGCTCAACAGCCCCTCGCCGGGCCTGCACCGGTGCTGGTCATTGATGACCTGCGAATTGAGTTCCCGGCCTACAAGAGCACCGTCAAGGCGCTCAACGGGGTGTCGCTGCACGTCGATCCCGGTGAGATCGTCGGTGTTATCGGCGAGTCCGGCTCTGGCAAGTCGGTCACCGCGATGCTCAGCCTGCGCCTGCTGCCAGAGCGATCTTACGAGGTGAAAAGCGGCAGGTTGAGCATCCTTGGCCGCGACATGCTGACCGCCAAAGAGAAGGACCTGCTGAGTGTGCGCGGCCGTGACGCGGCGATGATCTTTCAGGAACCCATGACCGCGCTCAACCCGACCCGCCGGATCGGCCGGCAGATGCTCGACGTGATCATTCACCACCAGCGCCTGAGCAAGGCCGAAGCCAAGGCCAAAGCCATCGCTTTGCTGCGCGACATGCACATCGCCGACCCCGAGCAGGTGATGAACAGCTATCCCTTCGAGCTGTCCGGCGGCATGCGCCAGCGGGTAATGATCGCCCTGGCGTTCTCCTGCGATCCGCAGTTGTTGATTGCCGACGAACCCACCACGGCGCTCGACGTGACCGTGCAACGACAAGTCCTGCTGTTGCTGCGCGAGAAAGCGCGGGCACGCGGTACGGCGATCTTGCTGATCACCCATGACATGGCGCTGGTGTCGCAGTTCTGCGACCGCGTCTACGTGATGTACACCGGCGCGGTGGTGGAGCAGGGCGTCACGGCGCAGGTCATGGCCGACCCTCAACACCCTTACACCCGAGGGCTGCTCAGTGGTTTGCCGGAGCAGGTCGAGCCAGGGCAGGATCTGATGACCATCCCCGGTCAGGTGCCCAATCTGTCGGCGTTGCCGGACGGCTGTACGTTCCGTGATCGCTGCGCCTTCGCCATGCCCAAATGCGTGAAGCGTCCGCCGATGCACACCCTCAATGTCATTGCGGACCGCAAGAGCGCCTGCTGGCTGAGCGTTCCCCACCCCGTCACCGCACAGGAGTCGCGGACATGAACCGCTCGGCCCTCAAACCCTTGCCGGACCAAAGCCCGGCCATCCTCGCCCTGCACGACGTGCGCGTGCATTACCCGATGGGCAAAGACTGGCTCGGTCGTCCCAAGGCCTTTGCCCATGCCCTCAACGGCATTGATCTGCAGTTCCGCGCCGGTGAAACCCTGGGCGTGGTCGGTGAATCCGGCTGCGGTAAGAGCACATTGGCGCAATTGTTGATGGGGCTGATCAAGCCGACGGAGGGCCGGCTGGACTGGGTTTACAGCACCGAGCAAGAGCGCAGCAGCAACGTACAGATCGTCTTTCAGGACCCGCAGTCGTCCCTCGACCCTCGGTTGCCGGTGTGGAAAATCATCACTGAACCGCTGTTTGTACAGCGTTCCGCGCCGCGCCAGGCGATGCGTGCCATCGCTGCGAAAGTGGCGTCTCAGGTGGGCATTCGCACCGAGTACCTGGAGCGCTTTCCCCATCAGTTTTCCGGTGGTCAGCGTCAGCGCATTGCAATTGCTCGCGCGCTGTCTTCAGACCCGGACATCATCGTCCTTGATGAGCCGACGTCGGCGCTGGATATTTCGGTGCAGGCGCAGATCCTCAACCTGCTGGCCGAACTGCAACGCAGCCGCGACCTCACTTACATCCTGATCTCCCACAACGTCTCGGTGGTGCGTCACATGGCCGACCGGGTGGCGGTGATGTACCTGGGGCAGATCGTCGAGCTGGGCACCGCCGCCGAGGTACTGGAGCGGCCGCGGCATCCGTACACGCAACTGCTGCTGGAGGCGGTGCCGCGTCTGGGCGTGGCGGTGGATGAGGCGCAGGCCTCGGCGCCCACGGAGCTGCCGGGCAACCGCACGCTGCCGACCGGGTGCTTCTTTCGCGACCGTTGCCCCAAAGCCACGGCTGGCTGCGAACAGCCTCAGGCGCTGCTTCCCGCCAGAGGCGCAGCAGAAGGCGAGCGGGTGCGCTGTCATCTGGCGTCGTGAGGGAGGGCTTTCATCAGACCCGCAGGAGCGCGGTTGCCCGCGAATGTGGTGTGCCAGTAAGTGCATCATCGCCTGGAAAAATGCCTTCGCGGGCAAGCGCGCTCCTACAACCCCGCGCAGTCAGGCGCTGACATGATCGCTCCCACGCTCCGCGTGGGAATGCAGATCCTGACGCTCCAGGTCGCATGGATATTCACCGCACGGGCTGTCATCACACCTGTAGGAGCGCGCTTGCCCGCGAATGCGTTATGTCAGTCAGCGCATCACTGCCTGACGAAATGCCTTGGCGGGCAAGCGCTCCTACGATCCCGGGCAGTCAGGCGATGACATATTGACTGGGGTGACGCGTTCGCCAGCAAGCCGGCTCCTACAGAGCGGATACACCTTTCAATTCACTGATCTTTCCCACGCGCCCCTTGGGAATGCAGACCCTCACGCTCTGCGTCACGTAGCCACACACAAAGCTTTACCAATTAACGCCTGAACATTAGCGGCTGTTAATTAAGCCTTATATAAGCAATGGTCTTTATTGGATCCACTCATTGAACTAACGCTGTGCGTTTGAATGGAAGTTGACTTGGATCTCCCTCAATTAACCGCCCCCAAACTTTCATCTATAACTGCCCTAAATTCCGCACCGTCGCGGCCGAAAAAGCTTTCATGCCGTGCCTATTTTTCCCCTGCAGACCGCGTGCAGGGGGCAGCGCACCTGTCGGCACCGCATTCGCGTCGCTGTCATCTCCGGTTATGGAAATACTCATATGATCAAACGTCTGGGTTTCAGCAGAAAGATCCTGCTGGCCGCTGCACTGATAGTGGTAGTTGCCTTTTCCTGTTTCATTCTGGTGAACGATTATCGCCAACGTGAAACCCTGAAAAACAACGTCGCTTCCGAACTTCAACAGTTGGGCAGTCTGACCACACAAAACATTCAAACCTGGCTCGACAGCCGCACTCAGCTGCTCAACTCCATGGCCCAGCAGATCGCTGTTGACGGCCCGGCGGCGAGCAGCCTGCAGCGCGTCATCGGGCTGCCGGTCTACCCGGACAACTTTCAGCTCAGTTATTTCGGCGGCAAGGACGGTGTGATGTTCTCCGTGCCCGCCGGCAATCGCGCGGCCGACTACGACCCGCGTGCCCGTGGCTGGTACAAGGCGGCCGATGCGGCGCAGGGCATCATCGTCACCGAGCCTTACATTGCCGCTTCGTCGGGCAAGCTGGTCGTGACCCTGGCCACGCCGGTGCGCCAGCAGGGGCAGATGATCGGCGTGGCCGGCGCGGACATTTCCCTGGACGCCATCAGCAAGACCATCAACTCGCTGAACTTCGGTGGCCACGGCTACGCGTACATCGTCAGCGCCGACGGCAAGATTCTGATTCACCCGGACAGCAAGCTGTTGCTCAAAAACGTCAGCGAAGCCTATCCAAACGGCGCGCCGAGCATTGCGCCCGGGGTTGCGGAAATCGAGTCCGGCGGCAAGGCGCAGATCATCTCGCTCACCAAGGTGGAGGGCCTGTCTTCGGCCAACTGGTACGTGGCGCTGGTCCTCGACCGTGACGCGGCCTATTCGATGCTCAGCGAATTCCGCTCCTCGGCGATCTTCGCCATGGTCATCGCCGTGGCAATCATCATGCTGGCGCTGGGGCTGTTGATCCGCGTGCTGATGCAGCCGTTGCACCAGATGAGCCGCGCGATGCAGGACATTGCCGACGGTGAAGGCGACCTGACCAAGCGTCTGGCCATTGTTTCGCAGGACGAATTCGGTGCACTGGCGCAGTCCTTTAACCGCTTCGTCGAGCGGATCCACGGCTCGATTCGCGAAGTGGCCTCGACGGCAGGGCAGTTGGGCGAGGTGGCCGCTCGTGTGGTGGGCGCATCCAACTCGTCGATGGGCAATTCGGATCAGCAAACCAGCCGCACCAGCAGCGTGGCTGCCGCGATCAACCAGCTCGGCGCTGCCGCCCAGGAAATCGCCCAGAACGCCGCGCTGGCGTCGCAGCACTCCAGCGAAGCCACGCAACTGGCCAGCGAAGGCCAGGGCGTTGTCAGCCAGACGATCAAGGCGATGAATCAGCTGTCCGAGAAGATCAGCGAGTCGTGCGCCAACATTGAAACGCTTAATAACAAGACGGCCAATATCGGGCAGATTCTGGAAGTCATCACCGGTATCTCGCAGCAGACCAATTTGCTGGCGCTTAACGCGGCCATCGAAGCGGCGCGGGCAGGGGAGGCGGGCCGTGGGTTTGCGGTGGTCGCCGATGAGGTGAGAAACCTGGCGCACCGTACGCAGGATTCGGCGCAGCAGGTGCAGGGCATGATCGAGGAGTTGCAGGTCGGCGCGCGCGACGCGGTGATCAATATGACCGAGAGCCAGCGCCAGAGTGAGAGCAGTGTGGTGATTGCCAATCAGGCTGGCGAGCGCTTGAACAGCGTGACTCGCCGGATCAGCGAGATCGATGGTATGAATCAGTCGGTGGCGACGGCGACCGAGGAGCAGACGGCGGTGGTGGAGTCTATCAATGTCGACATTACGGAGATCAATACGCTTAATCAGGAGGGTGTCGATAACCTGAAATCCACGTTGGATGCGTGTGCTCATCTGGAGCATCAGACTGCGCGGTTGCAGCATTTGGTGGGGACGTTTCGGATCTAGATCGCATATCAGGATCAGGATCCTCAAAATCAAGATCAAGATCAAGATCCTCAAGATCAAGAGCGCCTGCCTGGGGGCAGGCTGTTTCGCCTTCGGCGAGTTACTTGGAAAAGTCGAAAGTCGCACCATCCCCAAGTAACCAAGGGTGCTTGCTCCTGGTTAGGTTCCTCCTTCGTCGGAATACCCTCACTCCGACGACACTCCGTGGGCCGCGCCGAACGGACATCCATGTCCTGACGGCGCTCTCGCCGCATCCATGCGGCTCGGCCCACTGCGCGTCGTCTGCGTTCGGCCTGCACCCAAGTCGCGCTTGGCGGTGAATGGGCTTTTTGCGTATGAAGATCAAAAGCGAATCAAAAGCAGAGCAACAGCTTCCCGGCTGAAGCCGGTCCCACAGGTATCCGCAGTGCTTTCAGTGGGACCGGCTTCAGCCGGGAAGAGGCCAGTCTTAATACGCTCAATTCTGCGGTGTGACGCCGGGCGCTTTCCCGGCTAACGCTGGTCCCACCAACCCAGACACGACGCGGAACTGTAGGAGCCGGCTTGCTGGCGAACCGGTGTCAGCAGCCGACACTTTCGGTTCTGGCCCTCCGCGTTCGCCAGCAAGCCGGCTCCTGCAGAACCGCTGCCAGGCATCTGTTCTGCAGTGCTGCGACCAACGCTGTACGGCTAATGCCCGTCGCACTTGCTGTATCGCGATAGGCCAACGGACCAACGGCACGAATTATTTGTTTCAGCCTCACCTTCGGACTCGCCCATTCAGCCTCGACATCCGTGCAACTTGTCTAGCGCGGGCGGCGGCTAGATCGCCCTTGCGCGCCAACCTGTCCACGATCCTCGCGAATAATCCCGCCTCAAACCGTCTCCGAAGTGCAATCCCACAGTCATCGTCGATTCATGGAACTGCCACAGGCTGCCCCTAATGTCACTCGCACCGAACGCGGCCATGGACGGTCGTGCGGCTGATCATTCACTCCCGGCAGGACGCTGGAATCACAAGACCAGAGAAGCCCATGACCGCAGCCATTCATGTCGACCGCTTGAACAAGACATTCGCCCGAAAGACCGCTTTGGTTGACCTCGCATTGTCTATACAACACGGAGAAATGGTGGCGCTGATCGGCGCTTCCGGCTCCGGCAAGTCCACGCTGTTGCGCCACCTCGCCGGCCTTGCCTGTTGCGACCGTGACAACGGCGGCAGCGTCCAGGTGCTGGGCCGCGAAGTGCAGGCCTCGGGCCGTCTCAACAGCAAGGTGCGCCGTTTGCGCGCGGACATCGGCTACATCTTCCAGCAATTCAACCTCGTCAATCGCCTCAGCGTGCTCGACAACGTGCTGCTCGGTTGTCTGGGCCGCATGCCGCGCTGGCGTGGCAGCCTTGGGCTGTTCAATGCCGAGGAAAAGGCCCGCGCCATGGCCAATCTTGAGCGCGTAGGCCTGGCTGACCTGGCGCCGCAACGGGCCTCGACGCTGTCTGGCGGGCAGCAGCAACGCGTGGCCATCGCCCGCGCGCTGACTCAGCAGGCCGAAGTCATTCTGGCTGACGAACCGATCGCCTCCCTGGACCCCGAGTCCGCGCGCAAGGTCATGGAAATTCTCGCCGACATCAATCGCCAGGACGGCAAGACCGTCGTGGTCACCCTGCATCAGGTCGATTACGCCGTGCGTTATTGCCCGCGCGCCGTGGCGCTGAAAGGCGGGCGGATTCATTTCGATGGCAACGGCGCCGAGCTCAACAGCCAGTTTCTCAATGACCTGTACGGCGCCGACGCTGATACCAGCCTGATGTTCGACGGCAACGCACGTCCTGCCGAACGTCCGGCGCGGCTGGTCATGGCCCGGGCCTGATCAGCCAAGGCGCTTTGCGCCGCGAATTCCTCACCCCAACCCCGCTTCAGGAGTTCTCCATGTTGAACCGTATCGGGCGCGTGTTCGCGTCTGCCGCTGTGATTGCCGGTTGCCTGATGGGCACTGCGCAGGCAGACGACAACGTCATCAACTTCGGCATCATGTCCACCGAGTCGTCGCAAAACCTGAAAAGCGTCTGGCAACCCTTCATCGACGACATGTCGAAAAAGACCGGGCTCAAGGTCAATGCCACTTTCGCCTCCGACTACGCCGGCCTGATTCAGGGCATGCGTTTCAACAAGGTGGACGTGGCCTGGCTGGGCAACAAGGCGGCCATGGAAGCGGTCGATCGTTCCGGCGGCGAAATCTTCGCTCAGACCGCTGCGGCCAACGGCGCGCCGGGTTACTGGAGCGTGATCATTGCGCGCAAGGACAGCCCGATCAATTCGGTCGAGGACATGCTCAAGCACGCCAAGGAACTGACCTTCGGCAATGGCGACCCGAACTCCACCTCGGGCTATCTGGTGCCGGGCTATTACGTCTTCGCCCAGAACCATGTCGATGCGGCCACCGCCTTCAAGCGCACGCTTAACTCCAGCCATGAAGTCAACGCACTGAGCGTGGCGAAAGGGCAGCTGGATGTCGCGACCTTCAACACCGAAAGCTGGGACCGCCTGGAAGTCACGCAGCCAGACAAAGCCGCGCTGCTCAAAGTGATCTGGAAATCGCCGCTGATCCCGGCCGACCCGATGGTCTGGCGCAAGGGCCTGTCGGACGCAAACAAGAACAAGATCCGCGACTTCTTCGCCAACTACGGCGACACGGATGAAGAAAAGGCCGTGCTGAAGAACATGCAGATGAGCAAGTTCCTCAAATCCTCGGACGACCAGTTGCTGACCATCCGCCAGCTTGAGCTCTTCAAGCAGAAAACCGAAACCACGGCCAGCACCACCCTCAGCGCCGATGAGAAGGCCACGCGCCTGAAAGACATCGACGCCGGTCTCGCCAAGCTGCAGGACCGCATCACCGAGCTGGAAAAACAAGGCACCGCCAAGGCGGGTTGATGCACCCGGCGCGCTGGCGCCTCACGACGCTGCCTCAACGCGTCACCGCTCAGCGCGCCCGGCATGACCGTTCACCCGTTCGCAACCGGACTTCTTATGACCACTCACGCTGCTTACCTGCAAACCGCCGGCAAACGGACCTGGCCGCAATACCTGGGCTGGGGCCTGTTCCTGGCGATGATGGCCTGGGCCTGGCACGGCGCCGAGATGAACCCGCTGGCGCTGTACCGCGACTCCGGGAACATGGCCACCTTTGCCGCCGACTTTTCCCCGCCGGACTTCCACGAATGGCGGGCCTACCTCAAAGAAATGATCGTCACCGTGCAGATCGCGCTGTGGGGCACGCTGCTGGCCATCGTCTGCTCGGTGCCGCTGGGCATTCTGTGTGCCGACAACATCACACCCTGGTGGATTCACCAGCCGCTGCGTCGGGTCATGGATGCCTTCCGTTCGATCAACGAAATGGTCTTCGCAATGTTGTTCGTGGTGGCCGTCGGGCTGGGGCCTTTCGCGGGCGTCCTCGCGCTGTGGATCAGCACCACCGGCGTGCTGGCCAAGCTGTTCGCCGAAGCAGTGGAAGCGATCGACCCCGGCCCGGTCGAGGGCGTGCGTGCCACGGGCGCCAGTGCCCTGCAGGAAGTGATCTTCGGGGTCATCCCGCAAGTCATGCCGCTGTGGATCTCCTATGCGCTGTACCGCTTCGAATCCAACGTGCGCTCGGCGACGGTGGTGGGAATGGTCGGTGCCGGCGGGATCGGCGTGATCCTCTGGGAAAACATCCGGGCGTTCCAGTTCACCCAGACCTGCTCGGTGTTGCTGGTGATCATCGTGGTGGTCAGCGTCATCGACATCTTCTCCCAGCGCCTGCGCAAGCAGTTCATCTAACGACCACGACAGGAGAGGGTGCGAACCCTTTTTTTAGCCATGCAGTTGTCTAGACAAACCGAAGCCCTGCTTCACCCCGCTGCGCCGCTGGCAGCCTCTAGCCGCCAGCCCGCGCAGCGCGAACCGATGTACCTCGAACTGGCGCACACCCTGCGCAGCGAACTCAACCGCTACAGCGCCGGGGACTACCTGCCCGCCGAGGTGCAGCTGGCCGCACGCTTTGAGGTCAATCGTCACACCTTGCGCCGTGCCGTCGACGAACTGGTGCGTGAAGGCAGCCTGCTGCGCCGCCAGGGCAAAGGCACGCAGGTGCTGGGGCGGCCGCTGGTCTACCCGGTTGCCGCCGGCAGCGCCTACAGCGAATCGCTGTCGGCATTGGGTCATGGCGTCGAGGCGGTGCTGCTGCAGCGTCGGCACTGCACGGCCACCGCGGAGGAGGCCGAGCATCTGGGCCTGCCTCTCAACGCGCCACTCATAGAACTACAGACCCTGCGCCGCCTCGACGGCCAGCCGGTCTGCCTGATTCGCCATCGTTATTGCGCCACTCGCGCGCCGTTGATTGCCGGCTACACCAGCGGTTCGGTGCGCCAGTTCCTGGCCGAGCGGCAGCTGCCATTGACCCGGACGTTCAGCCTGATCGGTGCGCGCTTGCCCAGTCGCGAAGAAGCCAGCGTGCTGTTGATGCCGCGCCATCTGCCTGCGCTGACGGTGCTCACCCTTTCCCATGACGCGCTTGGAAACGCGGTGGAGATTGCCCATTCCACCAGCCGTTCCGACCGCTTCCAGTATCAGATCGTCACCTGATGGAGATGCCCTCGATGACTGCCACACCTGCTCAAGACACACCCGATGCTGCGGCGCCCGACCAGGCTGCCCGCCAGCACTGGATTGGCGTGCTCGCGCGCAGCCGTCGCGCCGAACTGCTGCCCCACGAAGCTGCGCTGCGCGACGCCGATTACCAGCTGATCCGCGCGCCGGAAATCGGCATGGCCCTGGTGCGTGGCCGCATGGGCGGCAGCGGCGCGCCGTTCAACGTCGGCGAGATGACCGTGACACGTTGCGTGGTGCGCCTGGCCGATGGCCGTACCGGCTTCAGTTACCTGGCCGGGCGCGACAAGGCCCACGCCGAGCTCGCCGCACTGGCCGACGCGCATTTGCAGGGTGCACGCCGGGCGCACTGGATCAGCGACCTGATTGACCCGCTGGCCCGGGCGCAAGACCTGCGCCGGGCTCAACAACACGCCGAAACCGCTGCGACCAAAGTGGACTTCTTCACCCTGGTCAGAGGAGAAAACTGATGAGCACCTCTCTCGCAACTCAATCCTTGCCTGCATCGCTGTTGCAGCCGGCGTTCGCCGATCCGGTGCTGGACGCCCAGCGCAGCTTTCGCGCCGCGCTCAAGGCCCTCGCCGGTCCCGGTGTGGCCCAGAGTCTGCTCGCCACCCAGACCCCGCCGCACCTGGAGGGTCTCGCCGCCGCCAGCCACGCCTTGTGCCTGGCGTTGCTGGACGTCGACACGCCGCTGTGGCTTGCCCCGACTTTCGACACTCAGGCGATTCGCGCCAACCTGACGTTCCATTGCGGCTGTCCGATTGTCAGCGACCGGCAAAACGCACGCTTCGCCTTGCTTGATGACAGCCAGCTGCATGACCTCAGCGGCTTCGACCTTGGCAACGACCGCTACCCGGACCAGTCCTGCACGCTGCTGGTTCAGCTGCCGAGCCTGCAGGGTGGTACCCAGCTGGCCTGGCAAGGCCCGGGCATCGAAACCCGAAACCACGTCAGCCTGCCGCTGCAGGAAGCGTTCTGGCGCGAGCGCGAAGCCCGCAACGACTTCCCCCGTGGCATCGACGTGTTCTTCGTCGCCGGCAGCGAACTGCTGGGCCTGCCGCGCAGCACCCAGGTGCTGCTCAAGTCGCAGCCCGCCAATCTCCAACCGTCGAGAGGAGCTGCCTGATGTACGTTGCCGTCAAGGGTGGCGAACAGGCCATCGACAATGCTCATGCGCTGCTGGCCAGGAAGCGTCGGGGTGATACCGCCGTCGCCGAACTCGGCGTAGAGCAGATCCGTCAGCAACTGCCCCTGGCCGTGGCCCGGGTGATGACAGAAGGCTCGCTGTACGACGCCGAACTGGCAGCCCTGGCGATCAAGCAATCGGCGGGCGATCTGGTTGAAGCGATCTTTCTGCTGCGCGCTTACCGCACCACGCTGCCGCGCTTCAGTGCCAGTCTGCCGATCGACACCGCCGGCATGCAGCTCAACCGGCGTTTGTCGGCCACGTTCAAGGACGTGCCGGGCGGGCAGTTGCTGGGGCCGACGTTTGACTACACCCACCGCCTGCTGGATTTCACCCTGCTGGCCGAGGGTGAATTTCCCGGCCCTCAGGTGCAGGCCGGGGCGACCGTGCAGGCGTGTCCACGGGTCTCCGGGCTGCTCGCCAAAGAGGGGCTGATCAAGGAGGAAACCGACACCGGTGCGCCGGTGGCGGACATCACCCGCGAGCCACTGGAATACCCGGCCAGTCGCGCCGAGCGACTGCAAGCGCTGGCTCGCGGTGACGAGGGCTTTTTACTGGCGCTGGGTTATTCGACCCAACGTGGCTACGGGCGCAACCACCCGTTTGCCGGTGAGATTCGAGTGGGCGACGTCGACGTCTGGATCGAGCCGGAAGAGCTGGGCTTCGCAATCTGCATCGGCGCCATCGAAGTGACCGAGTGCGAAATGGTCAACCAGTTCGTCGGCTCTGCCACCGAGCTGCCGCAGTTCACTCGCGGCTATGGCCTGGCCTTCGGTCACGCCGAGCGCAAGGCCATGGGCATGGCGCTGGTGGACCGCTCACTGCGCGCCGATGAATACAGCGAAGAAATCGTCTCGCCCGCGCAGCAGGAGGAATTCGTCCTGGCGCACTGCGACAACGTCGAAGCCGCCGGTTTCGTCTCTCACCTCAAGCTGCCGCACTACGTCGATTTCCAGGCCGAACTGGAACTGATCCGCAAACTGCGCACGCCCTCCAAGGAGCAGGCCCAATGAATGCCGCCACGCAACCTCGGCCGCACCCGCAGCCACAACCCCAGCTGCCGCGCGACGAGGCTTACAACTTTGCGTATCTGGACGAGCAGACCAAACGCATGATCCGTCGCGGCCTGCTCAAGGCGGTGGCGATCCCCGGTTATCAGGTGCCGTTCGGTGGTCGCGAGATGCCGCTGCCGTACGGCTGGGGCACCGGCGGCATGCAACTGACCGCCGCGATTCTGGGTGCCGAAGACGTACTCAAAGTGATTGATCAGGGCGCCGATGACACCACCAACGCCGTGTCGATCCGGCGTTTCTTCGCCCGCACCGCCGGCGTTGCTACCACCGAGCGAACCCCCGAAGCGACGATCATCCAGACCCGTCACCGGATACCGGAAACGCCGCTGCACGCTGATCAGATCATGGTCTATCAGGTGCCCATCCCCGAGCCGCTGCGTTTCATCGAGCCCTCGGAGACCGAGACCCGGACCATGCACGCGCTGAATGATTACGGCGTCATGCACGTCAAGCTCTACGAAGACATCGCCACCTTTGGCCACATTGCCACCGCCTATGCCTACCCGGTGACCGTGGACGAGCGCTATGTCATGGACCCGTCGCCAATCCCCAAATTCGACAACCCCAAGCTGAACATGAGCCCGGCGTTGATGCTGTTCGGCGCGGGTCGCGAGAAGCGCCTGTATGCCGTGCCGCCGTTCACCCGCGTCACCAGCCTGGACTTCGAGGACCACCCCTTCGAAGTGCAGCAATGGGCGCACAACTGCGCCATCTGCGGTAGCCGCGAGTCGTTCCTCGACGAGTTGATTCTCGACGATCAGGGCACCCAGAGCTTCGTCTGCTCGGACACCGATTACTGCGCACAACGGGTCAGTCAGGGGAGGGCCGCGCAATGAACGTTGCTCAACAGATCGACCGTGACGTCGTCAGCGATCGCACCCAGCCGCTGCTCAAAGTGCGCGGCCTGAGCAAATTGTACGGGCCGGAAAAAGGCTGTCAGGACGTCAGCTTCGAGCTGTACCCCGGTGAGGTGCTGGGCATCGTCGGTGAGTCGGGCTCGGGCAAGTCGACCCTGCTGTCGTTGCTCAGTGGCCGCTGCCCGCCGGACAGCGGCGTCATCGACTACCGCCGCGCCGACGGTCACAAACACGCCGGTGAGTGGCTGGATCTGTACAGCGCCAGCGAGGCCGAGCGGCGCACCCTGCTGCGCACCGAATGGGGCTTCGTCGAGCAGAACCCCCGCGATGGCCTGCGCATGGCGGTGTCGGCCGGCGCCAACATCGGTGAGCGCTTGATGGCCCAGGGCGTGCGCAATTATCAGGCGCTGCGCGCGGCGGGGCTGGACTGGCTGAATCAGGTGGAGATCGATCCGGCGCGCATCGACGATTTGCCACGGACATTCTCCGGCGGCATGCAGCAGCGCTTGCAGATTGCTCGAAACCTGGTGTCCGGGCCCCGACTGGTGTTCATGGACGAGCCCACCGGCGGCCTCGATGTGTCGGTGCAGGCGCGCTTGCTCGACCTGATGCGCGGGCTGGTGCGCGAGCTGGACCTGGCAGTGGTGCTCGTGACCCACGACCTGGCCGTGGCGCGCCTGCTCGCCGATCGCCTGATGGTCATGCGCCGTTCCCGCGTGGTGGAGACCGGCCTGACCGATCAGATCCTCGACGACCCGCAACACCCGTATTCGCAGCTGCTGGTGTCTTCGGTGCTGCAGCCATGATCCGACTCCCGGGGTGCTTTCAATGAACACGCTGATCGAGGTCCGTGACCTCTCGAAAACTTTCACGCTGCATCAGCAGAGCGGTGTCGTCCTCAACGTACTGGATGGCCTGAACTTCGCCGTCAGTGCCGGCGAATGCCTGGTCCTGCACGGCCATTCCGGGGCAGGCAAAAGCACGTTGCTGCGCACGCTGTACGGCAACTATCTCCCCGCAGGCGGAAGTATTCGCGTGCAGCATCAGGGCGAGTGGCTGCAACTGGTCGGGGCCACCCCGCGCCAGGTATTGCAAGTGCGCCAGCAGACCCTGGGCTACGTCAGCCAGTTTTTGCGGGTCATCCCGCGCGTCGCGACGCTGGACGTGGTGATGGAGCCAGCGCTGGCCCGGGGCTGGACCCGGCAAGACGCCCAGGCGCGGGCCGAGCATCTGCTCGCTCGCCTGAACATTCCCCAGCGTTTGTGGCAATTGGCGCCGGGGACGTTCTCCGGCGGGGAGCAGCAGCGCGTCAACATCGCGCGCGGTTTTATGGTGCCGTGGCCGGTGATGCTGCTCGACGAACCAACGGCCTCGCTGGACGACGATAATCGTCAGGTAGTGCTTGAACTGATCAATGAAGCCAAACACGCAGGCGCTGCGGTGATTGGCATCTTCCACGACCGCGTCGCCCGTGAAGCCGTCTGCGACCGGCATCTGGACATGACACCGTCTGCGCTCGATTCAGCTGCCAATCCGGCACGCGCGACCCCCGAAACTTCGGCGCTGAAGGAGGCCGCACAATGCTGAACGAACAGATCCTGACCAACGCCAGTGTGGTTTCTGCCCAGGGCGTGTTCCTCGGTACCGTGGTGCTGCGTGACGGCCTGATCAGCGAGGTCGACGACCGCGTCTGCCACTTGCCCCAGGCGCAGAACCTCAACGGCGACTACCTGTTGCCAGGGTTGGTGGAGCTGCACACCGACAACCTGGAAAAACACCTCAGCCCGCGGCCCGGTGTGGACTGGCCGTCGGCCTCGGCGGTGATGAGCCACGATGCGCAAATCATCGCGGCCGGCATCACCACGGTCTTCGACGCGCTGTCCATCGGCGACGTCAACCCCAAGGGCAAGCGCATGCAGCAACTGCCGGGCATGGTCGAGGCCATCGCGCAGGCAAACGCCGCCAACATGACCCGCGCCGAGCACCGTCTGCACCTGCGCTGCGAGGTGTGTCATCCCGATACCTTGAGCGTGTTTCGCGACCTGGTGGAGCAACCGCTGGTACAGCTCGTCTCGACCATGGACCACTCGCCGGGCCAGCGCCAGTTCGCCCTTGAGTCCAAGTACCGTGAGTACTACATGGGCAAGTACCACTTGAGCAGCGAGCAGATGGACGCGTTCATCGTCGAGCAGGTGGCCAATTCGAAAACCTACAGCGACCGATACCGCCGCGCCATTGTCGATATCTGTCTGGAGCGTGGCTTGTCGGTGGCCAGCCACGATGACGCGACCCTGGCGCACGTTGAGGAATCGGCGGCGTACGGCATGACCATCGCCGAGTTCCCGACCACACTGGAAGCCGCGCAGGGCTGCCGCCGTCTGGGCATGAGCGTGCTGATGGGCGCGCCGAATATCGTGCGAGGCGGCTCGCACTCGGGGAACATCGCAGCGGCGAGATTGGCCGAAGAAGGGCTACTGGATATCCTCTCCAGCGATTACTATCCGGCCAGTCTGTTGCAGGCGGCGTTCACCTTGGGTGCGCAGCTGGAAGCGGCAGGCGGATCGACAGGCGCGGGCCTGGCACGCGCGGTCAGCACGGTCAGCCTGGCGCCAGCGCGTTCGGCGGGCTTGTACGATCGCGGCGAGATTCGGGTGGGCCTGCGGGCTGACCTGATCCACGCCCGGGCGGTGGGCACGCTGCCGATCATTGAGCAGGTATGGCGACAAGCGAAGAGGGTGTTTTGATGACGGGCAGGTTGATCTATCTCATCGGGCCTTCGGGCTCGGGCAAGGACAGCCTGCTGGACGCTGCCCGCGAGGCATTGGCCGCGCGCGGCTGCCGAATCGTGCGGCGGGTCATCACACGCTCGGCCGAAGCCACCGGGGAGGCGGCGCAGGCCGTCAGCGTCGAGCGCTTCGAAGCCCTGCAGGTTGAGGGCGCCTTTGCGCTGGACTGGTTCGCCAACGGGCTGCATTACGGCATTCCGATAGAGATCGATCAGTGGCTGGCGGAAGGTCACGACGTGCTGATCAACGGCTCCCGCGGCCACCTGCCTCAGGCGCGCGCGCGTTACCCGCACATGAGCGTGGTGCTGCTGACGGTTGATCAAGCCGTGCTGCGCGAACGTTTGCAACGCCGGGCTCGGGAGTCTGCCGAAGACATCGAGACGCGACTGGCGCGCAATGCGCAGTTCACCCAAGGCCTGCTCGCCGATGACCCGGAATTAATCGTGCTCGACAACTCGGGGCCTCTTGAGCAAACGGTCGGCAGGCTCATGCAGCACCTGGAGCGCGCCGACGCATGCGCCTGACCTTGCTGGGCACAGGAGATGCGCGGCAAGTCCCGGTTTACGGGTGTGACTGCGCCGCCTGCCACGCGGCCCGTCACGATGAGCGACTGCGCCGGCGCCCCTGCTGTGCGCTGGTCGAAGTGGGCGAACAACGCTGGTTGATCGACAGCGGCCTGACCGACCTCACCGAACGTTTCCCGCCGCGCAGCCTCAGCGGCATTCTCCAGACCCACTATCACGCCGACCACGCCCAGGGCCTGCTGCACCTGCGCTGGGGGCAGGGTCTGGTGATCCCCGTCCACGGCCCGGCGGACCCTGAAGGCCTGGCGGACCTGTACAAACACCCGGGCATTCTGGATTTCAGCCGACCCTTCATGCCATTCGAAAGCCGCGCGCTGGGCGACCTCCAAGTCACGGCACTGCCGCTGCTGCATTCCAGGCCCACACTGGGATACCTTTTGGAAGGCGGTGGACGGCGCATCGCCTACCTCACCGACACCGTCGGCTTGCCCCACGATACGCAAACCTTCCTGCAGCGCGAAGCGCTTGACGTGCTGATTCTGGATTGCTCGATGCCGCCCCAACCGCACGCACCGCGCAACCACAATGACCTGACCCTCGCGCTCAAAACCATTGACGAGCTCAAGCCTGGACAAGCAGTGCTGACCCATGTCGGGCATACCCTGGATGCCTGGCTAATGGAGCATGCCGAGGATTTGCCCGAACACGTTCGGGTGGCGCGGGACGCAATGAAGGTCTGAACGGGGCTGGCAGGCGAGGTTTGGTGAGTCGTCCAGTTACCACCTGTCGCTCTGGTCGCTTAAACCTCGGTGCGGCTTCAACTTTTGCCTGTGATGGCCGTTGCAAATGTAGCCCTACATTTTCTTCGGAGTTTGACCATGTCTTTGATTCCCCGCCGTATCGCTGGACGAATGACCCTGGGAATCCTGACGTTGCTGGTGCTCACGGCCGTGGCGATTTTCGCGGTCATGACTCTGGGCGGCAAACCCCAGTTGGTCGCCGCCGGCACCGAGTCGGCGGAGCAGTCAGCCAGTGCCATTACCCGTCAGTTGGCGCTGCCGTTGAGCCGCATCGAAGGCACGGCCGCTGCCATGGCGCTGCTGGCAGAGTCTTTGCCCCGCGACGAAGCCCTGTACATGAGCAATTTCCCCGGACTGATCGACAGTCAGGGGGATGCCGCGATCGCCGGTGGCGGCGTGTGGCCGGAGCCCAACGCCTTCGCCGCAGGCACCGAGCGCCGCAGTTTTTTCTGGTCACGGGACGCCGGCAATCGATTGGGCTTTTCAGACGAATACAACCAGGTCAAGACACCGCCGTATCAGGCTGAGTCTTGGTACACCGGGGCCAAATCCGCGCCGGCGGGTCGTTGCGTGTGGTCCGATGCCTATCAGGATCCGGTCAGCGGCGTGGCAATGACCACCTGCAGCGTCCCTTATCGGGCGCAGGGCGCCTTCGCCGGTGTCGCGACCATCGACCTCAAGCTTGACGGTCTGGCCGCCTTCCTCAAAGAGAAAGGCGGCGTGACAGACGGCTACGCATTCGCGGTCGATCCTTCAGGGAACCTGCTGTATTTCCCAGACGCGAAAGGCACCAAGGGCCTGTTGACCGTTAGCGGGCTGAGCCAGGAACACGCCTGGTTCAAGCCGGTGGCTGATCAGCTCGCCAATAACACCTCGGCACTGTCGACCCTGAGAATGGAGCACGATGGTCGGCTTGACGGTCCGGCGTACGTCACGCTGGCGACCATGGCTGGCACGGGCTGGCGCATTGGCTTGGTGACGCCGGAAGCCCGCGTCGTGGGCCTGGCCAACCGCCTCACCGGACAGATTCTGTTGTTCCTGCTGCCGCTGCTTGGCGTGCTGCTGGGTCTGGCCTGGCTGGCCGGCAAACGGCTGCTGGCGCAACTGGAGGAAACCACTGCACAGATCTCGAGTCTGGGGCAGGGCGGTCAGACCGACACCCAGCTGGCGATTTTGCGCGCCGATGAGATCGGCGCGCTGCGTGAGTCGGTCAATCAATACGCCGGCTCGCTGCGCAACATGCTGCATCGCATCGCCGAGGAATCGCTGTCCCTGGAGCGCCAGGCCAACGAACTGGCGCAGCTGTCCCAAGGCGTGGCCGAGCGGGCCGAATCCCAGCGTCAAGACAACACCTTGCTGGCGACGGCGATCACCGAGATGTCGGCCAGTGCCAACGAAGTTGCCCAGAACACCACGGACTGCTCCGACACCGCCCGCCGTTCCCTGGGCGACGCGCAAAAAAGCCAGGATCAGGTCAACCACAACAGCCAGTCCATCGAGGTGCTGGCGACGGACATTGCCGGGGCGGCCGGCGCCATCACCCAGCTGGGCGATGACGTCGAGCGCGTGGGCAGCGTCCTGGAGGTGATCAAATCGATTTCCCAACAGACCAACCTGCTGGCCCTGAACGCGGCGATCGAAGCGGCGCGCGCAGGCGAGCAGGGCCGCGGTTTTGCAGTCGTGGCTGACGAGGTGCGTACCCTCGCCGGGCGAACCCAGGCGTCGGCGAACGAGATTCAGGAGATGATCTCGCAATTGCGTCAGGCCTCCACCGCGGCCGTCTCGACCATGCAAAGCGGTGCCACCCGCACCCGTGAGTCGGTGCAGCAAGCCGTCAGCGTCGCCGCCACACTGGGCACCACCGTGTTCAGCTTCGACGACATCGTCCAGCGCGCTCATCAGATTGCCGTCGCCGCCCAGGAGCAAAGCCATGTCACCCACGAAATCAACGAACTGGCGGTGCGCATCCACGCCTCCAGCGAACAAGGCGCCAGGGACGCCGGCACCTTGCGCGAACTGGGCAAAGGCATGCAGTCCATCTCCGGTCGTCTGGGGGCATTGAGCCGGGGTGGCAATCAGGCCTGAAGCACTTGGTGCGCTGCCCAGGCTGGGCGTGAGCACGACCAGACCTTCAGCGTCCGAAACGCCGTCTTCGTGAGCAAGCTCACTCCGACGTTGATGGTGTTTGCCCCGAATTTGATGGCGCCCACACCGGCCTCTTCCCGGCTAAAGCCGGTCCCACTAACAGCACCGCGTACACCCCGTGGGACCGGCTTTAGCCGGGAAGCTTTTGCTCCGCATTTGCTCCGCATTTGCTCCGCATTTGCTCTGCTGTTGCTCTGCTTCTGCTCTTCATCCGCAAAAATTCCAGACACCGCAAAACGCGACTTGGGTGCAGGCTGAACGCAGGTTTTGCGCAGTGGGTCGAGCCGCATGGATGCGGCGAGAGCGCCGTCAGGACATGGATGTCCGTTCGGCGCGGGCCCACGGAGCAAGACCGGAGTGAAGGAACCCCGACGAAGGAGGGGCCAAACCAGGAGCACAAGCCCTTGGTTACTTGGGGCTCTATCAAGTAACTCGCCGAAGGCGAAACCCGAGGCCGTTAGGCCGACGCCCTTGATCTTGATTCTGGTCCCGACCTGGCAAAACTCAAACAAGCACATATCAGCAATCCAGCATCTGAATCACCGACTACGCTCAACCTTCCCCCAAACCCCCTCTTGAGGATTGCGCCCCATGTCCACCCTGAACCTGAAAGACGGCACCGAACTCTTCTACAAAGACTGGGGCACCGGCCAGCCGATCGTCTTCTCACATGGCTGGCCGCTCGACGGCGACGCATGGGATGCGCAAATGCTCTTCCTCGGCCAGAAAGGCTACCGCGTCATCGCCCACGACCGCCGCGGCCACGGTCGCTCCGGCCAGACCTGGGAAGGCAACGACATGGACACCTATGCCGACGACCTCGCCGAACTGTTCGAAGCGCTGGACCTCAACGACGCCATCATGATCGGCCACTCCACCGGCGGCGGCGAAGTCGCCCGCTACATCGGCCGCCATGGCACTGCCCGCGTCGCCAAAGCCGTGCTGATTGGCGCCGTACCGCCGATCATGCTGAAAACCGCGGCCAACCCCGAAGGCCTGCCGATGGACGTCTTCGACGGCATCCGCGCCGGCTTCACCGCTGACCGCTCGCAATTCTTCAAAGACCTCGCCGTTCCGTTCTTCGGCTTCAACCGCGACGGTGCGAAAACCTCACAGGGCGCCATCGACTCGTTCTGGTCCATCGGCATGCTCGGCAGCGTCAAGGGCGAGTTCGACTGCATCAAGGCCTTCTCGGAAACCGACTTCACCGAAGACCTGAAAAAAATCGACGTGCCGACCCTGATCCTGCATGGCGACGACGACCAGATCGTGCCGATTGCCGCGTCTGGCTACAAGAGCCACGAGTTGGTCAAAGGCTCGACCCTGCACGTCGTCAAAGGCGGCTCCCACGGCATGTGCACCGTGCAGCATGAAGAGATCAACGAAATCCTGCTGGGCTTCATCCAGGGCTGACCCGCTTGTAAGGGCGTGTGCCGACGGTTTCGGTAACCGTCGGCACACCGATGCCTGGCCAACCAGGATGCCGGGCTGCAAACTCACGCGTGCTGGCGATACCCATCCGCAACACGCGTCGCTAGACTGACAACATCGTCCTGGCAGAGAGAGAGAGCACCGCCATGCCCACCGAACCCTATCTCCCCGAAACCCTGTCGCGCGCCGAACTGGATGCCATGCCCGGTTGCGTCGTGGTCGACTTCGGTACCAACGGGTGCGGGCACTGCACCGCGGCGCAGCCGTTGATCGAGAAGGTCGTCGCCGATTACCCGCAGGTGCGGCACATCAAGATCGAAGATGGCAGCGGTCGCAAATTGGGGCGTTCGTTCAAAGTGAAGCTGTGGCCGACGCTGGTGTTGATGCGTGACGGGCAGGAAGTGTTGAGATTGGTCAGGCCCACTCGGACAAGCGACCTTGAAGAAGCGTTTGAAACCCTGGTGCAGGAAGGCTAGGGCGCGACGGTTCAGCTGCGCCTGAGCGGGGGGAGCTTCAGGAAGCCCTCAGCCCCCGGTCATGTTCATGAAGCGCACCACTTGCACATCGTCGTTGAGCTCGAAGTTGTGCTTCCACGGCTTGAGCTGCATGGCGTTGACGATGGCGTTTTCCAGCTTCTCCGGTTGCCCGGGGTTGGCCCGCAGCACGGCTTTGAGATCCGCCGAGTGTTCGTTGCCCAGGCACAACAGCAGGCGACCCTCGACCGTGACGCGCACCCGATTGCAGGTTGCGCAGAAGTTGTGGCTGTGGGGCGAGATAAAGCCGATGCGGATATTCGGCGCCTCGGCCACCCGCCAGTAGCGCGACGGCCCGGAAGTCGACTCGGTGGAGTGCACCAGGGTGTAGCGCTCGGCGATACGCTCGCGCACCTGCTCACTGGAGAAGAACGACTCGGCGCGGCTGTGCTCGCTTATAACGCCCAGTGGCATTTCTTCGATGAAGGTGATGTCGACGCCGCGATCAATCGCGAACGCCACCAGGTCGTTGATCTCGTGATCGTTGCGCCCCTGCATCACCACGCAGTTCAGTTTGGTGCGCTGAAAGCCTGCCGCGTTGGCGGCGTCGATCCCGGCAATGACCTTGCTCAGGTCACCGGTGCGGGTCAGTTCCTTGAAACGTGCAGGGTCAAGGCTGTCCAGGCTGATGTTCAGGCGCTTGAGGCCGGCTTCGAACAATGGCACCGCGAGCTTGTCGAGTTGCGAGCCGTTGGTGGTCATGCACAGCTCGCGCAGGCCGGGCAGGGCGGCGATGCTGCGGCACAATCCGACGATACCGGAACGCACCAGCGGCTCACCGCCGGTGAGGCGAATCTTTTTGGTGCCCAGCGCAACGAAGCGCTCGGCCACTTGATGGATTTCTTCGAGAGAGAGGATCTGCTGACGCGGCAGGAAGGTCATTTCCTCGGCCATGCAATACACGCAGCGGAAATCACAGCGATCAGTGACCGACAGGCGGACGTAATCAACCTTGCGTGAATAGCTGTCCATCAGGACTCGATCTGACATTACTTCCTCTCGACAGCGTGTTGCGTGGCAGAAACAGCGCGCGAGCCATCTGCATAGACGGCCCGCGAGTACGGCGTTAAATCTTCCCGGCAGCCTGTGGTTCGATGACCGCCGCCTGGGCGCCGGTGGCCGAAGCCTGAATGGCTTTGGAATAGGACACGTAATACGCGAGCCCGACGAAAATTGCACCCCCCACGGCGTTGCCCAGGAACACCGCGACGAAGTTTTCGACGAAATCGGTCCAGCTCAGGGCATCGGCAAAAATCGCCGCCGGGATCACGAACATGTTGGCGACCACGTGCTGAAAGCCGATGGCGACGAAGGCCATGATCGGGAACCACATGCCAAGGATCTTGCCGGTGACGTCCTTGCTCGCATATGACAACCAGACCGCCAGACACACCAGCCAGTTGCAGCCAATGCCGGAAATAAAGGCCTGCGAAAAGTCAGCGCTGGCCTTGGCCTTGGCGATGGCCAGGGTCTTCGCCAGATACGCGCCTTCGGTCAGGCCCAGGACGTGACCAAAGAAATAAGCGACGAACAGCGCGCCGAGCAGGTTGGCCAACGTCACCAGCGCCCAGTTGCGGACCACTGCCGACAGGGGGATGCGCCCGGCGAACATGGCCGTTGGCAGACTCATCATGTTGCCGGTCAGCAACTCGCCACCGGCCAGAATGACCAGAATCAGGCCAATCGGGAATACGGCAGCGCCCAGCAGGTTCCCCAGCGAGGCCCATTGCGTCGGGATCATGGTGCTGACGTGGATGTCCAGCAAAAAGCCCAACGCGATGAACGCGCCGGCCAGAAAACCCAGCACCAGAATCGCCGGAGTGGCCATGTGAGACTTCTTCACGCCGGCTTCGATGGTGATCTCGGCGATCTGCTGGGGAGTATTGATGGACATAGGCTTCCGGGCTCGCACGCAATGAACGGCGTCGCGACTGTCTGAGCCAGCGACGCGGTAATGAAGGAGGGGTTCAAGCATCCAGTCTTGTTGCGCGAAGGTGTCAGCCGACACGGCGCCGATCGCCGATGAGCGCCCCGCTGCGACGTTAAACCGCAGGGCAGAAGGCGCCCAAAAGACCCGATCAATTAGTGAGCACGCTACCGATCGGGGTCTGTAGCGTCCAATCGCTTGTTCTGATGGCTTCATCGACACTGTCTATCACGCGGCTTTGGCGACTGAGCGGATGAGATTTTGAAACCCAGTCAGTCCGCCCGGTCGGTCTTTTCAGCTTCTGCGTCACCGGCAATGCTGCGCTCGTACCACTCCAACAGCGGCTGAATGCTGATGCCGTGTACCAGAATACTCAGCGCCACCACCGAGAGCGTCAGACTGATGGTGGTGTGTACCGCTTCGGCCGGCAAGCCGTGGGTGAGCGCGTAGCACAGGTAATACAGGGTGCCGATGCCGCGAATGCCGAACCAGCCGACCAGTGCCTTCTGCGGCCGGGTCAGCAGGCGTCCGCTGATCATCAGCCACACGCTCAGCGGTCTGATGATGCAGAACAATGCCAGACCCAACCCGACAGCGCGCCAGTCCCAGTAGGTAGCGAGCGCGGCGCCCAGCAGCGTGATCAGCAACACTTCCATGGCGCGCTCGACCAGGCTGCCGAAGACCATCATATCGCCCATCATTACCCCGGCCGCCAGCTGGCTGTCCGACAGCGATTCGCGATCGCCCATGATGGCCGACTCAGGATCGCTGTGGGTGTGGCCCAGTACAGGAATGGCCACATGCTCGGCCGGGACCTCTGACTGCGTGGTCTTGACCTCGGCATGGCGCAAGCCGATGCCGGCCGCGAACACCGCCAGAAACCCGTAGGCGCCAAGGCCTTCGGCGGTCACGTAGGCGATGGCGATCAGCGCGAGGGCAAGAAAGTCATTAGGCGACTGGGTACTGTCGGCGTTCTTGATGCGCAGGTAGATCATCAAGTGGCCGACGCCGCGGCCGAGTCCATAGCCGAGCAGCAATCCGAGCGGCACGCCCCAGATGATGTTCTTCAGCAGCCAGGCCTGGGTCCAGTTGAAATCCGAGAAGCCATGGGTGATGAACATCAAGGCGAAGATCACGAACGGAAACGCCGTGCCATCGTTGAGCCCGGCCTCGCCGGACAGGCCGAAGCGCACCCGGTCCAGATCCTGGGCGCTGTTGACCTGTACCAGCCCTGCCAGCACCGGGTCGGTGGGCGAAAGCATTGCGCCGAGTAACAGCGAGATCGGCCATGACAGCTCAAGCCAGTAGTGCGCGACCAGACTGACGCCGGCAATGGTCGCCAGCATCACCGGCCCGGCCAGCAGATACGCCGAATACCAGGCGCCCCGGTGCAGCGGCAGGCGCAGCTTGATGCCGGTGTTGAACAAAGAAAACAGAACGGCGATTTCAGTCAGCCGCTCAAGCCAGTGGCGCGCGTCGCGCACATCCAGCTGCGCGATGTCCAGGCCCCACGGGCCAATCGCCGCGCCAAACGCCAGACACACCGCCGAGGTGGTCACCGGCAGCCAGCGCAGGTAGGAAGAAGTCAGTGCCAGCAGCATCAGCAGGACACCGAAGACGGTCATGCAAAGAATGAAACTCATCCGGATTCGTCATCAGTCAATGGGCGGGAATGACTGTGTGACTGTACGAGGCGGTGATAGTTGGAACGGATGTGGGATTGAGCCCGTCAGCGGCGCTCAGGATTCCCGGCTTAAGGCCCTACGGACTTATCGGCGTACCGGCTTACAGGCTTACAGGCTTACAGGCTACCGGCTTATAGGTTACAGCGTTGCGGAACGACGCGAACCATTGTGGGACCGGCTTCAGCCGGGAAGAGGCCCTTGAGTACGCTACGCATCTGCGGCGTGGCACCCGACGCCTTCCCGGCTGAAGCCGGTCCCACTAAGGTTGCAGTACCTGCGCGACAGCGCGGGGTCTGAACAACCGATCGTGCGGGGCACGCATGTGCTTGCGATCGTCCCCACGCTCTGCGTGGGCACGCATTTGTTGACGCTCTGCGTCAGAGCGATTGACGCGGAGCGTCCCGGGCGGCATTCCCACGCGGAGCGTGGGAATGATCAACCAGCGACGCGAACCAGTGTGGGACCGGCTTCAGCCGGGAAGAGGCCGTTGGGGACGATCAGCACACCACTGACCGCTGCGCAAGCCGGGTTCCGAGCAAACCGCCCGTCCTACCGCTCGATGGTGCGGCTCCAGCGCGCGTTCCACTCCGGCCGGACCTGGTTAACCTGGTCCCAGTCAATGGTCACGGCGGTTTCTAGGTACTTGTTCATCGCCTCAACCTGACCACGGGTCTTGTCGGTGGTCGGGGTCTTCGGGTTGGACGGGATCTGGTCGCCCATTTCCAGCGCCGGCGCCTGGGCTTCCGGGGTCAGGAGAAAGGCCGCCAGTTTCTGCGCCAGTTCAGGCTGATCGTTGTTGGCAATCGTGCATTCGGCGACGTTGAGCACCACGGCGCCTTCCTTCGGCGGCGCGTACTCCACCGGCACGCCTTTGAGTTTGAGCGCCGTGACCTGGGTCGGCGTCAGGGGGAACAAGGCCGCTTCGCCGGTCTGCACCATTTCAGAAATCTTCGCCGAGCTGGCAATGTACTCAAGCACGTTGGGCCCGACCGTCTTCGGCCACGCCTTGAAACCCGGATCGACATTGGTCTCGTCGCCGCCCTGCAGCCGGTTAAACATCAGGAATCCGTGCAGCCCGAATGTCGAGGAGGCGAGTGACTGGAACACCAGCTTCTCCTTATAGCGCTTGTCTGCCATATCGGCCCAGGACGTCGGCGCGCTCCAGCCGTTTTCCTTGAACATCTTGCTGTTGTAAGCCAACCCGGTGACGCCAAGGCTCACCGCCACTGCTTCTTCCTTGATCTTGCCCTTGGCCGGAATGTCCGCCAGCGCCGCGCTCGGGTTCAGCTTGCCGCACAGGCCCATGGAAATCGCCCGGTACATGATGCCATCGTCGAGAAACATCACGTGCATCTGAGGGTTGTCCTTGCTGGCCTGGGCCTTGGCGAGGATGTCCGAAGACGTGCCGGGCACGATGACCACCTTGACGTTGTTGGCTTTCTCGAACGCTGGCAACACATGGTCGGCATACAGACGTTCCATGGTGCCGCCGTTCATGCCCAGATACAGGGTCGGCTCGGCCTGGGCCGGCAGAGACCCGAGCAGCAGGGCGAGCGGCAGGCAGGACGCGCCGGTCAGGGCAAAACGTTTCATCTGGATCATGGGTTCGACCTTCCTCTGAGCAATGGAATGACGTTGTCCGTGCCGGAACGCACGGCGGTGGCGGGCAGTTGAAGTTGCGGTTGCGGCTGAGGTTGTGATTGAAAACGCTGAATCGAAAACGCGGTCAGGTCGATGCTCGACGCCCCGGTGCAGACTGTTTGCGCCAATGCTTCCCCCGCCGCCGGCCCGATCTGGAAACCCGATCCGGCGAAGCCAAAGCCATGCAACAGCCCCGGCTGGGTAGAACTGGCACCCAGCACCGGTTCGCGGTCAGGCAAATAGCCTTCGGTGCCGCTCCAGGTACGGATGGCCTGCGCACCGGCCAGCGGCGGGTATAACTCCGCGGCGTTGCGCAGGATCTCAAGAATGGCCGCCTGACCGGGACGCGCCGTGGCGGGGTCCAGCGCAAATCCCTGGCCACCGCCCAATACGCAATTGCCTCGGGCCACTTGGCGCGCATAGATCCCGCCGCCTTCGACGCCGGTGCTGACGTCCATGAACATCGGCAGCGGCTCGGTCACCAGCATCGCCGGATGCCCCGCGCGCATGGGCACCGGCTCGCCGAACTGTTGAGCCAGCTGCGCGGCCCAGGCGCCGGCGCAGTTCAGCAGCCACGGCGCACGAAAGCGTTGAGTGTTGTCCGTCTGCACCACAAAAGCCTGGCCATCGTGGCTGACCTGATTGACGTGCGCCTGCTCGAAAGTCTGCGCACCGGCGCGGCGCGCGGCAAACGCGAAAGCGGGCGAGACCAGGCGAGGGTTGGCATGACCGTCATCGGCGCACAGAGACGCACCGACTGCCACATCCCCCGCCCAGGGAAAGCGCGCGCGCAACTGGCGGTGGTCAAGCAACTGCAAATCCAGGCCAAACCCGCGAGTGGCCTGTTCATAAGCAGCCAGCGAGGCCATGTCCTTGTCACTGCGCGCCAGCTTGAGGTGGCCGGAGCGCACGTATTCGCCATCGGTGCCAATAAAAGCGCGCAAGTCGCCCCAGATTTCGTGGGCGCGCTGGGACAACGGCAGTTGCGACAGCGGACGGCCCTGACGGCGCACGCCGCCATAATTGACGCCGCTGGAATGCGAACCGAAAAAGTCACGCTCCAGCAGTGCCACGCGTTTTCCCCTCAGGGCCAGGAACAGCGCAGCCGAGGCACCGACAATGCCCCCGCCGATGACAACTGCATCCACTTCTGTCGGCTGGCTCATTGTTCGGCCTCCACACCAAACGGGATTGGCTTGATCGGCGCCTGCCCCCGCAGCCGACCCACGCTGGCGATATCGCGGCCGGACGCGTGCGCAACGATCTCTGTCGCGGCCAATCCGCACATGCGACCCTGGCAGCGGCCCATGCCGACGCGGCACATGGCCTTGACCCGGTTGATCTCCCAGTGACCTTCGGCCACGGTCTGGCGGATGTCGCCGGCACTGACTTCTTCGCAGCGGCACACCATGAGGGTGTCTGGCGCCTTGGCGGCCCAGTCTTCGGGGAATGGAAAGGCAGTTTCCAAGCCCTGGCGAAAGCGCTGAATCGCCTCCAGTTGTCTCTGCAATTCAACGCTGCGGGCCCGGTCGATGCGCTGGCCGATATCACTGAGCAGGGTCAGAGCCGCCAGTTCACCGGCCAGTTCAGCGGCGTCCGCGCCCATGATCCCGGCGCCATCACCGGCCAGATAAACCCCTTCGACACTGCTGCGGCCAGCCCCGTCGCGGCTCGGCAGCCAGGCGCGGTTCAACCCGCTCCAGGTGAATTCACAGCCCAGCAGGTCGGCCAGTTGTGTTTCGCTGCGCAGGGCGTGGGCGAACGCCACGGCGTCGCAGGCGAGGCTTTTGCGCTGGCCGCCTTGTTGCCAAGTGACGCCGCTAACTCGACGTTGCCCCTCGACCTCCTGTAAATGCGCGCCTTGATGCACCGCAATGCCGTGGGCGGTCAGCCAGCTTCGATAGTAAATACCCTTGGCAAGCGTCGCGGGTTGCCCAAGCAGCGCGGGCAGGGCGCGGGTCTGCGCGGAGAAGGGCGAACTGTCGAGCACCGCAGCCACGCTCGCGCCGGCCTTGGCGTACTGATACGCCACCAGATACAGAAGCGGTCCGCTGCCAGCGAGCACCACCCGCTGGCCGATCGAACAACCCTGAAATTTCAGGGCGATTTGCGCCGCACCGAGGCTGTAGACCCCCGGCAACGTCCAGCCGGGCACTGGCAGAATACGGTCGGTGGCGCCGGTGGCAACCAGCAGGTGTTTGAAGGGGATTTGCCCGGCGCGGCCATTGCACAACGTATCGAGCACACGCGCTTCGGCGTTCCACACCAGGGTTTCGGGGCGGTAGTCGATGTCGGCCCGCAACTGGTCCAGGGTGGCGTGGACGGCCCGGGCCTTGGCGGCCTCGAAGCCATACAACGCCTTGGCCGAACGTTTGAAGTTCTCTGGTTGGCGGCGATAGATTTGCCCGCCGCCGCGCAGGCCTTCATCCACCAGGCACGGGCGCAGACCGTGAGCCAAGAGGGTTTGTGCCGCGCGAATCCCGGCGGGGCCAGCGCCGACGATGACGGTGGTCGCAGCGTGCGGGATTGGCGTGTTCATAAGCGCCGTCCCGGCTCGCGGTTCACGCACACATCGGCTTCCAGCAGCGTCGAGCAGGCACGCACCCGGCGGCCGTCACCCAGTTTGACCCAGCAGTCCTGGCAGGCACCCATCAGGCAAAACCCGGCACGGGGCTCGCCACTGAAGTCGCTGCCGCGCAGCGAATCCTCAGCCGTCAACACGGCCGTGAGCAGCGTATCGCCCAGCAAGCCACTGGCCGGTTGCCCGTCGAGGGTGAAACCCAGCGCAGGGCGATCACGCTCCGCCAGTCGTCTCAATAAAGCCATGGCGCGCGCTCCGTGGGGCAAATGCAGGTCAGCAGAAGTCTCATCAATGCCTCCCGACCAGGACCCGATCCAGCCCGTAGACCCGGTCGAGGATGATCATGGTGGCCGCGGTCAAGGCGATGACCAGTGCGGACACCGCCGCCATCATCGGGTCGATGGATTCGGTGGCATAGACGTACATGCGCACCGGCAGGGTCTGGGTGGAGGGCGAGGTGACGAAGATCGACAGCGTGACTTCGTCGAAGCTGTTGATGAACGCCAGCAGCCAGCCTCCGGCAACCCCCGGGAGGATCATGGGCAGGGTGATCAGGCGGAACAGCGTGAAACGGCTGGCACCCAGGGACTCGGCGGCCTGCTCGGCGCTGCGGTCCATGCCGATGGACGCCGCAATCACCAGCCGCAGCACGTAGGGCGTGATGACCACGACGTGGGCAAACATCAGCCAGACGAAACTGCCGTTCACCCCCATCAGCGCAAACAGACGCAGCATGGCCACGCCCAGCACCAGGTGAGGAATGATGATGGGCGAGAGGAACAGACCGTTGAGGAAGTCGCGACCCGGGAAGCGATAACGGGTGATCGCCAACGCCGCCGGCACCGCGATCAACGTCGCCAACGTGGCGGCGACCACCGCCAGAATCAGGCTGTTGTAAAAGGATTGAATGAAGTCGGCGCGTTCGAACACCGCCCTGAACCAGCGCAGGGAAAACCCGTGCCACGGCAAGCTGAGGGTGTTCTCCGGGGTGAACGCCACCAGACACACCACCACCAGCGGCGCCAGCATGAACACCACCACCAGGGCATGAAACGACAGGGCCAGAGGACCGTTCTTGGACATCGCTCATTCCCCCAAAGATTTTTTATAGCGGCCTTCGACCAGCCGGTTCCACGACAGCATCACCAGCAGGTTGACCAGCAGCAGCGCCACCGCAATCGCCGCGCCCATGGGCCAGTTCAACTCGGAGAGGTATTGGTCGTAGACCACCGTGGCGACCATTTTCAGCCGACGACCGCCGAGCAGGCCGGGGATCGCGAACGAGCTGGCCGACAAACCGAACACGATCAACGTCCCCGACAGCACGCCCGGCATCACTTGCGGGAGCACCACCATGCGCATCACTTTCGCCTGCGTGGCCCCGAGGGACAGCGCGGCCTGCTCGGCAGAGGCGTCGAGCTTTTGCAGCGAGGTCCACACCGGAATGATCATGAATGGCAGCATCACGTGGACCAGCGCCAGGATCACTGCGAACGGCGTGTAGAGCATCTTGATCGGGCGCCCGCCGAGGGCCTGGATCGCCTGATTGATCAAGCCGTCGGCGCCCAGCAGCAGACTCCAGCCAAACGCCCGCACCACCACGGAAATCAGCAGCGGCGTGAGAATCAGGATCAGGAAAATCGAACGCCACGGCGTGCCCATGCGACTGAGGATGTAGGCCTCGGGCACGCCGATCACCACGCACAGCAGCGTCACCAATGCGCTGATCCAGAAGGTCCGCAGGAAGATCTCGTAGAAATACGAATCGGTGACCAGATTCAGGTACTGCGCCAGCGTCCACTCGCCGCCCTTGACCCCGACTTCGTAGTCAAACACGTTGAACGACAGCACCAGCGTCAGCAGCAACGGCAGCACCAGCAGCCCTAGAAACAGCGCCAGCGCCGGGGCTGACAGCAGGTAACCGCGCCCGGTGTCGCGCAGCACGCTCATGCCGGCACCTCATCGACGCTGAGCACGCGCAGCAGCTCGGACGGCCAGTCCAGACCCACGGGGAAGCCTTCGTTCATGGGCGCGTCGCCGTCGTTGCGGCGCACCACGGTGATGTCACCAATGGCGGTTTCGATCCGGTACAGCCACTGGCTGCCGAGGAAGTAACGCGTGACGATGGTGCCTTGCAACCGGCCGCTGCCTGCGGGCACCAGATCAATCTTCTCCGGGCGCAGGCTCAGCACCAGTTCGCCATCGCCTGAGGCATGCCGGACCTGGGCCGCGCCGCTGGCATCACGGTCACCGCGCAGCAGATTGGCTTTCCCGACGAAGCCTGAAATGAAACGGGTGCGCGGGTGTTCGTAGAGCTTGTAGGGCTCGTCGATCTGGGTGATGCGCCCGGCCTGCATGACCACCACGCGATCGCTGATCGACAGGGCTTCGGCCTGATCGTGTGTGACCATCAGTGTGGTGATGCCGACTTCGCGCTGGATGCGGCGGATTTCGAACTGCATTTCTTCGCGCAGATTGGCGTCGAGGTTGGACAGGGGCTCATCGAGCAGCAGCACGGGCGGCTCGATGACCAGGGCGCGGGCCAGGGCGACTCGCTGCCGCTGGCCGCCGGACAACTCGCGCGGATAACGCTCGGCATGCGGAGTCAGGCGCACCAGGTCCAGCACGCGGGTGACGCGGCGCTCGATGTCGGCAGAGGAGACCTTGCGCATCTTCAGGCCGAAGGCAACGTTGTCACGCACGCTCATGTGCGGGAACAGCGCGTAGGACTGAAACACCACGCCCAGGCCGCGGCTGGCGGGCTTGGCGTGAGTGATGTCGCGGCCATCCAGCAGGATGCGGCCGGCGCTGACATCGACGAAGCCCGCGATCATTTGCAGAGTGGTGGTTTTGCCGCAGCCGGAGGGGCCGAGCAGGGAGACGAATTCGCCTTGCTCCACCGAGAGGTCAGTGGCAACGACTGCATCGACGGCGCCGTAGCGTTTGCACAGCGCCTGAAGTTGAAGAAAAGCCATGGCTGCGTTCCACCTTTTTTCGTGCATGCCGATGGCATGCGTTTTTTATGGGCAGATGCGAAGAGAAGTGCTGCGTGTGGCCGTGGACGCTGGCGCTCGATCGGAGTCGGCTGCCGCTGTTATTCAAATCGCCCTGTGGACTGATCCTAGGCCCAAGACTAGGATGCGCTCAACGAGCAATTTCATTGAGCGAGTAGTTTTTTCGGATTCATCCGCTGACTGAAATGGAATAGGAATAAGCATCGTATGAATTCCACTGAGCGGAACGACAACGCCAAAGAAACGGGAGTGGGCGCAGTCTCGCGCCTGTTTGCAGTGCTTCGGGCGCTGGGTGAGTGCCCCGACGGGAGTGAGCGCGTGACGCAACTGGCGCAGCAGGTCGGGCTGTCGCAGCCGACCACTCACCGATTGCTGCGCAGCCTGATGGAAGAGGGCATGGTCGAGCAGGACGTGCGCAGCAAGCGCTATCGCCTGAGCCTGGAGTTCTTCGCTCTGGCCGCGCGCGCCGGGCAGTCCGGTAACTTGCGCGATGTGGTGCGGCCCAGCTTGCTGCGCCTGTCGGCCTCGCTTGGAGACTCGCTGTTTCTGCTGGCCCGCAGCGGTTTTGATGCCGTGTGCCTGGACCGCAGCGAAGGGCCATACCCGATTCGCACCTTCACCGGCGATATCGGCGGCCGCGTGGCGTTGGGGGTGGGGCAGGGTAGCCTGGCGATTCTGGCGTTTCTGCCGGAGGAGGAGCGCGAAACCGTGATCCGCTACAACCTGCCGCGCCTGCGCGACTTTCACCTGTACGACGAGGTGATGCTGCGCTCGGAAATCGACACCGTTCGCCGCAGCGGTTATGCCGCGCGCAACACCGGCGTGCTCGAAGGCATGGCCGGTCTGGCGGTGCCGATCCTTGACCGCGACGGCCGGGCAGTCGCCGCCCTGAGCGTCGCGACCATCAGCGACCGTCTCAATGGCGACCGCATGCCCACCGTCGTGGAGATGCTCAAGCGCGAAGCTGCCACCATCAGCCAGAAAATCAACCCGTTCGATCCGGTACTGCGACGACCCTCCCGAGTGTTCGGACAGCGCGAGTGACTTGACACTGCCAAAAATAGGGTTCTGCAAAGCCGCTGGGGCGTGCCGACAAAGCGTTGACGTGGCTGAATGACGTCACGTTGACGCTTTCCGGCCGTCCGTCGGTTGCAATTGGCCATTATTCAAGAAGCCCCTCGCGGTGTCGAATCAGTTTATGCAGGCGCCTCGCTTTCGGAACGCTCCGAGACGACGGCACAGGGACGTGACCAGCCTTCACTAAAACTCCGGTGATCCCGGAGCAGGTTGCCCTCCCTTTTGAGATGTCCCGTATGTCGAAATCCCTCAGATTGCAGATCCTTGCGCTGCTCACCGGCAGCCTTGTGCTGGTCGTGCTCATCGCCCTTGCCTGTTTCCAGTTCCTGTCGAGCAACGTGCACGCCTACCGCGGCTTGCTCGAAGGCCCGCTGCAGGCGTCGCAACTGGTCGATCAGGCCAACCTGCAATTCAAGGTGCAAGTGCAGGAATGGAAAAACGTGCTGTTGCGCGGCAAGCAGCCCGCCGACCGCGATAAATTCTGGTCGCAGTTTGAAGATCAGGAGCGTCAGGTTCAGGACACCCTCGGTCGTTTGAGCGCCATGAATGGCCTGGATACGGCGACTAAAGCCCAGGTCGACACGCTGCGTAACGAGCACCGCACCCTCGGCGGCGCGTACCGAAAGGGCCGTGACGCGTACATCGCCTCGGGTGGCGATCCGGTCGCCGGCGACCTGGCGGTGAAGGGCGTTGACCGCGCCGCCAGTGAACAGATGAACGGGTTGGTTGAGGGCCTGCGCAAGCAGAGCGACGCTCAATCGAAGGTCATCAGCAGCACGGCCGATCAGACCATCCTCGTCGGCACGCTGGTGATGCTGGCGTCGGCGTTTCTGGTGGGCGTGCTGACGCTGTGGATGGTCAACCGCAACATCGTCGGACCGATCACCATGCTGATCGAGTACGTGGCGCAACTGAGCCAGGGACGCTTCAGTGAACGCGTCAACGTCACCCGTCAGGACGAGCTGGGGCGACTCGCCATTGCAGCCAATACGCTGCGCGATTTCCTCGCCGACACCTTCACCCGTCTCAAGCGCAGCACCACCGATCTGGACAGTGCCGGTGGCGAGCTGAAAGCCATTGCCGCGCTGATGGCTCAGGGCACCCACGAACAGTTCGAACGCACTGATCAAGTGGCGACGGCGATGACCGAAATGTCCGCTACCGCCCAGGAAGTTGCTCGCCATGCGGCCCAGGCTGCTCAGGCCGCCGACGAAGCGGACCGCAGCTCGCAGGACGGCAGCAAGGTCATGGGCGCGACGATCACCGCGATCACCCAGATGCGCACGGAGATCAGCAACACGGCCGACGTGATTCGTCGTCTCGAAGCGGACAGCGGCCGCATCGGCAAGGTCCTGGAAGTGATTCGCGGCATCGCCGAGCAGACCAACCTGCTGGCGCTGAACGCCGCGATCGAGGCCGCACGGGCGGGTGATGCAGGCCGTGGCTTTGCCGTGGTCGCCGACGAAGTACGCACGCTGGCGCAACGCACCGCGGCCTCCACTGCAGAGATCAATCAGATCATCAATTCGGTGCAAACCGGCGCGGTGGACGCTGCCCAGGCCATCGAGAGCGGCCAGGCGCGAAGCCAGGAAAGCGTCGATCAAGTCGCACTGGCAGGTGCCTCACTGCAGCGCATCACTTCGTCCGTCGAAGCGATCCGCGACATGAACCGCCAGATCGCCACCGCGGCGGAGGAGCAGACGTCGGTCGCCGAAGACATCTCCCGCAACCTCACGGAAATCACCGCCATCGCCACCACCAACCAGAGCAACGTCCAGCGCACGCAAACCGCCAGCCAGGATCTGCATGTGCTGTCGGTGGGGCTTAATGATGTGATCTCGCGGTTGAGCGCGTAAGCGTAACGCTTCTGATAATGATCGTTCCCACGCGGCGCGGGTACGATCGGTATCTCTCTGCCGGAACGCCGTTGCTGTAGGAGCGCGCTTGCCCGCGAATGGCTCGTACGGCCGACACAGCTCTGGGGGATGTTCTATTTTTCGCGGGCAAGCGCGCTCCTACAACTGACCGCATTCCCAGTCATACGGTCTCTGCCGGAACGCTGCCAGTTCAGAGCGGTTTTTATTGGGAGGGGATTTCATTCGATGGAAGTTGGTGTGCCTGGCTGCTTCAGCCTGATTCGCAGGCTGGCACAGATCCCGAACGCGGCACAAAACCTGTAGGAGCCGGCTTGCTGGCGAACCCGGTCAACCAGCGATATAGACGTCGACTGACACGACGGGTTCGCCAGCAAGCCGGCTCCTACGGAATGGAATTTCATCCGACTAACGGGGAGGTGCTCGCGAATGGCCCGTACAGCCGACACAGCTCTGGGGGATGTTCCATTTTCGCGGGCAAGCGCGCTCCTAGAATAGATCGCGTTTCTTCAATTGCACGGTCTCTGGCGGAACGCTGCCGGTGTAGGAGCGGGTCTTATCAGGAGGGGATTTCATTCGATTGACGGTGGTGTGCCTGGCTGCTTCAGCCTGATTCGCAGGCTGGCACAGATCCCGAACGCGGCACAAAACCTGTAGGAGCCGGCTTGCTGGCGAACCCGGTCAACCAGCGATAAAGATGTCGACTGACACGACGGGTTCGCCAGCAAGCCGGCTCCTACAAAATGGGATTTCATCCGACTAACGGGGAGGTGCTCGCGAATGGCGCGTACAGTCGACCCAGTTCTGGGGGATGTTCTATTTTTCGCGGGCAAGCGCGCTCCTGGAACTGACCGCATTCCCGGTCCCACGGTCTCTCTGCCGGAATGCTGCGCTTTCTACAACCGACCGCATTATTCAGCGATCCTGGTTGTGCCACCCAGCGTCACGGGCTCACTGCTGTCGAAACACCAACGCCTTGAGGCCGCCCTCCGGGTCAATGTCGGCGAACTCCGGCGGATTTTCCAGCCGCTCGACAAACCGCAAACCCGGCGCCTCGCGGGTCACGCCTTCGATGAGGAAGTCCGCGCCCAGCGCCGGGTCGTTCATGCATGCCAACACCGTGCCCTGGGCCGTCAATAACTCCGGCAACTTGCGCAGCACGCGCTGGTAATCCTTGGTCAGCAGAAAACTGCCTTTCTGAAACGAGGGAGGATCGATGATCACCAGGTCATAGGGCCCGGTGCTTTTCACCTTGCCCCAGGATTTGAACAGTTCGTGCCCAAGAAACGCGACTTTGCTCAAGTCGTGGCCATTCAACCTATGGTTATCCCGACCGCGACTCAGTGCCGCGCGGGACATGTCCAGATTGACCACAAAATCCGCACCACCCTCAATCGCCGCAACCGAAAACCCGCAGGTATAGGCGAAGAGGTTCAACACCCGTTTGCCAGCGGCGTTGGCGCGCACCCAATCGCGGCCGTAGCGCATGTCGAGGAACAGCCCGGTGTTCTGCTTCTTGCCAAAATCCACGAGGTAGCGCAGACCGCCTTCGGTCAGCGTCCACTCGTCCTGCACCTCGCCAAGCAGCGCTTCGGTGTGGCTGTCGGGCAGATAGCGATGCTGCAACAGCAGCGTATGCGCGCCGGACTTCTGCCAGACGGACGATTCGATCAAGGTGCGCAAACGCCGCTTGAGCGCCGCGAGTGCTTCATCCTCGGGCGCCTTGAACAGCGACACGAGTACCACGCCTTGCATCCAGTCGACGGTCAGCTGCTCCAGCCCCGGCCAGCGACGACCGCGGCCGTGGAACAGGCGGCGGGTTTCGGCAGGCGGGGTAGCAAGCGCGTTAAGAAGGAGGGTGTCAAGCAGGTCAAGCGCTTCAGCATTCATCGGGCGGTGGCGGGTCGGCAGCGGGAAAGGGCGGCATTCTAAACGCAATTACCCGCAGAGCCACCGCCCAAATCCCCCCGCGCTGCAAAAGCCTCAGGCCAGCACAGCCCTCAGGTCGCCGTCGCGCCCTGGGGTTGCACGTCCGCCACGTGTTCGCTGGTTTCCGGCACGGCCAGCCACAGCAGCACGAAGGCCACGGCGGCAATCGCCGCCAGGGTCAAAAACGCCGCGCTGTAGCCTGCTTCACGCACGACAAGACCGGCCAACCCGTTGCTCAGCGCCGCGCCCAGCCCGAACACTGTCGAAATGGCGCCCAGGCTGACGTTGAAACGCCCGGTGCCGCGGGTCAGGTCCTTGACCACCAGCGGCATCAAGGCGCCAAACGCGCCCGCGCCGATGCCGTCGAGCAATTGCACAGCCACCAGCCAATACGGGTCATCGGACAGCACATAGAGCACGCCGCGCAACGGCAGAAAGATGAACCCGGCCAGCAACAGTGGTTTGCGCCCCCACACATCGGCCTTTGCGCCCACCAGCCAGGCCACGGGCACCATGACCAACTGCGCCGCGACGATACAGGCCGAGGTGAGCGGGGTGGCCAGATTGACATCGATCTGTGAAAGCTTCTGACTCACCAGCGGCAGCATCGCCGCGTTCGCCAGGTGAAACAGCCCGCAGCAAATGGCGAACACCAGCAGTGGCCGATTATGCAGCAGCGTCGACCAGCCGCTCGGTTGGTCGTGGCCATTGGCATGGCTGGGGTCGAAACCGCGTGCCACGTCGTGATCGATGGCGGACGCATCGACAAACGCCACCGCGACGATGCTCGCCAGCGCCATAAAGGCCATCAGGTAGAACACCGCGATCGGCCCGTAGAGCCAGGAGAAAATCCCCGCCAGCAGGGCTGCGCAGGCATTGCCCGCATGATTCCAGGTCTCGTTGCGCCCGGTTCGGCGAGTGAACGCCTTGGGTCCGGTGATGCCCAGGGAAATGGCAGCAATGGCCGGAGCAAACACGGAACCGGCGATGGCACTGATGCTCTGGGTGATCGCTACCCAGGTGAACGAGTGAATGAACGGCAGCACCAGACAACCCGCGGTCACGGCCAACGCGGCCACGATGACCACGAGCCGCTTGCTGAGGGTGCGGTCAATCAGCGCACCCGCCGGGGTCTGTGTGACCAGCGCGGCAATGCCGGCGAGCGTCATGACCAGCCCGATGCTGGCCGGATCCCACTTGTGTACCGCCAGCAAATAGATCGCCAGGTACGGGCCCAGGCCGTCACGCACATCCGCCAGGAAGAAGTTCAGGCCGTCCAGAGAACGGTTATTGCGCACATCGGACGGATTGCTCAAGGTCGGCATCACTCTGTTCGCGCTACAAGCGAAACGGCTGCAGCATGGACAAATGACCCGCCGTCCCTGGGTTGGTTCGCGAGACTGTTGCGGCTTGCGTAAGGGACTTTCTTGTCAGGGTGTTTGAATCGCGACCGGTGCAGGCATAAGCTTCCCGCCATTGAAACGGCCGGACGTGTCAGGTCCGGCTGTCTACCGAACATTTTTAGCTCAGGAACCGCCATGTCCAGTCTGTTTCCCGCTGCCCGTCCACGCCGTCTGCGCAGTAACGAAAACTTCCGTTCGCTGTTTCAGGAGAGCGAATTCACCCTCAATGATCTGGTGTTGCCGATCTTCGTCGAAGAAGAGATCGACGAGTTCGTGCCCATCAAAAGCATGCCCGGCGTGCAGCGTATTCCCGAATCCAGGCTGGCTCAGGAAGTCGAGCGCTATGCCCGCGCCGGCATCAAGTCAGTCATGACGTTTGGTGTGTCTCATCACCTGGACGCCACCGGGAGTGACACCTGGCAGGAAAACGGCCTGGTCTCGCGGATCTCGCGGACCATCAAGTCCGCCGTGCCGGAAATGATCGTGATGTCCGACACGTGCTTCTGTGAATACACCGATCATGGCCACTGCGGCGTGATGCACGGTGGCCACGTCGATAATGACGCGACCATCGAGAACCTCGGCAAGCAAGCCGTGATGGCGGCCCGTGCCGGTGCGGACGTGATCGCGCCGTCAGCGGCCATGGACGGTCAGGTCAAGGCGATTCGTGCGGCCCTCGACGCGGCCGGCTTCACCCAGACGCCGATCATGGCGTACTCGACCAAGTTTGCTTCCGCGCTCTATGGCCCGTTCCGCGAAGCGGGCGGCTCGGCGCTCAAGGGCGACCGCAAGAGCTATCAGATGAACCCGATGAACCGCCGCGAAGCCTTGCGCGAGTCCCTGCTCGACGAGGCCGAAGGTGCCGACGCGCTGATGGTCAAGCCGGCAGGCGCGTACCTGGACATCATCCGCGACATCCGTGAAGCCTCAAACCTGCCGCTGGCCGCGTACCAGGTGAGCGGTGAATACGCGATGATCAAATTCGGTGCCCAGGCCGGCGCCATCGATGAACACCGCGTCGTGCGCGAAACCCTCGGCGCGATCAAGCGGGCGGGCGCGGACCTGATCTTCACCTACTTCGCGATGGACCTGGCGTTGAGCGGTATTTAAGGTCTTTTGACTGGCAAACGCGGTGGGTCATCCACGGTGTCGCTCACTCACCGCGTCCACCTGTAGGACCCGGCTTGCTGGCGAACGCGGTGGCTCATCCACCACCGATATCGCTACCGACCGCGTTCATCTGTAGGACCCGGCTTGCTGGCGAACGCGGAGGCTCATCCACCACCGATATCCCTGACTGACCGCGTTCATCTGTAGGACCCGGCTTGCTGGCGAACGCGGTGGGTCATTCACCGCCGATGTCGCTGAATCACCGCGTTCAACTGTAGGAGCCGGCTTGCTGGCGAATGCGGTAGGTCAGCGCCGACGTTATCCACCGACGGATCTGTTCGCCAGCAACCCGGCTCCTACGGACCTGTGTGTGGCCAGAGATCTGTTTCGGTCAAGGCCTCAGACATCCCGACGTCGTGGTCACGCCGCGCTTTTATTCCCCACGTTCGCCTGCACATGCGCGGCCTGCCACGCATCCAATCCGCCGATCAGCGCTTTGCCCCGGGTAAGGCCGTGGGCGTGGAGTTTTTCTGCCAGCAATGCTGCCGACAACTCGTTAGGGCAGGCGCAATAAAAAACCATCTCGACATCACCCAGACGCTCCACCCACGGCGCGATCGGCTCCTCAAGGCTGATCGACACCGCACCCGGAATCCCTTCGATAACCGCTGCATGAAAACTCGGTCGCACATCAATAATCACTGGGGCATCGTCGCTGTCGCGCAACGCCAGCAGTTCCGGGACCGTAATGCGAGGAATCCGCGCCGTGCGGGCCCTGAGCTGACGGCGCTTGGCATACTTCCAGGCGATGAACAGCCCCAACACCCCCAGCACGCTGACAATGGCGATCGGAATGTAGCCGCTCAGCCAGTCCAACATTGGAATCAAGGCGTCGCTGAACAGCATCCCCAACAGCAGCGCCGAACCCGCCCAGATAAACGAGCCAGCAAGGGAATAGCGCACGAACACCCAGATCGGTGTGGCATTCATTCCGGCCACTGTCGTCACCAGCGCGCCCGCGCCGGGCAGGAATTTGGACAGCAGCATGGCCCGAGGCCCGACGCGCTCGTACACTGTCAGGCCCTGACGAATGCAGGTGTCCTGGGAGAGGGAAATCCTGCAGATCGTTTTCAGCAGAACCCCGCCATAGCGCTTGCCCGCCCAGTACCACAAGCTGTCGGCAATCAGGCAGGCGACCATAGCCACCAGTACACCGGCGCCCAGCAGCGGCTTGCTCTGCATGGCCAGCGCACCGGTGACGATCAATGTCGGATAGGCCGGCACCGGCAAGCCAATCTGTTCCAGCAGCACGTTGACGAACACCAGCAACAGCCCGTGGCTTTCATTCAGCTGTTGCAGTTCGTTCATGGCGAGGCCTGTTCGGAATGTTGGCAAGGAGAAGAGTGCCGGTAACGTCGCCTGAACAACCCTTTTGTGTCAACGCCGGATGTGGCGGGATGGGGCTGTCAGTTGTTTGCGCGGCAACGCAGCCGGGGGCAAGTTCTATAGCCAGCCTTGATCGAAACGATTGCCATGGCTGATTTCCATCAACCGGACGTGGTCACTAGAATTTGGGGCCTCAGCAATCAACGCAATTCAGGGAGCTATTCATGGCTATTGAAATCGGTATCAGCGAGCAGGACCGTGCAGAGATCGTTGAAGGGCTGTCCCGGCTGCTGTCGGACACCTACGTGCTGTACCTGAAAACCCACAACTTCCACTGGAACGTCACCGGTCCGATGTTCCGTACCTTGCATCTGCTGTTTGAAGAGCAGTACACCGAACTGGCAACTGCGGTGGATTCCGTTGCCGAACGCATTCGCGCCCTGGGCTTCCCGGCGCCGGGCACTTACGCCACTTATGCGCGGTTGTCGTCGATCAAGGAGGAGCCGGGCGTGCCTGCGGCTTCCGACATGATCCAGCAACTGGTCGAGGGCCAGGAAGCAGTGGTCCGTACCGCTCGCGAGCTGTTCCCACTGTTGGAAAAGGTCAGCGACGAGCCCACTGCGGACCTCCTGACCCAGCGCATGCAAGTCCACGAAAAAGCCGCCTGGATGCTGCGCTCGCTGCTCGAAGGCGACGGATTCGTTGCCTGAGCTTGATGGCGCTCCCACAGGCCATTTCCCGGCTGAAGCCGGTCCCACTGACTATGAGCAACCTGCGGGACCTGCTGCGCGCAACCCTGTGGGACCGGCTTTAGCCGGGAAGGCGTCAGCGGCAACAACGCAGCGCCATAACGACTCAGCGCTTCTGTAGCCAGCCCAGAAAGTTGTTTTTCTTGATGACCACCGGCTTGCGCATGAGCACATGCTCAGTGCCCTGTTGCCGCACGGCCTGCAGCTTGTTCAGTGCGGTGGTGATTTCGACCCGCTGTTCCATGGCCTGGCGGGTGGCCGCCTTGTCGATCCGGTAAATCACGCACGAGGTGAGGGCGGTGAAGCGCGCCCGCGACGGCGTGTCGGCCAGTATGCTTTGCTCCCCCATGACTTCGCCCGGGCCCATGCGCCCGGCTTCTACCATCTCGCTGCCGTCCTTGATGCTCGCCGACACCACGCCGGTGGCGATGACCAGCAAGCCGTCGGTGATTTCATCCACCTCGACAATGGTCTGCCCGGCGGTGTATTCACGCGCGGTCATGTTCTGCGCCAGCTGATTCTTCTCCTCGGCGGTGCTGGTGCGGAACACCTTCACCTCATCAAGCAGCGCCCGTGGCCGTGAAAGGGCTTCAGCCGTGGTTTCCGATTGCCAGGCGATGCCCGCTGCCTCCAGGTGCCGATACGCCAAATCGAACAGCAGATTGCGCACGTCACTTTTGTTGTTCAGATCGCTGATGAACCCGGTCACGGCGTATTCGATGGTCGTCGGGCTGGTTTCCTTGACCACCGCGCGAGGCTTGGGGGTTTGCAGCAGGGCGCTGCAACCTTGTAGCGCGCGCTCCAGCGCATCAAGCACGCGACGCGGACGGATGTGCGGCGACATCATGATGTTGATGGACACGCCGTGAATATGGACCGGTCGGCTCAAATTCACGATCTTGGCTTTAGCGGCCACGGAATTGGGAATCACCACCATGGTGCCGACCCCTGTCAGCAGGTGCGTCGCGCGCCAGTCGATGTCGATGACCTTGCCTTCCATGCCGTCGATGGAGATCGAATCGTCAACCTGATACGGCTTGGTGGTGTTGAGAATGATCCCGGAGAACACGTCGCTCAAGGTGCTCTGCAGGGCCAGACCGACGATGATCGCCATCGCCCCGGACGTCGCCAGCAGGCCTTTGACCGGAAGCTGCAGCACATACCCGGCCGCAGCAACGATGGCGATGAGGAAAATCACCGCCCCAATCACCTCTTGCAGCAACCGGCCGCTGTGGCCGACGCGGCTGGTCAGCGCCAGTCCGAGCACCACCGTCAGGGTCCGTGCGGCGTAGATCCACCAGATAATCGCCAGCGCCGTCGCGCCAAACTGCAGCGCACTGTCGTCCGGCCATACCGGGGCTTCCAGCGGGCTCACGCCGGCATTGATGATCACCAGACTGTAGGCCAGGAACAGCGCCAGCCGCGTGGCGATCCGCGCCAGCCGGTTGCGCTCGGCCAGCAGGTGCCAGGCCAGCGCGTCGGCGAGCAACAGCAGCAGGCTCCACGCCAGCGAATAGTGGGGAACGACGGTCGACATGGGCGGTTTCCGCAAAGATAAGTGCAGGGCCGGACTGGCTCGCGCGAAGGCGCGCCGACAATGTAGGCAGCGGCATGGGCGATGTCTATAACCGATGGGGTGCGTAAATCGGTGAAACAAGCACATTGCTTCAAGCGCAAGGCGCGCGGCACCCGGCAGTATCGGGCCCCTCACTTCTTGCGATTCGAGGCCTCTGTATGCGCTCACCTCATCTTTCACTCACACGCTCGGTGGCCCTCGGGCTGGTCCTGTGCGCGGGTGCCGCGCTGGCGCAGGCACCCGCGCAACAGAAGACCCAAGTGCCTGGGTACTTCCGCCTGGCCGTCGGCGACTACGAGGTCACGGCGCTGTTCGACGGTTACAACGACCTCGCGCCGAGCTTGCTCAAAGGCATGAAGCCAGACGCCATCCGCGCATTGCTCGCCCGCCGCGACATTGATACCCCCGGCGTGCAGACGGCTTTCAACGCGTTTCTGGTCAACACGGGCGAGCACCTGATTCTGGTGGACACTGGCGCCGGACAATGCATCGGCGAAACGGCGGGCATGCTTACGCAGAACATCAGGGCAGCGGGGTACCAGCCGGATCAGATCGACACCATTTTGCTCACCCACCTGCACCTGGATCATGTTTGCGGCCTGGTCGACGCCGACAAGCAACCGGTATTCGCCAATGCCACGGTCTATGCCGCGAAGCCCGAAGCCGATTATTGGCTTGACCCCACTGCCATCAGCCGTGTGCCGGAGCAGGCCCGGGCGTATTTCAAGATTGCCCAGGACTCTACCGCGCCCTACATTGCGGCCGGCCGCTTCAAGACCTTCGCCCCGGGCGACTCGCCGGTCCCGGAGGTCACCACCGCACTGGAGGCAGGCCATACGCCGGGCAGTACCACCTACAGCTTCAGCTCCAAAGGGCAAACCATCCTGTTCATCGGCGACCTGATCCACAGCCTTGCGGTGCAGTTTGATCACCCTGCCGTCAGCATTGCCTTCGACGAGAACAGCCAGAAGGCCATTGCCAGCCGTGATCAGGTATTCACCCAGGCGGCCAGCCAGAAAATCTGGGTCGCCGCCGCGCATTTGCCTTTCCCGGGCACCGGCCACATCGTCGCCATCGACAGGCACTTCCAGTGGGTGCCTGCCGAATACGGTCCTTACCAGCGCGCCGCCCACGTGCCGTTGTTGAAGTAACCGCTGGCCCCGGCGCTGCGACGGCTGCAACTTTGAGCACAGGCGTACAAGTCGTGGCGGCTCCATGGGCTAGGCTGAGCAGGGATCGCTCATCGGGCCGGAACAGGGGATGACATGAAGCGCGTGACGCTCTACCGGGCAGCATCTTTGATCGTCGTCGCCGGACTGACCTTCTGCGCAGCCATGATGTGGCGTCCTTCGATCGACCCGCTGGCTCAGGCGCCGACGATGGATGACGCGAGTGTTCGGCGTGGCGCGCGGGTGGCGGAGCAGGGCGACTGTGCGGTCTGTCACACCCGCCCCGGAGGCGCCTACATGGCGGGCGGGCTGCCGCTGGTGACGCCGTTCGGTACGCTTTACACAACCAACATAACCCCCGACCGCGACACGGGCATCGGCAACTGGCCGCCCGAGGCGTTTGCCCGCGCCATGCGCCACGGTGTTTCCCGTGACGGGCATTTTCTCTATCCGGCGTTTCCCTACGTGCACTACAGCCGGATGTCCGATGCCGACATCAGCGATGTGTACGCCTACCTCATGAGCGTCGACCCGGTGCCGGCCCGGGCGCCCGACAACCACATGATGTTCCCGATGAACTTCCGTCCGCTGGTGTCATTCTGGAACCTGTTGTTTCTGCGGGATGATCGTTTGGCTGATCTGCCGGATCGCTCGCCGCAATGGAATCGCGGACGCTATCTGGTCGAAGGGGCGGGGCATTGTTCGTCCTGCCACACGCCGCTCAATTTCATCGGTGGGGAGAAAAACAGCGAGCACCTGAGCGGCGGCCAAGTGGACGGCTGGAACGCCCCGGCCCTGACCGGCATGGCCCGGCGCAACAACCCCTGGAGCACCGAGCAACTGGTCACCTACCTGCGCGCCGGCGTGGCCGGGCATCACGGCGCGGGGGCCGGGCCCATGCTGCCGGTCAGCCTCAGCCTGGCGCAGTTGCCCGAAACCGATGTCCAGGCCATCGCCGAGTACATCCTCAGCCTGGACGGCGACACGCCAACCCCCGCTCCTGACTGCGCTGCGACACGCACTGCAGCTATCCCTGCGCCGAGCGCTGCAACAACCGGCACCGAGACACCCGGCGCTGCGAGCACCTCAGCCGCCCCGGCGTTTGCTCAGGGTGAGGCGCTTTTTGCCGGTGCTTGCGCGGGCTGCCATGGCGGCGGTGCGCCCATGCGCACGATCGACGGCCGCCCCGGCCTCAGCGTGGTGTCGGCGGCCACAGCCAGCGATCCGCGCAACCTGATCAAAACCATTCTGGAGGGCATCCCGATGTCAGCCCGGGCACCCAGCCATTACATGCCGCCATTCGCTGACAGCCTCGACGATGCCCACATCGCCGCACTGGCTGGCTATTTGCGCAGCCACGCCTGCGCCGCCACGCCTTGGCCCGATCTGCTTGAAACAGTCCACACGCTTCGCCATGAGGGCCAGTCGAAATGATCACCCTGAACGTCAATGGCACGGATCACTCGCTGGACATAGATCCCGACATGCCGCTGCTGTATGCGTTGCGCAACCACCTGCAACTCAACGGTGCCAAGTACGGCTGCGGCCTCGGCCAGTGCGGCGCGTGCACGGTGATCGTGGAAGGCAAACCAGTGTTTTCCTGTGTGTTGCCCTCGGGCGCCGTCGCGGGCCGGGCGGTCAAGACCGTGGAAGGCCTGGGCAGTGCCGACAAACCCGGCGTTTTGCAGCAGGCATTCATCGATAACCAGGCCGCGCAGTGCGGTTACTGCATCGCGGGCATGATCATGCGGGCCCAGGCGCTGATCGACACCGTCGCCGCGCCCACGGACGAGCAGATACGCACGCACATGGCGCCTAACCTGTGCCGCTGCGGCACGCACCTGCGGATATTCGCCGCGATCAAGGCTGCGCTGGCCACCGGGGTGAAGGGATGAAGCGCAGGGATGCGGGTATTGATCAGGGGCGGCGGGCGTTTCTCATCAACGGCGCACTGGTGGTGGGCTTTGCGATGGTGCCGGGAGCAGGGCGCGCATTCGCCGACACCGAGGTCGATACTCTGGGCACTCAGGTACTGGCGCCGGATCTGCCCGGCAGCCTGCGCACCAATCCGTTTCTCGACGCCTGGATTCGTATCGACGAGCAGAACGTCATTACCGTTTATACCGGCAAGGTCGAGCTGGGCACCGGGGTCAAGACAGCGCTGTTGCAAGTCGCCGCCGAGCGCCTTGAGGTCGAGCCGCATCTGATCGTCTTTATGACGGCCGACACGGCGCTCACGCCCAACGAAGGCTACACCGCCGGCAGCCACACGATGTTCGACAGCGGCACGGCGTTGTTCAATGCCGCCGCACAGGTGCGGCAACTGCTGCTTGAGTCAGCCGCGCGCCAGTGGCGCACACCGGTCGAGCAGCTTGGCACACAGGATGCGGTCATTCAGTGCCCCGACGGCAAGTCGATGACCTATGCGCAGGCATTGGCGGGCGTCGAGCTGCACCGTTATGCGAGTGCGCAGTCACCGATCATGGCGCCGGAGCGCTTCACCCGGATCGGCCAGTCGTTGCCGCGTATCGACATCCCCGCCAAGGTCAGCGGCGGTGCCAGCTACGTCCAGGACATGCGCCTGCCCGGCATGCTTCACGCCCGGGTGATTCGCCCTCCGCGGCGTGGCTGTCAGCTCGAAGGCATCGATCAGGCCGCCATCGAGAACATGCCCGGCCACGTCACACTGGTACGCAACGGCAGCTACCTTGCCGTCGTCGCCGAAGATGAATGGCAGGCGATCAAGGCGATGCGCAGCGGGTATGAGCTGGCGCGCTGGTCTCAAGGCGATCCGCTGCCTGATGCTGCCAACATTCACCAGTTGCTCACTCAACTGCCGGCCAAGCGATACCCGATCCGCAACACCGTCGCATCGTCGCCGGGCCCGGCTGACAGCTCCGCGCACAGCTGGAAGGCCACGCTGACCAAGCAATACCTGATGCACGGCTCCATCGGGCCGTCGTGCTCGTTGGCCTGGTTCAACGAGGGCACGCTGACCGTCTGGACTCACACGCAGGGGGTCTACCCGCTGCGGGCCGGCATCGCCGAATTGCTTGGCCTGCCGCTGGAGAAAGTCCGCTGCGTGCATGTTGAAGGCTCCGGCTGCTACGGCCACAACGGCGCGGATGATGCCGCTGCCGATGCGGCATTGATCGCCATGGCGGTGCCGGGCAAACCGGTTCGTGTGCAGTGGATGCGTGAGCAGGAACACCTTTGGGAGCCTTACAGCTCGGCGATGCGCGTCGAACTGGATGTCACGGCAGACGCCGCAGGGCACCTTGGCCGCTGGAACACCGAGCTGTGGACCACGCCGCACAACGAACGAATCGTCAATGCCGGGCGTCTGCTGCCAGCGTGGCTGTTGGCGCAGCCTGTTGCCCCGGCGCCGTCCATACCCATCGCCCAGCCCGAGGGCGACGGTGACCGCAACGTGATACCGCTCTATGACGTTGCCAATAGCCGCATCAACATGACCTTTGTGACGCAGATGCCGTTCCGCACCTCGGCGATGCGCTCGCTGGGTGCCCACGTCAACGTCTTCGGCATTGAGTCCGCCATGGATGAACTGGCCGCGCAAGCGGGGATTGACCCGGTCGAGTTTCGCCTGCGCAATATCAGCGATCCCCGTGCACGGGCGGTCATCGAGCAGGTCGCCAAGGCGTTCGGATGGCCAGCCAGGGCAGGCGGCCCGGGCAGCGGTATCGGCTTTGCCTTCGCCCGTTACAAAAACATCATGGGCTATTGCGCCATCGCAGTGCAGGTGCATGTGCAGCGCCAAACCGGCGAGGTGGTCATCGACCGGGTTGTCACGGCGGTCGATGTCGGTCAGGTGGTCAGTCCGGACGGGCTGCGCAATCAAGTGGAAGGCGGGATCATTCAGTCGGCCAGTTGGACGCTGTACGAGCAGGTCGACTATGACCCTGCCGGCGTGCGCAGCTATGACTGGAGTGGCTATCCGATTTTGCGATTCCCGGCGTTGCCCCTCGATGTTGAGGTGCATGTCCTGGACCAGCCCGGCCAGCCGTTTCTTGGGGCTGCCGAGATCGTGCAGGGGCCGATGGCCGCTGCACTGGGCAATGCGTTGTCCAACGCAACCGGAAAGCGGCTGCTGTCTTTGCCATTGGCGCGCAGCGGCTGGCACCGGTCACTTTAGAAGAACTCAATTCAGAGCTCGCAATAAAAACGCCCCGGTCTAATTGCCGGGGCGTTTTCGTTTGCGCCTGTGCCGTGACCCTCAGCCGTGATGCGCAGCCCGTTGCCCATAAAGCACAAACATCCCCAGCGCGAGCAGCGGCAGCGCACTCCCGACCAGCACGACACCCGGCCAGCCGTACACCTCGAACACGCTGCTGGCCACGGCCGAGCCAAGGGCACCGCCGACGAAGATGCTGGTCATGTACAGCGCGTTGAGACGGCCACGGCTGGCGGGGTCGAGGGCGTATACGGCGCGCTGGCCGAGCACCATGTTCATCTGCACGGCGAAGTCCAGCAGGACGCCGGTGATGGCCAGGCCGATCACGCTGTAGCCGGGGGCTGTCAAACCAAGCACCAGGGCAAACGGGGCCAGGACCATGGACAGCAGCGAGGCACGGCGGGTGAAACCGGCATCGGCGAGGCGACCGGCGATGGGTGCCGCAATGGCGCCAATCGCGCCGACCAGCGCGAATACCGCGATTTGCGTTTGCGACAGGCCATGATGCCGGGCCAGCTCAACCGGTACGGTGGTCCAGAACAGGCTGAACGCGGCGAATAACAGCCCTTGGTACAGTGCGCGCTGACGCAACACGGCATGGCGGGCCATCAGCGTGGCGAGGGATTTCAGCAGTTGCCCGTAAGTCGCTTGATGCTGCGGCTTGCGCTGCGGGATGGTCAGCGCCAGCAGCGCCACGATAGCGAGCATCACCAGAGCAGCCAGCATGAACACCGCACGCCAGCCGAAATGGTCAGCCACCACGCTGGACACTGGCCGCGCCAGCAGAATGCCGAGCAGCAGCCCGCTCATGATGTTGCCAACGACCTTGCCGCGCGAGGCCTCGGGTGCAAGGTGCGCGGCCAGCGGGATGAGCATTTGCACAGACACCGAGCTGAACCCCAGCAGCAACGACACCAGCAAAAAACCATTGGCATGCTCCATCGTTGCAGCGCCGACCAGGCTGGCCGTGGCGACGATGGCCGTTGCAATCATCAGTCGACGGTTTTCGACCAGGTCCGCCAGCGGCACCAGAAACAACAGGCCCAGGGCGTAGCCGATCTGGGTCAGCGACACGATCATGCTGGCGCTTTGGGCAGAAAGGCCGAGGTCCGGGGCAATCAGCTCGACAATCGGCTGGGCGTAATAAATGTTGGCGACGATGGCCCCGCAGCAGAAGGCAAACAGCAGCACCATTGCGCGTGTCAGGGCAGGCGCCGGGGATTGTGTCGCGCACGGCGTTGTGGAAAGTGTGGAGGTGTTCATATGCAGTGGCTCCCGTCGATGGCAGGGTGGAGACCGGTCGGGTCATCCGTCATGCGTCGACGATAGAGCGCAGCCGCGGCGGGAAGAATAGGCGCTGGGCGCAAAACGCTTTTGCGTTGGGCGCAACGCTGTGGCGCCTGTTTACGGCGAGCGCTGGCTCTATACTCCGGGCAGAACCGACCGGCGATGGGAGTCAGGTGAGGCACGACGATGCACAGTTTCAGGGCGGCGAGCCTGACCCCCTCACTCAGGGGTAACTATCCCTACAGGTAATATCGGCAATTGCTTTTAACTGATTAGATGGGCGCTTGTTAAAAATGGATAGCTGCGCTGCGTGTCTCGGGAGGTAAGCCCGCCCGGATGACACGCCGCGAATCAGGGTCTGCGACTCCACTTCCAAGGACTGCATGAAATGATAAGTCTCGGTCAGACGATGATTTCCCGCGAGCACAGAGACGTGTTCAAAGACGGCGTAGCGATGCGCATCGGTACGCGCGCTTTTGACATTCTCGATGTGCTGTTGCGCCATCAAGGTCAGTTAGTGAGCAAGGAGCTGATCCTTCAGAGTGTCTGGCCGGACACCGTGGTTGAAGAGAACAATCTGCAGGTGCATATCTCGGCCCTGCGCAAGGCATTGGGCAGTGATCGCGAGCGAATCCGTACTGTGCCTGGCCGCGGCTACGTGCTGCTGGGTGGCGACAGCGCCGACACCGAAAGCCCCGGCCCAAGCGTGCTGCAGGGGGTCAGTTGTCATCATCGTTTGCCTGCGCGTATCGCCTTGCTCGGACGCAAGGCGTTGCTCGATGAGGTGAGCGGCACATTGGACAATGGCTGCGTGCTGGTCACGCTGATCGGTCCCGGCGGCGTCGGCAAAACCGCCCTTGCCGCCGAATTCGGCCAGACGCTGATCGACGCCGGAACCACTCCCGTGTACTTCGTGCCGCTGGCCCAGCTGCAATGCGACGAGCTGTTGCTGGAGGCATTTTCCAGCGCTGTCGGCATGGATTGCAGTCACGGCGAAGCAGACCTGCAAGGCCTGATCCGCCATCTGCAGCAACGCCCGGGCCTGATCATTCTGGACAACTGCGAACACTTGGTGGAAAGCACTGCCGGCCTGCTTGAAGTGATTCTACGGGGTGCGCCCGCCGTGCGCGCCCTGGCCACCAGTCGCGAGCCGTTGCGCATCGCCGGCGAGCGCAGCCTGCAGGTGCCGCCGCTGGAGGTCCCGGAGCGCAATGCATCGCGGGAAATGATCCTGCACAGTGATGCCGCACAGCTGTTTCTGCGTCAGTGGCGGGCGTTGGACAGTCATCGCGCCGCCGGGGGCAACGCCGAGCTGGATGATTACAGCGTCGAACTGGTGGGGGAGATTTGTCGCCGCCTCGACGGCATGCCGCTGGCGCTGGAGATGGCGGCGGCCCGGGCCTGCGCGCTGGGGCTGTATCAGCTGGTGGCGAGCCTGGACGGCAGCTTGCATCTGCTGTCGGCTTCGTTGCGCACGGCACCGCCGCGTCAGCAGACGCTGCAGGCTTCACTGGCCTGGAGCCTGCGCCTGCTGGGGCGTGAAGAGCGTGCAGTGCTGCGCCAGCTCGCCGAGCTGGAAGGGCGCTTTACCCTTGAACGCGCATGCGATGCCTTGCAGCGAACCCGTCTGCCGCGTGCACGCATCATGAACTGCATCGTCCGCCTGGCCACCCAATCCTTGCTGATGGTCACGGCCCAGGGGCCCTTCCGCTTCTACCGCATGCTCTCGGCCAACCGCGCCTGCCTGTTGGCCATTGACGCCGAGCAAACCGTACGGACCGATGCCGGCGCGCCGCGCTTGCAAGACTGCGACCCGCCATCCGCCCTGAGCACGTTGCAAAGCGTCAGGGCTGTGCCGATGGGGCCGGACGGGTATCATGCGCGGCATCAAAGAGCCCTGGCCGTTGGCCGTTGATGCGACGGAACCCTTCATGAGCGTGACCCCCAAGGTTTATGTGGTGGACGATGACGCCGCCATACGTACCTCGCTGCAGCGTCTGTTGCACTCCGCTGACATCGCCTGCGAGGTGTTTGACAGCGCTCAGGCCTTCCTCGCCGGCCCGCTGGCGCCAGTGCCTACCTGTCTCTTGCTGGACGTCAACCTGGCCCATGGCACCGGCTTCGATCTGCAGCAGGCTTTGCTGTCGCGCGGCCACACGTTCCCGATCATCTTCATGACCGGCTACGGCACCATCGCCATGTCGGTGCGTGCCATCAAGGCCGGGGCCCGGGAATTCCTCACCAAACCCTTCGAGCCGGAGCAACTGCTGGAGCTGGTGCGCGAAGCGCTGATCAGCGATGCCTCAAGCATGAGCGAGCGCTGCCTGACGGCCTGCGTCAAGGCGCGCTATGAAAGCCTCACGCCGCGCGAACGCGAAGTCATGGCGCTGCTCATCACCGGCAAAATGAACAAGCAGATTGCCGTTGAGCTGGGCACCAGCGAAGTGACGGCCAAGGTCCACAAAAAGCACGTCTTGACCAAAATGAACGCGCCCAATGTGATCGAGCTGTTGAAGATGAGTGATCGGCTTGCCTGTCTGGCCAGATAACCCGCCTGGCGAGCCGCTGCCCATCGAACGCTTTATTCAGCGAGCGATGGCTGCGACGGCCGCTTTGGCCGGTGTTCACGAGGCCGGCCTGCTGCACCGCGACATCAGGCCTGACAACCTCATCGAAGACCCGAACGGTGGGATCCACCTGAGCGGCTTCGGCCTGAGCGTCGATGTGCATTCTGCGTCGGCATTGCCGGCGTCCGACCCGATCTTCAGCTCGCTCGCCTACATGGCGCCCGAGCAAGCGCGGCGGGTCCAGCGCCAGGCTGACCAGCGCAGCGATTTGTACGCATTGGGCATGACCTTTTACGAGTGGCTGGCCGGCCGGCTGCCGTTCTCTGCCAAGGATGCCGTCGAGTGGGTGTATTGCCACGTGGCCCGCATACCGCCGCCGTTGACTCAGCATCGCGGGGACATCCCTGCGCCACTTGCCGACCTTGTGCACCGCCTGATCGCCAAAAACCCCGATGACCGCTACCAGAGCGCGGCCGGGCTTCAGCGGGATCTGGCGGAGATGCTGCGGCAGTGGCAGCAGTTGGGCGACATCCCCGATCTGCCGCTGCACGGGCAATACGACCTGACGCCGGCGCAGTACGCTGCGGACACGACTACGCCCTGGCAGGGTTCGGCTGCTACGGCCTGGCGCTCTTCAGGCGCGGCGCCTTCCAACGGGCCAACGTCAGCGCCCTCGGTCCTCGGAGTGACCAGTCTGGCGGGAGGGCGCGATGCGCTGGACCTGTCGTCGCTGATGAAATCGGCCCACGCGCTGCGTGATGAGCACGAACAGGACCGTTTGATCGAGGCGCTGCTGAGCAACACCATCCTCCACGCCGGCGCGCAACGGGCGTTGCTGCTGCTGGTCAAGGACGAGGCTCCGATCATCTGCGCGGCTGGCCAGGGCGGGGACGAAGGCCTGCGCATCGAGCTGGTGGACACGGTCCCCGAAAAGCACCACCTGCCGTTGTCGATCCTCTACCGGGTGATGCGCACGCGTCAGCGTCTGGTGCTGGACGATGTCATGGCCGACGCTTACTTCGCCACCGATGAATACGTGCGCCAGCACCCGGTGCGCTCGGCGCTGTGCGTGCCATTGGTCAGGCAGGGCAGGGTGCTTGGCGTGCTCTACCTGGAAAACAACCTCGCGCCGGGGGTGTTCACAGTGTGTCGTGCCGAGGTGCTGGAACTGCTCGCCAGCCAGGCGGCGATCTCCCTCGAAACTGCCCGTCTGCACCACCAACTGGAACAGGAAAACGCGCGGCGGCGAGACGTCGAAAATGCGTTGCGCAGCGCCCGCACCCGGCTGGCCCACGTTGCCCAGGCCACGGTCATGGGGGAGCTGGCAGCTTCGATCGCTCACGAAATCAATCAGCCACTGGCGTCGCTGGTGTCCAACGCTGCGGCCGGCATCCGCTGGCTCAATCGCGAAACCCCACAGGTGGACGAAGCGCTGTCTGCACTGCGCGACATCGTTGCCGAAGGCAAACGTGCAGGGGAGATCGTCCACGCCCTGCAAAGCCTGGCCCGGCAAGGGCCGCATCACCGCCGACGGCTGCGGGTCAACGACGTGATACGACACGTGGTCGCGCTGACCGGAGTGGAGGTGGAACAGCAGCGCGTACTGATGACGACACACCTGACCTGCTCGCCCGCGCGGGTCTGTGCTTCCAGCGTGCAGCTGCAGCAGGTGCTGTTGAACCTGATCCTCAACGCGCTGGACGCCATGAGCGCGGGCGATCACGTCCTGCGGCGCCTGTCGATCACCAGTGAAGTGGTGGGCGACGACTATGTGGTGGTCAGCGTCGAAGACACCGGACGCGGCATCGACCCGCAATACCGGGACAAGTTGTTCGACGCCTTTTTCACCACCAAAGACAAAGGCATGGGCATGGGCCTGGCGATCTGTCAGTCCATCGTCATCGCCCATGGCGGCCACCTCTACGCGATGCCGGCGCGCTTCGGCGGAGCGACCTTCGTGTTCACGTTGCCCATCGTCGGGTAACGCGCGTTCGCGGGCGATCCGGGCGGCTTAATAAGGCCATGTCGAGGCCAATAACCGTTCGCAGAACCCGCCGGCAGTCAGGCGATGGGTGTAGAAAGCCAGGACGTCGGCATTGGCCGTGCCGACGGTGGACTGGGGACGATGGACCTGGCCCAGCGCCATGGCGTGCAGAAACTTGAATTTGAAACCCGCTTCGCGCGGGTACGCCGCCAGTACGAGGGCCTGGGCGGTCGGGCTGAAGCATTGGCAGTGCGCGCCGGTCAGGTCCGTCTCGACAGCCGCGCAGAGCAGGGCGGTCAGCGGGGCTTTGTGCTGTGCAATGCCGGGCGTGGTGTGCAGCGCGATGGCGTCCCACACCTGGCCAATGTCCTCCCAAGTGCGACCGTGCCCGCGCAGGAACTGAGCGGCGGCGTCAGCGCTGTCGACTTCGAAGCGCTGCTGTGACTCCGCGTAAAGACGGGTGATGCCGATGCGCAAAAACAGTGCGGCGATGAACAGCAGCTCCGGGTCGAAGCGTAATGCCCGGCTGTGGCCCAGCAAACTGGCAAAGACGAATGTTCGGCACGCGGCGTTCAAAAACAGATCGGGCTGGTGGTCGCGCATCAAATCGCTTGCGGCACGGGCCGTCGTCCCGTCAGGCATCAGAATTCCAGCGACATATCGGATGGTCACGTGCCGTCCCTCGCAGCGAACCGACTCTTAGGAGCGCACACGCTAACCCTCGGGCGCAGGGCGGTCCTTGGCGGCGCCTTAAATGTTCTGAAGGGTGCGCCGGTGCACCGCCGGGATGCACGTCGTCGTACAACCATTCAGAACGTTTAATACCCGGAGAAGGACTTTAAGAACCGCTCTGCGCAGACTCCACTGACCGCCAACTGCAAAGCTGGAGTGCCTGGAATGACCGCATTCACCCCCTCCCTTCACCCTGAATCGATGCTTGAGCGGGTCGCCTTGTCGCCGTGGCAGGAGCGCCGAGCCAAGGACCTGATGTCCAGCCAGATGGACAAAGGTCTGTCCATTGCCCGTATCGCCGCCGAATGTTCGCTGTCACGCAGTCACTTCTCCCGGGCGTTCAAGAAAAACACCGGGTTGTCCCCGCGGGACTGGTTTTTGCAGATGCGCCTGGACAAGGCCAAGGCGTTGCTCGGCGACTCTATCTTGAGCATTTCGCAGATCAGCCTGGACTGCGGCTTCGCCGATCAGTCGCATTTCACCCGGGTCTTTACCCGCGTGGTGGGTGTCACGCCGTTCAGTTGGCGTCGCACCATGGCGCGCCCGGCGTGCACCGTGCGCCTTGCCCCGCAGAGCCTGCATGCCTGCTGAGGGCGGCAGGGTCGGGCGGCGAGTGAAGCGGGCAGGTGATCAACAGCACTGATGTACAAGACGCGCCGTCTTCGGCTGTGTCTTCATGCGCCGGTCTGGCATAGTCAGGCCTCCCGAAAACGCCTATCTCGGAATCGCTGAATGAACCGCAACGACCTGCGCCGCGTCGACATGAACCTGTTGGTGATCTTTGAAGCGTTGATGTTCGAACGCAATCTGACCCGGGTGGCGGAGAAGCTGTTCATGGGGCAGCCGGCGATCAGTGCTGCCCTGGCGCGTCTGCGCGATCTGTTCGACGACCCGTTGCTTTTGCGCAACGGTCGGGCGATGGAACCGACAGCGCGGGCGCTGGCGATTCTCAAGGAGCTGCAACCGGCGCTGGACACGATTTCCGGCGCGGTCAGCCGGGCCAAGGAATTCGATCCGGCGACCAGTTGTGACGTGTTCCGCATCGGCTTGTCGGACGACGCCGAGTTTGGTCTGTTCCCGCCACTGCTCAATTGTCTTCGCGAAGAGGCGCCGGGGATTATCGTTGTGGTGCGTCGCGCCAACTTTCTGTTGATGCCGGCGCTGCTGGCGTCTGGCGAAATCTCGGTGGGGATCAGTTACACCACCGAGCTGCCTGCCAATGCCAAGCGCAAGAAGCTGCGCGACATCGGCGTCAAGGTGCTGCGCGGCGACAAGCGACCGGAGCCGCTGACGCTGGATGAGTTCTGTTCGCGGCCGCATACGATGGTGTCGTTTTCCGGCGACCTGAGCGGGAACATTGATCTCGATTTGGCGAAAGTCGGCCGGGCGAGAAGGGTGGTAGTGGCGGTTCCCCAATTCAGCGGTTTGCGCGCGCTGCTGGCGGGTACCGAGATGATCGCGACCGTGCCCGACTATGCCGCCTGCGCGTTGGTGGAGGGCTGCGCGCTGCGTGCGGAAGATCCGCCATTCCCGATCGAGCCTGCCGAGTTGTCGATGGTCTGGGCGGGTGTTCACGATAACGATCCTGCGGAGCGCTGGTTGCGTTCGCGGATTACGGAGTTTATGTCGCAGGAGACGCGGCCCATGCCGTGATTGTGGGCTTTTGGTGGTGTGGGTTGAGATCAAGATCGAGATCGAGATCGAGATCGAGATCAAGGGCGTCGGCCTAACGGCCTCGGTTTCGCCTTCGGCGAGTTACTTTTAAAAAGCACTAAAAGTAACCAAAAGTGCCTGCTCTCGGTTTGGCCCTCCTTCGTCGGGTTCCTTCACTCCGGTCCCGCTCCGTGGGCCCGCCGCCATCCGCCATCCATGGCGGGGGGCGGCTCTCGCGGCATCCATGCCGCTCGGCCCACTGCGCGAGACCTGCGTTCAGCCTGCACCCAAGTCGCGATTGGCGGTGTCTGGACTTTCTGCGTATGAAGATCAGAAGCAGATCAAAAGCAGATCACCAGTGGAGGATGCGCAGGCGGCTGGGTGGCGTTTGTACGGTATTGCGGATTGATTGCATTTTTGTAGGAGCCGGCTTGCTGGCGAATGCATTTCGTCATCCACCCTATCTATACCTGACCCATCGCGTTCGCCAGCAAGCCGGCTACAGGGCTGCACCCGGCCAGTTGATCGTTGCCACGCGGAGCGTGGGGACGATCAGAAAAAGCAGATCAAAAGCTTCCCGGCTGAAGCCGGTCCCACTGACTGCACGCGCTGCGTTATTGGACCCAGCTCCAGCCGGGAAACCGCCAAGCGACCTTCGCCTTCGCCTTCGCCTTCGCCTTCGCCTTCGCCTTCGCCTTCGCCTTCGCTTTTGCTTTTGCTTGTGATCCGCTTTTGATCCTCGTACACAGCCATTCCATCCACCGCCAATCGCGACTTGGGTGCAGGCTAAGCGCAGGTTTTGCGCAGTGGGTCGAGCCGCATGGATGCGGCGAGAGCGCCGTCAGGACAGGGATGTCCGTTCGGCGCGGGCCCACGGAGCAAGGCCGGAGTGAAGGAACCCCGACGAAGGAGGGGCCAAACCAGGAGCAAGCACCCTTGGTTACTTGGGGTGCTGTTTCCAAGTAACTCGCCGAAGGCGAAACCCGAGGCCGTTAGGCCGACGCCCTCGATCTTGATCTTGATCTTGATCTTGATCTTGATCTTGATCTTGATCTTGATCTTGATCTTGATCTTGATCTTGATCTTGATCTTGATCTTGATCTTGATCTTGATCTTGATCTTGATCTCAAACCCCACCCCAATGGTCCAGAGCACGTCTGTTCAATACCCACCCCCCAACCCCCCGCACACTGACCCCATCGACCACCTTCCTGCGCCACAACGAAGCCGTGGCCCCTGCAATCAACGGTGTGTGATGACCTACCCAACCTGCAACGACCGCGCGCAAGACCTCGGGCTGCTATTCCTCAGATCCGCCGGCGCGCTGTTCCTGCTGTTCGTCCACGGCCTACCCAAACTGCTGAACTTCAACGCCCAGCTGGCATTGATCGAAGACCCTTTCCACCTGGGCGCGACCCTGACCCTGAGCATGGCCATCTTCGCCGAAGTCCTGTGCCCCCTGCTGATTCTGACCGGCGTACTGGCGCGTCTTGCGTGCCTGCCTATTCTCTTTCTGCTGCTGGTGGCACTCGTGCTGGTGCACAGCGAATGGAGCGTGGAGCAAGGCCAGTTCGGCTGGTTATTACTGATCATCTTCACCAGTGTGCTGATCGCCGGACCCGGTCGTCTGGCGCTCAACCGTGGTTTGCCTGGAGCACTTCGTTATGCCTGATTACGCCACGACTGCAGACGTCATCCCGACGTCGAAACTGTCTGCCGACGAGATCGTCACGCTGGTGGTCAAACACCGCGTGAAGGCCGGCCTTGAAGCGCAATACGAGGCCTGGCTGCGGCGCATCGTGGCGATGGCCGCCAGCTACCCCGGGCATCTGGGCGTCGATGTGATCCGTGGCAAGGCCGACGGTCTGCACATGTTCACCTGTGTCCTGCGTTTTTGTTCCACCGACGCCATGCACAGCTGGCTGGACTCTGCGCATCGCCGCGAACTGGTAGCCGAGGCGGCGCACATGCTGGCAGACGGCGACTTCACCGAGGTCAACCCGCACAACGAGTTCTGGTTTGTGCCCAGCGAAAATCCGCCGCCGCCGCGCTGGAAACAGGCCTGCGTGACCTTTCTGGTGATCTGCCCGCTGACCCTGATGATCCCGCTGGTCTGGGGCCCGGTCTTCCGCCTGTATCCGCTGCTGGCCAACTACCTGATCAGCACCGCGCTGGTCACCGTGACCATCGTCCTGCTCGTGGTCTACGTGCTGATGCCTCGGGCGACGCGGCTATTCGCCCCTTGGCTGAACGCACGGCCAACGCCGGTTGCAGGAGCCGAGCATGAAGGATGACCACACCGATCAACCGTCCTCAACGGACCGCCGCAGCTTCGTTGCCAAAGGCTCTTTGCTCGGTGCCGCCGCTGCACTTTTCTCTTCCATGCCTGGCACCGGCCTTGCCGTCGGGGCTGCCCATTCTTCTACCCAAGGAGGCGCGATGAACGTCGATCTGATTCTCTTCAACGGTAATTTCCACACGGTCGATCAGGAAAAACCCAAGGCTAGCGCCGTGGCCATCAGCGGCGGCAAATTCGTCGCCGTTGGCAGTGACGCCGAGATCATGGCCCAGCGCGGTCCGGCCACGCAGGTCATCGACATGCACAAGCGCACGGTGATTCCGGGCCTCAACGACTCGCACCTGCACCTGATCCGTGGCGGTCTGAACTACAACCTGGAGCTGCGCTGGGAAGGCGTGCCTTCGCTGGCCGATGCGTTGCGCATGCTCAAGGCCCAGGCCGACCGCACACCGACCCCGCAGTGGGTGCGTGTAGTGGGCGGCTGGAACGAATTCCAGTTCGCCGAAAAGCGCATGCCGACCCTTGAAGAGCTCAATCAGGCCGCGCCGGATACCCCGGTATTCGTACTGCATTTGTATGACCGCGCCTTGCTCAACCGTGCCGCGCTGCGAGTGGCCGGCTATACCCGTGACACGCCGAACCCACCGGGGGGCGAGATCGTCCGCGACAGCAATGGCGATCCGACCGGCATGCTGGTGGCCAAACCGAACGCGATGATTCTTTACTCGACCCTGGCCAAGGGGCCGAAGCTGCCGCTGGAGTATCAGGTCAACTCGACGCGCCAATTCATGCGCGAGCTGAACCGCCTGGGCCTGACCAGCGCCATCGACGCAGGCGGCGGCTTCCAGAACTACCCGGACGACTACGCCGTCATCACGCAATTGGCCGAGGCCAAACAGCTGACCGTGCGCATCGCCTACAACCTGTTTACCCAGAAGCCCAAGGAAGAGCTGGAAGACTTCAAGCACTGGACCAGCACGGTCAAGCTGCACCAGGGCGATGACTTTCTGCGCCACAACGGCGCCGGCGAGATGCTGACCTTCTCGGCAGCGGACTTTGAGGACTTCCTTGAACCGCGCCCTGACTTGCCGGCGGGCATGGAGCAGGACCTCGAGCCGGTGGTGCGCCATCTGGTCGAGCACCGCTGGCCGTTCCGCCTGCACGCTACTTACGACGAATCGATCTCGCGCATGCTCGACGTGTTCGAGAAGGTCAATCGCGAGATTCCGTTCAACGGCATTCCGTGGTTCTTCGACCACTGCGAAACCATCACGCCGAAGAACATCGAGCGGGTCAAGGCGCTGGGCGGCGGGATCGCGATTCAGGACCGGATGGCGTTCCAGGGCGAATATTTCGTCGAGCGTTACGGCGCCAAGGCCGGCCAGCACACCCCACCGATCAAACGCATGCTGGCCGAAGGCGTGCCGGTGGGCGCCGGCACCGATGCCACGCGCGTGTCGAGCTATAACCCGTGGACCTCGTTGTACTGGATGGTCAGCGGGCGCACCGTGGGCGGCCTTGAGTTGTACCCGGAAGGCTTGTCCCGGGAAACCGCGCTGGAGCTGTTCACCCGTGGCAGCGCCTGGTTTTCCTCCGAGCAGGGCAAGAAGGGCCAGATCAAGGTCGGTCAGTTGGCAGACGTGGTCGCGCTTTCCCAGGATTTCTTCAGCGTGCCGGAAGAGTCGATCAAGTGGATCGAATCGGTGCTGACCGTCGTCGACGGCAAAGTGGTCTACGGCGCTGCCGAATTCGATGACCTGGCACCGCCCAGCGTCCCGGTGCTGCCGGACTGGTCGCCGGTGTCGAAGGTCCCCGGCCACTGGCGCCAGGGCGCACCCATGGCAGCGGCCGTGCACCAATGCAGCGGACCCTGCGGCGTTCACGCCCACAGTCACGACAAAGCGCGTCAGTCGAAAGTCCCGGTCAGCGATTTCCAGGGCTTCTGGGGCGCGTTCGGCTGCTCGTGCTTCGCGTTCTGATCGTCGAATCGGCAGAGCAATTGAAAAGAGCATGAAAAGCCTCGTCGGCACTGACTGGCGGGGCTTTGCGCCAGCGTGATGCGCTGGCAATCCTATCGATCCACCACCCACTCAATGGAGTCAACCATGACCGTTCCCTACAAGCGCCTGAACAAAGATGATGCCGTTGTTCTGCTGGTCGATCACCAGACCGGCCTGATTTCCCTGGTGCAGGATTTCACCCCGAACGAGTTCAAGAACAACGTGCTGGCCCTGGCCGACTGCGCCAAGTTTTTCAACCTGCCGACCATCCTCACCACCAGCTTTGAAACCGGCCCCAACGGCCCGCTGGTGCCAGAGCTCAAGGCGATGTTCCCGGACGCGCCGTACATTGCTCGCCCTGGCCAGATCAATGCGTGGGACAACGAAGACTTCGTCAAAGCCATCAAGGCCACCGGCCGCAAGCAGATCATCATCGCCGGCGTCGTGACTGACGTTTGCGTGGCGTTCCCGACCCTGTGCGCGCTGGAAGAAGGCTTCGACGTTTTCGTGGTCACCGATGCGTCTGGCACGTTCAACGACGTGGTGCAGAAAGCTGCGTGGGCGCGCATGACCGCAGCCGGCGCACAATTGATGAACTGGTTCTCCGTGGCGTGCGAGCTGCAGGGCGACTGGCGCAACGACATGGAAGGCCTGGCCAACCTGCTGTCCCAGCGCATCCCGAACTACCGCAACCTGATGAACAGCTATTCGGCCTTCACCGCCAAGTAACGCCTTTTGCGCCGCATGAAATTGCGGCGCAAACCTCTCCCGGATCGGCAGTAACCGTGACAAGATTGCTCGCGGTTCACTGCGCGGCCCCACCACGCCCTCGCGCGTTGGCACTTCGGCCGCTGCCCCCAAACATCTGGAGAACATCATGGCTCAAGCATCTGCATCCATTCGCATCCCGGTTTCGGCCGACCAAGTGTGGCAGCTCACCGGCGGCTTTCAGTCGCTACCCCTCTGGCTGCCCTTCATCAAAAACAGCGAATCGCAGGACGGTGGCCGCGTACGTCACCTGACCACTGACGATGGGGCTGAAATCAGCGAGCGTCTTCAGACCTACGACAATGCCGCGCGCACCTACAGTTACACGATCGAAAAAGGCCCGTTCGCGGTCAAGGACTACGTGGCCAGGCTGGTTGTGGCAGAAGATGGCGCCAACGGCGCTCTGGTGGAATGGTCGGGCAGTTTTACCCCGACCGGCATGACCGAGGCGGAAGCCGAGGCATTGTTCAAAGGTATGTACGAAGGTGGGCTGGAGGCCCTTAAAGCGAATTTCTGATCTTCTCGTGGCCGACATCAACGAGCGGCTGCCGGGCCTGATGGCCCGGCATTAGAAGCCGCTGCGCTTTCGATGAAAGTTGTGGCTGACGGCTCACAGGTGCTCGGACACCGTGGCCGCGTTGATCAGGTCGTACAAGGCAAACGCGCGGTTGACCAGAAACACCGTGGCGGCGGTGAGGGCGAGGGCGTTGATGATGTGCAGGGTCATGGCGGTGGTCCGTGTCGAGTCTGGAATGACGCGATGGTACGCGACCCCCGCGGAAGCTGAAGACAATAGGCTTTATGGTGTACATCACCGTGAATGATAGGGCCGGCGCCTGAGCCGCATCGGGCTGATCGGCTGAACTATTGCCGTGCAGTGCGGGTCGGCTTTACACCCCTTATCAAGCCGGAGCCTGCCATGCAGCCTTATGTCATTTGCCACATGATGTCCTCCCTCGACGGCCACGCCCTCACCGACGGTTGGGATCGCGCGTTCAAGAAAGACGCCGGTGATCTGTACGAGAAACTTGCTCAGACCTTTGCCTTCGATGCGTGGATCTGCGGGCGCGTAACGATGCAGGAAATCGCCCACGACGAGGGTTATCCCAAAGGGCTCGCCACTGCGCCCATCGAGCGCAGCCATTATTTTGCCGATCGCAATGCCAAGGCCTACGCGGTGTCCATCGACCCGCAGGGCAAGGTGGGCTGGAAAAAAAACCAGGCGCTTGATTCCCATGTGGTGGAAGTGCTGACCGAAGCGGTATCGGATGACTATCTGGCGTACCTGCGCTCGATCGAGGTGTCGTATGTCTTCGCCGGGAAAACCGAGATTGATCTGCAGCAGGTCGTGCAGCTTCTGTCGAGCGAATTGGGGTGCAAGCGTCTGATCGTTGAAGGCGGGCCCCATGTCAGCGGGTCCTTCGTCAACGCCGGGCTGGTCGATGAAGTGAGTGTGCTGATTCTGCCGTTGATCGACGGGCGGGGCGAGCACCCGGCCTCGTTCGAAGTATCACCTAACGCCTGGGAGCAGCCGGCGCACCTCAAGCTGACTTCGGCAGAAGTTCAGGAAGGCGGCGCGGTGTGGTTGCGCTATACCAAAGCCTGATACAGACAGGGAGCGGGGCGTTGCGGCCCCGCGTTGCGCAGCCAGTAACGGCGGAATAACGGCGGAAACGAAAAAGGCCAGCTAAGCGCTGGCCTTTTTCTTTACTTCGTCTGGCTCCACGACCTGGACTCGAACCAGGGACCCAGTGATTAACAGTCACTTGCTCTACCAACTGAGCTATCGCGGAATGCGCGCTATCTTACTGATTGGAAAAGGGAAGTCAAGCGAGCGCGTTAAAAATTTTGTAGCGCCTCCATCAGGACAGCTCAGTGTCACGTTCAACGCTCTGGCATAACGGCCAATGCAAAATCCTGAACGCTGCATAGAACCTGTAGGAGCCGGCTTGCTGGCGAACGCGGTGTGTCAGTGACGTGGATGCTGGATCAAATGACGCCTTCGCCAGCAAGCCGGCTCCTACGGGAGAGATTGCACCCGAATAACGTTGGTGCGCCAAGCTAAGGCAGTGCCTGCCCGCCTGCCCGCCTGCCCGCCTGCCCGCCTGGCTGCCGTTGCGGCGGTTGCGGCGGTTGTCGACATCGGCCAGATCCGCGGGCTGGCACAGACCCCGGACGCTGCACGGAACCTGTAGGAGCCGGCTTGCTGGCGAATGCGGTGTGGCAGTGACGTGGATGCTGGATCAAATGACGCCTTCGCCAGCAAGCCGGCTGCTACAGATGGGGTTGCACCCGAATGACGGTGGTGCGCCACGCTACGGCAATGCCTGGCTGCCTGCATGGCTGCAGTTGTGGCGTTTGCCTGCATCGGCCAGATCCGCGGGCTGGCACAGACCCCGGATGCTGCACGGAAACTGTAGGAGCCGGCTTGCTGGCGAATGCGGTGTGTCAGTGACGTTGATGCTGGATTAGATGACGGGTTCGCCAGCAAGCCGGCTCCTACAGATGGGGTTGCACCCGAATGACGGTGGTGCGCCACGCTACGGCAGTGCCTGGCTACCTGGCTACCTGGCTACCTGCCGCTGCGGCGATTGCCTGCATCGGCCAGATTCGCAGGCTGGCAAGGACCCCGGATGCTGCACGAAACCTGTAGGAGCCGGCTTGCTGGCGAACGCGGTGTGTGAGTGACGTGGTTGCTGGATCAACCGACCTGTTCGCCAGCAAGCCGGCTCCTCCGGGAGGGATTTGGTCAGATGGATTCCGTTTCCCACAGGCATCGCCGGGGGCTGTTGTCGGAGCCTTTGGAAATAAAGGCCCCGAAACCGCGATCAATACCGCCAGGTCAACGACGCGGTGAGGTTGCGCGGCGCGCCGTAGTTACTGGCCGTGCCGGTGTACAGCGACGTCAGGTATTTGCGGTCGGTGATGTTGTTGAAGTTCAGCGCCGTGCTCCAGTTGCTGTCGATGTCGTAGCTGGTCATCAGGTCGACCAGTGCGTACGCGTTCTGGCGGATGACGCTGTAAGTGTCGTTCTGGATGCCGCTCTGCCAGCTGACGCGGGTACCGATCCGCGCCTGGGGCAGGCCGGGCAGACGGTAGCTCGCCATGCCGCGCAAGGCGTGAGCCGGAACATAACGGCGAGCTCTGTCGCCGTCGTCGTTTTCGATATGAACGTAGGTATAACCCGCCAGCAGGTCGAGCCCCGGCAAAACTTCGCCCGAGGCCTCCAGCTCCACCCCGTGGCTCTCGTAATCTTCGGTGAAGTAGCGGAACTGCGAACCCACCTGAATGTAGTCCGCCGACGCCACATTGCTCTGGTGGGTCTTGAACACCGCAGCCGTCAGGTTCAGGCGATCGTCCATCACGCTGCCTTTCACACCGGCTTCCAGGCTTTTGCCTTCCAGCGGTGCGAGCACTTTGCCGTCGACGCCGACCGTGCCGTACTGCGGATTGAAGATTTCCGTCCAGCTGGTGTAAACGCTCCACTGCGGGGTCAGGTCATAGACCAGCCCGGTGTAGGGCGTCACTTTGCCGTGTTCGCGCTGTGAATGGTCAGTGCCGTAGCTGTCGCCGGTCCCATCAGCACTGAGCATGCGCGCCCCGGCGATCCAGTGCAGATCATCCGCGAGGCTGAAACGTGCCCCGGCAAACAGGCTCTTCTGGCGATCGGTGAAGTTTTGCGTGTTGCTGTCGCGGGTGAAGGGAAACTGCGGTGAGATCGAGTTCCCGGCGAGAATCCCGGCAAACGAGGTATTGAAATAGCCTGATTCGAACGCGTCGTACTCACGGGCTTTCTGGTGAGTACGGCCGTAGGCGGCGCCAAACGTCAGCTCGTGGTCGCGACCGAACAGGCTGAACGGCCCGGAGACCTTGGCCTCACCAAGCAGCTGATGCGCCTTGCTGGTGGTGTGCGCCGCGAATGCCAGCGCGTCGTCGTCGGTAACGCCCGCGACATACAGCATGTTGGTGTCTTGATACTCGGTGATCCCGGTGCCGGTCAGCGTGGCGTTCCAGCCGTTGCCGAAGTCATGCTTCCACTCGCCGAAGGCGCGCTGGGTATGCATGTTCCAGTATGTCCATGGCTGGCCGACGTTGGACGAACGGCTGCTGTAGTGGATCGGGTTGTTGTTGGTGTCAACCAGCGGCAAGTTGCCCCAGGTGCTGCCGTTGGAATCACTGTTGTGCTGGGTGAAGCCTACCGTGAAGGTGTCGGCGTCGGAGAGGTCGAATGCCAGCAATCCGGCTGCGACGTTCTTCTCGTGGCTGTAACGGTCCATCCACGAATTGCCTTTGTCATGGGCATAAATGAAGCGGCCGCGCACATTGCCGGTTTCAGTCAAAGGCCCCGACACGTCGGCCTGCACGCGACGGCTGTCCCACGACCCCACGCTGGTGTCGATCTGCGCCTGGAAATCACGCGTTGGCCGTTTGCGGATGAAGTTGACCGTGGCTGATGGGTTGCCAGTGCCGCTCATCAAACCGTTGGCGCCGTGGAGCACGTCGATCTGCTCGAACTCGGCCATGTCCAGATCACCGATCAGGATGGTCTGGGCGAACGGCATGCCCATCCCGTCGTACTCGAAACTACCGATGTCGAACCCGCGCGATGTGAATTCCGTGCGGTCGCTCTCGCTTTGCTCGACGGTCACCGATGGCGCAGAACGCAGCGCATCCTTGACCCCGTTCATTTTGAAGTCGTTCATCTGCGCGCGGGTAATCGTGGTAATCGCCTGAGGCGTCTGTTTATTGGTGAGCCCCAGCTTGGTGGTGCTCGAAGACGGCTTGCCCTGATAACCCACGCTTTGCCCGTCGTCCAGCACGGCACTGTCCTGGATTTGCATCTCGGGGAGCGTCACGTCATCGGCTGCATGGGCGGCAGGCCAGGCGGTGACGGCGCTGGCGAAGAGAAGCGATGCGGGGAGGCGAGGATTCACAATCGGATTTCCTGAAGGCGCTGAAAAGTCGCGATTCTGAATCAAGATGCGAATCATTACCACCTGTTACAAAGAAATATTTCACGCTTTTTTCACATACCGACCGCTGCTCTTGCGCAGTGCCTTGCCCGCTGACCAAACGGGCAGGGCACATGCGTTATCCGCTCGTAGCTGGGTTACGGAATCAACTTCCTCGCCCGCATGCCTTCCAGATGCGCCAGCAGCGCTTCGTCCGAGCGCAGACTCATGCCGGTGAACCCTGCCTGACGCGCTTTGGTGACGTCGAAGATCGCGTCCTTTTCGACATGGAAAATGAAGTCGCCAAACGAACCCAGTGCGATACGGTCTGGGTCGGTCTGCGCCAGGCCTTCGCGTTGCGCAAGGTTTCCCCACACAGGACGCAACGCGCCCAGGCGCTGGGTGAGGGAGATGGGTTGCGGCTCGCCCACTTCCAGACCGAACCACTCGGCCAGCTTCGGCCAGACATGGCTCCAGCGAAATACATCGCCATTAGTCAGGTTGTAAGCCCCGTCTTTTTCCTCGACGGCTGCCCAGACCGCTGCCTGGCCGATGAGCTCGGCTGAAGTGACGTTGACCAATACGTTGCGGTAGGCCACGTCCGAGCCAGGAAACTGCATCGCCGTGCCGGTTTCGCGGCATAGCGCCCCGTACAGCCCAATCAGGTTGCCCAGGTTCATCGCCGAACCAATGGAATGGCCGATGACGATATCGGGGCGCAGTGCAGTCCATTTGATGCCCTCGCTTTCGAGGCTTTTGACGAAGTCCTCATGGCGAAAATACAGATTGGGCGGGAAGTGGCGGCTGTCATCCTCGCGGGCGGGAGTCTTGTACACGCCCAGATGTGCGCCATAGATCTTGCCGCCCTGCACAAAGGTAATGCGCTCCAGGCCGGCCCCCGCGCTACGCAGCGCCGCCACCAGGTTCTCCAGCATCGCAGCGTTCTCATCCGCCTCGACGCCCGGGTCGCTGTTCGGTTTCAAGGCGCTGTAGAACAGATGGGTGACGCCCTTGAGGCTGGGCTTCAATGACGCCAGGGTGTGCGGTTCGAGCAGGTCGGCACTCAGATGAGGGAAGTGGCTGGGTGCGGTGGTTGACCTGCCAACAGTCGACACCTGCCACCCGGCCTCGGCGAAACTGTCGACGACAGCGCTGCCGATAACCCCGCTGGCGCCGGCCACGAGTAGGTGTTTTTCAGACATGGGTGAGCTCTCCGTTCAACAATGCGGTGACACGACTGCCTGTGCGCAGTCAGCTAAAAAGGCTGACCGTGTGCGTGCGGGTTTGTGCATTTTTTTGCGCGGCGGTGGGATGGTCGTGATCACCGTACGCCTCCTCGTCTCATTGGCGATCGCACTTGACATTGCGTCCATGGATTCAATTGGAGTAATGTAGCGCCTATAGAGCCAAATTCAGTCCAGTCACAGGTACTCCAATGACCATTGCCATCCCAGCCAGACACTTGTCCAAGTCCGAATGTGTGGTGGGTTTGCGGGCAGCGTTGCGCATTCTGGACAAATGGACAGCCACCAGTGAACAAGCCTGCCAGGTCTTGCGCATCTCCCGCAGCACGTACACACGGGCGCGGCAAGGCGACACCGAGTGGTCGGTCGCGCTCGATCAGGACCAGATGCAACGCGTCAGCTTCGTGCTGAACATCCACGCTGCACTCAGAACGTTGTTCGATAACCCCGACAACGCCTACGGTTTCCCGTCGATGGAAAACCACAACGAGTTCTTCAACGGACGAAAGCCGCTGGACGTCATGGCCCAGGGCGACATGATCTCGCTGTATGAAACCTTCCGCCGTATCGACACCCTCCGGGGCGCGCAATGGTGACGCCGGACAGCCTCCCTGCACTGGCTGGCGAGGCACAGCACGCCTATCGGCTGGTGAATTCCAAATTCCCGCCCATCGAGCTGTTCAGCGACGTGGCGGACGCTGCCGAGTTTGAAACCCTGTACCGCATTCAGGCCCTGACCAATCCAAGGTTATTGAACGAAGTCGGACGCATCGAGTTGATTCCTCTGGCCGACATTCCGTTCGGCATTCCGGGGTGTTCATACGCTGTGGCACCTTTTACCCACGTCAATCCGGCCGGTTCGCGCTTCAGCAGCGGCGAGTTCGGCGTGCTGTACCTGGCCGATACGGTTGACACGGCCATTGCCGAGGTACGCCATCACCAGCAGCTGTACTGGTCGCGAGTGGCGGCGCTGAAGTACGAGCGCTTCGTGTTCCGCAGCCTGTATTGCAGCTTCAGCGAGCACGGCAGTGTCGATGCCACTGCGGTGCCCGCGTCGGACCCCATTTACGCGCCCGACGACTACTCGCAGTCGCACCGGCTGGGCAAGGCGGCGAAGGAAGCGGGACTTGCCGGGCTGCGCTACCGCTCGGTGCGCTCACCCGGCAACCATTGTTGGGCCTTGCTGACGCCGCGCCACGTCACGTCAATCGTGCAAAGCGCTCACTACGAGATGATCTGGAGCGGTCAGGTCATCGGGATCAACCAGCTTTCCAACGCCTGAAGCCCTCGTTTCAAATTTAGCTGTCATAGCCGCCGTTACGGCCGCTCCATGGCCACTTCACCGCTCGTTGGAAAATCGAACTCATCCGCCCCTGACGAAGTCACTGCACAAACCGGATGAAGGAGAGTGGCATGGGCGTGAACGTCACAGCGCACGCGCTGGGCATTGATCTTGTGCACGGCGGTGAAAGCGCATTGTTCAAATGGTTGCTGGCCAGCTTTTTGATGGGCAAGCGAATCCGTGCCCAAGTGGCGGTGCAGACATGGCACGTTATCGTCGACAAGCACGGCCGCGACACGCCGCGCAAACTGGCGGGTTGCACACATCAGGAGCTGGTGCGGATGTTGGGTGAGGGCGGTTATGCACGCTATGACGAATCCACCTCGACCCGGCTGCGGACGCTGGCTTCCAGGCTGATGGCAGAATACGACGGCACGGTCAGCGGTATGCGGGAGGCGAGCACGGACCGGCGTGACTTCGAGAAACGCCTTCAATCGTTTGACGGCATCGGGCCGAAGACGGCGGAAATCTTCATGCGCGAGGCCGCACAGGTGTTGTTTTGAACGGCCCCGCCAAGGTGTTCGTCGGTTGCGCCGGCTGGAGCCTGGGCCGCGAGCATGCGCCAGCCTTCCCGGGTGAGGGTACGCACCTGCAGCGCTACGCCAGGCAATTCAATACCGCCGAGATCAACAGCTCGTTTTACCGCCCCCATCGCCCGCAAACTTACGCACGCTGGGCGGAGTCCGTGCCCGAAGATTTCCGGTTTTCGGTGAAGATGCCAAAACTCATTTCTCACGAGCAGCGTTTGCAGGGCAGCGCCCAGGCGCTGGATGAATTTCTCGGGCAGTGCGGGGAGCTGGGTCAGCGGCTTGGCTGCCTGCTGCTGCAGTTGCCGCCTTCGCTGGCGTTTGAGGCCGACGTGGCTGAGGTCTTTTTCACCCAGCTGCGCGAGCGCTTCGCCGGCGCTGTGGTGATCGAACCCCGCCATGAAAGCTGGGTGCAGGCTGAGCCGATGCTGGCCGGCCATCGAATAGCGCAGGCGGCGGTTGATCCGTCGCGTCTCAGCAACGACCGTCAGCCCGCGGGCTGGGAGGGCCTGCGTTATTGGAGACTGCACGGCGCGCCGCGCATCTATTACAGCGCCTACGAGACTGAGTATCTGGCCCGTTTGGCAGCGGCGCTTCAGGCCCAGGCGCAGCATGGTGCGCCGGTGTGGTGCATCTTCGACAACACCGCCAGCGGTGCCGCCACCGCGGATGCGCTGAAGCTGGTGGAGCTGCTCGGTCAGTCAAGGTAGCCATTCAACAACCGACTTGCGCGCCCGTGCGCCAATAATTTGCGCACGTTTGCGCGCCGAGGCCAATTTGGCCTTACCGGATGGCGGATAATTGGCGCGCTAGTTGTTAAGCGTCATAGCACGATGCCACAATCGGTGAACCTCTCATGCCAGTTTCAGGCGAACTCGATGTACCAGGATTCCCAATCTTCACGCGACGCCCGCATTCGCGCCCAAGTGCGTAATGATCGGCTGCAGTTGCTGTTTCGGCAGAGCTTCTTCTCGGTGTTCGGCAGTGTTCTGGCGGCCTCCATGCTCTCGTGGATCTGCTGGGAGCGCCTGAACCACTCCTTGATCAGCGGCTGGCTCAGCCTGGTGGGCGGCTCGGCCAGCTTGCGCCTGGTCATGCTGACGGCCTATTTTCGGGTGCCGGAAGAGACTCGCACCCCGGAACGCTGGGAAACTACCTACTGGATCACGTTGATCCTTTCCGCAGGCATCTGGGGCTGCGGCGCATTGGCGCTGATGCAGGCCGGCGACTTGCTGACCCAGACGCTGGTGCTGCTGTTTACCGTGGGCATGTCGGTGAGCGCGGTGTCGTGCTATTCGGCCTACCGATCCATGACCCTGGTGGCAATCGCGCTGGTGCTATTGCCTTCGTCGGTCTGGCTGCTGTTTCAGCCCCAGACCGCGCAATTGGGGATGGCGGTGGCGTCGCTGATCTTTGCCGGTTTTGTGGCGAGCGCGACGCGCAAGTTATCCCAGTCGATGGAGAGGGCCTTCCGCCTGGGCCGCGAAATGGAGCACGCCCATCGCATCGCCGACCACGCCGCGCAGACCGACGAACTGACCGGAGTGAAAAACCGCCGGGCCTTTTTCCATCTGGCCGAACGCACCTACGACACGTGCAAGCGCAGCCGCCTGCCACTGTGTGCGCTGATGCTGGACATTGATCACTTCAAACGCATCAACGACTGCCACGGCCATCAGGCGGGGGATGACGTGTTGCGGCAAATCGGCCGGGTGATCTGCGAGGCTGCGCGCGAGGGCGATGTCTGCGGGCGCCTCGGCGGGGAAGAGTTCGCGCTGTTGCTGGCCAATACGTCCATTGAAGCCGCCCACGTCATTGCCGAGCAGCTGCGGCAGGCGATTGCCGACATCACCTGCCGGCATGACGAAGGTGTGACCGCCAGCCTGGGCGTTGCGGCCATGGGCAAGGCCGATGCGGATGTAAACGGCTTGCTCGGCCTGGCGGACAAGGCGCTGTTTCGGGCCAAGGCGTCGGGCCGCAACCAGACGGCGGTGGCGTGACCGGCCGCTCTGGCCCGCCTGCTGCGCAGGTGCGCTACCTCGACATACATTGATCTCAAGGCTTCATTCGGCGGCGACGGAGGCGTAGTGTGTTCAGCCTGTTTGCCACGCTGATCGACTTGAAGAGGTAAATGAGATGACCCTGCACACCCGCCTGGACAACCTGTACCCGCGCGCCGACGAGATTCCTGAGCAGTTTCGCGCAGGTCCCGCCATCGAGCAGCGCGATTATCTGGTCAATGGCGAACTGCATCAGTGGCAAGGGCCTTTGGCGCCGGTGCTGAGCCCGGTCTCGCTGAGGACCGACGCCGGTCTTGAATCCGTGGTATTGGGCAGCACGCCGCTGATGGACGCCGATACCGCTATGACCGCACTCGACGCTGCCGTCAAAGCCTACGACCGGGGTCAGGGCGCGTGGCCGACCATGCGTGTCGCCGACCGCATCCATCACGTGGAGACCTTCCTCAAGCTGATGCGCGAGCAGCGCGATGCCGTGGTCACGCTGCTGATGTGGGAAATCGGCAAGAACCTCAAGGATTCGCAGAAAGAGTTCGACCGCACCTGCGATTACATCGTCGACACCATCAATGCGCTCAAGGAACTGGACCGTCGCTCCAGCCGCTTTGAGCTGGAGCAGGACACGCTCGGCCAGATTCGCCGCGTGCCATTGGGCGTAACCCTGTGCATGGGCCCTTATAACTACCCGCTGAACGAAACCTTCACCACGTTGATTCCGGCCCTGATCATGGGCAACACGGTGGTGTTCAAACCGGCCAAGTTCGGCGTGCTGCTGATTCGTCCGCTGCTTGAGGCGTTCCGCGACAGCTTCCCGGCCGGCGTCATCAATGTGATCTACGGCAGCGGACGCGAGACGGTCAGCGCGCTCATGGCCAGCGGCAAGATCGACGTGTTTGCCTTCATCGGCACCAACAAGGCGGCCAGCGCCCTGAAAAAGCTGCACCCCAAGCCGCACCGTCTGCGTGCCGCCCTGGGTCTGGACGCCAAGAACCCGGGAATCGTGCTGCCGGATGTGAACCTGGACAACGCAGTGACGGAAGCCATCACCGGCTCCCTGTCGTTCAACGGCCAGCGCTGCACGGCGCTGAAGATCCTCTTCGTCCACGAAAACGTGGTCGGCAGCTTTCTTGAAAAGTTCGAAGAAAAACTCGCTCAGCTCAAGCCGGGCATGCCGTGGGAACCGGGTGTGTCACTGACGCCTTTGCCCGAGCCTGGCAAGACCGAGTACCTGCAAGGGCTGGTGGACGACGCCGTGAGCAAAGGCGCAAAGGTGGTGAACGAAGGCGGCGGCACCACCCACGAGCAATTCTTCTACCCGGCTGTGCTGTACCCGGTCACGCCGGACATGCGCGTGTACCACGAAGAACAGTTCGGGCCAGTGGTGCCGGTGGTCGCGTACCGTGATCTGGAGACGGTTATCGAGTACGTGCTGGACTCTGACTTCGGCCAGCAGTTGAGCATCTTCGGCAACGACTCCAAGCAGGTCGGGCGTCTGGTCGATGCGTTTGCCAATCAGGTGGGGCGCATCAACATCAACGCCCAGTGCCAGCGTGGCCCCGACAGCTTCCCGTTCAACGGCCGCAAGAACTCGGCTGAAGGAACCTTGTCGGTGGACGACGCGCTGCGCGTGTTCTCGATCCGTACGTTGGTGGCGACCAAATTCCAGGAGAGCAACAAGGCGCTGATCAGCGACATCATTCATAACCGCGAATCGACGTTCCTGACCACGGATTACATTTTCTGATTCATCTGCAGTTAATAACCGCAGGTGTGTTGCGCAGCTGACGCTGTTCAACCGCTTGCGGTTTTTTATATCTGTACTGGAAAACTCGCCGCCACTGTATTGGCCATGCATTCTGCCTGTGCACTTGTTCCGCTATTCGCAATTAATTTGTAGGAAACTTTCTAGACTTCCGTAGGATCGCTCTCGACCTGTATTTGGTGGGTGGAGTTTTTATGCGTAGGGCATTAGCCTTGGCACTTCTCGAATCCAGCGCAAACTTCATCGGCCGATTCGTTGCTCACACTTGTTAAAACTTGACCGCTTGGGTCAAGGGCACTTGCCTGATACAAAAGGCGCAGCAATACAGATATCCCGCTCATTGCATACAGTTGATTTCACGGAGACGTCATGGCTTCAAACAGCTTTCAAAATGAAGTGCCAAAGGCCCGGGTCAATATAAAACTTGATTTGCACACGGGCGGCGCACAGAAAAAAGTGGAACTGCCTCTCAAATTGATGATGCTGGGCGATTACAGCAATGGTCAGGAAGATCGACCGTTGTCTGAACGCAGCAAGATCAATATCAACAAAAATAATTTCGACAATGTGCTGACCGAATTCTCACCTGCCTTGAAACTCACCGTTGAGAACACCTTTGCCGGCGATGGCTCTGATGCGTCGGTGGACTTGAAATTTGAAAAGATGAAGGATTTCGAGCCCGAGCAAGTGGCAAGGCAAATCCCTTCACTGCGCGCATTGCTGGCCACTCGCAATCTGCTGCGTGACCTCAAATCAAATCTGCTCGATAACGCGACATTCCGCCTTGAGCTTGAGCGCATCGTAAAAGATGAAGCATTAAGCAACGAGTTGCGCGCTGAACTGGCGCTGCTCACAGCCCCTGCAGAGCGTTAATCAACCGGGTCTTTTAAAGCAGGTATCACTATGTCTTCGAAACACTCGTCCGCAGTATCGGGCGGCGGCACCGTTTTGTCCGAAGAAAGCACGGGCGTCTATAGCGCGCTGTTTTCCAAAATAAACCTGAGCCCGGTGTCGACGCTGGGTGACATCGAGGCATTTCAGAACAACGAAGCGCTGTCTGAAATTTCTGCCGACGAGCGCGTGACCGCAGCGGTCAGCGTGTTCCTCAACCTGCTTAAGGGCGCGTCGCGCAAGGTTCAGCGCCTCGATAAAACCCTGCTGGACGAGCACATCGCCTCGCTGGACGGGCAGATAAGCCGCCAGCTCGATGCGGTCATGCACCATCCAGAGTTTCAGCGGGTCGAGTCGACGTGGCGCGGTGTGAAGTCGCTGATCGATCAGACCGATTTCCGGCAGAACGTGAGAGTCGAGTTGCTGGACATCAGCAAGGACCATCTGGTCCAGGACTTCGAAGACGCGCCCGAGATCGCCCAAAGCGGTTTGTATATGCACACGTATACCCAGGAATACGACACACCGGGCGGCGAACCCATTGCGGCGGCCGTTTCCAACTACGAGTTTGATCGCAGTCCGCAAGACATTGCGCTGCTGCGTAACATCTCGAAAGTCGCTGCAGCGGCGCACATGCCGTTTGTAGGTTCGGTAGGACCTGCCTTCTTTGGTAAATCCACCATGGAAGAGGTGGCGGCCATCAAGGACATCGGCAATTATTTTGACCGCGCTGAATACATCAAATGGAAGTCTTTTCGCGATACCGATGATTCAAGGTATATCGGTCTGACCATGCCGCGAGTCCTGGGGCGTCTGCCTTACGGGCCGGACACTGTTCCGGTGCGCAGTTTCAATTACATCGAAAGTGTCAAAGGCACCGACCACAGCAAATATCTGTGGACCAATGCCTCTTTTGCGTTTGCCGCCAACATGGTCAAGAGTTTCATTGCCAATGGCTGGTGCGTGCAGATTCGCGGGCCGCAGTCAGGCGGAGCAGTGACCGACCTGCCCATTCATTTGTATGACTTGGGCACGGGCAGTCAGGTAAAAATTCCTTCGGAAGTAATGATTCCGGAAACCCGTGAATTTGAATTTGCCAACCTCGGCTTCATTCCGCTTTCCTATTACAAGAACCGTGATTACGCCTGTTTCTTTTCCGCTAATTCCACGCAGAAGCCGGCGTTATATGACACCGCCGACGCAACGGCCAATAGCCGGATCAACTCGCGGCTGCCTTATATCTTCCTGCTGTCGCGCATTGCGCATTATTTGAAGCTGATTCAACGCGAAAACATCGGCACCACCAAAGACAGGCGTTTGCTGGAGCTGGAACTGAATAAATGGATCAGCGGCCTGGTCACCGAGATGACCGACCCGGGCGACGATCTGCAAGCCTCGCACCCGTTGCGCGATGCCCGGGTGACGGTGGAAGACATTGATGACAACCCGGGGTTCTTCCGCGTGAAGCTGTACGCCGTGCCGCATTTCCAGGTGGAAGGCATGGACGTGAATCTGTCTCTGGTTTCCCAGATGCCCAAAGCCAAAACCTGACGTCGGCCATAGGTGAGCACAACATGAAAATCGACCGACCTCTCTGGGCTGGCGGCGCACTGCTGTCCCAGCAACAATTCCAGCAACAGTCGCGCTGGGAAGCCTGGACCAATGAATGCGTGGCGCACTTGTCACGGGTGCATCCATGGGGTGTGCAGGCTGCGCGGTTCGATCCTGAAGCCTTGCGGCTGGGCAAACTCAAAGCCTCCGCGCTGCGTGTGCGTCTGGCGGACGGCACGCTGATCGACACTGACGTAGCCGACCCGTTGCCCGCCGCGCTGGCCCTTGATCTGATCCAGATCGCTGCAGGGCAGGGCGTGACTGTGCTGCTGTGCCTGCCGCTGGAACAGGCCAACGGCGGCAATTGCCTGATGGAGGGCGCCCGCGCTGACCGGCCGGTGCGTTACCGCCAGGCGTGGCGTGAGGTGCAGGACCTGTATGGCGACGATCAGCAGTCGATTGGCGTGCTCGAACACATGCTCAGCCTGCGCCTGGACAGTGATGACACGGCCAACTTCCTGACCTGCCCGGTTGCCCGGCTGGTGCGCGACGGACAAGGTCGCTGGGGGCTGGACGACGCATTCATACCGCCGTTGCTGAGTTTCGCCGGGCACCCGGGGCTGCTCGTGCAGCTCGACAATCTGCTGACCCAGCTGGCGTCCAAGCGCCAGCGGTTGATGGGCATGCGCCGCGAGAGCAATCAGCGCATGGCCGACTTCGCGGTCGCTGACGTCTCGCTGTTCTGGCTGCTCAACGCGCTCAACACCTATCAACCGGTACTCGCCGATTTCGTGGCCGGCCCCGAGCGTCACGCGGAGGAGGTCTATCAGGAACTGGTGAAACTGGCCGGCGCCTTGCTGACCTTCTCCCTTGAGCACGACGTGGACGGCATCCCTGCGTACCGTCACGACGATCTTGCGGCGGTCTTCCCGCCATTGATGCAGATGATCTCCACATTGCTGGAAGCCAGCCTGCCATCGCGGGTGATCGCTCTGACGCTGGAGAACATCACGGCGGGTCGCTGGCACGTAACGTTCAACGACCCACGGCTGCGCGAAGCCGACGCGGCGGACTTTTATCTGTCGGTGCGCTGCCGTGAGGCGCCGGCGCAACTGCAGGCGCAGTTCCCTCGGCTGTGCAAGGTCGGTACGCCCGATGACGTCGATCGATTGATCAACGCCGCGCTGGATGGCGTGCCGTTGCAACCGCTCAGCCATGTGCCTGCGGCGATTCCACTGCGTCTCGAGAACCAGTATTTCGCCCTGGACTTTGCCCATCCCAGCGGTCAGGCGGTGCTGGCCGAAGGCGTTTGTGCCTTCTACGTGCCGACCACAGTGCCGGACGTCAAGCTGGAGCTGTTTGCGGTATTGCGCTCATGACCCGGCCCATTGCACCCACGCCGGTGGCGGCCCAGGTAAATGTCGACCTGTTGCTGCTGGACAGCTATTTGCTGGTCATCGAACTGCGCCAGGGGGGCAGTGTCCAGGACGGCGATGCGTTGCGCGACCTGTGCGCCAGGCAGGTCGTGGAAGTGGGCGCTGCCCTTAAAAAGGCCGGCGTCAGCCAGCGCAACGTTGACCACATCAGTTACGCCCAATGTGCGTTGCTGGATGAAACGGTGCTGGCCTGCGGCGATGAGGCGACACGCGCGCAATGGGCGCAGGAACCGCTTCAGGCACGGTATTTCGCGCGTCATCAGGCCGGCAAGTTTCTGTATGAGGAAATGCGCGACGTGTTGCGCGAGCCATCGCCGGATCTGTGTGTGCTCACGGTTTACCACCGCGTGCTGATGCTGGGTTTCCTGGGCCGCTATTCAGAAACCACTGACCCCGAACGGCAGCAACTGGTGGATGCGCTCAACGAACGGGTCCCGCCGTTGGCGCTGGAGCAGGCATTGCCGACGCTGATCGACGCTCGACGCCGCGGGCCCGTTCCGGGCTGGCTGCGGGCGCCGTTGCTGCACCTGCTCGTGGTCGGCGGGTTGCTGGCCGGGTTGTGGTGGCTGTTGGATTCGCACCTGACGGCGCTGGTCGCCTCCCTCCTCATCGAGCGGGTGTGACGCGCCCATGGCTCTCAATCTGATGCGTGGTTTTGTCCTATGGTGCGGATGCCTTGCGCTCGTGCTGATCGGCGTGTTGCCCCTGAGCCCTGGTGCGCAGGCGGTCTCAGGGGCGATTGCCTTGGCGCTGGCCGTCGCGGCGTGGGTCTTTGCAGGTCGGCGCTCGGCGAGTGTTGGCGCGTCGCTGTCTGTCGCGGCGTGGCGGTCTTTGCCCGGCGTTGCGTATGGCCAGCCGGTGGTGCTGGTGTGCGGGGAACACCTGGCGCTGTTGGGTCCTCGCAATCGTGAAGTTGCCGACAATGCCGACGGTGCCGCCGGCGCAGTCGAGCACAGCCAAATCCGCCTCACGCCCAACGGCTGTTACATCAGTGTGCCGGCGGTGGAGGCGCTGCCTTCGCAGGTCGCCGCCTTGCTGACAGCGCGTCCGCAATGGCGGTCACAGTTGAGCGTCATGTGCATCGTCAACCCAGCGCACTGCGCCGACACCGCCGAGCTGGCCGGGCAGCTTCGGGCGCTGGAGCACCAGCTTTCGATCATCCGCAGCCGTGCCCTGGCGTTGCCATTGTGGGTGGTGAGCTATCAACCGGCACAGCAGAGCGCACGTCACCCTGGCGCGACCGGCCTTGGCCGGCATGATGCCGATTCCGTGACCCGACCGCTCTGGTTCAGCTGGGAGGCAGGCAGTGCGTCTGCACGGGTGCGCGGCGACGGCAGCTGCGTCAGCGCCGAGGACTGGCAGCGTCAGGCGGCTGATCCCAAAGCCTGCGCCGAACGGCTGCGCACCACCGTGCAGATGAATGCCGGCGCGGGATGGATGGCGCAGTTCGTGGCGCCGTATTTCACCCGCACCGGCCGCCACCACCCCCCGTTTCCGGTGGCCTACGTGATCCACCGCGGGGCGGGCGTGCCGGCGGCGCGCCCGGGCAACGTCTGGCAACAGTGGCTGCAGGCGAAAACGGCGTTGCGTGCAGCCCCGACCCTTGCGGCGCAAGACGACTGCGCGATGCCGCTGCCGGACCCTCTGTTGGAGCTGCTGCCCCGGCACAACGGCCACAGCGCAGTGCGCCGCGCCACGGTAGTGGGCTTATGGCTGGCAGCGTTCACGGTCATTGTCGCAATGTCGAGTTCGGCGCGGCAAAACACCCTGCTGTTGCGTCAGGTGGGTGACGACCTGCGCCGCTTCACCTCCATCACCCACACCGCAGGCCAAGGTGGGCAGGCCGCTGCCCAACGTGATGCAGCGCTGAACGTGCTGCACCAGCACGCTCGCCGCCTGGACGACTACTACCGCTACGGCGAGCCGGCCTCACTGGGGCTGGGGCTGTACCGCGCGGAGCAACTGAGGATTCCGGTCTGGACGGCGATCGGCAATTACCGGCCGGCCGCCGAGATGACCACACGTGCGCCTGAACCGGTGCGGCTGGACACGCTCTCGCTGTTTCACATCGGTTCAGCCGAGCTCAAGGCTGACTCCACGCAGATCTTGATCAACGCACTGGTGGGCATCAAGGCCCGACCGGGCTGGTTGATCGTCGTCACCGGTCACACCGACGCCACAGGCAGTGTGCAGCACAACCTGCGCCTGTCCCGCGACCGGGCCGCTTCCGTGCGCGACTGGATGCAGCGCATGGGCGGCATTCCCGGCAGTTGTTTCGCCGTTCAGGGCTTCGGCGCCACGCAGCCGATCGCCAGCAATGACACCGAACAGGGACGCAGGGCCAACCGCCGCGTCGACATCCGTCTGGTTCCGGAAGAGGGGGCCTGCGGGTCGCTTTCCGCCGGGGCCGGACTGGCTAACCCGTCGCCTATCGCGGCATTCGAAAACTGAAGCAAAGGAGTTTCACATGGCTATTCCCGTTTACCTCTGGCTCAAAGATGACGGCGGCGCCGACATCAAAGGTTCGGTCAACGTGCAGTCCCGGGAGGGCAGCGTCGAAATCGTCGCCCAGGACCACAGCGTGTACATCCCCACCGACAACAACACCGGCAAATTGACCGGCGCGCGAGTCCACACGCCGTTTCTGTTCACCAAGGAAATCGATGCCAGCAGCCCGTACCTGTACAAGGCCGTCGGCACCGGGCAGACCCTGAAAAGCGCGGAGTTCAAGTGGTACCGCATCGACGACGCCGGCCAGGAAGTCGAGTACTTCAACACCCTGCTTGAGAACGTCAAGGTTGTTCGCGTCGCGCCAAAAATGCACGACGTCAAAGACCCGGCCAGGGAAAAGCACAACCACCTGGAGATGATCGAGCTGCGCTACGAGAAGGTCACCTGGACCTACAAGGACGGCAACATCATTCACTCCGATTCCTGGAACGAACGACAGACCGCCTGACGCTGCACGGCCGGCAGGCAGCGTTTGCCTGCCGGCTGCGGTGTGCTGGGTTGAGGGTCCGCAGGCGGGCGTTCAACCCAGCACATCCCGCCAGTAACTCGCGACTCAAGAACCCCCGGCAAGCAGCGACCGGCCGCCGGCCTCGCTGCCGGCACGATCCCCTTTGCGTACAAGGACGACGACCCATGGCACAGAGCTCTTCAGGTTTGCTTCGCCGCCTCAACCCATTTTGCGCCCAGGCGCTCAGCGCGGCGGCGACGCTGTGTCAAAGCCGCGGGCACGGCCACATCACCATTGAGCACTGGCTGTTGAAACTGCTGGGGCAGGGCGACGGCGATCTGGTGCTGATCGGCCGGCGTTACGAGTGGGACATCGACGCGCTGTGGCGCGGCCTGCTCGACCACCTGGACAACTTGCCGCGGAGCGTGCAGGTGCGCCCGCAGTTGTGCGACAAATTGCAGGTGCTGATCAAGAACGCCTGGCTGCGCGCCTCGGTGGAAGAGGACAACCAGCAGCTGCGCTCGGCCCACGTGCTCGCCGCGCTGATCGAAAGCCCCAAGCTGTTGGCCTGCGTCGATGCCTGGCCACTGCTCAGCCTGAGCGATGTGCAGCTGCGGCATCTGCTGCCGGTGCTCGACCAGCACTCTGACGAGCGCCAACAGCCGCCAGAGTGCCTGGATCTGATCCCGAATGCGCCACCTACAGCGTGTGGCGGCGAGCCGGGGACTCCGGCGCTGGCAAGGTTCACCCAGGACATCACCGACAAGGCGCGCAGAGGGGAAATCGACCCGGTGCTGGGCCGTGACGACGAGATTCGTCAGGTCATCGACATCCTCAGTCGGCGACGCAAGAACAACCCGATTCTGGTGGGCGAGCCGGGGGTGGGTAAGACGGCGCTGGTCGAAGGCCTGGCCTTGCGCATCGTTGCGGGTAACGTGCCTGCCAGCCTGAAACCGGTCAGCGTGCGCACCTTGGACCTGGGCCTTTTGCAAGCGGGCGCCGGCGTCAAAGGGGAGTTCGAGCAGCGTCTCAAGGACGTGATCGAAGCCGTGCAGCAGGCCGAACACCCCGTGCTGCTGTTCATCGACGAAGCGCACACCTTGATCGGCGCCGGCAATCAGGCTGGCGGTGTCGACGCCGCCAATTTGCTGAAACCGGCGTTGGCGCGTGGCGAACTGCGCACCATCGCCGCCACCACCTGGGGTGAGTACAAGCAGTACTTCGAGCGTGACCCGGCGCTGGAAAGGCGCTTTCAGACCGTCAAGGTCGACGAGCCGGACGATGCCACCGCGATGGTCATGCTGCGCGGCTTGAAGGCGCGCTACGCCAGCCACCACGGCGTGCACATCGAAGACACCGCCATCCAGGCCGCCGTGCTGCTGTCGCGCCGTTATCTGCCCGGTCGGCAACTGCCGGACAAAGCCGTCGACCTGCTCGACACCGCCAGCGCCCGGGTGCGCATGAGTCTGGATTGCCAGCCGCAGCCCCTTGTCGCCCTCAAAGCGCTGCAGTGCGCACTGGAACAGGAGCGGCAGGCGCTGGAGGAGGACGCGCGCATCAATGGGCGCAACGCCGACGAGCGCCTGGCCGCGATTGCCGCGCAGCTTGCCGCCCATGGCGCAGCGCTGGCGAGCCTGGAGCGCCAGCACGGCGACGAGCTCGAATTATCCAACCGATTGCTTGCCGCACGCCATGCCGACGTGGACGACGCTGAGGCGTACGCGGCCGTGCAGGCGCAGCTCAAGGCGGTGCAGGGCGACGCGCCGCTGCTGTCGCTGGACGTTGACGCACGCAGTGTCGCGCAAGTGATCGCGGATTGGACCGGCGTGCCGCTGAGCAGCCTGCTCAAGGACGAACAGTCCAGCCTGCTGATGCTGGAACAAACGCTGGCGGATCGGATAATCGGTCAGGACCGCGCCTTGACGGCGATGGCGCAACGGCTGCGCGCCGCAAAAACCGGGCTGACCGAAGAGCATGCGCCGCTGGGCGTGTTCCTGCTGGTCGGCAGCAGCGGCATCGGCAAGACCGAAACGGCCCTGGCACTGGCCGACACGCTGTTCGGGGGTGACAAATCCCTGATCACCCTGAACCTGTCCGAGTACCAGGAAGCCCACACCGTCAGCCAGCTCAAAGGCGCGCCGCCCGGTTATGTCGGTTACGGGCAAGGCGGGGTGCTCACCGAAGCCGTGCGCCAGCGCCCCTACAGCGTGGTGCTGCTCGACGAAGTGGAAAAAGCCCACCGCGACGTGCTCAATCTGTTCTACCAAGTGTTTGATCGTGGCTTCATGCGCGACGGCGAAGGTCGCGAAATCGACTTTCGCAACACGGTCATCGTCATGACCTCGAACCTGGGCAGTGACCTGCTGCAGGACTTTGTTCAGGACCACCCCGACGCATCCGACGGCGAACTTCACGAACAGCTGCGGCCGGTGTTGCGCAAGCATTTCCAGCCGGCCCTGCTGGCGCGCTTCCAGACCCTCATCTACCGGCCACTCGAGGCTGCGGCGCTCAAGCGCATCGTTGCTCTCAAACTGGACAAGGTGGCCGCCCGTTTAAACCGGCATTACGGACTCGACTGCCAGGTGGACCCGCGCCTGCACGACGCGCTGGTCGACGCCTGCCTGCTGCCGGACAGCGGCGCCCGAAACATCGACAGCCTGCTCAATCAACAAATTTTGCCGGTGCTCAGTCAGCAACTGTTGCAGCGCCAGGCGGCGCAATTGGTCACCCGTGGTGTGCGGCTGGGCCACTGTGAAGTCGCGGGTATCACCCTGGACTTCGTCGGTGACGTGGCGCTGGCGGAGGGCGAATGATGAACGACGCCATCGCACGCTTCTTCGATCACAGCCGCCACAAGTTGGCGGTTCATGGCCTGGCGGTGCCCCTTGATGTCTTGGCGTTCGAGGGGGAGGAACAGCTAAGCCAGCCGTTTCTTTACCGCATCGAATTCACTTCCCTTGATCGCGACATCGCGGCCGATCAAATCCTGGGCAAGAGCGCCCAGTTCAGCCTGCATGCTGCCCCGCATACCTTGCCCAAAGCCATTCGGGGCTTGCCGGTGCCGAAGGTCCAAGCGCTGCGGACGCTGCATGGCGTGATTACCGGTTTCAAGCGGCTCTCGGGCTCGGCGGATGAAGCACGTTATGAAGTGACCTTGCAGCCGCTGCTGGCCTTGCTTGGGCGTGGCAAGCAATTCCGGATCTACCAGCACCAGTCGGTGCCGGAGATCGTTGAGAGCATCTTGCGCACGCGGCATGATTTCGAGGGGCAGGATTTCCGGTTCACCCTTGTGCGCGAGTATCCACGTCGCGAGCAGGTGATGCAGTACGGCGAGAGTGACCTGGCCTTCATTTCGCGCCTGCTCGCAGAAGTGGGCATTTGGTACCGGTTCACCAACGACGAGCGATTGGGTCTTGCGGTGGTCGAGTTTCATGACGATCAGCGGCATTACGTCAAGCCGCGGATCAGTCTTCCGTATCGCCCTCAGTCCGGTTTGGGAAGCAGTGGCGAGGATGGCGTCTGGCAGTTGCAGGCGAGTCATGAGGTCGTCGAAAAGAACATCCACTTCCGGGCTTATCACCATCGCGATGCCCGTGCATGGCTGGACGGGTCGGTGGATCAGACGCGTGGGGACAGGACGACTTATGGCGAGGCGTATCACTATGCCGAGCCCTATACCGCGCTCGGCGACAAGCTTGATCAGGATGAGGACCTGCTGGGGGAAAGCGGGTTCTTCTATGGGCGGTTGCGGCATGAGCGGTATCTGAATAATCAAACCCGGCTGAGCGGTGTTTGTAGCAGTGCGTCATTGGGGTTGGCGCAGGTGCTCGACGTTTCAGGCGGTGCCCCCCAGGCGTTCGAGCCGGGTGCGGTTGTTACCCGGTTGGTGCTGCGTGCCGCGCGGGACCGCAGTTTCGAGCTGAGCTTCGAGGCGATTCCCTATTCGGAAAGCCTGTGCTTCCGACCGCCGTTGCTGCCCAAACCGCAAATGGCCGGGACTGTTCCGGCACGCGTGACCAGTTCGCTGGCCAATGATCCCTACAGCCACATCGACAGTGAGGGCCGCTACAAGGTCAGCTTCTTATTCGACCGCGACAGCTGGAAGCTGGGTCAGGAGAGCCTGTGGTTGCGTTTGGCCAGACCTTATGCCGGCGACACTCATGGTCTGCACCTGCCGCTGATCTGCGGCACCGAAGTGGCGATCGCTTTTGAGCAGGGCGACCCCGACCGGCCCTACATCGCCCACGCGTTGCACGACAGCCGCCATCCCGATCACGTTACGTTGTTGCGCCGGGACTACACGCGCAATGTGCTGCGCACCCCGGCCAACAACAAACTGCGCATGGAGGATGAGCGCGGCAAAGAGCACATCAAGCTCAGCACCGAACACAGCGGCAAGAGCCAGCTCAACCTTGGGCATCTGGTGGATGACGAGAAGCTCAAGCGTGGCGAAGGGTTTGAACTGCGCACGGACGGCCGGGGTGCGATTCGGGCCGGGGATGGGCTGTTTATCAGTGCGGATGAACAGACCAAGGCGCACGGTCAGCACCTCGACATGGACGCTGCAGTCGAGCAACTCGAAAGCGCATTGTCGTTGGCCCGGTCCATGGCCCAGGCCGCGCGGAGTGCGCAAACGACGCCGGCTGACACCTCCAGCCAGGCAAGCCTCGCTGCCGCGCTGACCCACCTTCGCGAGCCGGGCATATTGCTGCATGCCCCGGCGGGCATTGGGCTGGTCACGCCCGAGGCCATTGCCATTTCGTCAGGCAGCGAAAGCGTCGCCATCACATCGTCACGCTCAACCGATATCAGCGCCGGGCGCAACATCACCGGCACTGCCGAGGGGGCGATCAGCCTGTGTGCCGTTACCCAGGGCCTCCAATTCAAGGCGGTGCAGAACGACATTCAACTTCACGCCCAAACCGGCGCACTGCACGCACTGGCCAACGACGACATCAAGATCGAGAGCCTGACAGGCAGGGTCGAGATCAGCGCGCCAAACGAGCTGGTTCTGACCTGCGGCGGCGCATTCATCCGCATCAAGGATGGCGAAATCGAGCTAGGCGCGCCGGGCAACATCTATCACCGAGCCGTCTATGTGCTGAAAACCGGTGCCACCACACTGACGACCCCCGCGACGCCGATACCGCCGGGCTATGCCGCTGGCTACACCCTCAGCGGCCCGGATAACGGTTACGCCCCCTTCGCCCGTTACCTGATCACCACCCAGGAAGGCGAGCGCTTCCCCGGCGTGACCGACAAGGACGGCAGAACCATCCCGGTTCACACGCAGTTGCCCGGGAACGTGGTGATCGAGTTTCCCAATGACAAGCAAGACGAGCGGTGACCGACGTTCAAGGGCGCGCTGCGCACTCGCTCGCCACCCGCTGTGCGCCAGCTATCGACACCGCGCCAGACGCCAAACGGCCAGCCGTGACCAGGCATCACCGCAAAAAATCTTCAATCAGGAAGGACCCGGCATGAAAGACCGAAAGCACCAGACGGACATATTTTGCACCTACAAGGCTGTGGCCATCGGCCCGCAGAAAACCCATTGGGTTGAATTTCAACTGGTGGACGAACTCGGCGAGCCGCTGGCTAATCTGCCATGGCGGGCGATCAATCAGGCAGTGCGGGATGGCTGCGTCGCGGAGTACTCGGGGAGCACCGATGCCCAGGGCGTGATTCGACTTGAGGCGCTTTACCCCCTCGACGTGACACTGCTGATGCCGGCGACGCCGTTGGCTGAAGTTCTGCAACAGCGGCGCTTGCGAGCGGTGAGGCCTGAGCCCGAGCGGCCCGGTGCCGGTGACAGCAAACCGCTGTACGGGGCGCAACGTCCGGGTTTTTCTCCCGTGGAAAAGCAGGCGATTGAGCTGGGGCATGCCTATCACTATCTGCGGATAGGGCAGCTGTGTGATCAGATGCCGACGTTTAATCCGCCATGGCCAGAGCTGGAACCAGCGCCGGCTTATCATTTTCCGGACGCTGGGTTTTCGGGGTTTACGGTGCCTTATGAAGCGCTGAACACCCGGCATGTACTGGAAGTTTGCCCGCTGCGTGCGTGGTCGTTGGTGCTGCATCATGACGAGACTCAGTACAGCCTGGCGAATGCCTACAACTTGGGGCTGATGAGTATCTTGTCGTACAGCAACCGACCGGAGAATTTGCACGGCTCGCCTCAGGAATTTTTCGCACAGCAGTGCCTTGATCTGTCGAGAACTCCCAGGGTATGGGACGGGGGGAAAAACTGGCCATGTATTGTCACCGACTTACCGTTCGATAATAGGTATGAGAGCTGCCATGTGTTGGACACCGCCAGAGCTGATACTCCTCAGGGTGACACGCAGCTTTTCTACGTTATGAACTCTACCCAGATGCTGGTCGCGTGGCGGGGAACCGACTTTGACCGCATTCATGCCCCTGATCTGGCTACAGATCTCACCTTCCGTCCTGTCCTGCCTGAGCTGAAAGCCAGCTGTGCTCCCTCGGTACCCTGCATCGATATGGCGCTTGAAGGTCGGGTGCATCTGGGGTTTCAAACAGCCTACAAGGCTGCGACAAGCTGTTATCCCGTACGCTTGGCACAACATCTCCCCGAAAACATTGGGGGTAAAAAACTGTATATCTGTGGGCATAGCCTCGGTGGTGCTCTGGGATTGATTCACGCAGCTTCGCTTAAGGCACATAGCCCGCTTCTTTACACTTACGGAATGCCTCGCACTTTCACGCTGAGCGCGTTAAAGGCGTTGAGTGAAATTCGTCATTTTCGTCACGTTAATGACACCGACACCATTCCCAGCGTGCCGCCTCAGGCTGATCTCGATAATCACCTCTACAATCTGTACGGCCCGTTAGGCACGACGTTAGGTTTCGCCTGGTCGATGGGGCAGGCGCTTGCGACCAATGTGATCAAGTTCGGCGATCCATACGGCCATCATGGCGAACTTGCCATGTTCTACCGCGTAGAGCAGCACACGCAGAGCCGAGGCTCTTCTTACCCTGCATACCGCAGCAAGGATGGCCTCGGCGCGCCGTATTACAACACCGTCAAAACCCGACTCCCGGAGCGGCCAAGCCTTTACCTGGTGCCCAGTTTATGCAGCGCAGAAAATGAGCAGGCTGAACAGTCTCAGCGCGCCCTAATGGGTTGCCTAACCGCCGAGGAAAAGAAAAGCTTTTTCCAACCTAAGGAAAACATGAAGCCCGGGGGACTGCTGGGTATCGGTAACCACATGATGGGCGAGTACATGACGCATATCACTCATCGCCTGCTAGCGGCGATCAATCGTGATCGTGTGCCACAGCTTGCTGCGCAGAAAACGATTGAGCGTTTCAAGGAACAGATGACCGAATACCGTAACTCCTCACCGAAAGACGAACATAAACGCAATTCTCTGTTTCTTTCGATGCACAAGGAAGTTCGCTCGGCGTTAACGGTGACGCAAAAAACCGATGGTGGAGTTGAAGCGTTGCTGCGTCTGGACGCATTAGAGAAAGATGTGGTGTGGAAATGAAGCTAACGATGTCCAGCTTGAGAAGTACGCTGCTGCTTATGGCAGCGCTGATACTTTTAAGTGGCTGTGCTCGAGACTATCTCTTGTCGCCGCCGCTAAATGGCGAAGAAGTGTCGTTGACTATCAAGTTGCCAGATGATCTTGAGGTGAGGCCCCTGCGGGTCATGTACAGATCTGCCGTTTGTCAGCGTGTGACATACGATGGGGACGGTCGGCGGGCAATGGTTGACGGACACAATGGTTTTGAAGTCCCACTACAACGCCGCGAGGAAGATCTGTACGGAGCAGTAGTATCTGTCGAGGGAGGAGGTCCATGTAAGTGGCGACTAAGCAACGTTGATTTCGGCGTCAAATACCGAATGCCTACCCCTTTTGGGGAAAGTGTAATACCGGGATCGGGCGGTGGCGTAGTGATCGTTTTTGATCACAACAACCCGCAGCGGCGAGTGTCCCGCCCCGCAAATGTAAATGGGGCCGATCTGCGCTTCTTGGAAAACTATTATCCTTGGGTGAGCGAGAGCTTTATAAATGGCTATGTTCAGAGAGTCCGTCTGTCCGGCAAGGGTGGAAGCCACCTCACATATGGTGCGCCAAATGCGCGAAAGATCTATTTCGAACCACAGCTACATCGAGATTATGTAGTTAAATCCATAGCCCCCAAAAAACCCATAGCGGGTGAGTTTTTCAAATTCTACTATCCGGATGGCACCGTGGAGTTCGATTGGCGTGCGAAGCCGAGTTTTGAAAAACTGCAAAAGATCCGTTTGGACGAGGAGGCGAAGAAGGGAAGTCGCCATCTGCCCCACCGTCTGTAGTGAGAAATATTCCATGAATAATGCTATGTCATCTTTAAAGGCTTCGATTTCGTGCTTTGTATTGCTCCCATTTATCAGCGGCTGCGCAAAAGACTACAGTATGAATCCACCGCCAGGCGGCGAGAAAGTCGAAATCGTTATAAAGCTGCCTGAAGAACTGGAGCCAGAGCCTTTGCGAGTTATGTATCGCTCGGCTATATGTCGCAGAGTTGTCCATGATGGCGATCGGAGGGCAGAGTCGCTAGAAGGTCGTAGAGGATTTGATTCGACATTAACGAAGCGCGGAGCAACCAGGTTCTATGAAGCAGGATTATTCATTAATGCCGGGGGACCATGCAAATGGCGTCTCAGCAACGTCATAGTCGGCATAAAATACCGTATTCCAGGTGGTTTTGAGGAGGGTATAACGTCTGGCACTGGTGGCACGGTTATAATAAAATTTGATGAAAAAAACGCGCCAATAAGTGTTGGTGGAGTTAGGGTAGTCGTTGGTTCGGACCTGAAAATAGTAAAGGATTACTATCCGTGGGTCAGCGAAAAATTCATCGATGGTTATGCCAGGCGCGCGAACCTGTCTAGTGAAGGCGGGGGTTATCTTACTTACGAAGCTCGAGAGGCACGGAATATATACTTTGAGCCGATACTGCACTCGGACGTGGTAGTAACATCTGTGTCGCCGAAGAAGCACGTCATCGGAGATTTCATAAAATTTCACTATCCCGATGGCTCTGTGGAATCCGATTGGCGAGCGAGGCCTAACTTTGAAAAAATGCAAAAAATCCGCTTGGCAGCGGAGGCGAGTAAATGAAATTGTTCAGTGTGCTGCACTTTGTTTTTAGGAATCTATTATGAACAACCCGACACTCTACGCAAAAACCAGGCTCTTATGCATTGCGCTATTCGCCTTCATAAGCGGTTGCGTAAAGGACTACAGCATTCTGGCGCCGCCGCCCGACAGTGAAAAGGTCAAAGTCGTGATGAAGGTGCCTGCAGAACTGGAGCCCGAGTCCTTGCATGCCCAGTACCGGTCTGCGAGATGCCGAATGTTTGTCGACCTTGCCGATGTGAGCCGTATACCGTTTCCAGGATTAAACTTACAGACTTTGAAGTTCACAAGGCGCGGAGAAACGGATTTCTACGAGGCAGAGGTATTCACCAATGGCGGCGGTGAGTGTGGATGGCAACTCACTAACATCGAATTCGGAGTCACCTATCGGATTCCAAGCTCTTTTGGAAAGAGAGTGGCAACTGGCATTGGCGGGACGGTGATTATTAACTTCGATCGGCAGCACTCATCCTATGATGGCATTGACCAGGTTGTAGAAGGCCCGGACCTGAAAATTGTGAAGGATTACTATCCTTGGGTAAGGGAAGCCTACGTACTCGGTTACTATGAGAAGAGCGTAAATTTGACCAACCAATACACAGGTTATCGAACCTACAAGGCCCCCGAGGCACGAAATATATACTTTGAGCCAGTGCTGCACTCAGACCTTGTTGTGACGTCGACCTCACCCAAGAAAAAGGTCTTTGATGAAGTTGAGATTACAACCTTTCTCTACCCCGACGGAACAGAGGAGTCCAGCGTGGGGTTAAACCCGGACGTTGAGAAAATGCAGGCGATCCGCTTGAAAATCAACGCGAAATAATAAAAGGGCTCAGCGCCGCAGGGCATCTTCAGGATGATCAAATGAATCAGATTGCATCAAACGTCAGGGCTTTACTCATAGCTCTCACGTTGGTTTCAACGCTCAGTGGGTGTGCGCTCGACTATGAAGTGCATCCGGACCCGGATGGGGAACATGTCACTGTGACGATCAAGGTATCGGAAGGGTTAGTTCCACCCCCTATGGCCGTGGGTTATCGATCAACGATCTGCCAAAACGTTTATGAGGGCCCTGATGTGTTCGGCAACATCAGGCTGCAAACTGTAGCGTTCAAACGGCGCGGGGAGGGCAATGCCTATGGCGCCAATTTTGCTGTTGATGGCGGCGGGCTCTGTAGGTGGCGCGCGGCTTACGTGTCGTTTGGCGTGCATGTTCAATCGCCTGAGCGCATTGGCGAGGGTGCAGTTGTGGGGACGGGAGGTGATGTTCTGGTCCTGTTTCAGCCGCACAATCCTGATGTTCCGCCCAAATGGCTCAAGAACGTGGCCGGGACGGATCTCGATATTAAAAATGACTACTATCCATGGCTGCGCGATGTCTTGAAGAAGGATTACGTCAAAAGGGTCAATCTGGTGGGTGAAGTGGTGCCTTATCCGACGTACTTTGCCCCTCAAGCACGAAATATAAATTTTGAGGCGGTGCTTCATGCCAACGATGTCGTGACATCAAAAGAGCCTCAGTTCAAAGAGACCGGAGTTCACCCCGCTTTTATTTACCCAGACGGGACCTCTGATTCTGATGACAGCGATGCCCCGAACTTTCGCAAGCTTGAGGCGATTCGTTTAAAGGCAGAGGCTAACCCATGACGATAGCGTAAGGCGTAACTCGCCGCTCCTGCTAGTTATGCCGGCCTCAGGCCAATGAGTACCGGCCCGTACCGTTAACACTTAGCACGTCACAAGCACGCGCAATGTATCCGCTCGTCCCGGCACCCGCTCGCGCGGAATTAATACACGGCTTCATCAATTCATTATTAAGGGATCTTTCAATGTCACAGGGATTCGTATTGTTGGGTGACAAGACCACCCACGGAGGTGCGGTGGTTTCCGCATCATCCACTCATATCACCCAAGGCAAGGCAGTCGCTCTCGTAGGCGATCTGGTTATGTGTCCCGTACCTGGACATGGCGTTAATCCAATTATTGAAGGTTGTGCCGACTGGTTAGAGGACGGCCGTGCGCTGGTCGTCGATGGTTGCCACTCACTGTGCGGTTGCCAGGTAATGTCCAGCGCACCTGACTGGGCGGTGGGCTGAAAATGGCGTGGCAACGTGAATACGCGCAAGCAGCGCTCGCTCCCAAACCACCGTCGACGGTTCGATGGCTGCTGATCGTGGTTTCAGCCGTGGCGTCGGCTGTGCTGATGTTTCTGCTGTATGCCGTATTGCCTGAACTGCAGATGTTAAATGTGTGGGCATTCAGCGCATCGCCGTTGGCGGTGGCCATTCTCGCCCTGGCAGCGCGCATGCATGCCTACGGTGTCGCGCTAGAAGAGTACACGCTGCTGCAGGAGCGGACCCGGCTGGCGCAGGTGGCCTGGACGCAGTGGGGTCAACGTTATATGGCTGTCATGGCGGCGCTCGTTCTTTTGCCCGAGCCTGTGTCTGCGGTGGCATTGATGAAACCGGCACAGACGCCCATCCCGCAATCGGGCAAAGCGCGCCGCATAGCTCGCCTTCCAAAGAGCAAAAAAGGCCGGGCCATGGCAGGTCTGGTCCAACTGATGGATTCGCTTTCGGCTGTCCTGGTGCCGCTGCCACCGGGAGAAAACCTCAGTGTCACTGTTCTGACCGATGCTCCACAGGGTGAATACGCAGCGCTCACTGACATTTGTCAGCAGCGTCTGACGGACCTTACTCCGTCATCCGTGATCAGCGCCGTTCACGTCACAGCTCAGCTTCCCTTCGCGTGGATGGAAGAACGGCTCAAGACCCCAAGCGACCACGTCGAATTCATCCTCGTCATCCAGCTCCACGGCGATGACGCCTACTCCGACGGCCTCGCCGCCATTGTGCTGTGCACCGACGCAGTCGCCAGTGCCCACACGTTACCCGTTGCTGCACGCCTATTGCGGCCCATGCCCCTCGACATCGACGCGTCGGCAACCGATTTCACCACCTTCCTGCAGATTCAAGCCGCTGCCCGCCAGGCAACGGGCCTGTTGGCCGACCGCGCTGAATGGCAGCCGGTGGCCCACACATTACTGGCGGCAGCCGGTGCCGAGGGTGCAGCGCTGCCAGTTGAAAACCGCTGGATTCTGGAGGCCGTAAACGGCGCGCCGGGGCCCTGCGGCCACTGGCTGCTGGCCGCGCTTGGCATCGAGATGGCCAGGCTCGCGCGGCAACCCTTGTTGCTGCTGGCGAGTGAAGACATGGGCCGCTGGATCACCACCGTCACACCGGGAGAAATGTCATGAAAGCCTTGATCGGCAATGGTTGGCGTCGCGTCGGCGGCGCGGTATGGCTTGTCGCGTTTGCAGCGGCGCTGGGCTGGTTCATTTACGCCTATGGCGCAAGGGTCGGACTGACGGAGCGGCATCAGCAAATCTTCGCGTTTCTGCTACTGATGCTGATCGCGCTGCTGGTGCAAACCATTCCCCGCGCCCTGGCGCTGATGAAGAGCCGCCGAAGCATCAAGCGGCAGCCGGGTGATAGCGTATTCCCACCGGATGAAGCGCCATCCACGGCTTCAACTGAAAAGGTCTCGGGCGCCGTGGCGCTGCAGAATTACCTACTCCAGCAATACACCCCCCTGCAACGCCTGCGCACCCGCTTCTACCTCATCGTCGGCGAGCCCAGGCAGATTGAAGCCATCGCGCCAGGCCTCGCCGACGCCAAATGGCTCGACGCCCAGAACACCGTGCTGCTGTGGGGTGGCAGCCCGCAAACGCAGAGCGCTGAAGCCGCTGCCCAATGGCAGGCAGTGTTGCACCGGCGTGGCGTGCACGGCGTGGTCTGGGCGCTTGATATTCAGCAAAGTAACGACGCCGCGGCCATGTCAAACGGCGTGGCGCGCCTGAAAAAACTGGCCGGCGACGTCGGTTGGCAACTGCCGTTGCATGTGTGGCAAGTCTGCGACGACGCGAGGCCGCCGTTGAAGCGCCCTCGGGAAACGCTCGGGTGTCTGTTGCCTGCGCAGTTGACCGCAGCGAAGTTGATGGCGGCGATGGGCCGCCTTGCTGAGCCTTCGTTGACGCGCGGCTTGGCTCAGGTTCAGGAAAACCAGGCCGACGACTTCCTCCTGCGCCTGGGTCGGGCCCTGCGGGCAGAGGGCATCGCCCGCTGGTGCCAGGCACTGACGCCGTTGTTCGGCAGGTTTGCCCGCAGCGTGCCGTTGCGCGGCCTGTGGTTCAGTTTGCCAGCGCAGGCCGCTCAATCGGCTGGCCATGCGTGGCTGCCGGATGCGGCCTGGGCAGGTGTCCTCGCCGGCAAAACCCGCCAGGCCCGGCGACTGGGCTGGCCCGCCAGCCGCGTTGGCTACACGCTTGTAATGGCCGTCGCGGTGGTGTGGGCGTCGGGCGTGCTGCTGTCGTTTTCCGCTCATCGCGCGCAGATCGTTGAGATCAGCACGGCCCTCGATGACGTCAAGTCTTCGGGCCACCGGGACCAGCAACTGCTCGCGCTCAACGCGCTGATTCTGGAGATGGAACGGCTGAAGGTTCATGCCCAGCGAGGCGAGCCGTGGCACCAGCGCTTCGGCTTGAGCCAGAACGATGCCTTGCTCGCCGCCATGTGGCCGCCCTACGTCGAGGCCAACAACCGGCTGATGCGTGACCCGGCAGCGGAAAACCTCAGGCGTCAGCTTGCGGCGCTGGTCGACACACCGGCAGACAGCGCGCGGCGTGCCAAGGGCGCGCACAACGCTTATGTCCAGCTCAAGGCCTATCTGATGATGGCGCAGCCGGAAAAGGCGGACGCGGCATTTCTGGTCACGGCCCTCAGCCACGCGGAACCTGCGCGCATGGGCGTAGCGCCGGGGCTGTGGAAAGGGCTGTCGCCGAGGCTCTGGCAGTTTTACGCGGAGCATTTGGCGGCGAATCCGCAATGGCGCATCGTCCCGGACGAGGCCTTGGTCGCCCATGCGCGCCAGGTGCTGCTCACGCAGCTGGGGCAGCGCAATGGCGAAGCCAGTCTCTATCGGCAGGTGCTGGAGGCAGCGTCGACCCATCACCCCGATCTCGGCCTTGAGCAGATGGTCGATGACAAGGACGCCTGGCCGTTGTTCTACACGCAGACAAAGGTGCCGGGCATGTTCACCCGGCAAGCCTGGGAAGGGCAGGTGCGTCAGGCCATCGACGAGGTTGTCGCGGCGCGGCGCGAGCAGATCGACTGGGTGCTCAGTGATCAGCGCAGCAGCGCCATCGCCAGCAACGCCGGTGTAGCGGGCACTTCGCCGGAGCAACTGCGGGCGCGGCTGACCGAGCGTTATTTTGATGATTACTCGAGCGGCTGGCTGGCGTTCCTCAACAGCGTGCAGTGGCGGCGGGCAGACAGCCTGGCCGATGTCATCGATCAATTGACGCTCATGAGCGATGTCCGCCAGTCGCCGTTGATTGCCTTCATGAACACCCTCGCGTGGCAGGGCCACGCCGGCAACCTTGGGCAGGGGCTCAAGGAGTCGCTGGTGCAGTCTGCGCAGAAGCTGATGGGCAGCGAGCGTGTGGCGCGGGTGCCGGCCATCAGTCAGTTGACGGACATTCCGGCCGGGCCGCTGGATGCGACGTTCGGCCCGCTGTTGGGCTTGCTGGGCAAGGACCCGCAAGGCAATGGCGGCGACGACGAACTCAGCTTGCAGGCGTTTCTGACCCGGGTAACGCGGGTGCGTCTGAAGTTGCAGCAAATCGGTCATGCCCCCGACCCTCAGGGCATGACCCAGGCCATGGCGCAGACGGTGTTTCAAGGCAAGGGCATCGACCTTACCGATACACGCGCCTACGGCGAGCTGCTGGCGGCCAGTCTGGGTGAAGAGTGGGACGGCGTGGCCCACGCGCTGTTTGTTCAGCCGCTGGATCAGGCCTGGCGAACAGTCCTGGAGCCCTCAGCCGCGGCGCTCAACCGGCAGTGGCAGCAGGCGGTGGTCGAACATTGGGATCAGGCATTTCTGGGCCGCTATCCGTTCGCCGCCACCGGCAGCGATGCGTCATTACCCATGCTGGGCAAGATGATCCGCTCGGACTCGGGGCGCATTGAGCAGTTCTTGCAACAGGAACTCAACGGGGTTCTGCGCAAGGACGGTGATCGCTGGGTGGCAGACCCCGCCCACGGTCAGAGCCTGCCGATCAACCCGCGCTTTCTTGCGGCTGTGAACCAGCTCAGCCATCTGGCCGACGTGCTCTATACCGACGGCGGCATGGGTCTGCACTTCGAGTTGCAGGGCAAGGCGGTGCGTGACGTAGTGCAGACCACCTTTGTGCTCAATGGCGCGCGGCATCAGTACTTCAACCAGAAAGAAAGCTGGCAGCGCTTCGGCTGGCCCGGCAGCAGCGATTACCCCGGCGCCAGCCTCAGCTGGACCAGCGTGCGCAGCGGCGAGCGCTTATACGGCGACTTTGAGGGGCCATGGGGGCTGATTCGCTTGCTCGACGCCGCCACTGTCACGGCGCTGGACGACAGCGACAGCCGCTACCGCATTACCGTCCCGGCACCCGATGGTCTGGGCCTGACGTGGCACATGCGCACCGAACTGGGCGCCGGGCCCATGAGCCTGCTGGCGCTGCGTAACTTCCGCCTGCCGCGGCAAATCTTCCTCAACGGGGTTGCCAGCGCAAACACACCACCGCGCAACGAGGTGAGCGAATGAGCCTGCAACAGCTGATGGCCGCCGCACTGGGCGAGCGTGACGCCGTGAAACTGGGCAGAACCAACGCTGAACCTTGGGAACCCTGGCTGGCGCCGATCAGTGCCGAGTCGGCTGTGGGTGATGACCCGGGCTACGACGATGATTTCCAAAGCATGCGCGAGGAGGTCAACAAGTTGTCCGGTGCGAACGCCGATCGGGTCATCGCGCTGGCGGAGACGCTGCTCAAAGGCAAGTGCAAAGACCTGCGCGTGCTCACTTATTACCTCTGGGCGCGCCTGCACCGGGACGGCGAGGCGGGACTGGCGCAAGGGCTGAGCCTGCTGGCTGCGATGATCGAACGCTACACGGCCCAAGTGCTGCCGTTGCGGTCGAACAGCCGCAAAGTCGCACTGGAATGGCTGGCCAGTGCCAAGGTGCTGGACAGCCTGATGCTGTACCCGGAGGTGGTGAAGGCCGAAGCCGAACGCACCGTCGCCGCGCTCGCCTGGCTGGATCACGCGCTGCTTGCATGGCCGGCAGCGCACCGTCCGGAATTGGGCGCGCTGTACGCGGCGTTGTCGGCGCGCCTTGCCCAGGCTGGCGGGCTTGACGCAGTGGTGCCGCAGTTCGGTGCCAGCCGCAATGCGCGCGAGGTTGCCGTCGGTGGTGAGTCCGATGGCCGAGACAGCACCAGGCAAAGCGCGGCGCCTGCGCCCGATGTCATCCGCTCCGGTCGCGATTTGCTCGACAGCGGACGCGCGCTGGCCGGTTACCTGCGCGAGCAACCCCAGGGCTGGCTCGCCGCCCACCGCCTGATCAAAAGCCTGCGCTGGGACACGGTGCATCAGTCGCCGCCGCAGGACGCCAGCGGTCGCACACGGCTGGCACCGCCGCGGGGCGAATACCGCGCGCAGCTCAAGCGCTTGTACGTGCAGCAGAGCTGGAACGAACTGCTCGATCAGGTCGAGCGCATGTTCGCCGAGGGCGTGAACCATTTCTGGCTCGACCTGCAGTGGTTCCTTTATCAGGCGCTGAGCAAGCAACCCGCGCCGTACGAAGGCTGGGCGCGCATCGTCAAGGATGACCTGAGCATGCTTCTGGACCGTCTGCCGGGGCTTGAAACGCTGTGCTGGAACGACGGTTCGACGTTCGCCGATGAGACCACGCGCGAGTGGATCGAGCAGCACGTCATCCGTCAGGACACCCAGGCATGGCTTGCCACGCCCGCTGCCTCCACCGCCGGCGAGGCGGACATTCTGGCGCTGGAAAGCGAAGCGCTGGCCCAGGCCGATCGTGATGGCGTCGAGCAGGCGCTGGCGTGGCTGGGGGCTCGGCCGGACATTCACAGCGGGCGCCAACGCTGGCTGCTGCGCCTGCTGATGGCCCGGGTGGCGGAGCAGTGCGGCAAAAGTGAACTGGCGTTGCACCTGCTCGGCGAACTGGACGCCATAGCCCTGCGCCATGGGTTGGCGCGGTGGGAGCCGGAGCGGGTATTTGAAGTCAAGGCGCGGCTGCTCAAGCTGCTGCGCATGAAAGCCCAGCGCAGTGACGCCGACAAGGCTGCGCTGGGCAAACGTATGGAGCCGCTGCTGGCGGCTCTGGTAGCGATGGACCCGGTGCGCGCAGCCGTGCTGTGCGCCTGAAACCTATGACCAGGAGGTATCTTTGAACCAGGACAATCTCACCCTGCAATATTTCGACGCGGAAATGCGTTACCTGCGCGAGGCCGGTCAGGAGTTCGCCAAAGCATTCCCCGACCGCGCCGCCTCGCTGAATCTGGACAAACCCGGCGCCCATGATCCTTATGTAGAGCGGCTGTTTGAAGGCTTTGCCTTCCTGATGGGACGGCTCCGCGAAAAGCTCGACGATGACCTGCCGGAGTTGACCGAAGGCCTTGTCAGCCTGTTGTGGCCGCATTACCTGCGCACCATTCCATCGCTGTCGATCGTCGAACTGCAACCGGACGTGAACCAGATGAAGCAGAGCGAGACGGTCGCTACTGGCTTCGAAACCCAGTCGCAGCCCATCGGACCGCAGCGCACGCGGTGCAGCTACACCACCACGCAGGATTTGATCCTGCGCCCGCTGACGCTGGATTTCGTGAGGCTGGCGCAGGAACCGGACGGTCGCTCGGTAATCCGCCTGCGTTTTTCCTGCGGTGCGTTGAGTCAGTGGGGGGAGATGGACCTGCGCCGTATCCCGCTGTACCTCAACGCCGCTCCCGCCGTGGCCAACGCTTTGCACAACGCGCTGACACTCGGCGCTCAGGCGATGTACGTGCGCCAGTCGACCGATGCGCAACGTCAGCCGTTGCAAGGGCACTTCGCGGCAAAGGGCTTTCGCGAGGAGGACCAGCTCTGGCCCAAGGGCGACAGTGCGTTCAGCGGCTATCAGCTGTTGCTGGAGTACTTCAGTTTTCGCGAGAAATTCATGTTCGTGACGCTGTGCGGGCTGGAGCAGATGAACATCACCCCCGGTGCGGCGTGGATCGAACTCGACGTGGTGTTGGGCGAAGCCTGGCCCCATTCGTTCGCCCTGAGCACCGAGCACATGCGCCTGCACGCCGTGCCGGTGATCAATCTGTTTGCGCTTGAGGCCGACCCGCTGACGCTGGACCCGCTGCAGACCGACTACCTGCTGCGCCCCATGCGCTTGCAGGACGGACATACCGAGATTTACTCGGTTGATCGGGTGACTGCATCCCGAGATTCGGGCCGCGAGGAGTACGTGCCGTTTTCGAGCTTCCGGCACAAGGGCGGCATGCTGCGCGACGAGGCCCCTGAACGCTACTTTCATACTCGCCTCAAACGCGGGCCCAATGGCCTGCATGACACCTGGCTGATCCTGGGCGGAGAGGGCGCGGACGTCGACCGGCTCAGCCAGCGCCCCTGTCTGTCGCTGCGCCTGACCGGCACCAACGGCCAGTTGCCGCGCAAGGCCTTGCAAAGCACGCTGCTCGACACACCGCTGCACTCGATCCAGGTCGGTCTGCGCGTGCGTAACCTTTGCGCCCCGACGCTGCCGTTGTACCCGCCCAGCCGCGACCGCTTCCACTGGCGGATATTGAGCCATCTGGGCTCCACGTTTTTGCCCATGCTCGACAACGCCGAAGTGCTGCGCGGCACTCTGGCGCTCTACGACTGGACGGGCAGCGAGCTGAATCGACGTCGCCTGGAAGCCATTGTCGAGGTCAGCCACCACCTGATTCAGCGCTTCGAAAAGGGCTTTCTGCTGCGCGGCGTGGACATCCAGATCACGCTGGACGCCGACGGCTTCGGTGGCCAGGGCGACATCTGCCTGTTTGGCGAAATGCTTAATCGGTTCTTTGCGCTGTACGCGGACATTCACTTGTTCACTCAGGTCACTCTGGTGCTGCAACCGACCGGGAGGAGCCTGCGATGGAGCGAAAACCACAGCCAGCGGATCCCCGGCTGACCGTCGCGGTACTCCTTGACGCGCTGCGCGGCCGGGTGGCTGAGGCGAACGTTTACCGCTTCTGCCAACTGGTTGAAGACGCGGCGCCTGGCCAGCCGCCCTTGGGCAGCTCCGAACGCCCGGCCGACGACCTGGTGCGCTTTCGCCCCGATCCCGGAATGGGCTTTCCGGCCAGCGAACTGAAAGGGCTTGAATGGCCGTCGCAGAACAGTGCGCTGCCCGCGACCGTGCGCACGCGGGTGCTGGGGCTGTACGGCGTGGATTCGCCGCTCCCGACCCGTTATCTGGACGACATTGCCCAGCGACGTGAAGGCCACGAGGCCCTGGAGGCGTTTCTCGACGTCTTCAACCACCGGATATTCACCCAGTACTACCGGATCTGGCGCAAGTATTCCTACCCGGCGTCGTTCGCCAGCGGCGGCGGTGACGCCACTTCGCAATGCCTGTTCGGATTGATCGGGCTGGGCATTCCCGGCACGGCCAAACGCGTCAACACGCCGCTGTCGCGGTTTCTTGCACTGCTGGGCATCATGCGTTTGCCGACCCGCAACGCAGAAGGCATCACCGCCCTGGTGCGGGTGCTGGCTGCGCGTACTCAGGCGACGACCGCGCCGCACTGGCCGCTGAGTATTACATTGGCGGCACCCGCCAGCTTGTCGGCGGCGCGCCCGGTGAGCCTCTCCCAGAACACACCATTGGGCCGCGTCGGTTGGGACGTCAACAGCGAGTTGCTGCTGACGTTATTCACCGCCGACCACCACGAGGCCCGCAACTGGTTGCCCGGTGGCACGTTGCGCCGCGACTTGCTGGTGCTGTTGCAGGTGTATCTGGGTTGGCGCTGCACGGTGCGCTTGCACCTGTCGCTGCCCGTCGCCTGCCTGCCACCGTCAGTGTTGAGCGGCGCAGGCGTGCTGCTGGGCATGACCGCCAGCCTTGCGCTGCAGTGCCGGTTAACCGGGCAAGCAACCCCGGTCCACCTTCATGAACCGGGCTCAGAGATTGATTCGGCAGATGACTCGGCCCCGCAAACATCTCCTGACCCAATCCCCGGGCCATACCCAGACCCAGACCCGGATCCATCCCGAGCCTTCTCCCCCACAACAGTCACGATCTACCTGGGTCGTTACAAGGGCCTCAAACCCCGAACTCTGGAAGGAATACCTCTCTATGTCTCGATCCATATTTAGCGCGTTGCCCATGCTTGCCCTCGGGCTTCTCATCAGCGGCTGCGGGATGACGCAAAGCGTGTCCGAATCCTCTGCTTCGCTCGCCGACTCGATCTTCCACAAGCAATTGCGCACGCTGCGGCTGGACTTCGACGGGCGAATGGCCTTGAACACCGAAGGCACCGACATGCGCGCGCTCTCGGTGCCGGTCATGGTGCGGGTGTATCAGCTGCGCGACGGTGCCTCGGTCAATAACGCCAGTTACGATGATCTGCTGCGCGATGCCCAGCGCGTGCTCGGCAGCGACCTGCTGGACCAGCGCTCGGTAGTCGTCAGGCCCGGGGAGGGCGCGCAGCTGGATGTGCCGCTGGACGAGAACGCTGCTGTCATTGCCGCGGTCGGTTTGTTCCGCGAGCCCGATGCGCAGCGCAACGACTGGCGGCTGGTGTTCAAGCGCGACGACCTTGATGCCGAGCGGCCCCGGGTGATCGAACTGAGTGGCAACCGCTTGACGTTGCGGCCGTTGGCCGAGGACTGACCATGACTGCACTCAACCCCTCGCTGTACGAGACGCTGCTGCAGAATTTCAGTGGCGAACTCGACCTGCATCAGGTGACTGAAGACGACCAGTACGTGCTTTCGGTGCTGGATAACCTTCAGCGCATCCTCAATAGCCGGGCGGGCACGCTGGCGCATCTGCCCGATTTCGGTTTGCCGGACATGGCCACCGTGCTCGAGGACCTGCCGTCTGCCGCCCATGGGCTGATGCGCACCATTGCCGACACCCTGCTCAAATATGAGCCTCGCCTGGTGTCGCTGCACATTGAGCTCTTGCCGCAGACCCAGCCGGGGCATCTGGTCTATGCCCTGGAGGCGACGCTGCATGGCGAACGCACCGCGACGTTCGGCACGACCTTGAGCCCGGAGGGGCGAGCGGTGGTGCGCCACCTCAAGCGCCATGACCTGCAGCAGCGCCGCTGAGGAGCAAGGGAGGTGACCGTGATCGAAAACGCTGAACCGTGCACCGTCGCAGGCGCTGATCCACGCGGGCTGCCGGAGTACCAGGCGCTGTGCGCGGAAATGGCCAAGCTCGGTCACCCTGCGTGTCCTGATGTGCAATGGCGCTGCGTAGAACAGCGCTGCCTCAGGCTCTTTGCCTGCAACGGCGCGGACCTGCAATCGGCCGCGTGGTATGTACTTGCGCGCAGTCACCTGGACGGCCTCGACGGGCTGGTGCAAGGCCTCAACGTGATCGAGACGCTGGTGGCTGCGGGCGCCAATCCCTGGCCGCGTGGCCTGTCGGCGCGGGCGGACATACTCAGGCGGCTAGGTGTTCTGTTGCAGGGGGCGCTGCGAAGTACAGCACTGGACGCGCACGATCTGCCGCGCCTTGGCCTGATCGAACGGCAGCTGGCGCATTTGCATCTGAGGCTGGTCGGCCAGCCTGCGGGTAGTGTCAACCCGCTGGATGGCCTGCGCCAACAGATTGCGCGACTGGCGTGCCGCATAGAACGTGATGCCCGTGAGCAGGCGCGGCGAGGGGCTGGCGCTTCGATCAAGCCGCCGGATGCACACGCCGCCGAGCATCCCGCAGTGCCGGGAATTGGGCGGGAGATTGAAAACGCCAGGCAGCCAGATACAAAGCCCGGCGCGGCTAGGCGAAGGCTGGCGTGGCTGGCATGCCTGGGATCGGCCCTGCTGGTTTTGCTTGCCGCCTTTACCGGAAGCTGAGGTACGCGATTCACGCCAGCCACAGTACGGCGGCTCTACGCTGCGCGGTCATAGGGTCCAGCGGTCCGTAGGAGCCGGCTTGCTGGCGAACGCGTCCGACGCCACGGCAGCGAATAGCCCGGCGTTCGCCAGCACGCCGGCTCCTGCAGGGCTGCACTCAGCCACAAGGACCGAGTTTCGCCGGGATACTGCCGATCTTTCAGGCAACAGAGCCGAAACCTACCGTTTGGCCGGGCGCCGCCTTTAAGCTGTCAGCCATATTTACAGTCGGGCACCCGTCCATTAGTGTGCGCGCATCAACTGCCTTGAAACTGCGGATGCCGCATGTTCACGCACGTCTGCACAGACCGGACACCTTCGCCTTTGATCGACACCACCCTTGAGTTGACCACCGCCCTGGTTCCGGTGCCGACCGCCAGCGTTCTGCAGCAGTTGCGCACGGCGACTGCCGCTCAGCATCGGGCGCTGGAAGCCAGGCTGCCACTGACCCATGCCGACCTGGATTTCCCCACCTATCAGCGCATCATCCAGGCCTATTACGGCTTCCATTCCCCGCTGCAACGCTCCATCGATCAATTCTTCGCGGCTCAGCCGGCTCACTCGTCGCTTGTGCAGGACCCCGCACGCCACAAGGTCCCGGCGCTGCTCAAGGACTTGCACGCGATGGGCCTGACTGACGCGCAGATTCAAGACTTGCCTCAATGCAGCGAGTTGCCTGTGATCGACAGCGTCGCCCGGTTGCTCGGGGTGATGTACGTCATGGAAGGGGCTACGCTGGGGGGGCAGGTGCTGCGCCGGATCATCGCGGACAGGCTGGGCATTGATGCCGAAAGCGGCGGCGAGTTTCTGGACGTCTATGGCCGGGACACCGGGCGTTTGTGGAAAACCTTCCTCAGGCAGCTGGCAGATTTCGATTCGCCCCGGCACAACGCCGAGGTCGCGCAATCGGCCTGCCTCACTTTCGAATGTTTTGAAACCTGGCTGGAGCGCGCGGGAGTGCTGAATGACGCTTAACGACACGCAGACCATGGATGCGCTGCTGGACACTTGCGCCAACGAGCCCATCCGTATCCCGGGTGCGATACAGCCCCACGGCGCACTGTTGACGCTGCTGGAAAGTGACTGGACCGTGCAGCAGGTGAGCGCCAATGCGCGCGAGATGCTGAGCGTTAACCCTGAAGTCCAGCCCGGCGATGGGCTGGCGCGCTGGCTGGGTGAGGCCCAGGCAGACACTCTGGTTGAAGCGCTGCGCCACGCCGACCTGGAGAGCATCGACCCTTTGCCGATGCAGTTCGGCGGGCAGGCTTTCGACGGCCTGTTACATCGCCACGACGGCCTGTTGTTTCTGGAGCTGGAACCGGTGCCGCCCCAGTCGGCCGTGCATGGACTGGGCTCCAGGCTGACGCGCACTCTGCGCCGCCTGCAAGCGGCCAAGTCGCTGGATGAGCTGTACGCCATTAGCGTCACTGAAATCCGCGAGTTGACCGGCTACGATCGCGTGATGATCTACCGCTTCGAGGAGGAGGGCCACGGCCAAGTCATTGCCGAGTCCGCCGCGCCGGAAATGGACGCTTACAAGGGCCTGTTTTTCCCCGCCACCGACATACCCCAGCAGGCCCGCGAGCTGTACCGTCTGAACTGGCTGCGCATCATTCCCGATGCCGCCTATGTGCCGTCGCCGCTGCTGCCGGCACTGCGCCCGGACACTGGCGAGCCGCCGGACATGGGCCATGCCGTGTTGCGCAGCGTGTCGCCGATTCACTGCCAGTACATGCTCAACATGGGCGTGCGCTCCTCGATGAGTATTTCGCTGCTCAAGGACGACCGCTTGTGGGGCCTGATCAGCTGCGGCAATCGCGAGCCGCTGCAGGTTTCGCACACCCTGCGCTCGGCCTGCCAGACCATCGGCCAGGTGCTGTCGCTGCAGATCAGCCTGCTTGAAGACCAGCACATTCAGCGCCAGCGACTGGCCAAGCACCACATGCTCGACCGACTGTCGCGGGCGATGAGCGAGGCGCCTGAGGACGTTTACAACGGCTTGCTGGAAAACGCCTCGGCCTTGCTGACACTGGTAGATGCCGGCGGCGTGGCAGTAATCGTCGACAGCCAAGTGCACCTGATAGGCCAATGCCCGACAGCCGATCAAGTGATGGCGTTGCAGGAATGGCTGCTGACCCGGCCGCAGCCGGTTTTCGAATCCAGCAGCCTGGGTGCAGTGTTCCCGGCGGCGCAGGCTTACCCGCACGTGGCAAGCGGCTTATTGGCGTTCAGTCTGCCCAAACCGGTGGTTAACGGGGTGCTGTGGTTCAGGGCCGAGGTCAAAGACAGCGTTCACTGGAGCGGCAACCCGGAAAAGTCCAAACGGGTGGTCAACGATCGCCTGCAGCCGCGCGAGTCCTTCGCCGCCTGGAAACAGCAAGTCAATGGCACCGCGCGGGCCTGGAATGCCGGGGAGGTGTACGCGGCGTCCGATCTGCGTCGCTCGGCGCTGGAGGCCGATTTGTCGCGCCAGGTGCTGCGTGAGCAGGACGCGGTGCGCGCACGCGACGAGCTGGTAGCCGTGGTGTCCCACGACCTTCGCAGCCCGCTGACGGTTATCGTCATGCAATGCGGCATGATGCAGCGTGTGATCGCAGCCGATGCCAGTCCGGCTTCCAAGCGCCTGAATTCGGCCATCGATACGCTGCAACGGGCCTCCGGGCGCATGACGCGGCTGTTGGAGGACCTGCTCGACACCTCGAAGATCGAGGCCGGTCGCTACTCCATTGATGTTCAGCCGCTGGACGTCAGTCAGTTTTTTGAAGACACCTGGTCACTGCTCTCGCCACTGGCGCAGAACAAGTACATCGAACTGACGTTCACCACGGAGCCGGAGCTGAAGATGTTCGCCGATCCCGAGCGCATGTTTCAGGTGCTGTCCAACCTGGTCGGCAACGCGATCAAATTCACCCCCAAGGCCGGCACTGTCAGCGTCAATGCCAGGGCCGATGGCGACACCGTCGTGGTCACGGTCGTGGACTCCGGCAACGGGATCGCGCCCGATCAGTTACCCCACATATTTGAACGCTACTGGCGCATACGCGAGGGCAACCCGAGCGGTACGGGGTTGGGCCTCTATATCTCGCGTGGCATCGTCAAGGCCCATGGTGGTGACTTGAGCGCGGCCAGTGAACCCGGCGTGGGCAGCGAATTCCGCTTCACGGTGCCGCGCGCTCAATAACATTGCGCGTTGCACCCCCCCGCGGGTGCATCGGGGCACAAGGCCTGGTTGGGGGTAAAAGGTATTCCTGCGGGGAATCCGCACTATAAAAAACATGAATTTTCTTTATGGCTGTCAGGCTACTACCGTGTGCGGATTCCGTACACGTGGGAGCTGCCATGACCCGTCCAATCCCGCTATCCCTCGCCGAGGCACACTGGAAGCGCAACCTTGTAGTCTGCGTATTCGGCGCTTTCACCACCATCGTCGCCATGACCTTGCTGCTGCCGTTCCTGCCGCTGTACGTCGAGCACCTTGGCGTCAGCGATCCGGCTGCCATTGTGCAGTGGTCAGGGGTTGCCTTCGGTGCGACCTTTTTGTCTGCCGCACTCACGGCGCCGTTGTGGGGCCGCCTGGGCGACCGCTATGGGCGCAAGCTGATGCTGATTCGCGCCAGTCTGGGCATGGCCATCGCCATGTCCCTGATCGGCCTGGCGGAAAACATATACCAGTTGGTGGGGCTGCGCCTGTTGGCGGGGCTGCTCGGTGGCTACGCCTCCGGCGCGACCATTCTGGTGGCGACCCAGACCCCGAAGGCGCGAACGGGCTGGGCGCTGGGGATGCTGTCGTGGGGGATCATGGCGGGCAACCTCGCCGGGCCGCTGATCGGAGGTCTGCTGCCGCCGCTGATTGGCAGCCGCACTACGTTTTTTCTGGCCGGGGGGGTAATTTTCCTGACCTTCCTCGCTACGTTGTTTTTAATGAAAGAGGCGCCACGGCCCAGGCTTCAGCCGGGGGCAGCGAAAGCGCCTGCGATCAGACCGTGGGACCTCATCGCTGACAAAAAGCCGGTGCTGACCATGCTGGTGGTGGCCTGTCTGGTGATGTTTTCGATCATGTCCATCGAGCCGATCATCACGGTGTACCTCACTGAACTGCACACCGAAAACGTCACCTTGATGGCGGGTCTGGTTATGTCGGCGACGGCACTGGCCAGCGTGTTGTCGGCGTCGCGCATCGGCAAGCTGGCAGACCGCGTCGGCCATTGGAAGGTGGTCATCGGTTGCCTGAGCGCGGCGGCCCTGCTGCTGATTCCCCAGGCATTCGTCAGCCACGCATGGCAACTGCTGCTGTTGCGGTTTCTCATGGGGATTGCACTCGGCGGCCTGCTGCCGTGCATCGCCGCAATCATTCGGCATTCGGTGCCCGACGCCGTGGCAGGGCGCATGCTTGGTTACTCGACGTCCTGCCAATACATCGGCCAGGTTCTGGGGCCGTTGACCGGTGGCTATCTGGGCGGGCATTTCGGCATGCCGGTGGTGTTTGTCGTCACCTGCATGCTGATGGCGGGGTGCGCGCTGGGCATGCTGATGATGCGCCCCGGTATTGCGGCGAGCCATTAGCGGGCTGCACTGGCAGATGGCGAAGCGTGTGGCGTTTGACAAAACCATGACATGACGCATCGGATAATCGGCGCCGGCGGGGCCAGGCCCCGGATTCGAGTACCGCCATGCACGGACATTCATGGACATCAAACACAGCCTCAAACAACGGATCGTCATCGTCTTCGCGTTGATGAGCACACTGGTCGCCGGGGTGTTCGCGATCGGCATCATCGCGACGGTACACCTGGTCGAAAAACGTCTGACCACCATGAGCCTCGGCGGCAACCTCCATCGTTTGCTGGCCCTGGACAGCGTCGACGACTGGCGTCACCGACCCGATAAAGACGAGTTGTTCTACGCCGACGAGGGTGTCGGCGACCTGGCCATGAGCGATGACCTCAAAGGCCTGCGCCCGGGCTTTCAGGAGTTTTCACGAGGCAAGAAAGCCTATTACGCCATGGTCTCTGTGGTGAACGGTCGCCACTACGTGCTGTTGCGTGACCAGCGCAAGTTTGAAAAGCGCGAGCGCATACTCTTCGGCGTTGTGCTGATCGGCTTTGTGCTCAGCGTGCTGCTCGCAGTGTTGCTCGGGCGGTTGCTGGCGTCGCGGGTGATCACGCCCGTGTCACGTCTGGCGGGTCAGGTGCGTCATCGCGACCAGTTGCTGGAGATGGCGCCGGTGCTTGCCAGCGACTACGCCAGCGACGAGGTCGGCGCACTGGCGCGTTCCTTCGACGAAACCCTGGGCCGGCTGCGCGCCGCACTGAGCCGCGAAAAGCTATTCACCAGCGACGTCAGTCACGAGCTGCGTACGCCGCTGATGGTGTTGGCCACATCGTGCGAGTTGCTGATGGAGTACCCGGCGCTGGATGACCGGTCCCGCGCGCAGGTCAAGCGCATCAGCAATGCCACGGCGGGCATGAATCAGTTAGTCGAGACTTTCCTGCTGCTGGCCCGTACCGAGGGCAGAAACACCCCGCAGGGGCAGCGTTCGTCGATGGTCCTGATTGCCGATGAGCTCGCCGACATCTGGCGCCCGTCCATCGAAGCCAAGGGCCTGACGTTCGTTTATCAGCGTCACGAGGGCGACGGCGAAGCGTACAACGCGCCGTTGCTGCGCTCGGTCATGGGCAATCTGTTGCGCAACGCCTGGCATTACACGGATCAGGGCTTCATTCAGCTGACCCTGCGTACCGACGGCTTCAGTGTCGAGGACAGCGGCATTGGCATCCCGTTGGAGAAACAACAGGCCATGTTCGAGCCCTTCGTGCGCGGCGATGAACAGCGCGGCGAGGGATTGGGTCTCGGGCTGTCGCTGGTGCAGAGGATCTGCGCCAACCAGCGCTGGACAGTGAGCCTGACCACCCGTGCGGACGGCGGATGCTGTTTCACCGTGCTGTTGAAGCCTGAATCGCATGCCGGCTAAGCCGATCTGAGCGGCACTGCGCTCCTTTGGGACACAACCAAGCCCACCTGACCGGCACCGTGCTTCTGTGGGGCCGGCTTCAGCCGGGAAGAGGTCGGAGCGGGCTGCTCCGCTGGTCAGAATGACCGCACGAGTGGCGGACTGCCCGCTCCAAGGTATGTCTCCCTACATGGACTTGCGATCATGCGCTCCCCCCATCCATCACTCGTTTGCGGGCCTGCTGACGATGACGTTGCGAACGTCGACGACACCCCCGAGTACCCGCTGGTCGCGCCCCTGAAGCCCGAAGACCCGGAGCGTCGCAGCGATCAGTCCAAGGCCGAGACCGACGGCTGCGCCCCGGAGGAGGAGGCCGGTTGAACCGAGCCATCTCATCCGTTTGGATGATGTGCGGTCGAAGAGTCTCCAGTGGCGCCCGACTTTGGGGCCAAATCAAATGATGATTGCGCTTGGAAAGCGTTCTTAAAAACGGAAGAATGCGCGCTGTGTCGCGTGACGTCTGACGTCTTTGCGGCCCGCGCCGACCCGCTCCAAGCGCGGCGGGCCGCCCGCACAGCGGTATTTAACCTGTAACGTTCACGACGCCGTCCTTTAGGCGGAGGAAGCAAATTTGAATCAGCTAAAACGCCTTCAGAGCGGTATCGAAGGGCTTGATGAGCTGCTAATGGGCGGTTTCGTTTCCGGATCTTCCTACATCATCCAGGGACGACCCGGCTCGGGCAAAACCATCCTGGCCAATCAGATTGGTTTTAATCACATCCGCAACGGCGGTCGCGTCCTTTTCGCGACCCTGCTTGCCGAACCCCACGAACGCCTGTTTCAGTTCCTGTCGACCATGAGTTTCTTCGAGAAAGACCGGGTCGGCGATCAGATTCAGTTCGTCAGCGCGTTCGACACCATGGAAAACGACGGGCTCGACGAAGTCGTGAAATTGCTGCGCCGCGAGATCGTTCGCCAGAAGTCCACGGTGATGATTCTGGACGGGCTGCTCAACGCCCGCTCCAAAGCCGAGTCGGCCATCAATACCAAACGCTTCATATCCGAGCTGCAGGGCCACGCGGCGTTTGCCGGCTGCACGGTGTTTTTCCTGACCAGCTCCCAGCTCGACGACGGCAGCCCTGAGCACACCATGGTCGACGGCGTGCTGGAGATGGGCGAGGAGCTGGTCGGCAACAAATCCGTGCGCCGTATCAAGCTGCGCAAGACCCGAGGCAGCGGCGCCATTCCCGGCGCCCATGAGTGCGAAATCACCGAAAACGGGCTGGTCGTTTATCCCCGTCTGGAAAGCACCATTACCCACTCCGCCTTGCGCGACAGTGCTGAGTTGACCGTTGTGCCCAGCGGCGTCGACGCGCTGGACCCGCTGATTGGCGGCGGGCTCGTGGAGTCGTCGGTGACCCTGTTGCTCGGCCCGTCCGGGACCGGCAAGACCACGTTTGGCCTGAACTTCCTCGCGCGCGCGACGCCTGAGGCGCCGGGTCTGCTGTTCGGCTTCTACGAATCGCCGCAGCGCCTGCGCGCAAAGGCCGCAGCGCTTGGGCTGGATTTTGAAGCCCTGGAGCGCTCCGGTGCCTTGAGCATCATGTGGCAGTCGGTGACCACCGAGGTGATCGACAAGTTGGCCCTTGGCCTGCTGCGGGTGGTCAAAGAGAAGGGCATCAAACGCGTTTTCCTCGACAGCCTTGGCGGCATGGCCCGCGCGGCGGCCGATCAGTCACGCATTCTTGACCTGTTCAGCGCCCTGATGGGCGAGCTCCGGGCCCTTGACGTCACGGTGGTGGCCAGCTGGGAAGTCCACGGCCTGCTGGGCGGGAACGTCGATGCACCGGCGCCGGACCTGTCGGGGATTGTCGATAACTTGCTGCTGATCCGCTTTGGCCAGTCCCCGGCGGGGCTCGTTCGCCAGCTGTCGATCCTCAAAATTCGTGATAACCCCTACGACCCGGCCCTGTTGGACGTCTTGATTGGCGAACAGGGTCTGACTGTGAAAAAGGCTGCATTCCATGCCCTCGACGATTCAGGCAATGCCACGCCGCGGTGGGCGCCATCGAGCTGATGATTGCTCGCGCGCGCGGAGGGTTGCATGACCACCATTCTGATTGTCGATGACGAGTACCTCATCGCCGACATACTGAGCTTCGCCCTTGAGGATGAAGGCTATCTGACGGTCACCGCTGGCAGTGGACAGCGAGCGCTGGGCATTCTTGAACGCGAACGCCCGCAATTGATCATCACCGACTACATGATGCCGGGAATGAACGGCATCGAGTTGGCGGAAGCGGTACGCCAGAGCCCGACACTGGGACAAATCCCCATCATGCTGATGAGTGGTGCGCAATCCCATCTGGGCGTTGCGCGGCCTGATCTGTTCAACAAAGTGTTCGACAAGCCGTTTGAGATCAACGCGATAGTAGACGCCGTACGGGTCCTGCTGGGCGCGGGTTAGCGGGCGGTCAGGCCTCGTTGGCGAGATGGGTGCAGCCCGGTGAGATCAATGCTTTGCCTTCAGGGTTTCGTAGCTCAGACGCAGGTCCTTTGCCCAGCCGTCCAGCACCGGTTTAACGGAATCAAGGGTCAATTGGGTTTTGTTATTCTCCAGAGGTGTGCCGCTGCCTTTGCGCACCACCTGGGCGAGCACGTCATGGGTGTCGGCATCGAGAAACGCTGCTTCCGTGGCGATTTCCACGTTCTGATCCCGGCCCCCGGTGGCGGTGTTGACGGCAGCGGCTACCAGCGCGAGCGGGATGACCTCATAAGGTTTCAAGCCTTCGGTGCTGGTTGAAACAGCGGTAATCGCCGGACGCACGATCAGGGTGTCAGGCCCGGGCCCGCTGGCCAGTGGCAGGTTCTTGCCGAGCTCGCGGCGCAGCGCCGTATCAAAATAGCGGGTGATGGCCTGCAGCGTTTGCGCCGGGATCACCGCAGTGGGCTGTGGCGGGGGAAAGAACTGGCTGGGCTCGATGTACACCCGGGTGTATTTGCCCAGCTTCACGTCCGGGTCGATCCAGCGCATGACCGGGGCCCCGGTCGCACTCTCTGCGGGTTTGAGAAGGCTGTAGTCTTTCAGAAACCCTGAATACTGAGCCGGATCGACTCGTGAACTGGCGCAACCGCCGAACCCCAGCATGGCGCAACAAATAATTGCCCAGAGTATCGGCATGTTCATGGTGTGACTCCCTTCGCTGTGTGCACCGATTTGCCCGCAGCCACCGACGGTGACAGACCTTCAAGAAAGCGGGCAGCCCACGCGCGCGCAGAAGACAATTCGAGCGGCCCGGTTTCGGGCGCGCCGTGATGTGCGGTCCATGGTGCTCATGCAACGCTAGCAGCTAATGGCGCCGGCGCCAGTCGGTAGGGATTGAAAGCAGCACGGGGGAGTGGCAGGGCAGGGGGAGGAACAGGGCGGCACAGAGGCCGCCCGCGGGGTATCAGCGACCGTCGGCAACCTTGCGCTCGATTTCAGCCGACTTCTTGTTCAGCTCCTCAACATCCTGCTCCTTCTCGCGGGTGGACACCGGCGTGATGACTTCGTCCACGGCGCGGGTGTCGTCATCTCTGTCGGCGAGGTCTCGCTGGACCACGTTGACAGGTTTGCCGGCGCTGTCGAGGGTCGGCGCGTCAGGTTGCACGGCGTCGCGTGGATCGACGGGGGTCTGCTTGCTCATGGGTTCATCCTCGGAGTGGTAGGGCGTTGTAGGTTGGATGTGCCAGCGCTGGACGAGTTCGGGTTTTTTTCACGTCGCTGTGCTGCCAGCGCCGGTCCTGCGAGCTCAGCCAGCCCGGCCAGGGCCGCCAGTCGTGGGATCAACGTTGCTCCACAAGATTAAGAAAGCGTCGCGTGCGTTCGTTTTGGGGATCAATCAGGACCTCGTTCGGAGAGCCATCGGCGACGATGCGGCCGGCCTCCATGAACAGCACCCGATCCGCAATGTCCTGAGCAAACTTCATCTCATGGGTCACCAGCAGCATGGTCATCTGCTGCTCATGGGCAATGGCTCGGATCACCGCCAGTACCTCGCCCACCAGTTCCGGATCAAGTGCCGACGTCACCTCATCGAACAGCATCACTTGCGGGCGCATGGCCAGGGCGCGGGCAATCGCCACGCGTTGCTGCTGGCCGCCGGACAGTTGCGCAGGATAGGCGTCGGCCTTGTGGCTCAAACCGACCAGACCAAGGTACTGATGGGCGCGCTCCAGGGCTTCCTCGCGGCTCAGCTTGAGCACCTGCAGCGGCGCCTCGGTGACGTTCTGCTGCACGGTCAGGTGTGGAAACAGGTTGAACTGCTGGAAGACCATGCCGACACGATGCACCAGCGGTGGTTTGGTTTTGCCAGGCCAGCGCCAGCCGCCAGACGCTGCCGGCACCGGTGATCCAGCCACCTCGATGCTGCCCTGTTGATAGGCCTCCAGGCCTTTGATCAGGCGCAGCACCGTGGATTTGCCCGACCCGCTGGGGCCGATCAGCGCGACTTTTTGGCCGGCGGGGATGCTCAGGTCAAGGTGATCGATAACCCGCGTCGCACCGAAGCTTTTGACCACTTGCCTGAGAATGATCTGCGGCGAAGCGCCAGGCAAACCGTGTGCGAGATCAGACATGGCTGCGCCTCTCGAAGTACTTGAACAGAAGGGAAGTGGGCACGCTGATCGCCAGAAACATCAGCGCCATCACCGTGTAGGGCTCGTTATAGCGGTAAGTCATGCCGGCGATCTGTTTCGCCGCCTGAAACAGCTCCGGGATGGTGATCACCGCCAGCAATGGGGTCTCCTTGAACATCCCGATCAGGTAATTACCGAGCACCGGCAACATCGGTTTCAGTGCCTGGGGCAGCACGATTCGCCGCCATGTCGTGGCGTTGTCGAAATCCAGCGCCCGCGCGGCTTCCCATTGACCGGACGGAACCCCTTCAATGGCGCCGCGAAACGCCTCGGCGATGTAGGCGGCGTAATACAACCCCAGGCCGATTACCCCGGTGGAAATCGCCGGCAGCGTCAGCCCGGCCAGGGGCAATGCGAAGAACAGCACGTACAGCTGAACCATCAGCGGTGTATGCCGGAAGAAGCTCAGGTACCCAGCCGTCAGTCGCTGCACCAGCGGATGCTTCGAGCGCTGGGCAATGGCGAGCAGCAGTCCCAGCAGCACCGCCAGCAGGAAACCGAGGATCACCACTTGCAGCGTCACCAGCAGACCCTGGAGCAGATCCGGAACGATGGACCAGGCGAAGGCGTAGTCGAAATTCACAGTGCCACCCCGCGCCGCCAGTGAGTGACGCGTCGTTCGTAGCGCCTGACCAGCCAGCTCAGGGGCCAGGCCATGAGGAAGTAACAGACCAGCACGATGCTCCAGATCAGCGTCTGCTGGCCCAGCGTGGTAATCAGCTGCCCGCCGGAAAACGTCAGGTCACTGAGGGTGATGAGTGAAACCAGCGAGGTGGTCTTTAGCAATTCGACCAGCTGGTTGCCCATGGGCGGGAGCATGAACGGTAACGCCTGGGGCAGGATGATCCGGCGAAACGCGGTGACACGGCCGAAATCCAGCGCCTTGATGGCGTCCCGCTGCCCAAGAGCGACATTGCTCAACGCCGAGCGGACGATCTCTGAACCATACGCCGAGAAGGTCAACCCCAGGCCGAGAATGCCGGTGACCATGGGCGCCAGCGTGATGCCAAACAGCGGCAGGATGAAGAAGAGATAGAACAGCAGCACCAGCGCGGAGATTCCGCGCAGGATTTCAACGTACACCGTCGCAATCCAGCGCACGGCGCGCCAGTGTGACAGGCGCATCAGGGCGATGACGAATGACATCACCACCACGACCAGTTGCGCGAAGAAGGTGATTTCCAGGGTGACCAACGCACCGTTTGCCAACTGGCGGGCAACGAAGCGCGCCGTGTCCAGTGTGGCAGCATCAAAAAGCATGGGCCGTACTCCGTATGGGTTGGGGCCGTCATTTCGCGGTCTGTAGGAACGGCTTCAGGCTCTGCTCACATCAGTGGGACCGGCTTCAGCCGGGAAGAGGCCCGTGCTGACGCCCCCAATTTTCCGGCGCGCCTACCGACGCCTTCCCGGCTAAAGCCGGTCCCACAAGGGCATCGGCTAGCCTCGCAGGTGCTCGCGGTCCCACAATGGCATCGGCATCAGCCTCAGCGGTTGCAGCGCTGCTCTGCGGTGACGTCTGCGGGTGGCAGTTCGTTTTCGGTGTAGCCGTACTTCTGCAAAATCCTGAGCAGCTCACCGGACGCGCGCAGCTTGGCCAGTTGCTCGTTGAAGGCCTGGGCGAAGGCCGGGTCATTTTTCGGCAAGCCGTAAGCGTGGTAATTCCAGCTGGGCTTGCCGTCGGCGTCAGGGATCTGCTCGAAAGGCAGCGCACGTTCAACCGGCGTGCCCTCGGCTTTTTTGAGCAGGCCGATGATCTCCGCGTCCGGGAAATACACCACATCGACACGATCGGCCTGCAGCGCAGCCAGTGCTTCGGTGTCCTTGTCGAAGAGCACGACGTTGCCTGCACTGATGCCGCTGTCCTTGGCTTCCTGCACCTGATTGCTGCCCGGCTGGGTTGCCAGTCGTGCCTTGCCGCTGGCCGCGACATCCTTGAGGCTGTGCAGCTTCAGAGGGTTGCCGGCCTTGACCAGAAATGCGCCGCCTGAACGGGTGACCGGGTTGGAATAGCCGATGACCTTGCAGCGCGCCGGGTTGATAAACAGCCCGGCACCGATCAGATCAAACCGCCCAGCAGCAAGCCCGGGCACCAGCGAACCGAACTCGGTGATCGGCAGTTCTACCTTGCTAATGCCCAGGGGTTCGAGGATGGCACGGAGAATTTCAACGTTGGCGCCGACGGTTTTCCCGTCGGTGCCTATGTAGGCATACGGTTGTTCGTTGGCAATGCCTGCGGTCAGGCCCTGAGTGCGACCTTTTTCCAGGAGGCCGGCGACGGCGGAGAACGAAAACACGGCATTCAGCAACAAGGCCGAGCCTAGTGCAGCAGACAACGACAGCGGTTTCAGGGCTTTCATCAAGTGCGCTCAAAAGTGGGAATAAAGGGTGGGGTCCAGCAACAGGCAGCGCCGGGGGCTCCGTTCATGGCGTCCAGATGTCCACGTCCTTGGCATCCACAGGTGCGGGCAGTAATCCCGCCTTGAAAAAGGCATCAGCTATCTTCTGTTGTTCGCCCAACTGGTCGGCCTTGACCGGCTCGACCTGGTAGCTACGGCGGGCATTGGCGGCTTCTACGGTGTCCGCATCCAGATTTCCCCACAGCGGACCCAGCACCTGCGCGGCGTCTCGTGGATGGCTTTTGATCCATCCACCCGCCTGCTGCAGTTGCTGGTAGACGCGCTTTAGCACACCGGGGTGGGCTTGGGCGTAGCCGGTGCTGGTCAGGTAATAGCGCTTGTAACTGGCCAGGCCGACGCCGTCGGTGAGGGTGCGCGTCGGCAATTGACGCTGCACACGGGTGAGAAACGGCTCCCACGTGACCCACGCGTCTACCTTGTTATTTTCGAACGCGGCGCGGCCGTCTGCAGGTGACAGGTAAGCGGGCTGGATATCGCCGAATGACAGGCCGGCCTTGTTCAGCGCGGCGATGAGCAAATAATGGGTACCGGCCGCCTTGGTCACCGCAACCTTTTTACCTCTCAAGTCCGACAGCTGACGGATCGCTGAATCGCTGCGCACCACAATGGCCTGGGCGGAGGGTGACGGCGACTCTTCGGCAAAATAGGTCAGCCTGGCTTTCGCCGCCTGGGCAAAAATCGGAACGGTGTCGGCGACGTCGGCACTGATGTCGACATTGCCCACGTTCAGCGCCTCAAGCAAAGGCAGACCGCTGGGGAATTCGTGCCAGGTAATGTCGACGTCGTCTTGGCCCAGGGCCTGTTCAAGGGCGCCCTGATGCTTGAGCAGGGTGATCAGGGTCGACGATTTCTGGTAGCCGATGCGCAAGGTCTCTCGCGCAGTGGCCGACAACGAATACCCGCTCGCCATCGCAACAATCAGGCTGCAAAGAATTGCGCGTCGAAGGGGCTTGGCGGCGGTTTGGCGAGAGATGAGCATGCTGGACTCGTGGCGTGATCCAAGGCGCAAAAAGCGCAGGCCACAGAGCATAATGTTCTAAAAAGAATTCCCTAAATATCGTTTGGTTATTAGTTTATGCGCTTGGCGAAGTTCTTCCGCCCGGGCAAGGAGAAACAGGCCGCCGTGTGCGACGGCTCTGTCCCGGTGTCTGCAGTCAGGTTGCCGCCATCAGGCCGTCGTGGCGCCGGCTCGTTTTGGCAACTTCCAACCCGCGCGAATGAAATGGCAGGTGTAGCCGTTGGGGAGTCGCTCCAGGTAATCCTGATGCTCTGGTTCGGCTTCCCAGAAAGGCCCGGCCTGTACGATCTCAGTGACAACTTTGCCAGGCCACAGGCCCGAGGCATCGACGTCCGCCACCGTGTCCAGCGCTACGCTTTTTTGCTCTTCGTTGAGGTAGAAGATCGCCGAGCGATAGCTACGGCCCGTGTCGTTGCCCTGGCGATCCGGCGTGGAGGGGTCATGAATCTGGAAAAAGAATTCGAGGATCTGGCGGTAGCTGATGATCGCCGGATCGAAGATGATTTCGATGGCTTCGGCGTGGTCGCCATGATTGCGATACGTGGCATCGGGTGTGTTGCCGCCAGAGTAACCCACACGGGTCGACAGTACCCCGGGATAGCGGCGCAGCAAATCCTGCATGCCCCAGAAGCAACCTCCGGCCAGCAGCGCGGTTTCGGTATGAGCGGTCATGGATAAATCCTTCCAGCTGTTCAACGGTACGGTGCATGAATGAAAGCGATGCCCAGTGTGCTCGCCCTGCCGTGCGCGGTGCAAGGGGCGGTCGGCCGTGGCCTGATGACCGGGGAGTGCATCGGCTGCGCGCGCTCAGTCGCCGCCGAACTGCTCGCGGTACTGACTGGGGGTCATGCCGATCCGTTCGCTGAACGCCTTGCGCATGTGTCGCGCGCTGCCAAAACCACACCGACACGCCACGACTTTAAGCGGCAGGTCGCAGCCTTCCAGCAATTTACGGGAGTGATCGATGCGCGCATTGAGCAGGAACTGCATGGGCGTGAGGCTGACTTCGCGTTGAAAGGCCCGCGCGAAATTGCGCGGGCTCATGGCCGCCAGGTCGGCCATGCGCTGGACGGTGAACGCCTCGTTGATGTGGTCGACGATGTAGGCCTGCACCCGGGCAATCGCGCTGTCGTCGCGGGGCACTGCTGCCAGCAGCGGTCCGTATGGGGTTTGTCCGCCCTGACGCTTCATCACCACCAGCAGTACTTTGGCCACTTCAAGGGCGACCTCTTTGCCGTGGTCCTCGGCAACGATGGCCAGGGCCATGTCGATCCCTGCCGTGATCCCGCCCGAGGTGATGAGGTTGCGGTCGACGACATAGATCTGCTCGGTTTCGACGCGCGATGCAGGGTAGCGGCGGGCGAGGCGTTCGACGTAATTCCAGTGAGTGGTGCAGCGATAACCGTCCAGTAACCCGGCATCGCCGAGCAGAAACGCGCCGGTGCAGATCGCGCCGAAGCGTCGGGCACTGCGGGCTGCACCGGGTAGCCAGGCTGTCAGCTGAGCGTGGGTGACGCCGTATGCCCCCGGGCCACCCGGAACCAGCAGCAAATCCACATCGTTCGGCAGATCCTCCAGCGGCATGTCGGCCTGCACTTTGAGCCCGCACGAGCTGCGAATGAGCAGCGGGGGCTCGGCGAGAGTGACGAGCCGATACTGTTTTTCCGGCGCGAGCAGCCGGTTGGAAATCGAAAAAACATCCATGGGGCCGGTGACGTCGAGCATCAGCACGTCGTTGAATAGCACCATGGCCACTGTCTTTTGGGTCGGGAAGTCGCGCATGCCTGAATCGCCTGTCTGTTGCCGCCATTGCCAATGCAGCGGCAACGAGCCTGAACAAAGCGGCATTCTAGGGGATTACGCGAATGAATGTGAACGCCTGGTGCTTTCCACGCGTTTGGCAATGTCGCGGGCGATGTTAGTGCGCAGGGTATCTGTCGACGGTTTGGGGAAGCGCCGTGAAAGGGCGACGCCGCAGAAGGGTCTCAGTAGCAGCAGGTGGGCAATTTGAAGCGCATGCGCGCGCCGCCGCAGGCCGACGCCTGAGCCCAGATACGCCCGTGGTGCGCATCCACCACCGCGCGGCAGATCGCCAGACCGACACCCAGTCCGGTGCTTTTGGTGGTGTAGAACGCGCCGAAGATTTGCTCGCGGCGCTCGGCCGGTATGCCCGGGCCGTTGTCTTCGACGCAGACCTCGACGCCTTCCTTGAGGTTGAACGAGTTGATCCGCAGCACCGACTCTTCCTGCGCCGACCCGGCCATCGCTTCCAGCGCATTGGTGATGAGGTTGACCAGCAACTGCTGCAATTGCACGGCATCGGCCACAATGGATTGGTTGACGCTCAAGGCAGTTTCCAGCCGTACCCGCTGGGCAGTGAGGGCTGGCTGAGTGAGTTGAATGGCCTCGCGAATGACGTCGTCAATGTTGAGTATCTGCATCTGCAGAGGCGCCTGACGGGCCAGTGCGCCCAAGGCCTTGACGATATTGGCGGCGCGCTCGCAACCGGCGCGAATGTCTTTCAACCCCGCGATGGCCTCATCGACATCCGGTACGTCGCGCTGCAGCCAGCGAAGGCTGGCTGCAGCGTTGGCCGCGATGCCAAGCAGCGGCTGGCAGATTTCATGGGCGATTGAGGCGCTGAACTCGGCCATTTTTCGGGCATGCAGGACCGGGGTGTAATCGGTTGGCGCAAGAGTTTGCTCAGGGCACTGGCTGCTGCTGCCCGCAGACGGGCGCAACGAGGGGTATCGATGAACTTGTGGCCAGTGTGACTCCGGCGACCGAAGCCATTGGGCAGGGTGAAGTGATTGATGTTGATCGCGCATCGTAGCCCCCGGCGTGTCGAAGTCCTGTGCTTCGTCGCGCTTGAGTATACGCAGCGCTCCGGGCTTGAAACGGGGCCGATCACGCTTTGGCAGAAATCGGCACCCTGATGGCTGTCACAGGTCCTAAACAGGCTGAACGCCTTGCTGGCGGCGCGATCGGCCGGGTCAAGGCGGTCATTGCAGCGCAGCATCCGGCGCATTCCCGGCTAAAGCCGGTCCCACAAGTACGCGCGGTCTGTGGGACCGGCTTCAGCCGGGAAGGGGCCAGCAGCCACAACGCAAAATTGTGTGCATTGAAGTCAGCAGCCACAGGGTGAATGTTTAGTGAAACATCTGACGCTTTCCCGGCTAAAGCCGGTCCCACAAGTACGCGCGATCCTAAGGGTGCGCGGTCTGTGGGACTGGCTTCAGCCGGGAAGGGAGCACTAGAGCGCTACAGTGCTCGACGCGCCGCTTGCGCCGCCGGGTCGTCGGCGGGTCCCACCACAGCGTAGTTGTAGCCGCTGCCTGACCAATAGTCCGCTTGCAGGTTGCCGTCCCGGCGTGTGCCGCGAGGCAGCAGGTTGTTGAGTTCGCCGGGCGGGCGAATGTAGAAACTCAGGGTGCGTCCCTGTTCGTCCTTGTACACCACCATCGCCGCGGGGCCTTGCTCGGTCGTGGTCAATCGTCCGCTCACTGGCTGAAAACCCGCCGACTCAAGGTCCGGCAGGCGATTGGCCCGGGCAAAGTGGGTGTCGAGCCAGCCCTGAACATCAGTGGTTTTCGTGGCGTTCCAGTCGCTCACCATCTCGGCGTTGCCTGCGAACAGCCGGTAGGCCTGGACGGCGTCGGCCATCGGCGGATTGGCCCTGCTCAGGGTCATGTTTCTGGCCTGCCAGCCGCTGACCCCCCCCAGACTCACGGCGATCAGCAGCACCGCCGCCGTGGCGAAGTGTCGGGCCCGTTGCCGGGCAATCCCCTGGCGAACGGCTGCCGGGTCCAGTTGCGGGTTCGGCGCTCGCTGCAAATCACCGCTCAAACCGGCTCGCAGCAGCTTGGCGTCCTGCTGCCATTGACGGACCTGGCGCATCAACGCCGGGTTCGTCGCCAGAAAGGTCTCCATCGTCGCCTGGTCGGCCTCATCAAGCTGGCCGTCGACATAGGCCTGCAGGTTGTGTTCGCTGGGGGGCAGTGTGATCATTTGAGAATTCGCAGGGCAGGGGGGGTGATCTGGCCTTCGCTCAGCAGGCGCAATGCCTGGCGTGCACGAGACAGGCGGGACATGACAGTGCCGATGGGCACATTCAGTACTTGCGCCACTTCCTTGTAACTCAGGCCCTCGACCGAGACGGCCAGCAGCAGCGCGCGCTGTTCGGTGCTCAGGCTGTCAAAGGCCTGCAGCGTGGTCTGCGCCACGATCGTGCGCTCCGCCGACGGTGCGTGATGGTCGTCCTGGGTGCCGGTAAAAAACTCCAGCATTCGGCTATATCGCCGCGAGCGCCGATGGGCGTCGAGAAATTGCCTATAAAGAATGGAGAACAGCCAGGCGCGCAGGTCGCCGTCCGGCCGTTTGCTGTCCCAGGCCGACAAGGCTTTTTCCAGACACGACTGCACCAGGTCATCCGCGCTGCTGTGATCGCGGGTCAGTGACGCCGCGAAGCGTCGCAGGCGGGGCAATAACTCGCGTAATTGATCGTCGACATCGTGCATGGGCGTTTTCCGTATGAGCGGCCGGCTAAGAAGAGAGACGCACAACGCTGCAAGTTATTCCGCTGTTCAAGAAATAAAGTTGCCGACGGGAATAAAGGCCTGTTGCCTGCGTCCCACACCACCCGCTGTCCAGAGGCTAAAAGCCCGGAGTGACTGATGATCGACCGTGAACCGCCGTATCCCCACAAACCCCCGTTGAGCACGCCCGCGAAGCTGGCACGCCTGGCCGGCATTGGCCTGATCGTGCTGGTCGCCGCCGGTGCATTCGCGTACGTCAACGGCAGCCTTGACCCGCAAAGGCTGACCCCTGCGCGCGTCGTCGACGTGTTCGAACACAATAACGGTGTCCACCCCGGTTACCGCCGTAACCATCCCAAAGGCATCTGCGTCGCCGGCGATTTCGAAAGCAATGGCGCCGCCGCCAGCCTGTCCAGAGCTGAAGTCTTCGCCAGCGGGCGCACGCCGGTCATCGGGCGCCTGGCACTGCCGACCGGTAACCCTTACTCCCCGGACAGCGCCGCGCCGTTGCGCAGTTTCGCCCTGCAGTTCACCCAGCCCAATGGCCAGCAATGGCGCACAGGCATGAACAGCATGCCGGTATTCCCGGTGGGCACCCCGCAAGCCTTTGTCGACCTGCAAATAGCCACCGCCCCGGACCCCAAGACCGGCAAACCCGACCCCGCCAAGCCGCCAGCGTTTTTTGCCGCGCACCCGGAAGCCCAGCCTTTTCTGGCCTGGGTGAAGACTGCCAAGCCATCCGCCAGTTTTGTGACCGAGACCTACAACAGCGTCAACGCGTTCATCCTGGTGGACAGCAGCGGCAAGCGTCAGCCGGTGCGCTGGAGCCTGGTGCCGCACGCCACCGGAGCATCGCCGGCGCCGGATGCCAAGGATTATCTGGACAAGGACCTGACCGAAAAGCTTGCTGCCGGCCCGCAGCGCTGGGACCTGATTCTGACGCTGGCCAATGCCGGGGATCCGATCAACGACGCTTCCAAGGCCTGGTCAGGGGATCATAAGACAGTGAACGCCGGGACCCTGGTGATCAACGGCGACACCGCGCAACTGGACGGCGATTGCCGCGACATCAACTTTGACCCACTGATTCTGCCCAGCGGCATCGAGGGCTCGGACGACCCGTTGCTCGCCGCGCGTTCGGCGGCCTACGCGGCGTCTTACATGCGTCGCACCGCAGAAGTCGATCAGTTGAAATCCGAGCCCGCGCAGGAGAAACAACCATGAGTACGCCCGTCAAGCATTTCGCCCCACTGGCGCGCCTGTTGCACTGGCTGATGGCGTTGATGGTCATTGCCATGTTGTTCATCGGCGCCGGGATGGTGGCATCGGTGTCGCAGCGGCACGAGTGGCTGCTGAACCTGCACAAGCCTCTCGGCATCGCGATTCTGTTGCTGGTGATCGTCAGGATCATTGTCCGTTTGAACACGCGCACGCCGCCATTGCCCGTCGACTTGCCGGCCGTACAGGCGCTGGCGGCCAAGCTCTCTCACTACGTGCTGTACGGGTTGATGCTGGCCATGCCGCTGATTGGCTGGGCGATGATTTCAGCCGCCGGGGACCCGGTCATGCTCGGCAGTTCGGTGCGCCTGCCTTCGATCGTCGCCGCTGACGCGCAGACCTTTGCCGTGCTGCGCAGGGCCCATGAATATCTGGCGTATCTGTTCTTTCTGACGATCCTGACGCACCTCGCTGCTGCGCTGTTTCACGGCTGGGTACGGCGTGATGAAGTGCTGGACAGCATGCTGCGGGGCAAGTCGGGGGATTCAAAGCGCTAGTGACCGTTGCGACCAGGAACGGTGCGCGCTGCTTCGTTGTCGGCATGGACACAGGCCTGCAGTAGGACCGGCTTCAGCCGGGAAGCGGCCGGAGCGGGCGCGCTGATTCTAAGCCGATAAACCAATCTGAAACCCAGGACCGCCCGCGGAGTGAATCGCGCGCGCGGTCTTGCCCGAAAGCACGCAGGGTTTCAGATCAGCGCAGCACCGAGACCATCTGGCCCAGTGTGGTGAGCACGTCCCGGGCGAGCTTTTTGGAGCGCTGACCGGACCAGCCGGTGACCACATCCGGCGCGTCGTCGTTGTCCTTGAAAGGCATTTCCAAGGTCAGTGACAGGCACTTGTAGCGTTCGCCGACGCTGTTGCACGCCAGGTTCATGTTGGCCTGGCCAGGCGCTGATTTCGGGTAGCCGTAACGGCTCTGGAAGTCCCGGGTGATCGCGCCAAGCTTTGCGCGAAAATCGGCTTCGAGGGCTTTCTGTTGTGCGGTGTAGCCCGGATTGCCTTCGCAGGCGGCGGTGAACACGTAGGGGATTTCTTCGTCGCCGTGCACGTCCAGAAACATGTCCACGCCGTACTTTTCCATCTGCTCCTTGACGAAAAACACCTCCGGGCTCAACTCGGGGGTCGCGTCCTGCCACGCACGGTTGAGGTCGTTGCCTTGGGCGTTGGTGCGCAGGTGCCCATGGTAGGAGCCGTCCGGGTTCATGTGCGGGACCAGATAAAGGTCCGCCGAGGCGAGCAGGGCTTGCAGTTCGGGATCGTTTTCCTGCAGCCGCTCAATGGCGCCTTCCATGAACCACTCGGCCATGTGCTCGCCTGGGTGCTGTTGCGCGATGATCCAGATGTTGCGCTTGCCGGCCGCGCCGTTGCCTTTGCGCAGCAATGGAATGTCGCGGCCTTCTACGCTCTTCCCCGTCGCCAGCAGCTCGGTGCCTGCGCCGGTCAGGGCCTGCTCGACCAGCCATTCGTGGCGCTCGCGGCTGTAGGGTTCGAAATAGGCAAACCAAGCCTGGGGCTCGGTCGGGGTGAGTTGGAAATTCAGCGCCTTGCCGTCGAAATGGCTCGGCACCCGGAACCAGATTTTTTGATCGTACGAAGCGACGGCGTTATAGCCGGTCCAGGCACCGTTGTAGCTCGATTCGCTGGCGTTGGTCAGGCTGAAACCGTAGGGTTGGCCGACCTGCAGCCCGTCAGCCTTGAAATGGAACCACTGGAAATGCGCGCTATTGGTGTCAGGCCGAATAGCCAGTTGCACCGCTTGAGGGTTGCTGGCGTCCAGCACGATGATATTGCCGCTGTCGAAATCGGCGGTGAGAGTAAGGGCGGTTTGAGTCACGGGGGAGTCCTGAATGCGTGAAGGCCAACGCTGCGCCATCGGGAGGCAATCGGCGCATGGCCCGACTGCCCCGCAGGGCTGTTGTGTCGGTTACTTTACACGCAACAGGTTGGGGGACGGCGACAGATTATTCCTTAAAAGGGGCATGACCTTGCTCGGCCCTGCACCTCAGCCCAGCACCTCGGCGAAACGCTTCAACTGTACAGCTCGGCTGTGACCAGCAGGCCACACAGCAGCGTGGTCGCCAGCAGCCAGCCGAACCACACGCGCGGCTTGCGTCGATGCCAGCCACTGGCACCCAAGGTGACCGCAGGCGCATGCAGGGCCCGCCAAAACCGCTCACTGTCTTCAAACGCCGCCAGGTGCCGGGGATCCGCATCGAGCCAGTGGCGGAACTCGATGCGCTGGCTGGCCGTGGCCTGGGGGCTCTGCAGGTGGACATACCAGGCCAGGCCCTGAAGCAAAACGGGCCGGAAGGGATCGTCTTCGGCCGGGTCGCTAAGGCAATGCTCAAGCGCTGCCATCATGCAGCGCTCGACCCCACTGGCGTCTACGCCGAGCAGTCGGGCGATATCGGAATAGGAAAGGTTATCGAGCCGGCTCAGCAGGAATACTTGCTGGACCTTGCGCGGCTGTCGCTGCAGGCGCCGGCGGTATGCGTCTGTCTGCGGGCTTGCCTGTTGGGCGGCGTGAACGGCAGAGGCGGTCATCAACGAGTCGAGCGGCTGAGTCATGGCGTCTTACTCACTGTGCATAGGCGCTGTGGCGAAAAAAAACGTGTCGTTGGACGCAGCGGGAGAGTGCGGTGCAATAGGGCGGGCTGAGGGTGGCCACTGTGAAACAAATGCTTTGCCTGATGTTTCAGATTTTGCACCAGAGGAGCCGCTAAAACCTCTATCGATTTGCTATGATGCGCCCCATCGAAACGGCAGACCACTGTCGACCCTCTTCATTAGCCTGAAGATGCAGTACCCGACCGAACACAGACCCGCAAAGGGCATAAAAAAAGACCCGGCAAAAAGCCGGGTCAAAAACCGTGATTAGCCTGATGAGGAGATAATCTGGAAGCCGACCTAAGGCTTCCGGGTTACCAGCCAGTCTCGCGACCGGATGCGCTCAATAATAATCATTATCATTTGAGAGTCAATGCTTTTTTCGCGCCCTGGCGAAAAGAGTGGATGCCGGCTGCCGATTGATCCGCTGATCGTTTCGGACACAAACCTCATGGCGTCTGTCTGGCCCGCCGTTTAACCGGCCGCCGCATCGGAGCATGGACGCCAGGCGCGTTCTGCGGCGCGGGCGGAGATCCCGTAGGAGCCGGCTTGCTGGCGAATGTGGTGTGACAGTCTATAGGTTCATTACTGACACGACGGGTTCGCCAGCAAGCCGGCTCCTACAGTATGGGGTAGTGCCTTTCATCCATGTGGCGACGCTGCGCTCGCTTCAGCAGCGCCAGATTTACTGTACGCCCGGAGGGCTGCGGCGCTGGTAGTGGTCCGTAGGAGCCGGCTTGCTGGCGAATGCGGTGTGACAGTCGATATGTTCATTACTGATACGACGAGTTCGCCAGCAAGCCGGCTCCTACAGTATCGAAGCTCGCCGTTCATGCACGTGGCGACCCAGCGCTCACTGCGGCAGCGCCAGGTTTACCGATTAGCCACCATCAACCGCAACCGCTTCAGTCGATCGGCAATTCCGTGGTGCGCTTGACCACACTCATCGCAATGTTTGAATGCGCCTCCTGAACATGGGGGCTCTGCAGCAGGTGGTCGCGCAGGAAGCGCTCGTAACTGGCGATGTCCTGCACCACCACCTTGAGCAGGAAATCCATGTCGCCCGCCATGGTGTAGCACTCCAGCACTTCACGGAATCCGGTGATCGCCTCCTCGAACTCGGTCAGGTACTTGCGCCCGTGACCGGACAGTTTGACGTCCACAAACACCGTCATGGTCAGCCCCAGTTTGGCCGGGTTGAGCAGGGCGACCTTGCGCTCGATGATGCCTTCTTCTTCCAGGCGGTTGATGCGCCGCCAGCACGGCGATTGGGACAGCTCGACGCGCTCGGCGATCTCCGCGGCGGAGAGGTCTGCATCATGTTGCAACAGGCGGAGAATCTTGCGATCGATGGGGCTCAGCTTAACCTGCATGAATTGACCCTTTTTTATTATTGAACAGGAACAGGCATGCACGATATGAGCAGATTCGCGGCGATTTAGAAAGAAAAAGCCTGCGCCGGGCAGGCAGTATTTTGCTTGTGACCGTCGGGCTGAACCGTCCCGGTGGCGAGGCGCAAGTGGAGCTTATAAAGACACTGCGCCGCATTCAAAACGCACTAATAACAATAAAGGAGTGCCTGAATGTCCCTGGCCGATATTCGTCTGGATGATAAATACCGACTCGCAACCGGCAATCTGTACCTGACCGGAACACAAGCCCTGACCCGGCTGCCGATGCTGCAAAAGCAGCGCGATGAAGCCCGCGGTCTGAACACCGCCGGGTTTATCTCCGGCTATCGGGGCTCGCCGCTGGGCAACCTCGACAAGAGCCTGTGGCACGCCAAGGAGTATCTCCAGCAGAACGCCATTCATTTCCAGCCCGGCGTCAACGAAGAACTCGCGGCCACTGCGGTATGGGGCAGTCAGCAGGTCAACCTGTTCCCCCACGGCAAATATGACGGTGTGTTTGCCCTCTGGTACGGCAAGGGCCCGGGCGTCGACCGTTGCGGGGACGTCTTCAAACACGGCAACTCGGCCGGCGTAGCGGAAAACGGCGGGGTGTTGATCCTCGCGGGCGACGACCACGGCTGCAAATCTTCGACCATCGCGCACCAGAGCGAACACGCCTTCATCGCCTCGATGATCCCGGTGCTCAACCCGAGCAATGTCCAGGAAATTCTCGATTACGGCATCATCGGCTGGGAGCTCTCGCGCTACAGCGGTTGCTGGGTGGCGATGAAGACCATTGCGGAAAACGTCGATTCTTCGGCGGTGGTTGAAGTCGACCCGCTGCGCATCCAGACCCGCATCCCTGAAGACTTCCAGATTCCAGAGGGCGGCCTGCACATTCGCTGGCCTGATCCGCCCCTTGCCCAGGAGGCAAGGCTCAACACCTACAAAATCTATGCGGCGCGGGCGTTTGCGCGGGCCAACAACCTCAACAAAGTGGTGATCGATTCGCCACAACCGCGGCTGGGCATCATCACCACCGGCAAATCGTACCTGGACGTGCGCCAGGCGCTGGAAGAGCTCGGCATCGACGAAGAACTCTGCGCATCGGTGGGCATCCGCGTGCTCAAAGTCGGCATGAGCTGGCCTCTGGAACCAGTCTCGGTGCATGGCTTCGCCGAGGGTCTGGAGGAAATTCTCGTGGTCGAGGAAAAACGCAGCGTGATCGAGGATCAGCTGACCGGCCAGCTGTACAACTGGCCCGTTGATCAGCGTCCTCGTGTTGTCGGCGAGTTCGACGAAGAGGGCCGTTCGCTGCTGCCCAATCTGGCCGAACTGACGCCCGCGATGATCGCCCGGGTCATCGCCAAGCGACTTGCCCCGATCTACAGCAGCCCGAAAATCGAAGCCCGTCTGCAGTTCCTGCAGGACAAGGAAAAGGCCCTCGCCGCACCGTTGTTCAAGACTCAGCGCACGCCGCATTTCTGCTCGGGCTGCCCGCACAACACGTCGACACGGGTCCCGGAAGGGAGTCGCGCGCTGGCCGGCATCGGCTGCCATTACATGACCATCTGGATGGACCGGGAAACCGACACGTTTACCCAGATGGGCGGCGAGGGCGTGACCTGGATTGGTCAGGCACCGTTCACCGAAACGCCACACGTGTTCCAGAATCTCGGCGACGGCACCTACTTCCACTCCGGGCACCTGGCGCTGCGGGCTGCGGTCGCGTCCAAGGTCAACATCACTTACAAGATTCTGTACAACGACGCCGTGGCGATGACGGGCGGGCAACCGATCGATGGCGTGCTGCGCGTCGACCAGCTCAGCCGGCAGGTGTTTAATGAAGGCGTGCAGCGCATTGCGCTGGTTTCGGACGAGCCGGAAAAGTACCCGAGCCGCGAGCAGTTCGCGCCGATCACCACGTTCCACCACCGCAGCGACCTCGACAGCGTTCAGCGCGAACTGCGGGAATTCAAAGGCGTGTCGGTGATCATCTATGACCAGACCTGCGCCACCGAAAAACGCCGCCGCCGCAAACGCGGCACCCTGGTTGATCTGGACAAGCGCGCGATCATCAATCCGGCCGTGTGCGAAGGCTGCGGTGACTGTGGCGTTAAGTCGGGTTGCCTCTCGGTATTGCCCAAGGAAACGCCGGAAGGCCGTAAGCGCGAGATCGATCAAAGCGCGTGCAACAAGGACTTCAGCTGCGTCGAAGGCTTCTGCCCCAGCTTCGTGACGGTGCATGGCGGCAAGCTGCGCAAGCCTCAGTTGCCCAAGCAGACGCAGGCGTTCGCCGAGCTGCCACAGCCGACTCTGCCGAGCCTCGACCAGCCGTATAACATCCTGCTGCCGGGAGTCGGCGGTACCGGGGTCACCACCGTCGGCGCGATGCTGGGTTACGCTGCGAACCTGGAAGGTAAAGGCTGCAGCGTGCTCGATCAGGCGGGCCTGGCGCAGAAATTTGGTCCTGTGGTCAGCCATATTCGTATCGCTGCGCGGCAAGAGGATCTGTTCGCCGTGCGCATCGCGGCCGGTGAAGCGCACTTGCTGCTGGGTTGCGATCTGCTGGTGGCATCCGGGCCGGACGCCATCGCCAAGCTCAATAGCGCGAAAACCCATGCCGTTGTTAATAGCCAGCAAACACCAACCGCCGAGTTCACCCGCAACCCTGACGCGGAGTTCCCGGCTGAGGCGATGATGCAAACACTGCGCGAAGCCGTGGGCGCGGAGAAAACGCATTTTGTGCAGGCCACTGATCTTGCGACCAAGCTGATGGGCGACAGCATCGCCAGCAACCTCTTCATGCTCGGTTATGCCTTCCAGCTGGGGCTGATTCCGTTGACCTCCGCAGCCATCGAAAAAGCCATCGAGCTCAATGGCGTTGCAGTCAATCTGAACCAGCAGGCGTTTCTGTGGGGTCGCCGTGCAGCATTTGACCTGCCCGCGGTGCAAGCGGCGGCCAATCCGCTCTCCAGCCCTGCGCCGGAGCCGGAACAACTGACCCTGGAAGAACGTGTCACGCGCAATGTCCACGCGCTGATCGCCTATCAAAATGGTGCGCTCAGTGAGCGTTATCTGACCTTGGTAAACCGTGTGCGTGACGCTGAGGCACGGCTGTTCCCGGGGCAAGCGCCTGCGTTGACCGAGGCGGTGGCGTTCAACTACTTCAAGTTGCTGGCCTACAAGGACGAATACGAGGTGGCGAGGCTGTACAGCAACGGCGATTTTACCCGCCAGCTGGAAGCCCAGTTTGAAGGCGACTACCGGATCGAGTTTCACCTGGCGCCCTCGTGGCTGGCCAAGCGCGATGCCAAAACCGGCGCGCCGCGCAAGCGCAGCTTCGGGCCGTGGATGCTGAAAGCATTCGATGTTCTGGCACGGTTCAAATTCCTGCGGGGTACGGCGCTCGACCCGTTCGGCCGCAGTCTGGAGCGGCGTCAGGAGCGTGAATTGATCGAGGCCTACGTGGCGGATGTCGAGTTGATCCTTGGCCATCTGAGCGCGAATAACCGGCACACGGCGCTGAGCCTGGCCCGCCTGCCGGAGAAAATTCGCGGTTACGGTCACGTCAAGGAAAGCGCCATGAAAGCGGCGGCGTTGCAGGCTGCGCGGATGCGTCAGGCGCTGGTTAGCGGTGAGGTAGAAGTGCTGAAGCTGTACGAAGTGGCCGCGTAAGAACGCTGAGTAAGAAGAAGGAGGCCGATGAGGCCTCCTTCACCGACGGCCGGGTACGCGATGCTTTCGCGGGACCGGCTTAAGCCGGGAAGCGGCCGTATTCACTCGCTGCTTTTTGGTGTGACAACCGACGCTTTCCCGGCTAAAGCCGGTCCCACATTCGAGTTCACCCCGGTATAGATGATCCTCCGTGATACCAAGCTGTAGGAGCCGGCTTGCTGGCGAATGCGATGTGTCAGGTACGCAACTGGCAGCTGAAGAAACGCGTTCGCCAGCAAGCCGGCGCCTACATTTTCTCCTGCCGCAGGCTCCTGCAGAGTCCCTCAGTCCCACGTTCGAGTTCACCCCGGTGTAAACGATCCCCCGCGATCCTAGGCTGAGCCGGCTTGCTGGCGAATGCGGTGTGTCAGGTACGCAACCGGCAGCTGAAGAAACGCGTTCGCCAGCAAGCCGGCTCCTACAGATTCCGTAGGCCAGCTTGCGTCTTGTGTTCCTCAGTCAGTTTGCAGCTCGACCAGCACCGTCCCTTCCTTGACCATCTCGCCTTCTGCGCAATAGAGCGCTGCCACGGTGCCCGCGGTGTTGGCGCGAATGCTGTGTTCCATTTTCATGGCTTCCAGCACCACTAGCGCTGTTCCAATCTCAACCTGGTCGCCGACGTCGACCAACACCCGAACGATACTGCCGTTCATGGGGGCACTGAGCCCGCCTTGATGCGCGTGGCTCGAATCCGCTTCGGCGATGGGATCGAAGTTGCGCACGGCGTGCATGTCACCCTGCCAGCGCAGGTAAAGCGTATCGGCCCTGCGAATGGCCAGCATTTGCCGGCGCACACCGTCCTGCTCAACCTCAAGGTGCTCGCCCGACAGCCGAACGCTGTGATGCGGGTCAACGTGTAGCTTCACGCTCCTGGTGTGCATCCCGCACACCAGGTTCAGCGTCGCCTCTCGGTGTCCGCCAAGGCGCAGCCCGCTCACCGACGACCAGGGAGAGTGCGCATCGTCCGCCCTGACCCGCGAGGGTGCGGTACTCAGGTAAGCCTGGGCTGCCAGCGGCCAGAACGCCTCAGCCAATTCGGCAGGCGGCGGGAGCAAATCCTGCTGATAACGGGGGATGAAGTCGGTGTCCAGCTCGGCGTCGGCGAACCCAGGGTGCGCGATGATGCGGCGCAGGAACGCGAGGTTGGTGCGCAGGCCACCAATAGCGAACTCGTCGAGCATCGCCAGCAAACGCAGACGTGCTTCTTCACGGGTTTCGCCCCAGGCAATCAGTTTGCCGAGCATGGGGTCGTAGAACGGCGACACCTCATCACCTTCGGCCACGCCGCTGTCGACGCGCCGTCCCGGGCCGGGAGCAGATTCGCGGTACAGCGCGAGCGTCCCGGTAGCCGGTAGGAAGTCATTGGCGGGGTCTTCCGCATACAGTCGCACTTCGATGGCGTGACCCTTCAGCGGGACCTCGGCCTGGGAGATCGGCAACGACTCGCCCTGCGCCACGCGGATCTGCCAGGCCACCAGGTCCAGGCCAGTGATTGCTTCGGTGACGGGGTGCTCGACCTGCAGGCGCGTGTTCATCTCCATAAAAAAGAACTCGCCACGCGCATCCAGCAAAAACTCCACCGTGCCGGCGCCCACGTAGCCGATTGCCTGAGCAGCCCGCACGGCCGCCTCACCCATTGCCTGGCGCATCTGCGCGGTCAGCCCGGGTGCCGGCGCTTCTTCGACGACCTTCTGGTGACGGCGCTGAATAGAGCAGTCGCGCTCGTTGAGGTACAGGCATTGGCCGTGCTGGTCGGCGAACACCTGGATCTCCACATGGCGCGGCTTGAGCACGTATTTTTCAACCAGCATGCGCGAATCGCCGAACGACGACAGCGCCTCACGCTGCGCCGAGGCCAGCGCATCAGCCAGATTCTCATCGCGCTCGACCACCTTCATGCCTTTGCCGCCGCCGCCCGCCGTGGCCTTTAGCAGCACTGGGTAACCGATTCGTGCAGCGGCTTCGCGAAAGGTCGCAGCGTCCTGGGCATCGCCGTGATAACCCGGTACCAGCGGGACGCCAGCAGCCTCCATCAAGGTTTTGGCAGCGGACTTGCTGCCCATGGCGTCGATCGCCGAGGCGGGCGGGCCGAGAAAAACGAGCCCCGCAGCCTCGACGGCGCGAGCAAAGCCGGCATTTTCGGAAAGAAAACCGTAGCCCGGATGAATCGCCTGAGCACCGCTGGCCCTGGCAGCCTCGATCAGTGCATCGATCTGCAGATAGCTCTCGCTGGCCTTGCTGCCGCCAAGGTTGACGGCGATGTCGGCCTCGCGCACGTGTCGCGCGTTGCAGTCCGTGGCGCTGTGCACGGCAACCGTGGTGAGGCCCATGGCCTTGGCGGTGCGCATGACCCGGCAGGCGATTTCACCGCGGTTGGCGATCAGCACCGAACTCAGCTGTTTAGTGTGCAGGACGCTCATCACTGCGGTTCTCCCTGGGGGCTGCGCGGGCCCGGCAGACTGTCCGCGCCTTTTGAAGTGGAGGGCTCGCCGCGCCACGCGGGTTCGCGTTTTTGCAAGAAGGCGCGCAGGCCCTCCTGACCGTCGGCGCTGACCCGGATGCGCGCGATGGCGTTTTCGCAATAGCGGCGCAGGGCAGGGGTCAGCTCCCCGTCGGCCACCTCGCGCAGCAGATCTTTGCTGACGCGCATAGCTTGGGGGCTGTTGAGCAGCAGGTTGGCAATCCAGGCGTCCAGCTGCTGCTCAAGTCCGGCAGCAGGGAAGCAGTCCGCCAACAGGCCGATTTCCCGTGCTCGCGTGCCATCGAAGCGTTCAGCCGTCAGCGCGTAGCGACGTGCATGGCGTTCACCAATGGCTTGCACCACGAAGGGGCTGATCACCGCAGGCGCTAGGCCGATCTTCACTTCTGACAGGCAGAACTGCGCGTCCTCGGCGCCAATAGCCATGTCGCAGCAACTGATCAGGCCCAGCGCGCCGCCGTATGCCGCGCCTTGCACCACGGCCAGGGTCGGCGCCTTGAACTTGGCGAGGTTGTACATCAGCTCGCCGAGTTCACGGGCGTCGCCCAGGTTGGTGTTGTAGTCAAGATTGGCCGATTCCTGCATCCACGCAAGGTCGGCGCCGGCGCTGAAGTGCCGGCCACGGCCGCGCAGGACCAGGAAGCGCAGGCTGTCGTCCTTTTGCAAACGGTCCAGCGCGAGGATCAGCTCGCGGATCATCTGCGCATTGAAAGCATTGTTCTTCTCCGGGCAGTTCAGCCAGAGCGTGGCGAACCCGCGCGGGTCGCGAACAATATCGAGTGTGGCGAAATCGTTCATGGGGCAATCCTTGGTCACATCCGGAACACGCCGAAGCGCGTCGGTTCGATGGGAGCGTTAAGCGACGCGCTGATGGCCAGGCCGAGAATCTCGCGCGTCTGCGCCGGGTCGATAACGCCGTCGTCCCACAGCCGTGCACTGGAATAAAAGGGGTGCCCCTGATGCTCGTACTGATCCAGGATCGGTTGGCGCAACGTGCTCTCTTCTTCAGCGCTGAACGCCTGGCCGTTGCGCTCGGCCTGCTCGCGCTTGACCTGCACCAGCACGCCCGCCGCCTGTTCGCCACCCATCACGCCGATCCGGGCGTTCGGCCACATCCACAGGAAGCGCGGGTCGTAGGCGCGACCGCACATGCCATAGTTACCGGCCCCAAAACTGCCGCCGATGATCACCGTGAACTTCGGCACCCTGGCGCAGGCCACTGCCGTGACCAGCTTGGCGCCATGTTTGGCAATGCCGCCGGCTTCGTATTTCTGGCCAACCATGAACCCGGTGATGTTCTGCAGGAACAGCAGCGGAATGCCGCGCTGGCAGGCCAGCTCGATGAAGTGCGCGCCTTTTTGCGCGGCCTCGGCGAAAAGGATGCCGTTGTTGGCAAGGATGGCGATGGGGTAGCCATGCAGATGAGCGAAGCCGCATACCAGCGTGGTGCCGAACAGGGCCTTGAATTCATCGAAGCGCGACCCGTCGACCAGCCGCGCGATGACTTCGCGCACGTCAAACGGCTGCTTGGCATCGGCGGGGATGACACCGTACAGCTCGTGGTCGGGGTACAGCGGCGGCATGGGCGGGCGGGTTTGCAGCTGACCGAGCTTGCGCCAGTTCAGGTTGGCCACGCAGCGCCTGGCCAGCGCCAGCGCGTGGGCATCGCTGTCGGCGTAGTGATCGGCCACACCCGAGACCTTGCAATGCACGTCAGCCCCGCCCAGGTCTTCAGCGCTGACCACCTCGCCCGTTGCGGCTTTCACCAGCGGGGGGCCGGCAAGGAAGATCGTCGCCTGCTCGCGCACCATGATGGTTTCGTCGGCCATTGCCGGTACATAGGCGCCACCCGCGGTGCACGAGCCCATTACGACGGCGATCTGCGCGATGCCGTCGGCGCTCATGTTCGCCTGGTTGAAGAAGATTCGGCCGAAGTGCTCACGGTCAGGGAAGACCTCGTCCTGGCGTGGCAGATTGGCGCCACCGGAATCCACCAGATAAACGCACGGCAGACGATTTTGCTGGGCAATCGCCTGGGCGCGCAGGTGCTTCTTCACCGTCAGTGGGTAGTAACTGCCGCCCTTAACCGTCGCATCGTTGGCGATGATCATGCATTCCACGCCTTCGACCCGGCCAATGCCCGCGATAAGGCCTGCGGCGGGCACGTCTTCGCCATATACGTCATGGGCGGCGAGCTGGCTGAGTTCCAGAAACGGCGAACCGGTGTCCAGCAGGTGATTGATGCGCTCACGGGGCAGCAATTTACCGCGCGAGGTGTGGCGCTCCTGCGCTTTGGCGCCGCCGCCGCGTTGAACGTGTTCGAGTAGATTGCGCAGCGCGTCGAGCTGTTTGCGCATGGCCGCGTCGTTGCTCGCGAACTCCGGGGAGCGCGGGTTGAGCTGGGTGTGCAGAGTGGTCATAAGGCCTCCGGCGCTGTCAGCGGGTCTCGTTGAACAGTTCGCGACCAATCAGCATGCGGCGGATCTCACTGGTGCCGGCGCCGATCTCGTAGAGCTTGGCGTCGCGCAACAGACGGCCTGCCGGAAATTCGTTGATGTAGCCATTGCCACCGAGGATCTGGATGGTGTCCAGGGCCATTTGGGTTGCCCGCTCTGCGGCATACAAAATCACCCCGGCGGCGTCCTTGCGCGTGGTTTCTCCGCGCTCGCACGCCTGGGCCACGGCGTAGAGGTAGGCGCGGCTGGCGTTCAGCTGCGTGTACATGTCGGCGACCTTGCCCTGGATCAACTGGAACTCGCCGATGCTTTGACCGAATTGCTTGCGGTCATGAATGTACGGCAGCACCACGTCCATGCACGCCTGCATGATGCCGATCGGACCGCCCGAGAGCACAACTCGCTCGTAATCGAGGCCGCTCATCAGCACCTTGACGCCGCCATTGAGCGCGCCGAGCAGGTTTTCTTCCGGTACTTCCACGTCGTCGAAGAACAGCTCGCAGGTGTTGGAGCCGCGCATGCCCAGTTTGTCGAATTTGTTGCCGCGCGAAAAACCGTGCCAGTCGCGCTCAACGATGAACGCGCTGATGCCATGGGCGCCTTTTTCTGGCTCGGTCTTGGCGTAGATCACGTAGGTGTTGGCATCCGGCCCGTTGGTGATCCAGGTTTTGCTGCCGTTGAGCACGAAGCGGTCGCCGCGCCGGTCAGCGCGGAGCTTCATCGAAACCACGTCGGAGCCGGCGTTGGGTTCACTCATGGCCAGCGCGCCGACGTGCTCGCCGCTGATCAGCTGGGGCAGGTAGCGGGCCTTCTGTTCAGGCGTGCCGTTGCGGTTGATCTGATTGACGCAGAGATTGGAATGCGCGCCGTAGGAAAGCGCTGCGGAGGCAGACCCACGGCTGATTTCTTCCATGGCAATCACATGGGCCAGGTAGCCCAGGCCTGCGCCGCCGTATTCTTCGTCGGCGGTAATGCCCAGCAGGCCCATGTCGCCGAACTTGCGCCACATGTCGGCAGGGAAGAGGTTGTCTTTGTCGATCTGTGCAGCACGTGGAGCAAGCTCGGCGGCGACAAATGCGCGGACTTGGTCGCGCAGCATGTCGAGGGTTTCGCCGAGGCCGAAATTGAGCGTGGGGTAATTCATGGACGGCATTCCCGTTGTTATTTTTGTAGGCAGTCAAATCGAGCGTTGGGGTGTCACCTTTACGTTAACGTAAACCTGACGGCGCGTGGATGTCAACGTGTTGCTGTACTGCAACCGTGAGGGTAAAGGGCAGGGGTATTGGCGCAGGGGTATTGGCAGAGGCTATTTACGGAGGACGCACAGCACGAAGGGGAGCCTGGGCTCCCCTTCAAGTATTAATTGCATGCTCTTTCTTATTATCAGGTGGCCTGTTGTTGTCGTTTTTGTTGTTGTAGGCAGCCAACCTTTTACTTTGGGAGCGGCCCCCATCCGGGGCCAAGAGCAAACGTATTTTTTTGAGCGCTGATACACCTCGATCTTTCGATCCAATCCGCCTGGTAGCTGCCTGTAGACAGTTTTATTGTTCTCAGTCGGTTGTGAAGCTTGTGCCTCAGGTAAAGCGATCCACTCCAAAAAAATCTGTTAGCTGCGTCTCTGTCCGTGTTGTTCTTGTTATGTCAGAGCCGATACGTGTTGTTTTTATTGGGATGTTGCTGCTGTTATTTTTATTGTACGTAAGGGATAGCAGAAGCCATGCCAACTTTTAAAGGGTCCCGGATTTACCGGCTTTGCGGGCTTCACCGGGCTGGATTCAGTTCTGAATCTGTCGCCGGGTGTTTCCGTGTTACCCGTTTCCCTGAACGCGATGGCGGGCAGGGTAACACTGTGTGACAACTTGTCGCACATCAAGCCGACAGACGTGCTTTCGCAACCCGGGAACCGTTTGCCCTGCCCAGTGTGTCGCTGATGCGTTGGCCGGCGGCAATGAGCTTGTCCAGATCGATGCCGGTTTCAATGCCCAGACCGTTGAGCAGGTAGACCACGTCCTCGCTCGACACGTTGCCGGTCGCGCCTTTGGCGTAGGGGCAGCCGCCGAGACCGGCAACAGAGCTGTCGAAGACCTGAATGCCTTCCAGCAGGCTGGCATAGATGTTGGCAAGAGCCTGCCCGTAGGTGTCGTGAAAATGCCCGGCCAGCTTGCCGCGCGGAATCTGCCCGGCCACCACGTCAAACAGCGCACGGGTGGCACTCGGTGTACCGGTGCCAATGGTGTCGCCGAGGGACACTTCATAGCAGCCCATGGCGTAGAGCTCGTTGGCAACTGCGGCCACTTGCTTGGGTGCGACGTCACCTTCATATGGGCAGCCCAACACGCAAGACACGTAACCGCGAACGGTGACGCCATGCAGTCGCGCGGCTTCCATGACCGGTAAAAAACGCTCCAGGCTTTCGCTGATCGAGCAATTGATATTGCGTTGGGAAAAAGCTTCCGACGCAGCGGCGAACACCGCCACCTCCTGGACCCCGGCAGCCAGCGCGTCCTCGAAACCGCGCAGATTGGGCGCCAGTGCAGCGTAGGTCACGCCCGGTTTGCGTAGTAGCCCGGCGAACAGTTCAGCGGAGCCGGCCATTTGCGGCACCCATTTTGGCGACACGAAACTGCCTGCCTCGATATAGCTGACGCCCGCCTCAGCCAAGTCGTGCACCAGCCGCAACTTGTCGCCGACGCTGACGGGTACAGCTTCGTTCTGCAGACCATCGCGGGGGCCGACTTCGACCAGGCGGACGCGCTGAGGGAGGGACATATCGACACCTTATGAAAGATTTGGCGTTAAGTTGGCGGGCTATCTAGCTAATTTATAAGGACTTAGATAGCTCTGCGTTGCAGCGCTCTTCGGCGGTATCCAGTTCAAGCTGCATTTGCTGGATGTCCAGCAGTTGTTGGTCAAGCTGGGCGCGTCGCTCGGCAATCTTTTCGAGCATGGTGCTGAGCTGCTTGTGGTTACCGCCTGCCGGGTCGTACAAACCGATCAGGTCGCGACACTCCGCGAGGGAGAAACCGATGCGCTTGCCGCGCAGAATAAGCTTGAGGGTGACTTTGTCGCGCGGCGAATAGATGCGCTCCAGCCCGCGTCGTTCCGGACTGAGCATGCCTTGTTCTTCATAGAAGCGGATGGTGCGGGTGGTGATGTCCAGCTCGCGAGCGAGGTCGGAGATGCTGTACGTGGTGGTCATGGCAGTGCTCGATACGGAAGGCATGCGCGTAACGTAAGTTGTGCTTTACGTTAACGTCAAGCAGTCCCTCAACGCTTGAATCTTCTTCCCTGGTAAAAGCCGGTCTTACTAACAGACCGCGTACATCCGTTGGTGCTGGCTGGAACGCCGGATTGTGGGACCGGCTTCAGCCGGGAAGGCGTCGGCAGTCACCCCGAGAAATTGAGGGTGTTCACACCGGCATCTTCCCGGCTAAAGCCGGTCCCACTGGATGCCTGCATTTTCAATAGTGGGACAGCATATATCCGCTGGTGCTGGCTGGAACGCCTGATTGTGGGACCGGCTTCAGCCGGGAAGGCGTCGGCAGTCACGCCGAGAAATTGAGGGTGTTCATACCGGCATCTTCCCGGCTAAAGCCGGTCCCACTGGATGCCTGCATTTTCAATAGTGGGACAGCATATATCCGCTGGTGCTGGCCGGTCCCACTAACAGATTGCCTGCTGGCTCTCCCGCAAAAGCCTACTTACCCGCGGCCTCAAGGGTCTTGCCCAGCTTGCGTTCCTGCGCGGTCACCAATTGGCAAAGCTCGATGATCTGCTCGCGCATCCAGCGGTTGGCCGGGTCCTGGTCGGTGCTTTCGTGCCAGTAGAGGTGCGTTTCCACGGTCGGCACGTCGTTCACCGGCAAGTACACAAAATGCAGATCGTTGCGCCGGGCGAAGCGCTCGGGGACGGTCATGACCATGTCGGTCTGTTGCAGCACCTGAGAGGCCATCAAGTAGTGCTGCGAACGCAGGGCGACTTTGCGCTGAATGCCCATCTTGCCGAGGGCGAGATCGACATAACCCAGCCCGCTGCGGCGGCTTGAAATGTGAATATGCGCGACGCCAAGGTAGTCATCCAGGCTGATCGCCTCTTTGCCTGCCAGCGGATGACCCCGGCGCATGGCGCACACATAGCGGTCTTGCATCAGCTTGACGTGACGCACCTGAGGGTCGGTGTTGAGCGGGGCATCCACGGCGAAATCCAGACGCCCTGCAGCAAGCTCCTTGGTGGTTTCGCGACGCTTGGACAGAAAGCTTTCAATGGTCACGGTGGGCGCAAGACGGCGCAGACGCTGGAAAAGCGCGGGCAAGATCACCGCTTCGGTGAGGTCGGTCATGCTGATGCGGTAGTTCTTGCTCGCCTGCAGCGGATTGAAAATCCTGCTCTCTTGCACCGACACCCGCAGCAGCGACAGCGCATTGCGCACCGGTCCGATGATGTTCTGCGCCATCGGCGTCGGCACCATGCCCTGGGCGGTGCGCACGAACAGCGGGTCGTTAAAGGTTTCTCGCAGCCGCGCCAGTGCATTGGACACGGCAGGCTGGGTAATGCCGACGATCTGTCCGGCGCGGGTCAGGTTGGCCTCGGTATAGATGGCGTCAAACACAATGAAGAGGTTGAGATCGACCTTGCTCAGGTTCATGGCGGTGCGCCTCGGGCAGTTCTTGTTGTTAGGAATGCGCCGATCATATATCGGTTATGAATGTTTATACACGCCGAGAATAGGTTAGATAAATGGGGAAGGCTGCTCTAGCATCGGATCACGACCTGACAACACCTCACAGAAGGCAGCTGCCCAATGGATTTTGCTTACTCCCCCAAGGTTCAGGAACTGCGCGAGCGCGTGACGGCTTTCATGGACACGTACGTGTACGCGGCCGAGCCTGTGTTCGAGCGGCAAGTGGCTGAAGGCGATCGCTGGCAGCCGACGGCAATCATGGAGGAGCTCAAGGCGCAGGCAAAAGCGCAGGGCCTGTGGAACCTGTTCCTGCCCGAATCCGAACTCGGGGCCGGGCTGACCAACCTGGAATACGCGCCGCTGGCCGAAATCATGGGCCGTTCGCTGCTGGGGCCCGAGCCCTTCAACTGTTCTGCGCCGGACACCGGCAACATGGAGGTGCTGGTGCGGTATGCCAGCGAAGCGCAGAAGCAGCAGTGGCTCGAACCTTTGCTGCGCGGCGAGATTCGTTCTGCTTTCGCCATGACCGAGCCGGATGTCGCGTCATCAGACGCGACCAATATGGCAGCGACCGCTGTGCGCGAGGGCGATGAGTGGGTGATCAACGGACGCAAGTGGTGGACGTCCGGCGCCTGCGATCCTCGCTGCAAGATCATGATTTTCATGGGCCTGAGCAATCCGGATGGGCCTCGTCACCAGCAGCATTCGATGATCCTGGTACCCACGGACACGGCCGGGGTGAAAATCGTGCGGCCGCTGCCGGTGTTCGGCTACGACGATGCGCCCCACGGCCACGCCGAAGTGCTGTTTGAAAACGTGCGGGTGCCGTACGAAAACGTCCTGCTGGGTGAAGGCCGCGGCTTTGAAATCGCCCAGGGTCGTCTCGGTCCGGGTCGGATTCACCACTGCATGCGTTCGATCGGCATGGCGGAGCGTGCGCTGGAATTGATGTGCAAGCGCTCTGTGCAGCGCACCGCGTTCGGTCGGCCGTTGGCAAAGCTCGGTGGCAACATCGACAAAATTGCTGACTCACGCATGGAAATCGACATGGCTCGTCTGCTAACACTGAAGGCGGCGTACATGATGGACACTGTCGGCAACAAAGTGGCGAAAAGCGAGATCGCGCAGATCAAGGTGGTGGCGCCCAACGTGGCATTGAAGGTCATTGACCGGGCCATCCAGATGCACGGCGGCGCCGGGGTGTCAGGTGACTTTCCGTTGGCCTACATGTACGCCATGCAGCGCACCCTGCGCCTTGCCGACGGCCCGGATGAAGTCCATCGCGCGGCCATCGGCAAATTCGAGATTGGCAAATATGTGCCTGCGGACATGCTGCGCAGCAAACATTCCTGAGCGGCAAAAGGTTCAGCGGTCCCGGAGACTTTCCGGGTAGCCGCTGAACGTCTGGGGTCATTCCAGCTCAAGCCAGATCGGCGCATGGTCCGAAGGCTTGTCCATCGAGCGCAGGTGGTAATCCACGCCGGCGGCTTTGATGCGCGGTTGCAGGCCGTGGGAGGCGAGGATCAGGTCGATGCGCAGGCCGCGCTTGGGTTCATCCTCGAACCCGCGACTGCGGTAATCGAACCAGCTGAACTGATCGACGACTTCCGGGTACAGATGGCGGAAGCTGTCCACCAGCCCCCAGCTTTTGAGTCTGGCGAGCCATTCGCGTTCTTCCGGCAGAAAGCTGCACTTGCCGGTTTTCAGCCAGCGCTTGGCATTATCGGCGCCAATGCCGATGTCGCTGTCTTCCGGAGAAATGTTGACGTCTCCCATCACCACCAGTGGCTGGTCGTTGCTGAACCTGGTCTCCAGCAGCTGCTGCAAGTCGGCATAGAAGCGCAACTTCGCCGGGAACTTGGTGGGATGATCACGGCTTTCGCCCTGTGGGAAATAGCCGTTCATGACGGTGACAGGGTTGCCGTTGCGGTCAGCGAATGCGCCCCATATGAAGCGACGCTGGGCGTCTTCATCATCGTTGTCGAACCCTTTGTGAATCGACAACGGGGGCTGCCGCGAGAGCAGGGCAACGCCGTAGTGGCCTTTCTGTCCGTGAAAATGCACGTGGTAGCCCAGCGCTTCGATATCGGCCTGGGGAAACTGCTCGTCGGAGACCTTGGTTTCCTGCAGCCCGATGACGTCGGGCTGGTGTTTTTCGATCAACGCCGCCAGTTGATGCGGTCGGGCGCGAAGACCGTTGATATTAAAAGACACAATTTTCATGGGCGGCGGTCCTGGCAAAAACAAACGGCGATGCTAGCTGACCTGCCCGGCAACGGCCAGTGTCGGCTGTTTCCCGCGGCGTTTAAGGAGCCGGCAACGTGCATTCCTGAACCGAGGGCAAGTGACGGGAACTGCGATCGCAAGCGGCGACTCGAAGCCTTGATGTCAACCACCCGGGCGGGCCGCATTTCGGCCCCGCCGGCGGCTTACCAAAAGGACGATTACCATGCCTGAAATGGCCAGCGAAACGGTGCAGATCCGTGAGCTCGACAGCGGCTACTCCCGCGAAACCCGCACGCTGCTGTACCAGGCTTATCTAAAGGAGCCGAGCTTCGCTTACCTGTTCGAATCCGGTCGGCCCGGCTATGAGCGCCGCGTGAAAGCGACCATCCGCGCTTTGGTCAAAGAGCACTATTTTCAGGACATGCCGGCGTTGGGCCTGTTCGTGGCGGACCGCCTGGTCGGCGTGACCCTGATCGCACCGCCGCAACGGCGCCTTGGCATCACCGAAAGCTGGGCCTGGCGCATTCGTATGCTCATGAGCACCGGGCTGCGCTGCACTCAGCGCTACCTGGAGTATTACCACGGCGTGCTGGCGTGCCTGCCGACCGAATCGGTCCATGTGCTGCCGCTGTTCGGCGTACATCCCGATCTGCAGGGGCGACACTACGGGGAACAACTGCTGCAGGCATTGCACGACTGGTGCGCGCAGGACAAGAACTCCAAAGGCATCGTCCTCGACACCGGCAACGGCGATTATCTGGACTTCTATAATCGACACGGTTACCAGGAAATCGGTGAAGTAGAAGTAGGACCTGTCCGAGAACATATATTTTTCCACCCCAATCCCCAAGTTTCATTGGGTTCGGCGGCTTGAGCTTCACACGCTTGTCATTTTTCGCGGGTTTCAGCAGCCCGCTTCGCTCGTGTAGCATTCGCGCCTATGAAGTTTCCCCATCGCTACACCAGTGGTTTTGTCCTGATATTGTCCAGCTGCACGGCCTTCGCCGATGCGCAGCTGGAAGTTCGGATCAAGCCCTCCAACGCCGCACTCAAATCCAACATCGAAGGGTACGTGGGCAGCCTCGGCGAGCGCGACGAACCGGCGCTGGAGCGCTTCAGCGTCGGAGCCATCGAGCAGGCGCAAAAGGCCGCCCAGGCGCTTGGCTATTATCAGGCGCAGGTAGACAGTGAAGTCCGCCACGTCGACAACAACCTGCAACTGCTGCTGAACGTGCAGGCCGGTGAGCCGGTACACCTGCGCAATGTGTCCATACGCGTGACGGGGCAGGCCGCACAACTCAAAAGCTTTCGCGTGCCGAAAGGCGATGCGCTGAAATCCGGGGCCGTGCTCAATCACGGCGTCTATGAGGACGCCAAGCACCTGATCGAGACTCAGGCTGCGCGCTACGGCTTTTTCAGCGGCCGGTTTGTCACCCAGCGTCTGTCGGTAGACCCGCGCGCGGGCGTGGCCGACATCGAACTGGTCTATGACAGCGGCCCGCGTTTCTCGCTGGGCAAAGTGACGTTCAGTGGCGACGCGCCGTTTGACGAAGAGCTGCTGCGGCGCATGGTGCCCTTCAAGCAAGACACACCCTATGACTCCGAGCTGATTGCCGAGCTCAATCAGGCCATGCAGGCGAGCGGCTATTTCGAAGGCGTGCGGGTCAATGCCTCGCCGACCGATGCACAGGCCCAGGTCATCCCGGTCGACGTGCAGTTGCAAACCCGCAAACCCCGAACCCTGGGGCTGGGCGTGGGCTATTCCACCGACGTTGGCCCGCGGGTCAAGGCCAACTGGACGCGCCACTGGGTCAATCCCCAGGGCCACAGCTATGGCGCGGAGGCCGAAATCTCGGCGCCACGGCAGAACGTCGGGCTGTTCTATGACATCCCGCTGGACCCGCCGCTGACCGACAAATTGCGGTTTGCCGGCGGTTATCAGTACGAAGAAATCGCCGACACCGACAGCCTCAGCAAACTGCTGACCGTCGGCCCCGAGTGGCACAGCAAACTGCCCAGCGGCTGGGAACGGGTCATTTCCCTGAAATGGCAGCGCGAGGAATACCGTCTGGGGGACGATTCTGGGCTGAGCACCTTGCTCATGCCCGGCATCAGCTATTCCTACCTGCGCAGCGACAACCGGATCGACCCACACAACGGTTATCGCCTGCAGTTCGACACGCAGGTGGCCAAGGAAGGCCTTGGCTCGGACGCCAACCTGTTGCACGGCACCGTGCTGCTCAAAGGCCTGACCACGGTCGCGCAGAATCATCGTTTCCTCGGGCGCGTGCAGGTCGGTGGCAGTGCCACCAACGGCTACAAGTCCATTCCGCCGTCGTTGCGATTCTTTGCCGGTGGCGACCAGAGCGTCCGCGGTTATGACTACCAGTCGCTGTCGCCCGAAAACTCCGACGGCGACAGGATTGGCGGCCGCTACATGATCGCCGGCAGCGCCGAGTATCAGTATTCCATCGCCGAAAAATGGCGGGTGGCGGCGTTCGTCGATCAGGGCAACTCGTTCAACTCCCTTGATTTGCCAAGCCTCAAGACGGGGGTCGGCATCGGCGTGCGCTGGGTTTCCCCGGTCGGCCCGCTGCGCCTGGACCTCGCCCATGCACTGGACGAAGAGGGCGGCATTCGCCTGCACTTCTCGATGGGGCCTGAACTGTGACAAACGGAGCTCTGGTGAAACGCATCGCGGCAATCACGGCAATTACCTTGCTGTCAGTCCTGATCCTGGTGGTCCTGACTCTGTCCTTGCTCCTGGGTACGCAAACTGGCAGCCGCTGGGCGCTTGAGCGGGTGCCGGGGCTGTCGGTCGAGGGGTTCGCCGGGCGCCTGGGTGGCACCTGGCAGGCGGACCATCTGGTTTGGCAGCAAGGGCAAAGCACGGTCGAGATCGACGCACCGGTGTTCGACTGGTCGCCCTCATGCCTGATGCGCATGACCCTGTGCATCGACACGCTGCAGGCCGCCGACATCAGGCTGCAGTTCCCGCCGTCCAGTGGCGAAACCGCCAGTGGCCCCATTACCTTGCCCGACCTCAATCTGCCACTGGCCCTGCAACTCGGTCGCGTACAGATCGGCAGCCTGCACCTGGACGGCACCGAGCAGGTTCGAGACGTTCAACTGGCCGCGCACTGGACCGCTGAGGGTCTGAAGATCGATGCACTGCACGCCAGCCGTGACGACATCACCCTCGACCTGTCCGGGTTGCTCAAACCCGCAGGCAACTGGCCGCTGACAGCGCAAGGGCACCTTAAACTGCCGGACGTCAGTGGCCAGCCGTTGTCACTTGAGCTGGATATCCAGGGTGACCTGCTCAAGACGTTGACGCTCAATGCGCAGAGCAAGGGCTACCTCGAAGCCAGCCTGGTCGGGCAGCTACAGCCGCTGGTCGAGAACCTGCCGGCTGATATCGCCATCACCAGCGAGGCGTTCAAGCCGGCGGCCGATCTGCCAGACACCCTGCAACTCAATCACCTTGTCCTGAATGCCAAAGGTGACCTGGCTAAGGGCTATGCGATAACCGGTAATGCCAGCCTTCCCGCCGAAAAGGGGCCGGTAGCACTGACATTGCAAGGCCGTGTTGACGCCAAGGGTGCAGACGTTACAACCCTGGACCTGACGGCCAGTGACAATCAGCGCCTACAGGCCAGCGGCAAACTGGACTGGCAGCAGGGCCTGCGCGCCGACGCGAAGATCAACTGGCTGGATTTCCCATGGCATCGCTTGTACCCGGTTATCGATGAACCGCAGGTCAGCGTTCACACCTTCACCGGAGAAATGTCGTACACCGACGGCAACTACCTTGGCCATTTCGCTGGGGATCTCAAAGGCCCGGCGGGCCCGTTCAGCCTGCAAAGCCCGTTCAGCGGCGATTTGCAGCAGATTTTTCTGCCCCAGCTTGAACTGGCGGCGGGACAGGGCAAGGCCAGCGGTCATTTGAACCTGCAATTTGCCGATGGCATTGCCTGGGACACCGCGCTGGATCTGAGCGCGATCGATCCAGCCTACTGGGTGGCTGAACTGCCGGGATCACTGGCCGGGCCGTTGCGCAGCAAAGGCGCCTTGCGCAACCAGCAGCTGAGCCTCAATGCGGATCTCGACTTGAAGGGGCGCCTTCGTGGCCAGCCTGCGGTCATCCAGGCCAAGGCCGACGGTGCTGATGACAAGTGGAACCTCACCGCTCTCCAGGTTCGGCTGGGGGACAACCGCATTCAGGGTGCCGGCAGCCTGCAGCAAAAAGTCGCCGGCCAACTGGACATCAGTCTGCCGCGGCTGGGCCAATTGTGGCCGGGCCTGCAAGGGCAGATGAAAGGACGGCTCGATGTCGCGGGCACGCTTCAAGCGCCCCAGGGCCAGTTGGCGTTACAGGGCTCCCAACTTGCGTATCAGACGAACAAGCTGCAAACCCTCGCGCTGTCCGCCCGGCTGGATAACGCGCAACGCGCCACTGTTGACCTGAAAACCAGCGGAATTCAGGCGGGCGACACCGCACTCGGCGCCCTGATCGTCAACGGTCAGGGTGATATCAAGCGCCAGCAGCTAAAGCTTGATCTGCAAGGGCCGTTGATCAAACTGGCTCTGGCGCTTGACGGCACATTGGACAAAGGCAACTGGCGCGGTCGGCTGGCCAGCGGCGGTGTGCAGAGTGGAGGCCAGGACTGGAAGCTCCAGCAGCCGGCGAAACTGGAGCGCCTGGCTGACGGCAAGGTGAACTTTGGCGCGCACTGCTGGGTGTCTGGCCCTGCGAGTCTGTGTGGCGAGGACCAGCGGCTGATGCCCGAGCCACGTTTGCGCTATCACCTCAAGCGCTTCCCGCTGGAAAGCCTCGCGCAATGGTTGCCCAAGGACTTTGCCTGGAGAGGTGCTCTGAATGCCGACATTCAACTGGATGTCCCGGCGGCCGGTCCCAATGGGCAGGTGGTCATCGACGCCAGCGGCGGGACGTTGCGCGTCAAGGACAAGAACCAGTGGCTGGACTTCCCTTACGACACCCTGAAGCTGACCAGTGCCCTCACACCCAGGAAGGTGGACACGAACCTGATTTTCCGCGGCGGAAAACTCGGTGAGCTGCTGGCCAGCGTGAGCATCGACCCGATTGGCAAAAACAAGCCCGTCACCGGCGATTTCACCCTGAGCGGGCTGGACATCTCGCTGGCACGGCCGTTCGCACCCACGGTGGAGAAACTCAACGGCAAGCTCAACGGCCGCGGTCGGATCTCGGGCAGCCTGCTGGCGCCGCTGATCAATGGCAACGTTGCGCTCAATGACGGCGAGGTGTCAGGTCCCGAGTTGCCCGTTAGCCTGGACAAACTCAACGTGCAGGCGGTGATTGCGGGCGAGCGCGTCGACCTCACTGGCGCCTGGGTCAGCGGGGCGGCCGGGCGGGGGAGCATTGGCGGGCATGTCGCCTGGGCCGATGCGCTGGACGTCGACGTTGCCCTTAAAGGCTCGCGATTGCCGATCACGGTGGAGCCTTACGCCAAGCTCGAGGCCGCACCTGATTTGAAAATCACCCTGGCGGGTGACCGGCTTGCGGTCTCCGGCAAGGTGTTGATCCCCAAAGGCGAGATCACCGTGCGCCAGTTGCCTCCGTCCACGGTCAAGGTCTCGGATGACACCGTGATCGTTGGTCAGCAGACCAAACAGGGCAAAGCGCCACTGGCCATCGCAATGGACGTGAACGTCGAAGTCGGGCAAGAAACCCTCGCGTTCAGCGGGTTCGGACTGACGGCCAATCTGGCCGGGCACGTGCACATTGGCGACAACATGGACACCCGTGGCGAATTGAACCTCAACGACGGCCGTTACCGTGCCTATGGCCAGCGCCTGACGATCCGTAAAGCCCGCCTCCTGTTTGCCGGGCCGGTGGATCAGCCGTATCTGGACATCGAAGCCATTCGCCAGACCGACGATGTGATCGCCGGCATCCGCTTGAGCGGCAGCGCGGAGCAGCCGACCACCACGGTGTTCTCGGAACCCGCGATGAGCCAGGAGCAGGCGCTGTCTTACCTGGTGCTCGGCCGACCGTTGAGCACCAATGGCGAGGACAGCAACATGGTCGCCCAGGCGGCCCTGGCTCTGGGGCTGGCAGGGGGCTCCTCCACTGCGGGCAAACTGGCGTCCGGGCTTGGCATTCAGGATTTCGATCTGGACACCTCAGGCAGCGGCGACAAGACGGCCGTGGTCGCCAGCGGCAAGATCACCGACAAGCTCAGCTTGCGTTATGGCGTAGGCGTGTTTGAGCCCGCCAACACCATTGCATTGCGCTATCTGCTGTCGAAAAAGGTCTATGTGGAAGCCGCCAGCGGTGTGGCGAGTTCCCTGGACATCTTTTACAAGCGCGATTTCTGATGGTGGTGACCTGTCGTACAAATTCATGGATGGCGATAGGTCACCACACGCTTTCGTGGTTAACTTCCGCTTTTGCACCCCACCTCACATAAGGACTCAGCTCATGGCACAAGTGACTCGTAGAGGCTCCCCGGTACAAATCAGTGGCGAACTGCCAAAAGTCGGCAGCAAGGCCCCGGCTTTCACGCTGGTGGCGGGCGACCTGTCCGACGCTACCCTTGAAACGTTTGCCGGCAAGCGCAAGGTGCTGAATATTTTCCCAAGCGTCGACACGCCGACCTGCGCCACCTCGGTGCGCAAATTCAATGCCCAGGCCAACGACCTGACCAATGCTGTCGTACTGTGCATCTCTGCAGACTTGCCGTTCGCCCAGGCACGCTTCTGTGGTGCGGAAGGCCTTGAAAACGTGAAAAACCTGTCGACCATGCGTGGCGCGCAGTTCATGCAGGACTACGGCGTGGCGATTGCCGATGGCTCGATGGTCGGCCTGACCACCCGCGCTGTGGTTGTGCTGGATGAAAACGACACTGTGCTGCACAGCGAGCTGGTCGCGGAGATTGGCCAGGAGCCGGACTACGACGCAGCGCTGGCGGTATTGAAGTAACTTCGCCGTCTGCGCTGTGCCATCAACCAATGGCGCAGCGCGACGACGCACAGGCGGCCTGACTTCCTCAGGCCGTTTTTTATTTGTATGTCAGCACTTTATCCAAAGTAAGCACTAGGTAAATTGCCGGTAAAGGCCCTTTGCTTGGCCTCTATCTATGCTTATTGTTCAGCCTCCCGAAGACGCTCGCGCGCACACTGGTTGATTTATTCATGCAATTGTCTGGCCCCCGCAATTCCCGTCGCTGGCTGCTAAGCCTGCTGGTTCTGTTGATCGTCGCTGGTCTTTGCTGGCGCTTCTGGCCGGGTTCTTCGTCGCAATCGGACGCGAACGGGCAGAAAACCGAGCAGGCGCAGAAAGGCGCCAGCCGCAGCGGCGGTGCGGGGAAGCCGGCCGGACCGCGTCCGGGCTTCGGCGGCGCCACCGCTCCGGTGCCCGTGCGGGTTGCAGCCGCAACCACGGGCGACTTCCCGATTTACTACAAGGCCCTGGGCACGGTCACCGCGCTGAATACCATCAATGTGCGCAGCCGGGTGGGCGGCGAACTGATGAAGATCAACTTCCAGGAAGGCCAGCAGGTCAAGGCCGGCGATCTGCTGGCAGTGATCGATCCGCGTGCCTACCAGATCGCCCTGCAGCAGGCCGAAGGCACGCTGATGCAGAACCAGGCGTTGCTCAAAAATGCTCAGCTTGATGTACAGCGTTATCGGGGCCTGTACAAAGAAGACAGCATCGCCAAGCAAACCCTGGACACGGCCGAGTCGTTGGTTGGCCAGTACCAGGGCACCATCAAGACCAATCAGGCGGCAGTGGGCGATGCGAAACTCAATCTGGAGTTCTCGCAAATCCGCGCGCCCATCTCTGGGCGCATCGGTTTGCGCCAGCTCGACGTGGGTAATCTGGTCGCCGCCAATGACACCACCGCACTGGCGGTGATCACCCAGACCAAGCCCATCACCGTCAATTTCACCCTGCCGGAAAAAGACCTCGCTGAAGTGCTGACCCGCTACCGCAGCGGCGACAAACTGCCGGTGGAGGCGTGGGACCGTGGCGACCTGAAGCTGCAGGCCAGCGGCGTTCTGGCCAGCATCGACAACCAGATCGACATCACCACCGGAACGCTGAAATTCAAGGCGCGTTTCGATAACCAGAATGAAGCGCTGTTCCCCAATCAGTTCGTCAATGCGCGCCTGCTCGCCAACACCCTGAAAAGCGTTGTGCTGGTACCCACTGCCTCCGTGCAGTTCGGGGTCAACGGCACCTTTGTGTATGTGATGGATGGCGACAAGACCGTGCGCATCCGCCAGCTGAAAACCGGGCCGAGCGACGAAAACTCGACGGTGATTACCGAGGGCCTGGTCGCCGGTGACCGCGTTGTGCTCGAAGGCACCGACCGTCTCAAAGACGGCAGCGCAGTGGAGGTCGTCAACGACAGCAAGGACGTGCCGGCAACGCCTGGGCAACAGTTGCAAGGCAAGCCATCGAAGGAGTCCGGTGAGTCTGCGGACAGCGGAACAGCGAAGAAAGGCAACGTATGAACCTGTCACGGCTGTTCATCCTCAGGCCGGTCGCCACCACGCTGAGCATGCTCGCCATCGTGCTTGCCGGCCTGATCGCCTACAAGCTGCTGCCCGTGTCGGCGCTGCCGCAGGTCGATTACCCGACCATCCGGGTGATGACGCTGTACCCCGGCGCCAGCCCGCAGGTGATGACCAGTGCCGTGACGGCGCCGCTCGAGCGCCAGTTCGGGCAGATGCCCGGCTTGACCCAGATGGCCTCGACCAGCTCCGGCGGCGCGTCGGTCATTACCTTGCGCTTCAGCCTGGACATCAATATGGACGTCGCCGAGCAGGAAGTGCAGGCGGCGATCAACGGCGCAACCAATCTGTTGCCCAGTGACTTGCCGGCGCCGCCGACCTACAACAAGGTCAACCCCGCTGACACCCCCGTGCTGACGCTGGCCATTACCTCGAAAACCATGTTGCTGCCCAAACTCAACGATCTGGTCGACACGCGCATGGCGCAGAAGATCGCGCAGATCAGCGGAGTCGGCATGGTCACCATCGCCGGCGGGCAGCGTCAGGCGGTGCGTATCAAGGTCAACGCCGACGCGCTGGCCGCCAATGGCCTGAATCTGGCCGACGTTCGCACGCTGGTCAGCGCCTCCAACGTCAACACGCCCAAGGGTAATTTCGACGGCCCGACGCGCGTTTCCATGCTCGACGCCAACGACCAGCTCAAGTCACCGGAGGAATACGCCAACCTGATCCTGGCGTACAACAACGGCGGGCCGCTGCGGCTCAAGGACGTCGCCGAGATCGTCGATGGCGCGGAGAACGAACGTCTCGCTGCGTGGGCCAATGAAAACCAGGCCGTGCTGCTCAACATTCAGCGCCAGCCGGGCGCCAACGTCATTGAAGTGGTTGACCGCATCAAGGCGCTGCTGCCAAGTATCACCGACAACCTGCCGGCCGGCCTGGACGTCAAGGTGCTCACCGATCGCACGCAAACCATCCGCGCTTCGGTCAGCGACGTGCAGCACGAGCTTTTGATTTCCATCGTGCTGGTGGTGCTCGTCACCTTTCTTTTCCTGCGCCGCTTCAGCGCGACGATCATTCCTTCGGTGGCCGTGCCGCTGTCGCTGATCGGCACCTTCGGGGTGATGTACCTCGCCGGCTTTTCGGTGAACAACCTGACATTGATGGCGATGACCATTGCCACCGGCTTCGTGGTGGACGACGCCATCGTCATGCTGGAAAACATTTCCCGGCACCTGGAGGAGGGTGAGACGCCGCTGCAGGCCGCGCTGAAGGGCGCGCGGCAGATCGGCTTCACGCTGATCTCGCTGACCATCTCGCTGATCGCCGTGCTTATCCCCCTGCTGTTCATGGCAGACGTGGTGGGGCGGCTGTTCCGGGAGTTCGCGATCACCCTGGCCGTGGCCATTCTGATTTCACTGGTGGTGTCGCTCACACTTACTCCGATGATGTGCGCGCGCTTGCTCAAGCGCGAGCCGAAGGAAGACGAACAAGGCCGCTTCTACAGGACCAGCGGCGCCTGGATCGACTGGCTGGTGGCCGCCTACGGGCGCAAGTTGCAGTGGGTGCTCAAACACCAGCCGCTGACCCTGCTGGTGGCCATCGCGACTCTCGGGATCACCGTTCTGCTGTACCTTGCCGTGCCCAAGGGATTCTTTCCGGTGCAGGACACGGGCGTCATTCAGGGTATTTCCGAAGCGCCGCAGTCGGTGTCGTTTGCCTCCATGAGTCAGCGCCAGCAGGCCCTGGCGAAAATCATCCTTCAGGATCCCGCAGTCGCCAGTTTGTCGTCCTACATCGGTGTCGATGGCGACAACGCGACCCTCAACAGCGGCCGCATGCTGATCAACCTCAAGCCCCACAGCGAGCGCGACGTGACCGCGTCCGAAGTGATCCAGCGCCTGCAGCCGGAGGTCGATCAGCTCTCGGACATCCGCCTGTTTATGCAACCGGTGCAGGACCTGACCATCGAAGACCGCGTCAGCCGCACGCAATACCAGTTCAGCATGTCTTCACCGGATGCCGAGCTGCTTAACCTGTGGAGCGGCAAGCTGGTTGAGGCGTTGGTTCAGCGTCCCGAGCTGACCGACGTCGCCAGCGACTTGCAGGACAAGGGGCTGCAGGTGTTCCTCAATATTGATCGTGACGCGGCCAGCCGGCTGGGCGTGACGGTGGCCAACATCACCGATGCGCTGTACGACGCCTTCGGCCAGCGGCAGATCTCCACCATTTACACCCAGGCCAGCCAGTACCGCGTGGTGTTGCAGGCCGATTCAGGCAGTGAACTCGGTCCCCAGGCGCTGGAGCAGATCCACGTCAAGACCACTGACGGCGGTCAGGTCAAGCTGTCGAGTCTGGCCCGGGTCGAACAGCGCCAGGCGCAGTTGGCCATTGCTCATATCGGGCAATTCCCTGCGGTGATGATGTCGTTCAACCTGGCACCGGGCGTTGCGCTGGGCAAGGCGGTGGAGGTCATCGAGCAGGTGCAGAAAGACATCGGGATGCCGATCGGTGTGCAGACCGAATTTCAAGGCGCCGCCGAAGCGTTCCAGGCGTCGCTCTCCAGCACGCTGTTGCTGGTGCTCGCGGCCGTCATCACGATGTACATCGTGCTGGGCGTGCTGTACGAGAGCTACATCCATCCCATCACCATCCTCTCGACCCTGCCGTCGGCGGCCATCGGTGCTTTGCTGGCGTTGATCCTCAGCGGTAACGACCTGGGCATGATCGCCATCATCGGCATCATTCTGCTGATCGGCATCGTCAAAAAGAACGCGATCATGATGATCGACTTCGCCCTCGATGCTGAGCGCAATCGCGGGATCGACCCACAGACCGCCATCTATGAAGCGGCGCTGCTGCGCTTCCGGCCGATTCTCATGACCACCCTGGCCGCGTTGTTCGGCGCGATACCCCTGATGTTCGCATCCGGCTCCGGGGCCGAGCTGCGCCAGCCACTGGGCCTGGTCATGGTCGGCGGCCTGTTGGTCAGCCAGGTGTTGACGCTGTTCACCACCCCGGTCATCTATCTGTACTTTGATCGGCTAGGGCGCCGGTTTGCGCGGCAGCCCAAGACCGAGGCGGCGCTATGACCGGCCAACTGCAAGCCTCCAGCTTCAAGCTTCAAGCTAGAAGCAGCCATGCGCAGGCCGGGGCTTTTGCTTTCCCTTGCAGCGTGAAGCTTGCCGCCTGGAGCTCACCCCCATGAATCTCTCCGGCCCCTTCATCAAGCGCCCCGTGGCAACCATGCTGTTGAGCCTGGCGATCATGCTGCTGGGCGGCATGAGCTTTGGCTTGCTGCCGGTGTCGCCGCTGCCGAACATGGATTTCCCCGTCATTGTGGTCAGCGCCTCGCTGCCGGGTGCAAGCCCGGAGATCATGGCGTCCAGCGTAGCGACGCCTCTGGAGCGTTCCCTCGGCGTGATCGCCGGGGTCAACACCATGAGCAGCCGCTCGAGCCAGGGCTCGACGCGGATCATTCTGCAGTTCGACATGGACCGCGACATCAATGGCGCCGCCCGGGAAGTACAGGCAGCCATCAACGCCTCGCGCAGCCTGTTGCCCAGCGGGATGCGCAGCATGCCGACCTACAAAAAGGTCAATCCGTCCCAGGCGCCAATCATGGTGCTGTCGCTGACCTCCGACGTGCTGGAAAAAGGCGAGCTCTACGACATGGCGTCGACGATCCTGTCCCAGAGCCTGTCCCAGGTGAATGGTGTAGGCGAGGTGCAGATCGGCGGCAGCTCGCTGCCCGCCGTGCGCGTGGAGCTGGAGCCGAAGCTGTTGTCTCAGTACGGCGTGTCCCTGGACGAGGTGCGCACGACCATCTCCAACTCCAACGTGCGGCGTCCCAAGGGTTCGGTGGAAAACAGCGAGCACAACTGGCAGGTGCAGGCCAACGATCAGCTGGAAAAGGCCAAGGACTACGAGTCGCTGATCATCCACTACTCCAACGGCGCGGCGCTGCGTCTCAAGGACGTGGCCAAGGTCAAGGACTCGGTGGAAGACCGCTACAACAGCGGCTTCTTCAACGACAAGGCCGCGGTGTTGCTGGTGGTCAACCGCCAGGCCGGCGCCAACATTATCGAGACCGTCGCGGCGATCAAGGCGCAATTGCCTGCCTTGCAAGCGGTGCTGCCCGCCAGCGTCACCCTGGACCTGGCCATGGATCGCTCGGGGGTGATCAAGGCCACGCTCCATGAAGCCGAGATGACCCTGCTGATCGCCGTGGTCCTGGTGATTCTGGTGGTGTTCCTGTTTCTCGGGAATTTCCGTGCCTCGCTGATCCCGACCCTGGCGGTGCCGGTGTCGCTGGTCGGCACGTTCGCCATCATGTACCTGTACGGCTTTTCCCTGAACAACCTGTCGCTGATGGCGTTGATTCTCGCCACCGGGCTGGTGGTCGACGACGCCATCGTGGTGCTGGAAAACATCTCCCGGCACATCGACGACGGCGTGCCGCCCATGGAAGCGGCGTATCTCGGGGCCAAGGAAGTCGGCTTCACGCTGCTGTCGATGAACGTTTCGCTGGTGGCCGTGTTCATCTCCATCCTGTTCATGGGCGGGCTGGTCGAGAGCCTGTTCCGCGAGTTCTCCATCACGTTGTCGGTGTCGATCATCGTCTCGCTGATCGTGTCACTGAGCCTGACCCCGATGCTCTGCGCGCGCTGGCTCAAGCCCCATGTGCCCGGCAGCGAGAACCGGTTGCAGCGCTGGAGCCAGCGGGTCAACGACCGTATGGTCGCAGGCTACGATCGCAGTCTGCGCTGGGTGCTGCGTCACCGTCGCCTGACCCTGTTGACGCTGCTATTGACCATCGGTGGCAACATCGCGCTGTATATTGTGGTGCCCAAGACTTTCCTGCCGCAGCAGGACACCGGCCAACTCATGGGGTTTGTTCGCGGCGACGACGGCCTGTCGTTCTCGGTGATGCAGCCGAAGATGGACGTGTTCCGCTCCGCCATTCTCAAGGACCCGGCGGTGGAGAGCGTCGCGGGCTTCATCGGCGGCAACGGCGGCACCGGCAACGCGTTCATCATCGTGCGCCTCAAACCCATTCAGGAACGCAAAATCGGCGCTGCTCAGGTGGTCGAGCGGCTGCGCAAGGAGATGCCGCTGGTGCCGGGCGGCCGACTGTTCCTGCAACCGGACCAAGACCTGCAACTGGGCGGCGGTCGTGAGCAGACCACCTCGCAATACCAGTACATCCTGCAAAGCGGCGATCTGGACACCCTGCGCCTGTGGTACCCGAAGATTGTCGCCGCGCTCAAGTCGCTCAAGGAACTGACCGCCATCGATGCCAACGACGGCGGCGGCACCCAGCAGGTGACTCTGATCGTCGACCGCGATGCGGCCAAGCGCCTGGGCATCGACATGAACACCGTTACCACCGTGCTGAACAACGCGTACAGCCAGCGGCAGGTCTCGACCATCTATGACCCGTTGAACCAGTATCAGGTGGTCATGGAGGTCAACCCGAAATACGCCCTCGACCCGACCACCCTGGAGCAGGTGCAGGTGATCACGGCAGACGGCGCGCGGGTGCCGCTGTCCACCATCGCCCACTACGAACGCAGCCTGGAAGACGACCGCGTCACCCACGACGGTCAGTTTGCCTCGGACACCATTTCGTTCGATCTGGCCGATGGCGTGACCCTGGATCAAGCCACCGCCGCCATCGAGCGCGCTGTAGCGGCCATCGGCCTGCCGGAAGACGTGATCGCGAAAATGGCCGGCACCGCCGACGCCTTCGCTGCGACCCAGAAAAGCCAGCCGTGGATGATCCTTGGCGCGCTGGTGGCGGTGTACCTGGTACTGGGCATCCTGTATGAAAGCTACATTCATCCGCTGACCATCCTGTCCACGCTGCCCTCGGCGGGCGTGGGCGCGCTGCTGAGCATCTACCTCACCGGCGGTCAATTCAGTCTTATTTCCCTGCTGGGGCTGTTTTTGCTCATCGGTGTGGTGAAGAAAAACGCCATTCTGATGATCGATCTTGCGTTGCAGCTTGAGCGCCAGGGCGGCATGACGCCGGTGGAATCCATTCGTAACGCATGCCTGCAGCGCTTGCGGCCGATTCTGATGACCACCCTGGCGGCAATTCTTGGTGCCGTGCCGTTGCTGCTCAGCAGCGCCGAAGGCGCCGAAATGCGCCGGCCGCTGGGCCTGACCATTATTGGCGGGCTGATCCTCAGCCAGATCCTGACGCTGTACACCACGCCGGTGGTTTACCTTTATCTTGACCGTCTGCGCCATCGCTTCAACACATGGCGCGGTGTGCAGACGGATGCCGCTCTGGAAACTCCGCTATGAATAATTCGATGATTGCGCCCGTGCCCGTGCCCGTGCCCGCGCCCAGACGCACACAGCCGTTTGCCCGAACGTTCAGCCTCGCGCTGTGCGCGCTGCTGCTCGGCGCCTGTGCGGTGGGGCCCGATTACAAGACCCCGGACATGCCCACCCCCGCGCATTTCAAGCAGGCCGAGGGCTGGACCCAGGCCAACCCGAGCGATGCGATCGAGCGCGGCGCGTGGTGGGAGATCTATGGCGATGCGCAGCTCAATGGTCTGGTGGAAAAACTCAACACCTCCAACCAGACGGTGGCGCAGTACGAAGCCCAGTACCGGCAGGCCGCTGCGTTGGTGCGCAGCGCGCGCGGGGCGTTTTTCCCGACCCTGGACCTGACCACCAGCAAGAACCGTTCAAGCCAGGGCACCGGCAGCAGCAGTTCGAGCCTGAGCAGTTCCAGCAGCGGCATTCGCGACACTTACAACGCGCAGTTGGGCGTGAGCTGGGAAGCCGACATATGGGGCAAGTTGCGCCGAGGGCTCGAAGCCGACAAAGCCAGCGCCCAGGCCAGCTTCGCCGATCTGGCGTCGATGCGCCTGAGCCTGCAGTCCCAGCTGGTGCAGAACTACCTGCAGCTGCGAGTGATCGACGAGCAAAAACGCCTGCTCGAAGCGACGGTCGATGCTTACCAGCGATCGCTGACCATGACCCAGAATCAATACCGAGCCGGTATCTCGGGGCGCGACGCCATCGCCCAGGCGCAGACCCAACTCAAAAGCACCCAGGCCGACCTCATCGACCTGCAGTGGCAACGCGCGCAGTTCGAGAGTGCAATCGCCGTGCTGATGGGCCAGGCACCCGCTGATTTCAGCCTGGCAGCCACGACGTCGGTGCCGGCACTGCCGCAGATTCCGGCGCAGTTGCCCTCGCAATTGCTGGAGCGTCGTCCGGACATCGCTGCCGCCGAGCGCTCGGTCATGACAGCCAACGCCAACATCGGCGTCGCAAAGGCTGCGTATTACCCGGACCTGACCCTGAGCATGAGCGGCGGCTACAGCAGCAGCACGGTCAGCAACTGGATTTCCTTGCCCAACCGCTTTTGGTCGGTCGGCCCGCAGCTGGCGATGACCCTGTTCGATGGCGGCCAGCGTGCCGCCGAAGTCGACCGCACCGAGGCGGTTTACGATCAGACCGTCGCCCAGTATCGCCAGACGGTGCTCGACGGCTTCAAGGAAGTCGAAGACTACATGGCGCAACTGCGCGTTTATGAGCAGGAAGCCGGCGTGCGCGAAGAAGCGCTGCAGTCCGCGCGGGACTCACTGCGTCTGACCAGCAACCAGTACAAGGCCGGTCTGATCGGCTATCTGGACGTGGTCAACGTGCAGGCCACCGCCTTGAGCAACGAACGCAGCGTGCTCAATGTGCTGGAAAGTCGACTGGTGGCCAGTGCCCAATTGATCGCCGCGCTGGGTGGCGGCTGGAACGCAGCGACCGGGCTGACGCCAGCGCCGGAGGTCACGGGGCGCTAGATGGTGACAAATAGCGAAGTGCCATCTTTGCGACGGAGTGACGGGACATTTGCGCCCAGTCCGGTACAATCCCCGGCACTTTGATCAGGGCTGAAAGGCCACACTCCGTCGAGCCAAGAGCCAGCCCATGTTGATTGGTCATTACACAGTGTCGCTGGTGCTGATATCAGTTCTGGTGGCGATCCTTGCGTCGTACACGACGCTCGACCTTGCCGGGCGCATCGCCTCGGCGAGCGGGCGGACGCGGGTGATGTGGGTGTGTGGTGGCGGCGTTTCGATGGGCGTGGGCATCTGGTCGATGCACTTTATCGGGATGCTCGCGTTCAGCCTGCCAATACCGCTGGCCTATGACGTCGCGCTGACGTCGCTGACGCTGGTCATGGGCATCTTTTCCTCGGGCATCGCGCTGTGGCTGGTCAGTCACGACCGTGTGCCGATCTTGAATCTTCTCTTCGGCGCGCTGATCATGGGCCTGGGCACCTGCGCCATGCATTACACCGGCATGGCGGCGATGCGCATGCAGCCGGGGATCGACTACGATTCGACGCGGGTCGGCGTCTCGCTCGTGATTGCCGTTGCCGCCTCTGCTGTGGCGCTGATCATCGCGGTGCGTCTGCGCAAGCAGTCCCCTTATGTGCGCTTGGCCCGTGGCGGGGCGGCGGTTGTCATGGGTTTCGCTATCCTCGGCATGCATTACACCGCCATGAGCGCCGCCAATTTTCCGGACGGCAGCTTCTGCGGGGCGCTGGGCACCGGCTTGCAGCCCAACGGCCTGGACAAACTGGTGTTGGTCACCAGCCTCTGTGTGCTGGGCATCACGTTGCTGACATCGGTGCTCGATGCACGCATGGCCGCGCGTACCGCTCAGCTGTCACAGTCGCTCAAGCAGGCCAACCGCGAACTGACGCAACTGGCGCTGCATGACAACCTGACCGGGTTGCCCAACCGGAACCTGCTGGCCGAGCGGATCGACGAAGCAATGCGCAAGGTCGATGCCCGTGGCGGCATGTTTGCGCTGATGTTTCTCGACCTCGACGGCTTCAAACCGGTGAATGACGCTTTCGGCCACCATGTTGGGGATCAACTGCTGCGCGCGGTTGCGCTGCGCATGCGCGAGAATTTCCATCGACATGACACCCTGGCGCGCATCGGTGGCGATGAGTTCGTGCTGCTGGTCGAACTCGACAGCGCCGAAGAAGCCGTGGGCGTCGCCAACCGTCAGGTGACGTTGGTAAGCCAGCCCTTCAACGTCCAGGAGCATGAGCTGCAAGTGACGGTCAGCGTCGGGATCAGTCTGTATCCTGGCAACGGCGTGACCCAGCAGGAATTGCTGATGAACGCCGACGCGGCGATGTACCACGCCAAAAACGCCGGCAAGAATGGCTACAGCTTTTTCGATGCGTCCATGAACACCAACGCGCGTAACCAGCTCCAGTTGCAACAGGACTTGCGCGTCGCGTTGAGGGACAAGCAGTTTTCCCTGCATTACCAACCCACGTATTCAGCGGGCACTCGCCGGGCCATCGGCGCCGAAGCGCTTCTGCGCTGGGATCATCCGGTGCAGGGCCTGTTGATGCCGGAGACCTTCATTGGCCTGGCCGAGCAGAGCGGGTTGATCATCGCCATTGGCGACTGGGCACTGAATGAAGCGTGCCGGCAGATGAAAGTGTGGTACGAAAACGGCTACACCGACTGGCGCGTCGCGGTGAATCTTTCGGCGCTGCAGTTTGGTCATGCCGGGCTTGCCGACACTGTGGCCGCCGCGCTCGCGACCCATCAGCTGCCAGCCAACTGCCTGACCCTGGAGATCACCGAGACCACCGCCATGAGCGACGCCGACGCCAGCATGACCGTGCTTCAGCGCCTGGCGGACATGGGCGTTGATCTGTCCATCGATGATTTCGGCACGGGCTACTCCAGCCTCATGTACCTCAAGCGGCTGCCCGCCAACGAGCTCAAGATCGACCGCGGTTTTGTGCGCGACCTTGAGCACGATATCGACGACGCGGCGATCGTCTCGGCCATCGTCGCGCTCGGACAGGCGCTCAACATGCGTATTGTCGCCGAGGGCGTAGAGACGACGAGCCAGCAGAACTTCCTCACGCGGCTGGGCTGTGATTCCCTGCAGGGCCACTTGTTGGGCCACCCGCTGCCTGCCGATCGCTTCATGGCGGACATCGAAGCGGTGCGCGACCGACACAGCGAACGGACGGACTGACCTTCGGTACACACCTGTGCCGGCACCGTTGCCGCTGTGAACAAATCGCCTGACTAAGACCGTCGGCCCGCATCGGCTCCCATCATCGAACGGATGATTTTCCCCAGCATCTCCATGGCCCGCTCGCAGGTGTCGTTCCATGGCGTGCCATAGTTCAGGCGGATAAACGGCTTGAAGCGGCGGGTGGGGGAAAACATCGGGCCCGGTGCGATACTGATGCCCTGGGCGAGGCCGGCCTGGAAGACTTTCAGCGAGTCGACCGTCTCCGGCAGTTCGACCCACAGGAAATACCCACCCGAGGGCTGGCTGACGCGCGTCTGCGCAGGAAAGTACCGCGCAATGGCGCCAAGCATGGCGCGTTGCTGGTCTTCCAGGCTATGGCGCAATTTGCGCAGGTGGCGGTCATAGCCCCCGTGTTGCAGGTAATCGGCGATCGCGGCCTGGGCGGGCATCGAGGCGCACAGCGAGGTCATCAGCTTGAGGCGTTCTACTTTCTGTGCATAGCGCCCGGCGGCGACCCATCCCACCCGGTAACCGGGCGCGAGGCTCTTGGCGAACGAGCCGCAGTGCAGCACCAGACCCTCGGTATCAAACGCTTTCGCCGGCTTTGGCGCGTGCTGGCCGTAATACAGCTCGGCATAGACGTCATCCTCGATCAGTGGCACCTCATGTTTGCGCAGCAACTCCACCAGGTCCCGTTTGCGTGCCTCGGGCACCGTCGCGCCGGTGGGGTTCTGGAAACTGGTCATGCTCCAGCAGGCCTTGATTGGATAGCGTTGCAACGCCTGCTCCAGCACCACCAGATCAATGCCGTGCTGCGGATGCACGGGAATTTCCACGGCCTTGAGCTTCAGCCGCTCAAGCACTTGCAGGCAGGCGTAGAACGCTGGCGCTTCGATGGCCACCAGATCACCCGGCTCGGTGACCGCCTGTAGGCACAGGTTCAAGGCTTCCAGTGCGCCATTGGTGATAAGCAACTCTTCCATGGGCAGCATTTGCCCGGCAACCATGTAGCGCAGCGCGATCTGCCGGCGCAGGGACGGGTTGCCGGGCGAGAGGTCGCTCACCACCATGCGCGGGTCCATGTCGCGTGTTGCGCTGGAGAGGGAGCGGGCCAGTCGTTGTAAGGGAAACAGGGCTGGGCTGGGAAACGCCGAGCCAAACGGCACGGTGTCAGGGTTCTTGATGGATTCCAGCACCGAGAACACTAGCTCGCTGACATCCACCTCGGTGGACTCGCTCACCTGTGCCGCCACCGCCGGCCGCAGGTCAGGCTCCGGCGCACGGTCGCCCAGCCCGGCCAGACTGAAGGTATCGTTGACGAAGTAGCCCGAACGCGGCCGTGCCCGGATCAAGCCTCGACGCTCCAGCAGGTAATACGCCTGGAACACGGTCGAGGGGCTGATGCCGTGGGTCTGGCTGGCGTAGCGCACCGAAGGCACACGCTGGCCGGCGGCGAGCACGCCGGAGCGGATCAGCTCGGCAATGTCATCGGCAAACTTTTCATAACGCTTCATGGACGGCTCGCGCAGGGCCGGTGCAGCGGGGACAGGGTTGCGCCGGGAGGTCGGAATGGCCGGACTATGCGCGTGCGCGGCGGATTAGTACAGAAGCAGATTGGCGAGCAAAAAGGGGATCAGAGGCCGCGCACGCCGGACCACGCCGCACTCCGCTCAACCGCCGCGGTCCATACCCCACTGAAGTCGGACAAGGAACAAACGCTGATGAACGCCTGGTGGAAAGAAGTCGTGGAAACGCTGCAGTCCGAGTTCTCTGACATCACGGACGCCGGACAGATCACGCGCGTGACCATACGCCTGGTGATCGCCGCGCTGTTGGGCGGCATTCTGGGTTTCGAGCGCGAGCATAAGGGCAAGGCAGCGGGGGTGCGTACGCACATGCTGGTGTGTATGGGCGCCGCGCTGTTCGTGCTGGTGCCGCGCATGGCGGGCGCCGACGACGCTGCGTTGAGTCGAGTGGTGCAGGGCATTGTGGCGGGCATTGGCTTTCTGGGCGCAGGGACGATCCTCAAGGGCGGCGACCTCAACACCACTCAGGTCAAGGGGCTGACCACAGCGGCGGGCTTGTGGATGACCGCCGCTATCGGCATCGCCGCGGGCATGGGCCGTGAGATGACGGCAGTACTGAGCACCCTGCTGGCGCTGGGTATTTTCAGTCTGATGCCGCGCATCGTGAGGAAGTTTGAATCCCCGGATGAGCGCGCCAAAGACCCTGCTCGCAGCACGGGAGGCGATGCGCAAGAGCCTTGAAAAGGGGTGTAGTGGGAGGCAGATCAGGATCAAAAGCTTCCCGGCTGAAGCCGGTCCCACGTGTTGCGCGCCATTAGTGGGACCGGCTTTAGCCTGAAGGAGATGCGCATCCTGTGGGACCGGCTTTAGCCGGGAAGGGCTGATTACTCAGCGAAGGTGTCGTTGAGGATCACAGGCGACTCCGGGCTGGGCGGGTCGCCCACCGGTGGTTCGATCACCGGGGGCATGACCGGCGAAGGCGGCTCTTCGGGCTTGGGCACCGGCAGCTCGGGGTCGTCGATATTCGGATCGGGGGTTTCGGCGGGTACGGGAATACTCATGGTGTCACCTTCCTTTGCAGAGTCGAGCATGCGAAGTCGAGAAGCGTGCCGAGCGGCTGTTCATTGCCACTGCACCACGCGCAAGGTTGGACCGCTGCGCTCTGCCAATGATTCACTCAACCGGTCGGTGACCGTGCCGATCCAGGAGACCCCACCCAAGCCGCAACCCCCGCAATAGCGCATACCAAGTTGGTCAAGTGTCACACAAGCTCTTTGAACTTTTGCCTGCGGCTGGCGTTCGGAACCTATGCTGCCACGTCCGGATGCGTTGATCCCGTGGCTATCTCTTATGTGATGGACAATGACGCTGAAGCAATGGGCGCCCCCCAGCGGGCGTCCCTGGGCGTGAGGAGTGATGCTCGATGAATGTGACTGATGATCAGCCATACGGTCCGGATTCCCTGGCCAACGATGTTCTGCACTCTATCCACCCTATACCCCTGACCCAAGCCCTGCAGTTGCCGCGCATCGTTATCGAGGACACCCAGCCGGTGATCGATAACGGTCAGCTTGCGGCCAAGGCCGTTGTCGGTCAGCCGGTTACGGTTACCAGCAAAATCTACGCAGACGGCCACGACAAAATGGCGGTGCGCATTCTTTATCGCGCAATGGACGACCAGGAGTGGCAGTCGGTGCCCATGCGTGAACTGGGCAACGACAGCTGGATCGGCGAATTCACTCCGCCGACCTTCACCCGCTACGTCTACCGTCTGGAAGCCTGGATCGATCAGTTCGGCAGCTACCGCTACGAACTGGAAAAGAAGTACGCCGCGGGCGTGAGCATCGATCTGGAACTTGAAGAAGGGCGCTTGCATCTTGTGCACGCCGCCGAGCGCAGCTCGATGGAGCTGCGTGGTCAGCTCGACAGCCTGATCAAGCGATTGGGTGAGGCCTCTGACAACGAGGCTAAAGTCTCTCTGCTGCTGAACAGCGAAACCGCCAGCGTAATGGCCAAGGCCGACAATCACGCGTTCCTCAGCCGCAGCCTGGAATTTCCGCTGGACGTGGAGCGCGAGCTGGCGCAGTTCGCCAGTTGGTATGAGCTGTTCCCGCGCTCGATCACCGACGACAAGAAACGCCACGGCACTTTTAAAGACGTTCACAGCCGCCTGCCGATGATCCGCGACATGGGCTTTGACGTGCTGTATTTCCCGCCAATTCATCCGATTGGCCGGGCCCACCGCAAAGGTCCGAACAATTCGCTGACCGCCGGGCCGGATGATCCGGGAAGCCCGTACGCGATCGGCAGTGCAGACGGCGGGCATGACGCCATTCACCCGCAACTCGGTTCCCGCGAAGACTTCCGCGAGCTGGTCGCGGCTGCAGCCGAACACGGCCTGGAAATCGCGCTCGATTTCGCCATTCAGTGCTCGCAGGACCACTTGTGGCTCAAAGAGCATCCGGGCTGGTTCTCGTGGCGCCCCGACGGCACCATCCGCTACGCGGAAAACCCGCCGAAGAAATACCAGGACATCGTCAACGTCGACTTTTATGCGCCGGATGCTATCCCGAGCCTGTGGACCGAACTGCGTGACGTGATCCTCGGCTGGGTGAAGGAGGGCGTGAAGATTTTCCGCGTCGACAACCCCCACACCAAACCGTTGCCGTTCTGGCAGTGGATGATCGCCGACGTGCGCAGCAAGCACCCGGAAGTGATGTTCCTGGCCGAAGCGTTCACCAAGCCGGCCATGATGGCGCGCCTGGGCAAGGTCGGCTACTCCCAGAGCTACACCTATTTCACCTGGCGCAACACCAAGGCCGAATTGAGCGAGTACTTCACCCAGCTCAATGAATCGCCATGGCGCGAATGCTACCGTCCGAACTTTTTTGTTAACACGCCGGACATCAACCCGCCGTTTCTGCATGACTCGGGTCGCCCGGGCTTTTTGATCCGCGCGGCGCTGGCAACCATGGGCTCGGGCCTGTGGGGCATGTATTCGGGCTTTGAACTGTGCGAATCGGCACCGGTGCCTGGCAAGGAAGAGTACCTGGACTCGGAGAAGTACGAGATCCGTCCTCGCGACTTTACCGCGCCCGGCAATATCATTGCCGAGATCGCCCAGCTCAACCGCATCCGTCGTCAGAACCCGGCGCTGCAAACCCACTTGGGCTTGAAGATCTACACCGCGTACAACGACAACATTCTGTACTTCGGCAAGCGCACGGCGGACGGCAGCAACTTCATCCTCGTCGCCGTGAACCTGGACCCGCGCAACGTGCAGGAAGGCCATTTTGAATTGCCGCTATGGGAAATGGGGTTGCCGGACGACGCTGCCACGCTGGGCGAAGACTTGATGACCGGCCACACCTGGACCTGGTATGGCAAAACCCAATGGACACGCCTGGACCCGTCCTACCAGCCTTTCGGCATCTGGCGCATCAAGGCCACAAACCAATAATTCAAAGGATGTGGTCATGGCAAAGAAACCTCGCAACGCTGCCTTTATCGAAGACCCGCTCTGGTACAAGGATGCGGTGATTTACCAGGTTCACGTGAAGTCGTATTTCGATTCCAACGACGATGGCATCGGTGACTTTCCGGGCCTGATCGCCAAGCTCGACTACATCGCCGCGCTGGGCGTCAACACCATCTGGCTGTTGCCGTTCTACCCGTCGCCACGGCGCGACGATGGCTATGACATCTCCGAGTACCGTGGCGTACACAGCGACTACGGCACCATGGCCGATGCGAAGAAATTCATCGCCGAGGCACACAAGCGCGGTTTGCGGGTGATCACTGAGCTGGTCATCAACCACACCTCGGACCAGCACGCCTGGTTCCAGCGCGCGCGTCATGCCAAGAAGGGCTCCAAGGCGCGGGATTTCTACGTCTGGTCCGATGACCCGCAGAAGTACGACGGCACCCGGATCATCTTTCTCGACACCGAAAAGTCCAACTGGACGTGGGACCCGGTCGCCGAGCAGTACTTCTGGCACCGTTTCTATTCCCACCAGCCTGACCTGAACTTCGACAACCCGCAGGTGATGAAGGCGGTCATCGAGGTCATGCGCTATTGGCTGGACATGGGCATCGACGGCCTGCGTCTGGACGCGATCCCTTACCTGATCGAGCGCGATGGCACCAACAACGAAAACCTGCCGGAGACCCATCAGGTCCTCAAGCAGATTCGTGCCGAGATCGACGCAAACTACCCGGACCGCATGCTGCTGGCCGAAGCCAACCAGTGGCCGGAAGACACGCAGATGTACTTCGGCGATCGCAAGGGCAAGGACGGCGACGAATGCCACATGGCCTTTCACTTCCCGCTGATGCCGCGCATGTACATGGCGGTCGCACAGGAAGACCGCTTCCCGATTACTGACATCCTGCGCCAGACACCGGAAATTCCGGAGAACTGCCAGTGGGCGATATTCCTGCGTAACCACGATGAGTTGACGCTGGAAATGGTCACCGACCGCGAGCGTGATTACCTGTGGAATTACTACGCCTCAGACCGCCGCGCGCGGATCAACCTCGGCATTCGCCGTCGTCTGGCCCCGCTGCTGCAGCGTGATCGTCGCCGGGTCGAGCTGCTCAACAGCATGCTGCTGTCCATGCCCGGTACGCCGACGCTGTATTACGGCGACGAAATCGGCATGGGCGACAACATCTATCTGGGCGACCGCGACGGTGTGCGCACGCCGATGCAGTGGTCCATCGACCGCAACGGCGGCTTCTCCCGTGCCAACCCGGCGAGCCTGGTGCTGCCACCTATCATGGACCCGCTCTACGGCTATCAGTCGGTCAACGTCGAAGCCCAGGATCACGACCCGCATTCGCTGCTCAACTGGACCCGACGCATGCTTGCCGTGCGCAAGCAGCAGAAAGCCTTCGGCCGTGGCACCTTGAAAATGCTCTCGCCGAGCAACCGCCGGATCCTGGCGTACACCCGCGAATACACCGGCCCCGACGGCAAGACCGAAATCATCCTTTGTGTTGCCAACGTCTCGGCAGCCTCTCAGGCGGCCGAGCTTGAACTGTCGCCCTACGCCGGGACCGTTCCGGTCGAGATGCTTGGTGGCAGCGCCTTCCCACCTATTGGCCAGCTCAATTACCTGCTGACGTTGCCGCCTTACGGCTTCTTCTGGTTCTTGCTGGCCTCGGAGAATCAAATGCCCAGCTGGCACGTTGAACCGGCCCAGAGCCTGCCGGACTTCCCGACCCTCGTTCTCAAACAGCGCCTCGAAGAACTGCTCGAAGAGCCGTTGCGCCAGACCATGGAGCAGAACTCGCTGTCTGCCTACCTGCCCAAACGCCGTTGGTTCGCCGGCAAGGGCACGGCCATCGACAACATCCACATCGCCTATGCCGTACGTTTCGGCACCACGGTACGTCCCGTGCTGCTGAGCGAAATCGAAGTCACCTCGGGCGGCGAAGTGGTGCGCTATCAGCTGCCATTCGGCCTGTTGCCCGAGGACGACATCAGCAGCGCCTTGCCGCAGCAGCTGGCGTTGTCGCGCGTGCGCCGTGGCCGTCAGGTCGGGCTGATCACCGATGCGTTCACCCTTGAGCCGTTCATTCGCAGCGTCATCAAAGGCATGCATGAAAACACCGTGCTGCCGACGCCGGACGGAGAGCTGCAGTTCCGCAGCACTTCCCAGCTGCCGCCGCTCGGGCTCAATGAGGATGCCGAAGTGCGCTACCTCTCGGCCGAGCAGTCCAACAGTTCGGTGGTGGTCGGCAAGAAGCTGGTGCTGAAAATGATCCGTCGCGTGGCGGCAGGCACTCACCCCGAGCTGGAAATGGGCGCTTACCTGACCGAAGCCGGTTACCCGCACATTTCTCCGTTGCTGGGTGCAGTGGTCCGCGTTGACGGCCAGGGCGAGGAAAATCTGCTGATGATTGCTCAGGGCTACCTGAGTAACCAGGGCGACGCCTGGGAATGGACGCAGAACAACCTGGAACGTGCCGTGCGTGACCACATGGCCCACGGGCAGTCCACCTCGGAGCAGCAGGCCAATGCGCTGATCGAGCTGCATGATTTCGCCGGTCTGCTCGGCCAGCGTCTGGGTGAAATGCACGTGATCCTCGGCGCCCCCACCGACAATCCGGACTTCAAAACCGAAGTCACCAGCGTCAAAGACAGCGAAGCATCGGCCAAGAGCGTCTCGGCGCAGATCGAACGCGCGCTGCAGTTGCTTGAGCAGCACCGTGACTCCCTCGAAGCGCAGGATCAGCAACTGATTGCCGAGCTGCTGAGCAAACGCAAAGCGCTGCTGGCACAGGTCAAAACCCTGGCCAGACAATCGGTGGGCGGTCTGAGAATGCGCGTCCACGGTGACCTGCACCTGGGGCAGATGCTGGTGGTCAAGGGCGATGCCTACCTGATCGACTTTGAAGGCGAGCCGGCCCGTCCGCTGCAGGAACGTCGCGCCAAGTACAGCCCGTTCAAAGATGTCAGCGGCGTGTTGCGCTCCTTCGACTACGCTGCGGCGATGGCGCTGCGCAATGCGCAGGCGGCAGACACCTCGGAGCAGGCAGACGCTGCGCGTCGGCAAGTGGCCGAGACGTATCTGAAGCAGGCGCGGGAAGCCTTCCTCGACGGCTACGGCAAGGCGACCGTTGGCGTAGCCCACGATTGGAAAGATGCCAAAGGGGAGGCCGCCGCACTGGCGCTCTTCACCCTGGAAAAAGCCGCTTATGAAGTGGCCTACGAGGCCGAGAATCGGCCGACATGGTTGTCGGTTCCGCTTCAAGGCCTGCGCGGGCTTCTAGACCTGTCTGATGGAGAATGAAAATGAGTGCGTCTGACCAATTCGGTAACGGCAACCACGCCATATTGCCCAGCGCCGTCGATCTGGACGCGTTGATCCGAGCGGAGCACCGCGACCCGTTCTCGATGCTCGGCCCCCACAGCGATGGCGCCGAAGGGCAGGTGATCCGTGCCTACCTGCCCAATGCACTGGCCGTGCGCGTGCTCTCGCGCGACGGCGAGCGCGAACTGGGCGAGCTGGGCATGACCGACAAGCCGGGCTTTTTCGCCGACCACTTCCCGGTGCGTGAACCCTACCTGCTGAAAATCACCTGGGCCACGGGCGAGCAAATCACTGAAGACCCTTACAGCTTCGGCGAGCAGCTTGGCGAGATGGACTTGTATCTGTTTGCCGAGGGTAACCACCGCGACCTGAGCAGCGCCCTGGGTGCGCAGGTCAAGAACGTCGATGGCGTTGATGGCGTGCGCTTCTCGGTGTGGGCACCGAACGCCCGTCGTGTTTCGGTCGTGGGCGACTTCAACAGCTGGGACGGCCGTCGGCACCCGATGCGTGTGCGCTACCCGAGTGGCGTTTGGGAGATTTTCATCCCGCGCATCGGCCCGGGCGAGGCTTACAAGTACGAAATCCTCGGTCAGCACGGCATTCTGCCGTTGAAGGCCGACCCCATGGCATTGGCGACTCAATTGCCGCCTGCCACTGCGTCCAAAGTCGCAACGCCGCTGGCTTTTGAATGGCAGGACAGCGAATGGATGCAATCGCGTGGCGAAAAGCACGACATTCATCAGCCGCTGTCGATCTATGAGCTGCACGCCGGCTCGTGGAAGTGGCACCACGGCGGTGAAGATGAGGCGGACCGTCCGTACGACTGGCGCGAGCTGGCCGAGAACCTGATTCCTTACATCAAGGACCTGGGGTTTACCCACATCGAACTGATGCCGATCATGGAACACCCGTTCGGCGGGTCCTGGGGTTATCAGGTGCTGTCGCAGTTTGCGCCGAGTGCCCGCTACGGCAAGCCTGAAGATTTCGCCGCTTTTGTGGATGCCTGCCACCGTAACGACATCGGCGTGATTCTTGACTGGGTGCCTGCGCATTTCCCGACCGATGTCCATGGTTTGGCCCAATTCGACGGCACTGCGCTGTATGAATACGCCAACCCCCATGAAGGTTTTCACCAGGACTGGAACACGCTGATCTACAACCTGGGTCGCACCGAAGTCCATGGCTTCATGATCGCCTCCGGGATTCACTGGCTGAAGAACTTCCACGTCGACGCACTGCGCGTGGATGCCGTAGCGTCAATGCTCTATCGCGATTACTCCCGCAACGCCGGCGAGTGGGTGCCGAACCGTTACGGCGGCCGCGAGAACCTGGAGGCCATTGATTTTCTGCGCCATCTCAACGACGTGGTCGCCATCGAAGCGCCTGGTGCATTGGTCATCGCCGAAGAATCCACCTCATGGCCGGGCGTCTCGCAGCCGACCCAACAGGGCGGGCTGGGCTTTTCCTACAAATGGAACATGGGCTGGATGCATGACACGCTCAAGTACATTGAGCAGGATCCGATCCATCGCCAGCACCACCATTCCCAGCTGAGCTTTGGTTTGGTGTATGCGTGGTCCGAGCGTTTCGTGCTGCCGATTTCCCACGACGAAGTGGTGCATGGCAAGCATTCCCTGATCGACAAAATGCCCGGCGATCGCTGGCAGAAGTTTGCCAACCTGCGCGCGTACTTTTCGTTCATGTGGACGCACCCAGGCAAGAAGCTGCTGTTCATGGGCTGCGAGTTTGGCCAGTGGCGCGAGTGGAACCATGATACCGAGCTGGACTGGCATTTCTTGCAGTACGCCGATCACAAGGGCGTGCACACTCTCGTCAGCGACCTCAATCGGCTCTACCGGACCGAGAAAGCGCTGCACGAGCAGGATTGCCAGCCTCAGGGCTTCCAGTGGGTGATCGGTGATGATGCCGGCAACAGCGTCTACGCTTACCTGCGCTGGAGCAAGGAGGGCGAGCCGCTGCTGGTGGTTGCCAACCTGACGCCTGTGCCGCGTGAAGCCTACCGTGTTGGCGTGCCATTCAGCGGCAAGTGGGTGGAAGTGCTCAACAGTGATGCCGAGGTCTACGGCGGCTCCAACTTCGGCAATGGCGGCGGTGTGCGCACGGACGAGACCAAGAGTCACGGCCAGGCGTTCTCGTTGTCTTTGAATCTGCCACCGTTGGGCGTGGTCATCTTCAAACCGACCGTGGAGCAGCTGCAACACGAGGGGCATGAGCATCACGAGCATGAAGAACATCACGAACAGCATGGGCATACGCAGGACTGATTGACCGCGCGATTGTCGCGATGCAGCGGTGGAACCGAGGTTTGGCTTTTCCACCCCTGCGTTGCGATGCAGACTGAAAACAGTGGGAGCGAGCTTGCTCGCGAATTGCCTTTTATCAACCGATTCGGTCGGGCGAGAACGGCACTCGCCAGTGGCTTAGCTCCCACTGTCGTTTCAGCAACCGACAAATGTTGTCGGACGTTTCTTAGACGAACGTAGCTCTTCGCCAATGAACCTCGCCTCATTTGCATGGTCTGTTGACCACTGCGCGCGCAGTACGCCCGGGTTATGACCTGGGCTGTCCGGCTGAGTTTCGCCCGCGCCAGATGCCTTTTCCAGCAGTTACAGCGCGCTGTGCGTCGCTGTCCGACCAGGCTTTTACTTCTCGCATGCGGCCCACCCATCGGCCTTCTTTTTCATTTGTCGAAGATTATCCATGCCTATTCCTGCTTCCTACGCCTCCCTTCGCTTGAACACCCTGCCGGGCGCTCGACGCCGTTTGCTCAGCGCCGGCCTGTTGACCACTTTCCTGACCGCTGGCTTCGCCGCCGATGACGCCTTGGCCGAGTCGCCGGGCAAGGACCGTTGGGTCAGTGACACCCTCAGCACCTACGTCCGCAGCGGGCCCACCGACGGTTACCGTATCGTTGGCACCTTGAAGTCCGGTCAAAAAGTCGAGTTGATCAATACCCAGGGCGACTACAGCCAGGTGCGCGGAAGCGCCGGGGACAATGTGTGGATTCCAACGGCTGACTTGCAGGATGTCCCGGGCCAGGCCGAACGTTTGCCGCAACTGACGCAGAAAGCTGCTGATCTGGGTGCGCAGTTGAAGACCATCGATGACGACTGGAAAACCAAGGTCCAGGGCATGCAGGAAACCCTCGATTCGCGCAAAAAGCTGGTGGACGAGCTGGAGGCCCGCACCAAGGACCTGAACGCTCAGCTGACCGATGCCCAGTCGGAACTGCGCGCGACTCAGGCCAAACTGGGTGATGAAAACAACCAGGTACTGATGCGCTACATGGTCTATGGCGGCAGTATCGCCGGTGCCGGGCTGTTGCTCGGCCTGATCCTCCCGGCCCTGACCAAAGGGCGCAAGCGTAACGACCGCTGGTTCTGATCCGGCTGGCGGATTGCAGGGGGGACTTGAGCGGACCCGGAGCGCCGAGGCTGACCAGCCCGGCTGAACTGCAGCCGCATCAAGCCGGGCCAGGATCACCTGCAGGAGCCGCGCTTGCCCGCTAACGTCGGTGGGTCAGGCAGACACGCATCGCGACGACCACCGCTTTCGCCAGCAAGCCGGCTCCTACAGGGATAATGTCCGCCCGGCAACGTCGGTATCGGCCCCGGCCCGCCGCAAGCGACGTTGTTGGCCGGGCAACGCCGACTGCAAGCCGAGCCTCGACCATTTGTAGGAGCGCGCTTGCCCGCGAACACCGCCGCAAACGGCCAGGCTGACCGGGCAACATCGACCACAAGCCGGGCCTGGACCAATCGTAGGAGCGCGCTTGCCTGCGAACGTCGGTGGGTCAGGCAGACACGCATCGCTACGACCACCGCTTTCGCCAGCAAGCCGGCTCCTACAGGGACAATGTCCGCCCGGCAACGTCGGTATTGGCCCCGGCCCGCCGCAAGCGACCAGGCTGACCTGGCAACATCGACCACAAGCCGGGCCTGGACCCATTGTAGGAGCGCGCTTGCCCGCGAACCCCGGTGGTTCAGGTGCCAGAGTCCTTGCAGCCGGCGCGGTCTGTAGGAGCCGGCTTGCTGGCGAACCGGCCATGTCCGTTGCCTATCAAATCCATGACACGGCGCGTCCAGCGATAGCCCGTTCCACTCCCGACTCATTTCGCGCCAGCCGATGAATCACTCTCTGACCTCCAATCTGCAACCCGCATCGACTGGCAACTTTCGCCGCATGCGCTAACTTAGTGCAGGGCACCTGTGCCCATCGCAATCCTCAGCGCCGCCATAGGGTCAGACGACCACAAAAGCCCCACGAGAACGAAACCGCCTCACCCCAACAAAAAAGAGAGCCCGCCCATGAAGTTCGAACCCTTTGCGACCTCGCTGCTTGCGACCGCGCTCACCCTGACGATCTCCTGCGTTCATGCCGCCTCCGTCGCGCCGGCCGCTGCCGAAAACGGCATGGTGGTCACCGCTCAGCACTTGGCCACCCACGTGGGCGTAGATGTGTTGAAATCCGGTGGCAATGCTGTGGACGCGGCGGTTGCCGTCGGATACGCGCTGGCAGTCGTCTATCCCGCAGCCGGCAACCTCGGGGGTGGGGGTTTCATGACTATCCAGCTGGCGGACGGGCGCAAGACCTTCCTCGATTTCCGCGAAAAAGCCCCGCTTGCCGCGACCGCCAATATGTACCTGGACAAAGACGGCAACGTCGTGCCCGACCTGAGTTCCAAAGGCCATCTGGCCGTCGGCGTGCCGGGCACTGTTTCGGGGATGGAGCTGGCACTCAGCAAATACGGCACCCGCAAGCGCGCCGAGGTCATTGCCCCGGCCATCAAACTGGCGGAACAGGGGTTCACCCTTGAGCAGGGCGATGTCGACCTGCTGGGCACCGCCACTGATCAGTTCAAGGCCGACGCCAAAGACCTCGGCACCATCTTCCTGGACAAGGGCCAGCCGCTGAAGGTGGGCGACACGCTGGTGCAGAAGGACTTGGCGAAAACCCTCAAGGAGATCTCCGGCAAGGGCAGCGACGGTTTCTACAAGGGCTGGGTAGCCAAGGCCATCGTCGATTCCAGCCAGGCAGGGAAGGGCATCATCACCCAGGCGGACCTGGACAAATACCAGACCCGCGAACTGGCCCCCATCGAATGCGATTACCGTGGCTACCACGTGGTCTCTGCGCCGCCGCCGAGCTCGGGCGGGGTGGTGATCTGCGAGATCATGAATATTCTCGAAGGCTATCCGATGCAGGAGCTGGGCTACCACTCCGCCCAGGGTCTGCATTACCAGATCGAGGCCATGCGCCACGCCTATGTCGACCGTAACAGTTACCTGGGTGACCCGGATTTCGTCAAAAACCCGATCAGCCATTTGCTCAACCGTGACTACGCCGCCAAGTTGCGCGCCGCCATCGAACCGCAGAAAGCCGGCATCTCCCAGAACATCAAACCCGGGGTCGCGCCCCATGAAGGCAACAACACCACTCACTATTCCATCGTCGACAAGTGGGGCAACGCGGTCTCGGTGACCTACACCCTCAACGACTGGTTCGGCGCGGGCGTCATGGCGAGCAGCACAGGGGTGATTCTCAACGACGAAATGGACGACTTCACCTCCAAGGTCGGCGTGCCCAACATGTACGGGCTGATTCAGGGCGAGGCCAACGCCATCGCGCCGGGCAAGTCACCGCTGTCATCGATGAGCCCCACCATCGTCACCAAAGACGGCAAGACGGTGATGGTCGTCGGTACTCCGGGCGGCAGCCGCATCATTACCGCGACGCTGTTGACCATGCTCAACGTCATCGACTACGGCATGAATATTCAGGAGGCGGTCGATGCACCGCGCTTCCATCAGCAGTGGATGCCTGAAGCGACCAATCTGGAAACCTTCGCCGTCAGCCCTGATACCCGCAAAATCCTCGAAAGCTGGGGTCACACCTTTGCCGGTCCGCAGGACGCCAATCACCTGGCCGCGATCCTCGTGGGTGCGCCGTCGCTGGGCGGAGAGCCCGTAGGCAAGAACCGCTTCTACGGGGCGAACGATCCGCGTCGCAACACCGGGCTATCGCTGGGCTATTAACCGCCCAGATCAGCGGTGATCAAAACCTCATCGGATGAGCGAATTTTGAGCATCCGATGAGGGCGCGCTGGTTGGCGTGCAGGCTGGCGGCGCGCGGGGCAGGATTTCCTCATGCGGCTGTAGCTTTAAGATGTTATGTTATAACCCGAACGCAGGCGACTGGCTCGCCTGCCGGTTATCGCATTTCAAGAGCCCACCGCGTATGCAAACCCTGGCTGTCCCGCTACCAGACACCGCTGTCACCGCCCCTCATTCACGCCGCCTGCACTCCATCGACGCGCTGCGTGGCCTGATCATCGTGTTCATGCTGCTGGACCATGTGCGTGAAACCTTCTTTCTGCACCATCAGGTCAGCGATCCCATGGACGTTGCCCACACCAGCGTCGAGTTGTTCATCAGCCGTACCCTGGCGCACTTCTGTGCGCCGCTGTTCGTGTTTCTCACAGGGCTGTCTGCCTGGCTGTACGGCGAACGGCACGGGGGCAGGGGCGCTGTCGCCGGATTTCTGTTCAAACGCGGTCTGGTGCTTATTGCGCTTGAACTGACCCTGGTGAACTTTGCCTGGACGTTCCAGTTTCCCCCGACGGTGATTTACCTGCAGGTCATCTGGGCGATCGGCCTGAGCATGATTGCGCTGTCGGCACTGGTTGCACTGCCGCGCGGGGTGCTGGCGGTACTGGGGCTGGCGATCATTGCCGGGCACAACCTGCTGGATGGCGTGCATTTCCCTGTGGGTTCGGCGCTGCACATTCCCTGGGCGGTCCTGCACGACCGCGGCTGGATCGAGGTGGGCGAGACCCTGCGTCTGCGCACTTCGTACCCGGTGCTGCCCTGGATAGGGGTGATCGCTGTCGGCTACGCGGCCGGGCCGTGGTTTGGTCGAGAGGCGAGCCCTGAAAAGCGAGAAATCAACCTCATCGCCTGGGGCTTCGGGGCGCTGGCATTGTTTCTCGCGCTACGCGGCATCAACGGTTATGGGGAAAAGCCATGGGTGGCGGGCGAAACCACCGCCGATACGCTGATGAGCGTCCTCAATGTCACAAAGTACCCGCCGTCTCTGCTGTTCATCAGCCTGACGCTGGGCATCGGCCTGCTGGTGCTCGCCTGGCTGGAGCGGCAGCAGGACCGGGCGTGGTTGCGGCCGCTGGTGATCTTCGGCGCTGCGCCGATGTTTTTCTATTTGCTGCACCTGTACGTGCTGAAGCTTTTGTACCAGGGCGCCGTGTCAATCTGGGGCAACACCCAAGGGCAATATTTCGGCTTCACCTCGGTGCTGGGCCTGTGGGGATGCGCTGCTGTGCTCACCGTGGTGCTGTTTCCGGCCGTGCGCTGGTTCGCGGCACTCAAGGCACGACGCCGGGACATCGCCTGGTTGAAGTACTTTTAGGCGAGCGTATCCCGATCGCCGCAAGCATTCAGGGCCTGTTGCGCAAGCTTCGCTCCATGCGCGCCAGGCCTTCCTCAAGCATCGGTCGGGGGCAGCCGAAGTTCAGACGAACGAACTGGCCGCAGTCGTCGCCGAACTCGAGGCCGTCGCTCAGTGCGACCCTGGCGTGATTCAGGAAAAACGCCTGCGGGTGTTCCAGTCCCAGGCCGGAGCAGTCCAGCCAGGCCAGGTAGGTGCTTTGCGGCAGGTTCATGGAGATACCCGGGAAGCGGGTGTTGATGGCGTCGGCCAGGTAATCACGGTTGCCCTGCAGATACGCCACCACGTGCTCCAGCCATTGGCTGCCCTCGCGATACGCCACTTCGGTGGCTTCCAGGCCCAGCGCGTTGACGCTGTCCACCAGTCCGAGCCGTCCATTGTTGAAACGCTGGCGCAGCTCCGGGTTTTGCACCACGGCAAAGGCGGTCTTCAGCCCGGCGATGTTCCAGGCCTTGCTCGCCGACATCAGCGTCACGCTGCGTGCTGCGATGGCCGGGCTCAGAGAGGCGATGGGGATGTGCTGTCGCCCGTCGAACAGCAAGTCAGCGTGGATCTCGTCAGAGATGATCAACACGTTGCGCCGCTCACAGGCCTCACCGATGGCCAGCAGTTCGTCATGCTCGAAGACTTTGCCCAACGGGTTGTGCGGGTTACTCAGCAGCAGCGCACCGTTCTCCGGCAGGGCGTGTTCCAGTGCGGCGATATCGGTGGGGTACCGGCCTTGGGCGTCGGCCTGGAAAGACAGGTCGACACGCGGCAAATTCCAGTTGGCCGGGGCTTGCAGCAGCGGGGAATAATTGGGCGTCTGCACCAGCACCGCAGCGGTCGGCGAAACCAGAGCATTCAACGCCATGTTCACGCCAGGTTCGACGCCGGGCAGGAACACCAGGTCTTCGGCTTCGATCTGCCAGTCATACCGTTGGGCCAAGTGCCTGACCAGCGTCTCGCGCAGCGCCTGTTGAGGCACGGAGTAACCCAGCATCGGGTGCTCCAGCCGGTTTTTCAGCGCTTGTACGATGGGCGCCGCGACCGGGAAGTCCATGTCCGCTACCCACATTGGCAGCACATCTTCGGGGTACTGGCTCCACTTCTTGCTGCCGGTGTTCAAACGCTGAAAAACGGTGTTCAGATCCATGCTCTGGCCTGTCTTGATCAAAAAAAGAAGGATTGTGCCAGAGAACCTGTGACGAGGCTTATCGGCTGCTCCGGGGACCGTCTCGTTGCCCGGTGATCGCAGGCAACGCGAGATGCACGGGCACGCTAGCGTGGGCAAGTCGTTGCGCAGTCTCAAGCGATTCGTGCTCCGGCGGGGGCTCCGAGACCCGCTTGATAACTGGAGCACGTCCACGTGCGCAGTAAGCAGTATCAAGTTGCGCAAGTTGCTGCTCAAAGTTCTAAGCCTTTCAGCAGGTTCAAAGCCTAACTGACTGAATGCAATCAGTCGGTCATGGCTGCTTCAAGTGCGAAGACCCATTGGCACACCCTTTGATGTGCATTCCTGATCGGAGACGGTCAACTAACGGCTGTTTAACTTCATGAATCCATATAGGAATAACCCTCAATGAAAGACATTATTCGCCTGGGCGACTTCACCACTCATGGCGGTGTTGTGCTTCAGGCATTCACGAATACCGAGCTCAACGGCAAGCCCATCGCAGGGGTAGGGCACAACGTCAGCTGTCCGCTGTGCAAAGGTATTTTCCCTATCATCGAAGGCAGTAGCGTGTACACGGTGAACGGCACACCCGTTGCGCTAAACGGCATGAAAACCGCCTGCGGGGCGGGTCTGATTGCCAGTGGACCGAAGGCAGCCGTCCGCAGTTAGGCGGCGCGCCGCGCGTCTGCCGCAGAGAGCAGCATCCTGCTAACCCATGACAGCGGAACGAGTTTTCAAGCGGTAGCGCAACCCCGCCGTCTGTACGCCTCCTACCTCGAACCGCTGCCTGCGCCGTCGCCATCCTGCTTCGCAGTGACGCGCCGCTTATTAACGTTATACACGGCGCCGTTTGTCGGCCGACACCGACCTCCATTTAAACTTTTCAGGACAAACCTTTGGTCGGGTGCGTTCGCACTTCGCTGAATTTCAGCTTCATGGGTCTCTCTTTATATCTGTGCGCTCTGCTTAGTTGACCGAGCGACAAGCATAGAAAGCTGAACTTACTGTTTTAAACCCTGATACGAAATTAGCCTGAGAAGGGAGTAACACTATGTTCCTGCACAATAAGCGTCTCCAATACACTGTTCGCGTTGCCGAACCCAATCCGGGGCTGGCCAACTTGCTGCTTGAGCAGTTCGGCGGCGCCCAGGGCGAACTGGCTGCGGCCACTCGCTACTTCACCCAGGCACTGGCTGAAGAAGATCCAGGTCGTAAAGACCTGCTGATGGACATCGCCACCGAGGAGCTGAGCCACCTCGAAATCATCGGCTCGATCATCGTCATGCTCAACAAGGGCGGCAAAGGCAAGCTGGCCGAGGGCGTCCAGGCGGAGGGTGAGCTGTACCGTGACATCAACGGCGCCGGCAACGATTCGCATATCACCCAGATTCTCTACGGCGGCGGTGCGCCGCTGGTGAACTCGGCAGGCGTGCCATGGACCGCTGCGTATATCGACAGCATCACCGAGCCAACGGCCGACTTCCGTTCCAACATCGCTGCCGAGGCGCGGGCGAAGATCGTTTACGAGCGGCTGATCAACGTCACCACCGATCCAGGCATCAAGGACGCGTTGGGCTTCCTGATGACGCGAGAAATCGCGCACCAGATGTCTTTCGAGAAAGCGCTGCACTCGATGCAGCCGAACTTCCCGCAGGGCAAACTGCCGGGCATGCCAGAGTTCACACGGACGTATTTCAGCATGTCCAACGGCGAACCCAACGTGCGTGGCCCATGGAACAGCGATGCGGACTTCGAGTACGTCGAAAATCCACAGCCGGCAGTGGATGGCGGCGACGGGACTGCTACGGTGACGCTGAGCGAAGATGATTCAGTCACGCTGACCATGATGAAAGAACGCTTGAAGTCTGACTTGACCGCTGACCCGATGACCGGTGCCGACCTGGGTTCAGGCCTGGCGCAGGGTAAGGACGAGTAAGCGCTACCGAGTAAGCGATATTGATCAAGCGATCCAGCGAGGGTCGGCGGTGGTTCGAATAATACCGCTGGCCCGATACCGGCCCAGGTTGTCCAGGGGCAGGTTTCGCCGATGCAAGCCGATTTCACTCATGCCTGAAACAGGGAGCATTGCTGATGAACACAGTCCTCGAAGACTTCACTGCCGTAGAGCCCGCTGACGGGATCGATCGCGTCTTTCAGTCGGGTTACGCATCCTGCCTTGACCGGTTTGAGGCCGAAGCGACAACGCTGGAGCGCGGCTTTAAAACGGCTTTGTTTGTACAGCAGTTCAAGGCCGGGCTCTTGCTCAAGCCCGAGCGGGAAGGCCGGCGACTTCAGCAATGAATGGTGAAATACGCATGCCTGCGTGAAAGCCGCGCAGGTAGCGATTGCTTTGGCTTGTCTACCGGTTTGATTTCATAGCTTTTGCCCGCGAACAGCGGGCTTTTTTTGTTGGGCTGGACTGATCCGCGATAACCCGCCACTGTATCGCCCTTTACGCGGCAGCAATGCGCATCCAAGGGCCTGAGGGGCATCAGGAGAGGGAGCAGATTTGAATCAGCTAAAACGCCTTGAAAGCGGAATCAGAGGCTTTGACGCTTTGCTCAAGGGCGGTCTTGTCGCAGGCGCGTCCTATATCGTTCAAGGCAAGCCAGGCTCCGGGAAAACCATCCTGGCCAATCAACTGGGTTTCAATCATGTTCGGCACAATGGCCGCGTGCTGTTTGCCACGCTGCTTGCCGAGCCCCACGACCGACTGTTCCATTTTCTGTCGACGTTAAGCTTCTTCGACCGCAGCGCGGTCGGCCAAAGCATTCAGTTCGTCAGTGCGTTCGACACCCTCGAGAACGACGGCCTGGACGAAGTGGTCAAGCTGCTGCGCAGGGAGATCACTCGCCAGCAAACAAGTCTGCTGATACTCGACGGCCTGCTCAACGCACGCTCCAGGGCTGAAACGCCGCTGGACACCAAGCAGTTCATTTCCGAGCTGCAGGGACATGCTGCATTTGCCGGCTGCACCGTGATGTTTCTCACCAGCTCGCAGCTCGACGATGGCAGCCCTGAGCACACCATGGTTGATGGCGTGATCGAGATGGGCGAGGAAATCGTCGGCTCGCGGACGGTACGCCGTATCAAAATGCGCAAGACCCGGGGCAGCGGAGCGATTCCCGGAGCGCACGAATTCGAGATCAACGATCAGGGCATCTCGATCTACCCGCGCCTGGAAAGCATGCTGATCCGCGCCGATCTGCCGCTGGACGCCCCTCATATCCTGGTCAGCAGCGGCATCGATGCGCTCGACGCGCACATCGGCGGTGGTCTGGTGAGGACTTCCGTGACGTTGATCATGGGCCCTTCCGGTGCAGGCAAAACTTCGCTGGGCCTTCAGTTCCTGGGCCGCTGTTCCGCTGAAGAGCCCGGGTTGTATTTCGGATTCCATGAATCCCCGCAACGGGCCAAGGCCAAGGCGCGCTCACTGGGTCGCGATTTCGCTTCGCTGGAGGCGGCAGGCGCGGTGCATATCGATTGGAACCCTGCATCGGCAGGGCTGATCGATCGGCTGTGTTACGAACTGCTCGAGCGCGTCGAGCGGCAACAGGTCAAGCGCGTCTTCATCGACAGCATCAACGCCTTGAGCCGTACGGCGGCAGATCCGAGCAGGGTGCTGGATGTGCTCGAAACGTTACTCGGCGAGCTTCGTGCGCGCGGCGTCACGGTGATGGCAGCGTGGGAGGCGCACCGTTTGATCGACAATCGTGCGGGTGTTCTGATGCCAGACATTTCAGGAGTGGTCGATAACCTGCTGCTCGTCCAGTTCGTGCAGCACCGGACTGAACTTCAACGCCAGGTTTCCATTCTGAAGATCAGAGACAACGCTTACGATCCCTCGCCACTTGAAGTCGTGATGAGCCGTGCTGGAATCACCATGAAGAAGGTCTGAGATATGCGATTCGCAACGGGGAGGTGGCAAAGCGTGAAGCGTCGCCTGACGGTCGCGGCATCGTGGGAAGCATTCCTCTGATGGCGACCATTCTGATCGTCGACGACGAATACCTGATTGCCGATATTCTAAGCTTTGCGCTGGAAGACGAGGGTTTCATGACCGTCGTCGCCGGCAGTGGCAACAAGGCACTTGAGGTCCTCGACCGTGAACGGCCCGACCTGATCATTACCGACTTCATGATGCCGGGTATGACGGGGCTCGAACTGGCCGAGACAATCAAGGCCCGCGAGCTCTACGCACGGACGCCAATCATCCTGATGAGCGGGGCCCAGGCCTATCTGGGTGCGGAGCGGCCGGATCTGTTTGCCGAGATCATTGAGAAGCCGTTCGATATCGATCATGTCATCGGGAAAATTCAGGCGTTGTTTGATGACCGTACGTAAGCCCATTGCATAAATGGGTCCTGTATCGGCCGTCAGGGTTGAACGAATCGTTTCAGTGCAGGGTCGATACTGATAACGCTTACGAGACGAGCAGTGGCAATGAATACCTGGTACAGCAAATCATTAGGCGAGGGCACTGTTGTCTACCGTCGCCTTCGCGCACTGAACGAACTTCGCCATCAAGTGTGCCCTGACGCCGCGTCTCCCTATTCGCTGTACATGGACGCCGTCAGCGCGGAGACCATCGTGCTGTTTCATCCGGATCAGATAGTTCTCGCCACCGCGTTTGGTGCGTTGCCCTGTGCGCAACCGCAGATCAACGGCGTGCGCATGATTGATCTTGAATACCGCCCTCTGCCCGTGACACTTCAAAGTGCCCAGGTATTCAGCACTTCGCCAACCCGTGCGCAACCCGGCGTATTTACAGAGCGGCCCGGTTTAGCGGCGGCTCACTAATAAACTGCGGCGCCACTCACTAGATCGGTCATGGGCGCCGAGGGAAGTTCAGGTCTAATCGCTAAAGGGAGAACAGCATGGCAGTGGCAGTGGTCCGACTTGAAGGTGACGATATTCCGCTGGAACACAGGCAGCCCGGGGTCACCGCTGTATTCCGCGTCAAGAATGCTGAGGGTGACGTCTGTTATTTCGATGACGAGGTGGAGGCGGCCAAGTCTGCCGTTGAGTTAAGTAATGCCGAGCAGTCTTCCTGACCGCGAGTATTAATTTCTCGTTTTAACCGTGGTTCTTCCTGATCTTTTTTGAAGAGGTGGGGGTTCAGAGAGCTGCTGGATTTATGTGCTGTTCAAACATTCCCGGACAGGTTGATCACTGCATCGACGAAAGTGTCCGGCGCCTCCTGTGGCACATTGTGCCCTACGCCTTCAATCACCCTCCTGGTCACCTGTCCGCTGAAGCCCCGCACCGCAGACCTGTCATCACGCTTTGACGACACACCGTCATCGGCGCCCGACAAAATGATCGTCGGCACCACGATTCCGGGCCTGGATGCCAGCGCCTGCTCGATCTGCGCATATGCCGGATCGCCTGCCACCAGCCCGTAGCGGTGGCGATAGGAGTGCACCACCACCTCAACGAAGTCCGGATTGTCAAACGATGAGCAGGTGTTGGCAAACGTGGCTTCGGTGAATGCCCACGTCGGGGACCAGAGCGACCACAGCAGGTGGCAGAAATCGCCTCGGTTGGCGGCAAGGCCAGCGCGCCCGCGTTCTCCATGCAGGTAATACTGATACCAGAGCCGGCGTTCGGCGTCCGGCGAGGCGGGGGTGTTTGCCTTGGCGATGTCCTGGATGTTGTAACCCGGGTCGCAGCTGACAAGCCCCGTTACCCGTTCTGGCCACAGCGCAGCTACCACACAGGCGGCGCGCCCACCCCAGTCGTACCCGGCAAGGATTGCCTTGCCAATGCCGAGAGCGTCCAGCAACGCCAGCAGGTCAGCACCGAGCGCAGCCTGTTCGCCAGAGCGAGGCGTCGCGGCGTCGATAAAGCGGGTTGGGCCATAACCTCTGAGATACGGCACGATGCAGCGATAACCGGCATGCGAGAGGCGCGCCACGACATCGTCATATGCCCGGATGTCGTAGGGAAAGCCATGCAGCAGCACGACCACAGGGCCATCAACCGGTCCCTGGTCCAGGTAAGCGACATCCAGCACACCCGCGACGATATTCTTCACGCATTGGCTCCGGCAGAGTTTTGGCTGCGAGCCTCGACGAGGTCTGGCCCGGCAATGGTGATCGGATTAATGACTGAGCGTGAACATCACTTAAAAGGAAGTCAGCTTGATAAGCGCGTAATCACCGATGCAGCGCACTGGGCGCGTGCATCGGCCGATGGTCGACTGATCGAACAGGGCCAGTCCATGGCGCCGTTCAACCGACGGCCAGATCAGGAAACCCAGGATTCCACGGTGTCGGAACCGTGCTCGGCTTTCCATTCTTTCAAGGTTTTGTGGTTGCCACCTTTGGTCTCTACCACTTCACCGGTGTGCGGATTTTTGTAGACTTTGACAGCCCGGGCTTTGCGAGTGGTTTTCTCGGGGGCGCTGTTGTTCTTGCCCTGTTTGGACCCGGTGGAGTGGTCCATGATCGAAATGATGTCTTTCAGGCTTTTGTTGTATTCACCCAGCAGCGTACGCAATTTGCCTTCGAATTCGATTTCCTGCTCAAGGCCTTTATCGCCTTTCATGGCTTCCAGGGCAGCCAGTTGGTCGGCGAGGTGACGTTCGAGTTGGCGGTATTCAGCAAGTTTAGACATTGGAACTCCATGTTTCGGTTTGTTGATACTGACGTGCGGCGTTAGCACTGGCGAACATTGGAGCGCACGGTGGCTACTGATGTAACCGTCGACACTGTAGTGCGTGTGACTGCATGGATGCCAGTCCTGACGCTCAACTTTTCACTATTTAATTTAGCGCTGCGGCGCCTTGATACCGGCGTCATTAGAACTCACCTCGTTCAGCGTTCAGGCAGCGCAGGCTGTTGCAGAGGTGCTATCGACGTCACATTCAACGCCAGCCCGCCAAAAGAACTCGTGGGGTCTACATACCGCAGCGCAGATTTAATGTCCTTCCATCCAACATAATTCATCAGGCTCTTAATATCCCAGCCATTGGCTGATGCCCAAGTTGCAAATCCCCTGCGCATTGAGTGGCTGCTGTAGAGATCCTCGGGCAAGCCGGCATCCTTGAAAATGCGTCGCAGCATTGGCACCAGGCTATGGGAGTTGATCGCCTCGTCCGACAGATTCCCCCAGCGGTCAATGCGACGGAACACCGGGCCCTGAGTCAGGCCCGCCACGGTGATCCAGTTTATATAGGCATTCACCGGACACAGTGCTTTAAGGGCCGGGGTGCGGAAGCTAGTGCCTTCGTGCTGGCGGTCGCCCTTGGTGTACGGCAGGTAGAAGGTGATGCCTTCGCCGGCCTGCGCTTCTGTGTTGCCCACCTCAAGCCTTGCCAGTTCATCCCCGCGAAAGCCGCGCCAGAATCCGATCAGCACCAGGGCGATGGAGCGACGGTGGCGCATCAGTGTGCTGTGATCCCCCCGTTGCCAGGCGGCGTCCGCCTCATGCTCAAGCCACTCGACCGCCTGCTGCAAATGGCGCAGCAGCAGCGGCGCAGCCTGCCGGGCACGGGCAGGGTGCACCACACGGATGCCCTTGAGCAGCTGGCGCACGGTCGGCGTTTTGGTGGGGTCGGGGAAGCCCTGTGTGACATGCCACTGGGCGAGCGCGGCCAGGCGTTGCTTGAGCGTGCTGATGGCGTGCTGGTCTGCGTACTCGGCGAGGTAGCGGACGATGCCGTCGCCGGTCGTGGGCAAGTACCCGCCCCATACCACTTCGAAATGCTCAATTGCAGCGCGATAGCTGCGCCGCGTGTTGGCGCGCGTGCCGGCTGACAGGTAGCGATCGGCTTTTTCCACAAGCACCTCATGACGGCGACACGATTCTGCCAGCCTCAAAACAGACTTCCTGAGGGCTAGGATGCGATAAAGCACTATTATCGGCGGTCAGTTGAAACATTTCCATATGATATTTTTAGTGTTAACGTAGCCTGTAATAACGTGTTACGTAACACGGTACGAAATTGTAGGAGATGACATGGCGCGCGGTGGAATCAATAAGGCAGTTGTCGAGCAAGCTCGGCAGGCGTTGCTCGTTAGAGGCGTGTACCCCAGCATCGACGCTGTGCGCGTCGAGCTCGGTAACACCGGGTCTAAAACCACCATCGCTCGCTGTCTCAAGGAGCTGGAAACGCAGACACCGAGGGAGGCGACGTCCCGGGAGCGCATGAGTGGAGAGCTCAAAGCCTTGGTCGAAGGCATGCTGGATCGGCTCGCGGAGGAGAGTGCCGAAGTGGTTGCTCAGGCACAGGCGGAATTCGATCGTCAGCGGGCCGAGTGGGAGGCGCGACTGGAAGGCGCAGAGGCAGACCTCAAGTCGGCTCGTCTCCAGTGCGACTCACAACAGGCGGCGATTACCGAGCAAAGCGGTGTGTTGAAGACGACGCACTCGTCCTGGCAGACGGAGCTGACCCGTAACGCCAAGCTGAGCCAGCAATGCCAGGACCTCGAGAGGCGGGTTGAGGACAAGGAGCGGCAGATCCAGTCACTGGAGGAGAAGCATGTCCACGCCCGCGCAGCGCTGGAGCACTACCGCGAGGCAATGAAAACCCAGCGCGAACAGGATCAGCGCCGGCATGAGGCTCAGCTTCAGCAGATTCAGCTCGAGCAACGCAAACTGCAGGAGACGCTGGTTATCAAACAGGATGAATCCACGCGCCTGAACCGCGACAACGAGCGCTTGCTGGGCGAGTTGCGCCAGCAGGCGCGCGCGCTGATCGATCAACAAGAGCAGGCGCAACGCCTCGCCACCGAGCTTCGCGCTGCGCAGATGTCCAGCGCGAAGGCGGATGGCGTTCGCGAACAGCTGCTTGAGCAAGTCACTGCCGCAAAAGCCGACAACCTGTCTCTGCAGCAAGCCGTGTCCGCGGCACGGGAGCAACTCTCGCAGGCCCATCAGCACGCTGCTGCGCTGAGCGACGAGCTCAAAGCACTTCGCGACGAGACCCTTCGCGCCAAGTCGCAAGCCACTCAAGAAGCCACTGCAGCAGCGCCGCCGGACAGCGCGTAAGCAATGCCAGTGGCCAGCGCGCCGCGCCTGCAATCCGGTCGAACGGATGTGGTGCCGCGTCGCTCATCATTGCCAAACTTCCGCCGATACAGACGTTAGCGACCGACGCGTCTTGAATTCTGCGGAATACCATGTCAATTCAACCCTCCACACACAACGCCTCAACCAACAGCCCATCGACCGTGGCGCTTGCCCGAGGCTCGCTGTTCAAATTCGTTTTTCTGCTAGCGGGGGTCTTTTTGCTGGCGGCTTACCTGTTGGTGTTTCTCGCCAATGATCTCGACCACAGAGAAGAGGTCGAAAGCGCGTTCTACACCGAAAAGGCCGTGCGCTCCCTGGAAAAATCGCTGACTGTCACGGTCAAGGACTACGCATTCTGGGGCGATGCTTACCGCTACCTGCACCTCAGGGTCGATCCGGACTGGGCGTTCGTGCGCCAGAATGTCGGGCCCACGCTGTACAGCGATTTCGGCTTTCAGGGCTTGTTTGTCGTCGATGAGGCCGGGCAGACGGTGTATGCGGTGGTGGAAGGCGAGCTGGAGAAAGTGAGTGCCGACACGTGGCTGGGGCAGGCCAAGGCGCAGATCCTGGCCAAGGCGCGGGAGGGCGCGGAAACCGAAACGCCGGTAACGATGTTCATCGACCTGAACGGCACGCCTGCGGTGGTGGCCGCTGCGGCGATTACCCCCGGCACTGATCCCACCGTGGAGCTCGACGGCCGCGCGCCTTCGGTGCTGATCTTCGTTGACGTGCTGGATGACACCAAGCTGGCGGCGCTGGGCAAGGAATACGGCGTCGATGGCCTGCACGTCGCCACGCCGGATGAACGCTCACAGGTGTCCATTTTCCCGCTGGGCGAGGGCGGCCACGCCGGTGCGCTGCACTGGACGCCGCCCAAGCCGGGTGAGCGCCTGATGGCCATGGGTTTGCCGCTGATTGGCCTGGCTGCCGTTCTGGTCTGCCTGATGACGTGGGCCATTCTGCGTCGCACCACCGCCGCCGCGCGGTTTCTTGATGACAGTTATGCTTCGTTGCAAAAGAGCGAGAGCGCACTGGCCACCAGCGAAGCGCGTTTTCGCGATGTGGTGGAGGCCAGCTCGGACTGGGTCTGGGAGATCGACAGCGAGGGACGATTCACCTATCTGTCCGACCGCTTTGAAAGCGTGACCGGCCTGAACCGGTCGCAATGGATCGGGGCCTTGATGGATGACCTGTTGCAGACCGAGCTGGGCAAGGTGTCGCAATGGCTGGCGATTCCCAACCGCCGCCCTGACATCACCATCCAGTGCCGCTACCTGGAAACCTGCGGCCGCGAACGGGTCAGTCGTCTCTCCGCGCGCGGCATGAGCGCTGGCGGCTTTCGCGGCACCGCGACGGACGTGACGGAAGAAGTCGAAGCCCGCCGGCGTATCGAATTCCTGTCTCAACACGACGCCCTGACCGGTTTGCCCAACCGGGTACGGCTGCAGGAGTTTCTGGACGGCAAGCTCAAGGCATTGCCAACCCTCGATCAGCCGCTGGTCATGCTCAGCCTTGACCTGGATCGCTTCAAACCGGTCAATGACCTGCTCGGCCATGCGGCCGGAGATCGCGTGCTCAACGACGTGTCGGCGCGGTTGTCGGACTGCGTGCGCCACGGTGATCTGGTGGCGCGGGTCGGCGGTGACGAATTTGTGCTCATTCTTAGCGACACCCGCACCCAGGACGAAGTCGAGTCGCTGTGCCGGCGCTTGATCGAGTCCATCGAGCGGCCCGTACTGCTCGACGATCAGGAGATCTTCGTCAGCGCCAGTATCGGCATCGCCATGGCGCCCACCGATGCCCGCGAAGCCGCCGAGTTGTTGCGCTATGCCGACATCGCACTGTATGAAGCCAAAGCCAGCGGTCGCGGCACCTGGCGGTTTTATGCCGGGGACATGAACGCCAGGATCATCGAACGGCGACGACTGGAAAGCGACCTGCGTTATGCGATCAAACACAACGAGCTGCGCCTGCACTTCCAGCCGCGCTTTCGCATCGCCGACGGCGAGATGGTCGGTGCCGAAGCGCTGGTGCGCTGGCAGCATCCACAGCGTGGCCTGATTGCGCCCGACACGTTTATCCCGATTGCCGAGGAAACCGGCCTGATCATTCCGCTGAGCGACTGGGTCATGACTCAGGCGTGCAGCGAGGCCGCGCGCTGGCCCGAGCACCTTTTCATCTCCATCAACCTCTCGCCTGCCGAGTTCAAGCGCGGCAATCTGCCGGCGCGAATTCAGTTCGCCCTCAAAGCCACAGGCATCGCGCCTTCGCGGGTCGAATTCGAGATCACCGAAGGGGTGATGATCGAAGACGCCGTCGGCGCGCTGGAGGTCATGCTCACCCTCAAGCAACTGGGCGTGCGCATCGCCATGGATGACTTCGGCACCGGGTACTCGTCGTTGAGTTACCTGCGCACGTTCCCGTTCGACGGCTTGAAGATAGACCGCAGCTTCCTGACCCGGCTCAGCGAAAACGAGAGCGACCGCTCAATCGTGCAAGCCATTATCGGGCTCGGTCAGGCGCTCTCGCTGACCGTAACGGCCGAGGGCATCGAGACGGCCGAGCATTTGCAGCTGCTCAAGGCGGTGGAGTGTGAAGAGGGGCAAGGGTATTTCCTGAGTCGTCCGCTGACCACCACTGACTTTCACGCGCTGCTGGCCACGAGAATGACGGCAGAGGTCGATACAAACGTTTAAAGTGCGCCCCTGCGCCGCCCGGTCAGGACGGCGCACGCTCTCAACCCCCTGCGCCTTCCCGCCGTTTCTCTCTGGAGCTTCCATGACCCACCCGCGCGCTGTATTCACCGAAGGCTCGGTGGCCCGGCACGTGATGGTGATGTCGAGCACCAGCGCCTTGAGCCTGCTGGCGGTGTTTCTGGTGGACATCTTCACGCTGCTATACGTCTCGATGCTGCACGACCCGCTGCTGCTGGCCGCGACCGGTGTGGCCAAGGTGCTGATCTTCCTCAACAGCGCGGTGTCCAGCGGTCTGATCATCGCTGCGGCGACGGTGCTCTCCGAGCGCATTGGCCATCGTGCGTCCAAGGCGTCATCGCGACTGGTCACGCACTTGATGCTGATGGTGGTCATCGCGTCGGGGGCGACGGCCGCGTTGCAACTGGCCTTGCTGGAACCGCTGACCCATTGGCTGGGTGCGGATGGCAACACCTACGAAGCCGCGCGCGTGTTCATCTGGCTGACCCTGCCGTTCAGCGTGTTGCAATCGGCCATGCAAATGGCTGCGCAAATCCTGCGAACCGCGGGCGACAGCCGCCGGGCGTTGTGCGTCGTGTTGTCGGGCGCCGCCGTGCTGGCGGTGGCCGACCCGTTGTTCATTTTCGGTTTGGGCCTGGGCCTTGAAGGCGCGGGGATCTCCTATGCATTGTCGGCGCTGGTTTCCCTCGGCCTGGGCCTTTACTGGCTGCGGGCCCGCCTGGCAATGCCGTTTACCCTGCGCGCGAGGCTGTTGCGCCTGCACACCGGCAAGGTCATGCAGGTCGGCCTGCCGGCGATGGTCGCCAATCTGGCGACGCCTGTTGGCCTGACCTATCTGGTGTCTTCGATTGGCGCCTACGGCACCTCGGCCCTGGCGGCGATGTCGGTGATGGACCGCATCATGCAGTTTGCTTACTGCGTTTTTTTCTCGTTGCCCGCCGCACTCGCGCCTGTGCTCGGGCAGAACATCGGTGCCCATCGACAACAGCGGGTCGCCTCGGCCATTGGTTTCAGCCGCAAGCTGGTCATTGTGTACGGACTGATGGTCTGGGGCGTGTTGCTGCTGGTAGCTAATCCGCTGGCCGATGCCTATGAACTGGAGGGCGCGGGGCGAGCAATCTTTCTAGCCTTCTGCCACGTCGGCGGCGGCCTTTGGGCCGTCATGGGGCTGGATTTCGTCGCCATCGCCATGTTCGTCACCATGGGACGGCCGTGGCTGGTAGCGATGTTCGCCTGGCTGCGGGCCACCCTCGGCACGGTGCCGTTCATCATTGGCGGGATTCACCTGTTCGGCGCAGCTGGCGCCTTTCCCGCCATGCTCACCGGCAACGCGTTGATTGCCCTGACTTCGATTACAATCGCGTCCGTCACGGCCAGGCGGTTTCTGCGCCGGCGTGTCGAAGCACAGGCGCAGGTTTAACGTGCTCAGGCTTTTTTCGAATCATCGAGACAAGGGTTTATGACAGACGAATCAGGGAACGACTCGCCCGAAGTGGCTTTGCCCAAGCGCCGCCGCGCGCCGAAAGGCGAAATGCGCCGGGCCGCGTTGCTCGATGCGGCGACCGCGATCTTTGCTCGGGACGGCTATTCGGGCGCATCGATGAAAGACGTCGCCCAGCTTGCCGGCATAACCACCGTGGGCCTGCTGCATCACTTTCCGAACAAGGAAGCGCTGCTCAACGCACTGCTGGAGCGGCGGGATGAGCGCGTAGTGTCGCGGTTCAGTGAGCTGACCATGGAAATGACGCTGGAGGGGTTCATCCGCTTTTTGCGGCAGAGCATGAGCTTCAGCGTGGAGAGTGCCGCAGAGTGCCAGGCTGCCATGGTGCTGAACACGGAGAGTCTGTCCAGTCTGCACCCGGCGTACGCCTGGTACAAAGAACGCTTCCACATCACCCACCATCACGCGCAGGGACACCTCCAGGCCTTGATCCAGGCGAACGAGATTCGCGCCGACATCCAGGCGAAAGCCCTGGCCCAGGAGATTTTTTCAGTGATGGATGGCTTGCAGATTCAGTGGCTGAGGGCACCCGAAGAGGTGGACGTGATGGCCGTCTTCGATATCTACCTGCAGCGGTTGAAAGCAGACATTCAAGCTCGTCCCTGAGCTTGAAAGAGGGGCTTAGTAGGTCTGTGCAGCGCTGACCTGGACTGCCTTGCGCAGCGGTGACGGCAGCGGATTGCTGTCGCGGGTGGTCAGGTGTTCCGGGAACAGGGTGATCAAGGTGCGATCCAGCGGCAGGTCCTCGGAATCCGGGCCTACGAGGATCTTGAACTTGCCGGCGTCCACATCCCAGCTGTCGGTCTTCTCAACGTAGTACGCAAGCGAGCGTGAGTCGATCGGGATGCTCACAGTCTTGCTCTCGCCCGGCTGCAGATACACCTTGGTGAAGCCCTTCAGCTCTTTTTCCGGACGGTCGACTGCCGGGTTGGCAGGGTGAACGTACAGCTGCGCAACTTCAAAACCTGCCTGGGAGCCAGTGTTGGTCACGGTGAATTTCACATCAACCGTGCTGCCCGGCGCCATCACGTTGGTCGACAGCTTCAGGTCGCTGTAATCGAACGTGGTGTAGGACAGACCGTAGCCAAACGGATACAGCGGCTTGGCGTGCTTCTTGTCATAACCGCGATAGCCCAGGTAGATGCCTTCGCTGTAGTTCATTTCGGTCAGCGCATTGTCACCCAGGTACTGCTTGGGATCGGAATACGACGGGTAGCTCGGGTTGTCTTCGATCTTCTTGTCGATGGTGATCGGCAATTTGCCCGATGGATTGACCTTGCCATAGAGGATCTCGGCCAGGGCCTGACCGCCTTGTTGACCAGGGAACCAGGCGTGCAGGCTGGCGCCCACTTTGTTCGCCCACGGCTGCATGTCCAGCGCGCCGCCACTGTGCAAAACCACCACGGTGTTGGGGTTGGCCTTGGTGGCGTAGGTGATCAGGTCAGACTGATATTCAGGCAGCGCGTAGTCGTGGTCGTTGGACTCGCCTTCGTACTCGTAGTTGGTACCCGCGGCAATGACCACGGCGTCGTACTTCGAGAGATCCTTCGGTGGACGCAGCGAGGCCCAGCTCATCTGAACCCCGGCCAGGCCACCCAGTACCGGCGTGAAATTGCCCTGCAGGCGACGGTACTCGAGTTTGACGGTGTATTCCTTGCCCGCTTGCAGCCGTGCGGTTTTGCCGGAAGTGACCAATGCGTTGATCAGGTCGAAAGACTTCTGGGTGCCGTCGTTCTCAAGGACCAACTCATCATTGACCCACACTTTGAACGCGCCGTCGGCACGCACCTTGAAGACCTGCTCGCCAGAGATGGTCGGCTTGATCTTCGCGGTGAAGCGTGCGGAAAACGCGCCCGGTGTGGTGTTGAAGCCCGACACTGCGGTGACGCCGTTGTCGGTGGTGTTGCTGTTGGCGATCCAGTCGAGGTTGACCCCAGGCTCGACGCGAGTCAGCGCCGGAGAACCCGACAGCTGGGTGTTGGAGAAGTACTCGGCCTTCACACCGGTGTTGCTGATCCCGTTCTGGCCTGTGGCCGGCTGAAACCAGACCGAAGCCTTGGGGTTCAGGCTCATCTCACGCAGGTATTCGACGTTGGCGCCTTTTGAGGCCAACTGCTGCAAGCCGCTGAGTTCGGTGACGTAGGTATTGGGCGGCGAGTTGGGCGTGCCGAACGGCGAGGTCGGCGGTTGCAGCGCCAGATCGCCGATCACGGCAATTTTCGCGTCGCGGGCCAGCGGCAGCAACGGCTTGCCGGCCGAGGTCTTCTCGTTGCGCAGCAGCACGATCGATTCACGGGCCATGTTCAGCGAAGCACGCTGACCGTATTCCGGGTGCTCGAGGGGCTGAGCCTTGTTTAGTTGCTTGTCGAAGCCGTAGCTCACCAGGGCGCGCAGGTTGCGCTTGACCTTGTCGTCGATGACGTTCTGGGTCAGCTGGCCGCTCCACAGGTAGGGCAGCAGCTTGGCTTCGGTGAATTGCAGGCCTGACGGCATGTCGATGTCGGTCCCGGCCCACGCGCCTTTGAACGCATCCTGGACCGAGTTGAAGTCACTCATCACGTTGCCCTGATAGCCCCATTCGCCTTTCAGGACCTCGGTCAGGAAGTGATGGTTCTCGCAGGCGTAGTCGCCGTTGATCTTGTTGTAACCGCACATGATCGACGCGACGTTGGCGTTCTTCACCAGCGATTCAAACCCCGGCAGGTACAGCTCACGCAAGGTGCGCTCATCGGCCTTGATGTTCACGTAGTGACGGTTGGCTTCCTGCTCGTTGGCCAGGAAATGCTTGCCCGCCGCCTGAATGCCCTGCGCCTGAATACCGTTGGCGATAGCCGGGCCCATGACGGCACCGAGGAACGGGTCTTCGCCGCTCACGTACTCGGCGGAACGCCCGCCAAACGGGGTGCGGTAGAGGTTGACGCCGGGCGACAGCATTTGCTGGCCGCCGGAAATGCGCGTCTCGTAGCCGATGGCCAGGCCGAATTCCTTGGCGCGATTGATGCTCCAGGTCGCGGCAAGTGCGGACTGCGCCGGGTACTGCGCGCCGAAGGTTGCGTTGTTGACGTGTACGCCCATGGATGAGTCGTAGGCAATCGTGCCCTCCATGCCCCATTTCGGCAGGCGAGGGATCATGTGGCCGTCGTCAACGCGGGTGAAGTTGATCTTCTCCGAGATGTTCATGTTGTCCAGCACGGCGCCGACGCGCGCTTCGACATCGTTGCCGGTCATGGGCGTTGCCGCTTGAACGAGCGATGCCTGAGCGATGCTGATCGCCAGCAGGCTCAGCGCCATGGTGTGTTTGAAGGCTGACAAGGGGAACGTCCTCGCGGGAAGGTGATGGTCTGTCGTCATGTGAAGGCGGTCGTTCATGGCTTCTGCACCAGGGCAGGCGCGTCACCGGTATCAACCGGGGCATCGAGCACGGTTGAAGAGGTCCGGGCAGCCGGCACGGCCACCTGGTCGACGCCGGAAATCTGCTCGCGTTGCTTTTCAACCTGGACGCGAAGTGTTTCCGTCGAGTTTGAAGTTTGTTGATGGGTTGAGTCCGCAGCAACGGCCGCAAAACTGCAGGCGCCAAACAGCACGACGCTGCAAACAGACAGCAGGGTTCTATTCATCGATTGTTTCTCGATTGAGGGGTGTGGAAATAAGTACAGCGCGCAAACCGGGCTCGATGAGTTCGAGGCGCTCGTTAAGTCCGGGGAATCTACTATTAAGTTCAGAGTTTGCAAGATTATTTTTTTTGCGCCCGACCGGTGATCGAAAAAGCGCTGAGTCAAACCGCTAAAAGCACGCGCACTGGCCACGGCATTCACAAGACAAGCCCCTACTGCGCAATAAGCAGCTAGATAAACGCTATTAAACGGCACGAAACGCCGATAAACGACGTGCTACCGGTAGCCTCTAGCGATATCAAAAACCTAATTGCTATTAGGTTTAGCTTGCTGGTAAGCTCTCTCGGCGCTGAATAACCCATGGAAAATCAGACGACCGCATAACTGCCTTAGTTGCCGAAGTTCATCGTGTGACTTCGGTGGTTTATAGCGCTCGCGCGTTTATTTATATCTTGCGTTAAGCGCCATCAACTTAACTTTTACAATGCAAAGCCGTTGGTCAAACAGGCCTGGGTATATAACGCGTGGGCGGCGCTTTAAGTAAGGGCTGTCCTGTTATTCGCCGGCCCTCCCAATGCAGTTATTCACCCAGACGTTTAAACCCATGCCGCCAAGCCCCCTCGATGCCAGACAGCTGCAGATCCCGGATGCCGAACAGGTCTGCGCCTGGCTGTCGGCGCATGCCGGGCTCAAAGCGTCCGATCTGGAGCGGGCACGCCGTTTGATGGCCGATTCCGAGGGCGCCGGGCTGCTGACGTTGCTGACCCGGCTGGGCCTGGTGTCGGAGACGGAAATGGCCCGGGCCTGGGCGGCGCTGCTTGAAGTCCCGCTGCTGGCGCTGGACACGGCCGCCGACCTGATTGACCCGTTACCGGCCTTGACCGAGCGCTTCCTGCGGCATTTCCAGGTGGTACCGCTGGCGTGGCGTGAAGACGGTCTGCACGTGGCCTCGGCGAACCCGGGCGACGCCTACGCCTTCGAAGCCATCGCTTACTGCTGCCAGGTGCCGGTGTGGTTGTCGATCGGCACGCGCAACGACGTGGATACCCTCATCGAGCGCTATTACGGGCAGGGCCGCAGCGCCATCGGCACGCTGATCGAGTCGCTGGACGACCACAACGGCTCGCCCGAAGACATTGAACACCTCAAGGACCTGGCCTCCGAAGCTCCGGTCATCCGGCTGGTGAACCTGATCCTGCAACGCGCCGTCGAGCAGCGTGCATCGGACATTCACATCGAGCCATTCGAGAGCCAGCTCAAGGTGCGCTATCGCATCGACGGCGTGTTGCACGAAGCCGAGGCGCCGCCTTCCAGCTCTTCAGCCGCAGTTATTTCCCGGCTCAAAATCATGGCGCGTCTGGACATCGCCGAACGGCGCTTGCCCCAGGACGGCCGCATCATGCTGCGCATTCAGGGCAAGGAGCTCGACCTGCGGGTCAGCACCGTGCCTACCAGCTTCGGTGAATCGGTGGTGATGCGTTTGCTGGACCGACAAACCATCCATTTTGATTTCCCTAGCCTGGGTTTTGACGGCGAGCGCCTTGATGCCTTCCTCGCCGTGCTGGAAAGACCCCACGGCATTCTGCTGGTCACCGGCCCGACAGGCTCGGGCAAAACCACCACCCTGTACACCGCGCTGTCACGCCTCAACACTGCCGAGCGCAAGATCATCACGGTCGAAGATCCCGTCGAGTACCAGCTCGAAGGCATCAACCAGATTCAGGTCAAGCCGGCCATCGGCCTCGATTTCGCGGGTGCGCTGCGCTCCATCGTGCGTCAGGACCCGGACGTGATCATGATCGGTGAAATGCGCGACCTGGAAACCTGCCGCATCGCCATTCAGTCTTCGCTGACCGGGCACCTGGTGCTCTCGACCCTGCACACCAACAGCGCAGCCGCGAGCATCACGCGGCTGCTGGACATGGGCGTCGAAAGCTACCTGATTGCTTCCACCGTCAACGGCATCCTCGCCCAGCGCCTGGTGCGCCGGCTTGACCCGCTCACCCGCGAAGCCTTCGAAGCCCCACAGGCGCTGATCGACGAACACGAACTGGAGCGCTTCACCGATCAACGCCCGATCCTGTTGTATCGCCCGCGCAGCGACGCCCCCGGCGGCGGGTATCGAGGCCGCAGCGCCATCACCGAACTGCTGGTGATGAACGAAGAGCTGCGCAGCTTGCTGATGAGCCGCGCCGACGCCTCGACGCTCGAACAAGCGGCCCGCCGCGCCGGGTTGCGCACGCTGCACGAAGAGGGGCTGCGTCAGGCCGTGGCCGGGATCACCTCCCTGGAAGAAGTGCTGCGCGTGACCCGAGGCGAATGACATGAGTGCGTTCAAATACCGCGCGCTGGATGGCCAGGGCGCTGAACAACAGGGCTTGCTGGACGCGCCCGACCGTGATCAGGCCGTGGCGCTGTTGCACACGCGCGGCTGGATGGTGCTGCAGATCGACGCATCGAGCTTGGGCGGCCTGCACCAGGCACTCGGCCGAGGCGCACTGAGCGGCGCGGCGCTGATGAGCTTTACCCAGCAACTGGCAACGCTGCTGGGCGCCGGCCAACCCCTCGAACGGTCGCTGACCATTTTGCTGCGCCAACCGGGCCAGTCCCGAAAGCAGGTTCAGACCCGCGCGCTGATCGAGCGCATTCGCGAGCAGGTCAAGGCCGGCAAGCCGTTGTCCGTTGCCCTGGAAGAAGAGGGCCGACAGTTCTCGCCGCTGTACATCAGCATGGTTCGCGCGGGCGAGGCGGGCGGTGCGCTGGAAAATACCTTGCGTCAGCTCAGCGAATACCTGGAACGCAGCCAGATGCTGCGCGGCGAAGTGATCAATGCGCTGATTTACCCGGCGTTTCTGGTGGTCGGCGTGCTCGGCTCGCTGGCGCTGTTGCTGGCCTACGTGGTGCCGCAATTCGTGCCGATCTTCCGCGACCTGGGCGTGCCGATTCCCTTCATCACCCAAGCCATTCTCTGGCTGGGACAGTTCCTCGCCGATGACGGGCTGATGCTGCTCGGCGGCGTTGTTGCTTTGGTCTGGACGGTTGTGCTGCGTTCGCGCGATCCGCTGCGTCGCCTGAGACGTGACCGGCGCTTGTTGCGCCTGCGCGTGATCGGGCCATTGCTGCAACGCATCGAAGCCGCGCGGCTGGCGCGCACGCTGGGCACGTTGCTGAGCAACGGCGTGGCGTTGTTGCAGGCGCTGGTCATCGCCCGCCAGGTGTGCAGCAACCGCGCCTTGCAACAACAGGTCGAGCAGGCCAGTGAGTCAGTCAAGGGCGGCGGCACCCTGGCCAGCGCTTTTGGCGAGCAGCCGCTGTTGCCGGACCTGGCCTTGCAAATGATCGAGGTTGGCGAACAGGCCGGCGAACTCGACACCATGCTGCTCAAGGTCGCGGACGTGTTCGACATCGAGGCCAAACGTGGCATCGACCGCATGCTTGCCGCGCTGGTGCCGACCCTGACCGTGGTCATGGCGGCGTTGGTGGCGGTGATCATGCTGGCCATCATGCTGCCGCTGATGAGCCTGACCAGCAACATTTGAACCCTGAGGATTGAACCGATGCGCCGTCTGCCGTTTACCGTTGCAAATCGCCGCCAGCGCGGCTTCACGCTGCTGGAAATGCTCGCCGTGATCGTACTGCTGGGGATCGTCGCGACCATCGTCGTGCGCCAGGTCGGCGGTAACGTCGACAAAGGCAAATACGGCGCCGGCAAAGCCCAGCTGGCGAGCCTGAGCATGAAGATCGAAAGCTACGGGCTGGACGTGGGCTCGCCGCCAAAAGACCTGCAGCAGATGCTCGCCAGGCCCGCCAACGCCTCGGGCTGGGCCGGGCCTTACGCCAAGCCGTCGGATCTGAAAGACCCGTTCGGTCATGCCTTCGGCTACCGCTTTCCAGGTCAGCATGGTGCGTTCGATCTGATCTTCTTCGGTCAGGATGGCCAGCCCGGCGGCGAAGGCTACGACGCCGACCTCGGCAACTGGGAGTAACCGGCGAGCATGAACGCGCCCGGAGCAAGCCGTGGTTTTACCCTGCTGGAGATGCTGGTGGTCATCGTGCTGATGAGCATCGGCATCACCGTGGTCGGGTTCGGCTTGAACAAAGGTTTGCAGCAGGCCGCCGAACGTCAGTTGCTCGGGCAGATTGTCCAGGCCCTGCGGGCGACGCGCAGTGCAGCGATCATCAGCGGGCAGCCTCGCGAAACCCGTTTCGACCTGGCTCGCCGCACCTTCCAGGCGCCAGGCCAACCGCCCCGGCAGTGGCCGGCGAACATGGGCGTGCAGCTGAACACCGCAGCGGATCTGGACGCAGCGTTCGCCTTCTACCCGGACGGCAGTTCAAGCGGCGGCAACCTGGTGGTTTTTCAGGGTGAGCGGCGCTCGCGCATCGACATCGGCTGGCTCACCGGTAGCGTCAAAAGCCGATCGCTGCCATGACCCTGCGCACGCGTCAGACCGGCTTCACGCTGCTGGAGATGCTTGCCGCACTGGTGATCATGGCGCTGTGCAGCGGCGTCTTGCTGTTGGCGTTCGGGCAGAGCGCGCGTGCGCTGCAGCAAGTTGACCGCGCCGACCGGCTCAGCCAGGTCGCGCGCTCGGTGCTAGACGAGCAGGCTGTCGGGGTATTGCAGCCGGGTCGCAGCGACGGCGTCGTCGACGGGCGCATTGAGTGGGCCATGAACGTGGCGCCGTTACCCGCTGCTCCAGGACAGCCGCAGCTGTTACGCATTGAACTGGCCGTCAGGGAGGGGCCGCATCAGGCGCGCTTCAGCACGCTGCGCCTGGTCAACCCGGCGCGAGCGGGCGCGCGATGAACAGGCGACAGGGCGGCTTCACTTTATTGGAAATCCTGATCGTCCTCAGCCTGCTGGCGGTCTTGCTGACACTGGTGGGCGGCGCGCTGGTGGGGGCCAACCGCGCAGTGATGAAGGCCGATCGTTACGCCACGCGGCTGGACGAGCGGCGGGCAGCCCAGGGCTTCTTGCGTCAGGCCATCAGCCAGGCGCTGCCGCTGGACCTCGCCGACAACGGCGCTTCCGCTCCCGGATTATTCGTCGGCACAGCGCAGCGCTTGCAGTTCGCCGCGACCCTGCCGGGCAATCTCGGCGGCGGCATTCAGTTGCATACGATTGAGCTGGCAGGGCCGCCAGCGCAGCAATGGATGCAAATTGCATTCGCTCAGGTGCAGGACAACGTGTTGCGCGCGTGGGGCGAGCCACAGGTGTTGCTGCATGGCGTTCGAGGCCTGGCACTGAGCTATCGCGGCGCAACGCCGGAAGGGAAACCCACCGGCTGGCTCGATGCGTGGCCCTGGCCCAACCGCTTGCCGGGCACCGTGCGCGTCAAGGTGCAACTGGACGGCGCGGTGGGCTGGCCTGAAGAAGTCATCGCCTTGCGTCTTGATCTGTCGGGCGGCGGCTCGGGTTCAGTCACGGGTGAGGGCAAATGAGGGCGCAGCGCGGGGTCGCACTGCTGCTGGTGCTCTGGACCTTGGCCACGCTGAGCCTGCTGCTTGGCGGGCTGGCCGGCTGGGTGCAACTGGAGAATCGCCAGGCCGCCTGGCAGCGCCAGCATACCCAGGCGCTGCTGGCGGCCCAGGCCGGCGTGAGTCTCGCGTTGCAAGCAGTGCTGGATACCCGTCACCGCCCGCGCTGGATGGCCGATGGCCGCGCAGTCCCGTTGGCATTCGACGATGCGCAGCTGGAGGTCAGTGTGAGCAGCGAACGCGGCAAGCTGGACCTGAACGCTGCCAGCGCCGAGGACGTCAGCCGCGTGGCGCAGGCCTGTGGGGCCGAGCGTGGTCAGGCGCTGCGCCTGAGCCGGGCGTTGCAGGCGCGGCTGGCAAATGGCGCTACCCCGCTGCGGGTCATCGAGGAATTGCGCCAGCTGCCGGGCATGACTCAGACCCTGTACAGGTGCATGGCCCCCCACGTCACGCTGTGGAGCGGCCTGTCGCGCCCGGACGCCGCGTTTGCTTCGTCCTTGCTGCGCGGCGCGCTGGGCCTGCCATTGCAAACAAACCCGGGCGGCCATGACGCCGATGCCGGCAGTGTGCTGAGCATCGACAGCCGTGCGCGACTGCCGGGCGGTGTCGTCGCCCGTCTTCAAACCACCGTTCTACTGTCCCCATCGGAGGGTAACGCTCAGCCTTATCGGGTGCTGCGTTGGCAAGAATGAACTCATTACTTTCACCCTCGGCACGGGTCCGGGATTGCTTGGCAACGGTTGAACGCCGCTGGCGCGGCAGCAGGGCACAACGCGCGTGGCAGCTGTGGCTGGACGAGCTGCGCCAGTGCCTGCCGTCAGGCCTGCGCCATCGGCTCGGCGCACCGCCTCAGGTGCAGCGCCACCGCTGGCCTTTCGACGCGGCAAGGCTTGAGGCTCAGCCTGGCGCCCGGCAGGTGCTGTTGCTGCCGGCCACGCTGGTGATGACCCATTGTCTGCAACTGCCCGCCGCGGCAGGGCGGGACCTGACAGCGGTGGTCGGCTACGAGCTGGACAAGTACACGCCATATCCCCGCGACCATCTGCATTACGTCGTACGCCAGGACGGTCGCAGTGGTGGATGGTTGCAGATCACCCTGGTTGCGATTGCCCGGGAGCGGCTGCAGGGCATTCTGGCGGACTGCGCCGTCCGGGGTCTGACGCCGGAGTGTGTGGACGTCTGCGCGCAAGACGGCACGCCCTTGGGCGTCGATCTGCTCCCGGCATCGGCACGTCCGTTGAACCCACACCCCGGCACCGGTCGGCGCCGCGTACTGGTTGCCGCCTGTGGTGTGTTGCTGATCACGCTGATGGCGGCGTGGGTCAACGACCGTCAGCAACGGCTGGCTGCCATGCGTGACACGGTGCATGCGCTAAAAGCTCAGGTGGCCGAGGTTCAGCAACTGCGCCAGCAGCTGGCTAACACGCAGGGCGCTGCTGACTACCTGAGTCGCCGCAAGCGCGCGCAGACAACCCTGGCCGCGCTTTTGAGCGAGCTGACCGCCTGCCTGCCCGATGACACCTGGCTCGATCAACTCGAAGTCGATGCCGCCGATGTGTCGATGTCTGGCCAGAGCGCCCGGGCCAGTGCCCTGATCGGCCGTGCAAAGGCTTGCCGCAGCCTGGAAAACCCTCAGTTCCAAGGTGTCATTCAGCCTGACCCCGATACCGGCAAAGACCGGTTTGCACTCCACGCCCGTTTGCATCAGGAGGCCGCCGATGCGCCGCACGCTGACACCCCGTGAACGCCGCGGCGCGGCCCTGATCATTCTCGCGCTGGTAATCGGCGCTGGTTACTGGCTGCTCATCGACAGCTGGTTCACCGGCCCGCTGCGGGACATCGCCGAAGAAACCCGCCAGCTGAGGTCCCAACAGCAGCACTACGCCGCTCTGCTGTTGCAGCGTGAACCTTTGCGCGCCGCCTTGCAGACCGCCGAGGAAGAGCCGGCCAATGGCGCAAGCCTGCTCCCCGGCGCCGACCCGAGCGCCGTTGCCGCCGACCTGATGCAGCACGTGGCGGACGTGATTGCTGCCCAGAAGACGAGCGGCGCCGGCTGTCAGTTGACCCAGCGCATGCCGATCACACCGGAACAGGACGCCAGCGAGCCGTTTCGGCAGATCAAGGTCAGCGTCACGCTGGAGTGCGCGATTGAGCCACTGATGAGTGTCTTGCACGCGCTGGAATACCAGCGCCCGCTGCTGTTCATCGATCACATGGGCATACGCCGCGCTACCGCTGCGCCTGGCAAAGGCGGGGCAGGGCGACTGACGGTGCAACTGCTGATCCGTGGCTATCTGCAGCCCGTTGCCCTTGAGCCCGCAGCTGCGCAGGTTACGCCATGAAAAACACTCTGAAACGTGTCGACGGCCTGCTCCTGGGCATTGCGCTGGTGTTGCTGACATTGATTGGTCTGGTGCTGGACGGCACGTGGCGCGCCGTCGACTGGTTGCCTGCGCAAACGGCTCCGCGTCCATTGATCGTGGCAACGGCGACGGTGTTGCCGCGCCCGGTGCTGTCCAGCCTGGCCAATGCCTGGCAGGCACCGCTGTTCAGCCCTGACCGTCACCCCGACAACGCCGGGCTATCCAACCCGGCGGCGTCCAGCCTCACCGGCCTGACCCTGACCGGCGTGTTGTACAACGCCGATGTGCAGCTGGCGTTCATCAAACCCGCCAATGGGCCGGCACTGAAAGTGCGCCTCAACGGGCAGTTGGAAGGTGGCTGGACGCTCGACGCCATCACCCCGACCAGCGCGACGTTCAGCCTCGGCGAGCGCCACGAAACATTGATGGTCCAGCGCCTGAGATTGCCTGCGCCTTCATCCCGACCTCCGCTTTCCCTTTCCCGTGAAGACCTCCATGACTCTGCCCCGTAATCCCTCCCTGCGTCGCCTCCGGCATTCCAACCCTGGCGCCACATTGCGTTCTCCCATGTTGTGCCTGGCGGCGGCGGTCGCGCTGGCGGGCTGCGCGACAAATCCTGCGACGCTGGAAGCAGACAACGGCATGCTGCGCGAGGCCCTGGACGGCACCGGCACCCAGCGTGCGCCGATCGATCCGCGTAGCGAAGCGGGCAGCGAGCCAATAGCCGCGCAGCCGCAGGCAGGTCAAACCGGTGCATTAACTGCCAGCACCGGCACTCGCCAGATCATCAGGGGCACGCAACGTTTTGTGAAAACACCCACGTCCGCGGCTGCAGTGCCCCAGGCCGCCGCGGGCGACATCGTGTTCAACTTCGCCAACCAGCCCATCGAAGCGGTGGTCAACAGCATTCTTGGCGACATGCTTCACGAGAGCTACACCATTGCCCAAGGGGTGAAAGGCGAGGTGAGCTTTTCCACCTCGCGGCCGGTAAACCCGCAGCAGGCGCTGTCGATTCTGGAGACGCTGCTGTCCTGGACCGACAACGCAATGATTCGCCAGGGCAACCGCTACGTGATTCTGCCCGCCAGCCAAGCCATCGCCGGCAAGCTGGTCCCGCAAATGGCCGTGGCTCAGCCCTCGGCCGGGTTGTCGGCGCGGCTGTTCCCGCTGCGCTATATCTCCGCCACTGAAATGCAAAAGCTGCTCAAGCCATTTGCACGGGAAAATGCATTCCTGCTGGTCGACCCGGCGCGCAACGTATTGAGCCTGGCCGGCACCGCCGAGGAACTGGCCAACTATCAGCAAACCATCGACACCTTCGACGTTGACTGGCTCAAGGGCATGTCGGTTGGCGTGTTCGGCTTGCAACGCGCGTCGGTGAGCGAGTTGATGCCCCAGCTGCAGAAGCTGTTCGGACCGGACAGCGGCATGCCGCTGGCGGGGATGGTGCGGTTTCTGCCGATCGAGCGGACCAATTCGGTGGTGGCATTCTCGTCCCAGCCGGAATACCTGAACGAGGTCGGGACGTGGATTCGTACCATCGATGAGGGTGGCGGCAACGAACCGCAGCTTTACGTGTACGACGTGCGCAACATGAAGGCCACTGACCTGGCCAGGTACCTCAAGCAGATTTATGGCACTGGGGCCGTCAGGGAGGAAGCGGCTGCCAAAGTGGCGCCGGGCCTGCGCACCCGGTCGATGTCGTCCTTGACGGGGGGCACGTCAGGCGGCGTCGGGGCGGGAACGGGAATGAGTTCGGGCTCCGGGCTGAGCGGCGGCGCTCAGGGTGGCATGGCCCAGAACGGGATGTCTCAAAACAGCATGGCTCAGGGCACGACGAGTGCGGACGATGAGCCAGAGCAAGATGCTGACGCGAGCAGCGATGCCGGCTCGGACGACAACTCGGCCTCGGGCTCGGCGAGCGACGCCACGGGCACCGCACAAAAGGGCCTGGATGCCACGACGCGCATCTCTGCGCAGAAAAGCAGTAACCAACTGTTGGTGCGTACCCGCCCGGCGCAGTGGAAAGAGATCGAAGCCGCTATCAAACGCCTGGATAACGCGCCACTGCAGGTGCAGATCGAGACGCGAATCCTGGAGGTCAAGCTGACCGGCGAGCTCGACCAAGGGGTTCAGTGGTACCTCGGCCGTCTGGCTGGCAATTCCACCAGCACCACGGTGGCCAATACCCCCGGCAGTCAAGGCGCGCTGGGCAGAGGTGGGGCCGGGCTCGGGGCCACCGATTCGCTGTTCTATTCTTTCGTCAGCACTAACCTGCAAGTGGCGATTCACGCGCTGGAAACCAATGGCCGCACCCAGGTCTTGTCGGCGCCGTCGCTGGTGGTGATGAACAACGAGAACGCGCAGATTCAGGTTGGCGACAACATTCCCATCAGCCAGACAACGGTCAACACCGGCGTTTCCAACACCACCCTGAGCAGCGTCGAATACCTGCAGACCGGGGTGATCCTCAATGTGGTACCGCGCATCAACCCGGGCGGTCTGGTGTACATGGACATTCAGCAGCAGGTCAGCGATGCCGACGACACGGTGACCGTCAACGGCAACCCGCGTATCTCCACGCGCTCGGTGTCAACTCAGGTCGCCGCGCAAAGCGGGCAGACCGTGTTGCTCGGCGGGCTGATCAAACAAGACAACAGCGAGAGCGTCAGCGCCGTGCCGTATCTGGGCCGTGTGCCGGGGCTGGGCTGGTTGTTCGGTAATCGCAGCAAGTCCAAGGATCGCACCGAGTTGCTGGTGCTGATCACGCCGCGGGTGATCAACAGCAGCAGCCAGGCACGGCAGGTCACTGATGACTACCGTCAGCAGATGCAGTTGCTGAACGCCAGCGGTGCCCCGCAAACGGCGCGCTAGACGCTTGCGCGACTGTAACAAAGTGTTCCGGGTTGACCGCTGTCGGCGTTAATATGGCCGAGAACACGTGGCGTAACGGGCCGACGTACACCGCCGGCATCGCGCACTTCCACCTCGGGCTCTGACACGGGCGACAACACGGAACAACAACAATGATTTTGAGAGTGACTGGCGTGGTGATGGCGATATTTGCCATTGCCCTGTTGTACATGGGCGCGCAACTGGTGGCCGTTGGGGGATCGGCGGCGTATTCGATCATTGCGCTGGCAATACTCGCCTCAGGGGTGCTGCTGTTTCTGAAGAAGAAATCCGCGCTGACCGTTTATGCCCTGTTGATGTGGGGGATTCTGATCTGGATTCTGTACGAAGTCGGCTTCGACAAATGGCAGTGGATTCCGCGCGGCGACTTGTTCGCACTGCTGGGTCTGTGGCTGGCGTTGCCGTGGGTGGTACGCCCGCTTTATCAAGCGCAGCAGCCGGGTGACAGCCGCCGCTTTCATCCGTTTCTGGGCGGCACCGTGGGCGTGATGATCCTGATCGTCCTGGCGGTGATGTTCTACGACCCGTACCCGGTCGCCGGCAAAATCGAAAACCCTGTGGCCACTCGCAGCAGCGATGAAGCCGGCAATGACTGGGTGGCTTATGGCGGCACCAGCAACGGACAGCGGTTTTCCAGCCTCGACCAGATCAACACGGGCAACGTCAAAAAGCTCTCGGTGGCTTGGGAATACCACACCGGCGACCTGCGCGATGCGGCCAAGGATGCGGGCGAGTACACCTTCGAAGCCACGCCGCTGAAGGTCAACAACCGGGTGTACGTCTGCACCGCGCACAACGAGGTGCACGCGCTGAACCCGGAAACCGGCAAGCCGGACTGGACGTGGGTGCCGGAGAAGAACCGCTCGTATCTGCAGCAGCATCAGACGTGCCGCGGCGTCAGCTACTACGCGCCCGCTGCGGCGAGCACCGCTGATGCAGCGCCCGGGTTGTGTGCCAAGCGCATTCTGACTGCCACGACGGACGCCAGGCTGGTGGCGCTGGACGCTGACACCGGCAAGCTGTGCGGCGATTTCGGCAGCAACGGCGTGGTCGACCTGAGCGCCAACATGGGCGAGGTTCGTCCCCACGCGCTGATGCAGACCGCCGCGCCGCTCGTTGCCGGTGATCTGGTCATCGTCGGCGGCTCGGTGATGGACAACGGCTTCAACGACGGCAACCCGTCAGGCGTCATCCGCGCCTACAACGCTGTGACTGGCAAGCTGGTGTGGAATTTCGACCCGGCGCACCCGGAAGCGACCCAGCCCATTGCGGCGGATCAGACCTACCCTCAAGACACGCCAGTGGCGTGGGGCACATTGAGCGCCGACCTGAAAAATGGCCTGGTGTTTGTGCCCTTCGGCAACGCCTCGCCGGACGAACTGGGCATCAACCGTGACCCGAACAGCAACACCGAGAAATTCCGCGACACGCTGGTGGCGCTGGACCTCACCACCGGTGCGTTCAAGTGGAAGTTCCAGTCCTCGAACAACGACCTGTGGGACCGGGATAACCCTTCGCAACCGACCTTGATGGACGTTGGCAAGGACGGCAGCAAGCAGCCCGCGCTGATTCTGCCAACCAAAGTGGGCAACATCTTTGTGCTGAACCGGCTGACCGGCGAGCCCATCGTTGCGGTTGATCAGGTCAAGGTGTCGACCGAGGGCGGCGTGGCAGGTGAGCACTTCGCGCCGACGCAGCCGGTTTCCAAGATCAACTTCATCCCCGAAGCATTGAGCGAAAAATCGATGTGGGGCCTGACGCCGTTCGATCAGATGTCCTGCCGCACCACCTACAACAAGCTGCGCTACGACGGCAATCCGTGGACGCCGAGCACCGAGCAGGGCTCGCTGATTTTTCCGGGCAACATCGGGGCGTTCAACTGGGGCTCGGTGGCGGTTGATCCGGATCGCCAGATACTGATCGCCGCACCGGTGCGTCTGGCCTATACCTACAACCTGATCAAGCGCACCCCGGAGACCGCCGAGAAGCGGCTGTTCACCCAGGACGGCACGCCGTACTGGAACGAGAACTTCAAAGGTGACTACGCGATTCGTATCAAGCAGTTTGCCTCGGAGCTGGGCGTACCCTGCATCGCGCCGCCATGGGGCCGTATGGTCGGGGTTGACCTGACCACCGGCAAAACCGAATGGATGCGTCGCACCGGCACCACCAAAAACCTCAAGACGACGTTCCTGCCGGGCCGCTTCCCGATCGGCTTCCCGATGGGCATGGTCGCCCACGGTGGCCCGCTGGTCACCGCCGGCGGAATCGTGTTCCACGGCGCCACGGCAGACAACTTCATCCGCGCGTACGACATCAACACCGGTGCCGTCCTCTGGGAGAAAGAACTGCCGGCCGGCGGCCAGGCTACGCCGTCGACCTACATGGGCAGTGACGGCAAGCAATACGTCGTCATCTCCGCCGGCGGACACGGCTCGCTCGGCACCACCTTGGGCGACAGCGTGATCGCGTTCCGTCTGGATTGACCTGATAGGCTCTGAACCCGGGCCGTGACGCAGCATTGCGTCACGGCCTTTTTGTGATGGATCCCGCACATTCGAGGGTGCTCACACCGGCCTTTTCCCGGCTGAAACCGGTCCCACTATGGATATGCGGTCACCCTGTAGGACTGGCTTTAGCCGGGAAGGCGCCGGATGTCATACTGCTGAATATGTGCCGCTCACACTGGCGTCTTCCCGCCGAAGCCGGTCCTACCATGCTGCATGTGTCGCATCACCGAGCAACGGCGCTGCCGCAATGCAGCCGCATTCAGCCCTAAAAAACGATGTTCCGGTAGAACGCTTTCAGCGTATCAACGAATTCTTCGGACAATTTCGTGCGTGCCTGCGCCGAGGCCCACATGACGTAGGTGGGGAATAGAATCTGCGGCACAAACGGACGGATGACAATGTCGCGGTGCCGATAATCGCGGGCCACCAACGGGTGGGCGAGCGTGATGCCCATGCCCAGGGCCACCATCTCGCAGTTGATCGCGCTGTACTGCGCCTCCACCGTCATCACCCGTTCGACACCCGCCTGTTCGAACAATCCATCCACCAGCGCTCGGGTGCCGTCGCCGTGGCACAGCGACACAAAGGTTTCACCCTCCAGATCGGTGAACGTGATCTGCTCGCGGCGGGCCAAAGGATGCGCCGCAGGCAGCACGCAAACGGCCGCCACCTCGCTAAGCAACTCGATCTGCTCACTGTCGACATCGCCCGGATGCACCACGATGCCGACGTCGCAGAACTGCGACTTCACCCATTGCTCCACGGTGGGCGAGGAATTCACATGCAGCGACACGGTCAGCTCCGGGCGCGATTCGGTAAAGGTCTTCAGCACCTGCGGGATCATGCTCAGTCCCGTCGAGGGCACCGCCGCCACCCGCAAACGACCCGTGCCCAGATTGCGGATGTTCTTTGCCGACAACTTGAGGCTGTCCAGCCCGACGTAGGCCCGCTCCACCTCCTGAAAGAACGCCTGACCCTCCTGAGTCGGAATCAGCCTGACCCCGGCGCGCTTGAACAGGGTCAACCCGGTGCTCAGCTCAAGCTGGGCAATCAATCGGCTGATGTTCGGCTGCGAGGTAAACAACACCTCGGCGGCAGCGGTCATGGAACCCAGGCGCATGACGCTGCGAAAGGCTTCGATCTGTCTCAGGTTCATGCTGCGCTCCATATCAAATATGAATAACTAAGGCGGATATCCGTATTTGACCACATGGATGAGCTGTCGCAATACTCGAACCAGCCACCCATAGCGCACATGAAGATGCGCCACCCCGCGACGGATTTCGCCGGGAGCATGCCCAGCGCATGCATGGCTTCGGGTCACGCCGAAGCGACTGACGCATTGTTCGATCTGCCCCATGCACTTCGGAGATAGTCTGTGAAAAGCCTTGATCATTCCCTCGCAGCACGACCGTTTCGTCCCTTCCACCGCAGCGCAGTGGCCATTGCCCTGACGCTGGCCGGCCTGAGCAGCACGCCGGCCTTCGCTGAGACCACGCTGTATGTGGCCGGTGTTGGCGGCTCTACCGAGCAGATGTACAAAAACCGTGTCATCCCCGCGTTTGAAAAACAGCACAACGTCAAGGTGGTGTACGTCGCCGGCAACTCGACGGAAACCCTGGCCAAGTTGCAGGCGCAGAGGGGCCGCCAGCAAATCAACGTGGCGATGATGGACGACGGCCCGATGTATCAGGCGTTGCAGATGGGCCTCTGCGAAAAACTCACCGACGCGCCCATCTACAAGGATCTCTATCCGCTGGCACGGTTGAGCCCAGAAGCCACCGGCATTGGCGTAGTAGCGACCGGCATCGGCTACAACGAAGAGGCGTTCAAGAAGCGCGGCTGGGCAGCGCCGGATTCCTGGGAAAACCTTACCGATCCTCGCTTCAAACAACTGCTCGGCATGCCGCCGGTGACCAACACCTACGGCCTGCACACGCTGGTGGAGATGGCCCGGCTGCGAGGCGGCGGGGAGAAGAACATCGATCCGGGCTTCAAGGCGCTCAAAGACGAAATCGGCCCTAACGTGCTGGCGTGGGTGTCGGCGCCGGGCGAGATGGACGGCATGATGCAGAACGGCGACATCGTCATGGCGGTGTACGGCAGCGGTCGGGCCGTGGCGTTGCAGGGCACCGGGTTTCCCTTGAAATTCATCTACCCGAAAGAAGGCGGCATCGCTCTGCAAGTCGCTGCCTGCAGCGTCACCCCCAATGCGCAGTCCGAACTCGCCCAGGCGTTCATTCAATATGTGCTGTCGCCTGAAGTGCAGGAGATCCAGGCCCGCGAGAATGGCTTCGCGCCGGTGAATCAGACCGTCAAGCTGCCAGACGATGTTGCCGCCCGCATGCCGTACGGGCCGGACAAGGTCAACGCGCTGATCAAGGTGGATTGGGACACCATCAACCAGCAGCGCGGCGAGTGGACCACACGCTGGAACCGCACCGTCGAGCGCTAACGGTCGTTTCATCGTCGCGGTCATTCGACCTTTCCAAGCATCCTTCCGGAGACGCAGGTTCGCCTGCGTGGCACGCCCATGGTATTTCTCACCCTTGAAGGCATCGTCAAGACCTACGGCTCGTTCAGGGCCATTGACGGTTTGAACCTGGAAGTCCGCCACGGCGAGTTCATCGCCTTGCTCGGCCCGTCCGGGTGCGGCAAGACCACCACATTGCAATCGATTGCCGGCTTCGTTCAGCCCACCGAAGGCCGCATTGTCCTCGACGGCCGCGACATCACCCACGTGCGCCCGGAACAGCGCGGCCTGGGCATCGTCTTTCAGAGTTACGCACTGTTCCCGCACATGACCGTGGCGCAGAACATCAGCTTCGGCCTGGAGATGCGCGGCGTGCCCAAGGCCGAGCGCAGCAAGCGGGTTGATGAAGCGCTGGCACTGGTGCGCCTGGCCGGGCTGGGCGAGCGTTACCCCAAAGCCCTGTCGGGCGGGCAACGTCAGCGCGTGGCGATTGCCAGGGCATTGGCGATCCGTCCCAACCTGCTGTTGCTCGACGAGCCGATGTCCAACCTCGACGCCAAGCTGCGCGAAGAGATGCACATCGAGCTTCGGGCCATTCAACGCGAGCTGGGCATTACCACCATCCTGGTGACCCACGATCAGGTCGAAGCGATGACCATGAGCGACCGCATCGCGGTGATGCAGAAGGGCCGTATCGTGCAGATCGACACCCCGTACGAAGCCTACGAGCGCCCGCATTCGCCATTCGCTTCGGCGTTTCTGGGCAAGACCAACGCGTTCGCCGGCGCCGTCCAGCTGCGCAACGATCGCTGCTGCCATGTGCAGGTGCAGGACACCCTGATGCACGTGCCCCACGAAGACCGCGCGCTGGGCAATGACGTCAATGTCTACATCCGCCCGGAAAAAATCCGCCTGGTGGCCGTGGGCAGCGGGCGTCTGGCGGGGCGTGTCAGGCTGCGGGTGTTCCTCGGCAATCTCTGGCTGATGGCGGTGGAGAGCCGTCTGGGGCTGGTGCACATGACCCAGCCGAACCTGGGCACGCCGCCGCCGGAGGAGGGCAGCGAGGTCGGGCTGGACTGGGCGGACGATGATCTGCGTCTGCTGGATCGGGAGGTCGCCCATGGCCACGTATGACGCCGAACGGGTGGGCGTGGCGCCGTGGCTGCTCAGCGGGCCGGCGCTGCTGGTGTTCGTCGCGCTTCTGTTGGCGCCGCTGTTGCTGACCGCCGTGCTCTCGCTGAACCTGTTCAGCGACACCGAAGGTGTGATGCCTGCCTACAGCCTCGGCAACTACGTTGAGGTGTTCAAGGACGATTATTTCCACGAGATCTTCCTGCGCACAGGCGGCATGGCCCTGGCGGTCACGTTGCTGTGCGTACTGCTGGGCATTCCGGAAACCATCATCATTGCGCGCATGGCGCCGCGCTGGCGCTCGCTGTTTTTGCTGGTGGTGTTGGGCCCGCTGCTGATTTCAGTGGTCGTGCGCACCCTCGGCTGGGCCATCCTGCTGGGCAACAACGGCCTGATCAACGATGCGCTGCAAGCCCTGGGCATCATCGAGCAGCCGGTAAAAATGCTGTTTACCCAGGTCGGGGTGATCATCGCCCTGACCCACGTGCTGGTGCCGTTCATGGTCATTGCGGTGTGGGCGACGTTGCAACGCCTGGACCTGCAGGTGGAATGGGCGGGGCTGTCCCTCGGCGCGTCTCGGCTGACGGTGTTCCGTCGCATCATCCTGCCGCAGATCATGCCCGGCGTGCTGTCCGGCTCGATCATCGTCTTCGCCTTGGCAGCTTCTGCCTTTGCCACCCCGGCGATCATCGGTGGGCGACGCCTCAAAGTGGTCGCCACGGCCGCCTACGACGAGTTCCTCGGCACCCTCAACTGGCCCCTCGGCGCGGCCATCGCGATGCTGTTGCTGCTGGCCAACCTGATCATCATTCTGGGTTGCAGCAAGCTGGCCGAGCGCCGCTTCAAGCAAGTTTTCGAGTAGCCGACCATGCACAAGAACGGAATTTTCTCGCTGCTGTTCCATGCCCTGTTCGTCACGTTCATCGTCGCGCCACTGGTGGTGGTGATGGCGATGGCGTTCACCAGCAAGGGTTACCTGTCGCTGCCCACCGAGGGCTTGTCGCTGCGCTGGTTCAGGGCGCTGGCCGACAACCATGAAATGCTCGATGCCTTTGCGCTGTCGATCAAGCTGGGCCTGGCCTCGGCGACCATTGCCGCGGTGTTGGCGATTCCCGCTGCACTGGCGATCAGTCGTTATGACTTCCCCGGGCGGGGCGCGGTAACGGGTTTTCTGCTGTCGCCGCTGATGATTCCGTCAGTGGTACTCGGCATTGCCTTTCTGCGCTTCTTCTCCCTGGCGCAGATCGGCGGATCGTTCTGGGCGCTGACCCTGACCCACGTCATCGTCGTGCTGCCCTACGCATTGCGTCTGACCCTGGCCTCGACCATCGGCCTGGAGCGCGACATTGAACAGGCTGCGTTGTCGCTGGGCGCCAGCCGCTGGACGGCGTTTTACCGCGTGGTGCTGCCAAGGATTCGCACCGGCGTGGTCGGCGGCTGGATGCTGGCATTCATTCAAAGTTTTGATGAATTGACGATGACCGTGTTCGTCGCCACACCCGGCACCACAACGTTGCCGGTGGCCATGTACAACCAGATTTCCCAGACCATCGATCCGCTGATTACTGCGGTGTCGACGGTGCTGATCGTCGGCACGCTGCTCCTGATGCTGATATTGGACCGAATGGTCGGATTGGACCGGGTGTTGATTGGAGAAGGCAAATGAGCCAGAGCACACAACACGCCCTTCAACAGCGCGAACAGGGCGTCATTGAGTCCGACGTGATCGTGATCGGTGGCGGGTTGGTGGGCACCGCGGTGGGCTACGGCCTGGCGCGAGAAGGCGCCGACACGGTGGTGCTCGATCAGGGCGACGACGCGTTTCGCGCTTCGCGGGGTAATTTCGGGCTGGTGTGGGTGCAGGGCAAAGGCCACGACCTGCCGGATTACTCGCGCTGGACACGCTCTTCGGCCACGCGCTGGCCAGGCTTTGCCGAGGCGCTGATGGCCGACAGCGGGGTGGACGTGCAGCTCAGGCAGCCGGGTGGCTTTCATATGTGCTTCAGCGACGAAGAGATGCTCGAACGCCAGTCGCGCCTGCAAACGCTGCAGGACGCGCTGGGCGATTACCCGTTCCAGATGCTCGACGCTGCTGACCTCAAGGCGCGCCTGCCGTTGATCGGGCCCACCGTCGTCGGCGCCAGCTATACGCCTCAAGACGGTCACGTCAATCCGTTGAAGCTGCTGCGGGCGCTGCACACCTCGGCGCAAAACAAAGGCGCGCGCTTTTACAACGGCGTGCAGGTCGATCGTCTCGACGGCTCGGCGGGCGAGTTTTGCGTCACTGCGGGCAGTCAGCGCTTCGTTGCGCCGCGTGTGGTCCTCGCCGCTGGCTTGGGCAACCCAGGGCTTGCCCGGCAAGTGGGCCTGTATGCGCCGGTGGCGCCGAATCGCGGCCAGGTGCTGGTCAGCGAGCGGGTGCGGCCGTTTCTCGATCACCCGACCATCAACGTACGGCAGACCGACGAAGGCACGGTGCAGCTGGGCGATTCGATGGAGGAGGTCGGTTTCGATGACAACACTTCGACCCACGTGCTGGAGGCCATTGCCCGACGCGGCGTGGCGACGTTTCCGCTGCTGCGTGACGTGCGCCTGATTCGTGCCTGGGCCGCGCTCCGGGTCATGAGCCCGGATGGTTTTCCGATTTATCAGCAATCGGCCACTCACCCGGGCGCTTTCGTCGTGACCTGCCACAGCGGTGTGACCCTGGCCGCCGCCCACGCCCTGCGCATTGCGCCATGGGTCATGGGCGGCGCGATGCCAGACGAGCTCGGGGTGTTTGCCGGCGAGCGGTTTTTGACTGACAAGGTGTTTTCCCATGCGCACTGATCCGCTGTTTCAACCGGTCATGAGTGAGGTCCGCTCGACGCGGACCGTCACCCTGAGCTTCAACGATCAAGCCCTCGAAGTGCCGGCGGGCATCAGTGTGGCGGCAGCGCTGCTGATGTCGGGTATCCATCGCTTTCGCGCCACGCCGGTCAGCGAATCGCCGCGCGCGCCGTATTGCATGATGGGGGTGTGTTTTGAATGCCTGGTCGAAATCGACGGCGCGCCCAATCGGCAGAGCTGCCTCATCGAGGTGGCGGACGGTATGCGCATCCGCTCACAGGAAGGCGCCCGGGACCTGATTTTCCAGCCTGTCAGCGTGCAAGCTGTCGAGGTGCAGTCATGAGCCATTCTGCAGTGGATGTGGTGGTCGTTGGCGCAGGTGCCGCCGGCATGGCGGGGGCCGTTGCACTGGCCGGGCTGGGCCTGCAGGTGGTGTTGCTGGACGAGCAGGGCAGTCCGGGCGGGCAAATTTACCGCGGCATTACCCTGGCGCCGTTGTCGCGTCGGGACCTGCTGGGCCCGGACTACGCCCACGGCAACGTGCTGGCCCAGGCATTGGCGTCGTCGTCGGTGCGTTACGAAAAAGGCGCTGCGGTGTGGCAAGTCACGCGGGACCATCAGGTCAGTTACTTGCGCGACGGACGCCTTCATACCCTGCAGGCCAAAGCGGTTCTGCTGGCCACAGGCGCCATGGAGCGGCCGTTCCCGATTCCGGGCTGGACCTTGCCGGGAGTCATGAGCGCAGGCGCCGCGCAGATTCTGTTGAAAAGCGCCGGCCTTGCACCGAGCGAGCCGGTGGTGCTGGCAGGCTGCGGCCCGCTGCTGTATTTGCTGGGCTGGCAATACCTGCGCGCAGGCGTACCGATCAAGGCGCTGGTCGACACCACGCGGCCTGAGGACTACTGGCGCGCACGACGTCACCTGTTCGCCGCGCTGCGGGCCTGGCCGTATCTGCGCAAGGGACTGGAGTTGATGCGCAGCCTGCGCAGCGCGCACATCCCTCACTACACAGCTGCCGAACAGCTGGCCGTGGAAGGCGACGAGGCTGCCACCGCGCTGACGTTCACCGTCGCGGGCAAGGCGCAGCGTATCGAGAGCCGCTGCGTGCTGCTGCATCAAGGCGTGGTGCCGAACATCCAGTTCAGTCAGTCGCTGCGCGCCCGGCATTACTGGGACGCGGATCAACTGTGCTTCAGCCCGGTGGTCGACGCATGGGGCGAGCTGGACGTGCCCGGTGTTTTCGCCGCCGGTGACGGCGCCGGGATTGGCGGTGCGCAAGCCGCTGCGCTGCAGGGCGAGCTGGCGGGGTTGGGGATTGCCCAGCGCCTGGGGGCCATTGAAGCGGGCCAGCGCGACCCGCGCGCGGCGACACTGCGCGAGCGGCTGGCGTTGAATCTGCGCATCCGCCCGTTTCTCGATGCGCTGTACCAGCCGCGGGAGGAGAATCGCATCCCCGCTGATAACGTCATGGTGTGCCGCTGCGAGGAGGTCACGGCCGGTGACCTGCGCAAGTTTGTCGCGCTGGGCTGTGCCGGGCCCAATCAGGCCAAGTCATTCGGCCGCTGTGGCATGGGGCCCTGTCAGGGCAGGATGTGCGGCCTGACGGTCACCGAAGTTATCGCCAAGGCCCGCGGCGTCACGGCCGAGGAGGTCGGGTACTACCGCATCCGTCCACCGATCAAGCCCATCACCCTGGGAGAACTGGCCGGTGACTGAAAAAGGCGGTCAACACAGCGACGTGCTGGTCATCGGCGGTGGCATCCACGGCCTGAGCACGGCCTTTCATCTGGCCCAAAGCGGCGTGGCGGTCACGGTGCTGGAAGCGGACTACTGCGGTCGCCACGCGTCGGGCGTCAACGCAGGCGGCGTGCGCACGCTCGGTCGCCACGACGCCGAAATTCCTCTGGCCCTGTCTTCCCGTGCGCTGTGGCACGAGCTGGCGCAAACGCTGGGCGACGATGGCGGTTTCGTGCGCAGCGGCCAGTTGAAGCTGGCTGAGACGGCCGCCGAACTGGAAGAGTGCCGGCAGCGTGTCGCCCACCTGCAACGCCTCGGTTACACCCACGAAGTGCTGGTCGACGAGCAAGAGGTTTTCGACATCATCCCGACCGTTGCCCGGCATGTGGTGGGCGGTATCTGGGTCAAGGACGATGGCTACGCCGTGCCTTACAAAACCGTGACCAGCTTCCGCCACGCGGCGCAAAGGCTCGGCGTGAAGGTGCTGGAAACCACGCCGGCGCAGCGCATCGAACAACGCGGCAGCCGCTGGCAGGTCAGTACGCCCGCAGGGGTATTCAGCGCCGAACATTTGGTCATCACCGCCGGTGCCTGGGCGCGCGAACTGGCCGAGCAGGTCGGCGAATCGGTGCCGGCTCACCCTGAGGGGCTGATGCTGATGGTCACTCATCGGGTCGCGCCGTTTTGTGCCCCGGTACTGGGCGCGACCGGGCGCTCGCTGTCCTTCAAGCAGTTTGCCAACGGTACGGTGGTGATCGGCGGCAAGCTGATCGGGACAGTAGATTTTCCGGGGCGTTACGGTGAAGTCGATCTCACCCGGCTGAGTATCAGCGCCCGTACGGTCTCTGACCTGTTTCCCCATCTCAAACACTTGGGCGTCAACCGCATCTGGGCGGGCGTCGAGGCGTTCACGGCGGACGATTTACCCGTCATCGGGGCCAGCCGCAAGGCCAGTAACCTGAGTTATTCCTTTGGTTTCTGCGGCAGTGGCTTTCAGATGGGCCCTGGCACCGGCAAGCGTCTGGCCCAGCAGATCCTCGGCGAGCACTCCGACATTTCGCTGGACGCCTTTGATGTCGGCCGTTTCGCTGCCATGCCCGAGCTGACTGATATAAGGAGTGCCCACCTCACTCACTCAACCGATATTTCCCTGTCATCCCACTAGGAGTTACCCATGCTGGACATCAACCGTATCGAAACCAATCAACGCATGAGCCGGGTCGTGCAATGCAACGGCTTTACCTTCCTTGGCGGGCAGACCGCGACGGATCGCACACTGGACATCAAGGGGCAAACGGCGCAAGTGCTGGAGAAAATCGATAACTACTTGGCAAAAGCCGGCCTGGACAAGACGCGAATTCTCACCGCCCAGGTCTGGCTTTCGGACATCGCGGCGAATTTCGCGGGCATGAATGAAGTGTGGGATGCCTGGGCGCCGGAAGGGCATGCTCCGGCGCGGGCGACCGTTGAATCACGACTGGCTGCACCGGATTTGCTGGTGGAAATTACCGTGGTAGCCGCAGGCTGAATCAGGCGTTCATGCTGAATTGAACACTGCGCCGGGCCGGGGTTAGACCTGGGCCGGCGTTGTCACTTACGGGCTGACAGACGCTTCGGCGGAGTTGGTCACAAGATGGTTTTTGGTACTGCGTCGCTGTTGGGTCACGAGCACCTGCGGCACTGACGAACAGCGGTATCTGATGCCCTTCCTGGCGGGCATCATGGCAATGCTTTCGATGCATTCGGCGCGCGTCGAATAGGCGGTGGGCTGGTTCTCATCCAGGCAACCTTCCGCGCCGGAACACATGCTCATTACGACCATAAATATGCTCTTCATTGCTCACATTCCTTTCAGGCAAATCACGGCGAGGACAGCTCTTGTGGTGCCAAGTTTGAGGGCTGGTGCTGGCAGAAGGCAATGTGGTGGTTGTGCATTTCGTCGGGAATATGACGCTTTTTTGGATTCAGTGAAAATTCGGTCGCGCGGACCGTTGTTTATTTGACGCCAACTCCACTTAATCGTGCAGGTTGCCGTGCCAAGTTGCGTCTACTACGCGGGCGACAGCGCAGCCAACCCCGTATAGCGGGGAAGCGCAATCCCTGTAGCCGATACTCAGGCAGATGCTTGGCGGGTCTACCACCTGGCCTGTGAAGCCGGGTTCGTCAGGTCCGCTCTTTCATCGGCAGGCGCTTGACGGAGTACGCGCGTTTCTCGTCCTCGGAGTTGTAATAGACGTTTTGCGTGGTGCTGAGACTGTTGTGGCGCAAATCCACCTGCAGATCTTTCATGTCGCGGTGCGGCGCGTCGAAGGTTGCTGAGGTGTGGCGCAGCCAGTGCAACGACGCGGCGCGCAGGCGGCCCACGTCTTCGTCCGGCCAGTGTTCGGCCTGCATGCGCTGCAGCGCGCGATCAAATACTTGCTGCAACAGCACGCGGATATGCCGATCTGACAACCCGGCGCGACCCCGCTGAGTGGCAATCAGGGGCGTGCTTTCACGGAAGCCGGGCAGGGGAGACAGGCCCTGATGCAGCCGCCAGCGTTTGAGGTAGTTCTCGACATAATCGTCGCGCACGCTGATTTTGCCGGCCTTGTTGCCTTTGCCGACCACGTGATACCACCAATTGCCGGCGCCGTCCTTGCGCAGATCCCCCATGGTCGGCTTCCAGTTGTCTCGGCCGACCAGGTCGGAAACGCGCAGGTACATGGCAAAGATCGTCGCCACGATAAACAGGGTGCGCTCGTACCTCGGGTCCTCGGTGGCCAGCAGCTCTGCGGTCTCCAGCACGAAATCCCACTGCAGCGAGGTCAGGATGCGGGTGTCCTGATTGTCGGTGTTGCGTTCTTTGTATTTGCTCTTTTGCTTCACCGCGCGGAACGGGTTCTGCTCGCAAAAACCTTCGTCGATGGCATGCTGGAAGAAGCTGCCGCACACCGCGAAAATCTGCGCGATAGAGCCTTGTGCTAGCCGGTAAGCGTCTTGCTGGGCGGGCCGGTTCTGCTCTTGGGCGCGCTTGCGTTCTTCTTTGGCGACGGTCTGGCTGAACGGCCGCCAGTCGGGGTTGAGCACAAAGGTATCGGTCGCGGTTTTTTTGCGCGCGCCGATGCGGTTGAAGCGGGATTTCACCACCGGACCGACCCAGGCAGGGTCGGGCGCCAGGCAGAACTCCATGAAGCTCTCGGCCTGGGTGCGGCGCATGGCGAGCAGGGGTGTGCGGGATTTCACCAGCGTCCACAGCAGCAGGCGTTCGACATGAGTACGGTACGAGTTGAACGTGGACTCATTGCCGGCGTAGGACTTGAGAAAGCTGCGCACGGCGCGATAGCCTTCGATGGCTTGGGTTTCGGCAGGGAATTGCTCCAGATATTCCCGGATGGCGGGGAGCTCTTGCTTTAAGGAGCTGAAATTGAGCTCGCCGAACTTCGCGTAGGTTTCGAACAGCGGATGAGGTGACGATGGCGCGGGCATGAGAATTCGCTTGCTGACAACGCGGGAGGTGGCCGCATGATCGTGCAGCTTGGGCTTATATGCAATATCCGGGTCTGACAGTTATCGGATATTGCATTTGTGGCGGGGGGTGTGCTAGTGCCGGGCGTTAAACCCTGGGCCCTATACGCGATTGTTCCGGCTAGCTGAAGACTGTCCAGCGTTTAACGGTGTGTGAACCGGCTGTTTTAAGTGAGTTGATTCACGCTAAGTGCCTGTTTGGATGGGTTTTCTGCTAAGAAAATACAACTTACCGCAGCTATGTTGGCTGCGCGGAACCCCGTATTTGCTGGGTTGGGTGGGTTTTGGGTTGCAAGGCTGGCAACTGCGGTGGGTCAGCGAGGCGCTCTAGCTTGGCAGACTCATGTGGATGGCTCCCGGCCTAGATGTTAGGTGGCGGTCTCGGGAGGCCGGCTTGCTGCGGGTTGAGACGGATGCAATTGCCAGCCCGGGCCTGCGGTTGCCGTGCGCTTAGCTGATGTCGGGTACTCACATGATTGTCGTTGTAAAGAATGACTTTGGTTGACTATGCCCGAGCTTCAGGCGTGACTGTCCCTGTGCATGATGATTGGCGATGCGCTGAAGACTCGGCCTTGATGAGTGGCCGTTGATGATTGATCAGTTATTAGAAAGTCACGCAGCAATTATTAGAAAGCCACGCAGCAATCGACCAGTCGCTCAACGTGGTTGCGGTGTTCAGCAACTGACCGGATCTGTGTCATGCAGACGGAACGGCGCTGGTTGATCAGCGCCGATGTAGCGGTAACGAATGGCAGGAACATGCATGGCCGAGATCGAAGCCGCTTGGGTCGAGCGCATTGAGATAGCCAAGATGAGGGTGCTGGGCGAGACGGACTCGAGGGCTATGGTGAAATGCGCTCACCAACCGCCCTGATAACGAAACATCCTGTTACGCATAATGTATATTATGTTAAATTATGTGTCGGGCTTTGGTCGGTAGCGCGGTAACCGATACCTAAAATCAGATTTGCCTCTGGTGATCGTACCGGCTGGACATCAGTCACATACACCTCTTCCCCATACTGTCTCCGCAACCCGGCTACCTTATCGGAGCGCTTCAATGGTCTCTCGATAGAGCATCTCAGCGACATGCGGTTGCTGTTCACAACAACCGGCGCATGGTGTCGGCACCTTTTACTCTGCAACTCTGGCAAACCCATAACGACGCGCTTGGGCCAGAAAGCGCACGGGACGACGGTCGCAACTAGATCACATCAACCCTGGAAACCCTGATCACCATCTCTTCTTGTGCAAAGCGTCTTTCAAGCTCGGCTTTATAACTTTCCCACCATGGTCGATCCAACTGCTGCAGCATTACTTCGTAGATAACAATGGCGTCGTGACTCCTGCCTGCCTGGGGCGTATTCCATAGCCCTTCGACAGGCACCCGCGTGAATGCCGTCATTCCTCCAAAGCGTTCCAATAACTCTTCGCGAACCTGGGAAAATAGTGCAGATCGAAACTCCCTACCTTCGTTGTCACGCTGAGGAAGAAAGATTTCCACTAAATACATTTTTCCCTCGTGGATTGAGTGCATGAGGCCTGAGTGGGATGAGGCAAGTTGTTACTAGTTGACGTAGAGACAAGAGGCCATGCGGTCGAGTTCGATAGATAGGCGCAATGCTTTCTCCAATGGTTCCTGGGGGTAGGCATGCTCCCGGCATGACATCGCGAGAAACCCATGCACCTTGGCAAACCTTCAGACAGGTTGTGCTCTCACGGGGAAAACGCCAGGTCTTCATGGCGGACCACTTTCGCGCCACTGGTTACATGATGATGAAGTGGACCAAGAGTCTCATAAACCACTGCAATGCAGAGCTGCCCGAGCGTTCGCCAGATGCTGGGGACATGACCAAATGACCGACGTGCTTAAAATTACGTCCGATAAGCTGGACGTGAGAGAGTGTGTTCGGCTGTACAGATGGCTTCGGTCGCAGTTTCGACAAGAGGGTACAGATTCGGTCGCTTGGCGCTGCGGTATGATCCGCCCTCCTCTGCGGCCCCTCCTCCTTGTAGCTAATGCGCGCTCGGCTTGCGGATTGCTACAGTCCGACGTCCGTTATCGTCGCGCTGGTTTTGACTTTGGGGCGAAGCAGCCACCTCGCAGTGCCGAATAGACGGATCATTGCTATCAGGCGCTGCGAGTTTCGACGACGATTTACCGACCAGGCAAAATGATCGATTACAGATTGCATGCGGTTCGTCGAGCGCAAACCAAGTAAACCTGATTCACGCGCAGCTGAGATGCCTCTGCTCAGCTTACGACGGCCCTGAACGACAACTGTTAGCCGCGAATCCGATGTTCCGTGAAGGAGTAGTCTTCTTGGCAGTCCACTGCAGGATCTGATTCGACACTGGTGTAATGGACGGTGTCGGCATCGAGGAACTTGTAGCTGTAGACGTCTGGCGAGGACACGCCAACTGTCTTCATCGCATTCTTCCCGTTAGCTGCTGTCCATGTCCCGTGCTCCACTTGGGTGCGCTGGGACTGCTGAGCATCTCGGTAGAATGTGACCGTGAATTTCCCGTCTTGCTGGAAGCTGGTATTCCACGACAAGAACTGACACTTACCGTTTGCTTCTCGCAAACCCTTCCACGAGCCCACCAAGGCTGGATCGTTCACAGGTTTGTTAGCTGCGCAGCCGCCAAGCACTGCTGCGAGGGCGACGATGCCGAATGAGAGACTCCGTTTCACCTAAACTTCCTTCTGCAAAATAATCGAACACGCGGCGCTAATATGCACACCAAATAGATATCGACCGTTGGGTAGAAATCTTTTTCCATCTCGGATTCGATCTTCACCCAAAATCAACAAATCCTCAGTGGCCGTTTTCTTTGATCTTAACAAAGGCCGATTCGTGGCTGGGTTGTTAGTGCAAGTCGTGCTCACTTGATTCGAACGACGGTCGGATACTCAGCGGTCGCCCATTCGTGATACATGTCATCAAGCCAGGTGGCGATCCCTCGCTCGTCTACAAAATCAGGAATCACTATCTCCCAAAGCCGCGAGTGCTTGCCTTGGCTTTCGTCCAATCGAAAGACCTGCCAATCTCCATCGATCTTCTTGACACCCATCATTCGTCCGAAAACCTGAAAGACCATCATTCCCATCATCAAATCAATCTCCTGGCTGACTCCCTGTGGCGTAGCTAAGTGCGGAACAGCTTGGCCAGTAATCTCGCTTTTGATGCCGTCATGACGCTGGTGCGATGACCATTGCCCGATTGCTTGTGGTAGAACCGCGACGAAATGTGACTCTGGAACCTCCCAGGATGAGCTTGGCTTCCGTCGAGCCTATGACCCCTACTCATAGGATAACAACACTCCTTGTTGGGATATTGGGGCCTGCCTAGAGTGGCATCCATCGCAGCGCACCAAGCGCTTGATGATCGACCTACGAGCATCGAACGCGGTCTGGTTATTGACTTCAGACTCGCTCCCGGCGCCTCTGGCGCTGGCGATAGTGCTCAAGAAACCGACGCCGTTTAGTTTGCCGACTCAATGCTGACCCCAATCAAACTTGCCATAAGGAATAGAAAGATGAAATCCAAAACCACAATTGCCGCTCTCATCTCATCTCTCACGCTGGCAGCGCTTACAACTGCAGTTGCTGCACAGGAAAAACCCGCCGCTGTAGAGCCCGCCAAAACGGTCGTACTCGTACACGGCGCGTTCGCTGACGGTTCATCGTGGAGCAAAGTGATTCCGTTACTTGAGAAAGCTGGACTGAAGGTGGTCGCGGTGCAGAATTCTCTGGACTCACTGGACGGCGACGTCTTAGCTGCCAACCGCGCGATCAACGATGCGCAAGGGCCTGTGGTTCTGGTAGGACACTCATGGGCAGGCGCTGTCATCAGCGACGCCGGCGTCAACGACAAGGTCAAATCCTTGGTGTATGTGGCGGCTTACGCACCTGATGATGGCCAATCTGTGTACGACTCAGCTAAACCCTATCCGCAGATGCCAGGATTGGCGTCTTTCGTGAAAGATGCCGATGGCTACCTGAAGGTCAGCGACGCAGGCGTCGCCAGGTTTTTCGCACCTGATCTTTCCCCTTCCGAACAGAAACTGATTGCCGCCACTCAAGGCGCCTTGAACAGCAAAGCACTGAGCCAGCCAGTGCCCCATGCCGCCTGGCACAAGGTGCCTTCATTTGCAGTGGTAGCCGCTAATGACTTGATCATCTCGCCGCAGCAGCAACGCGATCAGGCCAAGCGCATGCACGCCACTTCTGTCGAAGTGCCTTCAAGCCACGTTGCAATGCTTGCTTATCCGAAAACAGTCGCGGATCTGATTATCAAAGCGGCCAAATGATTCGGTGAACCATTCCAATAATTCGCCTTTCTCTATCAACTTTGGCATGCGAGATCACAATCATGAACTGGTAAATAACAGAATGTACTCAATAGGCCCGGCTAAATGTCGGGCTTGCTCGTTGACGCCGCCAGGTCTTGAGCGAGCATGATCTGTATGGGGAAGTTCTCCCGCTTACTCTAAACGCTATGGTGTCCCTACGACGTTGGGTCGGCATGGGAATAGCGGACCCGTCGTTTCGCTTGCTCCAGCGGAGCGCGCTGATCCTAGGTCAGATTCAACCCCCCATCCATAAGGAGTATTTCTCCGGTCAAATAGTCTGACTCGACCAGCATGGCAACCGCTTTTGCGATGTCGTCCGGGCTCGCGGCCCTGCGCATGGGTGCGCGAGTTCGCCACAGCGCTTGAGCCTCTGTCCACTCTGCAGTTAGAGGCGTGTCGACCAACCCAGGCGCCACGGCGTTTACGCGAATTTCTGGCCCAAGCGACACCGCAAGCAAGCGGGTCATGTGATTCAGCGCAGCTTTGCTTACCGCATAGGGAATCGATGCGCCCTTGGGACGGACACCGGCGTGGGAGCTGATGTTTACTATGCATCCTGGTCGACCGGAACGGGCGGCATCGCGCAACGCCGACTCGGCCAAAGTGACCAAATGAAACGGCGCAACGACATTAATCTCGTTAAGTTCGTGCCATACGGTGGAGCTTGCAGAGGCAAGGTCGCCGTGCGGGATGACTCTGCTGATACCAGCGTTATTGACCAGAACATCAAGCTGTCCCCACGCCGCAATAGCCTCATTGATGAGCCTGACCCTGTCCGCCTCGATGGAAAGATCAGCTTGCACGTAAGTGGCCCGCTTCAGTTCCGCAACCATGCCGCGTCCCGTATCCGCAGAGTTTCTGGAATGGAGCACCACGGCGTAGCCTTCTTGGCTGAATTTGCGAGCAATGGCTGCGCCGATACCGGATGTCGATCCTGTCACCAACACTACGCGTAATGCGTCACCCATTGCCGGGTTGAGTTTCATAGGGTGTCTCGACTGATCGCTAAAAGAGTAAGCGGCAGCGTACACACCTTGCACTGATCAGTCAGGCATCCACTGAGGCCGTACTCTCTATAGAAGCTTACTGGCGCGCTGGGTCGGAACATTCTTGAGCATTGGTTATTTCGTTGCATCAACCGGGTCTTTCAACGCCGCTCTGTGGTTTGTGGCTGCACACGGTCTGCTGGGGATATTTGCCTACGTCGTGTTGGCGGGCCGTTTTGAGCGCATCGTCATTGAGCAGCCCGCGCTGTCACTCTCACCCTCTGCCGCACCTGACCACGTTTAGTTCGCAGTCAAACGGGCGGCCTGGCCGCCCTTGGTTCAAACATCCAGCGCCCGCACGCTGAATGCCGGTGCCGACCCAACCCCCGGCTGCGTTCAGGCGTCAGGCTGCTGAACGGTGTCATCCGCAACGTTTTGTTCAACACGTTGTTTCTGACTCGCGCGATTTTTGCGGTCCTGGGTCCGTCGCAGTGAGGCCTGTTGCTTTGCATACCGTGCCTGAGCCGCAGTGACGACGCCGGCCGGTTGGCCGTTCAGGTCCAGGCGTGGGGCATTTTCTACCATGCTTGCCCAGTATCGTGTGCCCCGACACCAGGTCGAGATGCCCAGCTTGAGTTGTTCGAGAGTGAGTCCCAACAGGGGCAGATGTTGCTCGGCATCCTTGAGGATGCCCTCTTTCAGCGGGACCTTGGGAGCCGGGTTGACCGGGAAAGCCAACGGGAAATGCTTCTGTAACGACCAGATCGCATCCACCGCCGGATCCTTCTCGCGAGGCTTCGGATCGGCCTGCGGTTTTCGCTTGGGACGTGGTGCGCTCTCGGCCTGTGCGGGCGCCTTTTCGGCCCGCAAGCGGTCGCGTAGTTCAGCTAACTGTTCAAAACCCATCGTTGTATTCACTGCCTGTAGGTAAATTGCCTGGCTGCAAGGGTATTCGATGCCGTGCCTTGTAGCAGCAAAAACAGGACGGATCGTCGCGGTTTCGTGGAATACACGCTGCACTGCGCTTGATAACGGTGTCCAAATCGAGCACTCATTGAATACCGCCCGGGGTCAGCGCCAGGTTGCGCCCGGCAGGTTAAAGTCCATCCGTCGCCTGTTGAGCCCTCTCGATGGATATCTGGAGCGCTATTGGACACCAAGGCCAGGCGCGGGGCGACTGCGTTTACCCGGCCCATGCGCAAGCCCACATCGGGTGAACAGGAAGACGCCGATATGCCCATGAACAATGAACCTCAATCGCGACTGTTTTTCGCCCTTGGCTGCCCCTCTGCGCTGAGGAAGACCATTTCCCAGTGGCGCTCATCACTCGGGCTGCGGACTGGTCGACCCGTTCCAACGGCCAATTTTCACCTGACGCTGCTGTTTCTGGGGGCCGTGAACACAGCGCGAATCGCAGACATCTGCACCGTTGCGTCCAACGTCAAAACCCCTGGAAAACGAATTACCCTGGCCCTTGACCGCCTAGAGGTCTGGCGCAAATCGAAGGTGCTAGTGCTCATGCCAGACGATGCGCCTGCAGAGCTCATGCGGTTCGCTTACGCCCTGGAACAGGCGATGCTGCCCTTCGTGCATAACCCGGAACAGAAGGAATTCCGCCCTCACCTGACCCTGTCCCGGGATTACCTGTCTCAGGTTCCGGAGGCAGGCAGCCCACCCGAGTTTTTTCTTAGGGCTGACCGGTTTGCTCTTTACGAGTCCCATAAAGGCCAATACCGAATGATCGCGGAATGGCCCCTTGTTGAATCTGAATCCTGACGCCTTAATGACTCCAGCGCGAAAAAACCCTGCTGCGCGTCTTCCCGCGCCCTGCTCCGTTGGCCTGGCCACGTTACAGTCACCGCCATCGATGCTGGTAGAATTCGGAACACTGCCACCTTGATCAAGAGAAAGTCCATGAACACACAACTCACAGAAGAAGAGATGCGACGCGCGCTCTTCGGCGACGCTGAGGTCTCTCCTCCCGCCGCACCCGAACCCGCCCCTGCACCCGCAGTCACGAAAGAACCTGATCCGGAAGTGATCATCGAGCCGCCGGCCAAGCCTGTCGCTAAAAAGAAGGTCGCTAAAGCCTTCACGCCCAGGCTGCGAGTCACCCTGAGGGTTGGCAATGTTTTCGAAGGCGAAACCCAGGAATTTCTGCACGAAGCCGACACCCTCAGCACCCTGCTTGCAGAGCAGGAAGCCACCAAACTGGCGAGAAAGAAGTTCAAGTACGTCGAAGTGGTGTCGGTCAAGCCGATGTGATGTCTTCACCGCCCCTTACCGCGCGTGAAACCTTACAAGTCTTGAAAGACATCGCCTTGGGTGTCCTCCCCATGCGCCGTTCGGGCGAACAGGCTCGGGCTCATAGCTATTGCGGGCCGATGACGGTCGAGAGCGATGGCTGGATGATTACGTTTTACATCCAGGGCAACACGCTTGATTACTGCCACAGTTGCGTAAGCCCCGACGGCCAGGCCTATCGCTTCGACTCCCTCCAGCGATACGGCACCCATCCCGTCGAACTGCTGAGCACGTGGGAACGGAGCCAGCTGGAGCGGCTGCTCCTGGCACTTTGAGCCGAGCCCATCGTGGTCGACGGGCCCGCTGTCACCCTGCCAGTGCATCGCACAGCGAAATATAAAAGACTCCTAGCGAACCACCGCCCGCTTCCCTTCCGACCGTTCAGTAAGGACTTGCAGTCGGCCGAACCACAATCTCGCTCACGTCCACGTCATCGGGCTGTTCAATGGCATAGGCGAGCGCCCGTGCGATGGCATCCGCGCTCATCGCCACGCGGCGGAATGCTTTCATTTCTTCGCGCGCCACGTCATCGGAAATCGTATCGGCCAGCTCGGATTCGACAACCCCGGGACAGACCACGGTGACGCGGATCTTGTCCGTCTCCTGGCGCAGACCATCGGAGATCGCCCTGACGGCAAACTTGGTCGCGCAATACACCGCAGCGGTTGGTGACACCGCGAGGCCGCCGATCGAGGAAATATTGATAACCTGTCCGAAACCTTGCGCCTGCATGCCGGGCAATACTGCGGCAATCCCGTGCAGTACGCCGCGAACGTTGACGTCGAGCATCTGGTTCCACTCATCGACCTTCAACGATGCCAAAGGAGACAAGGGCATTACGCCCGCGTTGTTGACGATCACGTCGACCTTGCCATGCTGCGTGGTGGCCAATGCGACGAACGCCTGCATGGACTGCAGATCGGTGACGTCCAGTGCGCACGCGCTGGCCGACCCGCCGTCGGCCTGGATCTCGTTGACCAGTGTGTCCAGTCGATCAGTCCGACGTGCGCCCAGTACGACGTGGGCGCCCTTGGCAGCGATCAGCCTGGCCGCTGCTTCGCCGATGCCGCTGCTGGCGCCGGTGATCAGTACGACCTTGTTCTGAATGTTCGACATAACCGTAGCTCCTGCATTTTGCATTGAGTTCAGCAGCGCCCCGCGCAATATGCGGGCGCTGCTGCTGGGTACGTCGGAAAGGTTAACGGCAGTGGTCAGGTCGACACGTGCCGAAACCTGCGCAACCTTTGCCTATTCGTGTCTGAGTGGATTTCTGTCTGTTAATGACGGCGTACGCCGCCGGCAACGCGGAATGCATGGCGTTGCCCAGGGGCCACGACCCACTGTCGGAACGCGCCCGCCCGAGCCGTGGCCCACTGTAGGAGCGCGCTTGCCCGCGAACGCGTCAGTTCAGGCGAGGATACGTCGCTGACACACCGCCTTCGCGGGCAAGCGCGCTCCTACAGGATTGTGCGGCAGCGGAAGTGCTGCATCAGACCCACACCCGCGCGGAGCGGCATTGCATGACGAATCGCACAACCATGGGAAACACCACAGTGTTCAGGACAAACCACGAACCATTGTAGGAGCGCGCTTGCCCGCGAACGCGTCAGTTCAGGTAAGAATGCATAGCTGACACACCGCCTTCGCGGGCAAGCGCGCTTCTACAGGATTGGGTGTCGCCTGAAATTTCCGATAGGCAACGGGCATGCGGCCACGCTGAAAACCTGTTAGAAAATGCCGAGCCTGCCTCCCGCGATCATCGTTACGCAGGCGGGTCAGTCATCCCGGCCGCACAATCACCATCCAGTGAGAGCCATGAAATGGAACACCCCGACGCTTTCATGCTGCAAAACATGGCCTTCTACCGTGACGAACTGGTTCGCCTGTTGACCCAACGCTTCACCACGCCTGGGACCTGGGAGACAGCCCTGGCGCCGTTGCAGGTCATTCGCCTGGACGCGCCGTCGGAAGTGATCCATACCGTGCACAAGCCGGCGCTCTGCCTGATTGTGCAAGGTCAGAAAGAAGTCGGCGTGGCTGACGACTGCTACCGGTACGACCCGCTCAACTACCTGGTGGTGTCGGTGACACTTCCGGTCTCCGGGCGCGTGCTGGTCGCCAGTGCGCAGGCCCCTTACCTGTGTCTGCGTTTCGATTTCGATGCCGCCGATATTGCTCAGGTCATCGCCGACGCTCCCCTGCTGGGCGTGCCGGACGAGCCGCAGCGTGGGCTGTTCCTTGAACGGGTCGATGTCCCGCTATTGGAAACGATGCTTCGGCTGGTTCGGCTGCTCGATACACCCCAAGACATCGCCATGCTCGCACCGCTTGCCCTGCGAGAACTGCACTACCGCCTCCTGCGCGGCGCACACGGGCGCCGTCTGCATGAACTGGCCCTCGCTGATTCGCAGACGCGACGGGTGACGCAGGCCATCGACTGGTTGAACAACCACTACACCCAGCCTTTGCGCATCGAAGAGCTCGCCCGGGTCGCCAACTTGGGCAGCTCCACCCTGCACCATTATTTCAAGGCGGTGACCGCCATGAGTCCGCTGCAGTATCAGAAACAGCTGCGCTTGCAGGAAGCCCGTCGACTGATGCTCGGCGAAGGGCTGGACGTGGCGAGTGCCTGTTATCGGGTAGGGTATGAAAGCCCCTCGCAGTTCAGTCGAGAGTACAGCCGCCAGTTCGGCAGTCCGCCATCCAGAGATGTCGGACGCGCTCGCCGGCCCGCCTGAATCTCTTAGACCTTGAAACGATTGACCAACTGGTTCAGGTTCACCGCGAGCTTGGACATTTCATTGCAAGCACTCGCCGTCTGGCTGGCACCTGCCGAACTCTGAGACGCCAGCTCGCGAATGCTGACCAGGTTGCGATCCACTTCCCTCGCCACGTGCGCCTGCTCTTCGGAAGCGGTAGCGATCAGGATATTGCGCTCGTTGATCCCGATGATCGCCGTGGCGATCTGGTCCAGCGAGCTGCTGGCGTCACCCGCCACGCTCAACGATTCGGACGCCAGGTCTCGGCTGGTGGCCATCGCTTTCACGGCCTGGTCGGAATCGTTCTGAATGGCCTGGATCATCTGTTCGATTTCTTGCGTCGACACTTGTGTGCGGTGCGCGAGGGCTCGAACCTCGTCGGCAACAACGGCAAAACCCCGGCCCTGTTCACCCGCTCGAGCCGCCTCGATCGCCGCATTGAGGGCAAGAAGGTTGGTCTGCTCGGCGATGGCCCTGATGACTTCAACCACTTTGGAAATGTTCTGGGCACGATTGGACAGGCCGGTGATTTGCTCACTGGTGTCCTGCACGTTGCTCGACAACTTCTGGATGGACTTGAGCGTCTGCGACACGCGCTCCAGACCCACTTCGGTATAGCCCTGGCCGCGCCGGGATTCTTCAGACGCCGACTCTGCATTGCGCGCGACTTCATCCACCGCGGCGCTCATTTCGGTGACCGCAGTTGCCGCCTGATTCACTTCATCATTCTGGGACACCAGGCCAAGACTCGATTGCTCGGTCACCGCCGTCATTTCTTCCGACGCAGCGGCCAGTTGGGATGAGGAGTCAGCGATCTGCATGATCGTGGTGCGAAGATTCTGCTGCATGGTGGCCAGAGCGCTCAACAGCCTGCCGGCTTCATCGGTCCCGCTGACTTCAACCTCTTTCGACAAATCGCTCGATGCAATGCGTTCGGCGACATTGAGGGCGTTGCCAAGCGGTGAGGTGATCGTTTTAGTCAGCAGAGTGGCCAGGAACAGGGTCAGCAGCGCGACGAATACAATCAAGCCGACGACGAGGTAAAAACCGGAATCATACACATCAGTCGCTTGAATACCGGCAAGCGCAGCGCCCTCGTTATTGAAACGTGCGAGTTCTTCGATCTGGCCTTCCATCTGGTTGGTGACCGGGCGGATGCCGGTCGCAACAAGTTTGACAATGGAATCCGTATCCCCCGCCTTCAACAGGGGCTCGAGCAGATCCAGCTGACTGGCGTAGTCGTCGTAGGACTTCTTGACGGCCAGGAACAACTGGCGCTCCTGGTCATTCGCGATGAGCGGCTCATAGTTGTAGACCGCGTCTTTCGAGGCCTTGCGGTAGGCAGGGAACTTGCTGATGGTTTGTTGGATGGTCTGAGGGTCGGCCAGCGCCCGCTGGGTCTCCAGGCGCAGGCGAAGGATGGTGACGTTCATCAGCGCGGTTTGCCGGATACTCGGCATCCAGTTGAGTTCGACGTCCTTTTCTGTATCACGCAGCTTGCCCATCTGCACGATGGCGATGACACCCAGAATCACGACCAGCGCGATAATTGCCGAAAAGAAAAGAGTGGCGCGTGGAGCGAGGTTGATATTTCTGAGCCGCATGGGACTTCTCACTGCAGAATGGCCAGAGGCCTGGTTCTGTAGCTATCGGCGAGAAGTCCCAAAGTTTAATAGCCTGTCCGTCAGGCCGTTTACACCACGTCCTCAGCGCCGGATTCGGTCGCGACATTCACCAGCAGGGGCTCAACGCGCGGTTCATCCGTTGCCGGCATCGCAGCGACGTCCTTTCGCGACGCTTCCAGCAACTCGTTCAGCGCAGCGTGCAGCTTCTGCAGCGCGCCCTCCTTGTCCACCCACCATTCGGTTGACCACAGCCTGACCAGGTTCCACCCCAGCCCCTTGAGAATGGCGCCGCGCACTTTGTCGCGGTCGCGTGCCGTCGCAGCGCTGTGATATGTGGCGCCGTCGCACTCCACGCCTGCCAGGTAATCGCCCGGTCGGTCAGGATGGACGATGCCCAGATCGATGCGGAAGCGCGACACGCCGATCTGCGGCACAACCTGCCAGCCAAGACGGCGCAGCCCCTGGGCGACGGCTTCTTCAAACGGCGAATCGTAACCGCCTACCGAGCCCTGTACCGCTTCGGCCAGCGCACGCGGGCCGCGCTGAGCGAATTCGATGAAGTGCTTGAGGTCGCGTACGGCGCGGGCGTTGGTGCGGTTGAGGTCGATCATCGACGGCTCGAACGAGGTGAACACCAGCATCTCCCGCCGCGAGCGGGTGATGGCGACGTTGAGCCTGCGCCATCCCCCGTCCTTGTTCAGCGGCCCGAAGTTCATCGACATCACCGGCGCGCCGGGCTCGGTAGGCCCGTAGCCGATCCCGAGCATGATCAGGTCGCGCTCATCGCCCTGCACCGTCTCAAGGTTTTTCACCACCACCGGTTCGGTCTGGGTGTCCTGAAAGAACGGCTCGATCTGCGGGTATTGCTTGCGCGCGGTGTCGAGCAGGTCGTTGATCAGTTTCTGCTGATCGGAGTTCAGCGTGATGATGCCAATGGAGTAACCGGCCGCCACGAACGCAGGATCGGTCAGGCGCTTTACGGTTTCAGCGACGATGGCCTCTGCTTCGGCCTGGTTGTAGCGGCCCTTGCCCTTTGCATACACGCCGTCGACCTTGCGCCACTCGACGGCGCTGGCGCGGGTTTCCGCGGCAGGGAACGTGATGAGGTTGCTGTCGTAGTAGCGGTGATTGGAGAACGCAATCAGGCTTTCATGGCGGCTGCGGTAGTGCCAGCTCAGGCTGTGACTCGGCACGCCGGCGCCCAGGCATTCATCGAGGATGCTTTCCATGTCCTCGGCGGTGTCGTCGTCACCTGCGTTGGCCCCGCGGTTGAAAAAGTTGGTGGGGGGCATCTGGCGTGGATCGCCGGCGATGACCACTTGCCTGCCGCGCGCGATGGAGCCGATGGCGTCCCATGGGGCGATCTGCGAGGCCTCATCGAAGATGACCAGATCGAACGGCGGCTGATCGGCCGGCAAGAACTGAGCGATCGACAGCGGGCTCATGAGCATGCACGGCGCCAGACGGTTCAGCGCATCGCCCATCTCAATCGCCAGTTGTCGCACCGGCTTGTGCCGTCGGGACTTCTGCAATTCGTGTTTGAGAATGGCGAAGCCGCTGCTCTTGGGAATGTCGTTCTTGGACGGGATGAGCCCGCAGAGTCTGGCGCGGATGTAGCGTACGGTCAGTTTGGCCAACTCGTCGTCCAGGCGCACAAACGTGCCGATGTCGCTCATGTGCTCGGCCGCGACGAAGTTGCGCAGCAGCGGTTCGCTGTCGATGCCCTGGGTCGCAAACCAATGCGCGTACGCGGTGACGAACGTGTCCTCGGTCGCGGCTGGCATCAGCTGCCCTGTTTCCACCGCCTGTGCCAGGTGGCCAAGGCCGGCCTCTGCAGCCTGTTCGCGCACCCGGCACCAGTCGCACCAGGCTTTTAGCTGCGCTTCGTGCTGCTGAATGGCGACTGACGTCGCACGCAATGTCGCCGCGCTCGGTTGCGTGGCGTTGGCCCGACTGTCCAGATTGCCCAACTCGGCGAAAGACCTCGCGGCGACGTCATAGCGCGATAACGCTTGCTGCAAGTCGCTCAGCGCGGCACCGATGTGCCCGGCGGGTGCGAGCATCTCATTGGCCTCGATGACCAGCCGTGCCACGGCACTGCGCAACGCGATCAGCTCTTCAGGTGAGGTAGCCAGCGCACTGAGCTGTGTACGCAGATGTTCGGCCAACATCACCGCGCGCAGCACCCGGGCGCTGTCGCTGCCCAGGCCTTGCCAGCCCGGGATCGATTGCAGGTCGCCGGCCAACGTATCCAGTTCCTGCAGTTGCGTCTGCAGTCGCTCGAAAATGCCGAGGTCGGCAAGTGCATCGGGCAGACCCGCCGCGCCGCCCAACGATGCCAGGGTCTTCGCCACCTTCTTTTTGGCCAACGTGCCCAGGAACCAGAATTTGCCTTCGGCCTCCCGCCACTCGCTGCGCAGTTGTTCGACGGGCACACGGCGGCAGGCTTCATCGGCGTAGTCCAGTGACAGACTTTCCTCCAGTTCTCGATAGCTTTCGATCAACTGACACGCCCGACGGGCCGACTCGATTCGCTTGAGCGCGTCCGAGGCGAACGCGAACGAAAGGTTGTGCCCATAAGACTCCACGATCAGCGCCACCAGCTCCCCGAGCTGCCGGACCTGTGGCGCGTCAGCCACCGGCAACGGCAAGTGGGTCAGACCCAGCAACTTTTCACTCGCGGTGTTCAGCGCATCCAGCGCAGGCGGCAATTGGCGCGCGACGTCGGCGATCTGCGCCTGCCAGGCGTTCGACCACTGGGTCTGCGCCAGCACACCGAACATGCCCGACAGCTCCCGCGCGGCGGCGCCATTGAGTCCGAGGCGCCGGGCGAGATCGAGTAGCTGGCTGTACTCGGCAGCGTTGTGTTGCGTGCTGGCTGGCCAGGTCAGTCGAGGCGTCTGCGGGCCATGGTCGCGGATCACGCGGCCTATCGACTGATGCAACGTGAGGCCATTGTCCGAGCGGCGGTGCAGCACCTCGACCACTTGGTTGAGACGCGAGCGCAGGGTTTGCAAGCGAGCGGCTTCGCGTTCCCATTCGTCTGTTGTCAGGGCGTCGCTGACGTCCCAGGCGCGTTCCAGCTGTTTGAGCACTTCGACCTTCGAGGCCTTGCTGGAATGCAGTTCCAGGCAGAACTCGCCCAGCCCTTTCTCCGCCAGACGGCGATACACCACGTCGAGGGCCGCGCGCTTTTCGGCAACGAACAGCACCCGCCGTCCCAGCGCCAGGTTGTGGGCGATCATGTTGGCAATGGTCTGCGACTTGCCGGTGCCGGGCGGTCCGTCCATCACGAAGCTGCGGGTAGTGGCCGAGGCCACCACGGCGGCCAGTTGCGACGAGTCGGCCGGCAACGGTGCAAACAGTTGCGCGGGCGTCACCGTGGCATCCAGCTGCTCGGGCCTGGGGAAGTCGCCCAGCCCGGAAAAGCCCTCGTCCGCCTCGCCCGGCTCCAGCAAGTGCCTGACCAGCGGGCTTTGCAGGAGCAGCGCCGCATTGGCGTTGAGGTCCTTCCACATCAGGTATTTGGCGAACGAGAACGTACCCAGTACCAGTTCGGTGCTGACTTCAAAGCCGGGCACATCGCGCACCGCCCGGCGCACGGTGTTCCAGATGCCGGCAACATCGATCCCGCTGTCGTCGCCGGGCAGATCGCCCTCCAGCCCGGGGATCGCCAGCTCGAAGTCATGGCGCAGCAATTCCAGCAGCGTCAGGTTGAAACGCGGTTCTTCGTCGAGCAGCCCGAGGGTCACCCCCGACAACGCGCTTTTGCGCTCCAGTTTGACGGGCAAGAGGATCAACGGCGCCGAGTAGGTTTTGGGGTCATCGGCGGTTTTCTTCCATTTCAGAAAGCCGATGGCCAGGAACAGCGTATTGGCCCCGCCCTCCTCCAGATCACTGCGCGCCTTGCGGAACAGGTCGATCAACGTGGCTTCCAGCTTGACCTTCTCCAGGCTGGCGAGCACTTCACCCCGGGCAAGGGCCTGACGCGCGACTTCGTCCAGCAGGCTTTCGTTGTTCTGCTGCTCGTACAGCGCTTCATCGCGACCGCTGGTTTTAAGGTCTGGCACTGGCAGCACGCGAATACGCCCGCCGCTGGACAGCAAGTCCTCCAGCGCTGCCGGGTCGGGGCACAACAGACGCACACCCTTGGCACTGTCGGGCAGGTGCAGCAGGCGGTTGCGGGTGGTCAGGTCAAGCAATTTGCGCTGCCACAACGTGAGCTTGCCCGCAGGACCTTCGTTGCCCTCGTTGAGTTCGACATCAAAGCCCGGGAGCGCTGGCGCCTCTTCCAGTGCTTCGGCAGCCGGCGGTGTGTCCGATGCAGGGTCGTCGGTGACGGTGACAGCTGACAGCAACGCCAGCGGACGAATCTTCTGCATCCGCGCCCGGTGCACGTCGATGGCCATGATGAATTGCTCGTCGTCCAACTGGCGTTCCGCCGCGACGATGGCCTGAGAAAAGCCCGGCGCCGGTGCCTGGGTCGCCAGCGTGGTTTCGAACACCACCATCTCTTTCAGGTCCAGACGCTTGCGCACTGCCGAGGCTTCGTCCGTCAGCAGTTGCGAAAACTCCTGAGGCTGCAGCCACACGCCGACAAAGGCGTGGCCCTTGGTCATCACCAACAGCGCGTTGAGCCCGGCCTGCTCCAGCGCCGCCGCGAACAGCAACGCGGTGTCCAGACAGGTGGCTACGCCATGCTCCAGTACCACGCTGGGCGGTCTGATCTTCTGGCCCTGTTGCTCAAAGCTGGCAGGGTGCAAGGCATAGCTCAGGCGCAAGCTGCACACCGCGGACCAGATCGCCGAGGCCAGCTCCCAGGTGCGCGTGCGGGACTTGCTCTCATAGCCGTCAATGCCGTCTTTCTTGCCGGCGCGGCGCAACACCTGTGACGCCATCTTGAGCACCCGATCCACCGCCGGATCGTTGGGCATGCAAAACGCTGCCAGCAGTTCAGGCATGGCGCTCAGCCCGCCCCATTCGGTGCGCGCCAGCAGCTCGGTGGGGAAGCGTTGCTCGACGAGCACGGTGTCGCCCTGAGAGACGCGCATGATCACGTCGGCATTCAGGCTCTCGGTCAGCCCGGACAAATAGGCGGCGTTGAGTTTGATGTCACGTTCGCGGATGCCAAGGCGGTCACCGGCGTTCAGCCGGTCGATCTGCCAGGTCCGGCTTTCGACAAAATCAGGGTCGGTGCTCAGGGTCAGCGTGAGGTGTTCGATGTCGGTGTCGTGTGTGTTCCAGACGCTCAGCTCACGGATGAGTGGCACGGCGTTCTGGTGAGAGGCAAAGCCGATCTTGCGTGCGATCAGCGCCTCAATTTCGATGGTCATTCAGGGGCTCCAGGCGCTACGAGCTGCTGGCCTCATGGGGAGGCCGTCAAATGGCGCCTATAGTCCATGAGTCGCGCGGGGTTGTGAATCGTTTATCGGTCAATGGCCGCCCCTCTCCGACGGTTACCGTCAAAAAAACGCTGCCCTGCGGTACTCCCCCTGCACCAAAACAGTCACTAACCTGTACGAAACTGTTACATAACCCTTCGATCACGGCACGCTACGGACACGCCGTGTCGGGATTCAAGCCCCTTTCCCCCAGGTATGTGATGAGTTTCGACAGGATGAATCTTGATAAATCAGTCGGCGACAGCGTTATGGAAGCCTCCGTCCCGGAGGGCGCTGTCGTGTTTGGTCCATTTGTTCTGGTGCCGCAGCACCATCTGCTGCTCAAGCATGGCCAACCGGTGGCGCTGGGCAGCCGGGCGATGCTGCTGTTGACGGCGATGGCCACGCGGCCTGGCGAACTGCTGGAAAAAGCCGAACTACTGGGTCTGGTCTGGCCCCGGGTGGTGGTCGAAGAGTGCAATCTGCGCGCGCAGGTGCTGACCTTGCGCCGAACCCTGGAAACCGACACCGGCCTGACCTGTATCGTCACCGTGCCTGGTCGGGGCTATCGTTTCGTCGCGCCGATCACCTGCGCCATCACCGCTCCCGCCTCACCCACACCATCCTTAGCGGCTGCGCAGCCAGTCGCCAGCGAGCAACCGGGCAGCACGCTATCGCTGAGCGAGGTCCCGGCCGGCGCGATTGCAGCTGCACGCAGCGCTGACCGAGCCGTGTTTGGCAGGGAGGCGCTGCTGGAAACGCTGACCCGCCAGCTCGAAGCGTGCCGTTTCGTGACCCTCACCGGCCCTGCCGGCACCGGAAAGACCACCGTTGCGCAGGCCTTGATCCACCGCTTGCAAGCGCGTTACCCGCAGGGCGTGTACTTCATCGACCTGGCCCCGGTGATGCGTGGCGGGCTGGTGCACGTGGTGATAGCTGCCGCCTTGAAGATCGACTGCAACACCAGTGATCCGCTGACAGTCATCACCCGCAGTCTGGCCAACAGCAAGGCGCTGCTGGTGCTGGACAACTGCGAACACGTGCTGGAAGAGGCGGCCGTGGCGGTGGAAGCGCTGTTGCGCCATGCCCGCCACTACGCAGTGCTGGCCACCAGCCGCGAACCGCTGCGCGCCGCGGGCGAGTCTGTGCATGAAGTCGAGCCGTTGCCCTTCCCGCCGACCTCCGTGCAGGTGAACGCAGAAGATGCCTTGAACTACCCCGCCGTCGCCTTACTGGTCGAGCAGATCAAAAGCCATGACCCGTCCTATGTCTTCGTCGAGCACGACGCTGCTGCGGCGGCGGCCATCTGTAGCAAGCTGGACGGCAATGCCCTGGCCATCGAGATCGCCGCAGCCAGGGTGCGGGCGTTCGGCATGCAGTCGCTGGCGGAGATACTCGACGGCAGCTTCCGTCTGCAAATGACCGGGCGTCGTACCGCCCTGCCCCGGCACCGCTCGCTGGCGGCCGCGCTGGACTGGACGCACGCCATGTTGTCACCGGCAGAGCAGTCGCTGTTGCGGCAACTCTCGGTGTTCAACGGCCTGTTCTCCCTGCGCGCCGTTCAGGCGGTGACCGAGCTTGCTGGCGCAGACCCGGCCGCGCTGATGGAAAGCCTGATGGACAAGTCACTGGTGGTCGCCCGGGAGCAAGGCTCCATGACCCGCTACCGTTTGCTTGAGACCACGCGCCTGTATGCCGCGCAAAAACTCGGGGAACACGCCGAGACCGATCACACCGCGCTGCGCCACGCCCTGTGGATGCTCGCCGAACTCAAGGGCTCGGTGCAGGCGCTGACGACCACACCCGCGGCGCAATGGCTGGCGCGCTACGCGGCGGATGTCGACGGCGTGCGCACCGCCCTGCAATGGGCGTACTCGGCGCGGGGCCACCGCGCCCTGGCCATCGAGCTGACGCTGGTGAGCCTGCCGCTGTGGCTGCGCCTTTCGCTGACGGCGGAATGCTACGGCTGGGTCAATCGAGGGCTGGAGCCTGCCGGCGGACAGCTGCCCGTCCCGGCGCACTCGCGCATGCTGCTGTTGACGGCGTCTGCAAGCCTGATGGTGTTGACCTTTGGCGGCGGCAAGGCGCTGCGCCAGGCCTGGCAGCAGGTGGCCGACGACGCGGCAGCGCTGCACGACACCGAACACCGGCTGCGGGCGCTCTGGGGCCTGTGGACCGATCACTGCTGCGCCAACCAGTACGAGCCTGCACTGGCGCTGGCGGACCGTTATCTGAGCCTGAGCCAAAGCGGCCAGCGCGGGGAACGTCAGTTGCTCGGTTTGCGAATGCGTGCCACGGCGCAGTTTCACATGGGCCGGCTGCAGGCAGCGAAACAGTCGGTGCTGGAATCGCTCAGCGCGCCGCTGTCCGCGGACGCGCATTTGATCGACCTGCATTTCGACCAGCGCATCGCCGCGCGCTCGCTCAAGGCGCAGATCCAGCTCCTGCAGGGCGATCAGGTCGGTGCGCTGACCACGCTTGAGGATAACGTCAACCAGGCGGTCAGGCTGAATCACCCGGCCACGCTCTGGCACACGCTCTGTCTAGGCGCGATCCCCGCCACGTTGCTGCTCGGTCAGCAGGAAAAAGCGCAGCAGTACCTGGCGTTGCTGGTCGACAGCATGGCTGGCCATGATTTGTATTTGTGGCGCCAGTTTGCCCGCTGCTTCGAGCATATCCTGTCGATCCGCCAAGGCGCCGCCGAGGCCAGCCTGCCGGCATTGGGCAATGTCATGGAGCAGCTGCAGGATCAGGGCGGCACGCCGTTGTTCAGTCTGATTCGCTGCGAATACGCGCTGGGGCTGGCGCAGCTCGGTCTGGTGGACCGTGCCATCGAGCTGGTCAAGCAAACCGTGCAGACCGCAGAGGCACGCGAAGAGCGCTGGTTCCTGCCGCAATTGCTGCGCACCAAGGCGCGGTTGCTGCTCGATCAGGGTCAATCGCCGCCTGTCGCGATCAGCCGGCTGCTCAACCTTGCGCTGGAGGAAGCCCGGCGCCAGGGTGCGCATTTCTGGATCGAACCGCTCCTTGATGACGTGCGCCGCCTGGACGCGCTGAACCAGGGTCAGCCGGGGCTTCTGTGCCAGAGCGGTCATTGATCCAGGCGGCCCGGCTCAGATCAGCCGGGCGGCGACCAGCAAGTCCGCCACCGCCTGAAACGTCGTGTCCGGCACTGGATCGCCGGGCACGGCGCGTTTGGCGATCTCGGCGGCCAGCCTGGCGTCCATGCCGTGGGCAATACCCAGCGCGGCCGCCTGGGCCAGCATCGCCGGCGCTTCCTGCGGATCGGCGCGGCACACCACCACGGGCACTGGGGTCTCGCCGCGCACGTAACGGATGCCCACCACCCAACCTTCGGCGGTGCCGATCATCAGCGAGGCGCGGCCCAGCCCCAGCTTGGTCGCCAGTGCCTGCATCTCACGGCGCTGGCGCTGACGCTCGCTTTTGATCAGCGGGTCACCATCGACGTCCTTGCGCTCGCGCTTCTGCTCGCTGCGGGTCATCTTCATGTCGCGGCCAAACAGCCAGCGCTGCATGAGGACGTCCACACCGCCGACCAGCAAAAATGCCGCCAGCACGGTGAACATCAACGGTTTGAGAACCAGGTAAAACGTCGACTCGATACAGTCGGCGCCGCAGCGTGAAGATTCCATCAGCGCCTGCAATGCATGGCGTCCGACCACGTAAGACGCTGCGGCCAACAGCATCAGCTTGACCAGCCCCTTGAGAAACTCGACGAAACTGCGCATGGAGAAAATGCGCTTGAAGCCCTCTGCCGGGTTGATGCGCTTGAAATCCGGCTTGATCGGTTCCACCGAAAACACTACGCCGCGCATCGTGATGATATTGGTCAGGATCACCACACCAACCGTTACCGCTACCACCGGCAAGGTCAGGGTCAGCAACAGTTGTTCAGCAGTGTCCAGGACCTGGGGCCATACCGTGTGGAACGGCTCGATGTAGATCAGCGCCACCCGGTCGAGCAGCGCCGTGACCTGCGCCTGTGCCCGCGGCAACAGAATGGCGATGCACAGCGTGCAGCACAGGATGACCATGCCCGAGACCAGGTCCTGGCTCTTGGCGACCTGCCCTTTTTGCCGCGCGTCGCGCAGTTTTTTGTCCGTGGCCGGCTGGGATTTTTCTTCGCTGCTATCGCCCATGCGCGCTCCGGCACGTCAGGCCACGCCGAGGAAGGCTCATAACGACGTCGCCAGGGTTTTGAGGAATTCCACCGTGCCGCGAAACTCGGCCAGCTGGTCGAGCATCACCGGGATCAGGAAGGTGATGTAGATCACCATTAGCACGGTGAAGAACAGGTTTTTCACCGGCAGCGACATGTCGAAAATGTGCAGGCTGGGGGCCATGCGTGACAGGTACGCCAGCATCAGATCGGTCGCCAGCAGGCAGATGATCAGCGGCGACACCATGATCACGCCGACGCGGGTCACCTGATCCAGAATTGACAGCACGGCCATCAGCGCCGAGCTGGCGAACAGCGGCGTGAACGCGGTAACCGGCCACAACTGATAGCTGTGGTAATAGCCGTCGACCATCATGATGAAACCGCCGGACATGAAAAACAGCGCGATCAGCATGACCGTCAGCAGCGTGGCCATGACGCTGGATTCCCCGGACGACAGCGGGTCGACCAGTTGCGCCATGGTCGAGCCGCGCTGCAGGTCCACCAGTTCACCGGCCACCTCCGCCGCCCAGAACGGTATGCCGAACAACAGACCGATCAGGATGCCGATCAGCAGCTCCTTGAGCATCAGGCCGGCCAGCAAAAAGCTGCCGTGCTCGGGCAGCGCGGTAAATGCGCCAAACACCGGCATGAACATCGGCACGGCAATGGCCACGGCGACGCAGCCGCGAATCATGCCGGTGAGCCCCAGGCGGTTGAACGCCGGCGTGATCACCACCACGCCCATCGCCCGGCTGGCGGCCAGCGCAGCGGAGCTGATGACCGGGTACGCGACTTCCAGAAAGGCGTTGGCAACATTCGCATCCATGGCCGGTCAGCGCGTCCACAACGGAAAGTTGTCCAGCACTTCGCTGCCCAGTTCGGCCACCTGGCTGGCCAGCAACGGCCCGACGAATACGATCACCAGCAACACCGCCACCAGCTTGACCACCTGCGGCAGGGTCTGGTCCTGGATCTGGGTCAGGGCCTGGAGCAACCCCACGCTGAGGCCGACCACGATGGCCACCCCCAGAGCCGGCGCCGACAGCAGCAACACGGTCATCAGCGCCTTGTTCATCAACGAAAGAAAAACATCCTGGCCCATGCGCTCACCCGTAACTGAGGATCAGGCCATGCATCAGGCGTGACCAGCCGCTTAGCGCGACGAAAAGAAAGATTTTCAGCGGTATCGAGATCAGGGTCGGCGAGACCATCGACATGCCCATCGCCATCAACACGTTGGCGACGAGCAAATCCACCACCAGAAACGGGATGTACAACAGAAAGCCGATCTCGAAGGCGCGGGTCAGCTCGGAGCTGACGAAGGCCGGCACCAGCACCACCAGGTCGTCGTCGCGCAGGTCGGCACGCGCTTCCGGCGACCAGATGGTTTCAGTGGCCTGCACAAAGAAGCCGCGTTCGCTTTCGTTGGCGAAGCGCGACAGATGCGCCTGCAACGGCGGCCTGAGCGCATCGCCAAATTCCCTGACCTGCTCGACGTTTTCCATCTTCAGGTCGCGCCCTTCGACCTGGCGGTACATGTCGCCGATCAATGGCGTGGTCACGTACACCGACAGAATCAATGCAATGCCATACAGCACCAGATTCGGCGGCGTCTGTTGCACGCCCAGCGCGTTGCGAATCAGAAACAGCACCACCGAGATCTTCATGAAGCCGGTCAGCGTCACCACCGCCAGCGGAATAAGCCCGATGGTGGCAACGACCAGAATGATCTCAACCAGATTGGGCTGATAGCCATTCATGGCGCGGTAAAACTCAGCAGGCGCACGCCCAGGCCGTCGCCGATCTTCACCAACTGCCCTTGACCGATGCGCCGGCCGTTGACCATCAAGTCCACCCCGTCGCGAGTGGGCGCAGACAGCGGCAACAGGCTGCCTTCACCCAGTTCGCGCAACTGGGCCAGGGACAGTTCGACACTGCCGACCTGACACACCAGTTTCATTGGCAGCTCATCCAGCGTGCTGTCCAGGTCCGGCCCGATGGCGGATTCAGTCATGTCGATGTCCTTGGCAAAGTGAGTGGCAAACAATGGTTCCAGCAGGCGGGTGCCCTCGCCGCTTGATGTGGCGCGGGCGTGCAGCCTGCCGGGGAGTACCAGGCGAACCTGATGGTCGGGGCCGTCTTCGGGGCTATCACCGGGGTAGCCGTCGAGCATCAGCACGTCCCCGGCGCGCAGGCTGCGCAGTTCGCCAAGGCTCAGCAGCGCCTCGCCGTGTTCGACCGCCAGCCGCAAGCGCAGCGCACTGACGGGATTCCTGTCGGCACTGGCGTGTTGTTCCAGTAAATCGGCCATCAGGTGGGCCGCCTCGACGCTCAGGTGCAGCGGCACTGGCAGCGCTGCGTCCTCGCCCAGCTGCACGAGCAAGGTGACGTGCAGCGGATGGGCAATCAGATCAGATTCGCCTTCGTGGGCAAGCTCGACGACCTCAAGGGTCTGGCCGCTCAAACGTTCGACCGGCTCGATCAGGTCGAGCAGCGCAAGCTCCAGCAGCATCGGGGTGGCCGGGCCTTGTAAATCAACAGACACACCGTCGAGGCTTTCGAGCCATTGCGCCGGCATCCGCACCACCAGCGAGGCGTCGCCCAGGCTAAAGCGCACATCGTGCGTGGGCAGCAGCAAGGGTTGCGCCGTGCTCCATGTGACCTGGACCGGCTGGCCGGCGAACACGCTTTGCCATGGCTGGCGACGACGGTGCAGTCGGTTATGCAGGGCGAGCCACTGCGGGTCGTGTTGTTCCAGCCCCTGCAGCGGTAACGCGACGTTCGGCGGCGCCAGAGGTTCGCGGTGTTGACAGGTCATGCACTGCCCCTTGGGCGGGTGGCAGGCACGGATTCGTCATCGTCGCGGTGTTCTCCCGCGCGTTGCTCGCTTTGCACCCGCCCCAGCAGCAACGCATCGCAGGCCTCGGCCTGACGCTGACGAGCCAGGCGCGCCGTGCGGAACAGCTCGCGCTCGCGTTCCTGGGTGCGGAGCGTCTGCTCGGTCTGCTCCACAGACCCTTCAAGCTGTCTCTGACTGTCCGTCAATTCTTCCAGCTGCGCCTGAGCGGCCTGCCAGGCATTGATGCTCAACCCTTCGCTGAAGCTGCCCAATAGCGCTTCAGCTTTGGCTGCCAGGCCTTCACGGTGCAGGCGCAGTTTTTCGCGGGCGCCATCCAGGGCCTGGCCGGTGTCGCGGCAGCGCTGTTGTTGTGCGGCCAGGGCGTTGGAGGCGCGCTGCTCACGCAGTTGGCGCAGTGCCTGCAGGTTGCGTAAATCGGTGGTCTTCATCGGGACTCCAGGTGCTTCATGCCAGCACCTTGCGCATGTGGTTGAGCGTTTGCTCGGCACTGCTCGGCTCGTTGGCGCCCTGACGCATGAACGCTTCGATGGCGTCATGCCGGGCAATGGCTTCGTCGGCCAGCGGGTCGCTGCCGGGTGCGTATTCGCCGACGCGCACCAGCATCTCGATTTCATTGCGGCGTGCCATCAGCTCGCGAATGCGCAGGGCCAGTTGACGTTGTTCGTCGCCGCAGACCTGATCCATCAAGCGGCTGCGGCTGCGCAGTACGTCGACCGCCGGAAAGTAATTGCGCTGGGCCAGTTCCGCACTCAGCACGATGTGCCCGTCGAGAATTGACCGCGCTTCTTCGGCCACCGGGTCCATCGCCGCATCGCCCTCGGTCAGCACGGTGTACAGCGCGGTGATGCTGCCCACGGACGCAGGGCCGGCGCGCTCCAGCAGGCGTGGCAAGGCCGAGAAAAACGATGGCGGATAACCGCGCCGAGTCGGCGGCTCGCCCACCGCCAGGCCCAGTTCCCGCTGCGCACGGGCAAAGCGGGTCAGGCTGTCCATCAACAGCAACACGTTGCGCCCCTGATCGCGGTGGTATTCGGCCAATGAGGTGGCAACGAACGCCGCACGCACGCGCTCGGCGGCAGGCCGGTCCGAGGTGGCAACCACGGCAACGGTTCGCGCGCGCGCCGCCGCATCGAGTTGCACGTCCAGCAGTTCACGCACTTCGCGGCCGCGCTCACCGATCAGGCCGATGATGATCACGTCGGCATCGGTGTGCCGCACGATGCTCGCCAGCAGCGACGATTTCCCTACCCCCGGCTCGCCGAAAATCCCCATGCGCTGCCCCTGGGCCAGGGTCAGCAGGCCGTCGATGGAACGCACTCCCAGCGCCATCGGCTTGACGATCAACTGACGCGAGAACGGCGCTGGCGGTTCGGCATGCAGCGGATAGCGTTGCATCAAACCCGGTGGCGCGATGCCGTCGCCATCCAGGTAGTCGCCCATGGGGCTGACGACCCGGCCCAATTGGCCGTCGCCGACGCTGACGCCGAGGGTTTCGCCGGTGGCGATGATCTCGGTGCGGGTCGACAGGCCTTCCATTGAACCAATCGGCGACAGAATCGCTTCATCCTGCTCGAAGCCGATGACTTCCGCTGCCAGGCTCCGGCCCGTAGCGGGATCGCGCAGCTGGCACAGCTCGCCGATGCGCACCCCGGCAACGCTGGCGCGCAACAGCACACCGCGAATGCTGCGCACGGTGCCTTTCATGGGGCGCACCCGTGCTTCGTGAAGGCGCGCGCTCAAACGCGGGACAATCGCCTGCAGGTCTACGTTCACGCATGTGCCTCATCAGTAAACGGCAACAGGCTGCGGCGCAAGTTGGTCAGCTGCGCGTCCAGCCCAAGCTCCACCGAACCGACCGGGCTGGACAGGCGCGCCTGGCCCGGCTGCAATTGCTCGTCGGATTCAACGACGATTGCCGGTAGCTGATCGATGCCGGCGTGCAGGCGCTCGCGCACGGCCCGGGCATCCGCCGGAGCAACCCACAGCGTTAACGCCTGATCCTGACGAAACGCGCCAAGGGCTTTGCGGGTGCAACGCAGGATGCGCTCGGCATCGTCCATGTCGTCGAGCACCTCGCGCGCAATGCCCAACGCCAGATCGGCCAGCGAGGCTTCCAGACCGCTCAGCCAGGCATCGACCTGTTGCGCGGTCCGGGTCAGTAACAGGCTGACCTCTTCGGCGCCCTGCAGGCGCGCGCTTTCAAAGCCGGCCTCGCGAGCGGCTTGCAACCATTGTTCGCTGTCTTGGCGAATGCTCACGGCATGCGCCTCGGCGGCCTCAATGAAGGCGTAGCCGTCGATCCACAGGTCGGCTTGCTCAGCGCGAAGGATGCGCAGTGCGGGCCGGTTCGGTAATGCGCTCATCAGGCAGGCTCCCCGGCGGCAGTGGAAAAAACGTTGTTAAAAGTAGCGGCGGCCCGACGAACGATGTGCGGGTCGAACGTTGCCGTCGCCGTTGCCGCGGCCTCTTCGCCCAAGGGCACGTCCAGCCGCAGCCTCAGCCAGGCAGCCAGTCCCGCCGGTTGCTGTTGCAGCCACGCGAGCACGCAGGCGGCACCGTCGCGGTCAATGGCCTGGACCAGGTCGGCAGGCTGGCGCAGCAAGTCAGCCGCGCCGGCCAGTGAGCGATGGGCCAGAGCCTGGGCAAACACCTCGTTGCCCAGCGCCCCGCGCAGTTGATTGACGACGTGGCTGCGGATCTCGCGACTCAAGGTTGCCGAATGCCAGATGGCGCCACACAGGCGCGGCAAGCGCTGGAACTGCTCGGCCGATAGCAGCAAAACCGGCAGGTCTTCATCCTGGGGCGGCGTCTGTAGAGCGGCGGTGTGCAGGTTGAAATGGCCGGTCAGGCGTTGCAGCAGACGCGCCTCGAACCGCGGCGCATTGCGCAGCGCCCGGTAGTGTTTATCGTCCAGCTCCGCAGGCAGGCATTCGCGCACGCAGCGATCGGCGACGAAAGCCAGCGGTTGTTCGATCATGCCCTGCCAGGCCTGACGCTGCGCACTGAAGGCATCGCTCAAGTGGCGTCCTCCAGCACGTACACGGCATTCGCCCGGCGCCGCTGCCAATGCTGCCAAGCGAACGCACCACCCAGCCCCAGTGTGCACACCAGCAAGAGGCCGAACATCCAGCGCGCTCGCGGCAGGTCATCTTCAAGCAGCCAGACGCCCATAAAGCTCGCCAGGCGTGGCGGGTTGCTGGCGACGGCACGCCCCCCCGGCGCCACGGCCTTGATTGCCGTCACCGACACGCCGTCGTAACTCAGCCCGGAAATACCGTTGGCCACCAGGGTTTTGATTTGCGGAATCAGCGGGTTGATGTCAGTGGCCGGGTCATAGCGCACCAGCACCGAGGCCGATGACGGCGAAATCACCCGTTTGAGCAGGTCGTTGTCCGGGAGGACCACGTGCACCCGGGCCGAGACGATGCCGTCGATTTCCGAGACGCTGTGTGACAGTTCCTCACCCAGCGCGTAGACCATCTGGGCGCGCTCCTGAACCGGCGAGGAGACCAGACCGTTGCTCTTGAACACCTGCCCCATGTTGGAAAAGGACTGGCCGGGCAGCCCGGCATCTTCGAGGGCCGACATGGCTTCGCCGAAGCGTTTCTCGTCGACCACCACGGTCAGCTGGCCGTTGTCCTGTACCTTGCGCGAAGCCGGGATGCCGTCGCGCAACAGCACCGCGACCATTGCATTGGCTTCGCGCTCGCTCAGGTTGGTGTACAGGTTGATGTCGCAAGCCTGCAGCAGACTGGCCATGGCTACGACAATCATCAAACGCACGGCGCGACAGCGGTTGGGCATGGGTTATTGACCTTTGAGCAGCGTGTTGGCGGAACCGGAAATCTGCGTGGCACCGCGCACCACCATCTGCGTTTCGATGGAATAGTCGAACATCCGCCCCAGTGAATGGACGATTTGATCGACCTGTTGCTCGCCGACTTTTTTCGGCGCCTCACCGTTGCTGGCAAGATTCTGCGCGGTGCCGGGTTTGTCCCCGGCGGCCAGGGATTGCGTCGCCGGCGAGGGCGAAGCGGCACCTGACCCGCTGCCGTTTTGCAGACCTTCGGCGCGTTCGGAAAAACTGCGCGAGCGGTCGATAAAACCGTTCAGGCGTTCCATCAGCCCTTCACCGATCTGGTGGGGGCTGGCGCCCTGGGGCATGCCCTTGGCGCTGCCGGCCATGTGCTCGAACAGGTTCTGAGAGGCCTGAGCATCCAGGGCCCCGCCCGACGGCGGCATGGCCGCCGCCGCAGGTGCTGCAAGACTGGCAGTCATGGTCGGGACCTATTCTTCGTCATCTTCGGAGGACTGGGCTTCGTTCAGCATTTCCTGCGCCTTGGGCATGATGATGAACTGCCCGCCAATGGTCACCGCTTGAGTGATCAGGGCTTCGGTGAGCTCGTCGTCGCTCATCTCGCTCTTGGATTTGTCCACCGCCGCGTTGAATTTCACTTCGGCCGTGGCGGGCGTGCTGGTGGTGCTGTCGATTGGGCTGACGGACATGGTAGTGCTCCTTAGCGGGTGGTTTTCGGGTGGGGTGAATCAGTGAAGTTGTTCATTTCAACGGCTCATCTCAGTGCGCGGCCTCAGTGGTGACCACGCCGCCGCGAAACACCCGCACGCCTCGCTCGCGGGCAACGGGTGCGGCAACGGCAGCGGGCGGCTGCAGATGGTCGACGTGCTGCTGAACCATGTTCAGGTAGGCCGGTGGCCCGGAGACGAACAGCTCGTCGCCGTCGGGGCCCGGTCTTGAACTCATTTGTTTGCCGTACACGTCGAGGCTGTCCAGGTACGCTTCCAGCTGCTGCGGACTCTGCCCTGGGGTCTTGAACAGCCGGGTGCCGGTTTCGCCGTCGCCGCTCAGGTAAAGGATGTTGCCGTCGTAGTACCAGCTCAGGCCGTTGGTGTCGCACAGCTGGGTCAGGAAGTCGCCGGCCGATTCGGCGCGCAGGCTGCTGCGGGCCTTGCCGCGGACCTTGTCCGACATCACCACGAGCAGGCCCAGGTTGTGGCCGAATTCTTCCAGGGCGCCGCGCACGTCCTGCTCGACGAGCACGTAGGCGTAAGGCTGGTCGAACCAGTCCGGGTTGGCATCGGCAGGCAAATCGTCGGCGTGGACGTTGACCGCCAGCAGCGCTGCGATCAGCCAGCAGAACATTCCTTTCAGGCGTGAACGATCAGTCATGGCGCACGTCCGCTTCGCAAGCCAGCGTGCGGGCGCCAGCGGTGATCCGGGCACGCACATAACGGTCGCTATTCGTTTTCAACTCGCTAAAATGGCGCTCCGTTCGGGCGCGCCGGTGACCTGTTTCCAGTCCGCCACCCGTTGCAGCCCATGCCTCGCCGTTCTCGACCAAAGAGCTTTTTCCATGCCCAGTCGCTTCGCCGCCACGTTGATCTTGCTCGGCAGTGTCACCCTCGCCGCCTGCACCACGACGCCCTCTGCCAGCGACGAGGGTTCCGAGCGGTTCATGCGCCTGGCTGCCGATCTGGAGCAGCGCGGCGACCCGGCGACCGCGGCCGGGCTGTATGAAAAAGCCACGCAGCAACCCCATGCCCCGCTGCAGGCCTGGCTCAAACTCGGCGACACCCGCCTGACCCTCAATGATGCCCGCGGCGCCGAGCGCGCTTACCAACAAGCCCTTGAACTGAAACCGGACAGCGCCGACGCGCTGTTGGGGCTTGGCACCGCGCAATTGCGCCAGGGCAAGCTGGAGCGCGCGGTGACGGTGTTGACTCAGGCCGCTGCCCAACCCGGCCAGCCCCAGGCCTTCAATCGGCTGGGCATTGCGCTGATTCTGCAGGGCCATGCCCGCGAGGCGCAGGCCGCGTTCAATGACAGCCTGCGGCAGCTGCCCAACGACCTGGACATCCGCAGCAATCTGGCCCTGGCGTACGCGCTGGGCGGCGAGTCGCAACGGGCGCTGGACACTGTTCGCAGCGTCAACGAGTCGGCCCGCGCCCTGCCCGGCCACCAGCGCAACGTGTTGCTCATCACGGTGTTGGCGGGCACCGAGCAAGACATCAGCAACCTGCGGCTGGACCAGATTTCCGAGGCTGATCGCCAGCCATTGCTGGTCGAGGCGCGCCGCATCAAGGCCCTCAACGACGTCCAGGCCCAGGCCCGAGCGTTGGGGCTGGTTGACAGCCACTGAGCGTAGCGCGGTTGATCGGGCCGTCATTGGTTCTCCTGCTTGTCGGCCTGGGCCTGCTGCTGCGACTCGCGGCGGCGCAGTTCTTCGCGGTCATAGCCGTCGATGTACACCTGCGCTGCACGACCGACAGGCGCCGCCATGGTCGGGCCGCTCACCCTGCCCTGCATCAGGTCCGAGCGCTGCTCGACCATCTGCAGCAAGGTCAGGTTGTTGGCACAGCCCGGTGGCAATAACGGTACCCGGTGTCCCTCGTCAGCCTCGAACTGATACTCGGGTGGCGGCTTGAGGCATTCCACGGGGATCAGCTCGACCCGCCCGCCCGCCCGCGTCAATGCCTGGTAATCCGGCGAATACGTCGCGAGGGCCAAGTGCGTCTGGCAACCGCTGAGCATGGCCAGGCTTAGTGCTGTCGCCGGCCATACAGCCAGCCACAACGCTCGCCCCGGCCGCATCGGTTCAAGCCCCGTGCAGAAGGGGCGCCGTGATGTACCTGCACGCATCTTGATGGCCGCCCCTTTCATTTCATGTAAAACCCGAACAGCCCGCCGTTGCGGGGCCCGGCGGAAGCCGTGGTCGCAGCGCCGGGTTTGGCAGCGCTTGGCATCGCATCCAGCGGCGTGGCCAGGGTGCGCGAACGCACCGGCTGCACCAGATAAGGGGTGATGAGGATCACCAGCTCGGTTTCGTTGCGCTGGAACCGCTTGGAGCGAAACAGATTGCCGAGGATCGGCATGTCGCCAAGCATCGGCACTTTCTCGACGTCCTGGCTGCTCTCGCGCTGAAACAGACCGGCAATGGCGAAGGTCTGGCCGCTGCCGACTTCTACCCGCGTGTCGGCGCGCCGCACCCTGAACGACGGCACCTGATAACCGCCGACACTGACCGTATTGGTGCTCATCAGGCTGCTCACCTCCGGCCGCACCTGCAAGGCGATGCGATCGTTCGGCAGCACCGTCGGGCTGAACAACAGCGAGACGCCGTACTGCTTGTATTCGATGCCGACCAGATCGCGGTTGACCGGCACCGGTACTGCCACCTCGCCACCGGCAAGGAAGCTTGCGGTCTGCCCGGTCATGGCGGTGATGTTCGGTTCGGCCAGCACTTCAAGAATGCCGTTGTTCTGCAACGCTTCGAGCATGGCGTCGATGTTCACGTTGCCGGAGGCCAACCCGGCGCTGATCACATTTGACGCACCGCTGGCGGCATCCGCGGCCAGGGCACCGCCGGTGAGCAAGCCAAAGGAAAACGTACCGTTGTTGAACAGTGCGTTCCAGTTGACGCCGTAGCGCAACAGCTCCGACCGCGAGACCTCGGCAAAGCGCACGCGGATATTGACCTGCGCCGAGCCCGCGTAAGAGGCGTCGTTGATGGCCGTTTTGAAACCCTGGTCCTGCGCGCCCAGCAGGGCATTCAGATCGGTCGCTTCTCCCACGCTTCTCACGCTGCCGCTGGCCACCACGCGGTTGCCAGCCCCGCTGACGCGCGCCGAACTGCCCGGGTTGAGGGCCTGTAACGAGCGACTGATGCCCTGGGTCGCGCTGTTCACCGCCAGATTGAGGCTGGCCAGTTGTTCGCCGTCCGGCCCCAGTGCGATCAAGCTGGTTTCGCCCGGCGCCTTGCCGAACACATAGATGACGCCGGGCGACACCACTTGCAGGTCGGCAATGCCCGGTTCCGCCACCAGCACTGAATCCACCGGTGCCTTGAAGCTGAGGATGCGTCCTTCACCGGAGGCCAGGTCGAGGGTGCCGGTGCTGCCTTTGGCGATGGTCTGGGCGCAGGCGATGGCGGGCGCCACCAACGTCGTGACAGCTGCCAGGCAAAGGCCAACAGCCGCCTGTGCAGAAAAACCGGAGTAACGCGTCATGAAGCACTCGCCATGGAGGTAATGGGAACGCCGCTGGCACTGCGGCGCTGGGTAATTTCATTGAGGCTGATGGTGCCGATCGCCTGAAGGTTGTATTCGCCGGCCAGTTCGCGAAACGACAGCACGGCCAACTCCAGCTCGCCGCGTACGACGAGGCGGCGCATGGCCCGACGCAACTCCGGGTGCACCAGCAACACGGCGTGTTGATCCTCGGTCAGGCGCTCGCACGCATGCCGCAACTGCACCAGCAGCGCGCGGTTGTGGTGTCCCGGGAAGGCATCGCGGGTGGTTTCCTGACGGCGCAGCGAGTTGCGCAATTGTTCTTCCAGCCCCGGGGTCAGGACAAAGGCGCTGATCACCCGGTTGTGATCGGCGAACTGATGGCTGATCTGGCGCGCCAGTGAAGCGCGCAACTGCTCGGCCAGGCGCAGGGCGTCAGGTTCGCGCGCGCCCCACTCGACCATGGCTTCGAGCAGCGCACGCTGATTGCGGATCGACACGCCCTCGGCGATCAGCAGGCGCAACACCTCGGCCACCCGCTGCAACGGCAGGATCCGCAGGACTTCCTTGACCAGTTCGCCGTAGGTGTTTTCCAGGCGCTCAAGCACGCCACGGGTTTCCTGAATGCCGAGGAAGTCCGCTGCGTAGCGGCGCAAGGCCCGTTCCAGCACCGCACGCAGGACTTCATCGACCCGCATGAAGCCGATGCCGGCGCCCTGCAGCGCGTCCTCGTGATGCCGCTCGGTCCATTGCGCCGGGCGCCGGTTCAACGGCGATTCGGCGTCCAGTGTCGGCACCTCAAGCAACTGCGCGTGCAGCGGATCATCGGTCAACAGCAAATAGTCGCCGGGCAGCTCGCCCTCGCTCACCGGTACGCCTTCCAGTTCGATGGAAAAGCGGTTGGCCGCCATTGCCGGATCCAGATAGATCTGCGGTACAGGCACCTCGATGCCCAGGTCGGCGCGTATCGCGTGGCACAGCGCTTCTATTCGCTGACCGAGCGGCACTTGAGGGGCGGCCTGCGCCAGCCCTGCGCCCAGGCTGAGGAGCACGCGGCTGTCGAGTGGTTTGCCAAGCATCTGCATCGGCTCGGACTGCTCCTCTTCAACGGCCTGCACTTCGACCGCCTCAGGGACGGACACGGCAGGCAGCACCTGCCCGCGGCGGTACATGACGAACGCGGCAAACCCGAAGATTATCGACAGACCGATGAACACCATCGACGGGAAGCCTGGCAACAACGCGACGCCCAGCAGGATCAGCGCGGTCAGCCCGAGGGCCATGTAGCTGGCGCCCAACTGGTGAAGGATCTCGGTGCCCAGATTGCCGTCGGTGTTGTCGTTGTTGACCCGGGTCACCACCGTGCCCGCCGCCACTGAAATAAGCAGCGCGGGGATCTGCGCGATAAGGCCGTCGCCCACCGTCAGCAGCGAGTAGGTGTGGACGGCGTCGCCGAAGGACATGCCGCGCTCGAGCATGCCGATCAGCATGCCGCCCAACAGGTTCACCGCGAGGATCACCAGCCCGGCAATGGCGTCGCCCTTGACGAACTTCATGGCCCCGTCCATGGCGCCGAACATCTGGCTTTCCTGCTCCAGGCGTGAGCGGCGGCGGCGCGCTTCCGGCTGATCGATGTCGCCGTTGCGCAGGTCGTTATCGATGCTCATCTGCTTGCCGGGCATGGCGTCGAGGGTGAAACGGGCGGCCACTTCGGCCACCCGTTCGGCGCCTTTGGTGATCACCACGAACTGCGCGACCGTGATAATCAGGAACACCACCAACCCGACCACGACTTGCCCGGCAATCACGAAATCGCCGAACGCCTTGACGATATGGCCGGCGTTGCCGTCCAGCAATATCAGGCGCGTGGTGGTGATGGAGAGCGACAGGCGGAACAGCGTGCTGAGCAGGATCAGCGGCGGCAACGCGGAAAATTCCACCGAGTGCGAGATGTAAAAGCCAACAATCAGAATAAGGATGCTCAGCGAGATGTTGAGGCCGATCAGCACGTCCACCAGCCAGGTCGGCAAGGGGATGATCATCATCACGATGGCCATCAGCATGAACGCGACGATGATCACGTCGCTGCGTCGGGCGGCAATGCGCGCCAGGCCGTTGAGCCGGTTAAGGATGATCATTGCTCGGCCCTCCTGGCAGCCAGATAACCCTTGAAACAGTCGCGGGCGCTTTCGGTACGACCGGTGCGCCACAAGGCGCGACTGCGCAACAGCAACAGGCCCGGCGAGACGCCTTGCATCTGCTCCAGTTGCTCAAGGGCACCGAGGGCGCGTTCGGGCTGGTCGCTGTCGGTGAAGGCCATCGCCAGGTTACGCAGCAGGTGCGGGTCATTCGGTGCCAGGTGCACGGCAATCAGCAGCATCACCAGACCGCGCTGCGACTGCCCGCCACGGCGGTACAGTTCGCCCATGCCTTTGAGCAGGTCGACGCAATCCTGCTCTTGCCGGGTCAGATGTTCAGCGCGCATCAGGCCTGCACCTCGGCGCGTTGCTGCTCCAGCGTGCGGCGCAGGTCGATCTCTTCACTGATCAGGTCGCTCGCCAACAGCTTGATCTGCGGCTCGGCGTCGAGACCGGGCAGTACGTGCTCCAGCACGTATTCGAGAATCTCCAGCGAGCGAGTGGTGGAAAACAGCTCTGGATTGACGCCGTCGGTGCCGGACGAGCGCTCGACGTCACCGCGCAACGCACGCCGGGCGAGCACTTCGCGCTTGTTCAGTACCGCGTCGAAGCGCGCGCCCTGGCGTTGGCTCGCGGGCTGAATAGGCTCGACGGACGAGGTTTTGTCGGACGGAGTCGGCAACAGCGGCCGTGGATCGATTCTCATAAGGTGAAGGCGAACCTTTCCGCACCGCGTGCCAGGATCACCTGATTGTTCTCGATCCGCTCCAGCGTCCAGTCGTCCGCCAGCACAGCGCCGGGGTACAGGCGCTTGCCGCTGTCACTGACCACATAAGGGTGTTCACCCAGCCAAACGGCCTGGAAGCGCACCCGGGGTTTGGCCACCTCGGTGCGCGGCGAGACATTCGAATGCAGCACCACGTGCTGGCCAAACCGTGCGTCGAACGCTTGTTGCACGCTCGTCCAGCGGCTTTTGTCCGCAGGGTCGTAGCGGCCCTCTACGCTTAGCTGGTCGCCGGTTTCGTTGACAGTGATGTGCGTCAGGCTGGCAGTATCGAGCTGTTGCTCCAGCCAGACCTTTGCCTGAGCGGCAGTGGCCCGATTCCGCTCGTCATTAAGGCCGAGCACGGTGCGGTTGCCGTCGGGCGTCGAGAGGCCAGGCGAAGCTTGCGAGGCTTGCGGGTATCCGCGATAGGCGAACGCGCCGACACACAGGCACATCAGCACAAGGGCAATAACCCACTGCGCTTTATTCCGCCAAATGGGTGCAACCGTATCTGCAGCCCGTGCGCCAGCCGGCGGTGGGCTGAGGGTCAGCACGGCAGCGCCGACCCTGACCGTAAGGGGCAGTCGGGCGCGGTGGCCGCTGCCCACTGGAATGCGTATCTCCTGACCGTGGCGCGCGACGACGATGACGTCGCCGCCAAGCGCTTCGACAGCCACCTGACCTGCTGCGAAGCGCAACGCCAGATGCCGCGCGGCAATGCCGGGGTCGCTGAGGAGCAAATCAACATCGCCAGCGCTGCCAACCGTATAAACAGGGTTTTCAAGCGCCAGGCTTACCCCTCGGTGCAGGCCGTGGGTGATGCTCAACAGTGGAATGGGTGTGACGCGTGCCGACGAATCAGGCAGCGATGTCAGGGAAATCTGGGCGGTCATACCGTGTTACCCGGGTCGAGTGCGCAGGCAAGAGGCGAGTCGGACGCCGAAAAGGTGTAGCTCAATGAGGCAGATGGAATGCGAGCAGCCGGGCGGCTGCTCGCATCACGGCGTCAGTTCTGAGGCCGTTGTTTGGTCGCGTCGAGCTCGGCTTTCTTGGCCGTGGTCAGCTCAGTGATCTTTGCCGACTTCTCGATAGCCATGTTGAACGTGGCTTCCATTTTTGCGATCGCTGCATCTGCGCCGCCGCCGGAGCTTGCTGGAGGGACTTCACTCATTGTGTATCTCCTTACAGGGATGGGGGATGTCTTCAGCCGCATTGCGGCGCTTGCTTAGTGCGTGCCTCACCATAAAGCCGAATTGTTACAAATAAACTTCAGCACTTGCGTTGCACCAATCAATAGTAGGCGGGGGCATTTTTTAGTTGTTGTGAAAACTTGTGAAATACCGGGATTCTATTCAACTACGCTACTTTCTAGAGCTGCAATGTCATATTGCCTGTACCTGTAAACAAAGGCCGAGACCGTTGTTATTGATCGAATCTGATGAAACTCTGCTTTCCCCCGTTAGTTAGAATGAAGTTATTCAGTCAAAGGAGTGGCGCCATATTTGTGGCGAATACAATGTTGGCCATGGTGCTCATGTAGACCGGCCCGCCGGCCCTGAAGCACTGGGCTCCCGCTGTGAATTGTTGTGAAAATGCCGGCGGCACGCGCCGATTCCCGGAGCACTCTGCTAGGGTTTCAGCCTTGTTGTGAGCCCACCTGCGAATTCATGCGCAACCATAACGCACTCAACGCCTGAACTGTTTTGAAGTCAGTCCATTGTTCCGGGGCCCTTCATATTTGCCGGTTGAACGTTGCGCTGAAACGCCGCGTTTATCCATGTATGGTCGGCTCGTTGCCCGGACTTCATCGTCACGTCATATCGGAGTGCCGATAATTAACCGCTGTGCCGCTCACACTTCAACGCCCACTGTTTTTCCAGTTTTTGATAGATGCCGGCGCGACGTGCCAGTGAATAGCCTGGTGCTGTGCCCCGCCTCTTAGTTGTGCCCTACCGTTAAAAAGCAGGAGTTCAATCGCATGCCGACACGCCCTTTGGATAGCACCCCCGAGCTGAAATCGCGGCCGCTCGCCACCGTGCCGAAAAACCTGTTCGCCGCTGTCCTCAAGACCAGCGCCAGGCTGGCCGATCAGTATCGACCTGCGACCGCCGATGAAAAGGCGCCTGCGCTCAAGGACTACAAAACCATCGAGGAGCCCGGCACCCTCGCCGCCGACACCGTCCGCTTCGTCACCCAGGACGGCCAGCAAGTGATGGTCAGCAAGTCCACCAACCCGACGCTGTACAAGCAGGTCGTCGAAGACCGCGCGGCATTGCAGGGCATCAACAAAAGCCTCGCCGAAGGTTACGAGCTGGGGACGCCAGACACGGCGGTGCCGGACACGCTGGGCAGTTACCGCTTTATCGGCCCGCCCGATCAGGAGGGTCCGGGCCTGATTCGGTATGTGACCCAGGACGGCAAGCACGTGATCCTCGCCGAACAGAACAATCCGGAGGCGTTCAAGCAAGTGTCCGAGGCTTACAAGACGTTGAGCGCGGTCAACGCCAGCGAACATGTCGGCTACCGTCGCGCCACCGACAACGAAGTCTGGCCGCCCTACGCCGGCACCGCCGTGGGGCCCGCCGACGAAGTGGGTCCGGGCCTGATTCGCTACGACAACGGGGGCAACAAGGTCATCGTCGCACGCGATGACAATCCCAAGTTGTTCGATTACCTGAAGTCGCTGCATGAGGTCATCAACGATCCGGCCAAGTCCGGCGACATCAACACCGCCGTTTCCGGCGGTGCCACCCTTGCCGATCAAGGCACTCAGGCGCCAGCGCTCAACGATTACAAAAACTTCTACTGGACCGTCGGCCAGGAGGGCGAAACCCTCACCTACGAGCTGCAAGACGGCAGCCGCGTAGTGGTCTCCAAAGACCTCACCCCCGAGTTGTTCAAAACCGCCAGCACCGCCAACGAGACCTGGAGCCAGATCCACACCAGTGAGGCCGAAGGCTACAAGCTGGCCGGCCCCAACGACTTTCTGAAAAACGCCGACATGACCTTCGGCTCGCCGGACGACCTGGGCAACGGCTTGATCCGCTACGAAACCAGCGAAGGCAAGGTCATCGTTTCCAAGGCGCTGAGCCCGCAGCTGTATGACGACGTTGTCGCCAAGTGGGATGCCTGGACCAAGACCGGTGTCGACGATACCCGCGCCAAGGCCAACCTGCCTCCCGAAGCCGAGCTGGACGTGCTCAACCTCGGTACCGGCGTCAAGGCCGATCCCAAGGATGACCAGTCTCCCGAGCTGACCGTCAGCGAACTGGCCACCCAGGAGCTGCTCGACAAGTACCGCAAGGGCGTGCAGGACGGTTCGATCGGCAAGGACGACCCGCGCGCCCAGCTGGTGCGCGCGCTGGAAGCGCAAGCGGCCTATCAGAACGGCCGCGGCCTGACCGGCTATGAAGAAGATCCCGGTTTCTTCGGCGGCACCTGGCGGGTCTTCGACGACCACCAGACCCAGCTCTCGTCCGCCGACATGCACGACATCATTGACGGCCCCAAACTACAGGAGCGGATCAGCACCCTGTTCTCCGATCCCGGCGTCACTGCGGATTACAAGGCCAGCATGGACGGTGCGATCAATCGCATCCCGAACAAGGACGCGGTCAAACAAAAGCTTCTCGACCTGACCGCCAACCCGGACTACGTGACCTACCTCAAGGACCTGCAGAAACAAGGCAAGGCCCATGAGGCGCAACAGGACCTGAGCGACACGTTGACCGCGCTGTCGCTGTTCGACCCGGACGCCGCAACCAAAGCCGCACAGAACATCCAGGCCGACGGCTTGACCAGCGACCTCAACGACCTGATCAGCGACCCGGGCAAGGTCTCCGACGAGAACAAGGAGCTGGCCACCAAGGACCTCTTCGGCCTGCTGAAAAGCGTGCTCAAGGGCGAGCTGCTTGACCTGCCCCGCCGCACCCAGGAAACCATCGAGAAGTTTCTTGAAGAAGGACTGGGCGACAAGAAGAAATCCTCTGCGGTGAGCAAGGCGCTGGCAGAGCTGGGCGAAGCCTACAAAACCCATGGCAGCATTTCCGAGGCGGACATCAAAACTGCGCTCTCCAAGCCCTATGTGGCGATCGCTGATCGCGGTCAGCTGGGCGAGGTCTTCAATGCGCTGAACAGCAAAGGCGTACTCGGCTCGATGGGCGCCGGCGTCTCACTGTTCTCGGGCATTTACCAGCTTGCCGGCAACGGCGGCAAGCTGGCCGAAACGCCGTTGCAACGGCTGGCAATCGCCAAGGACTTCCTCAGCTTCGCGGGCGCGGGCAGCCACTTCGTCAAGCTCGGCGACGCGATTGCCGACCTGGTCGGCAAGGGCGGCATGGTCGACTTCCTCGGGCTGGACAAGACGCTTCCGGAAATCTGGGGCAAGGACAAAGCCCCGACCATGGTCGACGTTCGCGACCCCAAGCTCTCCGACGCCATGAAGACCAAGATCAGCAGCGCGCTGGACATCACGCCCGACATTTCGTCGGTGCTGGGCGACGGCGCGGGCACCTTCGCCGATGCGGAGAAAGTCCAGGGCGGCATCACCCAGCGTCTCGATGACGCTGTCACCGGCGCCGGCGGTGCCAAGCTGGGCGCCGGCAAGGCGGGCAAGATCGCCGGTTCGGTGATCAAAGTGCTCGGCCCGGCCAGCGACGTGGTGGGCGGGTTCGCCGACATCGTCCTGGGCGCCTTCACCATCAAAAGCGGCATTGAATCCGGGGACCCGCTGGCCAAAGCCGCTGGCGGGCTGCAGATCGCCGCCGGCGCCTTCGGGGCATCGGCCGGCGTGCTCGGCGCGGCGGCGTTGGTGGGAGCAGGTTCGGCAGCGGCATTGACGGGGCCTTTCTTCCTGGTCGGCGTGGTCCTGGCGGTGATCGGCGGGGTCATCGGGTTCTTCGTGGACCACAACAAGAAACAGAAAGCCAGCGAGAAGGAAAACGACTGGTACCGCGACCTGGCAGCTGACGGCCTGCTTCAGGGCGACTGGGGCGACAAGGTCGAGTACCTGCACTACTCGCTCCACGAATACGGCGAACGCGAAGCCCCGCCGGACGACAGCCTGTTTCGCTTCCAGAGCGCGGAGTGGCAGCACTTCGACGACACACCGCAACACGACGGCTCGTCCAGCAACCGGCTGGATGACGAGCTGCACGTCGAATACGGCGAAGACAAGCGTTAGCACAGCGTTGAGAGCAGCGCCGCGACTGTTGCGCGATCCTGCTCTCGGCGGCCCACACCCGTAATGGACAACGTACTAGTGAACACCCACCTCAGGAGCCTGCCATGTCTATCCCGTCACTCGATATAACCCGGGTCGTCACCGAGGTCGCCGGCAAAGGCCAGGCCACCTGGGACAATTCCGTCGACCGTGCCAAAGCCAAAGACGCCGGTATCGAATGGGAACTGCCCGAAGACGATAACCGCTCGGCGCAGCAGATCATCGATGACAACCCGCTGCTGAAAAACCTCGGCAACCAGAGCGGCGTCAAGGACATGCTCAGGGAACGCGTCGGCGACTTCGAGAACGACCCGGACGCCGCCTTCCGTGCCGAACAGGTGCTCGACCACGTGGTGCGCTACGACGAAAACGGCCAGCGCCTGGCCGGCACTGATGTCGATGACAACCGCATCAATGGCTTCACCAAAAGTGGCCAGGCCAAACACGGCACCGAGGCCGGTCGCCTGCAGGACTTCGGCAAGGACGGTTTCGACAGCCTCAAGGGCAAGATGGAAAGCGCCAATAACGTCGGTGGCGACGCCAAGGCCCGCGAGGCAGGTGAAAGCGCCGGCATCGTCTGGGAACTGCCCAAGGATGACAAGCGCTCGGCTCAGGACATCATCGACGCCAACCCGCTGCTCAAGCATCTGGGCAACCAAAGCGGCGTCAAAGACGCATTGAAGGAGCGGGTCGGGGACTTCGAAACCGACCCGAACGCCGCCTTCCGCGCGGCTCAGGTCATGGACCGGGTAGTCGGCTACGACGAAAATGGCAAAGTGCTGAGCGGCAAGGACGTGGCCAACACCAGCGTCGATGGTTTCACCAAGAGCGGCGAAGCCAGGCACGGCACCGAAGCCGGGCGCTTGCAGGACTTTGGCAAATACGGCTTCGAGTCGCTGCCCAAGGCCCAGGCCAGCGAAGACATCGCCAGCTACAAGGACTTTCTCAAGGCCAAGCCCGATGCCGACGCCGGTTCAAAAGAAGTGGCCGGTTACGCGGCGATCCTTGAGCAAAAGTACGACTCCATCCGCGGCAAGACCGATGCCGGCGACACCCTCACCGCGCAGAACATCAAAGACTACAAAGACGCCAACCCTCAGCTTTCGGACAAGGAAAAAGCCGCGCTGGACTTCTGGTCGCAGCCGGGGGCTTTCAAGATACTCGACACCTCCAGCAAGCTGCTGGCCGGTGGCGCCGATGGCAAGGCCAGCAAGTCCGACATTCAGACCTGGCTGAAGAACTCGGCACCGGCCGACGCCAGCGGCCTCAGCGCGCTGGTTTCGAGCGTGGTGTCGGGCAACGTGACGCACAACGTCGACACCAGCAAACTGGGCAAAGACGTCTTCGAGCACCCCGAAAACTACACCGCCGAGGAAAAGGCCGCTGTGCTGCTGGATCTTCAGAACGCGCAGAAGCTGGTGGTCGACGGCGCCAAGGCCGGCATGTGGGGCGATGACTACGGCAAGGTGGCGATTGCCAACGGGTCCGGCGCGTTCTGGGAGCCGGACAAGGTGTTGCAGGACATCAACGACCACATCGCCATTCTGCAGAAGGACGCGCCAACGGCCGAGTTCATCAAGACCAAGGGTGACGAGTCGGTCAAGTCGCTGTTCGAGGCAAGTCCCGGCCTCAAGGATGCGGTGACCAAGACCTACGAGGACGAGATCAAATCCGGCAAGGCGCTCGACCAGGCCTGGGACGCTGCCAGCAAAGACGGCAAGACCAATCAGCCTGAAGCGCTGGCCAGTTTCTACGCCACCGCCAACAGCTATCAGTCGATGCTGGGCATCGACGACAACGCCGAGATACAGGCTGCGGTGGGCAAATCTTCCCACAACGAAGCCTTCAAGACGTACTACAAGGATTCGCTGGCCTCGGGCGAGCGGCTGCGTGAACTGCTGAAGACCCAGACGCCTGACGCCGCCGGGGCAACATTCAGCCTGGAAGTGGCGCTGTACAACGGCGCGCTGGACCCGGAGTTCACTAATCAATTCGACAAACAGCTCAACGACAACTTCTCCAGCATCGTCCAGGAAAACGCGTTCACCGGCGCGACCTTCGACGACCTCAAAGCCGCTTACGGCAAAGACGGCGGCGCGGATCTCGACGAAGACAAGCTGCGCGAGCGCATTGATCAGGTGCGACGCGATTCTCCTGAATTGATGATGAACAAAGACGGCACCGTTGCGACCACCGACCAAGTGGTGGCCGGCTTCCGTGGCAACTGGGACATGCTCCGCCAGGGCACCAAAGCCCTGGACAAAATGGACAAGCTCTCGGATTTCGACACCACCGGTGATGCCAAAGGCGCCTACAGCAGCGGAACCCTGCATGTTGTGAGCGGACTGTTCCTGGCCGGTGTGACTATCGCGCGTGGGACGCAGAACGGCGGCAAGCTCTCCACCAAAAACGTCGTTGACATCACCACCGGCTCCGTGCAAACCGCCACGGTACTCATCGAAGGCGGGTCGAAGGCGTATCAGCAATACCTGGACGGCGCCATCGCCAACGGCGAGAAAACCATCAAGGACATGCAAGACGGCAAGCTGCCCAGTGACCTGCTGGACAAGGCCAAGGAAAACGTCAAGGACGGCAAGAACTACAAGGCGGTGGCGAAGAACTTCGAGGAGAGCGCCAAAGGCATCGGCGGCCTGGCGGGCATTGCGGCGGGTGCGTACAGCATCTTCGACGGCGTTCAGGCGATCCGTCGTGGTGACGCATTGACCGGCGGCTTCAACATCACGGCCGGGTCGCTGGGCGTGCTCGCAGGCTCGGCCTCGGCGGTCGAGGGCAGCATGGCGCTGCTGGGCATCACCCGCTTCATGCCGGCGGTTGCGTCGGCGGCGGGCGTGCTGGGTTTCCTCGGCGCTGGGGTTGCGGTGCTGGGGGCGATCATCCCGGGGCTGGTCAAAGAAGGTCAGCAGCAGGCCAAGGCTGATGACTTCGCCCAGGTGTTGGGCGATTCGATCGAGCGCTACGGGATCGACGGGGTAAAAGACGGCACCATCAGCGACATCCCGACCAAGGATTGGCCGGGCGGCGAGACCTGGACGTCATAAGATCTGGCATTGCGTCACGAAAAACCCGGGCCAATGCCCGGGTTTTTTTATGCCTCGTCCACCAGCGCTTGCTGGAAGTCAGTTACTCGGCCGCTGCTTGGTCGAGTCCAGTTCAGCCTTTTTGCCGGTGGTGATCTCAGTGATCTGCGCTGACTTGGCAATCGCCAGATCGAAGGTGTCCTGCATCTTGGCAATGGCTTCGGTCGCCGTGCCTTTCAGCCCGCCATTGGCCGCCCAGTCGAAATTCCATACGCCGGACAGGTTGTCGACGCCCGCCACGTCGTGGGTCTCGATGGCGGTGAAGACATCCGGGTGGCGCTGCAGGTACTTCGCTGCATCAGACACTTCGGCCGGCACCTTGCCTGATGTGTTGTCAGCGACCTTGGCAAGTTCCTGCAGGGTGATGGCGGACTTGCCGGTCTGGCGCATGTAATCGGCGACGATTTTGCTGGACCGGGCAATGTCCAGCTTGGCGTCGAACGCGGAAGTCGATGACTTCGGGTTGCTTGGTGAGCCTCCAGCAGGGGTTATGGGGGTGGACATCGGCGCTGCTCCGTCAGTGAGGTGGGCATCGTCCCGCTGACGAAGCTCCGGGCAAGACGCTAGCACGCCGACAGGTTCTTTATGAGGCGCTTCACAACGTTTCACAGAGCGCTAATAACGCCTGCGACGATTGGAACGGGACAACATTGCCAGACGTCCAATCACGTCAATGAAGGCCCATCAGCCAGGGAGACTACCGTGGTAGCAGAATCGCAAGGCCATCCGCCCCTTCAGCAGGTCGGGGCGTCCATCTGGGACGCATTCACCTGGCTGAATCAACCTGATCACTGGGTCGCGCACCCGGACGGATCATTGCAGGTCACCACCGGACTGCAGACCGATTTCTGGCGCGAAACCCACTACGGTTTTGTGCGCGACAGCGGGCACTTCTTCGGCGTCAAGGCAGCCGGTGGCTTCACTGCGCAGGTCAGGATCAATGCCGACTTTCGCGAGCTTTACGATCAGGCCGGGCTCATGGTCAGGCTAGATGAACGGACGTGGATCAAAGCCGGCATCGAGTTCAACGACGGCGACCCGATGATCAGCAGCGTGCTCACCGAGGGCCGGTCCGACTGGGCGCCGGGCTCGTTTAACGGTGATCCGCGTGATTTTTGGCTCAGGGTCACCGCCGCTGATGGCGTCCTGCGCCTGCAGTACTCCACCGATGGCGTGAAGTGGCCCTTGCTTCGGCTCGCCCCGTTCCCCGAAGCGGACGTTTATGAGGTCGGCCCTTTTTGCTGCACGCCACAGCGCGAGGGGTTGAAGGTCCGCTTCTCAGAGTGGGCCCTGGGCCCTGCTCTGAAGCGCGAGCTGCACGATTTGAGCTAAGCCGGCCCGTCATGGCGCCCGGTTGAAATGTCCAAAATCATCAGGCCTGTTCAACCGCCGAGGGCGCGCACGGCGCAGACCCGATGCGTTGCTGCCGAGGGCGCATACGATGCAAAAGCCATGCGCTGCCGCCGAGGGTGGGTACTGCGCGGACCCGGTGTAGGAGCGCGCTTGCCCGCGAAGGGGCCGGTACATCCGCCGCAGTGATCCATTGTGGGACCGGCTTTAGCCGGGAAGACGGCATCATTGACTCCGCGAAATCGGCGGTGTGCACAAGGTCCCCTTCCCGGCTAAAGCCGGTCCCACCAAAGCCCCGTTTCGCACCACGCATTACGTCGAGTTGCCGTCGCGACGCGTGTCTGCCTGACCCGACGTCATTCGCGGGCAAGCGCGCTCCTACAGTTGGTCTTGGCTTGGCTTGAGGTCGGTGTTGCCCGGCCAACCTGTGTACTTGATGAGGGCCTGGCCCGATACCGATTGCGCCCGGCGGACATGAACACTGTAGGAGCCGGCTTGCTGGCGCCGGCGGCCTGCAACCCATGCGTTGGCGCCGACGGCGGCGCGGACCCAGTGTAGGAGCGCGCTTGCCCGCGAAGGGGCCGGTACATCCGCCGCAGCGTTCCACTGTGGGACCGGCTTTAGCCGGGAAGACGGCACCATTGCCTCCGCGAAATCGGCGGTGTGCACAAGGTCCCCTTCCCGGCTAAAACCGGTCCCACAAATAGTGCTCTTTCCGGTTAAAGCCGGTCTCACCATTGGTCTTCATCCCGGCTCAGGCCAATCCCATCAACGGCCCGCTTTACGTCCGAAGCCTGATATCTGCCCCGAGCAGCGCTCTCACGTTCGACGTCAACGCTTCCAGCGGGAAAGGCTTGTGCATCCAGGCCATGCTGCCATCCAGCCGCGCCTGTCCGTCGCCGGCCGGCTCGGCGTAGCCGGTCATGAACACAATCGGCAGATCCGGTCGGAACGCCCTCCCCGCGCTGGCCATCTGGCGCCCGTCCATCCCTCCGGGCAAGCCGATGTCGGTGACCAGCAAGTCGATCGGCGTGTCCGACCGCAGCAGTTGAAGGCCCGCCTGGCTGTCGGCCGCTTCAATGACGGTGTAACCCAGATGCGTCAGGGCTTCGGCAACGAAGACGCGCACGGTCGGCTCGTCGTCCACCACCAGGATGGTTTCACCCGCCGCAGCCGGTTCCTCACGGGCCTGCTCCTGCTGTGCGTCAATGACCTCGGGCGCGGCTGCGTGACACGGCAGCAGCAGGCAGACGCAGGTGCCCTGACCCGGTTCGGAATGAATCTGGATCTGGCCACCTGATTGTTTGATGAACCCGTAAACCATCGACAGCCCCAGGCCGGTCCCCGCGCCCACTTCTTTGGTGGTAAAAAACGGCTCGAATACCCTGGACAGCACCTCGGGGCTCATGCCGGTGCCGTTATCGGTCACTGATATGGCGAGGTAATTGCCCGGCACCCACTCCGGGTCAAGCCCGGGCTTTTCATCCAGTTGCTGGTTGCAGGTCGCGATGGAGATAAGCCCGCCCTCGCCCAGCGCGTCCCGCGCGTTGATGCACAGGTTAAGCAGCGAGTTCTCGACCTGGGCGGGGTCGACCATGCAAGTAGCGGCCTGAGCGTTGAGCTCAACCTTCAGCTCGATCGCCGGCCCCACTGTGCGGCGGATCAGCTCTTCCATCTCGGCTATCAGCACGTGCACGTCGGTGTTCTTCGGCAGTAGCGTCTGTCGGCGCGAGAAGGCCAGCAACCGATGGGTCAGCGCTGCCGCCCTCTGCGCGGCACCGTAAGCCACGGAGACGTAACGCTCGACGTCTGCCGAACGGCCCTGACTCACCCGCAGCTTGATCAGGTCCAGGCTCCCGGTGATGCCTGCCAGCAGGTTGTTGAAATCGTGGGCGATGCCGCCGGTGAGCTGCCCGATCGCTTCCATCTTCTGCGACTGGCGCAGGGCGGCCTCGGCCATTTCACGCTCGGCGATTGCCTGGGTGATGCGCGCCTCCAGCGTTTTGTTCAGCTCAAGCAGCGCCGACTCGGCTTTTTTGCGCGCGGTGACGTCGACGGACGAGCCAATCAGGCCGATCACGGCGCCGTGATCATCCAGCAGCGGGGCTTTCGAAGACAGCCACACCGCAGCGGTGCCGTCCGGCATGTTGACGTGCTCTTCGATCTGCTCGGCCCTGGCGCTGCGCATGATGCGCTGATCGGTTTCCATGATCAGACGCGCCTGATCCTTGTCCTCGAGAAACTCCAGGTCAGTCTTGCCAATGTAGAACTCGGGCGGCCTGCCAATCAGTTCGGTGGTGCCATGGTTGGCCACAAGCATTCTGCCAACCAGGTCTTTGGCGTAAACCACGCCGGGCACGGCTGCGGTGAAGGTCGCCAGCAGCGCGGACATCCGGTCACGCTCGGCCTCGGCAGCGCGTCTGGACTCGATGTCCATCAGCACCCCGGGAAAGCGAACCGCGTGGCCTTGCCCGTCGAGTTCCGCACGGCCATTGGCTTCCACCCAGCGGTAGAGCCCGTCATGGTGCCGGACCCGGTATTCACAGCGATAAGGCCCGCCGCGACGCATTGCTTCCTGAATGTCGGCCGCTACCCGGTCCACGTCGTCGAGGTGGATAGAGGAGAATGCCTCGGCGATGGGCACCCCAGCCCTGCAGCGCTCGGCGGACAAGCCAAAGGTGCGTGAAAACCTTTCGTCGGCCGTCACGGTATCCCCGGCGATGTCCCATACCCAAGTGCCGATGATGGCACCTGCGTCCAGGGCAAGCTGCAAACGCTCCGAGGTGTCCGTCGGGAACTCCTGAGCGGCGTGCAGTGGAGCGGGAACATCGCTGTCGTGTTGATTCATCTACAAACCCGGATAGCTGCCTGGTGATCAGGGGCGAAGCATACCTGTCCTCGCGTACGACGCGAAGCATCCGGCGAGCACCCGGCCAGTACCGGCCGTCGAGGGAGGCGAGCCCTGGTAACCGCACGAAGATAATTGCCGGGAGCGGGTCAAGCACTGCGCCAAATGACCGATAACAACAGAGTGGCCGCACTGCCGACGGCCCTTTGAGCGCCTCCCCCCATGTCATTCATTCGCAACCCGCACCTGGTGCAAAGCCATCTGTATGCATTACTGGGCTTTTACCTGTTTTCCATCTTTCTGCTTGCCCTGACGTGGGAGTTCAAGCTGGAAGGTGTCGCCATGGGGGTCCTGGACCTGCCCTACGATGGCGACTTCGAAGTGGCTGAGCGCTGGCGCTTCGTGCTGACCTCCACCGGCTTTGCCGTGCTGGCAATGGTCGTCCCCTTCGTGCTGCTCAAGCGCCTGATTGGCAGCTTGCACCAGAGCTACAACAACCTCGTCGTCGCGCAGGCGCAGAGCGACTCTTTGGCGCGTCATGACCCGTTGTCCGGCCTGTTGAATCGCCGGGTATTTCACGAACAGCTGGCGGCCCGTCTGGATCAACCCGGCGTGGGCACGGCGGTATTCCTGATCGACCTCGACCGCTTCAAGCAGATCAACGACACCCATGGCCATGCCGCCGGTGATGTCGCGATCTGCACCATTGCCGACACGCTGCGAGAGGCAACGGCCGGATGGCAGGCCGCCGTGGCACGGTTGGGCGGCGATGAGTTTGCCCTGGCAGTGACGGGCCGTTTCAGCCGTCTTGACCTGGCCACGCTGGCCGAAACCATACTCGCCAAAATTGCCGCGGCACCGACCGGGCTGCCGGGCGTGGCCTTTAGCGCGACGATGGGGATTGCGGTATCGCCGGTGGACGGTATGGTCGCCGAAACCCTGTTGCAGCACGCCGACAGCGCGATGTATCGCGGCAAGAACAACGGCCGCGCGGTTTTCCATTTTTACGAAGCCAGCTTCGAGAATGCGCTGCGTGAACGCATGCGTCTGGAGGCAGAACTGCGTCAGGCCATTGCGCAACGGCAGATCCAGCCGTATTACCAACCCATCGTCAGCCTCCCGGAACAGCAACTGGTAGGCTTTGAGCTGCTTGCGCGATGGATGCACCCGCAGCACGGGGTCATCATGCCTCAGGACTTCATCCCGCTGACCGAACAACTGGGGCTGATCAAATCGCTCACCGAAGGGCTGCTGATACAGGCCTTTGCCGAGGCGCGCAAATGGCCGCCGGGGTTGTTACTGGCGGTCAACGTCTCGTCGTCAATGATCGAGAGCGACGACTTTCCCGACTGGCTGGCGGAACTGGCGCGCACGGGCGATTTTCCCCTTGGGCATCTCGAAGTCGAGGTCACGGAAAACGCGCTGGTCGCGAATGTGGGCAGCGCCCGGCTCAACCTTGAGCGGTTGCGTGCCATGGGCGTCAGCGTGGCGCTCGACGACTTCGGCACCGGCTACTCCGGGCTGTACCACCTGACCCAGCTGGCGATCGACAAGATCAAGATCGACCGGTCCTTTTTCGACACCTCGCTGGATAATCAGAGCGAAATGGTCAAGGCCATCCTGGCACTGGGCAAGAGCCTGCGCATGCAGATTACCGCCGAGGGCGTTGAGCATGAGCAACTGGCCGACTGGCTGACCACCCACGATTGCGATTTTGCCCAGGGTTACCTCTTCGGACGCCCGCTGCCGGTGGCCCAAGTGGCGGCACTCATGGCGCCTGACCGGCATGCCGGTCCGCTCAGGGCGTAACCCTCAGCGAAGCCAGCAAGTCATCCGCTGCGCGCTGAATCTCGGCGCGGTCGCCCATCACGCGCGCACCCTGCCTGGAACCGGACAGGTTGTCCGCGTCGGCGTCGACGTTGATCAACAACGCCGAGAGGCTGGCATGAAGCATGAGCGCGCAGGACGTCACGTCGCATTTGAGGGTTTTTTTCACACGGGGCATGCCTGCCGCGGCGAGCTCGATGCCTTTCAGGCATGACCTCGCCGCAGCCAGCGATCCCAACGTCACGTCCAGCGACAACTGAGGGTCATGGCCGGAGCTCGATGACGCGCTGTCTTCGATGAATGCGCCAAAGGTTTTCATGTCGTTGTCGGCGTGCGCCTTGATCACCGCCAGCAGCGCCTCCGTCTCGGCGATCCGGCCTGCCAGTTCGGGATCTTGCTCACCCCCCGCCGACTTGCGCAGCGCCATGAGTAGCAGCGCCAGTGAAAACCCTGCACTCGCGCAAGCGGCCGCACCGCAGCTTGGCACAGGCGCCGAAGATGCAACCTGCTCGCAGAACGCCTCCATTGTGGTTGACCAGATGCTCATGTCGATGCCCTTCCCCTGTGAGTCTCTCCATCAGCATAGTGACGGTCGCACCACCGCAAAAGTTTGGAAGGTTTTCAGCGGCAGCGCCTTTTGCACTTGGCAGGAAAGCGAGACGTCAGCTATAAGTCATGACGCCGATTTTCAAGGCATTGAGGCCGAAAATCCGATCCGTCCAAAGGTGCGGCGATGACAAAACGAGGCGAGAAATACTGGCTCTGGTCCGATTGCCTGCTGCAATCGACCACGCGCAAGACTGTTACGGATGGGGGAGCACAGATTGAGGTGTCCGCGCGGACGTCACGCCGGGCCGTGACGCAGCTGTTCGTCGGCGCCTACCAGGCCAATGGCCTGGCCCTTGCCGAGGAATATTACGCAGACTGCCCCGATGAAAGTGTCGAGCAGGCGCTCGACTGGGGTGAGAGGCGCGGTCAATTTCTCATCGAATCCAGAGGCATGCATCCGGCCGCCCGCGCTTGGCCGAAACGAACTTCACGTGGCCGAACCGGTCTTGTGCTTCCCGCGATCGATGCCAGGGACTGGTCGAGAACGGCATTTCTCGCCCGGATCAATGCCGCGCAAGCCCGCTACAAGGCAGCGTGCCGCAAGATGGTGGAAGTCATGAAGCGGTCCAATGTTCCCAAAGAAGAATGGGAGGCTTGCCGTGTCGAACTCAATGCCGCCATCGACGAGCGAGCCAGCGCACTCAGGATCAACACTCACTGATCAATGGCATCAGTGACGTGCATGAGGGCGGCGATCGGCGTGGGATGGTCCTTATGCAGACCGGCAACCACTGCTTACAGTGGGACCGGCTTCAGCCGGGAATAAGCCAGTACTGCATCCTGTGGGACCGGCTTTAGCCGGGAATAGGCCAGCCTGGCGCCATTGATTGTTGGGGCATGATCGCCGACGTCTTGCCGGCTAAAGCCGGTCCCACAGGAACAACGCAGTATGCCGGTGGAGCCGGGTTTACCGATCGTCGTCCTGCTGAGGCTCGTTACCGTATTCATCGTAATCGGGAGGCGTCAGGCCGTTCTGCCGTCCGGACTCCTGATCAGGCGAGTGAGCCGGCAGGGTGTCCGGCTTGTCCTGTTCAGCGGGCGTTGCGGCATGGGGGTCGCGTGTCGCGTCGGCTGGTGATTTCGCGTCAGTCATGGTGCGCTCCGAGGGGCGAGGCCCTGGCATGTGAGAAGAATGCTTGCCTGATATCTGAGCGGTCTGCCGGGCGGAAGGTTCGACGTTTTAGAGGTATCCGGGATGCGGGGTTCATTCAAACAAGGGCCGACTTGAAACAAAGCGAAAGACCCGCTCTGCCGGCCCAATAAAAAAAGCCGCGTTTCGGCGGCTTTTACTGAGCACAGTCAGTGATAAACCCGCCAGTTTTCGACCTCGTCACCGAACTGGGCTTTCCAGGCTTTCAACAACTTGTGATTGCCGCCCTTGGTTTCGACCACTTCACCGGTCAGTGGGCTTTTATACACTTTCAAATCGCGGGCCTTGCGAGGTTTCTTTTCGGGGGGCGCTGAACTGTTCGTCCGGGTGTTCTGCGAGCGCGGGTCAAGCATGCCCACAATGTCCTTCAAGCCGAAACCGTAAGTCTGAAGGAGTTCTCGCAACTTCGTCTCGAATTCGATTTCTCTCTGAAGGCCGCTGTCGTTTTTCAGTGTTTCAAGTTCGGCGAGTTGCGCGGCAAGCTGTTGTTCAAGTTTGCGGAATTCTGCGAGACGAGACATCTGGAGCTCCTGTTACCCGATTGAGGGTTTGATAGTAGTGCAATGACCAGCGCCCGTCATCGACCGGCAATAATCGGTGCCACCGCAGTTGTCATTTGACGATGATGGAGATCTTGCCGTTGCGCTCGATGATTGCAAACTTGATCTGTTCTACGGTCTCAACGCCCTGCCCCAGCCGCGCCGCCTGCATGATGTCATCTTCCTGCACGCGGGCCTCATGCATCCGCTGGCGCAGGTAGGTGCCGTTCTCCACCACTATCGTCGGGCCACCGTCGATCAACTTGCCGATGCGCTTTGATCGACGCTTGAGCAGAGAAAAGCCGATGTCGATACAGAGCAGCGTGACAATAACCAGCACGGCATTGGTGACTGAAAAGTCGTCTCCCAACAATGCCTGTTGGGTCGCTTCACCAATGATCAGCATCAAGACGAAATCAAAGGAGGTCATCTCGCCCAAAGACCGCCGACCCGAGACACGAAACAACACCAGCAACACGAAGTAAATGGCGCCTGCGCGCAACACCGCATCCATACGTTTTTACCTAAGGATAAATAAACTGATTGAGCGACACTTCGCCGCCGCCTTCCACCGCGATATGACCCGCTACCAGACCCAGACCGTCGTTGCGCCATGTCAGGTACAGCGAACTGTCGCCCCGCTCGTCGCCGGTCATGGTCAGCTTCAAGCCCTGACGATTGGCGGCGGAGCCGATGGGCTGAGGCTGCATGGAGTCGACACTGAACGCCTCCAGCAAGGCGGCGTCGACAAAAACCGTGTGCGGCTTGCCGGGCTGGCCGTGGCTATGAATCACCATTGCGTCGACCCCGCCGCTGCGGTGGAAGCGTTGGTACTCGACGGTGAGGTCTTTCTGCGCGGAGGTCGCCGTAGCGTCGCTGAGCAGTCCCCGGGAAAACAAACCGCCCAGTGTCAGCAACACGACCAGCAGCAACACATACCAGCCCACGCGTTCGAATTTCCAGATCCGGCGCTGAAGCGCAATGTCTTCGTCCACCGGGTGCTGCCGGTCCTGCATTTCCTGATCATATGAAGACATAAGGGCTTGATGTCCGTTTAAGAAGTCGCCAGTCGACCGCTACAGCTTAGTGCGGTGGCGCGCCAAAGCGTTCAATCACCACCCGACCCAGACCGCCTGCGTATGGTGGGTGAAGAGCACCCGTGCCGTTTGTCTGCCCGGCGAGAGTTCGGCTAAACCACGGGCCAAGCGACAGGCTCCACCCAACATCAATCACCTAGTTGGGAGACTTGCCATGAAAGCAGTGGTGTTTCACGGAGTCGGCGACATCAGGCTCGATGATGTGCCGGAACCTACCCTCCAGGAACCAACTGACGCGATCGTGCGCATTACCGCGTCGGCCATCTGCGGGACGGATCTGCATTTTATTCGCGGCAGCGCGCCGGACATGCAGAGCGGCACGATACTGGGCCATGAGGGCGTCGGCATCGTCGAGGCGCTGGGACCGGAAGTGCGCAATCTGGCGGCTGGCGACCGGGTGCTGATCCCGTCAACCATCGCCTGCGGCAACTGTGCATATTGCCGCGCCGGCTACTTTGCGCAGTGTGACTTGGCCAACCCCAACGGCAAGAAAGCCGGCACCTCGTTCTTCGGAGGCCCGAAAGCCACAGGGCCTTTCCATGGCCTGCAAGCGGAGAAAGCGCGCATTCCGTATGCGCATGTCGGCCTCATCAAGTTGCCGGACAGCATCACTGACAACCAGGCGATTGCCATGTCGGATATTTTTCCCACCGCCTGGTTTGGTGCAGAGATGGCGGAGATCGAGGACGGCGATACGGTTGCGGTATTTGGCTGCGGCCCGGTTGGCCTGTTCGCGATCATCAGCGCCAGATTGATGGGCGCCGGTCGGGTATTTGCCATCGATGGCCTGAGTGATCGCCTCGATAGAGCCCGCGAGCTGGGCGCAGAATGCATCAACTTCGAAGAGGAAGACCCCATCGCGGCACTCAACCGGCTGACCGATGACATCGGTGTTGACCGTGCCATCGACGCCGTGGGCATTGACGCCAATCACGGCCACGGCGGGCACCCTCACGGTCATGAGCAATGGCAGCCGGGGGATGCGCCTTCGCAAGCCTTGAAATGGGCCGTGGAAGGCCTGGCCAAAGCCGGCACACTGTCGATCATCGGCGTGTATCCGCAGGGTTTTGAAAGCTTCCCCATCGGCGCGGCCATGAACAAAAACCTGCGCATGAACATGGGCAACTGCCACCACCGCAAGTACATTCCCAAACTCATCGAGCTGACCCTGGCCGGCAAGGTCGATCCGGCCAGCGTGCTGACCCAGTGCGAGCCGCTGACGGACGCGATCAGCGCCTTTGCTGCGTTCGACCTGCATGAGCAAGGCTGGATCAAAGTCAAACTCAAGACCGATGAGTAGCGTGCAAAAGTGGCGTGGCACCGGGCTGGGCGCTCGATGCCATCTGCACCTTTAGCTCACTTTGATCACGACCTTGCCGAACGGTCCTCGCGCCAGATGCTCATAAGCTTCGCGCGCTTGTTCGAAGGGGTATACGTGGTCGATGACTGGGCGAATGCGATGGCCGTCGAGGAACGCGTTCATCCGGTCGAAAGCGCTGCGCGGCGCAACCGCAATGCCGCGCAAGGTGGTTTGCCGGAAGATCAGCGGCATGAGGTTCAAGCCGGTGGTTTGCCCCGTCAGAAAGCCGATCTGAGCGATACGACCGCCCACCTTGGTGGCTTGAACCGAGGCGTTGACACCCTCCCCACCCGCCACGTCCAGCAACAGATCAACCCCTTTGCCGTCAGTGAGCTTCATCACTTCGGCGGCCCAGTCCGGTGTCGTGCGGTAGTTGATACCGGCCATGGCACCGAGCTTGATGACGGCGGCAATGTTCTCGTCGCGGCTGGACGTGATGATGACCCGGGCACCCAGCGCCATGGCGATCTGTGCGGCGAAAATCGACACGCCGCCGGTGCCTTGCACCAGGACCGTTTGGCCGGGCTGAATGTGACCGTAGTCGACCAGCGAGTACCAGGCGGTCAAGGCGGCGATGGGCAGCGTCGAGGCTTCTTCATCGGTCATGTCGGCGGGGGCACGCACCGCGCTGTCTTCATGGATGATCATGAATTCCGCCAGGCCGCCCGGCAACGGTGAGCCGAAACAGTAGTCGGGCTCATCGTGGGCGGGCATGCCGTCGAGCCATCGCGAATACAAGTGCGAGTTGACTCGGTCGCCCACCGCAAAGCGGCTGACGCCTTCGCCCGTTGCCACCACCGTGCCCGCCACATCGCTGACCGGGATCAGCGGCTTGGGTACGGTGTGGGGCTCGTAAATGCCGTCAACAATCGCCTTGTCGCGGAAGTTGAGGGACACGGCCCCGACTTTCACCAGCAGCTCCCCGGTCTTCGGGACGGGCGTTTGCACTTCGCCCAGTTCAAGGTTGTCCAGCCCGAAGTCTTTCAAAAGCCATGCTTTCATGTGTTATCTCCAGTGATTGCCGCCGGGTCGAAGTCGACCGCAGGCGTGTTGGGCGGCATTGTTCCCCGTCTGCCTGGGCGGATAAATGCTCGTCAGGGCAAAGGATTGTTATTCTGGCCGGCAACAATCATGCTGATTTTTTAGGTAGTACGAGGGCGAACCTATGGACCTGTTGCAGTCAATGCAGGTGTTCGCGAGGCTGGCAGAGCTGGGCAGTTTCACCAAAGCGGCTGAAGCCACTCAGTTGGGGCGGCCCCACATCACGCGGTCGATCCAGACCCTGGAGGCGTCGCTGGGTGTGCGGCTGTTTCAGCGAACCACGCGCTCGGTGAAGCTGACTGCCGAGGGCGAGCAGTTCTACGAGCGGGTCAAGGGGCTGCTCGCGGACATTTCGACCACCACGTCCATGTTTGATCGCAGCGGCGCCACCCTGCACGGGCGGCTGCGGGTGGACATTCCCACCGCGTTCTCGCAACGCGGTTTCATCGAAAGCCTGAAGCAGTTCACCGATGCTTTCCCCGCCCTCGAACTGGTAGTGGGCGTGACCGACCGCGCGGAGGACCTGGTCATGGAAGGCGTTGACTGCGTGCTGCGCATCGGCGACTTGCGGGACTCGAGCATGATCGCCAGGCAGATCGGGACGGTTGAAATGGTGACCTGTGCCGCACCCGCCTACCTCGAATCGCACGGCGAGCCGACAACGCTCGCAGACCTGTCTCGGCACCGCGGTGTTGATTTCCTGTCGGGGCACAGCAACCGGCCGCTGCCCTGGTATTTTCATGAGGACGGCGAGGACCGGCCGTACCCGAGCCGCGGGGCGATCACGGTCAACGAATCCAACGCCTACGTGCATTGCGGGGTTGCAGGTTTTGGCCTCATCCAGGCGCCAGGCATCACCGTGGATGCGTTTCTCGCCAGCGGCGAACTGATCGAAGTGCTCCAGGCCTATCGACCGGGACGACGCAAGGTCTCGGTGCTCTACCCCAGCCGCACCCACCTCGCGCCTCAGGTCCACGCCTTTGCCGACTGGCTGCGCGAGCGCTTCCCGACCCTGCATCCCCGGTGGTTCAAGCCGGAGTGAGCCGACTAAGCACTTAACGGCTTCCCGGCTAAAGCCGGTCCCACAGAGTGCGCGCGGTGTTAGTGGGACTGTTTCAGGTGGCCAGGCGCCGGGTTAGTGGGACCGGCTTCAGCCGGGAATTCGTCAATATGGGCACTCAGGATTTAGCGGTGTTACAACCGACGGCTTCCCGGCTAAAGCCGGTCCCACAGGGTTCGCGCGGTGTTAGTAGGACTGGCTTCAGCCGGGAAGAGGCCAGCACGGGCACCTTCAGTTCCGTGTCGTTACAACCGACGTCTTCCCGGCTAAAGCCGGTCCCACAGGGTTCGCGCGGTGTTAGTAGGACTGGCTTCAGCCGGGAAGAGGCCAGCACGGGCACCTTCAGGTCCGTGTCGTTACAACCGGCGTCTTCCCGGCTAAAACCGGTCCCACAGGGTTCGCGCGGGGTTACCAGGACTGGCTTCAGCCGGGAAGAGGCCAACATGGACACCTTCAGTTCCATGGCGTAACAACCGACGTCTTCCCGGCTAAAGCCGGTCCCACAGGGTTCGCGCGGTGTGTTAGTAGGACTGGCTTCAGCCGGGAAGAGGCCAGCACGGGCACCTCCAGTTCCGTGGCGTAACAACCGGCGCCTTCCCGGCTAAAACCGGTCCCACAGAGTTCGCGCGGTGTTAGTAGGACTGGCTTCAGCCGGGAAGAGGCCAGCACGGGCACCTTCAGTTCCGTGTCGTTACAACCGACGGCTTCCCGGCTAAAGCCGGTCCCACAGGGTTCGCGCGGTGTTAGTAGGACTGGCTTCAGCCGGGAAGAGGCCAACATGGACACCTTCAGTTCCATGGCGTAACAACCGACGTCTTCCCGGCTAAAACCGGTCCCACAGGGTTCGCGTGGGACTGTTTCAGGCGGCCAGGCGCGCTGTCGGCAGGGCTGGCAGGATGTCCGGGATGTGCCGTTAAGTTAACGGCATCCGGCCAAGACCCGTATGATCTCTTTTTGAAGAACAGATGGCAGCGGTCCCATGAGTAGCGATAGATCAGGCGAGTCCTGATCTGGTCAAGTAATTTTGGACACCATTTTAGGTTTTCAAGCCGCCGCTTTTTCCGTCGCCACCGGGGACCGGTAGTCGTTGTAACTGTGGGGCCTGCGGTTGTTGTACCGCATGACGTAACGC